>ERZ827181.76-NODE-76-length-136147-cov-20.219197_pt1 | contig 136147 bp, 153 predicted proteins | sample MGYA00519778_ERZ827181 | MGnify/ENA primary metagenome ERZ827181 (study PRJEB31778, sample SAMEA3449273) | human gut metagenome | biome: human gut; feature: human-associated habitat; material: faeces | place: United Kingdom | collected 2010/2012 ...
ACCCGCCGCAGCGGCAGAATTGCAAAATCATGCTGCAAAAATTGATTTTGCAATTCTGAAAGCAGCTTGGCGAAAAAGTCCAACAGGACTTTTTTGACAAGCTGAGCCCACGCCGGATCACGGCGTGGGGCTGGTTCATGAAAACAGTTCCTTGAGCTTCTGGAGCCACTCGAGCGTTTTGAAGCGCAGGCGGTATTCCGGCTGCTCCTCCGTGATCCACGCGGCCTCATCCTCGTCGAAGCCGCCTGCAGCAGCCCGCAGCTCTGCTTCGTCGCTCGTTGCGGCCGTGCAGAGCGTCGGGAACACGACGCACCACCAGTTTTTTCCGGCGGCTTCGCCGATCTGCACCCGCAGCGAGGGGTATGTCCCGGCAGGCAGAGAAAAGCTGGCATAGTCCCGTGTGCCGTAGGTTTCCGGGCCGAGGCTGACCGTCACATCATAGCCGCTGCCCGCAAGCACGCGCTGCGCCGCCTCCGCGATCTCCGGCAGATGGGCCGCGATGCATTTGCGCGCGTCATCCGCCGTTTCGCAGTCTGCCGTCAGGCCGGACACGCAGGCCAGCACGCCGTCGCGCACGCGCAGTTTCTGCGCCTGATCAGCTGCTTCATCGGAATTGGCAATGACATGCAGCCGCACGGTCTTCCGCGCCAGCCTGCGCTGCCGCACGAGCGTATCGGCCGTATAAATGCTGCCGGTCAACAGAGCAAGCGACAGCAGCCAGCAGAGGATCCTTCGGATTTTCATAAAAAACACCGTCCATTCCGTAGTTGCCTATAGAATGGACGGATTTTGGAAATTTTATACCGTTTTGGCGATAAAGACCTGCGGATAATTGTCCTTGAGCATCGTGCAGGCGACGGCGGCATATTCGAACGAGTCAAACAGGCCATAAACGGCCGAGCCGCTGCCCGTCATCTGCGCGCCATAGGCGCCATAGGACATCATGATGGACTTGATATAGTTCAGCTCCAGATGGTCTGGGATGGCGACCTGCTCAAACACATTGCACAGGCCCGCGCCGATGGCCTCGAGATCGCCCTTTTCAAGCGCGGCTCGCATGGCGCGCGTGTCTGGCCGCTTGGCAAGCGCGACATCGTCGAGTTTGGCATAGAGCGCCGGGGTGGAAAAGCAGACGTCCGGCTTACAGATCACGGTGAACATCTCCGGCGTGTCCGGCAGCTTCGTCAGCCGCTCGCCGCGCCCCTCGGCCAGAGCCGTGCCGCACAGCACGCAGAACGGAACGTCGGAGCCGATCTGCGCGCCCAGCTCACACAGCGCATAGACGGAAAGCGGGTAATCTTTCCAGCGGTTCAGCGCGCGCAGCACGGCCGCCGCGTCGGCGCTTCCGCCGCCAAGACCCGCCCCGGACGGGATGCGCTTGGTGATGCGGATGGTCAGGCCGTCCGGCTCGCCGCCGAACGTGTCAAAGAACACGCGAGCGGCACGCCAGGCCAGATTCGTTTCGTCCAGCGGGATGCCCGCCGTTTCACACTCGATGCGCCAGCCCGTGCCGGTGTCCAGCAGGAGCTCGATATCGTCGCGCAGGGCAACAGTCTGTAGAATGCTGCGGATATCGTGGTAGCCGTCTTCACGGCGGTCCAGCACGTCGAGCGTGAGGTTGATCTTTGCAAATGCGCCTTCGGTCAGAGTTGTCATTTGATTTTTCTTCCTTCGAGATAGTAGCGTTTTTCGCGGCTGTGGCCCATCGAGAACGTCTTGCGCGGCAGGATGCCGTCGGCAATGACGCCGCGGAAGAGCTGGCTCTTCTCCATGGCGGGCAGCAGGAAGCCGATGGCGTTCGGCTGCTTTGCCAGCGCGATGAGGGCGTCGTCGTCATGGATGTAGTCCACTTCGCCGGGATGATCGGCCAGATAGCTGTCCAGGAAGCCCTGCAGCACGCCGACGGCCAGCTCGCTGAGCGAACGGTCGAGCAGCACCGTGCCGGACTCCTCGCCAGCATACCACGTCACAGGGAAGCCGCCCTCGGCACAGGCCTGGCTCTCCAGCGCCTTGCGCAGTGCCTTGGGGTCGCAGCCCGTCACAACGCGGTGGATCGGTTCAAAGACCTGCGCGGGATCATGGATGTTCTCCAGCTCCACGAGCGCATAGCGCGCGGGATGGTTCGACAGATCCTCACCGGGATGGTTGCGCTTCAGCTCCTCATAGCAGGACTTTGCGGTGGCAAGGGAATGGTTGCCGTCGCCGACGGCGAACACCATGGGAACGCCCTTCAGGCCCTCATATTTCTTGCCGACGTTTGCGGTATAGTCCGTCAGGCGGGCATTGAACGCAGCGGCTTCCTCGCCGTCGACGAGCCAGCCGCGGATGTGGCCGCCGTCCTCCATGAGGTCAAAGTCATAGAGCTTCTCGAGCTTGTCCTTCTTCTCCGCGATCGGCTCGATGAGCACATGCTCGTGATCGTCTGCCAGCATCAGGATGTGCGGCAGCTCGACGGGCGCTTCACGGCGGACGCGCATGCGCGGCGGAATGCGTTCAACGACCGTGCGCTCTGTGGCGCGGATGGGCGAAACGGAGCCGGTGGAGTAGTCATAAGCATCCAGATCGACCATGCCGATGAGGCCGCGGCGGATGGAGCCGTTTTCCAGCGTGCGCTCCACATAAACAAACGAATCCTTCAGCGTGCGGAAGACGTTGGCATCGAGATATTCCGCCATTGTGCGGTTGATGAGCGCCGTGTGCGCAGCCTCCTGCGGGGTACCAAGCTCTGCCTCGGGCAGAATAAGGTTGATCGTCGAGGGAGAACCCTCGGCATGCTGCCGGACACGCTCCCAATAGGCAGGGTCAGAGGTGAACTGATCGCAGGCGATGACCGCCCACTTCTCCATGGAATCGACCTGCGGGAAGAGAATGTCTGCCGGTAAAAACGCGTTCATGAGGATATCCGCCTTTCAAAATTTTTGTAGGAATCAGCCAAAATTATTATAGCGTATCTTACGGATTTTGTACAGAGGGAAAACGGAAACCAACCAATAATTCGGCGTTACTCGCGTACAAATATTTTCTGCAGGGTATGGACGAGCTTTGCGCGCATCGGGTGCAGCACGCGGTCGCACTGGCCGACATAGGCGTGGAACTGTGCGCCGAAGCCCTGCTTGTAGTGATGCAGGCCGTAATAGGGATTCTCCGGCACGGGATAGCCCTCGACGCCGCGGAAGTCGAAGTAACGGTAGCCGCCCTCGAGCGCGTCGCGCTGCATCTGCCACTGGATGAGCTCGTTCGGAAAATTGGCCTGATAGGCGCGGTCGGAGCAGGCGTACATATGCCACACGCGGTTGCCAAGCTCGGCCGTGATGCTCGCGGCAATGATGACGCCGTCCTTCTCCGCAAGGTACAGCTTGGCCATGGGGCCGAGCGCCTCGAGGAAGTGCGCATAGTACTGCTGCGGCCGCGCGGTAAAGCCGTTCTTTGCCGCCGTGGCAAGCATCATGCGGTAAAATACCGGGATATCCGAGACATCGCCCAGCCGGACAGTCACGCCGTTGCGCTCCGCGCGGCGGATGTCATAGCGCTTTGTTTTATTATAGTAGGCCAGAAGCGACTCCGGCGTGAAGCCCTGCAGGTCGAGGACATAGCACATGCGCGGCTGGAACAGGGAAAAATCGCTTGCCTGATTGACGGTAAAGCCCAGACGGCGCACCTCGTCCAGAAACGCCGTGTCCGTCTCCTCCAGCATCGGGTCGATGCGGATCATATAGTCGCCGCGCTTTTCGGCAAGAGCGCACATGGCGTCCACAAGCGCCTCGAGCGTGGCGTAGTCGCCGTCCCGGAAGATCGGCCCGCGCGGCGCATAAAGGAAGCCTGTGTGCATATGGCGGATGCGATGCTCCAGAATGGCCATGGAGCCGATGATCTCGCCCTTTTCATCGCGGCAGAGGATGCCGGTCCAGCCCCATCCCTCCTTCACGCGGCCCCATGCAGAGGTCTGCATGAAATGGCAGTTTGGCTGCCGGAGGGCAAAGGCGTCCAGCTCCGCCGCCTGATCGATGGTCACATATTCGATCATGGTACGTTCCTTTCTGCCCCCGCACCGGCGGGAGCGCGTATCCGTATCGGAAATCTCACCCATTTTACCACAGGCGGGACGCTGCGTCAACTGCCGAACGAGCCCAGCGCGATCGCCATCCCCGGCGCAGCGCCGTGCCGAAAGCCATAGGTGACCGCATTTCCGTCGGCATCCCCCAGCACGAAGCCCAGTTCGCTGGGCTCTGCCGTGGAATACCACTGCTTGACGAGGGAGTCGTCCGGCCGGAATGCATTGGCCATCAGACCGTAATAATCTGCCACTCGCTGCCTCCAGCCGTCCGTATTCTCCAGACTATCCGGCAGGTCCTGCAGCAGGATCAGATAATCGGATTCCTGATAGAACAGCATCTCCAGATGGAGCAGCCTGCCGGTCTGCGCATCGAGCAGAATGATCGTGTCAATAAACGGCGTATGGTGCAGCGACGCACGGATCGCCGAAAACACCGTGCCAGAGGCAGTGTCAAGGATCCAGCCGCTTTCCGCAAATACCTCACCTGACAGGTCGATATACGGCTGGATCGGCTGCGGGATAACACTCTGCGCATCGAGCAGCCACTGCTGCGTCTGCGCTGTCAGCGCGCCGGCGTCATCGCCGGTATTCTGCGCAATGAACTCACCGACGGCGGCAAGGCGGAGCCGTTCCATCAGAGTCACCGCTTCCTCCATATCCAGCTCTGCGCCATCGACGGAAAATTCCGTCTCGGCCACGCGGTCGAGCTTCTGCTGCAGAAAACGCTGCGGAAGCAGAAGAGCTGCCGCAAGGACCGCGCAGGCCGCGGCTGCCAGCCACCAGCTTCGCATCCGCTTCATTTCTGCTCTCCTTTCAGAAGGAATGACACGCGCGTTCCCTCGCCGACCACGCTCTCAAAGCGCAGGCTCGACCCATGGACCTCGGCGATCTTCCGGCACAGCGTCAGGCCGAGGCCCGCGCCGCCCGCCGCTCTGGCGCGCGATTTATCCACCATATAAAACGGATCGGTGATACGCGACAGCTCCTCCGGAGGAATGCCGCGCCCCGGATCGATCACGCAGAACAAATAGCCCGACGGGACACCCCTGCCGCGCAGCTGCAGAACCGCGCCTGGCGGGGAGGCCTTGTGCGCGTTGTCGAGCAGATTGAGCAGCAGCGTCCGCAGCAGCTCCGGTTCGCCCCAGACGGCCGCCTCCTCCACATCGCACTGCAGGCTCTGCTTCTGCCGGACAAGCCGGTATTCGCAGCTTTTCTGCACGGAGGCCGCAAGCGCACCGGTCTGCACCCGGGAGAAGGAAGGCTCGCTGCGCTCAAGCGCAAACAGGTCCAGCAGCGCGAACGACATGCGCTCCAGACGTTTTCCCTCGGTGTAGATCGCGTTGGCTGCTTCAAACTGCATCTCGCTCGGAAGCGTCCTGCTGCGCAGTGTGTCGGCGTAGCCGATGACGGAGGTCAGCGGCGTTTTCAGCTCATGCGCAAAGCTGGCCGTAAATTCCTTCTGACGCTGCGCTGCATCCGCCAGCTCCCGCAGCCGTGCCTCGAGCGCATCGGCCATGGCGTTGAAATTCTGCGCCAGATCGCCGAGCTCGTCATCGGTGCGGACCGTGACGCGCCTGTCCGTCTGCCCGGCCGCAAGCTGCCGCGCCGTGCGCGAGATGCGGCGGAGGGGCCGCGTCATATAGACAGACAGAGCTGCCGTTGCCGCGACCGCAGCCCCAAGCACAGCGGCAAGGATCCATCGAAAGCGCTGCAATTCCGTCTCCGCTTCGTGCAGCATGTCCGTAATGTCGTTCAGGCAAGTCAGAGAGTATGTACCGCCGTACAGTGTAAGCAGCGACGTTGTGATCAGGCGGCTGCCGGAGGTGGTATTCTGCACACGGGAGACGATCACGCCCGCCCTTCCGTTCTGCGCCGCCTCCCGTGGGAAGCCCGCACTTTCGAACAAAACCGTGCCGTCCACCGCGTGCAGGCAGTAGCTGCGGTCCTGCGGCAGGGCCTCCAGCGCTCTTTCGATCGCGCCGGAGGAAGCGGTGTCCTGTCCCTGCTCTCTGGCGCAGAGCGCCTGCACCGTCATGCCGAGCAGCCGTACCCCCTCCTGCGCATCGCGGACCTGCCCCTTCAGACGCGCGTCAAACGAGCTGCTCATGACCAGATAGCCGCCGACAGCCAGAGAGACAGCCAGCAGCATGGTGATGAGGGCGGTCATTTTGGCAGCAAATCTCAATCCGTCACCTCCAGTCGGTAGCCTGTCTTATAGATCGTCAGGAGCTTTCCCTGCCAGCCCAGCTTTCGCCGCAGCCGCTGCACATGCAGGTCGACCGTGCGGCTGTCACCCGTGAATTCCGTGCCCCAGACGCGCTCATAGATCGTTTCGCGGAACAGCGCGATGTTCCGGTTCTGCACAAACAGGAGCAGCAGGTCAAATTCCTTCGGCGTGAGCAGAATCGGTTCGCCGCCGCGTGTGACGCGCATGGCTCGTGCGTCGATGCACACATCTCCTACGGTATACCGGTCTCCGGTCTTTCCGGTGCGGCGCAGGACGCTCTCCACCCGCGCGATCAGCTCCACAATATCAAACGGCTTGACAAGATAGTCATCCGCTCCGGCGCGCAGACCATTGACGCGGTCGCTGACCGAGCCGCGCGCCGTCAGGAAGATCACCGGCGTTTTCGTCGGGCGGATCAGGTCCATCAGTTCGAAGCCATCCGCCCCAGGAAGCATGATATCCAGAAGGATCAGATCGAAGCTCATCTGCTCCAGAAGGTCTGCGGCCGCCAGGCCGTCATATTCGCAGGTGCATTCGTAGCCGCACGCGCTGAGATTCAGGTCAATCAGCCGCGCGATCGTTATTTCATCTTCCACGATCAAAATCCGGATCATGATTTTTCCTCCCAAAAAGCATTCCCTGAGGATAGTTTGCATCTGCCTTGTATCTATATTGTATCACAGGAACGGTCCGCCTACCAGCCCTGCGGAAATTTTGTGTACTTTACCCAGATTTAACATTCTATCCTCTTGCATCTGCCGGGACGTTCGATTATAATTGTGTTATTATACTGCCAAAAGGGAGGCAACGTATTTGGAAGTTCTGTTGGAAAATGCGCAGTCCCTGCTGCAGGGAGACGGCTGGAAGCTCATCGTCATGTGGGTCATCGGCGCGGTGCTCATCTATCTCGCCATCGCCAAGGATATGGAGCCCTCGCTGCTGCTGCCGATCGGCTTCGGCGCGATCCTGATGAATCTGCCGGGCGCGGACCTCGAAATTCTGCACCTGCTGTATGAAAAGGGCATCGCAAATGAGCTGTTCCCCCTTGTTCTCTTCATCGGCATCGGTGCAATGATCGATTTCGGTCCGCTGCTGTCGAACCCCAAGCTGATGATCTTCGGCGCAGCGGCGCAGTTTGGCATATTTTTTACATTTTTCGTTGCGAGCCTCTGCGGCTTTGACATCCGCGACGCCGCCTCCATCTCCATCATCGGCGCGGCGGACGGCCCAACATCCATCGTCGTGGCAAACGCCCTGCAGAGCGGCTACATCGGCGCGATCACCGTCGCTGCCTATTCCTATATGGCGCTGGTCCCCATCGTCCAGCCGCCCGTCATCCGCCTGCTGACAACGAAGAAGGAGCGGCTCATCCGCATGCCGTATGAGCCGAAGCAGATCTCCAAAACAACGCGCATCCTCTTCCCCATCGTCATCACGATCATCACGGGCATCTTTGCCCCGAAGGCAGTCGCGCTCGTCGGCTTCCTGATGTTCGGCAACCTGATCCGTGAATGCGGCGTGTTGAACTCGCTGTCCGAGACGGCGCAGAAGGTGCTGGCGAACCTTATCACGATCTTCCTCGGCATCTCCATCGCGTTCAACATGCACGCGGTGCAGTTCCTGAAGCCGCAGACACTGCTCATCATGGGCCTCGGCCTTGTTGCCTTCATCTTCGACACGGCGGGCGGCGTCCTCGTGGCGAAGTTCCTGAACCTGTTCCTGCCGAAGGGCAGGAAGATCAATCCCATGATCGGTGCGGCCGGTATCTCGGCCTTCCCGATGTCCTCCCGCGTCATCCACAAGATGGGCCTGAAGGAGGACCCGCAGAATTTCCTGCTCATGCACACCGTCGGCGTCAATGTTTCGGGCCAGATCGCGTCCGTCATCGCGGGCGGCCTGATCATGAGCCTTGTCTACACCATTGGATAAGGAGGAATGACCATGCAGCTGCTGCCGATCCTCACCGCCGTTGCGGAACAGTCGATCCCGGGCCGTCCTGCCACATGGCAGGAATCCCTGCGCCTGATGGGCGCCGGCTGGGGTTCCATTTTCATTGTGATCCTCGTCATCATGCTCTGCGTCTATTTGCTCAACCGCATATTCCGCAGTAAGGATCCCAAATAAAACTGCGCGGGCGCTGCCAAAAGCAGCGCCCGCATTTTGTGTCACCAGATCATTTCTCTGTCTCCGCTTCAAAACGATAGCCCTCGGCGACGAGCCAGCTTTCGATCCGGGCGCGGCAGCTTTTCTGCTCCTCCGGGGTGATCCAGCGCCTGCGGGTTCTGCTCTTGCCGCTCGTTCCGTAGGCAGCAGGGTTCTTTTCGAGCAGGAGGTGCTTTTTCCCCTCCTGCTTCGTATACGTCAGCACAGCCACCCGGTCGACGAGGCCGCAGTAGAGCGCATACTCGCCCATTCTGATCTCGCCCGGCCAGTGCGGTATTCCAGGCTGGAGCGCTTCCACTCCTGCAGCAGGAAAAAAAACTGATCGGCGTACAGGAGCGGAAACGCCCCCAGAATGAGATAGCCGAGCGAGACCGCGCAGCCAAGCAGGAAATTCAGGGCAAGGCCCCACTTCGGCGTGCCCCAGTTTGCCAGCAGGATATTAATGCCGATGGCAAAAGACAGGAACAGCGCCGGGAGAAAGATCAGGATATTGGCACAGGCCTGCGTGCCTGAGCTTCGGGAACTTCATATGTGGATTCCTCCTCTGGAAAATCGCGCCGGAATATGATAGAATAAAAGAAAATGTCGGAGGGATTCTGAATGGCTCATGTTCCGAACAGTGCGGAGCAATATGAGAAGATGATCGGCACGCCGATCCCGCAGCTCGTCAGCTCGTTGGCGATCCCGACTACCATCAGCATGCTCGTTACGGTTATTTACAACACAGCGGATACCTATTTCGTCTCCCAAATCAACAAATCGGCATCGGCTGCAGTCGGCATGGTCTACACGCTCATGGCCATTCTGCAGGCCGTCGGCTACGGGCTCGGCATGGGCGCAGGCAGCCTCATCAGCCGCAAGCTCGGCGAAAAGGACGACGACGCGGCCGAGCGCTACGCCGTCAGCGCCTTTGTGGCCGCCATTCTCGCGGGTGCGGTCGTCGGCTGGGGCTGTCTTGCCGGGTTGAAGCCGATCCTGCGCGCGCTGAAATGCACGGACACTATGCTCCCCTATGCCGTCCCCTACGCCCGCTGGATCCTGCTCGTCGCGCCGGTCAGCTGCGCCTCGTTCGTGCTGAACAACACGCTCCGCGCCGAGGGCGAATCGACGCTCGCCATGTGGGGGCTTGGACTGGGCGGCGTGCTGAATATCGTGCTCGATCCCCTGTTCATCTTCACGCTGGACATGGGCGCAGGCGGCGCGGCGCTGGCCACAGCCGTCAGTCAGGTCGTGAGCTTTATGATCCTGCTGGCGTTCTTCCTGACGGGCCGTTCCATCGTCCGGCTGCGCCTGCGCAGCGTAAGTCGTCATTTCTGTGATTACTGGCTTATTTTCTCGACGGGTATCCCGACCGTCTGCCGGCAGGGCCTCGGCAGTGTGGCCTCGGCCGTGCTCAATATGCAGGCCGTCCTCTATGGCGACGCGGCCGTCTCGGCCATCACGATCGCGAACAAGCTCTATGTCTTCGTGCGCAATCTCGTCATCGGCATCGGGCAGGGCTTCCAGCCCGTTGCAGGCTATAACTACAGCGCCGGAAAGCGCCGCCGCGCATGGCAGGCGTTCTGGTTCTCTTCCCTCGTCGGCACGGTGCTCTGCTCGGTCTGCGCCATCGTCATGGCCATCTTCGCGCGGCCGATCCTGTGGTGGTTCTGCAGCGACGCGGAGGTCGTGCGCATCGGTGCGGAGACGCTGCGCTTCTCCTGCATCGTTCTGCCGCTGCTGGCCGTCTCGACGTTCGTCAATCAGCTCTATCAGTGCCTCGGCTACCGCACGGCCGCGACGTTCCTGGCAAGCTGCAGGCAGGGCATTTTCTTCCTTCCGGCCGTGCTGCTCCTGCCGTTGTGGCTGCATTGCGCCGGTGTGGAGATGAGCCAGCCCGTGGCAGACCTTCTGACCTTCGTGATCTCCATGCCGTTCCTCGCAGCATTTTACCGGCACCATATCCGCGGGCATGCAGAGTAAACTCAACAAAATAAATTCGGGGCGAAAAGCCCCGAATTTTTTTCGCGCGGTTCAAGTATAGCATATATCATGCCAGACGGCAAGCCTTTCCCTCGCCGCGCAGCTCGCGGTCCGTTCGGACGATGAGCACAGCAGAAATGGCAAACGTCAGGATATCCGAGACCGGCATGGACCACAGTACGCCGTCCAATCCCCAGAACAGCGGCAGGAGCAGCGCGAAGCCGACACCGAAGACGATCTCACGCACCATGGACAGCGCCGTGGAGGCCGCCGCCTTTCCCATGGCCTGCAGGAAGATGAAGCAGGCCTTGTTGACACAGGCAAGCACAAGCATGCACAAATAAATGCGGAAGGCGCGCAGAGCGAAGTCCGTATAGTACACGCTCTCGTTTGCCGCACCAAAAATGCCGATGAGGGCGCGTGGGAATCCCTCCACCAGAATGAGGCCGACCGCACCGACCATCGCCTCGCACAGCAGCAGGCGGCGGAACAGCGTCCGGACGCGGTCCTTGCGCTCCGCACCCATATTGTAGCCGACGATCGGGATGCATCCCGCCGCCATGCCGACGACAATGGAAATGATGATCTGGAAGAACTTCATGACAATGCCGACGACCGCCATCGGGATCTGGGCATACTGCGTCTGCGAAAAAATCGTGTCGAGCGCGCCGTATTTTCGCACCATGTTGTTGATGGCAGCCATAGCCGCGACCAGTGAGATCTGCGACAAAAAGCTGCAGGCGCCGAGCGAAAGGGTACGCCAGACGGTCTTCGCCTTCAGGCAGAAATCCGCAGGATGCAGGCGGACGATCCTGCTGTGGAACAGATACCAGACGGACAGCGCCGCCGTCAGCGCCTGCCCGAGCACGGTCGCAACGGCCGCGCCCATCATGCCCCACTTGCAGACGAACAGAAAGACCGGGTCGAGGATGATATTCACGACGGCCCCGGCCAGCGTGGAGAGCATGGCAAAGCGCGGACTGCCATCGGCGCGGATCACCGGGTTCATGGCCTGTCCGAACATATAAAGCGGGATGCCGAGCGTGATCCAGAAGAAATATTCCTGCGCAAGGCGGAACGTCTCGTCATTCACCCGTCCGCCGAAAACAGTCAGAAGCGGAACGCGCAGCAGCAGGTAGATCGCCATCAGGACAAAGCCCGCGGTCACGGACAGCACAACGGCATTTCCCGTGCTGCGCGAGGCGTCCTCCGGCCGCCCCTTCCCGAGGCTCAGGCTGACGAAGGCGCAGCAGCCGTCGCCGATCATGACGGCGATGGCCAGCGCGATGACCGTCATCGGGAAGACGACGGTATTGGCCGCATTGCCGAACGAGCCGAGGTAGGAAGCGTTGGCGATGAAGATCTGATCGACAATGTTATACAGCGCGCCGACCAGCAGCGATATGACGCACGGCATCGCATAACGACGCATGAGCTTTCCGGTCGGTGCTTCCGCCAGAAAGCGATGTTCCGAGTTTTCCATACAAAAACCTCCTCAAAAATGCAAAAAAAGAATGCGTAAGCCCAAAATCTGGACTTACGCATTCGCAGCACGATAGTATTATTTTAGCATGGCGCGCTCAAAAATGCAAGCGCAAAAATTATCGCTCGTACTCAAATTCAAAGTCGTAGATGCTGACCGTGTCGCCGTCCTCGATGCCCATTTCCTCCAGCCGGTCGAACAGGCCGCTCTTGCGGAGCTGGCGGTCGAAGTACATGCGCGACTCGTAATCCGCAAAGTTGATATCGGCGATGAGCTGCTGCATCCACTTGCCGGACACGACCCACAGGTCATCCATATGCTCGATGGACAGGGCGTCGGCCTCGCCCGCCTCGGCCAGCGGTTTAACATACTCCGGCTCATAGACCGTCACGGGCGGAAGCTCACGCAGACGGCCGGCAATGACGCGCATGAGCTGCTTCGTGCCCTGCGTCGTGGCGGCCGAGATCTCATAGAACGGGTAGCCGCGCTCCGTGACGTAGGCACGCAGACGCTCGAGATTGTCGCTGCCCTCCGGGATGAGGTCGCACTTGTTTGCCGCGACGATCATGGGCCGCTCGGCCAGCTCCGGCGAATAATCGCGCAGCTCGGCGTTGATCTTCTCGAAGTCCTCGATCGGGTCGCGGTCCTCACTGCCGGAGACGTCGACGATGTGCACGAGCAGGCGGCAGCGGTCGATGTGCCGCAGGAAATCGTGGCCAAGGCCCGCGCCCTCGGCCGCACCCTCGATAATACCGGGGATATCGGCCATGACGAACGACACGCCCTCATCCACATAGATGACGCCGAGATTCGGGTACAGCGTGGTGAAGTGGTAATTTGCGATCTTCGGGCGGGCATTGGACGTGACGGACAGCAGCGTGGACTTGCCGACATTCGGGAAGCCGACAAGGCCGACATCCGCCAGCAGCTTCAGCTCCAGCACGACCTCGTGCTCCTCGCCGGGCAGGCCGGCCTTGGCAAAGCGCGGCACCTGACGGGTCGGCGTGGCAAAATGCTTGTTGCCCCAGCCACCGCGGCCGCCCTTGCAGAGGATAAAGTCCGCATCGTCGGACATATCCTTGATGATCTCGTTCGTTGCGGCATCGCGCACGACCGTACCGCGCGGGACCTGAATGACAAGGTCCTCGCCGCGCTTGCCGGAGCAGCGCGCGCCCTGCCCGTCCTGACCGGGTGCCGCAGCGTATTTGCGCTTGTAGCGGAAGTCCATCAGCGTGGAGAGGTTGTCGTTCACGCGCAGGACGATATTGCCGCCCTTGCCGCCGTCGCCGCCGTCCGGGCCGCCTGCGGCCACATATTTCTCGCGGTGGAAGGCCACCGCGCCGTTGCCGCCGTTGCCTGCCTTCACCGTGATTTTCACTTTATCAATAAACATTTAAGAATCCCCTTTCAGATGCAGCTCATAAAACGCTGCGTCAAAGGTTTCGCTGCCGTCGAATTTAGCAAACGTTCCGCGGCGGACAAGCTGAACTCCGCACTTGCGGATGACATTGCCGGAGGCCGTGTTGGCGGACGCGTGCTCCGCGGCAAAATCGCAGATGCCAAGCCTCCGATGCGCCCAGCGAAGCATCGCCATGGCCGCCTCCGTGGCGCAGCCCATCCCCCACATATCGCGGCGGAGGTTATATCCCAGATGATGAAACCCGTTATAAAAAAATCCCGAACATAGAGCGCCTATGTCCGGGATTCCGTATTGCGTCTTACTGTTCCGCGTAGACGGAGCACTGCTTGCGATCCTTGCCCTTGCGCTCAAACTTGACGTGGCCGTCAACCAGAGCAAACAGGGTGTCGTCGCTGCCGATACCGACATTGACGCCCGGATGGATGTGCGTGCCTCTCTGGCGAACCAGAATGTTGCCCGCGAGGACGAACTGACCGTCCGCGCGCTTCACGCCCAGTCTCTTGGACTCGGAATCACGGCCGTTCTTGGTGGAACCGCCGCCCTTCTTATGAGCGAAGAACTGAAAACCGATTTTCAGCATTTGTTACACCTCCATAACTTCGATATACTCAGGATAATTGTCCCGCAGGGAGCAGACCGTCAGCAAAAAGCCGGTCAGCACGGCCTGCACGGCGTCTTCGTCGTCGCAGGCTGCGGGAAGGGTGAGGGTGATCCGGGGCTCTTCTTCCTTCACCTTCGTATTGGCATGATTGCCCAGCACGTCGTTGATCGTGCACTCGGCGAAGGTCACGGCTGCGGAAACGGCAGCGCACACGATGTCGCTGCCCTCTTCGGCATAGCCGCTGTGCCCGGACACGGAGAATCCATGGATCCTGCCGTCGTGATTGAAGATCTCTACCTTAGTCATTACACGGAGATCTTTTCGATCTGCACCTTGGTGTACGGCTGTCTGTGGCCGCGGATGGACTTGGAGTCCTTCTTCGGGCGATACTTGAAGACGACGACCTTCTTGGCCTTGCCGTTCTTCAGCACCTTGGCTTCGACAGAAGCGCCTGCCACCACGGGAGCGCCGAACTTGGAGTTCTCGCCGTCCACGACTGTCAGGACCTGATCGAAGGTTACGGTTGCGTCAGCCTCAGCATTGAGCTTCTCGACGTAGATCACGTCGCCCTCCTTGACGCTGTACTGCTTGCCACCGGTAACGATAACTGCCTGCATGTTTGTTTGCACCTACCTTTTTGTAGTCTCGCTCTGGAGGCGTGAGGGCATACCTCAAGCTTGTACCTCTTCGATGCGGCCTGTTTATCATACCATCCCGGCAGGAAAATGTCAAATACTATTTGAGAAAATTTCTCTTTTTTGATATAATGATCCCGGAAAATGAGGTGATCCCCTTGAAAAAATGGTTCGCTGCCGTACTTCTGGCAGCATTGGTCCTGACGGGCTGCGGCCCAAAGCAGCCGGAGGCGCATGAGGCACAGCTTTTTGCCATGGACACGCTGATGAGCCTGCGCATCTGGGGCGATGAGGCCCTTGTCACGCAGACGGAGGACACGCTCCGTTCGCTCGAAGCCCTGCTTTCCGCCACGGCAGAGGACAGCGACATCGCCCGCCTGAACCGGGACGGCACGGCGGAGCTGCAGCCGCAGACCGCAGACCTCCTGCAGCAGGCGCTGGATTGCGCCGCGCGCACGGGCGGAGCCTTTGACCCGACAGTCTATCCCCTTGTCTGCCTCTGGGGCTTCCCGTCCGGGAAATATCATGTCCCGACGGAGGCCGAGCTGACCGGAGCGCTCGCGCACACCGGCGCGCAGCATCTGCAGCTGGACGGCACAACGGCTATTCTCGATACGGGCTGCAGCGTCGACCTCGGCGGCATCGCCAAGGGCTATGCCGCAGAGCGATGCGCGCATCAGCTGGAGGATGCCGGCGCGCAGGCCGCCATGCTCTCGCTCGGCGGCAATGTGCAGACCGTCGGCAGCAAGCCGGACGGCACGGCATGGCAGGTCGGCATCGCCGACCCGAACGACCCGTCGAGCGCGATCGCCGTCGTGCGCTTTACCGGCTCGAAGGCCCTTGTGACCTCGGGCGACTATCAACGCTATTTTGAGCAGGACGGCGTCCGCTACCATCACATTCTCGACCCGCAGACCGGCAGGCCGGTGCAGAACGGCCTGCGCTCCGTGACGATCCTCGCGGACAGCGGCACATTGGCGGACGGGCTTTCCACGGCCCTGTTCGTCATGGGGCTGGAGCGGGCAACGGAATTCTGGCGTGCTTCGTCCGATTTCGAGGCCGTTTTCATCACGGAGGACGGCACGATCTACGCCACAGAAGGCGCGGCCGCCTTGCTGACGGACTGCACATTTACGGAGCTGATGCGATGAAGACAAGATTCTGGATCCTGCTGTTTCTGTCCATCGCCGTGGTCTGCGCCGGGCTGTCCATATGGCTGCTCGGCGGCAAGGCCGAGACAACGGCGGAGGTCTATTCCGACGGGAAGCTCGTGCAGACGATCGACCTTGCCGTCGACGGCGAATACCGCATCGAGTCCGGCGGCGGCTGGAACATCCTGACCGTCTCCGGTGGGAAGATCGCCGTCACATCGGCCTCCTGTCCCACGCAGGACTGCGTGCATCACGCCGCGGCGGACCACGGCGCGCCCATCGTCTGCCTGCCGAACCGCCTCGTCGTGCAGTTCAGCACGCCGTCGGAGTTGGATGCCCTGCTCGGCTAGACCCGGCGGATATTCTGCGAAATTTCCTGCAGGACCTCCCCTGCCTCCATCGTGTAGTCCGGCCGCACAGCGACATCGCCCAGCGACACCATGCCGACAAGCCGCCCGTGCTCCTGCACCGGCAGACGCCGCACCTGCTCGCGCGCCATCAGGCGCGCGGCCTCATCGACGCTCCGGTCCGGCTCCGCCGCCAGAACGCGCCGCGTCATGATCTCCGCAACGCGTGTGCGCTCGGGGTCGTCCCCTGCAGCCACGCAGCGCACGACGATATCCCGGTCCGTCACCATGCCGCGCAGCCGCCCGTCCCGGCTGCACACCGGCAGCGCGCCGATGTTGTGCTGCGACAGGAGCCGCGCCGCCACGGCGACGGTCTCCTCCGGCGAAATGGCAATGATCCGGCGGCTCATGACCTCTTTGACCTGCATTGCAGTCCCCTCCCTGATAAAAACCGCCTGCCCCGACGATGCCGGGACAGGCGGTCGTTTCTTTTAGTATGGGAACGCAGCAGGCAAATTATACCGGAATTGCCTTATTTGTGAAAGCGTGCGTCGATGGCAGCAGCGGCCTTCTTGCCTGCACCCATGGCGAGGATGACGGTCGCAGCGCCGGTCACGGCGTCGCCGCCGGCATACACGCCGTCGCGGGTGGTCATGTTGTCCTCGTTGACAACGAGGCAGCCCTTCTTGTTCGTCTCGAGACCCGGCGTCGTGGAGCGGATGAGGGGATTCGGGGACGTGCCGAGCGCCATGATGACGGTGTCGACGGCAAGCTGGAACTCGCTGCCCTCGATGGCGACCGGACGGCGGCGGCCGGAGGCATCCGGCTCACCGAGCTCCATGCGGACGCATTCCATCGCGCCGACGCGGCCATTGCCGTCGTCGAGGATCTTCGTCGGGTTGCACAGGACGTGCAGCTCGATGCCCTCTTCCTTGGCATGATGCAGCTCTTCCAGACGGGCGGGCATTTCCGCCTCGCCGCGGCGATAGACGATGTACACATGCTCCGCGCCGAGACGCTTCGCGCAGCGCGCGGCATCCATGGCAACGTTGCCGCCGCCGACGACCGCAACGGCGTTCGAACGGATGACCGGCGTGTCGCTCTCGTCGCGATAGCCCTTCATGAGGTTGATACGGGTCAGGTACTCGTTGGCGGACATAACGCCCTTGAGCGCCTCGCCCTCGATGTGCATGAACATGGGCAGGCCTGCACCGGAGCCGACGAACACGGCCTGGAAGCCCATCTCCTCGAACAGCTCGTCGATGGAAAGGACCTTGCCGATGACCATGTCGGTCATGACATGCACGCCCATGGCCTCGAGCTTCTTGACCTCGTTGGCAACGATGGCCTTCGGAAGACGGAACTCGGGGATACCATAGACCAGCACGCCGCCTGCGGTGTGCAGGGCCTCAAAAATGGAGACCTCATAGCCCTTCTTGGCCAGCTCGCTCGCACAGGTCAGGCCGGAGGGGCCAGAGCCGACGACGGCGACCTTGATGCCGTTGCTCTCGGGCTTCTCGGGCATCTTGTTGACGTTCTCGCGATACCAGTCGGCGACGAAGCGCTCCAGCCGGCCGATGGCGACCGGCTCGCCCTTCACGCCGCGCACGCACTTGCTCTCACACTGGGACTCCTGCGGGCAGACACGGCCGGACAGGGCGGGCAGAGCATTCGTGGAGGTGATGACCTCGTAAGCGCCGAGAAAATCGCGCTCGGAGACCTTTGCGATGAACTCCGGAATGCGGATGTTGACGGGGCAGCCCTCGACGCACTTCGGATTCTTGCAGTGCAGGCAGCGGCCTGCTTCCTCCACGGCCATCTCCTCGGTGTAGCCAAGGGAGACCTCTTTGAAATTCTTATTGCGGACGTCCGGTGCCTGCTCGGGCATCGGGGTCTTGGTCAGAGTCATATTCGGCATGCTGTGTTCCTCCTCAGCGAATGAGCTCATGCGCCAGCTTGTCCATGCGGCACATATGCGTCTTCTCGTTTTCTGCTTCCTGATCGCGGTAGACACCGTTGCGGTTCATCAGCTCGGCGTAGTCGACCTTATGGCCGTCGAAATCCGGGCCGTCCACGCAGGCAAACTTCACTTCGCCGCCGACCGTCACGCGGCAGCCGCCGCACATGCCGGTGCCGTCGACCATGATCGGGTTGAGGGACACGGTGGTCTTGACGCCGAAGGGCTCGGTCGTCTTGGAGACGAACTTCATCATCGGGATCGGGCCGATGGCGAGGACCTCGTCATAGTGCGTGCCGGCCTCGAGCAGCTGCTGGAGCTTCACGGTAACAAAGCCGTGCTCGCCGTAGGAGCCGTCGTCCGTCATGAGGTACAGATGGTCGCTGCAGGCCTTGAACTCGTCTTCCAGAATGACGATATCCTTGCTGCGGAAGCCGACAATGACATCGACCTCGGCGCCTGCCTCCTTGAACGCCTGAGCGGACGGAAGAGCGATCGCACAGCCGACGCCGCCGCCGACTACACAGACGCGCTTGATACCCTCGGTGTTCGTGGGCTTGCCGAGCGGACCGACGAAGTCCTGAATATAGTCGCCCTCGTTCATCGCGCCGAGCATCTTCGTCGTCAGGCCGACCTTCTGGAAAATAATGGCTACCGTACCCTTTTCGCGGTCGTAGCCTGCGATGGTCAGGGGGACACGCTCACCGGTCTCATCCACGCGGAAGATGATGAACTGACCGGCCTTCGCCTTCTTGGCGACAAAGGGAGCCTCGATCTCCATCAGAGTAACGGCAGAATTCAGCTCTTTCTTGCGGACAATTTTGAACATGCGATTCATCCTTTCAATGTCGGAAGTACGACTTCCCTTACTCACGCTTTTCATTATAGCACAATACGGCTGTTTTTCAAGGAAAAACACGAAATCCGTCCGAAAAATTTGCCGGGATCACGATCTCGCCGCGCGGAATGCGCTCCCATGAGAAGCGGGAGACGAGGTCTGCGGCGCGGACCGGCTCCGGCCCCGGCTGCAGGCCGGCCAACTGCGCCAGACTGCCGACGAGCTGCTCCGGCGTACAGCGCGCGCGGAGCGCCTCCATGTCAAGGTCACGTTCCCGCTTGCTCAGGCGACGTCCGTCCGGCGCAACAAGCAGCGGAACATGGTAATATTGCGGTGCGGGATAGCTGAAAACGGAGAACAGCCACAGCTGCCGCGCCGTGGAGCCCAGCAGATCGCAGCCGCGCACGACCTCCGTCACGCTGCCGAGCGCATCGTCGCACACAACGGCAAGCTGATAGGCATACACGCCGTCGGAGCGTCGGACGATAAAATCGCCGCAGGTCTCGGCGAGCCGCTCTGTCTGCGGGCCGCAGACACCGTCCCGGAACGAGACGGCGATATCCGGCACACGGACGCGCCACGCGGGGCGGCGGGTCTTTGCGGCGCGCTGCTCCGGCGTCAGGTCGCGGCAGGCACCGGAATAGAGCACCGTGCCGTCCGAGGCATGGGGCGCAGAGGCGTCGTGCAGCTCGCTGCGGGAGCAGTAGCACGGGTAGATCAGGCCCTGCTCCTCCAGTTTTGCAAAATGTGCGGCATAGACCGGGCTTCTCGTGCTCTGCGGCGGCATCTCGCCGTCCCAGTCCAGCCCGAGCCAGCCAAGGTCCCTCCGCAGCTGCTCGGCATAGGCCGCACGGCTGCGCTGCGGGTCAAGGTCCTCGATGCGCAGCAGCATACGCCCGCCCTGCGACCGGACGGAAAGCCATGCGAGCAGCGCGGTAAAAATATTGCCCAGATGCATACGCCCGGTCGGGCTGGGCGCAAAGCGGCCCGTCACAGCGGGATCTCCCGCACGAGGTTCCGCAGCGGATCTCCGGCGGCATAGCGCTCCAGATTCTCCGCGCAGATGCGCCAGATGCGCTCCTCCGTCTGCGGCAGGTGGCCGAAGCTCACGCCCGCGACATGCGGCGTCAGGATACAGTTTTGCAGGTTCCAGAGCGGATGCTCTGCCGGAAGCGGCTCCGGCTCCGTCACGTCAAGGCCCGCGCCGAACAGATGGCCGCTCTGCAGCTCCCGTGCCAGCGCATCGGCATCAAGAAAGCTGCCGCGCCCGACGTTCACAACGACGGCGTCCTGCGGAAGCAGAGCAAGGCGCTCCGCGCTGAGCCACCCGGCCGTCTCCGGCGACTGCGGCATCGCGCCCAGGACGAAGTCCGCCGCGGGCAGCAGGGTCTCTGCCTCGTCCAGCCGGACAAGGCGGTCAAAGCCGGGGCGATCCGGCGAGGTCCGGCGGCAGACGCCGAACGTCTTCACACCAAAGGCCTGCAGGCGGCGGGCAATGCACCCGCCCAGATCGCCCGCGCCGAAGATGAGGGCCGTTCCCCCTGCCACGCGCCGCTCGGAGCCGAGATCGTTCCAGTTCCCCTGCCGCGCATAGGCGGGCAGGCGGCGGCACAGGGCCAGCAGCATCCCGATCGTGTGCTCCGCGATCGTTTCGCCGAACGCGCCGGAGGCCGTTGTGAGCAGCACACCGCGCGGGAAGCCGCCATGCAGATAGCGGTCTGCGCCCGCCCATGTCATCTGCAGCCAGCGCAGCTGCGGCGCGTTCTGCAGGGCCTCGAGCGTCGGCTCGCCGATGACGGCCTCGGCCGTCTGCAGGCAGGGCGTTTTCTGCACGGTGAACCAGCGGGACGCTGTTTCCAGAAACCAATCCGGAGCAAACGGGGCGTACTCCGCTTCGATCATCAATTCACGCATCGCTGTCCTCCGGCAGGTCGACCAGAACCGGCGCATGGCCCAGCGCGGGCAGCAGCTTTTCCGTCAGATCCTGCGTGGAAAAGGCCAGCGAGCTCGTGTTGATGCAGGGGTGGCAGCCGAAGCGCGGGGCCTGCAGCACGGCGCGGTCGATGACGAGCGTGACCTCCCCCGCCGTGTCGTTCTGCAGGGCCAGCACCGTTGCGGAGCCGGGCGTCACGCCGAGCAGGCGCTCCATGTCCTCCGGCGGGCCGAACGACAGGCGCGCGCAGCCGAGCTGGGCGGACAGGTCCTTCGTGTGGAACGGCTTGCCGCCCGGCATGAGCAGCAGGTAGAATTTCGTCTTCTGCCGGTTGCAGAGGAAGAGATTTTTGCAGATAGAGATGTGCAGCACGCCCTCTGCGGCATGGCACAGCTCCATGGTCATGGCGGCGTCATGGTCGACGCGTTCATAGGCGATGCCAAGCGAGTCGAGCAGGTCGTAGCACGCCGTCTCTTTTGCGCTGCGCGGGTCGGACGGCCTGCCGCTGTGGCAGACCGTGTCAATATGAAACGTCTCTTCCATGTCAGCCTCCGTAGATATCATCCGGTGAGACGTCTGTCTCATAGGGATTGAGATAGGCGTTGACGACATCGGCCGTTTCATAGGGGTCGGCCAGAACATACATACCGTCGCCGCTGAACGTATAGGGGATGGTGAGCGTCTGCAGGTTCGACGTGCCGCACAGGGCGACGGACTCTGCCAGCCAGACGAGATTGCGTGTGCTGAGGTCCGTAACGGTATGCGCCGAGAGCAGCCGCGCTGCCGAGGGCAAACGCCAGAGGTTCCAGACGGAGACCCACTGGTGCATGGCAGCCAGCATAAAATCCCGCTGCACGTTCACGCGCTGCAGATCGGCCATGGCATAGCCGGAGCGGAAGCGCACGAGGCCCATGGCCTGCTCGCCGTTCAGGCGCTGCATACCGGCCTTCAGATCGATGGTCAGGTCCTGCGCAGGGTCGCTGTAATCCATATCGCAGGGAACGTCGAATTTCACGCCGCCCATCTTATCGACGAGATCGACAAAGACATCCAGATCGATGAGCACATAGCCGTCCGGACGGAAGCCGACCAGCTCCGTGACATAGTCCATCAGGGCCTCCATGCCCTCCTGATCCTTGCCGTTCACGCCATAGGCGATATTGATCTTATGCGGCGTATAGGTCGAATTGACCTTCGTATCGCGCGGGATGCTCAGCAGTGTCAGCCGTTTGGCGCTGCGGTCGACGCTCAGCAGCATGACGGTATCCGTCCGGTCGCCGGATTTGTCCGTTCCGGCAAGCAGGATCGTCGAGCATCCGTCGCGGCGTGCGCCGAGAGCCTCCTCGGCCTTCGGCTGCTTGGCCAGCAGCAGCATCGCGCCGATAACGATCGCAAACAGCACAAGCAAAATGAGCAGGAGCTTGCCGAGTCCGCGCGCAAAGCGGTGCTTTTTCTTCTTTTTGGGCGGCTCGGCATCATAGCCGGATTCCGGCACGGCGCGGTGCCTGCGCGGCTGCTCCTCGCGGCGCGGCGCACGCTCCGGCTCCCGGCGGGAGCGCTGAGACTGGCGGCGAGGCGGCTCGTAGTCGTCCTCCTCCACCGGGCCGAGATAGGTCGTCGGCTCCTCCCGGCGCTGCGGGGCTGCGCCGCGGCGGAAGTCGGAGTTATAGGCATGGATCACGGGGCCGGAGACGGAATTCTGCTGCCGTCTCGGCGGCTGCTGCGTCTGCAGCGTCGGGTCCTCGCAGTCCTCATACAGCTTATCGGCAAAGCCGCGCTCATAGGGATCGTCCGCGTCGTGCCGGTCATCCAGAATTTTGCGGATGTCGCGCAGCAGGTCCTCGTCGTCCTGAGCGGGCTGATTTCTCGGGTCCATCGGGATACCCCCTTTCTTTCCCTATTTTACACCAGCTTTCGCCCAATGTAAAGACGGCAAAACGGGGGCCGCTTCCGCGACCCCCTGGAGCTTGTCAAAAAAGTGTTTTTTGACAAGCTCTCAAACGAGACCCGTTTCACTGGGCTCTCGTTTGAAAAGGCTGCGGCTCGCTGCATCGCACGAAGGGCACGCCTGCGGCGTACTCTTCGCACGTTTGCGAGCCGAGCGGTATTTTCTCCGACGTACACGCCGCCGGAAAAAATGATTTCCATTTTCTTTGCGCCTGCGGGCGCAAACTCTGCGAGGCATTTCCTCCCTCCAAAGCCTTTGCCTGAATAGGTTTTTCGACAATCTGAGGGGCCGCTTCCGCGACCCCCTGGAGCTTGTCAAAAAAGTGTTTTTTTGACAAGCTTTCAAACGAGACCCGTTTCACTGGGCTCTCGTTTGAAAACGATACGGTGCTGCGTCAATCAGATTGACCAGCTTTGGCTGCCGTTCTGCAGGTCCACCATGTGGGTGTAAAGCCCGTTCTTCGCATAAAGCTCGTTGGGACTCCCCTGCTCGGCCACAACGCCGTCAGCCAGCACGACGATCTTGTCCGCTCCCGCGACGGTACGCATCCGGTGCGCGATGATCAGGACCGTCTTGTTGCGGATCAGGCGGGACAGCGCCGTCTGGATGAGCGTCTCGTTCTCGACGTCCAGACTGGCCGTCGCCTCGTCGAGCAGGATGATGGGCGCATCCTTGAGGAAGGCGCGCGCAATGGAAATGCGCTGGCGCTCGCCGCCCGAAAGGGCGCAGCCGTTTTCGCCGATGTCGGTGTTCCACTTGTCCGGGAGTTTTTCGGCAAATTCGTCGCAGTTGGCAAGCTTTGCCGCCGCGAGGACCTCCTCATCCGTCGCGTCCTTGTGGCCGAGGCGGATATTCTCCAGAATGGTATTGTCAAACAGCGTGACGTCCTGGAAAACGATGGAATACAGGCTCATGAGCTTTTCCGGGTCGATCTTTGAAACATCCATGCCGCCGACCGTGATGCTGCCCTTCTGATAGTCCCAGAAGCGCGCCGCCAGCCGGGACACAGTCGTCTTGCCGCCGCCGGACGGACCGACAAGGGCCGTGACCTGCCCCTGCTTTGCCGTGAAGGACACGTCCTTCAGGACCGTCTCGCCGGAGTTGTAGGCAAAGCCCACATGGTCAAACACGATATCGCAGCCCTGATTGCTCAGCTGCTCGCTGCCGGTCTGGATCGGGTATTCCAGAATCTCATTCATGCGCGCCACATTCGTCCGCATGGCGATGACAGCCGCCAGATTCTGCAGCGCGCCCTGCATCGGATCATACAGGCGGGAAGCCACGAGCAGGAACAGGAACAGCGTCAGCACGTCGATGCGGCCGCTCAGCAGCAGCACGGAGCCGGTCAGCGCCACGGAGGCGATGCCGAGCTTCAGGACCGTACCGGCCGAGGTCACGAACACGGCGTTCGTCAGCTCCGCCGCGATCGTCTGCTTTTCCACGGCACGGATCTTCCGGGAAAGGCCGCCGAGATAGCCCTGCTCTGCATTGCTGGCCTTCAGGTCGCGGATCGATTCGATATACTCCTGAATGCCGTCGGCGCAGGTCATTTTCACGGCCATGGTCCTGCTCTGCACGCGGTCCTGCACGCGATAGCTGCAGAGCACGATGGCCGCAGATACCGGGATGACCCACAGCGCCGCCAGCGCCATGCGCCAGTCGAAGAGGAACAGGCCCAGCGCGATGAGCACCGTGGAGATGAGCGAGCCGAACAGGCCGGGAATGAAGTGCGAGCAGGTCTTCTCCAGCACCTCACAGTCTGCCATGATGGTGCTGGTCAGGTCGGCCAGGTCGCGCTTGCCGAAGAAGGACAGCGGAAGTCTGCGCAGGCGCTCGGCGAGCGTCAGGCGGCGGATACCGCTCTCCTGATAGGTCGTAAAGTAGGTGCCGTTATACTGGAACCACGTCGTCAGAAGGATCAGGGCAAAGCAGGCAACGCAGCCGCAGACATAAAATGCGGTCCTTCCCGCTGCGCCGCCCGCCACCAGGTCGCGGACGAGCGCATACAGCAGGCTCGTGGGCAGCATAAAGGCGATGTTCTGCGCGGCGCAGGCCAGCACGCCCCGGACGAGTCCCCGCGTGCCCTCCGGGGAGCTTGCCGTTGCTCTCTGGATCTTTTTCAGCATGCCGGTCCCTCCTTTTCGACCTTCCAGCGAACCGAGGACTGATAGTCCTGCCACATTTTTGCAAACAGGCCGTTCCGGGCGCAGAGGTCGCCCTTCGTGCCCGCCTCGGCGATCCTGCCGTCCTGCACCACATAGATACAGTCGGCGTTCACAACGGTAGACAGACGGTGGGCGATCATAACGACGGTCTTGCCCTTCGCCAGCTCCGCAAACGCGGCCTGCACCTTCGCCTCGTTGTCGGGGTCGGCAAAGGCCGTGGCCTCATCGAGGATCAGGATGGGGGCATTTTTCAGCATGGCGCGCGCAATGGCAATGCGCTGCTGCTCGCCGCCGGAGAGATACACGCCCTTCGAGCCGATGACGGTGTGGATGCCGTCCGGGAATTTTTCGATAATATCCATGCACTGCGCAGCTCGCAGGGCGGAAAGCGCCTCTGCCTCCGTGGCGTCGGGCCTGCCCAGCTTGACGTTGTCCAGGATGCTGCCCTTGAGCAGGCGGCTGTTCTGGAACACGAACGAGACCGTGTCCATCAGCTCTTCCTTTGGAATATCGCGCACATCCGCGCCGCCGACGCAGATGCTGCCGCTGCCCACGTCGAAGAAGCGGCAGATGAGGCTTGCCAGCGTGGACTTGCCGCCGCCGGACGGGCCGACGAGCGCCACGGTCTGTCCCGGGCGGATGTCCATGGAAACGCCGCAGATCACGTCCGTCCTGCCGTTATAGCTGAACCGCACATCATGCAGGGCGATCGAGCTGTCCTTCGGGTGCTGCGGCTTTTCACTCACGGACACAGGCGCCTCGTCCAGCACGGAGTCGATGCGGCTCAGCGCATCGGCCACGATCATCTTGTTCTCGCTCATATACATGATCTTCGTCAGCGTCAGCGAGATGACCGGCGTGATGATGATGTAAAACAGCAGATTCAGCAGGAATTCCGGGCTAACGCCGTTTCTCGTCAGCAGCAGGCCGCCCGCGATAAGGAAGGCAAACACGCCGTTGATGGCCGCCGTATAGAAGAGCATCGGCATCCGCAGCTCTTTCGTGTAGGCAATGACCCACTTTTCATATTCGTCGATCGTCGCCTTGAACTTTTTGAACGAAAACACGGACTGGCCGAACGTCTTGACGACGGGAATGCCGCGGACATATTCCACGGCCTCGCCGGACATGGCGGCAAGGGCATTGCCGTACTGGCGCATTTTCTCCGCCATGCGCTTGCCGGTCATGGCCGACATGATCACAAAGCCGAGGGCCACCGGCACAAGGCTCAGCAGGCCCAGCCGCCAGTCAAAGACGAACAACAGCACTAGCAGGCCGACCGGCGTTGCCATGGCGGCATACTGATCCGGCAGCTGATGGGCAAGATAGGTCTCCGCCGCGCCGGTGCTCTCCTGAATGACCTTGCGGAGCTTGCCGCTGCCGTAGCGCTCCGTAAAGCCCAGCGGCAGCCGGGCAAGATGCTCCGAAACGGCGAGCCGCAGGTTCGTCGCCACGCGGAAGGCCGACAGATGGGAACACAGCAGCGCGCAGACATAGATGAGATACGACAGCGCAGCAAACAGCACCGCCATCCAGCCGTAATGCGGGATGTTGACCGCCCGGAAATAATCCGGCGCAGCATTCAGCACATCGCGCAGGATCATCCAGATGTACAAAAACGGAACCAGCGCCACCAGCGCGCTCAGGGCCGACAGGACCCAGGAGACATAGGTAAAGACCCGATGCCCCCCGGCATACTCCATCAGCCGCGACAGATCCGATCGTTTCTTCAAGGGGGTTCCCCTCCTTTTTTCTGAAATCGTTAATCATGGTTTTCAGCGCACCCGCCGGAAAACGGGTGCGCTGTGCTTCCTCTTTACTCCGCTTCGGTCAGGTTCTCCGTCACGAACAGCTCGATCACGTTCTTCATGGTCTCCTGATCGTAGTCCACGGCGATCGCAGCGGCGTTCCAGTAGGCATAATTGCCCTCGAACCAACTCTGCAGGTCACTGAGGTCCTCGGCATAGCGGAACTCCAGATGATAGGTCGTCTCCATCGTGTCCGGGGAGAAGGCGAAGTAGGTAAAGTCACCGGAATCCGCGTCGTCGCTCTGGTAGAACAGGAAGCCGTTCTCATTTTCCTCGTCGAGCTTGTGATAGGTATGGGAGAAGACCTCATTGCCCTGCGCGTCCAGACCGGAAATGGTGTGGCCGTCCATGACGAAGCGGTCCACGCCGCCGCGGAAATAGCAGTTGAACGCCATGCTCTCGGGGTCTGCCGCATACTTTTCGGAAGCCTCCGGGCCGTAGGGCTCTGCCATGCACATGGCAAGCAGCGTATCCGTCGCGGTCTCGGCGTTCTCCGCGCCGACGAGCGGCGTCGTGGCATCGATCCACAGGTCGCGGTACTCCGCCTTGGCCAGCTGCGGGAACAGCTCCTCATAGGTCCCGCTGATGGTCGTCAGATAGTCGCCGGTCTCCTGCGCCGCAGTGGGCTGCGCGGTCTGCGCATCCAGCTTGCTCTGTGAGCAGCCCGCAATGGCCAGCAGGCAGAACACACATAACACGATTGCTGCAATTCTCTTTTTCATGATGCACCTCCAGGTTATATCGGACAGCACCGCACAATTCATCGAGAGCATTCGACTGGGGTCCGGCGAAGGCCGAAGATGCAATTGCGTGGGCTGTCTTGGTTAGTGTTATCTAACCAGTGCATACTCTACCATATTTCCGTTTCACAGACTACTCCGTTTTGGTTCCGATGCTCTGTTTTGCCTTTGCATCCGTGCGGTACTGCGACGGTGTCACGCCGTAGCGCTCCTTGAAGCAGGCCGAAAATTTGCTGGCATTGTCATAGCCCGCATCCTGCGCGATCTCCGTCACGGGCCTTGCGCTGCGCACGAGCTCGACCGCCGCCTGCTCGAGCCGGTATTCCTTGATGTAGTGATAGACCGGCACACCGTAAATTTGCTTGAACAGCTTCTGCAGGTGCGATACGGACATCTCGTGCTCCGCCGCCAGCCGGGAAAGCGAGGTATAGCTCTCGCGGTCCGTCAGCAGATGGTCGCGGATATGGCGGATCAGCTCCGCCTGCCGGGCCGAGCAGTAGGCATCCGTCCCGGCCCCGCGCGGGATGCTGCTGAGCAGCATCAGGAGCTCCAGCACCTTGAGCCGCAGGAACGCGGGGTCCAGATAGGCGGCGCTCTCATACAGCTCCCGGAACACATGCTCGCAGCGCGGGCCCGCCGGGCTGCAGCGATACCACTTGTCGCCCAGCAGATTCTGCTGCAGAGCGGAAAAATCGACACGGAAGGCCGGGGCATTGCGCTCGACCCAGCGCCGGGCGCGCTCCGGATCGACCTCAAGGCAGATGCCCTCATAATAGCCCAGCGGGAAATGCGACTCGGAACGCGAGCCATGCACGCCGTCATAGCAGCTGATGGCCATGTCGCCCGGCTTCAGCAGCACATGGTCCCGCAGGGAGAAGCGCGTTTCAAAGCGGCCGTTGGCGCAGAAATTGAGCTCCAGCAGGCCCTTCTGCGTGCGAAGCTCCGTATAGGACTCCATCTCGAGCCGCATCAGCATGGCGCTCACGCCGTCCAGCCACGAATAGCAGTGGATCTCGCCGTTTCCGTCCGCCTGCGCAAAGCCGCCGCTCTGCCCGGCCTGATCCGGCGCCGCCGAAGCGCCGTCGTGGTAGATGATGTCGATCACTGCCATTTCCTCCTGTCTGCGTTACTCCCCAGTGACGGCAGGAACGCCCGGATCGTTTCGATGAATTTTTCTGCCTGCAGGACCGTGGTCAGATGGCCGGCGGAGACATAGGCGATGCGCGGCTCGTGCATCAGGCGGATGAGGTCCCGCTGCATTTTTTCGGAAAAGAAGTCCTGATCCGGCAGGATGAGCAGGATGCGGCCCCTCAGGTCGCAGAAGGCGGCCTCCGTCACCGGCGTCTGGCGCATAACGTCAGCCAGCAGGCCCGTGATGTGCTCGTCCTTCTCCTGCCTGTAGTCCCGGAAGATCGTCTCGAACATATCCTGCGCATAGGCGGCCTCCTCGGGACCTTCGCCGCGAAGATGGCTCATACCGAGCCGGATGAGCTTCGGCTTCAGCTTTTCATAGTTGCAGTGCTTCAGGTACCACAGTGCCAGCGGCGCAAAGAAGTATTGCCTTTTCAGGCTCTTGATGGTATTCGCGTCCAGCCCGCCGGTGGAGATCAGCACGAGTCCCCGGTCTCACCGGGATATTTCTGCACATAGACCTGCGCCACCATGCCGCCGTCGGACGTGCCGGTGTAGGCAGAGAGCATCCGCAGAATTCCCGTCAGCGATTCCTGCCCCGTGCCTCAGCCGAGGATCAGATCCCCCGCAAGATGCAGCAGGGACGCAAGCAGCCCGATCGTCAGCAGCTTCCGGATCTGCGGCACATCGAGCTTTTCCGATATTCCGATCGAATAAAAATGACTCATCTGGTTTTCCTCCTGTAGCCGCAGTCGCAGTACGGCCCGCCGGAGGCGAGCGTATACTCTCGCACGAAATCCGCCGTTTCACCCGCCTCGGCCATGGTATAGTCCAGGTGGCAGAGGGCCGGCGTCAGGTCATAAAGCCCCAGCTCCTTCATCAGCGTGCAGATGCCGCACTGCGTAAAGCGCGCCTCATAGCCGCTGCCGTCGGGGTAGGCATAGTATTCCATATTCCAAGAATACGGGTTGCGGTCCGCCGCCTTCAGCGCGGCTGTGGCCTGCATCCCCGCGATGTCCTTTTCCGTGAATTTCTTTTTTCCGCTCTTGCGGCAAAACCACTTCATCGGCTTTGTCATCATCGCGTCGGCATAATAGACCGTCAGGCGCTCCACATCCGGACGCTCCGGCATGGAGCAGATGAACGCGCCGAGCATGGCGCAGTTGACGATGTTCATCTGAAACCGGTCGGCCTTTTCAAACGCGGGCAGCTTCGCAATGAGCTTCCGGTACTGCGGCTTCGCCCTTTTCATGATCTCCTTTGCCGCCGCGGCGTCATAGCCGAACACGACCGTCAGCTGTCTGCGGAACGACCCTGCAAACAGCGCCCACATTCCCAGGGGCATCCCGATGTATTTCATATTTCGCCTCCAAAGCCGATCCTGACGATCTGCATGTTCATGCTGCGGTCGCCGACCCGCGCAAGGAAGCGGAAAAAGCCGCTGACGGACGGGTCCCTCAGATCGTGGTAGCCCAGCATATAGCCCCGGCTGGAGATCTGCAGGCGGCTGTCCCACGGGCCAAGCTCGGCTTTGGCATCCGCAACGGCAAAATACGCGCCGACGTCCTTGATCTTCGCATCCCGGATCCATGTTTTCAGCATCAGCCGGACGGCCTTTTCATTGGCCGCGTCAAAGACCAGCACGCCGCCGGGGAAGGCCGCCGCCATGCGCTGCACGAGCGCCCGGACCTGCTCCCTCAGAAAATAATAGAACACGCCCGCCGCAAAGAATATCGCGCCGCCGGAGGCGTCGATGCGGTCGAACCACGCCGTGTCGTTCAGGTCGCATGGGATATTCTCCTCCCGCGGCCCGGCGGGCAGCAGCGCATCGCGCACACGGATGACATCCGGGAAATCCAGATTGTAAAGCTTACAGCTGCCGTTGTCGCAGCTGCGGCCGGTCGCATCCAGCCCGCAGCCGAGGTTCACAACGGCCGCATTCGGGTGCGCGCGCAGATAGTCCCGCACCTCAAAGGCCAGATCGTTCTGGCGCATGGCGACCTCCAGAAAACCGAAGCGCTGCATCAGGCTCCGAGACTTTTTCTCCAGCGCAGAAAAATCATAGTCGATCTCCCCGAACAGGCGGACGGCCGTCTCGTCCCGGTAAAGATTCGGATACAGCTCCGTGCACATTTTCCGCGCATAGAGCGGGATGATCAGGGTCTCCTGTACGGTATTTTTCTCAATTTTGTAGTTCATAGATTGCCCTCACTTCATGATCCTCAGCGCTGCCGAACGCAAAATGCATCTACCGATTCCGGCGGTATCCGGCCTCGTCGCGGTATTCGGGATGGTCCTTCAGATATGGGTCCCGGCTGCCGCAGATGGTATAGTCGCATTTACAGCCGTTTGCGCAGGTCGTCGTCCGCACCAGCTTCGCGCCGATCAGCTCCATGGCCGCATAATCCACGTTGCACAGGGCGGACATGATATCCGTCAGCCCGTTGCGGATGGCAAATTCCGCCGCAGGGCAGGCCGTAAATTCATAATAGATCGGCTTGTCCTTCTCGTAGGGCGCGACCGTCATTTCGTAATCGTGCCATTTGTCGCAGCGCCCCTTTGCCGTTAAGAAGGCGCGATGCATCAGTCTTTTGAAAAACGGCTTGTTGCAGTCCACGAATTTCAGCTTGCGGAAAGCAGGCAGGACCAGAGCCTCCTCCATCTCCTCGATCTCGCGAAAGGACGTGACGTCCCTGCACGCGACATAATAGCTCAGGATGGCGATGCAGTCATAGGTGCCGCCGCTGCCGTTGTGGAAGTTCTTCTTCCCGCCGAGGTCGGTGCGCCAGTTGGAGAGAAAATCAACATATTGCCGCTGGACCCGCTCCCAGACCGCCTCGCGCTCCGCCTCCGGATAGTGCTGCGCGATCCGTGCGCGAATTTCTTTTTTGCAGGGACCGGAGTACAGCACATGGCAGCTCCGCTCAAATTGCAGCTCGTTGTCCTTCATCGCCCGACCCCCTTCAGATAGCCGCTCTTTGACCGCTCCTCCGTGTCGTCCGACTCATCGTAGGCATCATAGGGCGCGGAAGGGTCGTGCACTCTCTTTTTGAACGGTGAGCAGAGCTTGTCCTTATGCGCAAAGGCAAAGGTGAAGTTGTCCGTCCAGCCGGTGTGGCCGGTGAGGAACATCGGGTGCAGCTTCCGCGCTTCGAGCTTTGCCTCCAGCTCTGCCAGCGAACGCACCGCCAGCCGGTTATCCTCCGCCAACGCGGAGATGAAGCTGTAGCCGCCGTCCGCTCCGAGCCAGATCGTATCGCCCATAAACAGATACTTCCCGTCGATGAGATAGACCATGTGGCCCCAGGTGTGGCCGGGAACGAGGAAGCACTCGATGCGGATGCCGTCGATCTCAAAGGCCTCGCCGTCGTGCAGCAGGACCTTCTCATTGCGGATGGTGACCTGCGGCAGCTTGTAGAGATGATAGATCACCTTGCGGCGCACCTCGCCCGTCAGATAGCGGTTCTCGGTCTCGCCGACATACAGCTTCGCCTTCCGGAACAGGCCGGGGCTGTCCGCTTCGACCGCGCCGACGTGATCCGTGTCCTGATGCGTGATGAGGATATGCCGGATAGAACTCGGGTCTATGCCGAGCCAGCCCATCTTTTCCTCGAGCCGGCCGTAGTTATACCCGGCGTCGATCATGATGGTCGTGTCGCCCTTGCGGTAGAAGAAGATATTTGCCACCCACTCGCGCACACAGGCGACGTGCTCGTCGACCCAGCCGGTGTTCAGCGGCTTGAAGATCTCCTTGCCGCGGTACATTTTGCTCATTTCTTTTTTCTGGAATTCCGTTGCCTTTTTGGACATATCCGTCCCTCCCTCAGTCTGGTTTCTCGTCCGTGAAAAACGCCTCGCCGGTATAATTCCGGCATCACAGGCTCCGCATGCTCCATTTGGGGGACGGCGCACAGCTATTTCCAGGCCAGCATGCACAGCCAGTCCTTTTCGTTCTTATGGATCTCGATGTCATGGAAGCCCGCCTGCTCCAGCGCAGCCTGCAGCTGCACATCGCGGTAGATCGTCATGCCCGCGATCCGCTCGGTCCATTTCTCGTCCTTGTCCGTGTCGCCGCTGGATTCGTTGCAGAGGAAAAATACCCCGCCCGGCTTCAGCACACGGAAGACCTCGCGGAAGCACTGCGGCAGATCAGGCCAGAAATAAACGGTCTCAAACGCCGTGACAGCGTCGAACCACGAGGCCGCGAAGATCATCCCGGCCACGCTCCCCTGCCAGACCACGCAGCGGCCCGCGCGGATGGCGGCATCATTGAGCTTGCGCGACTTTTCGACGCTAACGGCAGAATAGTCTATGCCCTTGACGATACCCTGCGGGCACCGCTTCAGGAGCTTTTTGATGTTTGCTCCGCCGCCGCAGCCGCAGTCCAGCACACGGGCACCCGGCGAAAGCGGCAGGAACCGCATGCCCCAGTGCGCCAGGGAACGATGGCCAACATTCATCAGGGAGACCATGAGCTTTCCGCCCAGGCCGTCCGGCTTGCGGGTATTATCAAAGAAAGACATGCTACCTCACTTCCTCTCCAGAACGATGATCTTGTTGGAAATATTGCGGATGGCCGGTATTTTGCCCAGCAGCTTATAAACGGGCACAAACTCCGCCATGCCCTCCGTCAGGCTGTGCTCCTCCCGCAGGCGGAACTCCGGCAGCAGCGCGGCCAACGCCGCGCCGTTCTTCACGCCCCAGGTGAATTTTGCATGGCTGCCCTCGATCGACTTTTCCCGGAAGCGTTTGACGACCATGGGATTCATCGTCTCGGCCAGCACCGTCGCGCTGCGGAAGCGCCCGGCGATCACGGAAAATATGCGCTGCACGTCTGTCTCCGTCAGATACATCGTCAGGCCCTCGATGATGACCAGTGCCGGGGTATCCTGCTCAGCGATGCACCCGCCCCAGTCGTCCATGGCGGACATGGCGATCTGCGAGATCGCACCATTTTCCGGCAAAAGCCTCTGCCGGACGGCAATGGTCTCCGGCAGGTCAAGGTTATACCAGCGGCCATAGCCCTCCATCCGGTAGCACCGCGTGTCCAGCCCGCAGGCGACGTTGACGACCGTACCGCCCGGATGCTCCTGCAGCCACGCGCCGGTCAGCCGGTCCAGCACGATGGTGCGGGCAATGACGCCGCTGTGCATGGCTTTGTCCCGGTCCGCCAGGGAGAAATCATATTGCAGGCCGCCGATGGTCTCCTCGGCCTTGCGGTCGCGGATCGCACCGCGCCCGCTGCTCTCCTTGGCGCGGGCATAGACCGTCTGCAACATCGTCTCCGGCACGCCGGAGAGCGTGATCGTTTCCTTTGTTTGCATGGGGCATTCCCCTTTCTATGCTGTAGGAGTAAGTTAGTATTGCCTAACCTCCCCTGCTTCAAAAAGCCGCCTCATAGCAGCCTCTTTTTCTTATTGTACCACCGGGAACCGGACTTTTCAACCACAGAATACGGGTTTTCTTCCCGAAAATGCAGCAAAACCCGCCGTGCGCATGCACGGCGGGCCCGGGAAAAGGCTTTGTTCTCTAATTTGCCCGCTCGTTCAGATACTGCAGGAGCTGCTCGTCCGTCATGCCCGGCAGAACGGTCATGCGGCCGAGATCAATCAGAGTCTGCGGCAGGCCGACCACAACGGTGTTCACGCGGCTTTCGTCCGTCGTCAGAGTGACCTTGTAGCCGCATTCGCGCAGCACAACATCGGTCAGCGTGGTATGCGCACCCTCGGGGAAAGCAAGCACATCGGGCGCGGGGATGCCGAACGCCGCAAACGTCTCCGCCTCACGCGCTGCATCGTTCCGCACAGCGTCGATATACTCCGTCTCGGATTCGCCGGGCAGCGGCAGCATATTCTCCCGCGCGGGCTTGACGGTCTCATAGGGCGGCCACTGGTGCATGTCGTAGGTATGAGAGCCGATGGAAATAAGGCCGGAGCGCAGCATTTCTGTGATCTCGTCCTGCCCGAAGTGGGGCGTCAGGCTGTACTGCGTATCCTTGTAATAGCGGTCATGCCCGATCGAGCAGCCAATAGCAAAGATCGACGCATGGAAGCCAAGCTCCCGCAGAACGGGATAGGCATAGACTGCGTTGCTGGTATAGCCGTCGTCAAACGTGATCATGACCGGCTTTTCCGGAAGCGGCGTTCCCTGCTCCACAAACGCGATCAGCTCATCAAATGAGATCGGCGTATAGCCCTGCTCCTTCAGAAGGTGCATCTGCCGCTCAAACGTCTCGGGGTGCAAGGTGGTCTCGCTTTCCGGCTGATCCGGGTCGAGATGGTGATACAGCAGGATCGGGACGGTCGCGCTGCCGTTTTGAAGATAAGCGCTTTCCCCGGCGGCTTTCTTCAGCTGCGCTGCATCCGTTGACTCTCCCTGCCGGCAATAGGCCCCGAAGGCATCGGGCAGACCGACGCTCTCATCCCCGGCGATCCGCGCCAGTACGAGGTTGGCAGCAGCATTTCGCGTATGTGTTACGTCATAGAAGAATCGTTCGTCATAGGTCAGCGGTGTGATCGAGAAATTCCAATAGTCCGTCACGTCCGAGAGCGCCTGATAGAATGCATTCAGGGCGGCATTGTCGTACTGCTCGATCTGCTCCCGGCAGAACGGGGTGAGAATGACGGTCAGCTCCGTCCCTGCTTCTTCACACATTTCGCGGATCGCGGCGACATTCCCGGCACAGCGCTCGATGTCAGGGAGCGTTGTATCGGCCGTCTCTGAAAGGTAGTCCTCACCGTGGAGCGCAAGATAGTCCTGCAGGCTGCCGATGGGTTCCACGTCGCGCAGCCGCTTGTCATAGGTCCCGCTTTCCGGCAGAAAGACGTCAAAGGTCTGCGGCATTTCCGTGTCCTTCCGGAGGGAGGACAGCTTTTCCATCGCAAAGGAAGGGCTTGCAAACAGGAAGCGGAGCTTGTAGGCCGCTTCGTTTTCCCCGCTCACCCGGTAATCGGGCACGGCGGTCAGGCCCTCCGTTTTACTGTGCAGAGCATAGGCATCGCTCAGCCCGAGCACAAGGACGATCCGCTTGACCTCGCCCTGCTCCAGCAGATAGCGGACCAGCTCGCGGTCATAGTCAGAGTCCGCTCCGTAGTGGAACATGTTATAGAAGCTGCCGCCGTAATACCGCTCCAACGTTTCCGGCAGATAGGATGCGGCAGAGGACGATCCGACTACAAACGAATCGTATTCGCCGGGCCGCTCGGAAATATAGCGCACCTTGCTGCCGCGCGGATTGAGCGTCTGCGCATAGGAATCCCACTGCAGTGGAGAGGCCTCAAAAACGCCGAAGGGATCAATGAGCCAATTGCCCAGGACACAGACGACGCCGACCAGCAGCAGCGCGCAGACGACAGTCAGAAGCCATTTTTTACCACGCAAGCAGGATCACCTCAGACATTTTCATAGACATAAGCAATGGGCGTATAGCCGGCGTTTCCATAGACGAACAGCACGACCGTCAACAGCGCCGCAAACAGGATCAGGAACTGCACGAGCCACTTTCGCTCGCAGAGCCAGCGGGCAACGTCGGTCCCCCGCTCGGCGGCGAAACTGACGGCAAAGATCACGCCGAGCATGGGGACGACCTTCCAGAGCACGGACAGCGAGAAGCCCAGCTCCGTAAACAGGGCAGCATGGACGCGGGTCACACCGAAGTGCAGCACCGTCTGCTTCAGCATCCCGAGCGCAGAACGCAGCGAAGACGCGTTTGAGAAGTACCTGCCGATGATGACCAGCAGATTCGTGCGGACAACGCCCCAGACCAGCGCTCCTTTTTTCGGGTCCTCCGGAGAAAGCCGGAGATGCTTCCGGATCGGCGCACGGAACATGGCGAGGGACATCCAGAAACCGTTCCACAGGCCATAGGCAATGTTGGCCATGCCGGGCCCCTGCCAGACGCCGACTGCGAGAAACACGAGGAACGTGCACAGACTCGGCACGATACACTTTGCGGCATCCAGCGGCATATGGCGGCGGCAGAACTGCGCGAGCCTGCCGAACGGCTTGGAAAGTGCCAGCGGATAGAACAGGTAGTCCTTCATCCACTCGCCCAGTGAGATATGCCAGCGCCGCCAGAAATCGGACAGGCTGACAGAAAAATAGGGGCGGCAGAAATTCTCCTGCATGGAGATGCCAAACAGGCGGGAGATGCCCATCATCAGGTCGATGCCGCCGGAAAAGTCGCAGTAAAGCTGGATGCAGTAGAGTGCCGCACCCAGAAAGCAGATGATGCCGGGGTAGGCCGCATAGTCGCCGTAGATCTTCGCCACGATCGGTGCAAGCGTATCTGCGATCATCGCCTTTTTCAGCACGCCGTAGAGCATGCGCAGAAACCCGTGCTGGATATTATCCCAGGAAAAATCGTTTCCCGCCGTGAGCTGCGGCTGCAGATCGGCAAAGCGGTTGATTGGGCCCTGCACCAGCTGCGGGAAATAGCAGACAAACAGCGCATAGCGCAGGAAGCTCCGCTCTGCCCGATGTTTGCCGCGGCTGATATCGATCAGATAAGCGGAGGTTTGGAAAATGTAGAAGGATATGCCGAGCGGCAGAAGAAAATGCGGCAGCGGCAGCTCCGTGCCGAGCATGGAATTAACGGCTGCGGCCAGAAAGCCGCCGTACTTCAAAAGCGCCAGCGATGCGAAGTTCAGCACAAGCGACAGCGCCAGAACGCGGCGCTTTTTCCGGTCATTTGCGCGCTTCTGGCGCTTGCGCTCCTCCTTGGTCTCGGCAGCGGGCCGAAACGCTGCAAGCCGGTCCAGCCACAGGCCGAAAAGATAGGTAAGCAGGATCGTCGCGGCAAGATAGCCCGCCATCCGAACACCGTAGGTCAGATAAAACAGGATGCTCGCCGCCAGAAGGACATATTGCCGCAGCCGCTTCGGGAACAGATAGTACAGCACGACCGCCGCGAGCGCAAAGAGCAAAAAGCTCAGACCCGTGATCGGCATGGCTTACTCCTCGTCCTTCAGCCTCTGCACCAGAGCATAGATCGCCTCGGCGGAGTTGAAATTCTCGGGGATCAGATCCTCCACGGAGATCTCAATGTCGTAGTGACACATCAGTTCGTCGACCAGCATCACGATATCCAACGACTCCAAAAGGCCATCGTCAATGAGCCGCTTTTCGTTATGAAAATCAACATTCAGATGAAGTCCGTCCAACACTTGATAAAGCTCGTTCATGGTATCAATCCTCTTTCGACAAAATCAGCAGCGCCCGCCGGTCGATCTTCCCCGTGCGATTCTGGGGAAAGCGCTCCAACCGGCGGCATACGCTCGGAAGCATATATTTCGGGAGCCTGTCCCGCAGGCGGGCAAGCAGGGCCTTTTCCTCTGCCTCGCCCGTATAAAACAGTGTCAGGCGCTCGTCGCTGAAAACGCAGGCGGATGCCTCCACGCCCTCGGCGGCGTTGGCACACAGCTCGATCTCGGACATCTCGATACGATGTCCCATGAATTTGATCTGCGTGTCCTTCCTTCCCGCAAAGAGCAGGGACCCGTTTTTCCACACGCCGAGGTCGCCCGTGCGGTACATCGGTTCACGGAACCGGGAATTCAGCGGATTCTGCACAAAGACTTGGGCAGAGAGCTGCGGACGATTGTAGTAGCCCAGCGACAGGCAGCTTCCCGTCACGCAGATCTCGCCGGTCCGCCCTTCCTCCCGGACAGGCTCGCCGCTGTCGAGCAGGAATACATCGCAGTTGGCAAACGGCCTGCCGATCGGGACCTCCTGCAGCACCTCGTCCGCGCTCTGCACGATATGGTAAGTACAGTTGCAGGTGATCTCCGTCGGGCCATAGAGGTTCACGAACCGCGCCTGCGGGACGGCCTGCATCCAGTATTGCAGCGTCTTCGGCGGCATGACCTCGCCCGAGAACATGATATTTTTCAGATACAGCGGGCGCAGCGTCTGGAAGGCATGAAGGCGGGCAAGGATCTTCAGGGCGGGCACCGCCCAGATGATCGTGTCTACGCTGCGTTCGTTGAGCCGCTCGAGAAGCAGCTTTGGAAAGGAAAACAGCTTCTTCTCCAGGATCTCAAGCCGCCCGCCGACACGCAGTGAGAGGAAGATATCCTTAACAGAGACGTCAAAATCAAACGGTGCCTGATTGCCCCAAACGGTACCGTCGGCAAAGTCGAAGGCACGCATGAACTGCTCCACCATGTCGATCACCGAGCGGTGGCAGATAGAAACGCCCTTCGGCTCGCCGGTAGAACCGGAGGTGAAAATAACATATAAAAGATCGGTATCCTTACGCTGCTTCCACGGCGCCGCAGCGGATGGGATAGGCGCTTCCGCGCGCAGTGCCTGCTGGGAAATGACCGGGATATCCTGCGTCAGCTCTGCATCGATGTCGACCCCGGCAGTCATGACGGCCGCAGGCTTCAGCGTCTCCAGCATGCTCCGGAGCCTGACGGCCGGGAGCGCCGGATCGATGGGAACATAAAAATTCCCGCTGTACACGACGGAGAAAAATGCCAGAAGGTCCGTCACGTCATGGCGAAGCAGCACACAGACGGGCGCATTGACAGCTGAAAGCCGCTCAGAGAGAGCCGCTCCCATATTGCATACTGCCGTCCACGCCTCGCGGTAGGTCAAGGCAGACGCGGCATCTGCCCAGCAGACCCGGTCGGGGACACGCGCTGCGGAAGCCTCCAGATAGGAAAGGACATTGATCTTCAAAAAAGTCACCCTGCTTTTGGACAAAGATAAAAAGAGTATAGCATAGTTCGACCGTTTTTTCAACCGGCGCGGCAATTTGGTCCGTGCATTTCCGGTCCGGAGCGCCTGAAGACGGGGAAACGCGGTCAGAGATACCGCCCCGTGATGCTGGCCTGATTTTCTCGGATCTCCTGCGGTGTGCCGCTGGCGACGATCCGGCCGCCCGCGTCTCCGCCGCCGGGGCCCATATCGATGACATAGTCGGCGTTTCGGATCACGTCAAGGTCATGCTCGATGACGATGACGGTCGCGCCGTTGTCCAGCAGCGCCTGAAAAACGCCGAGCAGTACGCGAACATCCAACGGATGCAGGCCGATGGACGGCTCATCGAACACAAAGACGGAGTCCGTCTGCGTCCTGCCGATCTCGCTGGCGAGCTTAAGCCGCTGTGCCTCGCCGCCGGACAGGCTCGGCGTTTCCTCGCCCAGCGTCAGGTAGCCGAGGCCCAGCTGCCGGAGAACGGCCAGTCTCTGGCTGACGGTATTCCGGTCCCGGCAGAATTCCAGCGCGGAATTCACGTCCATATCCATCAGCTCCGGAAGCGAAGCACTCTCCCCCGCGCTGTTCGTCAGGCGGACTGCTTCGGCCGCTCTGGCATAGCGTGAGCCATGGCAGTCCGGACAGGGAATGTCCACATCCGGCAGGAACTGCACGTCCAGACTGACGATGCCGGTGCCGTCGCAGCCGGGGCAACGCAGGGAGCCGGTATTGTAGGAGAAATCGCCTGCCTTATAGCCGCGCGCCTTCGCGTCCGGAGATTTGGCATAGAGCTTGCGCAGCTCGTCATGCGCGCCCGCATAGGTCGCGACCGTCGAGCGGACGTTGATGCCGATCGGCGTCGCGTCGATGAGCTTGACATGCGCGATGCCATCGGCCGAAACGGTGCGGATATGCGCTGGCAGTGCGCTGCCAGCGATGGTTGCCTCCAGCGCGGGGATCAGGCTCTCGAGCACCATGGTCGTCTTGCCGGAGCCGGACACGCCGGTCACAACGGTAAGGCGGCCCTTGGGGATATCCACCTCCAGCGGCTTGACGGTATGGATGGAATCGGTGGAAAGATGGATCGTCCCGTTTGCAAAAAGCGTCTCTTTTTCAGTACAGCAGCGCAGCTTTGTCTCTGCCGTTCCGGCAAGAAAAGGTCCGATCTGAGAGGCGGAGTTGGCCTCGATCGCAGGGATCGCCCCCTGTGCGATGACATAGCCGCCCTTTGCGCCCGCCTCCGGGCCCATCTCGACGATCCAGTCGGCTTCTTTCAGGATCTGCGTGTCGTGGTCGACCAGAATGACGGAGTTGCCGTCGGCGACCAGATCGTGCATCACACCGGTCAGGCCCACGATATTCGACGGGTGCAGGCCGATGGACGGCTCGTCAAGCACATAGAGGACGCCGGTCGTGCGGTTGCGCACTGCGCGGGCCAGCTGCATCCGCTGGCGCTCACCGGTCGAGAGCGTCGACGCCGAGCGGTCCAGCGTCAGATAGCCCAGTCCGAGATCCATCAGGCGCTTGGCCGTGCTTTGGAATGCTTCGCAAATACTCTCAGCCATTGGGCGCATCTCCTCCGGCAGGCCGGAAGGCACACTCTTTACCCACTCAACGAGCTGTGTCAGCGACATGGTACAGGCCTCATCCAGAGAAATACCCCGCAGCCTCGGCGCGCGGGCCGCGCTCGACAGGCGCGTGCCGTGACAATCCGGGCAGACATCCTCTTTCAAAAACTTTTCCACTCGCTTCATGCCCTTTTCGTCCTTGACCTTGGAAAGAGCATTTTCTACGGTGTAAACGGCGTTGAAGTAGGTAAAATCCAGATCACCGGCCTGCCCGGTATTCTTATTGTGATAGAAAATGTGCTTTTTCTCCGCCGGGCCGTGGAACACGATGTTCTTCTCCCGCTCCGTCAGCTCGCGGAACGGCACATCCGTGCGCACGCCCATCTCGCGGCAGATATCCGTCATTAGGGACCACATCAGGCTGTTCCACGGGGCAACCGCACCCTCGTCGATGGTCAGGGACTCATCCGGCACAAGCGTCGCCATATCGACGGTGTGCACCATGCCCGTGCCGCCGCACTTCTGGCACGCGCCCTGCGAGTTGAATGCCAGCTCCTCGGCAGACGGAGCATAAAAATGCACGCCGCACGCCGGGCAGACGAGCTCCTTCCCGGCCGCGACGAGCAGCGAAGGGGCCAGATAATGGCCATTCGGGCAGCGGTGGCTGGCAAGGCGGGAATACATCAGGCGCAGACTGTTCAGAAGCTCCGTTCCCGTGCCGAACGTGCTGCGGATGCCCGGCACGCCGGGGCGCTGGTGCAGGGCCAGTGCGGCAGGTACATACAGCACCTCGTCCACGCTGGCCCGCGATGCCTGCGTCATGCGGCGGCGGGTATAGGTGGACAGGGCCTCGAGATAGCGGCGCGAGCCTTCGGCATACAGCACGCCCAGCGCCAGCGAAGACTTGCCGGACCCGGACACGCCTGCGATCCCGACGATTTTTCCAAGTGGAATATCGACGTCAATATTTTTCAGGTTGTGGACCTTTGCTCCACGGATCAGCATCTTATCGATCATGTTTTTTCACTCCGGTTTCTTCTCATATACAGCAGCGGGAATCGCTCGCCCGCTTCATCCATTCCGTCCGCGTTCAGGCGGAAAAGTCCGTGTGCTCATAAAAGCCGACCGTCTGCGCGTTGACCGTCAGCTCCCGGACGCCGTAATGCCGCACGGCACATTCCAGCATCTGCCTGCCAAGACCCACGCCGCGTTCGTCTGCCGCAAGGAACAGCATCTCCAGCCGCTGGCAGTCAGCCGGGCGATATTCCCGCAACTGCATTTTTCCGTCTCCCTGTATCTTCGTTTTTTTCATGAAGTGATATTATATCGCGAAAGGACCGAGATTGGAAGGGGGCAGGTAAAAAAACCGGCGATCTTCCCGTCGGGCCGAATTTATCGGTCAACGCAATAATACCGAAAGATTTCATCTTCGCCTACAAAAGTCGAGCGTTGTAATCTGTTTCGTTCATAGCGAACACCTCCTTCAAAATAGAAATAGCCGCCTGATTTCTTTTGAAAACCAAGCGGCTATGTACGCTATATTCAGTTCGGCAAATGGGAATTTGTTTATAGAGGTCTTTGCAAATACACCATATCTACAAGGTGTACACCACACTCATATATCGGGTGATCATAATGATCCGTAAAGAAATTTGGCACGGTATGCGAGCGTACAAAGCCACATTTTTCATAAAAGGGTATCGTCAACGGGCTGTCGCCGGTTCCCACTTGCAGTATCGAAAATTGTCTGCGGTATTTTTCAACAAGAAATTCAATCAGCGCTTTGGCATAGCCTTTTCGCTGAAAAGGGGGAACTGTAGCGATATTCTTAATTTCAAGTATTCCATTCCCTTCGTCCGTTACGACACACTCGCATTTCACTCCGTCATCATCAAGAACATACATTTCACCATTATAGAGATAACGGTCAACCATATCTTCCTGCTCATCCGCCAACAGGAGCAAATCAAGATATTGTTTTTTGTTTTCTGTAACTTCTACAATTCTCATCAATCACACCTCCAAATCCCGATTTATCTGATTGATACAGTCCATTCGTCTCCCGAAACCAAATACTGAAATTCTGTCAGCTCCGGCGTGTTCATCACTTTCAGAAGATCATCAAAATCATCCACGGTTTTTACTACAGAAAGGTCACTGTACTTGATCCATTCCATTTGGCCTTCCTCGGATGAGATAAGATCACCCGACCACTGTGTTGCCTTAAACAACAGGACAACATACCTTCCATTCTCTAAGGGAAATTGTTTGACTCCAACCAATCTCGGATTAAGGATCGTTAGACCGGTTTCTTCCTTCATCTCGCGGATCACCGCATCCACAAAAGATTCTCCGGGTTCCACATGCCCGCCCGGCAGTGCGTAGCCTCGCCAGTCTTTCTTTACTCTGTTTTGAAGCAGTATCTTATCGCCGTCTTCGATTAAGCATAATACTGTCAGTTCGACATTTTCTGTTCTGCTCGTCGATTTATCCTCACAAACTGCGAAGTTGTCAGTCCAAAATCAGGACGCCTGCGCAATCGGACATTTGCGTAAATGAAAGGTCTGGAAAATCTTTTCTCAGTTCCTCAACGACAAAGTAGATTTCATCATTATCCCATGTGTCTCCTGCCTTCAATTTACACTGTTCTAAGTCCTTTCGTGTTTCAAAGGCAACATCGCCGATAATAATTTTACCGGATTCTTTTAAGTAGTTACGCAAGTCTAACAGAAAGTCGTTCTTTTGCGCATCCGTCAAATGATGTAGAGAGTATGTCGCAACAATATAATCATAACGAAAGTTACGCAATGGTTCGACAAGCCCTTTTGAAAAGTCCCCCTGATATAAATGCGCATTTGGCATTTTCTCAGACGCCAACGCAATCATTCTTGATGAAAAGTCCTGCCCATAAATGGAACAGCCTCGCTCGTATAGTTTTGTCGTTAATGTGCCTGTTCCGAATCCAATATCCAGCACAGCGGCATTTTCAGCTCTCATTATGGCCTGAAAAATGAACCCAAGAACCTTTTTATAACCGGCAAAAGGGTATGTGTTTTCCTCATCAGAAATGCCAACAGTTTTGTCATAGCCATCAGCCCAAAGGTCGAACTCTATGTTGTTTAGCATACTTACTTCCTCCATCAAATTCCGCTTTTCCGCCCTTATTCAAACGCGCCGCTGACGTAACGGTACTTGTCCAGGCTGGACGCAGCGTTCCAGGTCATGTATCCGCCGGTGTTGCCGGTGTCGTTCAGGGCCCGGATCTGGGCGGCGATCTCATCGGGGCCATAGGTGTTGTACGGCTCCCGGATGGCGTTGTAGCACTGGATCCAGGTGCGCACCGCGGCAGGGGAGGGAGTCTCCTGCTGCCGGGCGGCAGCCTTCTCGCCGAAGGTTTTCATGGTCTCATAGGGGTGCTCCCAGGGCAGCCAGCTGCCGGAGGCGGAATAATGATCGGGGTACGGCATGGCGCTGATGGCGTCCACCACGCCGCTGATGGCCGCCCAATACTGGCCGTAGGCCGTGACGTACTTTTCCGCGCACTCGCCGAACACATCGGCAGACACATACACCCCCGCCCCGTGGAGCCGGTCGGCGGCGTACTGCAAAAACCGCTGAACGGCCTGGGCCTTGCTCTCGTCATTGTCGTTGTGATAGTCGATGGTGCCCGCCTCGTCATAGTCCCAGGTGCCGTCGGGGAAGCGGACATAGTCGAACTGAATTTCGTTGAAGCCCATGGTCTCGGCGGCCTCCAGGGCCAGGTCCACCTTATACTGCCACACCTGGCGGCTGTATACGCTGGGCCAGTACATGCCGCCGATCTTCAGCGGATTGCCGCTCAGGTCCGCCACCACGCACTCCGGATGATCTGCGGCCAGGTTGGGATCGTTGAAGGCCGTGATCCGGCCGATGACGTAATACCCGGCGTCCTTCAGCTTTTTCACCGCCGCCTGATAGCTCTCCAGCGTGTTGTAGGCATCCGCATAGGCGCTGGGGGAATATTTCTGCATCACCGGCGAGGCGTAGCCGATGGCCCCGCCGTCCATGATGTCCACCACAAAGGCGTTGATGCCGCACCCGTCGGCCACGGCGATGTATGCCTCCGGATTCCGGATGGCCTCGTTGTTCAGGTACAGGGCCTTCACGGTATCAGGCATGACGCTGCCGCCAAAGCGGGGCTTTTCATAGGCGTCATAGTCCAGTCCTGCCGCGTCGCCGCCGCCGTAGCTGTCGCCCCGGTCGGCGTGGAGCTGGGCCATATCCGCGTCATAGGCCGCGGCGGCCTCCTCCTCCGTCAGCCGGACATACCGGGCGGGGATGCAGCCCCCCTCCGCCTGGTAATAGGCCACACTGCCGTCCTCCGCCAGTCCCCGGTAGCCGGTAACGGTCAGGGCCTGGCCCCGGAGCACCAGGGGCCCGGTGGGGTTCCCGTCCCCGTCCGTCAGGTTCTGGGCCCGGCGGACATACACCGTCTCCAGCGTTACCACGGCGTTGACGTCGCTGGTGAGGTTGGCCCGGTCCAGCCAGCCGAAGCTGCCGTCCTCCCGGGGCACCCGAACCTGGTCCGGGTGGTCATCACTGGCCTCCTCCACCACATAGTTTACCTGACTGCCCCGGATCAGCTGCTCCAGAACGGCGCCCTCCTCATCGTACAGGGGGGCCGTTTCCGACGCCGAGGCGATATAGCCCGCCGCCGTCTCCAGGGGCTTTGCCTGCTGCCGGGTGAAGTGCCACACCAGGGCGGCAATGGTGGCCAGGCACACCAGGGCCAGGACCACGCCGGGCCACTTGGGGCGGCGCTGCTTCCGGCTGCGCCGGGGCCGGGGGGTATATTCCGGCTCTGCTTCCGGGGCCCAATCGGGGGCCCATTCGCCGGTCTGCTGCTGATTCACGGACATAGGGGAAATACCTCACTTTTTGGCTTTTCCCCCATTATACCGTATTTTTCGCCGGATGGCTACACTTTTGTTTCCGTCCCGGCCTGTCCCGCCGAAAAATCGGGACAAAACCCGGCAAAAGCGGGACAAACCGCCGGTGATGCGGACGGAAATGTGAATTTTTTCCCCTCCCCTTGCAATTTTGAAAAAATAGGCTATGATATAGGGGAAAGAATATGTCCCGCCCGGCGGGAGAAGAAAAGAAGGTACTGTTATGACAAAAATTGACATCGTGTCCGGTTTCCTGGGCGCAGGTAAGACCACCCTCATCAAGAAGATGGTGAAGGAGGCATATCAGGGCGAGAAGCTGGTGCTGATCGAAAACGAGTTCGGCGAGATCAGCATCGACGGCGGCTTTTTGAAGGACGCCGGTATCCAGATCTCCGAAATGTCCTCGGGCTGCATCTGCTGCTCCCTGGTGGGCGACTTCGGCAAGGCCCTGCGGGAGGTAAAGGAGCAGTTCCAGCCGGACCGCATCCTCATCGAGCCCTCCGGCGTGGGCAAGCTCAGCGACGTCATCGTGGCGGTGGAGAACACCGTGGCGGATATTCCGGATATGAGGCTGAACTCCTTTGTCACCGTGGCCGACGCCGGCAAGGTGAAGGTGTATATGAAGAACTTCGGCGAGTTCTATAACAACCAGATCGAGTCCGCCGGCACCATCATCCTGTCCCGGACCCAGAAGCTGACCCAGGAGAAGCTGGAGGCCGCCGTGGCCCTGCTGCGGGAGAAGAACCCCACCGCCGCCATCCTGACCACCCCCTGGGACCAGCTGGACGGCAAGACCATTCTGGCCGCCGTGGAGAAGGTGTCCCTGGCCGACGAGCTGCTGGAGAAGATGCGGGCCGAGCACGAGGCCGAGGAGGCTGAGCATCATCACCATCATCACCATCACCACGAGCATGACGATGATGACGGCCACGACGAGCATGAGCATCACCATCATCATGACCACGATGACGAGGACGGCCATGAGCACTGCTGCCACCATCACCATGAGGATGAGGAGCACGAGCATTGCCATCATCATGAGCACGACCATGACGAGGAGCATGAGCATCACCACCATCATCACGGCGACGGCGAGTGCGACGATCCGGAGTGCTCCTGCCACCACCATCACCACCACGCCGACGAGGTGTTCACCAGCTGGGGCGCGGAGACCCCCAAGCAGTTCACCCAGGCGGATATCGACCGCATTCTGACGGCTCTGGATTCCGGCGAATACGGCGCCATCCTGCGGGCCAAGGGCATCGTGCCCGCCGCCGACGGCCAGTGGCTGCACTTTGACTATGTGCCCCAGGAGCACGAGGTGCGCTATGGCGCCGCCGACTACACCGGCCGCCTGTGCGTCATCGGCTCCCAGCTGAAGGAGGACGGCCTGAAGACCCTGTTCGGCCTGTAAGGAGACGCCTATGGACATTCCTGTATATCTCATCACCGGTTTTCTGGACGCCGGAAAAACCGACTTCATCAACGGCATCCTGAAGGACGGCTTCGCCGCCGAGGACCGGACGCTGCTGCTGTGCTGCGAGGAGGGGGAGACGGAGTACGACCCCAAATCCCTATTCAACGTCTTTACCTACACCGTGGACGATCCCGCCCAGCTGACGCCGGAGTTCTTCAAGAAGCTGGAAAAGCAGTACCGGCCCAAGCAGGTGATCATCGAGTTCAACGGCATGTGGAGCTTCGAGCCCCTGTACCGGGAGGGCCTGCCCGCCAACTGGATCCTGTATCAGATCATGTGCCTGGTGGACGCCACCACCTTTGAGCCGTATCTGCGGAACATGGGCCAGCTGATGATGGAAAAAATTCTCAACGCGGACATGATCATCTTCAACCGCTGCAATGAGGAGCTGCGCAAGGCCCTGCGGGGCCGGAACCTGCGGATGGTGAACCGCCGGGCGGACATCTATCTGGAGAACACCGACGGCACCAGCGAGGACTACGTCACCGAGGACATGGCCCCCTTTGACCTGTCCGGCGGCCACCTGGACGTGCCGGACAACGACTACGGCATCTGGTATGTGGACATGATGGACAACCCCCAGCGCTACGACGGCGTCACCGTGCGGTATAAGGCGCTGATGTGCCACTCCAAGAAGTTCCCGGGGATCCACTGCCCCGGCCGCTTCGCCATGGTGTGCTGCAACAACGACATGCAGTTCCTGGCCCTGGTGTGCAAGGGGGAGGGGCTGGAGAAGTTCAAGAACCGCCAGTGGGTGGAGATCCAGGCCACCGTGAAGAAGGAAAAATGCCAGGCCTACGACGGCGAGGGCCCGGTGCTGTACGTCACAGATGTGAAGCCCTGCCAGAAGCCGGACCCGGAGAACGTCAGCTTCTGATACGAAGCGTAATATTCGCATAGAATAATACAAATAGCAAAAGAGGAACGGCGCAGCCGTTCCTCTTTTGCTTGTCAAAAAGTATCCCTGCCGTGACACCACAAGGGAGAAATCGCCCTGTTCCCAGGGTGACGCAGCCCGCTGAGGGCAGCGGGCCTTACGGACGGCCTGCCGGCCCCCGTTCCTGTAGGGCGGGGCCCGCGTCTGCCCACCATCGTGCCAGCCGACTGGCAGGCATTGTGCCATGCCCGCCAGCCGGGGCACTTCCTCGAAATCGCCTCGCTTCATCCGCCACCGGAGGCGCTTCGGCGATTTCCCCGGCGGAAAACCGGCTTTGTTTACAAATAATTCAAAGGCTTCCACTTGACAAGGGCGGCAGGGGGTGGTAAACTGCGTTTAGCACTCAGGAAGTTGGAGTGCTAACGGAGAAAACGATATGGAATTGACCGATCGAAAAAGACAGATACTGAAGATCGTGGTGGAGGAATATGTGGCGGCGGCGGAGCCGGTGGGCTCCAAGGCCATCGCCCAGAGGATGCCCGGCAAGATCAGCTCCGCCACCATCCGCAACGAGCTGGCGGACCTGACGGAGATGGGCTATCTGGAACAGCCCCACACCTCCGCCGGACGGGTCCCCTCCGCCAAGGGCTACCGGCTGTATGTCAACGAGCTGATGGAGCGCCGGTCCCTGAGCCGGGAGGAGGAGGAAAAGCTCAACACCTCCCTGGCCGAGAAGCTGGCGGGAACGGACCAGGTCATGGCCCGGGCAGGCCAGATGGTCTCGTCCTTTGTGGGCTATCCCGCCTACGCCGTGGCGGACCACAAAACCGCCGCCACCGTGCGGCGCTTTGAGCTGATCCCCGTGGACCAGAGCAGCTTCATCGCCGTGGTGATGCTGTCGGACAGCCAGGTGAAAAGCCAGCTGCTGCCCCTGCAATTGCCGGTGGCCGACGGGGGCCTGCCGGACATGAGCCACCTGCTGAACGCCCATTTCACCGGCATCGGGCCGGAGGACATGAACGGCCGGCTGATGAGCCTGTCGGAGCAGGTGTCCGGCCAGTGGTTCCTGCCGCTGAACCAGGTGGTGGAATATGCCGGACGGCTATTGAAGGAAGCCAACAGCCAGGAGGTCTTTACCGGCGGGGCCAAGGAGTTCCTGCGGTTCCCGGAATACCGGGACGCGGACAAGGCCCACGACCTGATGACCTTTATGGTGGACAATAAAGAACAGCTGCCCGCGCCCACGGAGGGCGGCCCGGTGCAGATCCTCATCGGCCCCGAAAATCTCAACGAGGCCCTGCGGGACAGCAGCGTGGTGGTGGCCAGCTATGACATCGGAGACAATATGCGGGGACTGGTGGGCGTGGTCGGACCCACCCGGATGGACTACGCCACCGTGGCGGCGCGCCTGAGCTACTTTGCCGAGAGCCTGGGCCGCATGTTCGGGAAGAACCAGCTGCCCCCCAAGGAGGACCAGGAAACATGAGCGAAAACGTCAACAATACCCATCCGGAGAATCAGCCGGAGAATCCGGAAACCCCGGAAACCGAGAATCAGGACACCGCGCCGGAAACGGCGGAGGAGACCTTCACCGTCACCCGGGACCAGATGGAGAAAATGGAACAGCTGGCCAAGATGGTGTCCGACGCCAGCGACAAATATCTGCGGCTGGCAGCGGAGTATGACAACTTCCGCAAGCGCACCGCCAAGGAGAAGGAAAGCCTCTACGGCGACGCCAAGGCCGACACCGTGAAGCCTTTTTTGGAGGTGCTGGACAACCTGGAGCGGGGCCTGGCCCAGTTCGAGGAGGGGGACCCCCACCGCCAGGGCATGGAGATGATCTGCAAGCAGTTCATGACCGTGCTGGAAAAGCTGGGCGTGCAGCAGATTGAGGCCCTGGGCCAGCCCTTTGACCCCGCCCGCCACAACGCCGTGATGCATGTGGAGGATGAGTCGGCCGGGGAGAACACCGTGGTGGAGGTATTCCAGCAGGGATACGCTTTGAGCGACAAGATCCTGCGGTTCGCCATGGTAAAGGTTGCTAATTGAGAGGAGCATGTGCTATGAACGGAAAAAAACTTTATAAAAGCCGGGATAACCGGATGATCTCCGGCGTGTGCGCCGGGATTGCCGAGTATTTCAATATGGACCCCACCATCATCCGTCTGGCCTGGGTGCTGTTCAGCCTGCTGGGCGGCAGCGGCGTGCTGGGCTATATCATCGCCGCCATCGTGATCCCCGAGTATCCGATGGACTGACCCTTGTAAACAAATTTTATTTCATATATTCAGGAGGCAATTATTATGTCTAAAGTTATCGGTATCGACCTTGGCACCACCAATTCCTGCGTAGCCGTCATGGAGGGCGGCGAGGCAGTTGTCATTCCCAACGCGGAAGGTAACCGCACCACCCCGTCCGTGGTGGCCTTCTCCAAGACCGGCGAGCGCATGGTGGGCCAGGTGGCCAAGCGCCAGGCCATCACCAACCCCGACCGCACCATCTCCTCCATCAAGCGTGAGATGGGCTCCGACCACCGGGTCAGCATCGACGGCAAGTCCTACACGCCCCAGGAGATCAGCGCCATGATCCTGCAGAAGCTCAAGAGCGACGCCGAGGCCTATCTGGGCAGCACCGTCACCGAGGCCGTTATCACCGTCCCCGCCTACTTCACCGATGCCCAGCGTCAGGCCACCAAGGACGCCGGCAAGATCGCGGGTCTGGACGTGAAGCGTATCATCAACGAGCCCACCGCCGCGGCCCTGGCCTATGGCGTGGACAAGGAGCAGGCCCAGAAGATCATGGTGTATGACCTGGGCGGCGGCACCTTCGATGTGTCCATTCTGGAGATCGACGACGGCGTCATCGAGGTTCTGGCTACCGCCGGCAACAACCGGCTGGGCGGCGACGACTTCGACCAGTGCATCATGAAGTACCTGGTCAGCGAGTTCAAGCGCACCGAGGGCATCGACCTGTCCGGCGATAAGGTTGCCATGCAGCGCCTGAAGGAGGCCGCCGAGAAGGCCAAGATCGAGCTGTCCGGCGTGACCACCAGCAACATCAACCTCCCTTATATCACCGCCGACGCCACCGGCCCCAAGCACCTGGACGTGACCTTGACCCGGGCCAAGTTCAACGAGCTCACCGGCCATCTGGTGGACGCCACCATGGGCCCCGTGCGCCAGGCCATGTCCGATGCCGGTCTGAAGCCCTCTGACCTGTCCAAGGTCCTGATGGTGGGCGGCTCCAGCCGTATCCCCGCCGTGGTGGAGGCCGTGAAGAACTTCACCGGCAACGAGCCCTTCAAGGGCATCAACCCCGATGAGTGCGTGGCCATGGGCGCGGCCCTGCAGGCCGGCGTGCTGACCGGCGACGTCAAGGGTCTGCTGCTGCTGGACGTGACCCCGCTGTCTCTGGGCATCGAGACCATGGGCGGCGTGTGCACCCGCCTGATCGAGCGCAACACCACCATCCCCGTGAAGAAGAGCCAGATCTTCTCCACCGCCGCTGATAACCAGACCTCCGTGGAGGTCAACGTGCTGCAGGGCGAGCGGGAGATGGCCGCCGCCAACAAGAGCCTGGGCCGCTTCCACCTGGACGGCATCGCTCCGGCCCGCCGCGGCGTGCCCCAGATCGAGGTGACCTTCGACATCGACGCCAATGGCATCGTCAACGTGTCCGCCAAGGACCTGGGCACCGGCACCGAGCAGCACATCACCATCACCTCCTCCTCCAACATGAGCAAGGACGACATCGAGAAGGCTGTGAAGGAGGCCGAGCAGTATGCCGCCGAGGACGCCAAGATCAAGGAGAAGGTGGAGGTCCGCAACCAGGCCGACCAGATGGTCTATCAGTCCGAAAAGACCCTCAGCGAGGTGGGCGAGAAGCTGCCTGAAAGCGAGAAGGCCCCCATCCAGGCCGGTATCGACAAGCTGAAGGAGACCCTGAAGGGCGAGGACACCGACGCCATCAAGGCCGCCACCGAGGAGTTGACCCAGCTGTTCTACAAGATGAGCGAGAAGCTGTATCAGCAGCAGGCGCCCCAGGGCGACCCCACCCAGGCCGGTCAGCAGGGCGGCGCCCAGGGTGACCAGGGCGGCCAGTATTACGACGCCGACTACAAGGTCGTGGACGATGACGACAAGAATAAGTAAGTGAAAATATACCACCGGAAAGGGGCAGGGCTTCCTGTCCCTTCCTGTGGTGTTCAGGGATAGAAGACCCAGAGAAGGGAGCGGGCCGTTATGGCAGACAAACGCGATTATTACGAGGTCCTGGGCGTGGAAAAGGGCGCCAGCGAGGACGAGATCAAAAGAGCATACAAAAAGCTGGCCCGGAAGTATCACCCGGACATGAACCCCGGCGACAAGGAGGCTGAGGAGAAGTTCAAGGAGATCAACGAGGCCAACGAGGTGCTGTCCAATCCCGATAAGCGCCAGAAATATGACCAGTTCGGCTTTGCCGGGGTGGACCCCAACTATGGCGCGGGTCAGGGCGGCGGATACGGGGCAGGCGGCTTCGACTTCGGCGACCTGGGCGACATTTTCGGCAGCTTCTTCGGCGGCGGCTTCGGCGGCGGCCAGCAGCGGCGCAACGGACCCCGCCGGGGCGAGAGCATCCGGGCCAGCGTGTCCGTGGACTTCACGGAGGCGGCCTTCGGCTGCGAGAAATCCGTGACGGTGGACCGCAGCGAGTCCTGCCCCACCTGCAAAGGCAACGGCTGCGCCCATGGCACCACGCCGGAGGTGTGCCCCGACTGCCGCGGCACCGGCACCGTGACCCAGGCCCAGCGGACGCCCTTTGGCGTCATGCAGAGCCAGGGCCCCTGCCAGAAGTGCCGGGGCACCGGCAAGATCATTCACCAGCCCTGCCCCGACTGTCACGGCAGCGGCCGCATCCGCAAGCGCCGGACCATTCAGGTGAACATCCCCGCCGGTATCGACAACGGCCAGACCATCTCCCTGCGGGGCCAGGGCCACGCCGGGTCCAACGGCGGCCCCAGCGGCGACCTGCTGATTACCGTGATGGTGCGGCCCCACGAGATCTTCCGCCGGGAGGGCACCTCCGTGTTCTGCGAGGCCCCCATCACCTTCACCCAGGCGGTGCTGGGCGCGGAGCTGGAGATCCCCACCATCGACGGCCGGGTGAAATACACCATCCCCGAGGGCACCCAGACCGGCACCGTGTTTCGGCTGCGGGGCAAGGGCATTCCCGTCCTCAACGGCCGGGGCCGGGGCGACCAGTACGTCACCGTCACCATCGAGACGCCCCGGGACCTGAACCGGGAGCAGAAGGAGGCCCTGAAGAAATTCAGCGAGACCCTGGGCGAGAACAACTACGAAAAGCGCCGCAGCTTTTTCGGAAAGAAGAAGTAAGCCATGTATCTTGCAGACTATCACGTCCATTCCACCTGCTCCCCGGACGGGCACCAGACCATGGCCCAGGCGGCGGAGGCTGCCGTCCGGCAGGGCCTGCGGGAGCTGTGCATCACCGACCATGTGGACACCATCCACTGGGGCACCCTGGCTCCCCGGGACGACTTCGACTGGGAGGAGTCCCGGCGGCAGTTCCATGAGGCCCAGGCGCTGTGGGAGGACCGGATCACCCTGCGGCGGGGGGCGGAGCTGGGAGAGGCCCAGCTGAGCTTCGACCGGGCGGACCGGCTTCTGGCCGGGGAGGAGCTGGACTTTGTCATCGGCTCCGTGCACCTGAGCGGAAAAAAGTTTGCCAACATGGACCTGTACTATATTGAAAAAGGCAGCGAAGCGTATTATGATAGTGTCATCGACAGCTATCTGGACGATGTGCTGGCCCTGGCCCGGTGGGGCCGGTTCCAGGTGCTGGGCCACCTGACCCTGCCCCTGCGGTATATCAACGAGCAGCACGGGGAGCACATGACCTTCCGCCGCCACATGGACCGGGTGGAGGAGATCTTCCGCGCCATCATTCCCCAGGGGGTGGGCATCGAGTGCAACACCAACCGGGGAAACGAGCCCCTGCCGGGGGAGGAAATTCTGCGGCTGTACCGCAGTCTGGGCGGCGAGATCATCACCCTGGGCAGCGACGCCCACCGGCCGGAGGACGTGGGCTGCTTCATCCGGCAGCGCCAGGAGCTGCTGCGGACCTGCGGCTTCCGCTATTTCACCACATTTGAACGGGGTCGGCCGCTGTTTCAGGCCCTGTGATACCCGAGAGGAGAACGAATCATGAAAATTGCCATCGGCTGCGATCACGGCGGCTATCTGCTGAAGCAGGACATTCTCATCTGGCTGGAGGAGCACGACATCGACTTTGAGGACGTGGGCTGCTTCTCCACCGAAAGCGTGGACTATCCCATTTATGGCGAAAAGGTGGCCCGGCTGGTGGCCTCCGGCGAATGCGAAAAGGGCATCGTCATCTGCACCACCGGCATCGGCATTTCCATCGCCGCCAACAAGGTCAAGGGCATCCGCTGCGCCCACTGCACGGACTCCCTGTCCGCCGAAATGACCCGCCGCCACAACGACGCCAACGTGCTGGCCCTGGGCGCGGGCATCACCGGCCCCAACCTGGCCAAGCGCATTGTGGAGGTGTTCCTGAACACCGAATTTGAGGGCGGACGCCATGCCCGCCGGGTGGGCCAGCTGGACGGCATCCAGCCCTGAATTTTCCGTGAACGGAGGTGCGCTCCATGACCACAAAGGGATATCATCGCTACCGGGGAAGAAACACCCGGGGCAAGGTAGCGCTGGTCATCGTGCTGGTGCTGGTGCTGATCGCGGCGGTGGCCTATCTGCTGACCCAGGAGTATGTGGTGTATGACGATGAGGGCAAGGCCCATCTGGAGCTGCCCTGGTCCCGAAAGGAGACGGAAACGCCCCAGCCGGACCCCACCCCTGCGCCGGATGATGTGGACATCACCCGGGAGGAGCCGCAGCGGCAGAAGGTGGACGCCATCCACGCCTGGGAGCTGTCCTACGGCTGTCTGGGCGGCGACCCCGGCTATCTGCTGACGGGCCGGGAGGCCGTGGCCGTCAACGTGAAGATGTACGACGGCTCCGTGGCCTATCACACGGCGGTGTCCCTGCCGGAGGGCATCCTCACCGGCGGCAATGCCACCAGCCGGAACCTCCAGACCATTCTGGACAGCGACTGCTACACCGTGGCAAGGCTTGCCTGCTTCTGCGACAACGCCTATGCCGACGCCATGGGGGACCGGGCGGCCCTGTGCACCGCTGAGGGCGTCCCGTACCGGGACGGCTCCGGCCGCCGCTGGCTGGACCCCACCAAGCCGGAGACCCTGCGGTATATCACGGACCTGGCCGAGGAGTGCGCCCGGCTGGGCTTTGATGAGATTCTGCTGGACTGGTTCCTGTACCCCACCAGCGGCGACCAGACGGCCCTGGACCTGCCTGCCGACAAGACGGCGGTGCTGAAGGACTTTGCCCAGGCTCTGGAAAAACAGCTGCCGGAGGGCACGGTGCTGTCCGTGGTGCTGCGGGAGACGCCCACGGCGGACAGCGGCCTGACGCCGGAGCTGCTGACGGCCTGCTTTGACCGGGTGTATGTCATGCCGGAGGCGGACGCCTCGGCCCTGCCCACAGGCTACGACGCCGCCACCCGGGTGGTGGCCATGACCGCCTACGCCCCCGACAGCGGCAGCTATCTGGTGACCCAGTGAGAAATTGTTTCGACGGGCGAAATAAGTTTCCAAAATGAATAAAAAATCCCCTGAAACGCCGACGAAAATGTGGCTTTCAGGGGGTTTTCATTTGTCCAAGGCTATGGTACAATATCCTTTTGTGAATCGAAATCAAGGAGGGGATACCGTCCCATGGAAAAAGAAAACAAGCTGGGCACCATGCCCATTTCCAAGCTGATTATCAACATGTCCCTGCCCATTATCATCTCCATGCTGGTGCAGGCCCTGTACAACATCGTGGACAGCGTGTTCGTGTCCCGGGTGTGTGAGCAGGCGCTGACCGCCGTGTCCCTGGCGTTTCCGGCCCAGAACCTGATGATCGGTCTGGCCACCGGCACCGCCGTGGGCGTTAACGCCCTGATGGGCCGGGCTCTGGGGGCCAAGGACCAGGAGCGAGCCGACGCCGTGGCCATCAACGGCGTGTTCCTGGCGGTGGTGGGCTTTGCCATCTGCGCCGTGCTGGCGCTGCTGTTTGCCGGGCCCTTCTTCCGGTCCCAGACCCAGATCGACTACATTGTGGAAAACGGCACGGACTATCTGCTGGTCTGCTGCTGCGGCTCCCTGGGCCTGTTCTGCGAGATCATGTTCGAGCGGCTGCTGCAGGGCACCGGCCGGTCTATCCTGTCCATGTATACCCAGGGTCTGGGCGCCATTGTGAACATCGTGCTGGACCCCATCTTTATCTTCGTGCTGGACATGGGCGTCACCGGCGCGGCGGTGGCCACGGTCATCGGACAGTTCTGCGGCTGTATTCTGGCACTGATCTTCAACCTGAAGAAGAACAAGGAGATCCATTTGCAGTTCCGGGGCTTCCGGCCCAATTGGCGGCTGGTGGGGAATATCTATGCCATCGGCCTGCCCAGCGTCATCATGGTGGCCATCGGCTCGGTGATGACCTTCTGCATGAACAAGATCCTCATTGCCTATCACTCCGCCAAGGAGACGGCAGCCACGGCCTTCGGCATTTACTTCAAGCTCAACAGCTTCATCTTTATGCCGGTGTTCGGCCTGAACAACGGCGTGGTGCCCATCGTGGCCTATAACTACGGGGCCCAGAACCGGCTGCGGATGGTGGAAACCATCAAGCGCAGCACCATCTACGCCTCCTGCATCATGGTGCTGGGCGTGATCATCTTCTGGGCCATTCCCGGGCCTCTGCTGAAGATCTTCGACGCCACGGACACCATGCTCCAGGTGGGCGTCCCCGCCCTGCGGATCATCTCCCTGAGCTTTTGCATGGCCGGCGCCTGCATCGCCCTGGGCAGCTCCTTCCAGGCCCTGGGCAAAGCGGTGTACTCCATGACCACCTCCATCATCCGGCAGCTGGTGTTCCTGGTGCCCATTGCCTATGTCCTGGCCCGGTACGGCCAGAGCATCGGCAACGACGACCTGGTGTGGTGGAGCTATCCCTTGGCGGAGATCGCGTCCCTGCTTGTGACCCTGGCCTTCTTCCGGCGGCTGTACCGGACCCTGATCGCGCCCCTGCCCGCCAGCGGCGGTGCGCCGGTCCACGACGACTCCGACGACGATCCCATCGGCGAATAACCCGAACAGCGCATCCCCCGCCTTGCCGATTGGCAGGGCGGGGGATGGTTTATTTGCCGGGCCGGGCAAAATCAAACCCCCGGAAAGCATCCGCTTTCCGGGGGTTTCTCTGTAATAGCGAAACACTATAGATATCGGTCCAAACCTCAATTTGCAGAGAAAATCATTGGTCGCATCTATCTGCCCACCAGCAATTTATAGTTTCAATACGATTAGACAATCTCTCCTTGTATCGGTTTAGCGGAATATCGAGCAAATCTAATAAAATAATTCTATACATGAGTGAAAGCTTGTGTAGGTAAAGCACACTCTCATCACCATTCAAGAGTTTTCTATTCTGCTTACTTTTAATGTGAGCAATTCGATTCCTACTATTTACTAATATTTGCACAAAACCTTCCAAGTCTTTTTGGTACTCACCCCGAAAAATTTCTTGCCCATAATGGCTTATTATATATTTAAGATCCAAACCTAATTGGGACTCCTCACGACTCTTCCTTTTTGGCAAAACAAATTCGCTCTTTTTGCTCTGAATAATCTCGCCCACACCAATAAAGGCTTCAATTAGGAAAGCACATTTCATGTCCACAGGCATTTCAACTCTGGAAAGGCAATATAAAGCCGTATTGTGAACAATATCTAATTCCTCTTGAATCAGACACCAATTTGAAAAAAGTGTTTCGGAAAGCACCTCATCAAAATTAATCAAACGGTTATTTTCTCCAATCATAAAATCAGCAGAAAAATAATTAGGAAGCAACTTTTTCTGAATGCTTGTGGTGATTTCGACTCCATCCTGAGTAACCGATGTGATTGGATAAAACTGTCCATCCATTAGCATTATTAGACGCTTCAAATCAAAGTATAAATGATGAAGGTCGTATATGGAGGCATCCTCTACAGTATGAACCGTAATGATACGTTCACCAAATTGCTCTATGGAAATCTCTGCTAAACTATGTTGTTGGCCTATATAGGCTGTAATCGTTTTCCCGAACGGTCCACCAAGTATACCATTGTTGGGACATTCTCGAACAATGAATTCCATCTGGTCACCACCTTTAGATAGTGCGGAGTTTTCTCTTGGCTAAAAAGAAGAAAAGAGTTCTGTTTTAAATATCATACAGCAAGCTTTATGTGAATTTCTATGTTACTCCAGACATATTAACTAATCGTTTATAAATTCCTCAAATCCGCGGTATAAAGTATAGTTATACTTTGCAATTTGCGGTTGCCCTCCAAAGAGTTTGGAGGCTCCTGGATAATACGAAAAAGTAGACTTGATTTGTGCTAAGTAAGTATATGGATTATTAATGTTCCCTACTCTTTTCTCAAAAATCCCAGTCAAGATTCCGGCCCACAAGCCGGAAGACTCAATTGCGCCTTTATATAAATCAGGGAAATTACTACAATACCCCAATACATCCGCATCTACAGTAATTACAGTTGTCAATATACCACCAAACTTAGCAACCCTTAAAATATCCATACTTTTTCTATATTCATTCGCTGCAGAATCAATTTTTTTCTTTTCATCATTAATAATTGCCTCTATCACTTCAGGAGCATCTGCTTGAGCCAGCTCATTGCGAAGAGTTTTAATGGCATTCAAAAATTGATTGCGCTCATCTTTTCGCTTTTCACGAAAACGAAGAATATCTGTGGGAGGAACATGCAAAAGATCTTGTGGAAAAATATCTGGAATCATAATCGATACTAATGCTTCGGTGCTCGGTTCAATGTATTCTTTCCCCGGTCGATAATCATCCTGAAGAGCTCCTCCGTATAAAAAGTAGGTTGATGTTGTCCACAACTCTTGATTTCTGGTCCACAAAGATAGTGAATTCTTTTTTGCAATGTGATTTGCTAAAAAGGTCATATAGAAGTTCACAGTGTGGGAGCTTGCATACAGCCAGTTTTCATCCTCGTCAATATGTTTTAGCTTGAAGAAAATATCCTGCAAGAGTTTGACATCCATTTTTGAAGAATGAATTCGGATATATTCTGTTTCATCATCCTCAATCAGCGAAAGCGCAGCTGCTTTTCTATGATTCTCATCCATAAACTTCGAAAATTCTTCACTCGCTTCTTTTGAATACGGAACAGGAGATAGTGGGATTCCAATTTCGCCGGTAGAACACAACTCTCTAATATTTCGCGGTTCATTCAATTCATATCCAGGGGGCACAATTCTATATATTTTATCCGCAAAAAGAGCTGCATTCCAGAGCCATTGATAATCTTCGTGGCGAAACTCAATTGTCGGATAATAAAGAATAGAGTTACTCATAATTCAAGTTTCCTCTCTATAAATCAACGCGACATTTTCCAGCATGTTCCCATAACTTCCCGAAAGCCGGTGAAGCCCGATTCCAAGGGCTTTCCCGGCTTTTTCGCCTTTTGGGGAAGTTCCCGTATCTTGGCGAATCCCGGCGCATCTTGATGGCCGTGAGTAGTAAAACGAGTAGTAAAACGCGTTTTTGCTACGCCGCGACGCGTCGCATCTCCTCCGCAGCCGTGCAGCCGTCCATATGGGCGTAGTACCCGAGCGTCATCTTGATGTCCTTATGGCCCATGATGTATTGCAGCGCCTTCGGGTTCATCCCGGCCTTCGCCATCTCCGTGCAGAACGTGTGGCGCAGCGTATGCGGTGTCATGCCATCGGGAAGCTCCATCTTTCCCCTCTTCGCGTACTTGCCTCTCAGCCCCCTGAACACCCGGTCGTAATCGCCGCCGACCCTCGGCAGCCCGTCCCTGTTGAGGAAGATGAAGCCCGTTCGCCCATCGACGCTCAGGGGCTTCGCCTTCGGCCTCGATGCCATGACATGCTCGAACGCGGCCATCACCTCGTCGGTCATGTAGATGTAGCGCCTACCGCTCTCCGTCTTAGGCTCATCGACCCGGTATCCCCCGCCGACCGCGCGGGCGAGCTGGTGGTCCACGAAAATCACCCTGTTCGTCAGGTCGATGTCCGCCTCGGTCAGCCCGCACATCTCCGATATGCGCAGCCCAGTCCCGAGGAGGATGACCACCTCGTCGATATACCTGTGGTAGACGGCATCCGACCGCATGAAACCGAGCAGCGCGTCCACCTGCTCCCGACTCAGCGGCTCCCTCTCCGTCACGTCCCTCTTGATGACGGTCGCGAGCTTGAAATCGAACGGGTTCTTGCGTATGCAGTCATCGGCTATCGCCAAGTAGAACGCCGCCTTGAGCGACCGCTTGTGGTTGGAGATGGTGGAGTAGGCGAAGCCCTTGGATTTCATGCGCTGCGCCCATTCCTTCGCGTCTGACGGCTTCACGCCGCCTATCTCCCGCGACCCTATCGCATCCTCGAAGAGCAATCGCTTGAGCTGCGCCCTCGACCTCTCCGTCCCCTCGCGCACGTCGAGGCGGCATCTCGTGAACTTCGCGTAGAGCTGGCTGACCGTCATCTTCTTGCCGATGGGGTCTATCCCGTCCTCAAGGTCGCGGCGTATCTCGCGTTCCTTCTCGCGCAGCGGTTTGCACGGCCTCTTACCGGCAGGGAGCCTGTCGGTCTCCACCAGCCGCCATGAGTAGACGAACTTCGGTTTTTTGTCCCTGTCGATGTATTTGAAGACGTAGAGTCCGTTGGTCCTCTGGCTCTCGCCGGTGTTCAGTACCCTATTTCTGTTGTCCCGTCTTTTCTGTGACATCCATATATCGCTCCTTCCATATGGAAAGAGCCTTGGTATGCTATTTCCATTATAGCATATCCAAGGCTCTTTTTCATCCTCTAAATCACGTCCGTCGAGTCGATGAACCGCTCAAACGCCTTGCGTTTGACCTGAACGCGGTTGCCGTTCATCACCACCCAGTCAGGCGGCGGCATCTCCGAGGCAAGGCGGCGCAACTTGCCCTCGCCTATGCGGAAGTACCGGGCCGCCTCCTCGATGGTGAGCGTGTACTTCTCCCATACGGGTATGTCCTTCGCACCCATGCGGCCACCTCCCTGTCACGGCTCGAACCGCAGCATCGCGGCGAGCAGCTTTCCTTGGAGCTGCGTCTTTCTCAGGGTATCGACCCCGTACTCGACGCGCCCAGACTCATCGAGGAAGGCGTGCGTGCAGAGCTGGTCCATATAGCCGTCGAAATAGGCGAGGACCTTCTGCATGGCAACGGGGTCGCCTGAGACCGCCGCGACCATTACCTCATAGCTCATCATCGCCAATCACCTCCTCTAAACGCGCCCTCAGCGCGAGGAGCGCCTTCGAGCGCCTGAATTGGACCGTGGAGCGAGGGCACCCAAGCTCCTCGGCGATGCGCCTGTCCGTCCACTCCGCGAAGTAGTAGAGCAGGACGATGGCTTGGTCGCCTTTGGAGAGGCCATGGATGGCATCGGCGAGAACGGTATCCATCACCACGACCTCCCGACCGACCACCTCGAACACGACCTCCTCCGATATGAGGTCATCGGGTGAGGCCAGCCTGTTCAGCTCGCTTTCGTGCATGTCGGAGAACACGGTCTCCCATCGCGCCTCACGTGCCTGCTTGCGAATGATGTCCGTCCTCGCGTTGCGAAGCGTCCTCCTGCAATAGGCGCAGAACATCTTGACTACCGCCAGTTTCTCTTCTTCTGAAATCATCGTGATTCCTCCTTTCCACAAGGAACACGATACGCCGCCGGTCGTTTGCCGGGGAAAAAGGTTCTCAGAAGGAGAGATATGTAGAAAACTTGAAGACGCTTTACTCTCATGCACCGAACTGGACTGAAAAAAACGAACGATGATTACCGTAGATTACCTCTGATGGCGTTAGATGACATTCGATGCACACCATCTACCCTCTTCCATCTCCCTAATTGGCAACCCACTCCCCTGCCTGCGTGTATGGGATGTGGGGCACCGACGGGGTGCTCGGATATAATGCGGCGAAAGGGGTGTCGGGACATCCGCGCCCCGCTGCGTCCACGAGTAGAAAGGAAGAAGACCATGGCGCAAGATTTTGGAGACGACATCGGCGACATCCTCGTCCGTGCATTCGGTCGAGCATGCAAGGATGCCTATCAGAACAGGAAGAGCAAGCATCTGCACGACGAATACAAGAGGATTTTCGAGAAGAACGGCATGTCCAAGGACGATGCCGCCGCGAAGGCAGAGGCGATGGCCTCCCGCGAGCATATTTGCATCCCCTTCGGCAGCTCGGTCGATGCAACCTATTTTGCTCGTGTGCTTCAAGAGAACGACATCGCCGCTGCGGCCATGTCCGATGCCATGGGCAACGGCTATATCGAGTTCGCGGAAGCTGAAATCGAGAACGTAAAGCAGTGCATCCCGCAGTTCTCCGAGGTCATGACCACACTCAAGGAAGAGCAAATCGCAAAGGTACTGGATGGCACGCCCGTTTCGGAGGATGTGTACAACAGCTTGAAGACCATATATCTTCGTCCCGACCTTCCGAAAACACAGACTAAGGAACCGGAGTCGCATGACATCGCGGAAGATGGACATGTTAGTCCTGCTGATGAGGCACCGGAGCATGTGCATGACGACCGTGTGAACGATGCCTACCATCATACCGAGGGAATCCGTGACAAGGTACTCGCAGCTCGCGAGCAGTGCCGTGACTTCGATGACTTCAAGGAACTACTCGCCAAGGAAGAGGTCGGTGTCACGGAAAGCAAGAGCGGCGAGTTGATGTTCTACGAAGCTCGTCGCGACGAAAACGGCGAAATCCTCCCACGCGGGGAGAATGAGGAAGATCTTCTGGACTGGGCGGTTGGTGCTAAAACCCTCGCGAACAAGTGGCAGTGTGAGGCCACCCATGACTGGTTTGAAAAAAACACGCCTAAGGAACCGACTGCCCCCGAACATGATTCCGCCCGCGAGGTCATCCCACCGCAGAAGGACCTGAACCTCATCTGCAACGCGGTGCACAGCGACCTTGAGGAACGCGGTACCAAGACACTCGACCGCGCGGACGGCAAGATGGGCTTCCTAGTGGACCAGAAACACAAGCAGGATGTCATCAAGACAGTCGAATCCCGCTTCCCCGGTCACACCCCCGCCGACCTCGGCATCGAGTTCTTCGACCCAAATCAAGGTCATGGAACGGTGGAGAACGTCAAGGACTCACGGGAACCGCAGATGACTGACGGCTCCCTTGATATGAACGGCGCAACCCCGGACATCAACCAAGGCATCGAATCCCATGACGGCATGGATACGATGGTGAGCACGCTGCGCGTCGAACGTGAGCAGAACGGCACCGAGGTTTCACCATCCATGGTGCGTGAGCAGTCCGACCGGAGCCGCGAGGGTTACAACCTCAAGTCCAAGGCCGATGAGAACCGCGCCGCGAGCAAGCAGCTCTCGCAGACCAACGAATCCCACGACCGCGACATCTCCGACAAGTTCCAGCAAGAGCGCTAGAAGGGAGCCTGATATGACCCACATGAACGAGTACCTGCCGGAGCGCCTTGCGGCGAATCCCTTGCAGGCCATGGAATCCGACAGCGACATCGAGGCCATCGCCGATGCAGTGATAAGCGCCAGCGTACTGCGCGATGAATGCGACGGCAACGCAGCGTTCAAGGCCAGCGCGAGGCAGCTCCTCTACGCCTGCCTCGGATACCTGCGCGATTGGTGCTCCTTTGAACAGCGGACGGTCGGAAACCTCAAGGCCCTCCTTGACGCGGCGCGTCCCTCCTCATCGGGTTCCACCATCACAGACCTCGGGGACCTGTTCTACGAGATAGAGTCGGGCTGCAAGCGCGTCATCAGCGCGGACGGCATCACCATGAACTGGGAGCCGACGGCGCTTGAGCGCAATGACGGCATCTGCCCCCGCGACACCAACGGCTTCCGCCCCGAGGATGACTTCTGCCTCGGGTGTTACAAGCGCTTCGCACAGGGCACCGCGCCGACAACCCGTGCCTCCATCGCCGTCTCGCTCTCCCACGCCCTGCCGGGACGCGAGGACTAGGAAGGAGGGTCGCTTATGGCTCAAGGCAAGGGAAACCCTGAAATCAACAAGAAGGTCGCGACCTCGGCCCTCGTGACCACCATACTCTCCGGTGTGGGCTTCTACCTCGGGAACCGATATTGGGAGGCCGTGGCCTCGTTCGGGGGCCAGTTCTTCGAGCACTGGGGAGACGGCTTCGCCCTCATGTGGCCGCTCATCGCCGAGAACCCGGTGCACATCGACATGTCACCCAACGCCATGCTGGCGGGCCTGACCATGTGCGTCCTCGTCTGGCTCTTCTGGCTGCGCTACGTCGCCTTCGTGGGCAACTTCCGCGCCGGTGAGGAGAGCGGTTCGGCACGCTGGGGCACGCTCAAGGAGGGTAAGCAGTTCCGCGACCTCACCACGGAGGACAACAACCTCATCTTCACGCAGAACTTCGGCCTCGCCCTGCACCGGCCCAAGTTCAACCCCGAACTCGACCGCAACCTGAACGTGCTGGTCGTGGGCGGCTCAGGCTCAGGCAAGACGTTCAACTACGTCACCCCGAACATCTGCCAGCTCAACACGAGCTATTTCATCACCGACCCCAAGGGCACGCTCCTCAAGGACGCGGGGTTCCTGTTCACGGACAACGGGTACAAGGTGAAGTCGTTCAACACCATCAACCTCGATGAGTCCATGCACTACAACCCTCTCAAGTACGTGAAGACGGACACCGACATCCTGTCGTTCGTCAACTGCTACATCATGAACACCAACGGCGACGGCAAGGCGGGAGACCCCTTCTGGGAGAACTCCGAGAAGATGCTGTACACCTCGCTCATCGCGCTCCTGCGCGACTGGTTCCCGCCGGAGGACTACAACCTGTCGAGCCTACTCACGCTGCTCTCCATGGCCGAGGCCCGCGAGAACGACGAGAACTTCAAGTCCCCGCTCGACCTGCTCTTCCTACAAATCGAGGAGGGCAAGCGCTACATCCCGAACGAGGGCGGCGCTCCCGCGCCGTCGATGGGAATCTCCGGCCTCTCCCGCAACTTCGGGACGGGCAACGCGACCGGAGACTCGGACTGGTCATGGGAGCCGACCAACCTCAAGCGCAACTCCGACGGCGTGCGTCCCGCCGACTGCGGCGGTCTGTCGCCCGATGAGGACTTCGCGCTGATGAACTACAAGAACTTCAAGGTCGCGGCGGGCAAGACCCTCAAGTCCATCATCATCTCCTGCAACGTGCGCCTCGCCCCCATCGCCACCGCCGGTGTGCGCAGCCTGCTCGAATACGATGAGATGGAGCTTGACACGCTGGGCGACCCGGACGCGAAGGTGGCGGTCTTCGGCATCCTCTCGGATACCGATAAGACGCTCTCCTTCCTGTTCGCCATCATGATGTGGCAGTGCATCGACCAGCTCTGCCGCAAAGCACTCACCGACTACGGCGGCAAGCTGCCCACCCCGGTCCACTTCATCTTCGACGAGTTCGCGAATATCGGAACCATCCCGCAGATTGAGGAGACCATCGCCGTCACGCGCTCCCGTAACATCGGCATCACCATCATCCTGCAATCCATGTCGCAGCTCGAATCGAAGTACGACAAGAAGGCGCAGACCATCGTGGACTGCTGCGACTCCACCCTGTTCCTCGGTGGCAAGTCGAACTCCACCAACAAGGAAATCGCAGAGATGATTGGCAAGCAGACCATCAACCAGATGACCTACGGGGAGAGTACGGGACAGTCAGGTTCGGCATCTAAGAACTTGCAGATACAAGGTCGCGACCTCATCGACGCGGCGGAAATCGGCAAGATGAGCCGTAGGAAGGCCATCTTGCTCATAGCGGGCACCAACCCGCTCATGGACGATAAGTTCGACCCGCACACCCACAAGCGATATTGTTACATCGTGGATAAACGCAATCCCAAGCGCCTGCACGACAAGCCCTTCGATTTCAAACGCTATCTTGAGGGCGGATGCGAGCCGTATGACGACCACGATGACGGTGGGACCGGTGGGACGCATTGATTTCAATCACGTACCGTAAACGGCTATAATCTATATGACTCTGCGGGGATGCTGTTCCGGCGGCGTCCCCGCGCTTGCAACCGCGATAGAAAGGAGAGGATGGTGAAGTCACAGTGGAAGAACTCGTCCGGCTCGCCGCGAAGCCCATCGCATATTTAGGATGCACAGTCATCTTCCTCGGCCTGCTACACCTTGGGATGAACTTGAGGGACGGCTGCCGTGCGGGAGGCGGCGAACTCCGAAAGGCAATCGCGATGATTGCCGCCGGAGCCGCCGTGACCGGTTTCGCCGCGATATACGGTTTCGCCGGATTCTAATCACGTAAGCAAATCAAAATAGTCAAATCAGAAAGGAAGCAATCATTATGCTCGACAACGCAGTCAACATGCTCACTCAGGGCGTCACGTTCCTCGGCGGCGTCCTCGTCGTCTTTGGACTTATCAACCTCGGCATGACCATCAAGGACGGCATGCAGGGCGGTGGCGGCCAACTCAGTGGCGCAATCGCCATGATTGTCGGCGGTGCCATCGTCGTGGGTGCCGCCATCTATTTCGGCCAGCTCAACACCGGTTGGGCGGGCGGACTCTAAGAAAGGGGCGGTGTCTATATGTTATCCGTAGCGGTACATAAGGACATCGCCGAGTACCAGCCCAAGGTCGTGGGCAAGATGACCGGGCGCACCCTCGCGTCAATCGCGGGCGCGCTCGGTTGCTCCGTCCTCACCGGCCTCTACATCTACTTCGTGTTGGGCTGGAACGTCGGCGACAACATGATGCTCATCTACGCCGTGAGCCTCCCGTTCTGGTGCTGCGGCTTCATCCGCCCGAAGGGTATGCCCTTCGAGCAGTTTGCCGCCCTTTGGCTCAAGGCGAACTTCGGCGTGGAGCGCATCTTCTACGTCCCCTCTATGCAACTCAGCGGTCTCATCGGCTCGCCTGATGGGAAGAACGTCAAGAAAGGAAGGGTCTATGGGAAACACTATCGAAAGCAATGCGCCCTCAAGGGAATCGAATCCTACTCCCCCCGTGCGGGACGCGTCATCGACTGACACCGAGGCGAACTTCGACATCGAGCAGTTCGTCCACACCTCCGGGGAGGGGTTCGGCAACGACCGTCCCATGGATGCCGATAACGGCTCGATCGATGTGGCGGCGCTCGGCTCTGTCGCCGGTACCCCCACCGTGGCTGGCAAGAAGATGTCCCGCAGGGAGAAGAAGCAGGCCAAGCGTGAGGTCGCACGCCTCAAGAAGGAGGCGAAGCTGGCCGAGAAGGAGGCCCGCAAGAGCTACACGTCCGTGAAGTCCCAACTCAAGGACCGCGACAAGGAACTCACCTCAAAGACGGCGGATGCCCGCCGCAAGCGCGAGGGCGCGAAGGACGTGGTGAACTACATCGGTTACAACCGCATGTACCAAGACGGCATCTGCGAGGTCGAGGAGGGCCTGTTCTCCTCCTCCATCTCCTTCGGGGACACCAGCTACCACTCCGTGCGCGACGAGCAGCAGAAATCCATGTTCTCCGCGCTCACGCGCCTGTACGACCAGTTCGGCGCGAACACGCTGGTCCAGATGAGCGTCATCAACACGCCGCTACTCAAGGAGGAGGTCGGCAACCGCAAGTTCTTCGATGTCGCCCGTCAGGGCAACGACGCCGCACGCAACGATGCGCAGGTGTTCAATGACATCCTGAACGACAAGGTGCGCGAGGGCGTGTCCAACATCCGTCGCAACCGCTACCTGACCTATTCGGTCACAGCCGAGACGGCGGACGACGCAGCACGTCAGCTCTCCCGCATCGAGACGGAATCCAGCCGCATCCTCAACTCCATGGGGTCGAAGGCCCACCTGATGAACGGCACTCAGCGGTTGTCGGTCATCCACTCGCTCCTGAACCCCTACAAGCCGTTCTATTTCGACTACCAGAAGGACATCTCCGCCAAGCGCGTGCAGACCACCAAGGACTGCATCGCCCCGACGCAGATTGACTGGCGACCGGACGGCATGTTCAACGACTGCTTCAAGCTGGATAACGGGGTGTATGGTCAGGTTTTGGTCATGAAGAAGTTCGGTTCCGAGCTTTCCGACCGGGCTTTGGCCGACATCGTTGACCTGCCGCTTCCCATGGCGGTCACATGGTTCGTGCAACCCATGGACAAGTCCAAGGCCATCAACTTCGTGCGCACCCGAAGCGCGTGGATTGACAAGGAGATAATCGAGGAGCAGCGCAGCGCCGTGAACAAGGGCTACGACTTCTCCATCCTGCCGCAGGAACTCAAGTATTCCAAGGAGGAGACCGAGGACGTCCTTGACCACTTGCAGAACAAGAACCAGCGCCTCTACGTCTTCACCGGCCTCATCTACACTTATGCGGAAAGCAAACAGCAGCTCGACACTCAGGTCATGCGTATCATCTCCACTGCCCGTCAGAACTCCATCGAGGTGGACACCTACGACTACCGGCAGCGCCGGGGCCTCAACTCCGTGCTGCCCCTCGGCCACAACCATGTCGAGATTAGCCGCATGTTCACCACCGCTCAGGTCGCCATCCTCGTGCCCTTCGCGACACAGGAGCTTGACGATGCCGGTGGAAACTACTACGGCCAAAATAAGCACTCCCGCAACCTCGTCATGTGCAATCGCAAGCGCCTGACAAGCCCCATGGGCTTCGTCTGCGGCAAGACGGGTTCGGGCAAGGGCATGTTCACCAAGACCGAGATGACCGGCACCATCTTCTCCAACCCCACGGACGAGATTTACGTCATCGACCGCGCCGGTGAATACACGGCCATCGCCGACCGCTACGGCGGAACCACCTATCACTTCGGCGTGGGCACCGATACGTTCCTGAACCCCTTCGACACGGTGTCCGTGGAGCACATGCCCCGCACCGAGCAGATTGCGTTCAAAATCGACGCGATGCTGGCGCAGGCGGGTGCCTCCGCCGCAGAGTCCGGTCAGTCCCTCTCCGAGGTTGACCAATCCATCATCCAGCGCTGCGTGGAGCTTGCGTTCCAGCGTGCCGAGGAGCGCGGTAACGGCCTTCCGCCGACCTTGCAGGACTTCTACGACATCGCCCTTGAGCAGCCCGAGCATCAGGCGCAGACCATCGCCCTTCGCTACGAGCGCTTCGTCAAGGGTTCCATGGACTTCTTCAACCGCCAGTCCAACGTGGACTTCAACACCCGCATCGTGGACTTCAACTTGAAGGACCTGCCGGACTCCATGCTCGTCTTCGCCCTCATCAACGTCTGCGAGGCCGTGCGAAACCGCATGTACTTCAACGCGAAGCGCAATGTCCGCACTTGGCTCTACGTCGAGGAGATGCAATCGCTCTTCGCCTACCCGACGGTGCTCAACTACTTCTCGCGCTTCTCCAACGAGGGGCGCAAGTTCGGCTTGCTGCTGACGGGCATCACCCAGAACGCGGTGGCGATGCTCAACAACGAGGCCGCGCAGAACATCGTGCTCAACGCCGACTTCATCATGCTGCTCAAGCAGTCCCCGCTCGACCGCATGCGCTGGGTGGAACTGCTGAACCTTTCCGAGCAGGAGGAGGAGTGCATCGACGAGTCCGCCGAGGCCGGTGACGGCCTGCTCATCGCTGGCAACGCGCGTGTGCCGATTCGCGGCAAGTTCCCGTCGGGCAACGTGCTCTACGACCTGTTCAGCACCAACCCCAACGAGACCAAGGAGCTTGAAATCGGCTCCAAGAAGAAGGGCGGCAAGGTCATCTAAGCCGGGAAAGGACGGTGAACGTCAATGAAGCCATCTGATTTCGTATCGACATCCGGCCAGAAGCAGGACATGTCGCAATCCCTGTTGCAGACGGAGATGACGGATGCCGTCAACTCCGGCATCGTGGGCCGCGCCGACAAGAGCGAGAAGTCGTTGAAGAGCGGCCTCTACTCAGTCGGCAAGAAGGCATCGACGGGCGGTGCCACCAGCGCCGCCCTCGCCGCCGTCACAAAAAGTCACGGTGGAAGAAAAGATTCCACCTCCACTGCTATCAAAAATAATGTCATCAACGGTGCTCTTTCAGACAGTGAACTTGAGGGTGCCGATACCGTCTACTATGGCGGCAAGGGAACCTATCGGGCGGTGCGCGGCATCCAGAAACGTATAGGCGCAAGAGCTTCCACCGATGGAAAACCTACAACAGAAAAGATTCAAGTCAAACGTCAACTCAAGAACGCCTTAAAAGGGACTAGTGTCAACGCCGCACGAGAGGCGATTTCCGGTACTGAGCTTGAGGGTGCCGATACCGTCTACTATGGCGGTAAGGGAACCTATCGGGCAGTTCGCGGCATCCAGAAACGTATAGCTGGAAAGGATGCCCTTTCTTCTAAGAAAAGCCTCGGTAAGTTATCTGAGAAGAAATCGCAGTCCAAATCCATGGATACCTTAGAGGCGAAGCGAAAAGCACAAGCGAAGGGCTATTTCAAGAAAACCGTCTACGACACGGCTGAGAAAGTCAAAGCCGCTGCGGTTGCCGAAAAGACCATCGGCGGAAAAGTACTGGTTTCCAAAGGTGGCTCCGGTCTCCTCATGTCCGTCGCGCCTATCATACTGCCAGTGCTGATTATAGCGATGCTCGTCATAATCCTGTCTCTAGGCATCCTTGGAGGCATCGCCGGAGATGATGCGCAGAAAAAAGCATCTCTTGACGGTATGCCGAGTTGGGTGACTTACGACCTCGTGCTTTCCTGTCTTAAAGCACATGAGGAGTACGGGTATCCTCCAAGCGCTCTGCTCGGGCAGATGATGATTGAGAACGGCACGAGCGATGAAGGTTCCGACTTGGGCCGCTTGTACCACAACTACGGCGGCGTGAAATACTTCGGCACCATCGACGGACTTATCACTGGCTCCGTGAGCATGCTAACGACCGAGTACATAAACGGCAGGCCTGTTCAGATGTACTGCAACTTCGCGGTGTTCGCCTCGGATGCCGCCTATATGAAGTATCGCTGCGAATACCTTTATAAGCAGCCGAATTATACGAGTGTCCCCAATTTTCAAAAGGCGATTGACGAAAAAAACTCCGAGTTGTTCCTGAAAGCCCTCGGCGAAGGTGGTTACTACACCGCTTCGACGGACTCATATGTCGCACAGTATCGTTCAATCTGCGAAGCCTATCCACTTGTCCCGCGTCTCGACAGCATGACCTCCGAGGAGTTCGAGAACGGCTTCGGCAACGCGTTTTATCCGGGTGGCGGTCAGGATTATGCTAGTGCCGAGCAATGGCAGAAAGACATCGTGAATGCGTGCAGTCGAGTGAGTTGGCCGGGAGCAAGTCTTTGCGCAACTTGGACGAGCCGCGTCTATGCGGCAGCCGGTCATCCTTGCAGTGGAAACGGCAACAGCGTCCTCGGACATCAGGGATATGGTGCAAGCTATTATCCCTCCCGTGCCACGACGGACTTGTCCCAGATAAAGGTCGGAATGCTGGTATCGGCCCAGTTCGGTTCCAACACCGCTGCGGGTAACACCTACGGTCATGTGGGCATCTATATCGGTGACGGCATGGTCATGGATAGCGTCAACTCTGGAATCCGAACCATCTCCCTTTCCGAATGGGTCTCCCAGAACGGCAGGGGATGGGTCGTCTGTGGCTACCCTTGGGATTGGCGCTGACGGAAAGCAGAAAGGATATAGATATGGATAAGTTCAAGCAACTCATTATCGAGCACAAAAAGGCCACTCTCATCGCCCTCTTCTTCCTCATCGTGTTCATCGGCGGCTCTGCCGTGAGCGCAATCAACGTGGCAAAGCACCGCGCCGAACAGGAGCAGACTGAACAGGATGCACCTATAACCGAAGTCGTTGACAAAGGGGAATCTGATAAAGAAGTAACCCTCACCGACACTCAGAAGAAGGCCATCAAAAATTACGATGACGATACGAAGGGGTTCATCGAAACCCTTTCTGCATCCATCTGGTCTGCGGACGGCGGTCGATACACCCTGCGTTTCTCAGATAATTCATACGTGGAGACTGCGAACGGGAAATCCAGTGTCCATAGTTACGCCATCACCCGTATCGACAGGGAGGGGGATGGTTATGGTGGGAGCCTTCTCACCATCGTCTTTGAGACGGATACCGGCACCCATATCGTCTCATACGTCGATGGAAAGGGTGCCGCTGTACATGATGGAGATTCCAGCAAGAGCGATTCCACCATCCTCACGACAATCCAGAGCGCTTCGATGTTCTCAAAAAAAGACACGCCTTATAAACGGGCAGAATCCATAGAGAACATCACCGTGAAAGGCCTGAACAGTGAAATCACCGAACTCCTCGGTGGGGACTCCAAGAATCTCTCCTCTGAATTGAGTAAATGGTGCTCCGTTCACTATCCGTCCGTCACCGAAGCGACTTGGAACAAAGTCGCTTCAATCGACTATGAGAACAAGGCCATTACCACTGGGTTCACGCTCAATACGGAAAACCCCTATGAGCTGACGGTCATCTACATGACTGAATCCAATGAGTTCGTCTTCGGGAACTAGTCGTGATAGAAACACGCAGTTTGTTTTTATCTGCGCATTCAGGGCTTTCCAGCCTTGCAGAAAGGCAAGTAAAAATATGAATGAGAAAACACCAAAATCGAATCTGATGAAAAGGATTCGCAACTTCATGCTTAAACCAAAGTTCATGGCCGTCATACCGCTCGCGTTGACGGGTTCCATGCTCATCCCTAATGTGGCATACGCAGGTATCTTCGATGATTTAAGCAACTGGGTCGAAGGGTTCATGGTTGACATCGGAATCACGCTCTGGAATGCCTATTTCGGTATCATCGGCTCCGCATCTGATACCTCTACCATCGTGGGTAGCTTCACCACACTCTTCGGCAACGATAGCGTCTGGAATCTCGCAAAAACAGCCCATAGTACTGTCGTCATCCCATTGGGTGAATCAATCCTAGCGTTGTTCATGCTCGTGCAGCTCGTGAAGATAAGCCAGCGAATCGACGCGACGGCAACGCTTCCGGCGGTAAAAGACATAGTTTTCTTGGCCGTTGCCTATGTTCTATTCCACTGGCTCATTATCAACTCGCTCGACATCATCAGTGCGATTTACTCCGAGTTCAACAAGATTGCCGCCAGTTTTGTCGGCGAGAACTCTTTAGTCTCATCCGCCTTGGATAAGGCTCAGTGGGACGCTGACCAAGCGAGTATCGGCGGATGTGCCCTGTTCATCGTCATGGGATTCTTCTCCATGTGCGTGGGATTCATCGCTTATGTCGTATCCCTTGTCGTGGCTTTGGCTCGCGGCATTCAGCTATATGCCATGGCGGCGTTCTCCCCCATTCCATTATCCCTGCTCGGATTCGATGAGACACGGCAAATGGGCATCGGATTCCTCAAGAACTTCTGTGCCGCCGCGTTGGCCGGTGCCATCATGGTCTTCTTGATGGTTGCCTATCCGTTCATCGTCACATCTATCGGTGGAAGTCCGACGGCGGGAAACACGATTTTCGCCCTGACTTATGAGGGAGAGTTCATCGACACTGTTGGTATCGTTCTAGGCTGGATTGCAACCTCCTTCATGTTAATCATCGGTCTCGTAAAGTCCGGTGCTTGGGCAAGGGAGATTTTGGGCAGCTAACCGTTTACCGAGAAAATGTCACCATCAACCGAAAAGGGGCGGTCTTCGGCACCGTCCCTTTTCTTTAATAATATATTATTGGGCAATCGCAAGAGCCTTAGAAAGGAGCCGCCATGCCAAACTACAACGACGCACAGGGGGTCGCCGACCATCTCAGCGTCGTCATGGAATACGCCGACCGTGACTGCGAGTTCACGACCTACCCGCTCGACGAGGCCGAACGCGAGGCTCTGCTGACCAAGATGGATGCGTATTGCAGGCATGAGACCGGGAAGGGCATCTCGGAGTACGCAAAGGAGGTCATGGGCGAACCGGTCAGTCCTGTGAGTCTCAAGGCTGCTGTGAAAGAGTCGCGCGAGGCATCCGTGGCTCTGTCTGGTAACGACGCGCACGAGAACATCGGGCAGGACGCCCGTTAGGAAGGAGCATGAATATGGACAAGACACCGAAAGAGCGCATCGTCTTCGATGAGGGCGTGTATTACGGCGGCGAGGGCAGCGAGATTTCCATCGAGGACATCACGAGCCGCGAAGGCATCACTGTGGAAGAGGTTCTTGATAGCTATACCGAGGAGGAGTTATTCGAGAACGCGATGAACATGATGGACATCGACCGCTCTGAGGAACTTGCCGGATTGAAGGCGTTCCTAGATGGCTCCGATAACCCGCTATCCTCCTACGACAACCCCCTCGGCGGTAACCGCATCATCGCACAAGGCTCCATCGGTCGCTGGGACGGCACGAGCCATGGAATGACTGTGTACAGGGATTTCGATGACATGATGAGCGGCCCCGATTCTGTTTTCAAGGATTGTGAAATCGGCAAGGTCTGGGATGAGAACGGCAGCCTGTTCATTCACGGTTACCATCACGACGGCGGGGTCGATGTCGAGGTGCGCCAGCTCACCGATGCCGGTGAGGATGCGCTTGATGTCATCGAAGATGCGTGGTACGGCGAGCCGTTCACCGTCAACGACAAGGAATACGACGGCTCTTGGAAATCAGTGGACGCCGCGATGCGTGACCTCTGGGAGAACCCCGACCTCTGCCCCGCCCCGCGCTACATGGAGCTGGCCTTCGGCTGTCCCGCAGAGGAATACGAGGCACCAGTCATCGACCCGCTTCTCGAAACCGCCGAGTTCACATCATCCGCCATCATGAGCGCCGAGGTCGCTCCGGGTGCCGCGAGCGCGACCGTGCATGATGTCGCGGGCGTCCCCTACGAAGTCCCCGCTGATGTCCTCAACGGGTTGAAGGACGCTGTGCGCATCTCGGACCGTGCAGCGACTACCACCCTCTTCACCTCCCTTACCATCGCCGAATGGACGCAGAAGGGCGATGAGAGTGCCAAGGCCAGCCCGGTGAGCCTGAAAGCCGCCGCGAAGGAGGCACGCGAGTCATCTGCCGCGTTGGCTGCGCATGGGGCTTCCACCATCGACCTCGAACATGAGGCCGATAACGCCCAGAAAGCATCGGAAACTCTTTTCGATGCCGATGGCGACCGTTAGAAAGGAGGCGGCTCTATGGATTTCAACGACGCGACCGCGCTCATGCGTCTTGTTCAGGCAGTCGAGAACGACCCCTATGTATCGAGTGGGGCCGGTGAAGCCCTCGCGGACAAGGTGCGCGAGTTCATCGAGGATGAGGCGGAATCGGGCGGCTGGTACACTGAGCTGATGAATGCCATCGGCGAGGGTGAAATCACGGACCCACTGGCCGACTTCATGATAGGCGGATTCCGCGTGCATCTCGTTCAGGAGGGCGAGCGCTACGGGGCGACCGGTGGCCTCGTGTACGGCAAGGCCCTGTCGAACGGCAGCTTCGACATCCCAATCAACGACTGCCAGCTATACGGCCACGGCCTCCCTCTGGTGGAGTTCTACGACGTGTCGCAAGACCCCGAGAAGTTCCCCGAGGGCCAGTTCGTCACCCGCTACTACATGTCCACCTTGCTCGGCATGGATTCCATCGGAGATAGCATCGGAGATATGCAGACGCTCGACCTCGACGGTGCCGTCCCGGATTGGACCATCGGTGGAGATGACTTGCAGGATGTCTATTTACACCTCTGCGCCGCACGTGACCTCATCGAGTACGAGGCCTCACAAGTCAGAATGAAGCAACATGAGCCGACTTTCAGGGAGTGCGGAACCTTCACCGACCATGGTTTCGGTTTCCATGCGCAGGACGGCACGAGGACGGATTACGTCATAGGATGGCCCTTTGAGGACGGCAGTTGGGCCGTCCTCACCGGCAGTTACGACCTTGAGAGCGATGAGTTGGCGGACTACCATCTCCCCGAAGATTACCTGAACGGCCTGCTGTCCCGTTACGGCTACTCGTCGCTCGCCGACTTCAAATCCATCAACGGGGAGGCATGGCGCGACGCGCTCACGGGAATCATCGCCGGGAATCAGGAAGCGAATCGCTTCGAGGTTCCCCATCTTTTCCCCGACCCATCAGCCGCAGAGCGGTTCTGCACTTATCAAGGCGTCCCCGGCGACCTGCTCCGCCCCGCCATGGAGAAGGCGCGGGCCGAGTACGAGAAGGTGAAAGCCCACCACTCTCCCGAGAAAGCCGTGTCCCTCAAGGGCGAGGTGGAGACGGCCCGTGGCGCTTCCGCCGCGATGGCCGATAACGGAAACCATTCAAATCGCGGGCAGGACGCCCGCTAGGAAGGAGGATTGCGACATGAAGGGCATGCTCATCCCGACAAACGGGAACCCGGTCGAAATCGACATCAAGGTTGATGAGGAGGGTTCGACGCTACACGACCTGCAACGCCTCGTCGGCGGGAACATCGAGCCGTTCGATGTCATCTTCGGCGAGGGCATCAGCCTCTACGTCAATGAGGAGGGCCTGTTCACCTGTCCGCCCAACCGCGCGGTGTACGCGACGAAGGGCATGGAAGAGGCCGGGTACCTCTCCATGATGGATTACAGTTCACCGGTCAAGGAGGGAGAACTGTACTCCATCCTCTGCGGCGACCTCGTGGCCGTCGGGTTCGACTTCGAGACCGGAGAGAATCGCGACCTCTCAGCCGATGAGATGTCCCGCGTAGCCGACTACTTCACCGAGGTCAGCAAACCCGGCAGCGGCATCGAGGAGGTCATCGCAATCCGCACGGGACAGCGCCGTGAGGAAGCCCGCTCGGAGGATGGCCGCGTCACCCTCAAGGGGGAGGCTCAGGCATCACGTGCCGCCTCCGAGAAGCTGGCAGAGGGACGCGGCACCGGCTCACCGGCACGCGACGACCACTCCATCGTGTAGATATATAGAAAGCCATCATGGCAGAAAGGTAGGAAAACACCATGGCATACGACAAGAACATCCCCGACGTGCTGCAACTGCTGCGCCTCGACCTCGGAAACGTCGATTACACTGTACCGAGCGACACGACCATCGCGCGATACGCCATCGTCGGCGACTACTTCCCCCGCTACTGCATCGCGGATGTGGCCGACGATGCGGACACCATGGACATCCAAGGCGCTATTGAGGAGACGATGCACACCATCCTCGACTATGGCGGCACGCCAGAGGATTTGCGCACCGCCATGGGCCTCGTGCCCGATGCGGAAATCGACTCGGACATCATCGAGTCCGGTGAGTACGTCCCCGTAGACCTCGGCTACTGCCTCGACGGACAGCTCACGAGTTTCGAGGTGCTTCCACTCGATGAATGCGACATCAAAGACGTGTTGAACGGGCACCAGATTGAGAATGTCATGACTGCGCTCAACAACTTGTCCGTGAACCTACGCCTGCCAGCAGCCAAAGCTCTCTCGCAGGGAGACTACACCGAGTGGCAGGCATACCAAATCTGCAAGGCTTTCGAGGTAGGCGTCGATGCGGATGTCATCGCGAAGCGCATCGCGAACCCGGTCCTGAACCATGCCCAGATGCGCGAGCTTCGCCGCATCGCCGTGCATACCGATTTCGCCGACCACAACGCAAGCCCCTATAAAAAGGATGTCTTCAAGACGCTCTCGAACGGTGAGTACACCGCCGAGCATCTACATCAGGCCCGTGAGCTTATGAAAACCACCGCCATCCATGACATCGCGTTCCCTCGCGACTGGCTGAAACTCGACTCACGCCAGATGGAGGTCGTGCGTCACGCCCTCAAGTCCGATGTCCCCATGGACGCTTTGGAGGAATACGCGGACGGTACTTACACCGCCGACCACATGAATGTCATCACCATGGCGCTCACCGAAGGCATGGAAAAGCCGGGAATCGAGCGCCTGATGAACCATGACCTCTCCATGGAGCAGGTCTGGGGCTTCTATTCGGCCATCTCGGGTGGTCGCTTCACGAGCGAGCAGCTTGACGTGCTGTGCGACCCGACCAAGCCCGCCGAAGTCATGAACGCCATGCGCACCGGCATGACCTATGGACTGGATACCCAGACGGTGACGCGCTTCGCCGACGGCACCTTCAAACCCGGCCAGATGGAGACCATCTATCATGCCGCAGCCGACAAGAAGTGGGTCACAGATGAGATTCTTGATGTCATCGCCGACCCGCGTTACAGCGCGAACCAGATTGGCGCTCTTCATATCAGCGCCGCTCAGGGCGCGACCCTCGACGAAATCAAGCGCGAGAAGGAGGTCATGGGCATGTCCATGAACCTCAAGGACGATGCCGCGAAGTCCGGTTCCGTCCACGAGGCAGCCAAGGAATCCCGCGAGGCATCCGCCCAGCTCGGCTCTGAGAGCCATGGCGATAAGGCCGTCGAGCGCGAGGAGTTGGAGTAGAGAATAAGCGGTTTTCCACGCTTTCAATGGCCGGAGGGTTCTCAACCCGACCCGCAGGCTGTTGGAAGGGTGGGAAACCGCCCCAACTATACATATTGGAAACTATCAGACCACAAAGGAAGGAGGCCATATGCCAGATGAGATGAACAAGCGAGAGGTCATCCTGACCATCCGCGAGTACGAGAACTCGGTGGCGATGCCCGAGGGCGAGCGCGTCACCTACCTCGACCCGCGCGGCGGGGTGCATCTGAAAGACGGCGACGATAAGGCATCGGATTACACGGGGCGCGCCGCGAAGTGCGCTGAGTACCTTCGCTTCGGCGATGAGGTCGATGCCGTCACCTGCGGGGAGTATCCCCGTTCCAGCGCGGTCAAGTTCTGCGATACGCCGGAGCTGTTCGTGCAGGCCGGGTTCCGCCCGTTGCCGATGCTCTACACCCAACGCCACCTGCGCGATGCCATCCGACCGAAGAGCAGCTACGACCCCCACCGCCATGGACTCACCGTTGAGCAGATGAAGCGCCTGCCCGAGTTGATGGAGCATCCCGTGATGCTCTGCGACAGCCCCGCCCGCGAGGACACCATGCTCGTGGTGCTGCGCGATGTGGATTGCGATGACCTGCCGCTCATCATGGCCGTGCGGCCCGATGGGCGCGGTTATTACGAGACTGGCGAGATTGAGACCAACTTCATCTTGGCTGTCTACGGTAGGACGAACTTCCCCCGCTACTTCGACAACCTCATCACGCCCGATAGGGTCGTCTATTATGACGAAGAAAGAGGCCGGGAACTCAATGCACTTGCGAAGCTACACTTGCTTCGGAGCCACATCGTCGAACCCGACCTCAATAGGACTATTATACGCCGACCGCAGTGCATAGTCAAGAGCGAAACCGCAGGTCAAGAGGGTTATCGGTTGGAATCGAAGGCCAAGGAGGCCCGTGATTCGAGTGCGAAGTTGGCTTCGGAACACGATAGTCAAATGTCAAGGGATTCCGCCATTGAGGAAATAACGGAAAAGGAGGAGACGCATGAAACTGGTAATCGCTGAGAAGCCGATGCTCGCACGCGACATCGCCCGCGCCATCTGCGGTAAGCAGGTGTCCGAGACTGCGCGGCTACCCATCTCGGGCAACGGGTACACGGTCATCGCCTGCGCCGGTCACCTGCTCGAACTGGTGGAGCCGGATGCGGTGAACCCTGCATGGGGCAAACCATGGTCGTTGGACGTGCTGCCCATCCAAATCGACGATTGGGCGAAGGAGCCGACCGAGGACAAGAAAGACTTGGTGGAGCGCATCGACTCGCTTTTGCCGGAGGCCGAGTGCGTCATCAACGCCGGTGACCCCGACGATGAAGGCCAGCTCATCGTTGATGAGGTGCTGGACTACCTCGGCTACGAGGGAGAGGTGCTGCGCGTCTACGTCAACGACAACATCGAGAAGAACATCGTCAAGGCGTTCGAGCGTCTGGTACCCAACGAACAGTGCCGCCCTGCCGGTGACGCGGCATACGCCCGCCAGATGGCCGACAAGTGCTTTGGCGTGAACGAGACTCGCCTTGCCACCAAGCGGCTCGGGGGCCTGTTCTCCGTCGGTCGCGTGCAGACCCCGACCCTCGGGCTGGTTGTCAACCGCGATGAGGCGATAGAGAACCACGTCACCCGGAAATATTACGAGCTGACCGCCACCGGCGGCTGTGCAGACGCGTCGGGAGCACCGGTGTTCAAGTTCAAGCCGGACAAGGACATGTTGGCCGGTGAAAAGCACGTCTTCGACCGCGATGTCCTCGATGTCATCAAGGCGAAGCTGGACGGCTCGGGTATGTCCTTCTCCACGGTCATCTCGAAGAAGGTCGAGAACCCTCCCCTGCCCTACAACCTGACGGTGCTGCTCTCCGACATGTCCCGCCGCTACGGCTTCTCCGCATCGAAGACCCAGCAAATCACGCAGGATTTGCGTGATAAGTACAAGGCGATAACCTATAACCGCTCGGACTCCCAGTACCTCAAGGAGGAGCATTTCGCGCAGGCACCGGTGGTGCTTGCGCAGGCCATGGAGAACGTCGGGGCAATATGGCCGCTCGACTACTCCATCCACTCCAAGGCGTTCAACGAGAAGAACGTCACTGCGCACCACGGCATCATCCCGCAGGAGGTCAGCGCCCCCGTAGCCGACATGACCGGGGATGAAGCCAAGGTCTACACGGCCATCGTCGAGCGCTATGCCATGCAGTTCCTCCCACCCGCCACCTACGATGTGAGCACCAGTGCCTTCGCGGTCGATGGCGGGGAGTTCCAAGCCGTCGCGCGGCGCGTGCGCGAGGCCGGTTTCAAGGCCGTGTTCGGCAACGTCTCCGATGAGGACGGCGATGACGCGGCATCCGGCAACCCTTGGATTGACGAAGGCGACCATCGCCTTGAGCGCATCGAGTGCGCCGTCACCGAGAAGGAGACCGCCCCGCCCAAGCCCTACACGGAAGGCACGCTCATCGCCGACATGGCCTCCATCGCCAAGTACGTCACCGACCCGGAGGTCAAGGCCATCCTCAAGCAGAAGGACGACGGAAAGAAGGGCGAGCACGGCGGCATCGGAACCACGGCCACCCGCGCCTCCATCATCGAGAAGTTGAAGGAACGCGGGTACCTTGAGGACGTGAAGGGCAAGATTCGCTCCACCGAGAAGGCCCGCGCCTTCTACCATCTCCTGCCGCCTGAGATTCGCGGCGCGGACGTGACCGCCCGTTGGTGGCTCATCCAGCAGGACATCGCCGAGGGCAAGGCGGATGTGAACGCCCTGCAACAGAGCGTCATCGAGGTCTTCAAGGGCCATCAGGACACCGCCTACATCGGCGCGAGCATCGCGCCCAAGGCCACGGTCGTGGGCAAGTGCCCTCTCTGCGGCGCGGACGTGGTGCAGCGCAAGTCGAAGTCCGGCAAGCCCTTCTACACCTGCTCCTCGAACAAGAGCGAGAAGCAGGAGGACGGGACTTGGAAGCAAATCGCGGGCTGCGGTTTCAAGCTGCTGGGCTGGTGCGGCAAGATGTTCACGGCGAAGCAGGCTGCATCGCTGCTCGGAGGCAAGGCGGTGAAGCTCACCGGCTGCATATCCAAGACCACGGGCAAGACCTTCGACTGCAAGGCGAAACTCAAGAAGGACGGCTCGATAGAGCCTATATTCGACAGCAAGCCCAAGGGTAAGCACAACAAGGCAAGGAGATAGCACATGGACATGGTGAATGACGGTAAGGACCCCCTTCTCGACACGCCGCAGGCGGTCAAAGAGGCGCTGCTTTCTGGCAAGGACCTCTACAACACCGAGACCGGAGAGTTCTGGTGGCTTTACAACGCAACGGACTCCATCGCAACGGCGACCATCCACCTCGACGACCCGAACCTGCTGGCGGTCATCGACAATCCCGACTTCGACCTATACGAGGACATCGTGGGCGGGTTGAACTACACGGGATACATCACCGACAGTATCGAGACCATCATCGAGGACGGCGAGGAGAATGCTCCGCTAATCGACCCGCGCGATGAAGTGTTCGCTCAAATCGCCTCCGAGGACGGCTGGGTCATCGCGTCCCCAGAGAACGTGAGAAGGGCCGTGCAATCGCACATGACTGAAAATGGGGCCGATGCCCCCGGAAAGGAGAACGGCATGGACAAGACCGCAGAAATCGCCGCGTGGAAGGAGAATCACGTCCCCATCGACCGCAACGGCGATGACGCGCTCGTGATGCACAAGATGGCCGACGGCAGCCGCGAGTTCATCGTCGCCCACGGCTACGATGAGGAGACCGGGCACTGGGGTCACGGCACCTACTACGATTCCCTCGCCAGCGCGGCGGCGGACCTTGAGAGCCGCACCATCTCCAACGCCGGTGAGGAGGTTATCTGCCCTGACTTCTGGTACCGCGCCGACATCGAATCCGCCCTTGAGAACGCCGGTCTCGAAGTGAACGATGCAAACGTGAATGCCACGCTAAAAGAACTCGGCTTCGACAACGGATGGCTTAACAGCAATTTCCACGACCGCCTCGCCGAGATGGGCAACGAGATGATTGCAGATGCGGTGAACAACATCGAGCCGAACGGCGGCGACGGCGATTCCCCCGAGGCCTTCGTCGATAGGGGCATCTCCCTGAAAGCCGAGGCCGAATCCATGCGCAGGGCATCTCAGGCTCTTTCCGCCGACGGGTCGGTCGATGAGCGAGAGCCTGACTTCACCCCCGACCTCTCTTAGGAGTCTCCGATGATGGACGCGAACTCGGGGTACATCGGTCACTCGATGTCACGACGCGCCGCCGAGGCTTATGAGGACGGCGAGATGCCCAAAAGCAAATGGACGAAGAAAGCCATGGTCGCGGCCATCCAAGCCTATTGCGATGAATTCGACATGTTCTTCGCCCCCGATGTGCTCAAGGGCATGCGCAAGGATGAGGTGTTCGAGCGGTTCTTCCTCGAATCGTCGTGGCACCACACCTCCAAGTTCTTCAACGAGACGGATTTCTACAAGCTCGATGAAGATGCAGTCTGCGAGTCATTCCGACCGATGACCGAGGCCGAGGTCGCGGTGCGCGATGCGGTGCGCAAACAGGCCATCGAGGAAGAAATGGTTGAGCGCGAGGCCATGAAGGCTGCGGAGATTGAACAGTTGAACCGGCATCGCACATACCGAGAAGAGCATGGATTCGCTCCCGACACGGTGGCCGCGTTCGCCCATGAGCACCCCGAGTGCTGCCATGAGCGCGTGAGCCGCAAAGGCAACCGCGTCCTCTCCTACATCGACTACCTCGGGCATGAGCAGGTGTGCCCCATCGACCGAATCGGCGAAACCCATCTCTACGGTTTCGATGCGACCGAACCGGGCAGCTTCGACAGGGCAATCGAATGTCACCAGTTGCACAGTACGCGCGGAATGCCCGGTAACGACTGCATCACCCTCAGGAGCGAGGCTCAGGCCATGAAGGCAGCGTCAGCCGAGATGGCGGATGGCGCGGGAAAACATGACATCGGGCTAGATGCCCGGTAAGGAAAGGACGTGATGCGACATGCTCACCGATTACGAGCGCTATCAGCTCGAATGGATGATTGAACACGGGCACAGCCTCAAGGAGTTCGTGCAGGTTCTCGACCGCGTTGACCTTGACGGCATCGACAGCCTTGAAGAGGCCTATGCCATCTGGGAAAACGACTACGGTTTCGGCGGTGAAGTCTTCTCCAACGAGCGCGAGTTCAAAGAGGAGGACCTGCCCGCCATGAACGTCGGGGCACATGACGAAACGCTCCGCCAGATGGTCGCTGACACCAGCGAGATGCCCGCCGAGGCCGTCGAGCTAATCAAGGGCCTCTATGTGGTCGAGGGTGCTATGGCGCAGGACCATGGCATCGACTATCTTTTCGATAACATCGAAATCCTCACAGCCAGTGTCCGCGATATGCTCAGTCACGAGGCCGAGCGCGGTCAGTGGGAGGGCCAATACAAGAGTCTCATCGACAAATGCGAGGAGATGCGCGGCGATGAGAAATGGGATTGCCGGGACACCGATGCCCTCGTGGACGGCTTCGCAAGGGACATCGAGCGTGAAGCTGATGCCGCATCCGAAATTGACCGCATCAATGGCGAGCTGGCGATGTACAACGCCGCGTACTACAACCCCGAGACCGGCGACCTCATCGTGAGTTACCTGCGCGATTACGAGGACCCGACGGTGGAGGTGTTTTCGTACACCCCCGATGAACTCCTCGATGAGATAGCGAGGCAGGGCGGTGATTTGGAGAACCTTGAGCTGACCGCGCACGACATCACCGCAGACGGCGATTACAGTCATCATGTCGCGACCTACCACTCGACCGACGAACTCGCCGAGTCCGGTATCTTCGGCAAGGGAAACCTCATGGATGTATCGGGGGAAACCTCCCTCGCCGAAACGATGTCGAGCCTGAAATCTGACAAACCCGTCCCCGAAGGTCTTCTGAATATCGACAACGTGCGCGAGTGGTATACATCCGCCTTCCCCAACGATGAGCTTGGGGCCGAACTCAACCCCGACCTTACCTTCGATGACGCCCTCGCGGCGATACCGTCGGGTACCGGCTTTTACGATTCCATCGGCGCGGGCGATTCCGTGGTGCGCGAACGCGTCTTCGAGGAGCTGTGCAACCGTTACGGCTACACCTATGATGAGGTGTACGATAGCTGGCTCCATGAGTCGCCCCTGTCATCCCCCGCCATCTCGCAGCAGCCTGAGAAAATCGCGGTCGCGGCGGGCTACCGCTTCAACCTCGTGGACGCAAGGGAGACCTCCGGCATCGACCTCAAGGGCTGTGGCACCGTGGTCACGGTGGACGGCCATGATTACGAAGTCATGAAGGGCACGACCTACGAGGACTCCCGTAAGGTCGATGACCTGCTCGACTCCCACGGAGACAAGCCCATCTCGGATTACCGCAAGCGACCGCAGGGCATGAGCCTCAAGCAGGCCGCGAGGGAGACCCGCGAGGCATCCGCCAAGCTCGCCGAGAAGAACGGCGTCACCGATGTCCCCGACGGCAAGGATGAGCGCTAGGAGGGATGCCCAAATGGGAATTGAACGTGATGCAAATGACATAACCGTCTCCGTTACCTCCTCGCTCCTCGACGCGCAGGTACCCTCGCATGACGATGCCGACGAACATGGGGACGCCCATGCCGTCTTGCGCGAGGCGGTTCAGGTGACCTCGCACGGGCATGTGGTGTCGTGCGCGATGAATGAGCGCCCAGTCTCCATCCATGGGGAGTCGTCCCGCGCCCGCGCGGCGGCTGCCGCGTTGGCCGCGCATGTGGATGCCGAGGATGAAGTCGAGGAAAAGGAAGACAAGCGCAGGAGCCGTTAGGGCAACCGCTACCCAGATGGTGTGGTTTCCCTTCACCACCTGCCGATTGATATACAATATAGGGTGTCTTAGGCACTCTATGGACAGAAAGGATGAGTGATAGACATGCCAGAGAACGCGAAGTACGCCAACGTCAAGATGCCTGCGGCGTTCCTCACGCCGCACGAGTTCACCGCCAAGGACGGTCGGACCTTCGAAAAGGCCTACGTCCATTTCCCGGAGGGCACCAAGGTCAACGGCATCGACCTCGCCCACTACTCCTGCGATGTGTTCATGAACGACCGCATGAAGCAGCAGATGCTCGCCGGTGAGCAGGTCACCATCGGCTTCAAGGCCGACGAACCTGTTCAGGTCTGGACGGGCAAGGCCGGTGACGAGCAGAACCCGTACAAGAAGTTCGAGGTCAAGCCTTGGGATTTGGTCAAGGGCATCAAGGCCGCCAACGATGGCTTCAAGGCCGAGAAGGCCGCTGAGCGCGAGACGGCCAAGGAGCAGGGCGCGACCCTCAAGGGCGAGTCCGAGCAGATGCGCGAGTCCTCCGCCAAGCTGGCCGGGGACAACACGCCCGAGGAGCATGCCAACACCCGCTAGGGTCCAAGGAAGGGGGAATACGGTAGATGAAGGTCGAGGTGCTTTTCAAGAGCCACCGCTACGAGGAGTTCGATTCGTCCACGCAGACGTGCTCGGAGCCGTATCGCGGCAAGGGCCTGAACGTCCTCACCGACTGGAACCTCTATCTCGGCTCCCTTGAGGAGAACGGCATCATCCTCGTGCAGCATTGGTATGACGGGAACCCGGCATCCTCCCAAGGCAAGGTGACCTTGGAGGGGGTCGAGGTTCCCGCCTCCGTGCGCAAGGTCGGGTGCGCCATGCTGCTCGTCTCCCCTGACGAGCTGGACGAAATCGTGTGGCTCAAGAAGGACGGCGAAAAGCTGCTGTGGCGCGAGGGCGAAGACCTCATCAACGGAGAGCGCTTCTTCGCGCAGGAACAGCTTTGTTACTCCGATGAGACCACCAAGTCCATCAACCGCCGCGCCGTGGCGGTCTACGATTACCTCGCGAACGCCCACCCGATATGGGACGAGGAGGAGGTGGCCGAGAGCATGGGCTACACCGCATCGGCCATCCGCCGCATCCGAGACGCGGAGCTATGCCAAGACCCCGAGTTCATCGAGGTCGAGGACGAAGATGACACCGAGGAGGCCGACATGGATACCGAGGGTGGTATCGGCGGCTTCAACTTCGGTTAGAGATAACAATCAGGCAAACCACCAAGTAATCAAGAAAGGAGTCTTTCATGGAACGAATCTTCTGCAAGATTAAACGAGTGAAGCGCAAGCTCGAAGGCAAGTGCATCACCGCCAAAGTCATGTCAGCCGTGCTTATCGCCAGCTCCATGCTCAATGCGTTCGCGCCCGTCGCGGCCTACGCAGCCGAGCCTGAGCTTGCGACCGTCTCGCTCTCCGAGACCCAGCACGGCAAGCTCTCCTTCGACGGCACCGAGGACATGACGCTGGCCGTCGAGGTCGGCACCGATGTCACGGTGAACGTCACCCCGGATGAGGGGTACTTCTCCGACGGCATCACCGTGTTCAAGGGTGAGGAAGACGGCACCGCCGTCGATGTCAAAGACGGCAAGGCCACCTTCACCGTCGAGGGAGACACCATCGTCACCTCCACCTTCTACGCGAATGGGACTCCCGGCTCAGCACCCTTCAAGGCCGTCGATGTCAAAGACGGCAAGGCATTCACCAGCGTCGAGGGCTTCATCCGCGAACATGTAGATGCCCAGTACGTCGGCGAGGGCGATGAGTTGACCCGCGCGGACGTGCTCACCGTCACCACCTCCGTGGTCGATGGTGGCAAACTCCCCGACGCGACTCTCGACAAGCTCTGGGCTGATGAGGACGGTGACGGCTTCTCCGAGCATTGGGATGCGCTTCTCTCCCAACCGGTCTCCCACGCCGTGCTCTTCGAGGTTGACCCGGATGCCGACTACTACGTCGGTTGGGCCGGTGCCGACATCTCAGGCGCAAAACTCACCGACTGGGGCGCTTCCGAGAACAACGCCGACGCGAAGATGCGCGAAGGTTTCATCGTGGACGAGGCCACCGGCCTCGTATATGTGCCCAAGTCCTATACCGAGCTGAACGACAAGGGAGAGCCGATGGTGGCCTCCTCTCGAATCCAGCTCGTCTATACCGTCGAGAATGAGTCCGCCGAGGCGACTTTCGATTTCAACAGCACCGTCAACGACGTGCGCGGCGACGTGGCTGGTAAGGGCAAGGTCTCCCTTCCCGTGACCGCCGCGTCCACCAAGGTTACCCTAGCGACCGACGATGAGGCGCTTGAATCTCTGACCGGGCGCACTATCGACAGCGTGACGGTCAACGGCATCGAGTACACGCCCGACATGGGAATGTGGCAGTACGACGCGGATACCGGCTCGCTTGAGTTCGCCATGGCTTCGGCGGGCATCCATGCCATGAACGTGAAGATGTCCGACAACTTCGGCAAGGGAGTCGCCAACTTCTTCCGCATGCCCGAACCCCGCATGTCAGTGAACAACATCGGCACATGGGAGTTCAAAAGCGCACCTCGGGCCGGTCAGACATTTATCACCCGTGGAAAGAACGCCTACACCGGGCGCAATGTTCCCGGATACACGCTTCCGGCAGTAGAGAACCCCGGCGGCGGTAAGTACGAGAACAAGACAATCAACCAGGCCATGGGTTGGCAGGGCGTCGATGTCTCCCGCCTCCAAGCGGGCAACTACTCCATTGAGCGCACCGCTGAGATTTACGCCCAAGACAACGGAACGGTGAAAATCAACACGCCCGCTAAGCTGGCGCTCACCTGCGGCCATGTCGGCGTGAACCCGAGTTTCGGCTATGACCCGAACTACAACGAGCCAGCCGCCTCCGAAGACCAATACGGCCAGCACGTCCGCGTCTTCTCTGTATCCGGTAACGAGGCGATTGTTGGTGTGACAGTTCCCACATCCCATACTCAGGCGGGAGCGGGATTCTTCCGCATCGGATGGCGTGTTCTCGCCGGTCACATCAACCTGCACAAGACCAGCGCCAACCCCGACATCACCAATGGCAACGACTGCTACTCCCTTGAGGGGGCGGAGTTCACCGTCTACAACGGGGCCGGTCAGTCCATGGGTGTACTCACCACCAACGCCAACGGCGACACCAACACCCTTGAGCTTCCCGAGGGCACCTACACGGTACGCGAGACCAAACCGCCCAAGGGCTATCTTCCCGCACCCGACCAGCAGGTCACGGTTCACGGCGGTCAGACCACCACGGTGCAGGTAAGTGACAAGCCTGCAAGCGACCCGATGAGCATTCTTGTCGGAAAGTATGACGGCGATAAGGAATACAACGCCAACAACCTACCGCAGGGTTCCGCATCCCTTGAGGGTGCGGAGTTCACCATCGAGTACTTCGACACTGTGAACTATGACAGTTACGATGCCCTCAAGAAGGCCGGTGTGAAATCGACTCGTACTTGGGTGGTTCGCACTAATGCGAATGGTTTCGCCCGTCTTGATGAAAACTCACTTGTGTCTGGTGACGAGTTTTTCTATGAGAATGGTGTCATTACGATTCCCCGTGGTTCTGTTGCTATCTACGAGTCCAAGGCTCCCATCGGTTACAAGCTGAACTCCAACGTGAATTTCCAGAAGATTCAGGAGAAGCCCCTTGATGCTGTCATTACTTTCAACGCTCCTGAAATCCCGGAGACGGTGATTCGCGGCGGCGTGTCGGTCCAGAAGCTCGACTCCGAGACTGGGCAGACCCCGCAGGGCGGTGCTAATTTCAGCGGCATCACCTTCTCCATCATCAACGACAACCCCAACGCGGTCACGGTCGATGGCAAGAGCCACAACCCCGGTCAGACGGTGAAGACCATCGTCACTGATAAGAACGGCGTGGCGAAGACCTCCGCGGACTGCCTGCCTTATGGCAAGTACATCATCCGCGAGACGGCCACCAACGACGATTACCTCAACACCTCCAACGAGATGCGAGTAACGGTCTCTGAGGACGGTAAGATGTATTCCTTCACCGCCAAGGATGACATTGTTCGCGGCGGCGTGAAAATCACAAAGCACGATATCGAAACCGGCACCGGCGACCCGCTCGGCGGCGCGTCCCTCGACGGCACGAAGTTCGAGATTAAGACCCTCAACGAGAAGCCCGTCATCGTCTCCGGCGTAACCTATACCAAGGGTCAGGTCGTTCATACCCTAACCATCAAGGATGGCGAGGCGAGCACCAGTACTCATCTGCTGCCCTTCGGTCTCTACTCCATTCAGGAGGTCAAGGCGGGTGAGGGCTATCTGCTTACCGACGGCGAGCCGCATGAGTTCCGCATCGCCAAGGACGGCGTGCTGGTGAACCCCTTCGACGGCGCGTTCGAGAATCAGGTCATGCGCAGCGACCTTGAGTTCACCAAGAAGGGCGATGACGGCCAAGACCGCCTCGCCGGAGTGGCCTTCAAGCTCACCTCCAAGACCACCGGCGAGAGCCACGTGGTCGTGACGGACGAGAACGGCTACTTCTCCTCCGCCTCCTCTTGGAACAAGCACACCCATGAGACCAACGCCAACGACTGGGCGCTGGATGCCGAGGGTGTCATCGACAGCTCCAAGCTGGATGCCACCGCAGGTGTCTGGTTCGGCGGCACCACGCCGGATGACTCCAAGGGCGCACTGCCCTACGACACCTACCTCATCGAGGAACTTCGCTGCTCTGCCAACGAGGGCTATCAGCTCATCGAGACATCGGTCATCGTGAGCCGCGACGGCAAGGTGTACGACTTCGGCACCCTCACCGACGTGAAGGCCTCCATCACCACCAAGGCCTACGACCCGATGGACGGTGACTCGAACATCGGCATGGGCAACTTCCTCACGATTGAGGACAAGGTGGCCTACGCCAACCTCTTCCCCGGTCGCAACTACAAGCTGGTCGCGGAGCTGCACGATGCCAAGACCGGCGACCTGCTGTCCGGGGACGTGACGGAGCACACCTTCACGGCTCAGGAGCCTAGCGGTTTCGAGGTCGTTTCCATCAATGTTCCCGAGACTTATCAACATGCCGGTGAGACCATCACAGTCTACGAGAAGCTGTACGACGAGGGCGGTTCCCTCATCGCCAAGCACACCGACAAGGACGACGTGAACCAGCAGGTCACGGTCATCGCCCCTGAAATCGGCACCACCGCAGTAGATGGCGCGGACGGCGACAAGCTCGTCTCCACCGACGATGCGGCCACAGTGGTCGATACCGTCCATTACAAGAACCTCATCCCCGGTCGCCGCTACGCCCTCGTCGGTGCCCTCCTCGTGAAGAAGACCGCCGAGGATGGCGAGGTCACCGGTGAACCCCTTATGGTCGATGGCGCTCCCGTGGTGTCCTACACCACCTTCACGCCCGAGACCGCAGACGGCGATGCCGATGTGACCTTCACCTTCGACTCGCTGGCGCTCAAGGACGGCACCCAGCTCGTGGCTGCCGAAGTGCTCTTCGGCATTCCCTTGGAGCCAAGTGACCTCACCGAGCCTGATGCCGACGCGCTGCTCAAATTGATGGAGAATGCCGAAGACGTCTCCACTTTCCTCGCCAAGCACTTCGACATCGAGGATTTGGGCCAGACGGTCACCATCAAGAACCCCAAGATTGCCACCACCGCGCTGGATGGCATCGACAACGACAAGAACGTGGTCACCGACAGCGAGACGGTCATCGTGGATACCGTCGAGTACCACAACCTCGTCCCCGGCAAGGAATACACCCTCAAGGGTTCCATGCAGGTGAAGGGCGAGAAGGACGGCAAGCCCGTAGCGACGCCCCTTGAGGTGGGCGGCGAAGCCGTCACCGCAGAGACCACCTTCACGCCCGAGGCCGCGCACGGCACGGTCAACGTGACCTTCGCCTTCGACTCCCGCGACCTTGAGGACGGCACCCAGCTCGTGGTGTTCGAGAACCTTGAGCGAAACGGCAACGTTCTCGTGACCCATGAGGACATCGAGGACATCAACCAGATGGTGGTCGTGACCGTCCCCGGCATCTCCACCTCCGCACGCGATGGCATCGACGGCGACAAGGATGTGGTCGTGGATGACGAGACCACGGTCATCGACACCGTGGAGTACAAGAACCTCGTCCCCGGCAAGGAGTACACCCTGAACGGCAAGCTCTACTCCAAGAGCACCGGCAAGCCCCTGATGGTGGGCGACAAGCCCGTCACGGGTCAGACCGTCTTCACGCCCGAGAAGGCCGACGGCAAGGTCGATGTGGTGTTCCACTTCAACTCCCGCGACCTTGAGGACAAGACGGACATCGTGGTCTTCGAGAGTCTTATGCGCTCCGGCACCGAGCTTGTATCCCATGCCGACATCGACGATAAGAACCAGACCGTCACCGTGACCCATCCTGAAATCGGCACCACCGCCGTGGATGGCGCGGATGGCGACAAGAACGTCATCACCGATGACACCACCGAGGTCATCGACACCGTGGAGTACACGGGACTCATCCCCGGCAAGGAGTACACCTTGAAGGGCACCCTCCATGTGAAGGTGACCGACGAGGAGGGCAACGTCACGGAGAAGGCTCTTGAGGTGGACGGCAAGCCCGTCACCGCAGAGACCACCTTCACGCCTGAGAAGGCCGACGGCAAGGTCGATGTGGTGTTCCACTTCAACTCCCTGACCATTCCCCACGACACGGAAATCGTGGCCTTCGAGTCCCTTGAGAAGAACGGCGTTGAAATCGCCGCCCATGCGGACATCAAGGACAAGGCGCAGACCGTCACGGTCAAGCACCCGTTCATCACCACCTCCGCACTGGACGGCATCGACGGCGACAAGAACATCGTCACCGATGACGAGACGGTCATCGTGGACACCGTGAAATACTCCGGCCTCATCCCCGGCAAGGAGTACACCTTGAAGGGTGCCATGCAGGTGAAGAAGTCCGATGAGGACGGCAACCTCACGGCGGAGCCTCTTGAGGTGGATGGCGAGCCGGTGACGGCTGAGACCACCTTCACGCCTGAGACCGCCAGCGGCGAGGTCGAGGTGACCTTCACCTTCGACTCCACCGGCATCCCGCAGGACACCGAGATGGTCGCATTCGAGAGCCTTGAGAAGAACGGCGTCGAGCTTGTGGCCCACGCCGACATCGAGGACGGCAAGCAGACCACGACCGCCCATGTGACGGGCATCTCCACCACGGCCACCGACGGCCTCGATGGGGACAAGAACGTCATCGCGGATGCGGAGACCACCATCACCGATGAGGTGGCCTACGAGAACGCCCTGACCGGTATCGGTTACACCATGACCGGTATCCTCATGGATTCCGAGACCGGCCTTCCCATCCTCACGGGAGATGGCAGCGAGAAGTACACCGAGACGGATGTCGCGGCGTTCATGCAGCAGCTCCTCGACGTGCTCGGACTCTCCGCGCAGGATGAGGATGAGGGTATCGCCGACATCGTGGTCTCCGATGAGACCGCCGATGTCGGCTCGGTGAAGAAGTCCCAGACCGTGCGCGTCCATGCGGACGGCACCTTCGAGGTCATCGACACCACCTATGAGACCGATGAGGACGGCCTGACCTCCGCCACCGTGGACACCACCGGCAAGGTGGGCTACGATGCCCTGACCGATGAGCAGAAGGAAGCCGTCTCTGACGTGGCCGTGCTCAAGGACTCCGGTATCGTGCTCAACTACTCCGCCACCGGCGAGCTGCCGGTGTCCATCGACATGGATGCCCTCGGCAAGTTCATCGCCGACAACGAAGACCTCATCTCCCATCTGGTCTACCAGACCGCCGAGTTCACCCCGGAGAAGTACGACGGCACCGTGACCATGGACTTCCACTTCAACGCCAACGATGTCATCGACCGCCTCGGCGGCGAGACCAAGGACATCGTGGTGTTCGAGGTCATGTCCAAGAATGCGGTCGCGGATGAGGAGGGGTCCGCCCCCGTCATCGTCGCCTCCGAATGCGACCTCGACTCCGAGGAGCAGACCGTGAACCTCGTGCCCACCGTCATCGGCACCACCGCCACGGACAAGTCCGACGGCGACCACACGCTGATGGCCGGTAAGGATGCGGTAATCACCGACCGCGTGACCTACGAGGGCCTGATTCCGGGCAAGGAATACACCCTCAAGGCGACGCTCATGGACAAGAAGACCGGCGAGATGCTGTCCATCAACGACCAGCACGTCACCGCCGAACTCAAGTTCACGCCCAACAGCCAGAACGGCACCATCGACATCGACCTCGGCAAGTTCGACGCCTCCTCCCTCGACGGCCACGACCTCGTGGTGTTCGAGGAGCTGTACAAGCAGACCGAGCAGGGCAACGAGGCCACCGAGGTTCTGGTCGCCGAGCACAAGGACATCGACGATGAGGGGCAGACGGTCACCGTGACCACCACGCCTCCCGGCGGGTTCTTCGGCAAGACCGGCGGCAACGACTTCTTCATCGTGGTCTCCATCGCGGCACTCACCGTGCTCGCGTGCGGCTGCGCCTACTACGGCATCAAGAACCGCCGCGCCGCGAAGGCCGAGGATGCCGCAGTCGATGAAGGCGGTGACACTGACAACGGGGATGTCTCGGGCGACTCCGAGGCCTAACCCACTGCACATGCTGCGGGCGCTCCGTCCATGTAAATGGGGAGCGCCCGCCCTATCCCAGAAAGGGGGACACCCATGGATGACAAGAACCCTCTGAACGACGGAGAGAAACCGCAGACCCCCGCCGACCGTGAGGCCAAGGCCAAGCGTCGCATCCTCGTCGGTATCGCGGCGGGTGCCCTGCTCGTCGCCGGTCTCATCACCGGCGGCATCTACCTGTCCGGCAGGCAGGGCGGCACGCCCACAGCTCTTGGTTCCGGCACCATGACCGTCCAACAGGAGCAAGTCGATGGCGAGAAGCCCTGCGAGCACGACTGGACGGTCACCTACAAGACGGTGCATCACGACGCGGTGACCCACACCGAGAACGTCCCACCGGTCTACGAGGCCAAGACCAGCTACCACACCGTGTGCAACGACTGCCAGCAGACCATCGACGGCATCGCCGATGCGCATATCAAGGACACCGGTCACTCCGGGTACTCCACCAACGTGCCCATCACCGGCGAGGTGCTGGTAAGCGAGGGCTTCACACGCGAGGTCACCGATTCCCCAGCCTACGATGAGTCCGTGCCGGACAAGCTCGTCTGCACGCTCTGCGGCGAGGAGAAACCGGCGACTGCCGAGTAGCGACCCTCTCCTTTTCAAGACCCGGCATCCTGCAATCGGGGTGCCGGGTCTTTCTCATGGAGACGATTCAAAAGCCAGAAACGACGGATGATATGATTAGAAGCTAGGAGGTGAACGGAATTGAAGAAGAGAACGAAATCGCGCATAGCTTTCGCGGCCTCAGCTGTCTTCCTGCTGAGCGCCGCAGCGATGTTCGCCTTCCTCCTCTATTGCAGGCAGGCGGCGCATACACCGCCCTCGCCAGACGCGGCCCCCGAGTCCACGGTGGAGGACGGCGATGGGTTTCCTGCGGTCGATTGGGATTACTGGCAGGACATCAACCCGGATGTCATCGGCTGGGTCACCATCCCCGGCACCACCGTGGACTCCCCCATCCTGCAAGCCCATGGAGACGCCCCCGGCTATTACCTCAAGCACGACGTGTACGGCAACTACAACCCAGCCGGTGCCATCTACCTTGATGCCGATTGCGAGGAGCTGGGGCTGTCCAGCCGCAACGCCGTCATCTTGGGGCATCATTTCTGGAACGACAAGAAGGTGGCCCCCATGGGAACCGTCGCCGATTACAAGGACGAGGACTTCGCCCGCGAGCACGCCCGCGTGCTCATCCAGACCCCGACCTCGAAGATGACCTACGAGGCGCGGTTCGCGCAGATAGTCAACGGTCGCGAGCGCAACAAGCGCATCGACTTCGAGGGTGAGGCGGACTTCCGCGCATGGTACGGCGAATCGCGTGCGAACGCCGCCATGGTGCTCGATGTTGAGACGGAACCGGGTCAGGTCATCTCGCTCGTCACCTGCTCCTATAACATCTGGGTCGATAACGAGCGCACCGTCCTCGTCACGAGTATGCAGGAAACAGCCAAGAATCAAGCCGAAAATACGCAAATCGCGCCAGACGCATCCTGAGACCGTTCCAGGCGGTTTGCCATGTTGCCGGGGGCTGAACTCGACACCATCCTCCCAAGACCCCGCAGAAACGATTCTGTGGGGTCGTTTTTTCTTCAACCACCGAAAATCGGCGTCAGGTGGCCCGCCACGCGCGTTGATATAATGATGCCATCGGCTGACGCGGAAAGGACTGAAATGAAAGAGCAGAAGAAATCGAAGTCGCTTGAAATCGTGGAGAAACAGCGTGCGCTTGTGGTCGAGAAGATTATCGAGGACATGAAACGCGACGGACTCCATTGGTCGGAACCCTACATCCCCTCCCTCAGTCCCCACAACCCGGTATCCGGCACGGTGTATCAGGGCGGCAACCGCTTCCATCTCGGTTTCGTGGGCTACATGCGCGGGTTCACGGACAACCGTTGGTGCACCTTCAACCAGATTCGCGATAGCGGCTGGCACCTCAAGAAGGGGGCCAAGGCCGCGCTCATCGAGAAATGGCGCGAGTTCTCCATCAAGGAGGAGAACAAGGACACGGGTGAGAAGGAGGTCACCGGCCACTACCTGCGCTGCGTGGGCTATTGGAACGTCTTCAACGCCAGCGAGATTGAGGGCATCCCCGCCCCACCGGCACCGGAGCATGTGAGCGACCGCACCGCCGCTATCGCGGACGACCTCATCCTCTCCTCCCGGTGCCCTATCGTGGAATCCATGCGCTATCAGGGGAGCGCCGGTTACGCCCCCGGCTCCGACCGCATCCTCATCGCCCCGCGCGAGACCTTCCTATCGGATGAGACGTTCACTCGCGTACTCCTGCACGAGATGACCCATTCGACCGGACACCCCTCCGCCCTCAATCGCGGCTGCAACACTGACTTCGGAAGCCCCGAGTACGCGCAGGAGGAGCTTGTGGCCGAACTCGGCTCCCTTTTCCTCTCCGCAGACCTCGGCATCCAGAACACCGACTACGAGGGCGAGCATTACGAGAACCACGTCTCCTACCTGCAATCGTGGATGCACGCGCTGGAAGACGACCCATCATACCTGTTCAAGGCGGCGGCGAAGGCCGATAAGGCGGGCACCCTCATCATCGGGCGCTACAACGATGTCTTGGAGAAGCGCCGCGACCGCGACGTGGAACGTGCACCCGAGAAGGTGTCCCTCAAGGGCGAAGTCACAGCCATGAAGGACGCGGCGAAGAGCCATGATGAACAGGCCAAAGCGCCTGAAATCGCGGTCTCCGCGCGGTAGAAAACAGTTGTGGAAATGGCTAAAATGTAGTATAATAGTAGTGTAGAAAGCTATCAAACTTTAGATATAGGAAGGAACTAAGAAAGAGGTGAAGTAGGATGAAATACTATGTCGAAAGCGGACTCAAGATTCCAACGTTTACGAAAGGATGGAAATTAGGCAGATTCATCACTGGCATGGTCTTCGGCATCTTTTCCATCTGGCCCACCTCCCACTTCTATAAAAAAACATGGCCGAACATTACGACAGTGAGAAAGGTCGCGCTCAGGTACACATGGTTGGGCGCAGCAGTGAATCTCATTCTCTTCGCCCTGTCTTTCAATGTCTAATCCATCTGGGACGACAAAGGTTGATGGAATCACCTATAAGGAGGCAATCAATATGGAGAACACATTAAAACCAGTGCCTTGGCACTTTACCATCGTATTCGATGAAGACAAGGCGATGCGCAACGGATACGATGTTGATGCACTCTATGACTATGTTGGTGAAAACGTCGAACCTCTTGGCAACATCCGAATCGGTCGCGGGTCTTGGCAAGCCAAGAGCAGAGAAGTTCAGTTCGGCGCTCAGTGTCCAGCTGTCGCGATGCTCGTAAAACAACCTTGGGTTATGATGAACATCAAGTCTCTCACGACTTACGAAGACATGAACGAGCCTGATGGTGAGGACTATCTGGCGATAGTGCGCCGCACGCGACCCGAACTCATCCTCGGCTAGTCTTCAAAGAGATTGGAATAGTCATGGAACTCGACCGCAAAGAGTTTCACTTTGACCTTGATATAAAGCTCCTTAAAGATGTCTATCCATCCAAGCATGAAAACGCGTGGAAGAGCGCATGGTCTGACATCAAGAACCTCATGATGCGAAATGGTTTTGACCACCAGCAGTATTCCGGTTATGAGTCGATAGGAAGAATGAGTTATCAAAACGCGTATTTCGTCATCGACACACTAATCAGTGAGTATCCGTGGCTCACCGATTGCGTCAAAGCCGCGACATTTACAGAAATCGGACAGCGATATAACTTGACCGAAGAATTGAAAACAAAAGGGAGCGTCAGTAATGACGTTCCCTTTTCTCGCGATACGCGCAAGGAAATCCATTTCGACTTGAGTATAGAAGCGCTCAAGCGCTCTTATTCACCATTGAGTGCTCATGCTTGGAAGAAAGCATGGTCTGACATCCGTCTCTTTTTAGAATCTCAGGGTTTCATTCATACGCAATACTCCGGTTATGAGTCTTCCGTAAACCTTTCAATGGACTCTATCTGTTTGACTCTGAACAGTCTTATCTCTGAGCTTCCTTGGTTCCCAGAGGCGGTTAAAATCGCGACTGTCACCGAGATAGGCGACCGACATGATGCACTGGCTTATATCAAAGAGCAGCACCCAGTGGTCGCCCCCCACCCCAATTATGACTCCCAATCGCACCCAACAGGTGTCCTGCCTTCGCGTTGAGGCCAATATGGCGAAAATGGCATCCAAAGCGCTTGAACGCAACCAGCTGACTTGCATCATGCACGCCACTGATAGAGAAAGCAGATAACAAAACTTGGCGCGGAGCCGTTGTCAACGGGAGCGTGGAATACCGGAGCCTTGGCGAGGATATGCCGCGAAAGCCCGTTTACAGAAGGCTCACGGGGAATCCTCTCGGTGAAGGAAAGGAGGCCTCCTGCTTTCCCTGCTCTCCGGCGAGGATGGGTTCGGGTGAAACCCGAGATACGGGTCAAGGGACGCGTCCCTTGCGGGGTTCGGGGTGGAATCCTGAAATGAAGGACATTGCTTCTGTGAAAACTGATATATGACGAAGCCCCCGACAATCAGAGTCAGGGGCTTTTCTATACGAACATATCTGTATACTCTATTTGGTGGCGGGACATCCAGAACACTTGTAACCAGTAGTCACCGTCTCATCCCAAGCGGGAGACACCTCAACCGTCTCATCCCAAGCAGGAGACACTACTATACTATTAGGAGAATAACTGCCACACCCGTAGTTTCCTGACATGAGTTGAGATTCACTATGCGCTCCCCAACTATCATCTGTATCGAATTGCGCACCGCATCCATTACAAACGCAGACTGTCTTATATACCGCATCATGATGAACTGTCTTATATACCGCATCATGATGAACTGTCGTGGTCTGCGCAATCCAATTATGGACATGCTGCGGCTTGCTCTCACTGCTGCCGTTGGAGCCGGAGTTCCCTCCATTGCCGGTGCTACCGCCATTACCGCTGGATGTGCTATTACCGCCGGTCTCGGGCTTGGACGCGCCCGCGTTCCCGCCTGACGGCTCGTCGGTCACGACCTCCTCGGCCTTCTGGCTCTCCTCGTCCACCTTGTCCTTGTCGGCGTTCGGGTTTGCCTTGGCGTTCTCCTTGACCAGCTCGATGACCTTGGTGCCGTTCGCGCCGGTCAGGGTCTCGTCGCCCTTCTTCACGGCGTCGCCGACGGACTTCACGATAGCGTTAAGCGCATCCGCGTCGGTCTTGTCAGCCGCGATGGGCTTGAACTCGAAGGGCAGTTCATCCCCCGTGTCCTTCCCATCCTTGTCTTCGGCCTCGGACTTCACCTTGGCGGTCTTGGGAACCTCGTAGATGGAGCCGTCCTTGTCCACAGGGCTGATGAAGGAGACCTCGTACTCGCCCTCTGCGGGCACGTCGAGCGCGTGCGGTTCGTTCGCGTCGTAGGCATGGTAGTAGTCCACCTTCTCTTCCTTGTTCACGATGTGGGCGATGACCGGTGAGGACTCGCCCTTCACCCAACCGTCCGCCTTGGCACCGAGCTGGATGACATGCTGCTCCTGCTTCTCAGTCTGCTCGATGGGCGTTGGCTCCTTCGGCTCCGGCTTTTGCGAAGCCGCATACCAGACACCGCCGCCGATGAGGGCGATTGCCAGCAGCCCACCGAGTCCGGCCATCACGGCCTTCTTCTTGTCGAACTCATGGCCGAAGAGCACGATGGTGCCCTTCTTCTCATCCTCCTCCCCCTCGGTTGGGACGTGCGGCATCTGCTGCGTGCCTATCTCCTGCTTATCTTTATCGAAATCCTTCTTGTCTTCCATGACCAATCTTCCTTTCAATCCCGCGCCGATTATCCGACGCTTTCTTCAACTTGAACTATATGTATGTACCCGCATCATCCGCACAGGATGAAATCACGCGCGTCTTCCAGCCTGCGTGCGCAGCTTCCTGATGCGGCTGATGACGGTGCCCCGTTCCATTCCCCTCCTTATGAGAACATCTGCCAGACGATATGAACCAAGATGAACAGCACGAGCATGAGCGCTGTCCACTTGAGGAAATGGAACATGCGGTCCGGCAGGGTTACCATCGCAAGCCGCTCGATGCGGCGCTTCGACTCCAAGACCATCGTGTCGATGGCCTTCTTGCTGCGCTGCGTCGCCTCATCTATGTTGCGAAGGGTTATCTCCTGCGCCTTCTCCTGTGCCTTATTCACGCCGTTAAGCGCCGCTTGCTCCGCTGAATGGCTCTCGTCCCGCGCATCCGTGTAGATGCGCTCGACCTCATCGACCAGACCGCGCATCTCATAGAGAATCTGGTTCATCCTCTTCACGGCCTGTGCAACCTCGGCTCTCTGTGCGTCCACACTCTCTTGGAGCTTCTTCACGGCACCGGAGAGCCTGTCGTAATCGTCGATGTCCTTTTCCTTGTCATCGTCCTCGTTCACCAGCTTGCGCCCTGCGGCACGCATCTCGCGAGCCGTCTCGCTGAGATTCCTGACCCCGCTGATGTGCGGCTCGACGCGCTTTTCGTCGCGTTCCATATCCTCCCCTTGCCCTAGAGATTCCTTGACGTTCTTCGCGCTATATGCCATGCCGTCACGCCCCCTTCTCGCCCACCAGTCTGGTGCGGGTGTGGAAATCATCGCCTATGAGACCGGTTCGCATGAAGTTCTGCAAGGCATCGGCCACGGTGATGGCGGTCTGGCCGTCATCACATTGGGCCACGCAACACCAGTTGCCCGGTCGGTGCTCCAATGCGTGGGCGCGACGCACCTCCACGACCCACTTCTCCGTCGCCTGCTCCTTACTCATAGAACTCCTCCTGCTCGTGATAATCCTCGCAACTGATATATTCCGGGCAGTTGCGAGGGTCGATGCGGCATCCATCCAAATCGGTGTATTCGCATCCCAGATTTCTGCCGAGCCAATGGGCGCAATCCGCCTCCCTGCATTCTTTGTTAGCCATTCGTTCTCCTTTCCATGCAATAGTATTATACCATACTATATCAATAGTAAACTACTTTTCTCCAATTTTACCCATCTCCGACCGAAGCTCGAAGATGTTCGCCAAGATGAAGGCGATGCCGAAGTGGGTCATGGCATCCGCCCCATCGGGTCCGCCGCTGAGCCACCGAGCTATCGCGATGAGTGCCCAGATGGCGGCTATCGCGTACCAGAGGATGCTTTGGATGAGGTCGCCGTCCACCTTACTCATCGGTGCGGACCTCCCCGTTCTTCCTCATCTTATGACGCATCACCTGTATGGCACGCACGCTCCTGCCGGTCATGCGGGAGATTTCCCTATCGGGCATATCGTGCTCCATCACCAGCCTCCTCTCCCAGTCCTGCCACCTCGTGTGACGGACATCATCATCGCCGGGGCATAAGGCATAGTTCCTCTCCCGCTGCCGGTTGCGGTACTCCCTTGCCCTCTCGCTATCCGCGAAGTTCTTCAATGTCTTCGGCATCTATGAATCCTCCAACATTTTCAACGCGTTAGGTATCCGTTCCATGACCTGCTGAACCGTACCCGCCATCACCTCCTTATCAATGGAAGCCGTCGCGGTGACGCGGGTATTCCATCGCTGTATCAACTCGGGTACGAACTCGTCGGTCATCTCAGCACCGCAATGGATGCAGGTGATGCCGAACAGAGGTGGCGACTTGCGCGTCGCCGGTCTGACCTCGCCGAGCATGGGTTCACTCCCGCAAAAGGGGCAGGGCTTCAAGATGTACTCGCTCATATCCTCCACCTCCTATCGTCAGTTGACATTGAACTGGTACTCTCCCCAGCTGCCCTCCGGCACATGGATGCGCGTCTGATGCTCGACCTCCCGACACTCGCCCTTCATATCGAAAGCGAAGAATGGCGAACGCGTGACATCATAGTTGCGCACCACATCGACCTCCTCGACGCGGGCATCCTCCTCAGTCGAGTCAAATATCAACTTCACCTCATCGACTTTATAACGCCTCTTCCCGTACCCGCCATCTCCATCAGAAACCATCAACGTGTAGTAATCGTCCTCATTGATTTCACCGCTCACCTCGCCGGTGCCCATGAACGAATGACCGCCGATATGACCTGAGACGTAGCTGTTCCCGTCGAGCGACGCAATCTGAACCGACTCCTCGACCTCGACCGATTCATCCCTCAACTCGAAGCTCTCGGTCACGGAACCCGTCAAAATGAACAAGACCGGCACAGCGGCGATAAGACAGGAGAAGTACCATGAGCCATTCCCCGCCCTTCTCGCATCATCGGATGCGTAATGACGCGCATCGTATGTAATTTCCCATATACTTGCGAGTACGACGGCAATAACCCCCAACACCACCACGGATGCAATCATCCAGTCCGGTTCTCTCATCTTTCATCCCTTCTCTTCTACCGACAATCGCTCTCATGAGCTTGATGTTGGTGATATTCATGCGTCCGTTTTCCCGATGCCAAATGTCTTCTCCGATGCCTTATCGTTGAACTTCACGAGTATCGCCTTGGCTTCCATTTCCAGTTCCTCGCGACTTCTCTCAATCTGCCTCTCAACCTGTTCCTTTTCCGCCTCGATTTCGGCGATTTCGGCATCGCTCATGAAGAAGTGACTCAGGATGTCGTCTCGATGCGACGGGGGTAAATCGGCGAAAGTGTACTCCTTGAACCGCACCAATATCACCGCCCCAGCGAACATGGCCGTCAGCGCACCCGTTTCCATCACGTTGCCAAGCGAGCGGGGCACCTCCACCGCCAACGGCAGTGAGCCTAAAGACAATGCCAAGGCGATGAAGAACAGCACCTTCCGTCCGGTCGCCCTCTCCCTCTCGCTCTCCTTCTCGGAAAACCAGCGACGCGCCGCGCCCAAGTCGCATCGGTCAATCGCCGCTTTGTATCCGTACAGGCACCTATATGCTTGGAACGCCTCGGCACGTTCATCGCTATATACAGGCTCAGTCACAACCTGCCCCCTTCTATGGCTACTTCCAGTATCGGAACGGCTCGCGCCACATCCTCGCGACCACGGCTCCGATTGTCCTGTCCGGGCATACTTCGGCGAACAGCCGCCTCGTCGGTCTCACCCCATCGCGCTCCCACAGCTTCCTCAGAACACCCATGGTGACGAGAACTGCATCCAAAGCATCATCTGGCGTGATGAAGTAATCTTTGCCGTGAAGGGCCTCACCATAAATGAAGAGGATACCGATGGAGGCTTCGCGAATCACCTTGTTCATGACGACCGACGTGGCATGTGCCCACGCCCTGCGCCTGCGCTCTTCGATGATGTTCACAATGCCTCCACCCTAGTACAAGAGGATGGAACCGCATTTCGGGCAGAAGGTCGGCACGTCCTCGGCTAAGATGTCGAACTGCGGCTCCGTCATCTCATCCAAATCGGTCATGTCCTGCGCGATGACACCGGCCCAGCCGCAGTGCGAGCACCAGATGCCATCGACCGGGTTGGCCGAGGATTTGTTGACGGAGTTCACGCGCGGCACGTACCTGCGGCTCTTGAAGCGCGAGGACTCGTGGCTGACCTCGATGTGCTCGGGCCACTCGCCCTCGCGCCAATTACCGGGAAGAATCTCGCTCAGATACATCGACGTCCCTCTCATGGTCGTGTGTGTTGCTACCATTGTAGCATACCATAAACCTATCAATGTGGAGACGTTGGGTATCTTCACGGGACCGCTACTTAACGCACGTCCGGTCGCTCATGCCCACGCTCATCCTTACCCATGGACGGTGCTTCGCGGCGCGGCTGGCTGCCGGACCCGCTCGTGCCGCCGCCCTTCTTGGGCTTGCGTGCATAGGGAACCTCGGAAGCCATCTCGACGCGCAGCTCGTCGGCACCGCGACGGTACGCAAGCCACAGGCGCTTCACCTCGGGGTCGTCCACGACCTCCTTGGGCGGGCGCTTGAGTTCGAGCTTCGGGAACGCGGCGAGGGCGGTGCCCTCCAAGCCATGCGCTTTCTTGCGGTAATCGAGGTAGCTCTTCCTCATCTCCTCTAGGTAGGCATCGCGGATGCCGGTGACGCGCTGGCGCTCGGCCTCGACGGCTGCACGGGCCTCGGCGATTTCCGCGCCCTTGGCCTCGATGTCTGCCTCCACGTTCTGCAAGAAGCGGTCCTCAAGGCCGTTCGCGTTCAGGTCGGCATCGAGCTTCGCGAGGGAGAAGGAATATTTGGAGTTGTCGGTGTCGGTGACATAGAGCTTGCCCTTGCGAAACTGGGTGTCAACGCCCCAGCCCTCAAGCATCTCACGATACTCGTAGATGTTCTCGGCCCTGTCAGCTGCGAGGCGGCACAGCTCGCGCAGGTTCATCTTGTAGGACTCCCCGCCGCGCCCCTCTATCTCCTTCTCCACCTTCGACGGCTGTTTCTTATGGACGGAGGAATTGCGCTCGTCGCGCTCCACCTGCTTCAAGCCCCATGCCTTGTCCATCTTGCGGATGCGGGAGGCACGGCGGACTTTCGCCTCCTTTCCCCTGCCCTCATCCAAGCGCTTCCCAGTCGAGAGGTCGCTGCGGTTTATGACGATATGGACCGCATAGCGATGGGTCTTGTCCTCCTTGCAATACTCGTTGTGGAGGGCGAAGACCACCTCTTGGTTCGGGTAATAGGTGCCGACGTAATCCCTCGCATATCTCATGCAGTCCTCCGGCGTGAGCTTGCCGCCGTTAAGGTCGCACTCGTCGGGGAGAAAGGCCACGATTTGATGGAAGAGCACCGTGTTCTTAGCCTCCTTCAACTCGCCGGTCTTCCTGTCGCGGATGCGACGGGCGGCTTTATCATGCCCGAAGGTCTTGCGGGTGCGCTCCATGTAACTCGCCCACCGCTTCAAATCCTTGCACTCCTCCATGTTCTGGGAATCGCGCAGGAGCACCTTCTTGTCATCGTTGATGTAGGCGCGGAGGTTTCGCTGATGGGATTTGCTGCTCACCCCTCCCTGCTTGATGATGGTCAATGGTCATACCTCCTCTATCAGTTCTTACTTGCGTTCTCTTGCCTCAACTTCTAAATCTCATCTTCAAGTTCAGACTGCTCCGGTTCTATATCAGCCGAATATAGAAAACGGATACGATTGCAGAGGCTCTTCAAGACCTGTGCTTTCGCCTCCTGTGTACGACACATTGTCGAATAACGAAGATATGAATAGTACAAGTCATTGACATTTAAGTTGTCGCGTCCGGCTGAGATATATTCTTCCACCAATAAATGTCCAAACCGCTCCATATCCTCTAGCGAGGTATATATACCTTGGCTAATTACATCCTCGGCGTATTCAGTTAATGAACACTGGATGTAATTGCAGAGCTGACAGGTGAACACCAACATCTCCCTGACCGCCACGGTGGCAAAAGGATTCTCACTCGGCATTATGGTCTCGGTTAGTTTTATGAACTCAATCGAATGAAAAGTAATCCAAAGATAATCGTGTCTAGCCATCGCCCGCTCAAGCGCATAGATATATGCCTTCTTATCAAACACCTGCTCGAAGAACATTCTTTTTGCCGGACATTGAAAACATCTCAAATCGCATAGCTCGATACCGGGTAACTCTTCAAACAATAGATTGGCGTCTCCTAAATCAAATGTTGCCAATTCTATTCCTCCTTTCTTTAGGCTCTATCAGAACTTGCACAGTTCTGATTCCTATGATTCCTACTCCACGTCACCCTGCATGAATCGTTGCAGAAATACGCTTTGCGTCCCTGCGTGCTGACAATCCGCACTCGACCGCAGTGCTTGCAGCGGAGAATGTAATACTTCACCGGATTCACCTCTGATGTGAAGACGCACGAGTGGATGACTGACCACATCTTCTGCAAGATGTTCCCATTGGAACCATCCCGCATCATGGCTCCATCTCTGCATGTCATGGGCAGAAGTTTCCGAGTCACATAATCTATGAGTGCATCAGCCACAAGCCTTTCGTCACCTGAATCCCGATAGCAGAACCATAAGAACTCGCTATCAGCATCGCGTGCCACCACCAGACCGATGTCTCCCATATATATCGTGTGCGTGATGGTTCTTATATCGGTGTCGAATGGAACAATCCAATAATATGGAACGTTATCGAAGCCCGCCGTCCAGTTGATTCTCATACCCCATCCGTGATACTGCTTAATCATGCGCTTCCTGCCAAGGTTGTGGTCATCCTCGAACTCAAGCGCCATCCTCTCGAATCCCGCATGGGTCAAAGGTCGTCCGTCATCGGTCGGGGCGATAAAAGAGCACAGAATACAGAGAAGGTCGTGAAGGCGAACCCAGAACGATAGATACTCAAAGACATACTCCCCGTCATCCGCGAACCGTCCCTTTTTCAATGAGTAAGATTTAATGGCTCGCGCGGCACCGCTTTTCAAACCGCGTTTGACAGTATATGGATAAAGACGGCACTCTCGTTCGAGTAATGCGCAATCGGGTTTCTCCAATTTCTCACCGTACATCATATGAGGGCACTGGTAACCGAACTTCTCGACTGCTCGTATAAGCTCCTCCGCATTCCGCGCCATCAGGAAATCGTTTATATCCTCAATGCTTATATGCTCATCATCAGATGGAATCGGTTCATCCTCTCTGTCTTTCTTCCAAATAAGCACATGATTTGCCTTCTGCTCTCCGGTGTTTATCTCATATCTCATCAATGCGAGTCCCGGTCTCATCAATCTCTCCTTATCTTAAAGCTCATATCCTTATGTATCAGGAATCCTTCTTGCTGTACTTTGGCGGCTGCTTCGCGTGAATCTCAGAGTTCGCCTTACCCTTTTTCACTTGACGCAACCCCCAGCGAACATCCATCGCGCGGATTCTGTTAGCGTGCATCTTTGCCATAGCATCGGCGCGTCCCTCGTTCATGCGCTTCCCACTCGACAAATCACTGCGGTTGATGATGAGATGGACGACATAGTTCTCGATGCCGTCAGACGCATAGCGGTCTTTGAGGACCGCATAGACGACCTCATGCGTCGGGTAATACTTCTCGATGTACTCCTTGGCATAGGCCATGCACTCCTCCGGCGTGAGCTTGCCACCATTGATGTCGCAGTCATCGGCGAGGAAGCTGAGAATCTGGTGGTACATAATCGTGTTCCTCGCGGGACGCATCTCGCCGGTCATCTTATCGCGGAGATGGCGCGAGGGCTTGTCATGCCCAAAGCTCTTGCGGGTGGCCTCCATGAGGGAATCCCATTTACGCCAAGATGCCGCACCGCCGTTTATCGACGGCAAAAACTGCTCTCCGCGAATCATAATGCGCTCATCCTCGTTCATGAGTCTGCGCATATCACCGCGCGTCGAGTTCGTGATTGCCCACTGTCGGATGATGGTCATTCTGAATCCTCTTGTTCTAATCAAATGTATAGGTATCTTTCCAATTCTGATAATGCTCTTCGGTTATCTCATTCTTTTTCAATTTGAGAGACATCCGAAACCACTCATCCATCGCCTCTTCCATCTTTTTACTACCTGCTTCGACAAACCCATAGCAATCTATGACAATGCCAAATTGGTCTTCTGCTCTGAACAATGCGTGAAGCAACTCAAGTTCAGTCGTGATATTACACGTGTCGAGAGTTTCAGGCGGTACGCCGAGCGCTTCGGCAATCGCCACTATGCACTTTGCCTTTGGATAACGAGCACCAAGTTCATAGCTTCTCAGCGATGATTCGCTGATACCACTTAGTTCTGCCAACTCCTTCTGGGTAAGGTCGCGCTTACTCCGCAGAGTTTTGATGCTCTTTCCCATCGCCAATGCCCTGTCTTTAGAAATCCCCATTTTCAATCTCCTCTTCCATATCGTCATCTATCTCCAAATTGACCATGACGTTTCCTTTCCGTGCCTCCTCCTCAAGAGATAAGAGCGCCGCTTTAGTCTGCAAGAACACAGTGCGCTCGTTCTCAAGGGTCGGGATGACATGGCTCTCGTTGAACGCATCGAGTCCGTAGGTGTTGCAGAACTTCATGAGCTGGTTCAGGTTCACGCCGTGCTTGTGCAACTCGAAGAGCGTCTTGTTGAGAACCGAGGTGTCGATGACGGTGATGGTCAGGTTGTCCGAGTGGATGAGCGAGCTGCGCACGAAATCGGAAACGGTGAGGCCGACTTTCTTGGCTTTGCGTTTCAGGATTTGCCTCTCCTTATTTGTCACTCGGACTTTCAGCCATATCTCTCTATTCTCCAATCGCTTGTCCTCACTTTCATAAAACGGAACTTTTGAAACGGTGCCGCCGCCGTTTCCAAGTTCTGGGATTGCGAAAAGCCGCCTTTTCGCCAGTTGGAGAACGGTGGTCTGGTGCCTATCTTTAGGTACCTGATTAACGGGCGAGAACCCCCTTTCGGGTAGGCTCCTAAAGCCGTCCGAAAGCAAGATGGAAGGGTGGTTCAAATGCGGTTTTACCGCGTTTGTGGCCACACTTCCCAAATCTTGCAACTCGAAGAGCGACCTTGGTCGGTGAGCACTGCTATTGTAGCAGTGCGAGAGCCTTCCCGGACGGGAAATAGGGGTGCCGCCGCCCCTATTTTCTGGCCGGGAAGGCGGTGTCTCCCGGAGCTTGCGGAGGGAGACAGAAAGGTGGGGTGCCGCCGCCCCACCTTTCTCAAATTCGCGAAACGCAGACAGATAATTTGGTTTTTCCCGACTTGGCAGTCATGTATTTTCAGACGCTCGCGAACGGATGAATGCCCTACGCCTCGGCATGAGAACGCCACCCCGCGAACCGACAATCGTGTGATTCTCAAAATCGGTCGCGCCGTTTTCTGGATGGCGGCGAACCGGAATCTGCGAAGGGCAGTGATGCGAAGCGGCGTGTCTCAGAAAGTGATAATCAGAATTACTTGTCGAGGGCTTCAGCGAAGACGCAGCAGCGGTAACCCGCGCTCGACATGTCGCCCTCCTTGGGCGGGTCGTTGTGCTTGTAAAGCACAGCACGCCTTCCGGGCCAGTAGTCCGTACCGTCATCGTTCTTCTTGGCCCACAGCCATTCGGTCACCTTGCCGTATCGGAAATCTCCGATGAGCGGAGACGGAATCGTCTCGTCCTCGTCCTTCCCGAACGTGCGGTAGGTGATTTCGTATTTGTCGTAACCGGTCTTCGTGGAGACACGCTTCACGCCGACGATGGTGCAGTGAATCTTGGTCGCCATCGCCACGCGATAGGCTAGGTTGTTCTCATCCTCGGCATCGACGATTGCCCTTGCGCATAGACCTACTTCTACGGGTCTGGGTTGACGGCCCTTCTCGATGGCGGCGGTCATATAGGCCATCGGAAGAATCTCGCGATAGCGTTGGTCGGTCATCTTGTTCTTGCGCTCGTCCATATTGCGTCTCCCTTCGTCGCGGACGGCTGATATGGGAAACCGCCCACACGGGCGGCTCCATATTCCTACTTCAACTTCGCGACCAACTCGACGATTCCCTCGCGCTGTCGGCTACCGAGACCCTGCACGCGTCGGTTCTCCGCGATGCCGAGCTTGCGCATGATGTCATCGGCCTTCGCCTTGCCGATGCCGGGGATGCACATCAGGAACTCGTGGACGCGGATGCGCTTGGCGCGGTCATCTGCAAGGGCGTCGGCAAGGGAAATCTCCCCCGTCTTCACGAGTCCCTTGAACTCCGTGCGCTCGCGGCGAGCCTCTGCGGCACGCTCAAGCGCGGCCTTGCGCTGCTCGTCGGTCATCTCGGGCAGGTTGTTGTTCTCCATCTTGATACTCCTCACTCTCCGGCTAAGCCGGTCTGCTTGTTCTCAGATGCCGCCTTGCGCAATCGCCAGCGGCGGTTCGAGATGGACTTCATTGAGCGCTTGATGATTCGCGAAAGCTCTCTATCGGGAATCCTTTGGATGAGAACCAACTTATCCTCGTCATCCGTCCACTTTCGCCGCTCGTACTTGAAGGCGGTCTGTGTGTAGTAGCGCTTGTGCTCGGCGCGTTTGCGGTCATGCCGCTCCGATGCACTCAGGCTACCTCTCATCTATGCCGTCCACTTCTTGACCTCGACCACATCGTAGGTGGCGGCGAAACCGCTGGCCTTCGCGCCGAGGGTGAGCGCGTCGCAGACGGCCACCGCCTTGTCGAATGACTCGCACCAATCGGTGTAGACCTTGATGGCATCCTTGTTGGCGACGCAGTTGAACATGCGTCGGTCCATCTTGCCGTCGGGCATCTGGTATGTGCCCATATACGTCGCCCCATGAGTCGGGCCGTAGAGCTTCCCGCGTCCGCCCTGTTGGTTGAATATGGGCTTATCGGGCTTCGACATCCGTCTCCTCCTTCACCTCGACCGCGACGCCCTCCTCGGCGGGCACGAGCCATGTGCGCCACTTGGAGACGACCACGCCCCCCTCGCGATAGGCCGCGCGGAAGTTGCAGACGACGCATGTGCGCCCATCGCCCCCGCGTGCTACGCCGATGACCGTACCCAGACCGAACTTCTGGGAGAGGATTCGACCCCCGATGTGATAGCGGTTCCCGTAGGCATCGCGGGGGAGCGCATGGATGTACTTGTACACCCCGATTCGCTTTCCCATCGCGCACCGCCTACGCGAACTCGGCTTCGAGGAGCCGGTTGATGAGGACGGTCATATTCTCACCCGTCTCCACCTTGTGATATTGGAGCCTCGTGTGCATGGACTTCGGGATGCGGACATTGATGCACACCAGCTCATCGACCTCCGGCTGCGCGTGCTGGATGGAGGCCTGCTGGCGCTTGGACTTCTTCGCGGAGGCCATGAAGGCGTTACCGTTGTTAGACATACTTCTTCTCCTTCTCGTTGATGATGGAATCTGCCAGCTCCTCAAGAGCCGGGATGACGTGGCTGTGCGGGCTGTGCTCCGCGACCGACTTGCCCTCGGCTGCGGCCTGCGAGAGCGCGACCGCGCGGGGCACCTTCGCGATGACCGGAACCTGCTCTGACTCAAGGAACTCCACGAGCTGCTTGTCGAGCTTGCCGAACGCGTAGAAGTTGTTGACCACGAGACGTATCGTCGCGTCCGTACCGGAGTCCTTGGCGATTTGGTAGGTGCGCATGGTCGGCTCCACATCGCGCGTGCTCGGGAGCATGGGGATGAGGATGACATCGGCGGCGCGGCACCAATCGCCCATGCCGTCGTTCAGAACGCCAGCCGTATCGACAATCTGGTAATCGCAGGACTCGGCGTAGTCCGGGTCATCGCAGACCTCGTGGACGGAGCCGCCCTGCGGGTCGGTGGAGACGAACGCCACCGTGGAGCCTCGGCGCTCAAGCGCGAACGCCAGCTCGTCGGCGAGGGTGGTCTTGCCGACACCGCCCTTCTGGTTGAGGAACAGAATCGTGAACATATACATCAGTCCTTTCGTGTCTTGATTCATGAGTTGCTTAATCCGCGAGGCCGCTCTTGCGGTATTCCAAGCAAAGGGCGCGAACCGTCACGGCATAGATGGTGAGCAGCGCGGTGAACAGGAACGTGACCGCGAGCACGCCGGGTACGCTCAGGCCGATATAGCAGCCAAGAGCGAGGGCGATGATTGCCGCCATCGGCACGGCGGAGGCGACCGCGATGGTCAGCTCCGCTTCCCATAACATGGGCTTGCGGCCCTTGTGGTCGCGCTTCCGATGCAGCCCATTCGAGGCCATCGGCATCACTTCCCTTCCGAATCGTCGGGACCGCACCCGTCCGAGACTGCGGCCATGCAGCAGAACGCATAGGAGAACAGGAGCATGAGCGCCACCGCCGCCACGGCACCGAAAGCCCATCGCGGACCTCCCAGCGACCATGCCAGCGCGGCTATGGCGATGAACTCCACAACGAAGATGAGCGGGACCATGTAGCGCATGATGCACATCGCGACCTTATCCGACCTTGCCATCCGGCACCTCCATCAACCTAGAAACGATGCAAGGAGGAACATGACGGCCAGAAGCGATAGGAAGCCGATTTGCAGCGCCCTCTTGCGCGTCATCTTCCTCCTCGCGAAGATGTACGTGGAATCGTGGGAGATGCTGGCGGCGGCGAGGATGACCGCCAGCATCAGGAAACCCCAGCCGATTGCAAACACGACCGGTCTCCTCTCGAACCCTAGAACGGAATGTCCTCGTCATAGAGGTCGAGTTCAGGAGCAGGCGCATCGCCGGTCTGCTCGCGCTTGCCGCCGCTGAACTCAAGCTGGTCAACGATGACGCTCAGCTCGTGGCGCTTCTCGTCATCCTTGGTCCACTGCGAGTAGCGCAGCTTGCCGTCGATGGTGACCTTGGTTCCCTTGAGGAGGTACTTGGACAGCTTCTCGGCGCGGGTGCCGAACAGGGAGCACTTGACGAACACGGGGGCATCGACGTACTCGCCCTCGGCGTTCTTGCGCTTCTCGTTGACCGCGACGGTGAACCCTGCGACTGCGAGGCCGCTGGCGGTTGCGCGCATCTCCACGTCGCGCGTCAGGTTGCCCTCGATGATGACTCGGTTGATTGCCATGCCTGAATCCAATCTACTCGGATGTGACTACCTGCCTTTTCGGCACTACCAATATAGCAAACTACAATGCCAGTATAATTGGAATGTAGTAACCTCCATATCTTCTACACGCGGCGAACCCGCCACATGCCAAGGAGGGGCCGCCGGTCATCCGGTGCCCCTCCCATGCCGCGCCTAGCGCTTTCCAAAGCTCGTGACCGAGAACCAGTCCCCCTTGCCGACGGTCTTGCGCACACGGTAATAAATCCCCTCTGCGCAAGTCTCCTTCGTTATGACGACATCGGAGGGCTTGACGTTCTTCCATCCGTACATCCCGCGAACCCACTTGTCGAGGAACGCCTTGGTGGGGTGGAACGAACGGGGAGAGGAATTGCGGTAGAAGTCGCGCCTCGCCCTCTCGCGCCTCTTGGCCTTCGCTCCATCCGCCTCACGGACATCATCGACGTACCAGTCACCATCAACCTTGAAGAACACGCGCTCGCTGATGACGTTCCCCGGCTCGACCCAATCGAAGGACCCCTTCGGGGCGCGGCACTCGAACAGGATGCGCGAGTCCAGCCCCCGCAAATTCGCGAAGCGACCGTCCTCAGCCACCTCTTTCAACTCGGGGCGGCGGATGCCGACGGCGACGCGCTCGCGGCCACGGGAGAGAAAATGCACGCCCACGACATCGCTGTAACTCGAATTACACATCTCAAGGACCCAGCCGTCCTCGATGTAGCGATGCACGATGCCCGTGATGATGGCGTTCAGGTCGTTGCGCTTCATGGTGGGGTTCCTTCCCTCGCGGTTTGCGTTGCCTTAATTATAGCAACCTACAATACTACAAAAGTGGTAATACAGTATGCCACATAGACTCTCCATAAGAATAGGGGCACCCTCGCGGATGCCCCTATTGCCACCTAGTCGAAGACGAAGCGACCATCTTGGACGTGCATCTTCTCGCCATCGAACGTGTAGCGCCAGATGCGCGGGTCCTTCTCCTCGGCCTCGTCCCAGTTCTCCATGAACACGAGGACCGAACCCGCCCCGATGACGGGGGCGCAGGCCTCGAAGACAGCGCGGCCCATGTCATCCCTGTACGCGGCGATTCCGCAATCCTCGAAGAAGACGAAATCAATGCCCTCCTCGGTCTCGTCCTCCACCGAGAAGCCGAGCCAGTTGAGGATGCCGCGCGGCCCCTCCTTCTCGGCATCGAACCAGAACTCACCGCTCTGCGACTCCACGTCGTAATCCCCGGCAAGCGCCTCCCTCATGCCAGCGTCCAGCGCCAGCTCGACGAACCTGCCGTAATCCTTCCTCTTGATAGAGAGGATGCCCTTCAACAGGACCGTCTTGTCCTCCCACTTAATCTTCCTCCACCAGTCGCACTTCGGCTCGAACATGTCGGTTCCTTCCTCTTTCGGTCTTACCGTGCCTTAATTATATCAACCTACCATGCTATCAATGTAGTAAACTACATTCCTACACACCCTCTCCACAAAGCCGCTCCCGCAGGGAACACGGTCATAGGGGCCTGCCCCTATCCTCGACCTCCCCCATCCGTCACCCATGCGAACCAACCGCCGTGACTACTGCGCCGCCCTCATAGAAACCGTCACCCCTTCCTCCCTCTCCCTGCCTTCCCTCCGCCCTCGATTCGCGGCTTCGGTCACGATAAGGGCTTGAGAATTTGAGATTATCGTAGTATAATAGTATGATATATAACTATGTGAAAGGAGGGACGGTCGCATGGACACGACGGGGATTCTGAGACCCGATGAGCTGCCGTTCGAGGTCCCATACGACCTCGAACTCGCGATAAACGAACTGCTGGACGCTTGGGAGCGCGATGAGGTGATGAACCTCGACTGCTACCTCAACGAGGTGCAGGCATCGGCGCGGAGCGTCAGCGAGGAGAACGACGCATGGGTGCGGTGGTACTACGTGCAATACGGATGGAGGCATGGGCATGATTGATTTCACGGATTGCAAGGGTCTCGTCAACAGCTACGAGGGAGCCGACTTCAAGAGGAAAATCATATATGACGGCGACGTGTACATGTTGAAGTTCGGGCAGAAGCTCGAATCAGACGAGCGGAAGCCGATGCAGGCGAGCTACGCCAGCACGCCGGTATCGGAATACCTCGGCTCTCACATCTACGCACTCGCCGGTCTGCCGACACAGCACACGATGTTGGGGACATGCAACGGGAAGACCGTTGTCGCCTGCCGCGATTTCATCGAATCGCGACCTGATGCAGAGGACGTTACCCTTGTCGAGTTCAAGAAACTTGAGAACTCGTTTCTGGGAAGCTCGACGGCGGGCGGGCGAACGCCGCTGCTTGACAACCTCCTCGACATCTTCTCGGAGCATGACTATCTCGAAGGCATCAGAGATGCGGCTGAGGAGAGATATTGGCAGATGTTCGCCGTCGATTCGCTTATCGGAAATTTCGACCGGCACGCCGGTAACTGGGGATACATCCTCGATAGGCGCAGGAACGCCATAATCGACTTGGCACCCGTCTACGATTGCGGTTCCAGCCTCTACCCGGCACTCAACGAGGCCACAATGGCAGATTTCATCAAGGATAGGGACAGCCTTGTCAAGAGAGTGCTTGATTTCCCCCGTGCCGCTCTCCGCATCGGTAAAAACAAGGTCGCCTATCACGAGTTCCTGCTATCCGATGAGGGCGCGAAGGCGCGTGCGTCACTCGGCGTCATCATGTCGAAGATGGACTTCAGTGCCATCCATCGCCTCATCGAGGAGACTCCGTGCATCAGCGATGTGCGACGCGAGTTCTACTCGCAGCTCGTAGATGTGAGAAGGGAAGCAATCCTCGAACCGGCTTACGAACTGTACAAAGAGGAGCACCGCCATGAGAACGCCATCGAGCACTCTGTCTCCCTCAAGGAGGAGGCGGAGAACGCCAAGGCGGCATCCAAGGCGATGGAGCGAGGAGATGTGATTACAGCGCACGAACGCGATAAGCACCGATAACGTCATATCGGGCATGAACGGAAAAATCGAGAAAGACCGAAAAAACGACCCCGTAGAATCGAATCTGCGGGGTCGTTCACGTCACCCATGTCCCAGATGACCTATGCCGGGTGATGCCGCCTAGAATCGGCTTACAGCGCGTCAGGCGGGAAACGGGCAGTTCACGGCATCATACATCCGAAATCTCGCCATCATCGCCCTTGCCGAGCCGATGCGCGAGGGTCAGGCACGCGACCGAGGATGTTCCCGCGACTGCGATGAGCGGCGCGAGACCGATGCCGCCGGTCTTGTCATAACTCCCTGCCTCCTGCTTCCCGTCATCGGACTCTATGGCGCGGATGGTCACCTGAGTGGTGTTGGCGAGACATGGTGAAGGATGTGCGAGGCCAATAGCGACAAATGTCAATGAAGTCATGGCAATTTTATTCCAAATCATACATCGCTCCCCTTATATCGCACTGGCGATTCCGACAGACTCACAGGTCTTTGTAGAGCAGGATTGTAAGCTGTGTACGTGTCTGCGACGTATGACGGGACTACATTCGGATTAAAACCCTGACCAGCCGTGTTATACCACATGCCATCCGCCCCCGGTATATAATCTGGAGTCTGCCGAGGAAGATAACCCGCCCCGTCACCCCAGGTAATGAACCTGAACCTTGACCCGAGTGTGACTGACTCAAGCCAATCACTACCAGCAAACATATCCTTCATATTGGTAACACGCGATGTGTCGAAGCTGCTTAGGTCAAGAGACTTGAACTTATCAAACACCGACCCTAATCCCTTGAACATGCACTCCATGTTAACGACTCGCGATGTATCAAAGCTGCTTAGGTCAAGGGAGTGAATACGAGTCATATTATGAAACATGTAGCTCATATCTGTAACGCTCGATGTATCGAAGCTGCTTAGGTCAAGAGATTGAATCGCATGATTATCCCTGAACATCTCACGCATATTCGTGACATTCGATGTATCGAACCCACTGAAATCCAAATCCAAAGCCCTCACGATTCCACCGTTACCATCATAGATAACATCACTCATATAGCAGAACATGCACTCCATGTTTGTAACTTCTGACGTATCGAGATTAGTGAGATTCAAAGACTTGATATATTGACACCCGAAAAACCAATATGCTGTGCTGACCGGCTTAACCACATCAAGGAACTTGACTGTCCTGATGTCATTAGAATAATCCCACCAAGGCTGCTGATTACCCGTGGAGTAGACATCCGTCTCGATGCCTGTGTAGACAGCGGTCGCCGTCCTTCCTTCAAACACTTGACCGACATTGGGAACCTCAGAGCGTTTATAAAAGTTCAGGCTATTGTCATCCGCACTGTACACAGCGAATGCCTCTGCCGGTTTCATAGGCGTAATGGCATTGCTTGTCAACGTGCCCGTGTACTTTCCAGTCGAGTCGCTAACCTTGCAAGTTATCCCATGACCGTCATCCTCCTCGATGGTCGTATATGTTGAACCAGTCGCTCCTGAAATCACGGAGCCGTCACGATACCACTGATAGCTTGGCTTGGCATCGGCTTGAAGATTTGAGGTGGTCGCGGTCAGTGTGGAACCGACGGTCGTATCACCCGAAATGGAGACAACGCCCTGTAACGCCTTCTCACTGAACTTGAAACCCAGCTTGAGCATATCCGTACCGCCGCTTGACGCTTTGTCCATCAGCGCTGCGTTAATCTTGCGGTCGAGCTTGGATACCTTGAGACGCAGTTCCTTGCTTCCAGATGAGAAGTCGATACCACTTGCGGGCGCGGAGTCTTTGCCGCCAGTGCGGCTCAAGGCGCGAGTCCCGCCGATGTCGAGCGTGAAATCCACCGCGTTGCCCATCGCATCTGCGGTGTAGGCATCCATCACGACGGCATCGCCGGAGTTCACGATGGTCAGGCCGGACGGAGCCACGACCGTTCCGTCGGCCATCATAGTGCAGGGTATCGTCGCAGGCACGGTGACGCTGATGTTAGACGTGTCCACAGAATCGGTCACCTCGCTCGCCGCGAAGGCTGGGGATGCGGTGCTCAAGGCGATGGCGGCAGTTGCCATGAGGCAGGTCAGGGTGCGGGCAATGATTCCGACCTTCTTGGTCTTTCCCATATTCCTCCTTCCTAGAGAAAAATGGCGCTACATCGAGCGCCATAATGTCTTTCACTTTGATGAAGGACGTTAGTCGATGCCCATCTCGTGATTGCCCTCCCAGCTGTCATCGACCGAGATGCCGCCAGCCGCGTTACCGGCAGCGAACGTCCAAGTGATGGTCGCCACGGTCTTGTCTTTTGCGATGTCCTCCTTGACGTTCTTCGCGTCACCCTGCGCCTTGAGGTTCAGGGTCGCACCAGCGGCACCGGTCGGGGCGAGGTCGTAGGAACCGGCCTTGGCCTTCGGCGCGGCGGCGTCGATGAGGGCGGAATCCACGCCGAACTGGAAGGCCACCGCGTTGTCCTCGCTGGCCTTGGAGGCGTCGGCCACGATGTTGAACGGGGACTGTTTCGCCACGGACACGCCTGAGACGTGGATGCCGAAATTGGAGCCGTTGACGATTTGCAATGCGCCCGAGGAGGCGGAGGTCAGACGACCGTCAGCTCCCATGGTGAACGGGATGACCGTCGGCACCGTCACCGTCAGGTTGGAATCGTCGGCCTTGACCGTGACGGTCGTGGTCTTGTTCGTGGCGGCGAAGGCGGCGGCAGGGGTGCCGATTGCGGTGGCGAGCATCGCGGCTGCCATGATTCCTGCGATGCCCTTCTTGAACTTAGGCATGTCATGCCCCTTTCTCCCCATCCGGGGTTTCTATCCGCTCGCGGGTCCATCCCGCGAAATCACGGCTATTCAGATGCGGCGATGGTGACCTCGAAGCCGGAGGGGTTGCCGGACGGCTCGCCGTCCTCCATGGCCTGAACGGTCACGGTCGCGGCACCGGGCTTCGCGCCGGTCACGTCAATCTCGTCCAGCTTCTCACCGGGCTTGAGTCCCTTGTAGGAGCCGATGACCTTCCCGCCCTGCTCCACCTCGATGAGCTGGTCGAAGCGGTTCTCCTCGACGTTGGCGACGCGCACTGCCAGCTTGGAGCCATCGGTGGAGAGGGTCGGGGTCATGTCCAACGAGATGGTCATCATGGACTCACGCGCCTGACGGTCGAGTTCGGCCTGAATCTCCTCCTTGGTCATATCATCGTAACCGCCCAAGGTGGCACCGCCGGTCTTGCCGCCCTTGAGGGCGAGGTACGCCCCGCCCGCGCAGAGCGCGAGCAGGAGCACGCCCATGACGATGAGTGCGCGGCGTTTCCTCACCACGGTGTCCGTCTGGTCTATCATCTACATCATCCTTCCATGTAATCAGGAGTATATCTTATATGGGCGGGCCACGGAGCCGTCGAGGCCCCATGACCCGCTGTCATCCTATGAGCGCATCACCGCGCCGTATTGCTCTTCATTTCCATCTCCCCTCGTATCGGTGCGTTGCGGTGCGAATCCGCAGCTTGTACATTCACCTCTGCGCTCGCCTCTGACGTGCGCCGCGTTTCGTATCCATCTCATTGCAGGTCGTTCCACTTCAACTCCCTGTCAATTCGTAACGCCTCGCATCAATACCGTTCCTTTCCCTCTCGCAGCTTCGCCGGTCTTACCCGTGGTGCCGTATCCGCGTATGTGGGCCATGCGGCTAGTCTCGGGCGACCTCCTCCCACTCGAAGCGGCCCTTTCCGCTGTTGCGCCACTGGAACAGACCGCGCAGTGCGCCGTAGTCCAGCCATTCGCGCACGGTCTCCGCGTCCTTAGGGTTCATCACGAGGATGCTGAACTCAAGCACGGTACCGGCTGGGACGGTCTCGGATGCGGCCAGCGCCACGCGCTCGCCGGAGGCGGAGCTGGCGCGAAGCGGGCGCTCGCAGCGACCGCACTCGGCACCCTCGGGGAGCTGGAACGGGATTCTGCGCTGCTCCACGAACACGGTGCCGTCGATGACCTTCTTGAAGGCCGTCAGCTTGCTCGAACGGGTACCGGGCACGCGGCGCAGGGCCGAGCAGGCGTCCTTGAAGAAGCCCTTGATTTGGTAGTCCCAGCAGAAGGGCACGCCATCCTCCGTGCGGGGGAAGCAGGTGGTCGCGTCCTCCACGGCATCCATGCCCTCGATGACCCCGACCTCCTCAGCGCCGTTCTCCGGCTCGGGGGCCTTCGAGGCAATCCAGTTGCCGTAAATCTCGGGGTCGCCGGGGGTCATGCCCAGAGCCTCCTCAAGCAGGGTCAGGCGCACGGCGATTCGCTCACCGATGCCCTCAAGGCGGTTCCCGTCCTTCTTCATGATACGTACCATCCTTCCATGGTCCTCGGCACCGTCCCTTCGGTGCCGTCTGCTGCCTACAATCATAGCAAACTATAAAACAATAATGATGGAAACATTGAGACGCATAATTCCATCATGACTTGGGAGACCCTACCCCCTCCCCTTATGGCCGAACTTCTCACGCAGGAGCCTCATGCGCCCCGTCAATGCGTTGGCGAAGACCTCCTCGGCAAGGAAGTCGTAGAAGCCGTCGCCTACATCCGTCACCCGCCTCACGCGGTAGGGCTTGACGGACAGGAAGCCCTCGCCCACGGCGACGGCCATATCCAAGGTCGGGTACGCGCCGATGGCGGACCAGCGCCACCGCTCCCCGTCCGGCACCCAGACCTCCAAGCTGTAAACGGTGTCCATGCCAGCCACGGCGACCGCCTACTCCCCAATCTCCTCGGTGATTTCACCGGCGATGCGCAGAAGCTCGCCACGGCAATAGTCCATCTTCCGGGCGTAGGACTGCATGATGACCGAAAGCTCGGCGTTCAAGACCGCAAGCTCGTCATAGCAATCCGCCAGTGCGCGGTGCGCGTCCCTGCGCTCGATTCCGAGGATGCCGCGCAGGCTGTCCATGGAGCGGCTGGGCAGGTCGGGCCACAGCTCCCTCGCCGCCTCCAACGTGTCGATGACATAGGGGTAGATGAAGACGCGACCGGATTTGGCGGCTGCGTTCGCCACGAACGGGATGTCGAAGGAGGCGATGTTATGCCCAGCGAGCACCGCGTCCTCCCCGATGAAGTCGAGGAACGCGTCGAGCGCGTCGCCGATGGCGGGAGCGCCCTTGAGCATATCGTCGGTGATGCCGTTGACGCGCCCCGCCGCCTCGGGCATAGACCCCTCAATCGCCACGAGCGTCGAGAACAAGCCCTGCGGCAGGCCGTCCTTGACACCGATGGCGGCAATCTCGCAAATCTGGTCGCTATCAGGGTGCAGCCCCGTGGTCTCGATGTCGAACACGACGTAATCGTACTTGGATTCCATGACCTCTTCCTCTCGGGTCGAAAAAGGGGCCGCGCCACCTGCGGCACGGCCCCGCAACCATATAAACCGGACCGCTACTCGCGGACGACCTTAGCCAACATGACGATACCCGGCGCGTCGTCGTCACCGCTGACGGGCACGGCGCTGAGATGCACCGAACCCTCCTTCAACGCAGCCGAGAAACCTGCGATGGCGAGTTCTTCGATGTCGCCGCGCAGGACATGGGCGGCATCCACCCAGTCCTCACCGCGCACCCACACCGGGAACGGCGTCGGCGAGACCATGAACATGCGCAGCTCGCCCTCACCGGGCAGCTCGTCGGAGTCGGTCGTGCCGCCGTCCTTTCGGCACAAGGGGCAACCCTCGCAATCATCGTCACGGAACAGCTCGCAGAACAGCTCCTTGATGATGTCGGGAGCGCCACCGTCACCGTCATCCTCACAACGCGCCTCCTCCTCTGCCAAGGCCGCAGCAGCCGCACGGGCGTTCGCAGCCTCCTCGGCGAGCGTGGGGCGGTTGGCATCAGGTTCGCGCAGAGCGTCGTTCTTGACGGTCTCCATCAGCGCGACGGCATCCGCGACCTCCACGGGGGAGAAGCAGGAGGTGAGGTTCAGCAGGTCATGCCCGCATCCGCACGTCCATTCCTCCTCGTGGCGCACAACCACGGTCCTGCCGCAATCGGGGCACCAGCCCACCATATAAACCACGTTGTTGTCAGCCATATGTCAATCCTTTCCCTTGATGGCTAGATAACCTCGTCCCTCAGTATACCTTTCGGATTGGGGTAGCAATCGCGCATCGCCCAGCGCTGAGACACGTACTCGACGCAATCCCGCATCTCCGGTAGGAGCTGCGCCACCGCCGCCTCCTTGCTTTGAGCGCGGCAAACGGCGGTGTCCATGCCCAGCTTGTGCTTCCGCGTGGGCACCTTGCGCCGCAGCTTGATGAAGAAGTAGTAATCCATGGTGTCGTTCCCTTCCCTTCTCCTAATAGTTCAGATGACGGACGCAGGTGTTCTCATACGCCCGGTTCATCAGCCAATCCGGCACATCCTCACCGAAAGGCTCGTAATAACGCGCGACCTGACCCGGACGCGCCACGAGGACGGTGACGAGCTTGCACGAATGCGCGTTGAACACGAGGACGATTCCCGTGCTCGTGAGGACATGGACCTCGCAACCGGCGCGGTGCCCGGTGTCCACGAGGCACTGGCGGACGATGTGGCCGAAACCCACCGTCTGGGCGATGCGCATAATGCGCTCATGGCGGTCGCGGTGGAAGTGCCCGCTCTCGCGGAGACGGCCAAGCTCACGGCGGAACGCGTCGAGGTTCCCGCCGACCTTGCGCTCGATGACGTGGAAGTAGCTGCCCATGGCGTGTCCTTTCCGTTGTGCCGCTATCATCATAGCAAACTACCAACCCACAAATATGGTAAAGTAGGAACCTACATATATCGCACACAACCCTTTTCATGGACACGCGGGAACGATTCGCCCATGCCAAGGAAAAGGGGACACCTCGTGGGTGCCCCCTTCATCGACCAGCTAGGCGATTCCGTATGACTTGCAGAGGTACTGGGCGTATGCCTCGCAGAGAAAAGCCACATGTTCGCTAACACCGTCGTAGTAAGCCTGCTCGCACTCCTCCAACTTCCCCAACTGATACTCGTCAACATACCCATCTTCATCGCCATCGAGAAGCGATTCCCAATCACAGTGGTGGAAGTTCCCCGCCCAACGAAGGACGGCCTCATTCTTATCCATCCCGGGGAAGACATCGCCGCCGAAAGCCACCAACCTGCAAAGCATTATGAACTGCTGGTTCAAATCGAGCTGCGCCACGTCATCATCGCTGTACGGTGCGAGGTACTCGTGGTAGCCGTTGAAGACGTACTGCTCTATGCCGCCGTTGCAAATCTGGTAGTCCATATTGATGACGGAGCTGAGGGCGCTGACCTCGTGGAACCGGGTCGGCGTGAGCGCGGCCTTGTCACAGGTGAGCAGCTTGTCAATCCAGTCGGTGCCCTCGTCGGTCTCCATGACGCGGCTATGCGACAGCTTGACCTTCTTGTCCAGACCCTCAAGCTCGATGCCCTTGTACTTCATGGTGGGGTTCCTTCCCTCGTGGTTGCCTGTGGCTTAATTATATCAACCTACCATGCCATAAATGTAGTAAACTACATTCCTACATATCCTCTCCATGAATAAGGGCACCCTCTCGGATGCCCTTTTCAGCTCTCTCACTTCATATGCAACTCGCGCCAAAAAGCGTACTCGGGCACATCCTCTGTGATTGCCGCAAGGAACCCCGATGCAATCATCTTCTTCAACCCGTGACGGATGCCGTAAGGGTCGGTCATCACGCATATCTCACTGTCCGCCACGAGCATGGAACCGTGAAGCGAGTCGTAATCAGCCTGCCAATTCCGCTCCGAATCGACTTCCCAACCTTCCTCGAATGGGTCGGAACCCTGCATGATGGCGACCCATGACTGGGCCATGTTGTGAGCATCCCTGTCATACTCCCCATACAGGACGGACCGCTCTTCATCTAAGAGGAACAGGCGCAGCCCACCACCGTTGTCCTCGTAAAGCTCGGCGGTGCATTGCTCACCGCCGTATCGCGGCCCGATGATGTCGTTGATAGTGTAATGCATGTCCGCTCCATTCTCTTGATTGACGTACCTTAATTATATCAACCTGCCATACTACAGGTGTAGTAAACTACAATCCCACACAACCTGTCCATATAAAAAGGGCACCCTCTCGGATGCCCACTTCCCATTTGTCAGCGCGTCACCCGGACGGTCGCGCTCCTGATGAAATTGTTCGGGTTGAGCAGCACGGCCTCTCGCCCCTCCTCGGCGTTGTGCATCTCCACGAATGGAAGCCGCTCACCGGTCCTCCGCAAACTCGGCGGCACCGCGAACCCGCAGACGCGGTACGGCTCCAACTCCCCCACGCGCTCGTCGTTGATGGTTGATGCCATGCGGTTCGTGGCGCACAGCCACAGGTCATCCTCCGGTGCCCGCTTGCGGTCGGATATGGAGCGCTCGTTGAAATAGCCGATGCAGTCCCTATCGCCGTTGCGGGCGCGGTTGAGCTGACCGATGAACTCGGGGTCGCTCTGGCGCACCACCTCGGTGAGGACGTGCGGCTCGAAGCCCATGCCCTCCCACAGCGGGGACTTGAAGGCGTAGCCATCATCGTTGCCCGGCCACAGCTGCATCAGCACCTTGCGGTCATCATCGGTCACGACCGGCGGGAGCTGGAAGAAGTCGCCCACGAGCACGACCTGTTTCCTGCCCGAGACGCGCTTGGCGGCGAGCACCATGTTCATGACGCGCTCGAACAGGTCGATGCGGCACATGGAAACCTCGTCGATGATGATGACCTCGGCCTTGTTGAGCACCTTGCGCGTGAGCGTCTTGCGGTTCTCGTCGTGCGGGTCAAGCACGCCGAAACCCACCTGTAAGGTGCGGTGGATGGTCGTGCCGTTATGCAAGTTCTGCGCGGCTATCCCCGTCGGGGCCATGGCGAGGTAGGGAACCTCGCGCTCCTCAAGCTCCTCGATGAAGGCGTTGAGCACGTAGCTCTTGCCCGTACCGGCGTTGCCCGACAGGAACACGTTACGGCCAGACAGCAGGGCATCCATGGCCTCCGCCTGACCCGGCGTGAACGTGCGCTCCTCCTCTTCCATGCGACCCCTTCCAAGTCGAGATGATGCTATATGGATATGATTATATCAGACTATAAAGCAACAATGATGCGAATCCACAATACCATGAGATGCGCACATGGCGTCTCAAGCGTCACGGCCACCGACCTCATGGACGGTTCCCTCAAGCTCACCGCGCGAGGCGTTCACTACCGTCGGCGCGACCCACTTGATTTCGAGACCGGTGGGGTTCTCCCTCGGACCAGTCCAGTACCCGTGCCAATGGCCGCGCCTGACATGGGGTGCCACATGCCGTCCGGTCTTGCCGCCATCCTGCCCCTTCGCCTCATGCTCGTAGACACGGCGAACCTCCGCGAGCTGCGGGGCAATGCGGAAACCCACGTCATGGACGGTGCAATCGGTCTGACGGCTCTTTCGGGACTGGTTCTTCTGGGGAACGTAGACCGTGCGCACATCGGCCTCCTTGGAGGAGATATAGAGAAGAGACCCCAAGATATGCTCAAGAAGATAGCTGCGTGAATGAGCCGTCATCAACAGTTCCTCATCGGTAACCTCACAAGCATATGACATGGACTCATTCGCTTTACGAACAACATTCAGCTCCTCGGAATACCATCTTTCAAGCGAAATCCCCTCATCTATCGGAAGCTCGATTGTATCGAGCCACATCCGCATCCCGCGTCGAACCTCCGCCACGTCCGAACCATAATCGTCCGTGTGCCTCATCTCGCAATGATGGGTCAAGCTACCGACGAAGAGAGTTCGCCCCTCAACCCAGCAAAAACATCCCTCGTAGTAACGCGTCACATAACAACTCGCCTCACCCCAGGTGTCAGCCATATCATCGGTTAGCAGCTGTTCATACTCATCTACCCATCTTCTCTCTATGAAGATACAGCCATATGGCAGTCGCAGCAGCGCATCCACCGGCACCTCGTCCGCCTCATCAATGCGAAGCTCATCCCAAAGCTCCTTGCCGATTCTATAAACCTGTTTGCTGTCATCCCAAGAAGACAGCAACATGCTCTCCACTTCATCCAAGTCGGCACGCCGCATCGCCTTGTCGGCCCACACCTGAGCCGGTACCTTGCTTGCAGGTATCTTCATGTCGGTCTCCTCTCGAACCGCGAATGCCCTACGCCCCCATTATCCATCGCGTGAGCCGTCGAGTCATGGGCGCAGCCGTGAATCGACGGGGAGGGCGATGCCTCTGGGGAGTCCGAGGGGATGAAGTTCCCTCGTCATTCCCGACATGGGCATGTCCAATCACCCCAAGGCTCGTCAAGGTCATCTGATGATGCGAAGGTCTCGGCAATGCGGTCATGGTACGTGGCGTGGGCGAGTCCGTATATCCGCCCCAGTGCATCGCCGTCCCATGTGCGCGTGATGCGCTCGGCAACCTCCTCCTCGCAAACCCCCGTGATTGCCGACATATCGGCGAGGGTGCATCCGGTGGCGAGGAAGGCCACGGTCATGCCTACCGATTCCGCCCGCCTCACGTAGAGCGCACCTAGGTCATCCGCCCCATCCTCCATGGGGATGCCGTGCAGACGCATCACATCCGAGAACACGGAAGCGGCACACCCGCGCTGTCCGTCATCATCAGGAAGGCTCCCGCCGTATCGCTTGAGGAAAGACCGCAGTCTGCGGGGCGTGAGGGGCTTTTTGTACCAAGGCTCCTCGCAGCCGCCCATGAGCAGCGAGGTCTCGTCCCAGAAGGGGCTTTCCACCCCGGCTTGCAGGGCGAGCCGTTCGACCGTGAGGTAACAGGCGGTAGTCCCCAAATCGCCTTCGCGCATATCCGGCATATCCCCTCCCCGACCTCTTATCTAGGTGCTATCACATCAGACCACAATACCATCAGGATAGATTAGTATCTATCTATATGAGCCACATGCCAAAGGGCACCCTCTCGGGTGCCCCACGGTGTCACCATCCCCGGTTCTCCCGTTCGGCCCTGCGGCGCTCGCGCTCGGCGTGACGGCGGGCGAACTCCGCTTGGATGCGGCGGTCTCGAAGCATACCGGCGATGTAGAGCGAGACGGTCGCGATGACGATGCAGGCGATTCCCAAGCAAAACTCGACCACCGTGCCGTCGCAATATCCGTAGACGCGTGCGCAGACAACGGCATCCTCGCAGAGGAACACACCGCTCCCGCCGAAACAGAGACCCGCGACCGTGTACTTCTCGGTCTTGTCCATCTTCCCCATGTCCCCATCCCTTCCTCATTGGCTTGTGTTAATAGTATTGTAGCAAACCACAATACTACATAGGTAGTAAAACAGGTATCCACATATCCATCATAAAGAAGGGCACCCACTCGGATGCCCTCGCTTGGGTATATGCCCTGCCCTCACCATCGCGCGATATATACGTCTCGGTATTTGAAGAGGCCTTCCCGCCAGACCTCCTCGCCAATCTCAAACCCCCGCCCGCGCATGACCTCCAACGCTCCCCGCTTGGCATCGTCAAGACCGCCGACGAAGAGGACCGCATCGAGTCTGCCTTCATTGACGGCCTTCTCGATGTTTTTCTCGCAGCGCTCGACCATCTCCCGCCGCCTGCGGGCCTCGGTGTCCTCCTCGTTCTCCTTCGCCAAGATTCTCGCCGTCCTCTCATCGAGCATAGGTGTTCCCCTCTCTTCCAGTCCCACACGGGGAAGGGGCACCGCCGAGGTGCCCCCTGATGTTTCCATATCCGGCTACTCGTTGAAACGGCAACGGGAATCTAACCAATCCGACACCTCATGGAAGGCGTCTGCATCCACGTCCCACGGCATGACCACCCAAATCTCGGTGAAGGGGTCGTTAGCCTTCCACTGGTCCACATCCTCCGCGAACACCACATGGAGGTCTGGCCGCTCGGCTCCCAACTCCTCCGCACGTCTGCGAGCCAGCTCGACAAGCTCCGGGTAGCCCATGCCGAGGTCCGCTGCGTAGCTCCCGTCATACATGGCGGAGAGCTGGACGCAATACCGCCCATTCCACTCGACAAGGTAGCACTCCACCCCGTAGCCGTCCGACCACAACTCGTCCAGCACGCGCCTGAGTTGCACGGGAAGGTCTTCCAAGGCGGCGTTGAGGTCACCGGTCGCGTTAGACCAGTAGCGGTGCCCCTTCGGGTACTCGCCCTTCTCCAACGTGTGCAGCATGTCATTTCCTCTCTTCTCGGTTGCCTGTGCCTTAATTATAACATATAGCATCCTATCAATGTAGTAAACCACATTCCCACATAGCCTTTCTATGAAAAAGGGCACCCCATCGGATGCCCCTCAAGCTAGATGACGCACAGTTGAAGTGCAGTCCCGGTACCGCCGGAGGATTCCCAATCAGCTGCAATCTCCTCGGCACCGCGCCGATACGCGACCTTCATCTCCTCGAACAGCCAGTCCTCGGCTTCCCTGACCGTATGGAAATCGTGCTTATGGGTGACCAGACTCCAGCCATCAACCAAGTACGTGACCCTCGCATTGATGTTATCCGTATCCATGATTCCCTCCATGTTCCCCTATGGTTACGGTGGAAAGGGGCACCCCATCGGATGCCCCTCGAACATCCCCTACTACTGCAACGCGATGCCGCATCCGGTCAACGGCTCGCCCTCGCGGTACTGGCGGTCAAGCTCCTCAAGCTCCGCCCTCCGCCACTTGCGGGCGTTCTCCGCATCCCCGAGGCATCCCGCATCCTCGTGCTCGCAGATTACCTCAAGGTAGTAATCCTTCACCTGACGGCACTTCTGCTTGTACTCTTCCTCGCGGCTCATATCCGGTTCCTTTCTCTCGGTTGCCTGTGGCTTAATTATATCAACCTACCATGCTATCAATGTAGTAAACTACATTCCTACACGCCCTCTCCACAAAGCCGCCCCCGCAGGGAACATGGGTCATAGGGGCTCGCCCCTATCCTTGCCCTCCCCCATCCGTCACCCATGCGAACCAGCCGCCATCTCTGTGGCACCGCCCTTCCCATAGCCGTCACCCTCCCTCCTCTCTCCCTGCCTTCTCATCATCCCGGCATGAAAAGACCCTCCCGTGGCATCGAGCCGCCGAGAGGGTCTTTTCCTAGCCTTTATCGGGTAATCAGTAGAGCATCGCCGTGAAGGGCAGCATCGCGATGTAGCCGATGACCGACAGCGCGATTCGGATGCCGAGTCCGATGAGCGCGAACTTGGTGCAATCCGAGCGGTACGGCGCGTCGATGTTGCACAGGGATGCCAAGATGGCGCATCCCGCGCCACCGAGCAGACCGGCGAACAGGTAGCCCGCCTTCTGGGCACCGGTCAGTTCCGTCTTCCGCGTCACGAGCACTTGGTCGTTCTGGTTCTCCATCATGTGACTCCAATCAGACAAGGGGACCGAGGGCATCAAACATCCCCCGGTCCCCACATGCAACCACCGTCAAGAAAGGAGACGGCCCGACCATCGTAGCACATTCAGCCGCGATACACGGCCTTGTTCTCCCCGTACCATCGGCGGGCACCATCGACAGTGCCGTTGCCCTCGTGCCCGACCACCTTGGCACCCTCGTATAAGCGGTCGGCGAAGAACGGGTAGCACTCATCGCAAAAGCCGCGAAGCCCCCGCTCAATCCACGATGGGTTGCAGGCGTTCACCCACAAACCATCCTCGCCCTCGATTGCGACGAGGTAGTCGCGATTTCCTGCCTCGTACTCGATGATGTCCCCTGCCCTGTACTCGTCCCTTAAACCCATGGTCTACACTCCTCTCTCGACGTGCACCCGCCCGTGAACGGCAGATACCATATATCAAACAATAATGGTAGTATACCACTATACTATTATGATAACAAGACAGCTCCCCTTCGGTTTTCCACGCTTTCAATGGCCGGAGGGTTCTCAACCCGACCCGCAGGCTGTTGAAAGGGTGGAAAACCGGCTCTGGCATATAATGGAGGCTCATGTCGGCAAATAGACGGAAAGGACCTAACATGGCAACGGTATCGGAAATCGACGGGAAGCTCGATGAGCTGAAACGACAGGCCGCCGCGCTCAAGGAGCAGAGGAAGATAGCCGCCGCCAAGGAGCGCGAGCAGGCGAGGAAGTGGAAAGCCGCGACCCTCGCGGCAATCGGCGAAACCGTGCTCAAGACCCTCGGTGCGAATTGGACCGCCATCGACCTCGAAGGGCTGCAAGGCTGGCTCGCCGAGAGCGCCGAGGACATCCGGCTCATGGCGGTCACCGACACGCGCACGCCCGTGGAAGCGAAGGAGGCACTGGACGCGTTCAAGCGCTCCTCGAAGCCGAAGCGCACAGGGAAACCCGATGCGGTCGAGGATGCGACCGAGATGCCGGAAACCATCGACATGGCCGAGGATGAGAAGCAGGCGGACTGGTAGGCCGCAAAAGGGAAAAACCCGCAGCGGATGGCAGATGCCTCCCCCTGCGGGTCTCCCGTCTCTGCTGCAACTCATCAAGCAGAAAGGACTGACTCGATGATACGACACCTCGGCGCTTTCGGCACCCACATTTCACATTCCCGACTGATTTGGCACTCGGCTACCCCTTGCGCGTGTCCCTATAAATAATTAAATGGGTGTGTGAAGGATACGTGGAGAGCGATATGTCATATTGCAAGTATTGTAGGAGACTATCTTACTACAAACATGGTGAATATATGGAGCCGCCATGCAGCGTGCATCCCATCGCCGAATGGTGTATCCTCGGTATCGAGGTTTATAGCGGAACCGGACAACTTAGCTTTCTCAGCCCTCGTGGCGGGAAATATATAGAAATACCCCGTGGTGCCCGCTATCACCACGGGGTATTGTCGTTTGGAGGCACTTACATGGAGGTCAGTTTCGATGCTGACGTGGCGACGGAGCACGGCATCCGCGCCGCAGTCGTGCTCAATCATATCGCGCACCTGATGCGGTTCCCCGACGGGTCGCAGGCCGGTCATTTCAAGTCGTGCGGTCGCGCTTACGTGCATTTGTCGCCCGAGTACCTTTGGAAGATGTTCCCCTTCATGAGCCTCCGTCAGGCGACTGCGGCCTTGAGGGAGCTTCGCGAAGGCGGTCTCATCGCCGAGCGCGAATATGACGGTCTCGACCCCGATTACCGCAACTGGTACACGTTGACGGAGACGGGAAACGCCGTCGCCTGACGAACCCTTCAAGGCACCAAAAGGAAGGAAAACATCTATGGCGGTTCTTCGTAAAGCACACAAGAGCAATTTCACGGTCATTGACAACCAAGTGTTCAAGAGCAACCTGTCGCTCAAAGCGCGGGGACTCCTAAGCACCATGCTCTCGCTTCCTGACAACTGGCACTTCACAGAAGCGGGGTTGGTGTCAATACTACCGAAGGACGGTCGCGACTCTCTCCGCGCAGCAATCAAAGAACTTGAAACAGAACGGTTTCTGATGCGTGAGCAGATGCGTGATGAAAACGGAAAACTAGGTGATTACATCTGGACATTCTGTGACTACCCGCAAGTGGAAAATCAGCCACAGCAAAATATAGAAACGCAGGTAGATTACGTGCTACAAGTGGAAAACCCGGTGTCGGAAAACCCGACTTCGGTAAACCCGACTTTGGACTCTCCGACCTCGGTAAACCACACGCAATTAAATACTAAGCAATCAAATACGGATGGAAAAAGTAAAAAGGGAGCAAGTACCGATGGATATGCGACCGCCCCGGCGAAGGCTGCTCCCGAGAAGAAGGGCACCTATGGGTGTTACGGCAACGTCAAGTTGTCGGACACTGACCTCTCGAAGCTCAAGGCCGAGTTCCCCGCAGATTGGCAGGAGCGCATCGACCGCCTGAGCACGTACATGGACAGCAGCGGCAAGAGCTACAAGAACCACCTCGCCACCATCCGCAACTGGGCAAGGAGGGACGCGGAGCGAGGAATGACACCCAAGGCCCAGGTGCAGGCCCAATCAACGGCACCTGCCCGACCGGAGATGAGCATCGACGACATCATGGAGAAGCACGGGGTCGATTACATGACCGCCATGGAGATGCACTTCGACGGCACGTATTGATGTGGCTGCAAGGCTACGAGATTGGATTTGCGGGGATTTGCAGACCATGTGCGAGTAAGTACGCAAGGCACCCGTTAAAAGCCCGAGAAACGGTTCTCATCGGCTGTGGGAAGAAAGGAAGAGGCAGGACATGGAGAAATTGAACGAGACGCTGAATCGGGTCGATGTGACCCAAACCGCACCGAAGGAGAGCGGAAACGGAGACCATCGCAATGAGGAAGGCCTTCTCATCTGCGGAAAGTGCGGGACACCGAAAGAGATGAGGCTGACCTGCGAGGCGCTTGGGCGCTCAAGCATCGTGCCCATCCCATGTGAATGCGCGAAGGCCGAGGAGCGCGAGCGCGAAGAGCGCAAGAAGGCCGAGGAGCGCCGAGTGAAGGCGGAGCAGATGCGCAAGGAGTGCTTTCCGGCGAGCGGCTTCTACCGCGACTGCACCTTCGAGGCAGATGACGGCAAGACCCCCAACACGTCGTCGCTGTGCGAGCGCTATGCGGCTACCTTCGACCCGAAGGACCCCTACGGCCTTCTCCTGCTCGGCGATGTCGGCACCGGCAAATCGTACATGTCCTCGGCGATAGCCAACCGCGTCATCGACCTCGGCTTCTCCGCGTTTCAGACGGATGTCCGCTACATCGTGAACCTTATGGAGGAGTCGTTCGACAAACGCCAGAGCAAACTCGACCGCGTGCTCTCCTACGACCTGCTTCTCATCGAGGACTTGGGTGCGCAGCGAAACACGAGCTACATGATGGAGCAGGTCTACACCATTATCGACGGGCGCTACAAATCGGGCAAGCCCATGGTCATCACCACGAACCTCGACCCGAGGCGAATCAACGACGCGTCCGGCGATGAGGCTTGGAAACGCGTCTTCGACCGCATCTTGGAGCGCTGCTATCCAATCGAGTTCAACGGCTCGAACCGTCGCGCCGCAAAGAAGATGGAGATGCGCGAGGCCATGCGCAAGCGCCTCGGCCTGTGATATACTCGTAACCGCCTTGCATGGATGGCCGGGTCGCACCCCGAACCGCAGCTCCCCGTCATCCCTTCCACTCCTCCCAGATTCCTTCCTCTGGGGCGAAGAGACCCCCGGTGCCTTCTCCACACCGGGGGTCTCTTTCTGTTTCCGCCATATTGATAGCCTGATTGCATGCTTCAATGTCATGAATGTGGTCTTATGGGGGTCTCTCGCATCCCAAGGCCTTTCCTCAAATGTAGTAATCCGGTAGTAAAACCGACCCCTTGACCCGCCGCGATGCCCGTGAATTGGGCGTTCTCGGCGATTATGCGTTGATTTATAAATAATTTTAAGGAATATTTTATTGATGAATTGAATGGCTTATGCGCATCATCCGTCAATTTCTATACATGATTCAAATTGTTACTTTAGGTGCGTCCTCCCCAAAGATAACTTAATCAATAGCATCTTAAACTCTGGTGCAATCCATGAAGCAAACTCGCAAGCAATCATCGGATGAGCAAATGTTCCTCCGGCTTTACCTTGCTTAGAAACAATGCCGATTGCCTTTGTTCGGTCGATCCACAGCTTTGGTGTCAATGTAAAAGAAGCGGCTTTCTTCTTTTCTAAAAGCTCCTCATAACCGGCTTCGCTGTAATCAGGATTATTTTCCTGTTCCCACAGGTTGAGGAAGGCTAAGGTGTTTCCACTTCGCAACCAACTCTGAATCACATATCCTGGAGCATCCTCACTATGTGCTCGAGCAATCTCGGTAAGAGAAATATAACTCTCATCTCGCTTCTTGTCCTGTGATACCGAGTTCTTTCTCCGTGCAACACTTTCCAATACCTCACTCTTACTCTTGCCATAGCCAGCGAGAGCGGAGAGCGTATATTCAGCAATATCATTTTCCTTTGCGATTCGCAGTATAATTCGATCTCGTTCCTCGCAGGTGATATTATCCGCTGCCACAAGGTATTCCAACAAATTTCCAATGCCAGCTAAATCTATCATGCTGATTTTCCTTGCCACACGCCTCACCTCTTGAGGCCATTGTAGCATAACTTGTAGAAATATGAAAGATAAATCAAATCTGAATCACGGCAGGGGAAACATAGCGTGTGCCTTTCCTTGGTGTTCCTTCCTTATCGTAATCAACATTGCAGCGGGCAGACTTCTCAAACTGTGCATCCATGAACTTCTCCATGCCAATAACAGCTATGTATTTACCATTAGAAAGAAGATGATCTACCGCAGCTCGAGTCCATTTTGCTTTTCCGGTCGGAGAAGATATTTGTTTTGCATGAAGCATATCCACGACCTTTCCCAAACTTGCTCCTGCCATATAGAAATCAAAAATCATACGCACAACATTTGCTTCACTCCTATTGATTTCAAGTGTCCCGCTACTGGTCAAAGTAAAACCATATGGTATTCTCATGTTTTGCCCCTCCTAAAAAATAAGAATTCCTATGCTGCCGCCTCACCCGAGAGGCAAAACATAGGAATATAGAATATATTGTTTTCTTTTGTGCTGTCATTCTGCACAGTCAGCAAGGTTAATTGGTCTTCTTTGGTGTCAAAAATGACAAAACCCGTGTATAACTTAAGTTATACACGGGTTTTGTCTAATATGTCATAACTCAACACTATAGATTTTTATTTCTAAGGGTTATTTCCTGTTGCTAAGCCCTTCAAGCTCAGGAGGAGTATCCATGTATAACTTATCGCTCCCAATGCTATTCAAAAAGTCTTTAATGATTGTTTCAATATCATATTTTAGCTTTTCAAAGAGTTTTCTTCGCTCCTCTTTATCTGCAAAATAATCGCTATAGTAAAGAGGTAAATTATCCATAAGCTCATATAAATGAATGCAAAGGTACCTATCAATATAGTATCCATTTTTACTTATTACTGCATGCTGATAATTAAGTTCAAGTCTATACGTGCCCTCCTCGTCACTTTTTCGATAAATATTCCAGCTTGTCTGATTCGGAGAACAGTGGCTGTACTTGTTTAATCCGTGTCTGATATTTTTTCTATAGTCTCCAAGCGGAATGGATTGATCAACCACCTTATCTGCTGTCCACGCTCTTGCTGCTTGGCTTGCCTTGAGTTCGCCATTAAGCCATTTGTTTGCATTTATGTCACTTTGAACTACTGCGAATAAGCAGTCTAAAGCGTCTTCTATCGATCTCATGAGAGTTACTGCAGCAGAGTGGTAACCAGCAGCATTGATCATTCCGATACTATTCATGGTTCCAAGCAGATGTAATACTATTTGTTCAGCGGCTGACTGTGATGCAATTGATTTATTATTGGGTACTGGATGATTCGCAAAGATTTCCCATATCATTTTAATCGCTTTTTGGAAGGGACTACTTTCTCCGACGATATCAGAAAAAGGAGGTTGCAAGCTATTCATGTTCTTACCTCAATGATCCGTTTTTTATTATACCGCATCTCATAACGGATAGATTTTCGAACCCCCGACCTGAAAATCACGATGTGCGAAATGACTCTTCAATCTTTATTGCGGTTTCTCTGTATCCTCAGCCGCATCAAGCTGCAGAATCCTGTGATCCTCCGTCAGCACCTTCATCTGGCTAATAGCAATGGCGTTGAGCTTTGCCAGCCGTTCAGGCTGCGATATTCCTTCATTAATGAACACGGCATTCAAATTTTCCAAGTTTGACAGACACACGAGCTGCGATACATTCGCATAGTCCCGGATATTGCCCTTGAGATCCGGATGGGAATCTCGCCATTGCTTGGCAGTCATGCCGAACAGGGCCATGTTCAGCACATCAGCCTCGTTGGCATAGACCAAGGATATCTGACGGGCAGACAGTTCAGGCGGAATCAAATTCTCTTTGATGGCATCCGTATGAATGCGATAATTGATCTTGGCAAGGTTGCGCTTGATATCCCAGCCAAGCTGTTTCATTTCCTCGGTCTTGAGCCGCTCAAACTCTTTGACCAGGTAAAGTTTAAACTCCACGGAGATCCATGAGGCAAACTCAAACGCGATTTCCTTATGGGCGTAGGTTCCACCATAGCGGCCAGCCTTGGAAACAATGCCAATGGCGCTGGTCGCATCCACCCACTTCTGTGGCGTCATCACAAAGCTGTTCAGCCCTGCTTGACTTCTAAACGCATCGAATTCGACACGGTTAAAATCTGGATTGTAGAGTGTTTCCCACACGCCGAGAAACTCGATGGTGTTTCTATTGCGAAGCCAGTTTTGAATGATGTACCGTGGATTGTCATTATCCTTGATTTTTGCAATGTCTGTCAAGCTGAGAAAGTCATCACGCTTGAGATCCCACTGCACATTGATCTCTGTTCCGCGAACAATTAGCTTATCCATCTTCACCGCACCTCCCAGCAGTTAACTCTTTTAAAAGTCCTTGACACCCATCCAGCACATCCTGCCAGGTCGCCTCGAAGTCCTCGGTGTACCACGGGTCTGCCACATTGCCGGGATGGGCGGTGTGATCCATCAGGAGGGACATCTTGC
>ERZ827181.81-NODE-81-length-132089-cov-15.739075_pt1 | contig 132089 bp, 103 predicted proteins | sample MGYA00519778_ERZ827181 | MGnify/ENA primary metagenome ERZ827181 (study PRJEB31778, sample SAMEA3449273) | human gut metagenome | biome: human gut; feature: human-associated habitat; material: faeces | place: United Kingdom | collected 2010/2012 ...
GTCCTTGTCCAATGCGGCGTCTTTCATTAAAATCCACTGACTTTGGTGTTGACCCTTAAAATCCACTGACTTTGGTGTTGACCCCTATTCCACAACCTTTGGTGTTGACCCAAAAAACCGCAAATAATTGCGATTAAAAATGGTCGGGCCGCCGAGGATCGAACTCGGGACCTCTTGCACCCCATGCAAGCGCGCTCCCAGACTGCGCTACGGCCCGAAAATTAAGTATTGCAGACTACCCCAATGCTATGTTTTGGCAAGCTTTTTTTTATCTTTTTCGGCGGCTTAGTGCGTTTTCTATATCTTTGACTTCTCTACAAGCCCGCGCGTAGTCCGGATTTGCTCGCGGATTTTTGGCTTCAGAGGGGAGTCGTCCGGTATTTGCGGGTACATGCATTCCAACACCTTCAGCGCCTCCGCAAACTTGCCGTTGCGCATTAGTATGGCGGCGTAGCGGCGGAGTATATATATGGGGGCGTCGCTTTTTTCGGACATTATACGGTAGCATTCTTCGGCTATTTTGTAGTCGTCGAGGTTCGATATCGCTATCGATGCCTTTTGGATGAGTAGGCTGTCGTCGCCGGGAAAAATTTTTAGCCCCCTGTCTATAAATTTTAAGCCCTCCCTGCCGTACAACACTTTTAGCATATGGAGCTTTTCGACGGATTCGGCATTCGCCCTGCCTCCGGGTAGCTGCCAATACGGGTAGTCGAAAGCTATTATCGCGGCTGCGTCGCGCCAGAACTGCTTCATTTGCGGATCGAGCGCCACGGCGAGCTCCATAGAGGCTGTGCACGAGGAAATATCCTTTTTTGTCCAATCGATGTATCCCTTTATCCACGCAAAATCCGCCGCTATGGATGCGTATCCGCCAAGAACCTCGAAAATAGTCCCGGCCCCGATTGCGGCCTTCAAAGTCTCCTGCGATTGCGACTTTGGCGTCGGGCTTGACGCCTCCTCCAAAATGGGGCGCGTCAGGAACCCCGCAGCCGCAAATGCCGCCGCGAATAAAAGGGCCCGGCGCAGTATCTCTAACGCAAACATCTTAAAATTCCCTTTTTGAAAACGCCCACGCTGCGAGCGACAGGCACAAAACTATGTAGATTGCGGCGTATCCCGCGGCTGCCGCCGCCGCCGAGGCGTCCACCGGCGCAAACGCGAACGCCTCCGAGGCGTTGAAAACTCTCAGATTTGGGAATATTATTGCGGCTATATCCGACATCGCAGTTTCCGGAGCTCCGAGGGAATTTCCTATTTCCCCCATTGAGCATATCGCAACTGCGCCGAACGACACTGCCACTGAAAAAAGCAGCGATGTTGAAACCGAGCATATTAGCGCAGAGAGCGCCGCCACCGTGCAAAGTTTAAGCCATTGAATCGCCGCGAAGACCGCGATGCCAAAGTAATTGGGGGAAAGCGGCGCGGAGTTGCCTGAATGCGCTGTTTGCGAGTCTGCGAGGGCGATCATCGCGCAGCCGCAGAGCGCGACTACCGTGCAGAATAGGGCGAGAACTGCAAACGCCCCCCCCGATTTTCCGAAGGCGAACCCCGCGTATCCGACGGGTTTCGATAAGAGCGTAATTGCCGTGCGGTTCTCAAATTCCGAGTGAAAGAGCTGGCATGCAGAGACTATCGCTATAATCGACCCGAAAAAACCGAGTGCCCCCGACGTAAAATCGAACACAAATTTCAACTTTTCATGGCCGAGATCGAGTTTGAGAAAATAGTTTGACGAGGCAACGAGAACCACTGCAACAAGCGCCAACAGCAATATCAGCTTTTGCCTGAGCGATTCTTTCAAAGTGTTTGCGGCTATTATAAAGGCGCGTTTCATTTTTTTGCGATTCTCCTAAAAAATTCGTCGAGTTTGATTTTTGCGGGCGAAAGCGAGGTCGATTTCGCGCCTGCGTCTTCCGCGGCTTTGCGTACGACTTCCGGGGAATCCGAATCAAAAGAGAGCGAGTATCGCCCCTTAATTTCCAGCATTTCTGAGGTATTTCCCATGGCGGCGACCAACCCTCTCGACATTATGGCAATCCTGTCGCAGAGCCTTTCGACTTCGCTCATTATGTGCGACGAAAGCAGTATCGTCTTTCCCTCGCTTTTTAGGCGCAAAATGATGTTGCACAAGTCGTCCGCGCCGACCGGATCGAGGCCCGATGCGGGCTCGTCGAGAATTAGCAGCTTGGGGTTGTGGACTATCGCCTGCGCGAGCCCAGCGCGCTGCGTCATACCCTTTGAGTAGAGCGCAATAGGCCTGTCGGCGGCGTCGTCCAAGCCGACGGTATTTAATGCTTTCATGGCGGCTTGCTTTGCGGCGGCGTTTGGCATTCCGCAGAGCTTCGCGTAGAACACGGTCAGTTCAAACCCAGTCAGAAACTTGTAGAAGTACGGTGACTCCGGCAGGTAGCCGATTTTGGATTTTTCGCGGACAGAAAGTTTTTTGCCGAAAATCAGGCATTCTCCGGAGTTTTGGCGTATGAGGCCTGTGATGATTTTAATTGTCGTGCTTTTGCCGGCGCCGTTTGCGCCAAGCAGCCCGAAAATCTCGCCTTCTTCAACCGAAAAGCTTGCGCCGTCGAGGGCGACTATCGCGCGGGCTCGAACGCCGCTTCGGTAATATTTTTTTAGATTTTTAACTGTTATAGCTTCTTGCATATGGGATTTGCGCAAGGTTTGGGTTGCAGGAGGCGGGCTAAATTTTTATTTTAAAACCGCGGTATTGGGTGTCGCAGACGTCCTCGCGCTCATCGACGGAGCGAATGAAGTCTCCCATGACCTCGGCGAGCCTGTCGGCAAAGGCGCGGACTTCGGACTTCTCGCCTTTCGCGCACAAGTGCACCCGTCCGTCGTCGAGATTTTCCACGTACCCGCACACGTCGTAGCCTTTGGCAGTTTCCGCGGCTTTCCATCGGAATCCGACGCCCTGGACGCGCCCGGAATACCAGACCTGCAATCGGTAATTTTGAGAATTCATGCGCCCTTTTATATATGCGGCATTCGTTGCGGGCAATAAATAAGTTAAATTTTTACACCTATTGCGCCGATATATATTCCGACGCTCAGCTCTTGCAAAAAGTTCCGCGCGGGCGAGCTTTTAAATTGAAATCTTGGAACGAATATGTTTGACTGTCGGTCAACGCATAAAAAGGAGAAATTAATCCATTCTATAAAAATATGAACACAAGGAAAACCATAACTGCTATATGCGCGGGCGCACTCGCCCTCGCGACAGCGACGATATCCATGGCCGAGACAAAAGAAGACTACATAAAAACATTCGGAATGATAATGTTTGAGCGCAACGGGCTGCTTGAACTCGAATTCACTCCCGAAGAGTTTAACGCATTTGTCGAGGGGATGAAAGTAGTAAACGAAACTAAGAGGCTTCCCGACGAAGTAATGCAAAAGGGGCAGAAGGCTTTTGAATTCCTCCGCGCGCGCGCCGAAGCGAACGCCGCAAAAGCCGCCGAACGCGCAAATGCGCTGGCTGCCGAGTTCTGGAAAGAGCTTGAAAAGAAGGAGGGCATCGAAATGTCTCCCACAGGGCTTGCGATAGAAATCATCGCCAAGGGCGACTCAAAACTGCCTTCCGAAAATTCCAATGTAGTTGTAAAGTACACCGGCAAGCTTGTTGACGGAACTGTTTTTGATAGCACAGACAAACACGGCGGTGCCCCTGCCGAATTTAACCTTGGTCGCGTAATACCCGGTTTTAGGGAAGGTTTGCAGAAGATAGGCAAGGGTGGAAAAGCCCGCCTATACATTCCAGCAAAGCTTGGATACGGCAATCAGGCAATCCCCGGAATCCCGCCGAATTCCACTCTGATATTCGACGTTGAGATGGTTGATGTCGATCCCGCGGCACCTGCGCCTGTCGCTCCGCCGCCGCCGCCGCCTGCCAAGAAGTAGTGCAGAGGGCGCAGACTATCTGCGCTATATAAAACAATGGTTTTTATGCAAGAATCCCGGACAAAGTTTCGGGATTTTTTTATTTCTGTGGGCGCAGTTTATAAAAATGAGTAATTGACAAAGACGAAGAAATAGGGTGGAATATTTTGAAAATCGAGTGGTAGCGCAGCCTGGCTAGCGCATCTGGTTTGGGACCAGAGGGGCGCGGGTTCGAATCCCGCCCGCTCGACGTTTTTTTACAAGGTTATCGTTTTTGGAGCGTAGGCATTTTATGCCCAATCTAAACGGCATCTTGTGTATGGATTATTTTATTTTTTTTGAGCCGCCAAGGTTATCAATGCTAAAAACCGGCGTTTGTTAGTTTTAAATTTTCAGCGGTGTTTTTTTTATTATGCAGCAGTAGATTCTGCAAGATTTTGTGTAAAACCATGCCACAGATTCTGCAATTTGCGGTTAAGGGCGGAATTTTTTATATTAAAACAAAAAAAAATTTTCCGATGAACAATTTTAAAAGAAAAATAGTCAAAAATAACGGAATTCGGTCCAATGCCGCTTAAAAACAAAACACTATATAGATGAAAAAATTACTATCGATTATAACGGTATCGTTAATATTTTCCACAATCACCGGATACGCCGATGACAAATTTATAGACTTTTCGGCGTTGCCTCAAACGGCCCAGCAGTTTGCCTCCGCAAACTTTAAAGATAAGAAGGTTGCCGTTGTCAAACAGGACAGAAGTTTTCTCGGGGCAATTACCGACGGATACGACATTGTCTATTCTGACGGCACTGAAATAGAATTTGATTCCGACGGGGTTTGGAAAGAGATTTCCGCTAAGACTTCGGCTGTGCCAAATCCCATCATACCGGAGGCGATTTTAAACTACATAAGGGATAATTTTAAATCTTCGCCGGTTATTCAGATAGAGAAAAAAGAATACGGGTACAAGATTGAGCTGGCTACCAAGCAGGAGCTTAAATTTAGCAAGCAGTTTGTATTTTTAGGATTGGATTAGCCCCTAAGTTTTACTCAACCCCAAAAAACTTTCATGTGCCGATGCGCATTATGAAAGGTTTATGGCGCGATACTCTCGCGCCTTTTTTGTGTATGCCGTTTGCGCCGAAAAGAATACGGCGCGATTTTTGCAGGTATTGTTTTAAACGGTTATATTAGTGCAGTGCAGGTATTGTTTGTTACAAGAATTTAGCTATAATAAATGTGCCCGCTTATTTTATTTAGGCCAATATAGAGTAGAACTTTCAGGATATTCGTGGGTGACGAGTTTTTATTTTTTAAGCAGCATACACTCGGGAGTAGAGACTCGGAAATACCAGATAAAATATTTTTTTCTGTCTCTCAAAATAGTAAACTGCCTGTGCCGAATATTTTTTAGTTTATATACCGCCTACAGAGTTGGCATTGGAATATAAAAGGCGGAAATCTCTTCTAAAATTTACGCGCGCGATGTTGAGTTTCTAAATGCAATCTTCGGGATTTTAAGACAAATTTTTGCAAAAAAAAATCCCTCCCGCGATTGTCCGCATATGCGCGGCTGCCGGGAGGGAGTTTTGAAGGGCGCGCGTTGACTACGCCTTTTCTACGAGGCCCGCCTTAATGGCCTTTGTGCAAACCCACAAGCGCTTTACCGAGCCGTCTTCGGCGCGGACGCGCACTCTCTGGACATTGGGTTTGAAGGTGCGCTTGTTCTGCTTGACGAGTTGCAAGCCGATGCCGCCGCTTTTCTTGCTCTGGCCTTTGTGGATAATCTTACGACCTTTAACAGGGCGTTTCCCAGTTATTGCGCATACTCTTGACATGGTGCTTTTCCTTGTGTAATGAATTGTTGTTTTTAAATCTTTCGCGACGCGGGGGCGGATTTTAATGCCGTCCGCTTTCCCGTCGAAGGCTCGAAATCTAGCCGGAATTTTCCGTTTTAGCCGGGCCGGTTTTATGGTTAAGTTGAAAATACAACTCCATTTTTATCGGGAACGCAACAAAAATTTGCTTATAAGGCGACTTTTTTTTATCCCCGCGGCAATTTGCGCCTTTTGATTGCTTGTTGACATAGCCTTTCCCGTAAAATATTTCTTTTCGGTATGAAATTCTTAGCGACTTTTCTTTCGGTGCTTCTTGCCGCCTGCGCATTTGCAGAAACTGCGAAAATTAAAAATTCCCATTCGGACCCGCGATACGGGGCTCCTATCGAGTTTTCGAAAGTGGAGGGAACAAAGGGAACTATGGCGCTTGAAATATCGGGGGGTAAACTTTACGCCCTCGAAGATAACGGGCTTTCGGTGTACGATATTTCTTCCCCAAAACAGCCTAAAAAAATAGGGTTTGTTAAAGGAATGGGCAATGTGCGCCAGCTTAAAATAATGGGCAATGTAGCTTTTCTCACCTCGCGCCAGTGCGGGCTTTGGTCGGTTGATATATCGGACCCTTCCAATCCCAAAATACTTTCGCACTTCGACACTGCCGAAATGGCGACGGGCCTTGATGTCGCCGACGGCTACGCTTTTATCGGCAACAGGGTGTTTGGTGTGCAATGCGTGGATGTTTCGAATCCAAAGAAAATGAAGCATGTTTCGTCGGTTGTCACGCAGGAGTCTCAATCCGTCTATTACAGGGACGGCATCGTTTACAGCGGCGATTGGGGCGCGGGGGAGATTACCGCCATAGATTTTTCGGACCCCGCAAACCCGAAAATCATATCAAAAGTCAAGCTCGACGGCTACGGCGACGGCATAGACGTTGTGGGAGATTTCTTGTACGCCTCTACCGGTCAGCACAAAAAGAGCGGTCCTAAGGAATTGCGGCACGGGGCGGGGCACGGACTCGAAATTTTCGACATATCCGACAGGAAAAATCCCAAAAAATTGTCGCGGGTGGAGTTCCCGAAAATATATTTTGGCCCGTGCGATTTCTGGACGCCGCGCGTGTCCGGAAATTACTGCTTTGCCTCAGATACGGTCAACGGCGTATTTCTCGTGGATATTTCAGACAAGTCCAACCCAAAAATAATCGGGAATTTCATACTTCCCAAAATCGCCCCGGACGATTCCTCTCTAAAAATTATATACAAGCAGATTCTCGATCCAAATATACCGCAGGGCGACGCTGTCGCGTCAATCGCAGTCGGCGACGGCGTTTTGTATGTTGCAGGAAACTTTACGGGCATTTATATGGCGGAATTCCCGGGCATCGCAAAAATTCCATCAAAGCCTGCCGAGTCTTCGCCGGAGCGCGGCGCAAAATTCAGCCCGGGCAAGGTTGAAGGTTTTAAGGCGCTTATTGCGGATTCGTCCAATCCCGTGCGGGCGGTTGCAGTGAAGGGGGATTTGGCGTACGCGACGGCTTCGCACAATGGCGTGTTGATTTTCAACCTCGCAGACAAAAATACCCCTGTGGTCGGTCACTTGAAATGCGGATACGCGACCGACGTCAAGATTTCCGACAATATTCTCGTAGTTGCCGAGGGTTTTGAGGGAGTGGGAATTTACGACATATCAAATGCGCCTGCGGCGTCGAAAAAAGGCGGGTTCACCCCGCGCGAAATTGCGAGAATACCGCGGGAGCGCCTATGGCGCGGGTTTGCCCAGAATGTCTGGGCATTCGACGGCTGCAAATTTATAGGCGCTTCGACAGCGGGCCCTGCAATATGGTTTTTCGACATATCCGGAAAGAATCCGAGGCCTGCGCTGTCGCAGAACGGCAGCCAGCTCTTGTACAACGATTACGGCGCGCGCCGCCTCGCTTCCGGAAAGTATTTCGGGCTAAACCGCCACTGCGGCGGGCGGATGATTTTCGACTTGTCGGGCGCCAAGCCGAAGATGACATTTTATGACGACTATCCTCTTTGCTCGCAAACGGGTTCCGTCGCGGCTTTCGGTGACAAACTTATAACAATGTGCCGCGGCGGATACGCGTTTGACGATCCTAAAAATCCGGCGCCCAACAAGGACTTAAAGCGCCACCCATTCCCCGGCGGCGACAAATTGCCGAAAGTCGCCGACGACAGCTCTTCAAGGGCGAGAGCGGAATTCCCGCAGGGCTCCGACGAGGGGCTTGCGATGTACGACGAACACTCTAAAAAGCTCGCGGTCGCAAATAGGGTGCACGGGGTTGTCGGGGTGTATGATTTTTCCGAGCCGGGAAATCCAAAACTGCTCGGTAAATACAAAATGCCCTCGAACGCGGGAGTCCCCGACTTTTACAAGGGCCGGGTGTTGGTTCCATGCGGGTACGCGGGGCTTATGATACAAGAGTAAAGAGTATCGCGCCGTCCGTATTGCGGAGGGCGCGTTTTTTTGCGTCCTCTCCTTAAATGCGCAAGCTGTTTTGCGCCTGAGTAAGCATTTTCTTTCAGATACGCAATTTGTTTTATAAGCGTGCCGAATTTTCACTGTGCCTGCGCAGACGCTTATTTCTTAAACGGATAGATGTGCAAATGCCGCCGCATTAAGTGGGCAGGCTGTTTGCAAATGTGAAAGCGCCGACATATCAAATGTGCGGGCGTTGCTTCGCGAATTAGCAAGCGCAGATTAGCAAATTGGCAAATGCAGGGGGGGTATTTTTTAATGCGGTTAAAAAATTTTTCAATGCGGCGGGATATTGAGTTTGGGCTATAAAATTTTAGATGGAAAAAATCCAAGTATGGCGGATTATTTTTATAATCCTTTGTATCTGCGGATTCATTCCCGCAATATGTGTAAACGTGGCGCAGGCTTTGGAAAGAGATATTTTTTTGACTTGAATTAATGGAGGGAAGTGGAAGTGCGAAAATAAAAATAAGAAGGTACTCGCAAGTCTGCTTTAGAGCCTCCGGCGCGGCATAGAGCGATATGAACTTCTTCGGCACGGTTCAACAGGGAACGATTATCGCGCCCGCAAGCGGCAGAGATAAAAAAGGCTCTTTTTTCTTAATGATTTTTTATAAAAAAGGCGCGAGTTTACAAATCAGTATTTGCGCCGAAAGCGCGATAAATCCAGACTATGCGCGGGCGACATTTAGTGTAAGGCGCACAAAAATTGCAAAAATTTCAAACTTTTGCGCGGTTAAAATGAGAACCCCGCGTGCAGCGAAAAAAACGGCGCGGCGTCGATTTCATATTCTCCAGACGAGCGCGAGTTGATCCGCAGGGCAATCTCGCGGTTGAAATTCCCTCCGATTGCCGCCGAAATGTAGGCGCGCTTTGAGATGTTGTATGTCGCCCCAACTGAAAATTGCACAAAGCTGTCCGAAACGCTCCGCCTGCCCTCCGATGAGTTAGCAAGCCTGTAATAAGAGTTTCTGTATTCGGCGACGGCGTTTAGAATAAGAGAATTGTCCCCGAAAATATCGTAGAGCAGCGCGGCGCCGGAAAATGTGCGCAGGCGCAGCCTGTCGGTGATTTTCCAGTCGATGAAACCGACGGGCAACCCCAGCCATGTGTTGTCGAGGCGCGAGTATGCCATTGCGCCAATCCCCACCGTGAGGCTTTCGCAGAACGAGTATGATGCGCCCGCCCCCGCGAGCATTGTGCGCCCGCCCCAGATAGACGCCCCGGTTTCCGAGCCAATCGACGCGCTTGCAATGCCAAAAGCCCCCCAGCGCTCGCTTATGCGCGCGGTGTAAAAGGCGAGGGCCGAAGCCCCGTTTGCGGAGGAGAACGGCGCCGCCGCCGAGCTGAAATCGTATTGGCTGTATGTGTAATTTAGCGAGAGTGTGAGAAAATGTTTGTCGGCGTATGCGCCCTGAAATTTGACATTTGCCGAGGCCGAATACACTGCCAAATCGCCGTCTATTTTCGTTGATAAGTCGGCAGGGGCCGAGTATTCGCCGGAGGCGTCCACACTTACGCCCATTTTCCACTTCGGGGCGAGGATATTTATTGCGGTGGCTCCGGAAGTGAGCATTTGCGCGTTTAAGGCGCACGCAAAGAGGGGTGCGCATATTGTGGCGTAAAATATTTTGCGTAAGTTCATTTGAGGTAAATTAAAAGTATTTTTTATATAAAATCAAACGCATTGTAGATGTGGGCTTCATCTAAAAGCCCCGAAATTCCGACCTCCGCTAATTGGGTATGTTCCCATAAAACGTTTGACAAAGAGAAAAGTCCGGGTAGGTTTTACCCGATTATTATGTCTTGGGAACGTTATAAAAAATATTATCTGGGTCTCGAAAATATGGGATTCGGACTGGACGTAAGCAGAGTCGATTTTGACGACGCTTATTTGGCTTCAATGGAGGCGCCTATGAAAGAGGCGTTCGCGTCGATGGTTGCGCTTGAAGGCGGGGCGATAGCCAATCCCGATGAAAACAGAATGGTGGGGCACTACTGGCTCCGCGCGCCCGAACTTGCGCCGACTCCCGAAATAAAGGCGGAGATTGTCGAAAATATCGACAAAATAGAAAACTTTGCCAAGAAAATCCACGGCGGCGAAATATGCGGCGCCGACGGAAAATTTGAAAATATCCTGTGCATAGGCATAGGCGGATCGGCCTTGGGGCCGGAGTTTGTTTCCGAGGCGCTCGGTTGCCCGAAGTCGGACAAGATGAAGGTGTACTTCCTTGATAATACCGACCCCGACGGATACGATTTGGTGTTCGACAAGCTTGAAGGCAATCTCGGCAAGACGCTCGCGATAGTGACCTCCAAGTCCGGCGGCACGCCCGAACCGCGCAACGCAATGATAGAGGCGCAGGCGCGCTGGGAAAAGGCGGGGCTCGATTTTGCGAAGCATGCAGTGGTGACGACCGGCGTTGGAAGCAAGCTCTATAACTATGCCAAGGAGCGCGGCTTTTTGGAATTCTTCCCGATGTGGGACTGGGTTGGAGGCCGCACGAGCGAATTCGCGGCAGTTGGACTGCTGCCGGCCGCCTTGCAGGGAATCGACATAAGGACAATGCTCAAGGGAGCCGCTGAAATGGACGCCGCAACGAGAGTGGCGGACATGCGCAAAAATCCGGCGGCGATGCTTGCGCTCATGTGGTACAAATGCACGTCCGGGAAGGGATTGAAAGACATGGTTATCCTTCCGTACAAGGACAGGCTGCTCCTATTTTCGAGATATTTGCAGCAGTTGATAATGGAGTCGCTCGGCAAGGAGCTCGACTTGTCCGGCAAGAAGGTGGAGCAAGGCATTTCCGTATACGGCAACAAGGGTTCCACCGACCAGCACGCGTATGTGCAGCAGCTGCGCGACGGCATAAACAATTTCTTTATAACGTTTATTGAAGTTCTCAAAGATCGCAACGGCGACAGCCCCGAAGTTGCGTCCGGCGAGACGAGCGGCGACTATCTCCAAGCATTCTTGCTCGGTACCCGCGAGGCCATATCTGCCAAGGGCAGGGACTGCATTACAATTACCGTAAGCGAAGTTTCGCCATATTCCGTCGGCGAGCTGATTGCTCTTTACGACCGCACTGTCGGTTTGTATGCGAGCCTGATTGGCATAAACGCCTACCATCAGCCCGGTGTTGAGGCCGGAAAGAAGGCGGCGGGCTCAATACTTGCAATGAAGGCAAAGATTATGGAAAAGCTTTCAGATACCGCTCTTTCTGTTGACGAAATTGCGCGAGAAATAAATCTTGAAAATGAAAAAGAAATAGTATTTAAACTACTAATACATCTTGCATCGAATCCGTCGTCGGGGGTTGTTTCTTCCGGTGCCGGCTTTGATAAGAAATTTATCAAAATCAAATAGCAAACCGATTATTCTCTACTCCAAAATATGAAAGCAGTATCCATCTCCCTAAAAATTTTGGCGATTCTCGCCGCATGCTTCTGTGTATATGCGTGGCTCGATACGCGCGGAAAGGTAAGCAGCGCGGAAGGGCTAATGAAAGACGTTCCCGGGGCGACTTTGCAGGAAAAATCCTCGAATATTCCCGGAATACTTTCTGAAAAAGCCAAGGTTGAAAGCAGCAATAAGGCGTTTAGGGCAAGCGTGAGCTCCCTTGAAGGCAAACTGAAAAGCGCAAACGACGAACTCGAAAGCGAGCGCGTTAAGAATATCAAGGTAAACTCCGAGCTCACAAACGTAAAAGGGCAGGTATCTACTTTGACTGCAAATGTAGCGAGCTTGAAGGGGCAGATAACCCAGAAGAACACGCTAATCGAGCAGTACACCAAGGAGCTTGCCGAAAAGAACGCGATGCTCGCTAACAACAACGAGACAGACGCTCTCAAAGAAAAGGTTGCAACTCTCGAAGCCCAGCTAAAAACCAAAACCGACGAGCTTGCCGAAGCCAATAAAAAGGCCAAGCTGATGGAGATGGCTGAAATAGTCGAAGTTGTCGAAACCGACGCGAGCGGCAAAAAGATTAAGAGAAAAATAGTAAAGACCCCCTACGTTCCGACCGGCGACATCGCAACAGTCATTGCGGTTGACCAGAAAAACGGCCTGGTGAGCATCAACCGCGGCGGAAAAGCCGGTGTTAAAGAATCCCAGAAGATACTTCTCAAACGCGAAGGCAAATTGGTTTCCGAAATACTCATTACCGACGCGAAAGACGATCTTGCTGTTGGGCTCATTAACCGCGATGTTGCAATCCCCGAAACGATAGAAGTCGGCGATTTGCTCGAGCTTGCCGCTCCCCAACAGGCTTCCGAATCGGCTCCGGTGCAAGCCCCCGCTCCCGCGGCGGCTCCTGCGGCTAATTCCGAAGCTGAACAAGCTTCCGCAGAGGCGTAATTTTATACTATGAAATATTTGATAATATTTTCGTTTTTGGCATTGTTTTTGACTGGGTGCGAATCGACGGAGACGAAGACGCTCCCGACGCGCGAGACAAACGACAGCGAGCTGCCGTGGGGACCCCGGCATCATGGGAAGGCGGATTGCCCGAAATTGGCGGCATAGTGGGTTAAAAGAGCTTTACAGTAGCGGATTGTTTATTGGTAAATTTAGCCTTTGTTGAAGATTGCAGGTACATTGCGCAAAAGAAATAATTGGCAATTATTAAAGTATTCTGGAAATTGAGCGTCCCGCGGGGGACGGCGAATTGGCATTTTATTGCCGAAGTGTGGATTTTTTGAAAAATAGACAATATGCAAGTAGATTTCATAATGCGGCGCCTGCCTTTAAGATAAAGGCACACAATAAAATTTTACCGTTGTAATCCCAAGGCATTTTACAATACGCAATATCGTAAAAATATCAAAAAACTCTGACAGCATAGTGCGCTATTATTTAAAACTAACCGCTAAAAAAGGTCTGCGGAGGCGGCCAAAAAAAATTTTCCGCTCGGCCTTTTTTAGGTGACGAGTTTTGGAAGAAAGCTTGGGCGCGTACAGCTAAGACATTACCCTGACAAAGAAATCGCGCATCACAGCTTCGTCGTTTGTATCCGGGGAAAGTAGAGCTTCAAATGCGGCGGCAATCCGCATTTGCGAGTCAAGCAGTTTTTTTAACGGTATTCGCGCGGCAATCGGCGCAAGCTTGGAGCCGGCGTACCACGGATTTTGGGAAAATACGTTGTAAGGCGTTTTCTCATCGCAGCCTGCGAATACTTCGGCATATTTGGCGCCAGCCGCCTCTAATGCGCCTCTCGGTTGCGGCTCAGCGCGCTTTGATATCTCGCCGGAGTCCATCAAGGCTCTAAGCTGTATTAGTATTGAATTTTGTTTCTGTATGGCGGTGATAATCGGCCTCGCAGACGCTTTCTTATTCGCAAAAAAGTATCTTTTTAATACCGCCAGTGCCGATTCGAGATTGCCTGAATAAAACGCGTTTGTTATGTCGAAGAAATCGCTTTCGCCAAAAATCGGCACCATTTCCGCCACGTCTTTTTGCGTTATTGTGCCTTTAAAATTTACGTAAGCGGCGAGTTTTTTTACTTCCTGAACGCACATTCTCGGGTTGCATGCGACAATGGAGGCGAGGGTTTCGGCGGCGCCTGGTTCAAACCTTATGCCGAGTGCGGCGGATTCGTTTCTTATAAGTTCTGAGCAGGCGGATATTGGGTCTTTCGCCTGAAAGTCCTCGCTTTCGGCAAAGGCGGAAAACTCCTTAAAAATTTTGCTTCTCCTATCTACGGGGGAGGCGTTTATAACTACAACCGCATTTTCGGGCGACAGTTTTTTTAAATATTCGACGAGCTTTGCGAGGGTAGTTGCGACTTCCTCGTTTTTTAGGATTTTTGCGTCGCCAAAAAAATTTGCGTTGCGCAGCCATACGTACTTTGCGCCGCCAAATAGCGGCAGGGTGGCGGCGGCCTGCAAAGTTTGCGCGCAGGCTCTTGCGGCGTCTTCCGCTTTCTGGGAGGCGCCGTCGATTACCTCTTTTGACATTTCGTCCAGCGCGTCTTTTGAGAGTTCCTCGAAAATTTCGCGCGCGCGGTTCGCGGCGATAAAGTCGTCGTCGGAGGTTATGAAATATGCCGCTTTTTTCCCCATGGCTTTCAAGTTCTTTCCGAGAGATTGTTTTGTCAACATTAACTTTTGTGTTGAACTCATTTATTATTATTCATAAAACAAGCTTTTCCCAATAAATACCAACTAATCTGATGGAGGAATATATGCGCAAGTATGTTGCGATTGCTTTATTGTTGGGGGCGGCGCTTCCCGCGTCAGCTTCCATTCCCGAGCCGTACGATGTAAAAATGTGGGATACGTACCCCATAAAGGAAAATCCGCAAATATGGGAGAAAGTCCCGCCGATACTTAAAGAGGCGAGCTGGATTTGGCCGTTTCCTTCCAACTATCTTGATATCGTAAATTCCTACGCGCTTTTCCGCGAGACTTTTGACCTTTCAACTATTCCGGAAAAGGCAATTATGTACATAACTGCCGACCAAAAATACAGGCTGTACGTCAACGGAAAGTACGTATGCAACGGCCCCGCCCGCGGATTCCAAAAGTCTTGGCCATACGACGAAGTTGACATTGCCCCGTACCTAAAAAAAGGCAAAAACGCAATAGCCGTGCGCGCCTACAATGTTGGCAGAAACACTTTTTCGTATCTGACTGCCGGCGTTGCCGGTGTCTTGTATGGAGTCGATTTGGGTGACGGCAAGAAAATAGTTTCCCGAAAAAATACAAAGTGCATCCGCCAAGACTCTTGCGACAGGGATACGGTTGCGTACTCGATGCAGCTAAACAATCAAGAGCACATCGATATGCGCAAGGAGCCCCTCTCCGACTGGACTTCCCCCGACTTTGACGACTCCGCCTGGAGTACTACCGAAACTGCGAGACGGTGGGACGCCATGCCCTATTACACCTACGAGCCGCGCTTTACGCCGCTCGGCGAAAGCCGTATTCTGCCCGCTCCAAAACTCATAGGCGAATCCTCCGGAAAGGCTTTTTCGGAAAGCGAGCGCTGCCGCAACATAAACGCCCTCATAGCCCGCGAGGATTGCTCCCACAGCCCGGCATCTTCGGATTCCGAATGGATAAAAGTTCCGCCGACTTCGAAGGGCGAATTTCGCAGCTACCTATTCGATATGGGGAAGATAGTTGTGGGGGTTCCGATTCTCGAAGTCAAGGGGGCAAAGGGAGGCGAGATAATCGATATGACTTTTTCGGAAACGGTTTCGGAAAAGATGGAAATCTCAAACCAGTATATGACGCATTGCGCCCCGGCGATGTCGAACCGCATGATAGCCCGCGAAGGCGCCAACCGCCACGAATACTACCACCCGATAGGCTCGCGCTATATGATGCTGAGGGTTCGGGCAAACCCTGATTCGGAGCTCGAAATAAAGCCGTCTTTCAGGTGGGAGGCGTATCCGATTGGGCGCGACGGGAAATTTGAAACTTCCAATCCGCTCGCCGACAAAATATGGAAGGCGTGCGAACAAACTCAGAGGGTGTGCTCGCTCGACACATACGTTGATACACCGTACCGCGAGCAGGCGCAATGGTGGGGCGACGCCCGCGTACAGGCCTGGAATACTTTTATGCTCGGCGACGATCCGCGGCTTTTGTGGAGGGGAATCCGCCAGATAGCTATGCAGACCGCGCCCAACGGGTTGACATACGGACATTCTCCGACAATGGCGCACCACTGCATATTGCCGGACTATTCTGTCGTATGGATACTGACCCTGTTCGATTACTATTGGCAGACAGGGGATTCTTCCGTTTACGACGATTACGAAAAGACGATAGACGCAATACTATCGTACTTTGACGGCGTGACAAACCCGAATACGGGGCTTGTTTCATACGACCCGCGCTATTGGCTTTTCCTTGACTGGACGAACATACAGCGCGACGGAGAGCCCGCAATACTCAATTTGTGGCTGCTGTATGCGCTCGACGTTACGGCGGATACTTGCGCAAAAACCGGGCGCGAAGGCATGGCGAAAAAGTACTCTGCGCGCGCCGCAAAGCTAAGGGAGGCTATCGAAAAAAACCTCGTGGATTCCGACGGGCTAGTGCGCGACGGCATTTTGCCTGGCGGCAAACCCAATCCTCTAAAAGGCATACAGGCGCAGGTTCTTGGGCGCATGACAAACCTAAAAGGCTTCGATTTTGAAAAGGCGAAGGATAAGATACTGTTGCCTTTCCTGCGCGGGGAACTAAAAACCCATGCGGACCCGTCGAGCTACTGGCATGTCTATCTGTACGACCTCATGATAAACGAGGGATACGGGCGCGAAGTTTACGCCGACATTTTAAGGAAGTGGAAAGATATGGCTGAATTTGGCACGGCGTATGAAGGGTTTAATAGCAAGACGGGAACGTGCTCGCATGCGTGGACGGCGCACCCGCTATTTTTGATGCCCCGCATACTCGGCGGCATAAAGCAGACTGCGCCCGCTTGGGGCAAAGTTTCGTTCAACCCGCTTTTCATTGAGGACAAGGGCTCGATAGTATGGCCGACTCCCCACGGAAAAATAAAGCTGCAATGGCGCAAGCTTCCCGACGGAACGTTTGAAAAGAAGCTCGACTTGCCAGAAGGAATAGAGCTTTCTAATTAGACTTCGCTTTTAGCTTCGGGCGCGGCCTGTGAATATCGGGCCGCGCTTTTTTTGCGAATAATTCAATAAATAACGCCAATATTTACCGATTTTAGTTGATATTTTTCCTATGATTTATTAAAAAGACAACAGCAAGGCGGATAATACATTTGCCGACTAAAAAAAACAAAAAATGAGGATAAAAATGAAACAATATCTCTATCTGTCACTCGTGCCCGAAGCTCTCATAGCCTCCAACCTGTCGCCCGAAGAATTCGGAAGTTATTACGCGACGGGCGCGTTCAGACGCAACTGCGATCCTGCAATTTTCTTTGAGATAGACCCGAATTTTAAATCCGACTACCTTCCGATAGACAAAATTCCCGAACTCTGCGCGCCACACCCGGACGGCAGGCCGCACAAATCGGTGTGTTTATCCGTTTACAGGGTGCTCGAACACGTCCCGATGTCGGCCTTCAAAAACCTCTATTTGGTTACGAGCGACGGCAAAACGCTTGAGCTCACCGCAAAGCCCTTTGAGCCCGATCTGTCGCGCAAAGTTTACCTTTACCAGGATTTGGCTCCGTGCCGCCCGCGCGTTGCAAGCATTCTCAATCCGCAGGAGTACGTGAAAAGGCTGACTTCGCCGGAGCGGCTTGTCCACTTCAAAAAGATAGCATTCTTCGATATGAAGCTTGGCGATCTTGAGCGCGACCCTGTAAACGGAGACCTCGGAGATTTGCCGTACACCAACCAGCACCACTTGCGCGACTGCCTTGATATCGTAAGGACAAAGGGCGGCAAGAATAATAAAATTGTGGCAAGGTCCATGGGCGAGATTCTATACAGGACAGTCGGAAGCGGCTTCTATGTGGGCGCCGGCGACGATATGTTGGCGTATCCGATGCCGCCTAAGGACGAGATTGAGGCAAACAACTTCCAATGGTTTAAGAGCGCGCAGTTCGGGGGCTAAGCCGTATTGCGGACTTTTTAAATGCAAATAATCGTCTTGTAAAACAGCCGCCGCGCCAAAAAAGCGCGGCGTTTTTATGGATTTTTACTTTTTTTTATCGGGTGGAGTTTGTGTATTTTTTCTAAGCTTCCGCCACACACAAATGTGCGCAGAAATTTTTACAATGCTGTAATCAAAATTTTAGGATTTTATATTTTTTGGTTTTTATGCAATAGGCGCGATAAATAAAAAATTTTAGCGGCGGAAAATTTTTAATGCAGCATCGCAAATCTAAAAAATCTATCGCACGAAAAGGGAAAAATCCTCTGTAAAAATCTTTGCGGAAAGGATTGGTAAAATATTTTTTGGATTTGCCGAATTGTCGATTATTTTGTGTTTTTTTATAAGGAGATTTTTTACCGGCATTTGAGAGTGGCAAATATCTTGGCGGATTTTGCCACTAACTTCGCGGTTATAGTAAACGCGATATTGCGGAAGGGAATAGAGCTTTCCCTCGGAGAAATAATGCGCTTCCGAGCGCGTTGGCATCTTTAATAACAGACAACGTGCGGGCATTTATCTACGCTTTATATGCGAAGCGCGGCAGTGGTTTTTCAGTAGATTTTTTTATAAAAATATCTGCCAAAATAAGGAGAATTAAAAACTATAAAATTTATTCGCGCACTTTTAACAATCTTGAAAAAACTAAGAATTTAAAGCGCGCAGTTTATTTTAGCTTTAGTTGCATATAGAAAAAAGGTACGCTTCAACTAATGCTACTTTATTGAAAGAGTACTTGCTCCTTATCTTAACAGTTTTCTTGCGCGCTGAAAGAAGCGTGGCAAAAAAAAGACGAACCGCACGGTTCGTCTTTTTTGCGTACTTTGCGGCGCGCCCGCCGCTTCGCCTAAGCGTACCCAAAATGAATTTGGGGACGGCGCGTAAGCTATGCTTCCTTGAACTTGGATACGAGCTCGTTGATTGTGGCCTTCGCGTCGCCGTAGAGCATGCGCGTGTTGGGGCGGAAGAAGAGCCCGTTTTCAAGCCCGGAGAATCCCGCTCCCTTGCCGCGTTTTAGCGCGAGAACGGTCTTAGCCTTATACGCCTCGATAATCGGCATTCCGTATATCGGGCTGGACTTGTCTTCTGCGGCCGCGGGATTTACGACGTCGTTTGCTCCGATTACTATTGCGACGTCCGCCGTTTCGAGGATCTTGTTTGCCTCGTCCATCTCCTTCAACTGTTCGTACGGAACGTCTGCTTCCGCGAGAAGCACATTCATGTGCCCCGGCATTCTTCCCGCAACAGGGTGGATTGCAAAACATACTTCCGCCCCGTTGTTTTCGAGAATTTCCGCGAGCTCTTTTACGACGTGCTGTGCCTGCGCGACAGCCATACCGTATCCCGGAATGAATACGACGCTCTGCGCGGCTTCGAGAATGTAGTAGGCGTCGTCGGCGGAGATTGCCTTCATTTCGCCCTCTACCTTATTTTTAGAGCCGCCAGCCGCCGAGCCGAAGCCGGAGAACAGGACGTTCGACAAAGTCCTGTTCATGGACTTGCACATTATTACGGTTAGTATTACGCCGCTTGCACCTACGAGCGAGCCCGCCACAATGAGTACATTGTTTTGTATTACAAAGCCCGCCGCGCTTGCAGCCAAGCCCGAGAGAGAGTTTAGCAGTGAAATTACAACCGGCATATCGCCCCCGCCAATCGGCATAACGGCCGCAATTCCGAGCACGAGCGACAGGATAATAGCGGCAACCATAATATAGTAGGCTGTCCAATAGTCGCCTATGGCGGCAAACGCCACGGCCGAAACGACAGTAAGAACGGCGATTACAAGGTTTACAATTTTCTGCCCGGCGTAGATGTACGGCTTGCCGGAGAGCTTGCCGGAGAGCTTTGCCCAGGCGTAGGCGGAACCTGTGAATGTCACGCCGCCAATGAGGATTGTCACTATTATTGCCGATTTTGCGATAACGCCGGCGGGAATGTTTGCGACGCCGTCGTAGTGGTATTCAACCCATGCGACGAGCAGCGAGGCCAGACCGCCGAAACCGTTGAGCAGCGCGACCATTTCCGGCATGGACGTCATTTTTACCTTCTTCGCAACGACAAGTCCAATAACGGCGCCAAGCAGCAGGCCCGCCGCGAGAATAACCCATGTGATTTTATCCGAGGCATCGAGAATTTTATGGTCGAATAAAGTGAAAACGACGGCTACGAGCATGCCGACGGACGAAAGTATATTGCCCTTGCGCGCGGTCTCCGCCTTGCCGAGCATTTTGATGCCGAGAATGAAGATTACTGCGGAGACGATGTAGGCGATGTTTATGATTTGCGGATTCATCGTTATTTGTCTCCCTTCTTCTTAAACATGGCGAGCATTCTGTCTGTGACGAGGTATCCGCCCACGACATTGATTGTGGCCAGAACCAGCGCCGCGAATCCGAGGATAGTCGCAAACATGCTGTTGTCGGTGCCGCCCGTTGCGATTATTGCGCCGACTATCGTTATGCCGCTAATGGCGTTTGATCCGCTCATCAACGGCGTGTGGAGCTGGCTCGGAACCTTGGATATGAGTTCGAACCCAAGGAACACGGACAGCGTGAATATGAATAATAGAAGAATGAGTTCCATGGCTAAAGATAGTTTACATAAAGCGTTCGTCGGTTATTTTGCCGTCGTTGGCTACGACGCACGATTTCATTATCGGGTCCTCCATATTTACGGTGAAGTTCCCGTCTACTGTAAAATGCTCGATGAAGTTGTATACGTTTGAGCCGTACATTTGGCTCGCCGTGGCGGGCACTGACGCTTCCAAACAAGTGTTGCCTATAATCATTACGCCGTTGGGAGTGATTACGGTTTCGTCCGGCTTTGAGCCTTCGACGTTTCCGCCGCTTTCAACCGCCATGTCGACGATTACGCTGCCTGGCTTCATTCCCGAAACCATTTCCGCCGTTATAATGACAGGTGCCTTTCTTCCGAACAGTTTTGCGGTCGTTATCACGACGTCCGCTTGCGCGCAAACTTTTGCCATGCCTTTGCGCTGCAGTTCTATTTGTTCCGGCGTCAAGGCCTTCGCGTATCCCTGTGCGGTCTGTCCCGTTTCGCCGAGGTCGATTTTTATAAATTTTGCGCCGAGGCTTTTTACTTGTTCCTCCACCACCGGGCGGGTGTCGAAAGCTTCAACCCTCGCTCCTATTCTCTTTGCGGTTGCTATCGCCTGCAATCCCGCCACGCCCACTCCTACGATAAAGAATTTTAACGGCGATATCGTTCCTGCGGGCGTCATCATCATCGGGGCGATTTTGTTTATGGAAGTTGCCGCCTTCAAAACCGCGCAATATCCCGCGAGGTTAGACTGGGAGCTCAATACGTCCATTTTCTGGGCGATTGTGCTGCGGGGTATCATTTCAAAGCTTGCGGCGGTCACTCCGGCGTCTGCGAACGCCTTTATCAGCTCTTTTTCATTGAACGGGTCGAGGAGGCTCAGGTGGAAGGAGCCCTTCTTGAAATTCTGAACATCGCTAACGGAGGGCTTGCGGACTGATACCACGAAGTCAGCCTCCTTCACGGCTTCGGGGGGGACGATTTCCGCGCCAGCCTCGGCGTACTGCTCGTCGGTGAATCCCGCCTTGATGCCCGCGGATCGGCATACGCGCACTGCCCAGCCGAGTTTCGCGAGCTTTTTTACGTCCGTCGGGGTTGCCGCAACTCGCGTTTCCCTCGGGTCGGTTTCTGCTGATACGAATAGTGTTTTCATTACTATTTAGAATGTTGACTCTTTCGAGCCGCAAATCAAACAATTTTTTTAATTAACTGTAAACTAATTTGAAGGGCAATATTTCTTGCCGCTATGGTAGGTTTTTGTTATTTGTTATGGTATGAAAAAGTTATTATACATATTGATGTTGGCGGCTTTCTCAATGTCCGCATTGTTTTCGGCTGAAGCGGAAAAAGTCTCGGACAAGCCCGCCCGAAAGGCGCCGGATTGGCTGATGAAATCCATAATATGCCAGGTGCCGCTGCGCTCGTTTACGCAGGAGGGAACGCTTGCGGCGGCTACGGAGAGGCTCGGGCATCTCGCGGAAGCCGGAATTGGCTGCGTTTATCTCCTTCCGATAGTAGAGTCGGACCCCGACCAAAACAGGGCTTTTTGGAGCCCGCGCCAAAAAAAGAGCAATACCAACAATCCGTGCAATCCGTACAGAATAAAAAACTATTTTAAGATTGATTCGGAATACGGGACGGACGCCGACCTGAAAAAGTTTGTCGAGCGCGCCCACGAGCTTGGAATGAAAGTTATGCTCGACGCGGTATACTACCACTGCGGCCCAACTGCCGACATCATAACCACAAATCCGGACTTCGTTGTGCGCGACGAAAACGGCAAGGTCAAAAACGGGCGGTGGCTCTTTCCCGAACTGAACTTTGACAATCCGAAATTGCGCGAATACCTCATCTCTAATTTGGAGTATTTTGTGCGCGAGTTCGGTGTTGACGGATACAGGGCGGATGCGGAGTTTTACATACCTCTGGATTTCTGGGAAAGCGCGCGCGAAAGGCTTGAAAAAATAAAGCCCGACATCGCCCTTGTAGCCGAATCTTCCCGCCGCGAATGCCAGCTTAAGGCGTACGATGCAAACTACTGCTGGGGCATCTTTTTTAGGGACTATTTCGCGGGGCTTGAAAAGGCGAAAGTCAAGACCTCAAGAGAATTGGGAAAAAATATAACATGGAATCTGTCGAACTATCCAAAAGGCGCGCGCCTGCTCTACCACTATGACAACCATGATATTTCGACCGACAGCGGCAGGTCGGAGGCAGTTATGTCCTACGAGGCGGCAGACGCAATGACGGCTTTTCTGCTCACAATAGGCGGCGTACCGATGCTTTTTGCCGGCAATGAAATTGCCGACAGGGCTGAATATAATCTTTTTGCCAACAAATACCATAACCGCAGCGTCCTCGACTGGTCGGCGGCGTTCACCGAAGCGGGAAAGCGCAGATTGGCAATTGTCAAATCTCTGTCGAAAATCCGCAGCGAGCGCCCTGAACTTTATTCCGGAGAATTGAAATGGCTTGATTCCGGCAACGACAGAGTTGTCGCGTTTGAGCGCGTTGCGGGCGAAAAGAAAACGAGCGTGTTTGTCAGCGCGTCGGACAAGCCTGTGGAAATTTCCGCAAAGCTTTCCGAAAAGCCGAATGCCTACTATTCAAGCGGCGCGAAAATATCGGGCAGCGGCGATTCCGCAAAAATATATTTGGAGCCGTACGGTTTTGCCCTCGTCGAATAGACTTTTTGCGGGTTGTTGAAAGCGGCGCATACAAATTGCGACTTCATGAAGCGGTCTTTCCCCGTGCGGGATAGGCCGCCTTTCTTTTTGCGAATACGGCGGAAGGAAGTGAAGAGCTGCTACTAATTATGTTATTTATACGTGCAAATTGCGTCGGAAAAAATTTTCAAAAAATTTACGCGCAAAGCGGCGCAACAATATGCCGCAAGGCAAACGGCGGATTTTTTTTGGGGGGAGAAAATTGGCTTTAATAAAATTATGAGGTTTGGCTGCGCATTTTATCCCGCAAAAATTTTGGGCTTTTTTGTTTTAAGATATGAAACATGCGTCGGATTTTTTACTGTTGTGAAGCGCTTGTGCGGGAAACATGCGTTATTTTCTCCAATGCTTTATTTCAAAAATAGAATAAAATACGAAATTTTATAAATAACTTGACTAAGCGAAGGTATAAAATTTATTTTTTTGCAATCAATCAAACGTTTGAGGGCGAGGACAAAGTGTCCGTATTGTCCCGGCGTACTAACAAATGTTTCGCATGAAAAGAAGAGACTTCATAAAAACTATTGCTTCGGCGTCGGCGGCTATCGGGCTGCCCACGATAATCCCGGCATCGGCTCTCGGAAAGGGCGGGGCGGTTGCGCCGAGCGAGCGCGTGACAATGGGCTCGATAGGCCTCGGCACGCAGGGAACAGCCAACACTCAAAATTTCTTCGGCGACAAGAGAGTCCAGATTGTTGGGCTCTGCGACGTAAACAATACCGAAGGCCCGCAATATTACGGGTACGGAAACAACGAAACCAAGGGCTTGCGGAACGCCCGCAAACTATTTGGAATGGATATCCCGACGTACGACGACTTCCGCGAACTGCTCGCGCGCAAAGATGTCGATGTTGTAATGACGGCTCTCCCCGACCACTGGCATGCGATTGTTGGGATTGCGTGCGTAAACGCCGGTAAGGACGTATTCGGCGAAAAACCCCTCACCCGCACGATACGCGAGGGCAAAGTTCTCCGCGATACTGTTCTAAATTCCGGGCGCATTTGGCAGACAGGCTCATGGCAGAGGTCGCTGCCCGACTTTGTCCGCGCCGCCGAAATAGTCCGCAACGGATACCTCGGGCGCATTTCGAGAATAAAAATAGGGCTTCCGTCGAACTTCAAGGCCGAAGTTCTCCCGCCCGTTCCCGTCCCTAAGGGAATGAATTGGGAAATGTGGCAGGGGCCGGCGCAGCCGAGCTATTTCAATCCGCGCAAGACTTTTACGCGGTGGAGGGGAGTTACCAATTACAGCGCGGGCAAGATTGCAGACTGGGGCGCGCACCATCTCGACATCGCCCACTGGGCCCTCGGCTTTGACGATACCGGAGCGTCCGAGATAGTTCCCGAACTCGTCCAATGGCCCAAGAACGGATTCTCCGACCAGCCGCTGAAATTCAGGGTTGTGATGTACTACCCCAACAGTGTCGAGATAGAAATATCCGACATGAACCGCAACGGCGTAGAATTTTTCGGGACAAAAGGAAAACTGTTTGTCTCGCGCGAGACTCTCTATTCCGATCCGATAGGCATAGCCGAAACGCGAATTTTGCCGACCGAAAGCAGGCTCTTCCCGATACGCAGTGGCAACCACTTCACTGCGTTTATAGACAGTGTTCTCGACCGCCGCGCGGCTGTGACCGACATCGGGGTGGCGCACCGGACAAACACCGGCTGCCTGCTCGCCGAAATAGCTTACAGGCTGAACCGCCCCATAAAGTGGGACGCCAAAAAAGAGGAGATTGTGGGCGACGACGAAGCCGCCCGCATGTGCGACAGGGCGTACAGCGCGCCGTGGCAACTACAAGCGTAAATTGCGGGAGGTTTTATATGAAAATGAAATTTATTTTAGCGATAGCTGCCGCATCGGCAATGGCTCCGGCTTTCGCCGGCGTTTACGAGGATTTTGCGGCGTACGACGCCGGCAAAGACAACTCGTGGTTTTTCGAACTTGCGGCTAAGGCACAGCACAAGGGGAGCGCGGCGCAAGTGCGCGAAGGGCTTTCAAAAGCAATTCTTTCCAAGCCTATATCCGACGCGGCATTTCGCGACGCTTGCCAGATATTGAAGCCGATAGCCGATTCGGACACTGTTGCGGCGATGGTTCCCGCGCTTAAAAATCCGGCGCGGGTTTCGTCGGCGTGCAATGTGCTAATGGGGCTCGGGTCGGACGGCTTCGATGCACTTGAATCTGCTCTCGAAGTTGTGGAGGACACGCTCTGCAAACAGACGATAATTTCTACGCTCGCCTCGTTTAACGACTCCGACGCAGTGGAGGCGATAGCCCCCTACGCGCTGTCTTCCGACCCTGCAATCGCGAAATTCGCGACAGTTGCGCTCGGCACGATAGACGATTCCGACGTTCTGGAAATTCTCGAAAAAAATGCTGGAAGTTCGAACCCCGCAATAAAGAAGGCCGCGCAGGAGGCGCTTGTCGCGTTTGCGGAGAACCGCTACCGCTCGGGCGATAAAGCAGACGCAAAAATGGCATTGAAGCTTGTCGGCGATGATTGCGGCTCGGCAGTTCGGTTGCGCGCTGAGCTGCTCGGTGAAGGTGAGGGGCGCAAGTACTTGGATTCGCTGATAATAAAGGGCGGGGAGCTTTCAGCGCCGGCTGGGCGCGCGATGAACGGCTTGCGCGAATTTTCCGAGTCCGAAGAAATAATAAAGGCATTCCCAAAAATGTCGCGCGAAGGCAAGCTTGCTGCCATGGGAACTTTTATGTTGTCGGGGGATACCCGCTTTTATCCCACGATTGCGCCTGAACTCGATTCGCCCGATGCGGACATACGCTCTGAGGCGATATATGTGGCGCGCTTTATATGCACGGACGAAGCGAATCTGCGCAAAATCTGGGATATTTTCAAATCGGGCAAGAAGCCATTTTCGGCTCTTGCGGCAAACGTTTTGAAGGAAAATTCGAGCCTGAAAATGGCAGCGCTGCTAAATGAAAAGGCGGGCGGCGGAGACTTGGATGCTCTCGAAATACAGGTGTTCCGAGGAGACGTTCAAGCCCGCAAAAAATTGTGGGACATGTTTGCCGGCAAGGCCGGAGGGAAGAGAAATCCGAAAGTAGTGTCGGCCGTCGAGAGGACTATTACGTACGGGGATCTGCCCGAATTTGCGGGCTTTTTGAAATCTTCCGACGAATCCCTCGTTTCAGACGCTTCCAAAGTGATAATTAAGAAGCTTGCCAAGAGCCGCGACAAGGGTTTTATGCGCGCCGCAGTGCCCGTGATTATGAAGGGAAATGCCGCCAAGGAAAGCAAAGCGTACCAATTCGTTTGGTCCAAGCTTGGACTATAGTGTTTTTTACCGCGCGCGGCGGCAGAAAAATCGCTTTTTGCCGCCGCTAAAACTCCGGGAATTGGTAGCCTGCTTTGAAGCCGCATATTAGGCGCGCCGCGGCGCGCGGAATAGCCGCGGTACTATTGGTGAAATTTGGCTGCCTATAGATTTATGTATATATAAAATAAAAATCCTTACGCGAATTTGCGGCGTAAGGTTTTTTATTTTTGTTGCGCTATATATATTTCCCCGTTTGGAAAAATGAATTTCTTCGCGAAAATTTTTTAGTGCGCGGATTTTTTCTCAAAATTTTTAGTTTTTGGAACAATTAAGCTTTTTGCCGCGAGAGAATACAATGTTGAGCGAAGTGCGGGCGGGTATGCTAAGGGCAGAATAAATTTCTTTGCGGCGAAAATATAATAATTGACTCATTTGTGATTAGTGCGTTAACTTTTGCGGCATGAGGAGAGCGAAATTTTTAAGAATAGCAGGTATTGCTTTAACATTGTTTGCGCTGGCGGCATGCACTTCGCCGTCGGGCTCAAAAAGCGGCATTGGCGGCGGTAGTGAGAAAAAAGTCGATGTTTTGTGCATATATTATCCGCATTGGCATGTTTACCCGAAGGGTGAGGAATGGTTCGGCAAAGGCTGGACTGAATGGGAATTTGTAAAGACTGGCAAGCCGCGCTACAAGGGGCACAAATTGCCCTACCGTCCGCTGACCGGATACCTCGACGGTAAAAATCCGGCAGATGTTGCGAAGGAAATAGATTTGGCTTCAAATTCAGGGATTACTGTATTTGTGTACGACTGGTATTGGTACGGCGGGAAGCGCACCATGGAGGAATCTCTCGAAGAGGGATTTTTGAAGGCGCCAAACCGCGATAAGATGAAGTTTGCGATAATGTGGGCGTACCACGATAGGGCTGACCAATTCCGGCCAGATCCGGATAAGCCGCGCAGGCGGCTGATGAGCCTCGATACTTCCCCGGAGGATTTTAAAAATGCGCTCGAATACTGCATAAAAAAATACTTCAAAGAGCCAAATTATTATAAGATAAACGGCCGTCCGTATTTTATGGTTTACAATTCCGCGAAGTTTGTAAAGGACCACGGCGGGCCGGAAAAAGTTAAAAAACTTTTTTCCGAAGTTGCCGAGACAATGCGCAAAAACGGCCTCGAACCCGTCTATTGGAGCGCCGATGCCGGCTCTAAGGCCGAAGCCGAAATGCTTGCAAAGGCGGGCTTTGACGGAACTACGCGCTACAATGTAAACCCGTACCATGCAAACCTGTTTGACAAAAAGCCTGACGGATTGCTATGCGACTACTCTACCGCAGTTGCGGCGCATGAGAGGCTTTGGCGCGCGATGTCGGAGGCTCCATTGCCGAATATACCCGTTGTGACTATGGGGTGGGATTCTTCCATGCGTTGCCGCAACGACGTTGACTTTCCGTGGCCGAAAGGCGCGCAATATCCTTACGGGCCGATTTATTCCAACAATAATCCCGACATATTTCAGTCAATGCTCGAAAAAGCAAAAAAATTTGCGCTCTCCGACCCAAAGAGTCCGGGCGCAATTCTCATAAACGCGTGGAACGAGTACACTGAGGGGTCATACCTTCTTCCCGACATTCGTGACGGCGACGCATATCTGAGGGCGATAGCCGCAGTTTTTGGGAGGACACCGAAAAACGAGTACGATTACTTTGATTGCGCCACGAAAAAACAATGCCGCATTCGCGCGGCGGATTTTGAAAACGTGTCTTACGGTGAACACTATAAGAATAAGCTCGACGTATGGCTGCCTAAAAACGCGAATGGCAAGACGCCCGTTATAATATACTTCCACGGCGGCGGCTGGACGACGGGGGCGATTGCCGACAGGTTTATAGAGGCGTCACTCGAAAATATATTGGGCAAGGGTGTGGCAGTCGTGTGCGCGAATTATAGGTTCATTCAAGACGCTAAGGACGCCGACATATTTCCGCCGGTCGCAGCCCCTATGGAGGATTGCGCGAAGGTTGTGGAATTTGTAAAAACCAACGCCGCAAAATGGAATATAGATCCTGAAAAAATTGCGGTAAGCGGCGGTTCTGCCGGCGCATGCTCGGCCTTGTATGTGGGGCTGTCGCCCGAAACGGCGGGCGGAGTGGCCGCAGTCGGCGTAAATATACCTCAGACTTCCCTCGACCCAAAACAGATGCGCGAATGGATACCGAATATAACTTACGGCGCGCACGCTTTTGGCATGGTTAGCTTCGACAAATGGCTCTCGGCGCGCGACAAGCTTCTGCCTTACATAAAAAAATATTCCCCGGCGGGGTTGGTTGCAGGTGCAGCTGAGAGAAAATCGCCCAAAAAGATTTTTCTCCAAAATTTTGTCCGTGAAAAAGCCGGACAAGTATCGAAAGATCCCACCCACTCTCCAAAGTTTTGCGAGCGGTTTAAGGAAATTTGCGATGCCGAAAAAATCGACTGCCGCATAGTTTACGGTTCGGCAGAAAAGATGTTCGACGAGCTCGCGGATTTTCTCGTCGAAATTAAATAAAAGCCGCGCGGAGCCTTCCGCGCGCCGCGGGGGCTTTAAGCAAGCAACTTGCGGCGGGGCGGAGGAAAGGTTTACGCCGCGCATTGCATTTGTGCCGTCCAGTATGGGAAGCGGCGGATCAAATGGGTTTGAGCCATAAAAATTTTTATGGGGGCAGGGCGCGTATTTATAAACAATATGTGGCGCGCGGGAATGCGAATGGCATTGCGAATTTTGTTAATTTTCAAAAAAAATTTTTTCGCTAAAAAAACGTTAAGTTCTCGGTATGGTGGAAAGGCTCGGAGATATTTTTTCCGCAAAGCATACAATTTTTTTATTGAAAAGCGGATTGCATAGCGTGCGCCGTAAATATAAGAGTCTCGAAGCAAAAATGCGCGGTGCAAATTGGCTTGATTTGTTGTGGCTTGCAAAAATTTCAACGTAAGGGCAAGGCGGAGTTTATGCGGCAAAAAAATCCCGCCGAATCGATGCAGGATTTCGGCGGGAGGATATTTTAAATTTGCGCTTTGGCTCGCAGAATATTTAGTCGGTGTTGCCAACGCCGACGTTTTTCTGTGGGATTGCCTTAATAAAGCGGGTTTTCGCGCCGTTTTTGTGGAAGGGAATGACGGTTTCGTAATTTTTCCCGTCAACCGTGTAAGATACTTTATATTTGCCGTAGAAGCCGCGGAAATCCAATGCTTTTACAGGGGTTTCAGAGCCCGCATTGGTTGTCCATTCATCTTTTATAAGGCGTTTAAGGACGTAGTAAGACTTCTTCTTGGTAAAGTCGAAGTTCAATATGCCAGACTTCCATTTGCCTTCCGCCTTACTTGTGCCATCGACTGTATGCCACCATGTAATGGAGTTTACGGCAGGATGGCTAAACCAGAGGCGATAGAATTTTTCCGCAATGTAAGCCTGGTTTTCCTCGCCAACGGGACCTTCCGGAAGCCCCGGTATCGTTATTTCAGTTATTTGCAGGGGAAGGCCGAGTTCGGCGTATAGGTCGAGCACATTTAGCATAAATTCGGGGCGGAAGGCTTTCCCGTTCAAAATGTCGGACCATAGTTTTTCTGAAAATACATGCAGCTGTAGCCCAATTTCGTCAACCTTGCAGCCCCTCAGCAGAAGATTTTGCACGAGCAGATACAGGGGGCAGTATTCGCGGTTTCTATAAGCGTCGTCCCATGCGTCGGTAAGTTCGTTGTATGTGAATACGGCGCTTTCGGGGAGATGCTTGCGGGCCTCTATGAAGGCCTTGTAAACGGCGTCCTTATGCATAAATTTTCTGACGTCTGAATCGTAGAAAGTGCAGAATTCGTTGGCGATATTCCAGTACGGAATTTCTGTCCCGAAGCGCTCGCAAACTTTTTTGATGTAGATGTCTGAGGCGGCGGCGGAGTCTTCCGCTGTTCTTTCAACCCAATCAGGAAAAAACCATTGCTTGTTAAACCAAGTTAGGCAATGCGCGCGGTAGGTAAGATCGAGGTCCTTAAACTCGTCGAGGACAAATGCCGGCGATGGGCGGAAGCGCATGTACGGGGCGTTTTTTTCAAATCTATACACTCCCGGCTGGGGTTCGTAATATTTCCAAAGCACGGAGAGGGTCGCGCCGTTAAAAAGCTCTTCCCAGACGAGCTTTTTCATATTTTTTACCCTTTGCATGTCGATGTTCCCGTTTTCGTCCTGAGTCGCCGCAATTGCCATTGTTGGCGCGCCGAACACAAATTCGTGACGAAGGAGGTTGACTTTCAGGTTCTCAACGGGTTTGTCGAAAGTTATTTTAAAGTCGCTTTTGCGGTTTTGTTCGATGCCGCGCTCTATCCTCCCCTTTATTTCAGGTGAGTCCCACGCGGCTTTCAGTTTGTCGGACACTTTCATGCCGGACTGCAAATTTTCCCCCGATGCGATTGCAGATGCGCATGCGAATATTGTAGCAATAAATAATTTGTTTATTCTCATTTGATTTACTTAGTTATATAATTTCGTTTGATGCGTATGAATAATTAAATAATATAAAAACTGTCGGCTAATCAAGCGCATATTGCGTTTGTGAGTGGCGGAGTTAATTCAAAAAATGCGTGACACGGAAATGTTTTTATGCTTTTTTTATGGCAATCAAGGCGCGGAGATATTCCCGGCAATACGGAATTGCCCCGCGCAAAGAATTCTCAAATCAAAAAGGTAAAAATATATGATGAATATAAAAACTCTGTTGTTGGCGGCTGTCGCCTTCTCGATGGTTGGTTGCGCTACCGATTCCGCATGCGCAAAGGCCCCTAAAAAGAACATAGCCATTCAAATGTATTCCATGCGCGACGACATTAAGAAAGACTATGAAGGGTCTGTCAAAAAGCTTGGCGAAATGGGCTATACGGCGGTCGAGGCCGCAGGGTACGGCGGCGGAAAATTCTACGGTAAGACTCCCGCTGAATTTAAAGCAGGAATCGAAGCGGCGGGCATGAAAGTGCTTTCATCGCATACCACGAAACAACTCTCCCAAAAAGAGCTTGAAACAGGCGATTTCTCGGAATCCATGAAGTGGTGGGACGAATGCATCGCAGCGCATAAGGCGGCGGGCATGAAATATATAGTTGCCCCCTGGATGAGCGTTCCCAAGACTCTCAAAGACCTCAAAACATACTGCAAATACTACAATGAAATCGGCAAGCGCTGCAAGGCTGCCGGCCTTTCATTCGGATACCACAACCATGCTCACGAGTTCCAGAAGGTTGAGGGAAAAGTCATGTACGACTATATGCTCGAAAACACCGATCCCGACCTCGTGTTCTTTGAAATGGACGTGTATTGGACTGTAAGGGGCCAGAAAGCTCCTGTTGACTATTTCAAGAAATATCCGAAGCGTTTTAGGCTTCTGCACATCAAGGACGAAAAAGAGCTTGGCGACAGCGGAATGGTTGGGTTTGATGCGATATTCAAGCATGCAGCCGACGCCGGAATGGAATATCCCATCGTTGAAGTTGAGCGCTACAGCTTTGCCCCTGCTGAAAGTATAAAGAAGAGCATAGACTACCTCAACAACGCTCCGTTTGTAAAAGAGAGCTATCCTGAGAAAAAGTAGTTTTTTTATTGATATCGCGGGCAATAAATAGCCCGAAGATTAAAAAGCGACGGCAAATGCCGCCGCTTTTTGCATATGTATTAGCACTGATAATGAATGAAATATATTTGACAATAAACAGCTTTTTATTAATAATTAGCATATATGAAAATCAAAATTTATGCGTTGTCCTTATTGTCTGTTTTCAATGCGTATGTAGCGACAGCTGTTGATTATTATTACAAGGCTTCCGTTGGCGACTTTAACGACGGCAATTCATGGTATTCAGACGCGGCAAGGACGCAAGTTGCGGGCGCATTTCCCGTCACTGCGGACGACAATGCAATTTTATATAAGATGAACCAAAATTCCGGAGTCTGGGTTAAGGAAATAGACACCAATATGGGCGATCTCATCGCATCCGGGAATACCTCCATTACTTATAGCAAAGTGTTGTTGGGGCAATCCGCTCCTATAAATTTTAATATAGAGGGAAAATTAAAAGTCCAAGCATGCGACGTAGCGACAAGAATGGATTTTAATACAAGTTTTGCCGCCGATGTATCCGACACCGGAAAGCTTGAATTAAATATAGGCGGAATTGAGGTTGGCACGGAAGTTTACGGAGGTGGATCGTACAGCGCGTACGGAGACGTAGCTTTGAGTTTTTCGCTGAGCGATTGGCGCCTTCCAACTACGATAAATGTTGCCGGCGACGTCAAATTGGGCGGCGGAATCATGGGGGTGGACTCCATATCAACCATAACTTTTAATGCCAACGAGACAAATATTTCAGGAGTCGTAGAAATACAGTCGAACGGTTCCAAATATTCGCAATTCTTTATGGCTCGCGACAATGGAACGCTTAGGCTTGGCGGGTTGAAATCTACAATGCGCTCGGACGGCAAATTGGGCGGATCCTTTCTAAATTCGTCGTCGTCGATGAATTCCACTGTCATATTTACAAATGCCGCAGGGACGGACTACATGTTTAAAGGCGAATTTTCCGACTTCGGATTATGGTCGGCTTCCGGCAATGGAAAAATGAATGTAGTAATGGAAGGCGAGGGCACCCAACGCATATACTCTTGCCGTTCTGCCGGAATGGAAAACGCCACAATGAACGGCACTTTTACGATAAAAAGCGGGCGCTTTTTTCTCGAAAATTCGAGCATAAAGGAGGCCAACAGAAACGGGGCGCTATCTCTTGAGGGCGGAGTTTTCGGCACTTCGCGCGACGACACTTCCTCGAGTGGGACGGTATATTTTAAAACTGCCGAATTTAAAAGCGGCGGGCTTGCCTATGAGAATTTTGTAAACCAAAATTCCATCGAATATCAGGCGTCCGATAAGATTGTCATAACAGGACAGTTCGTCAAGAGCGGCACAGGGAAAATTTCCGTGGATTTTTCCGACTCCAACGGAAATGCTCTTGACTTGAGCGGATACGAATTGGCCGAGAGCATAGACGGAATTGAGAATTGGGTTGAGATACTGACAGCCGGCTCGCTTTCGGGATTCGATATGACAAACTCAATAGGCGAAGGCGAATACGACGCAAACTCCAATTTCTATGGAATAGGCGTGGACGACGCATACACTGTGTTTAAATGGGTGGAGTCGCTCGGCAACGGGTACAGCCTGCAAGTGGGATTCGCGTAGGTTCCGGAGCCGGCGGAGGTTGCTGCATTCGCTGGGGTAGCGGCACTCATGGCGATTATGTTGCGCAGGCGCAAGTAGGCAGACTTTGATATAATATTTTCCGGCCCGTTAAAATTTTTTAGCGGGTCTTTTTTATTCTGTATCTGAATGAAAGTCTTTGCGCAATGCGTAAGGCAGTTTGCGCCGATAGATAGCCCCTGCGCTGGGCTGCTGGACAGGAAAACTGTCAGTTTGTAGAAATAGATAGTTATGCGCTTGAGATTCTTGAAAAATGTGCAAAGGGTACTTGCTATGCGGTTTAGTTATGCCAGCGCATATTTTGCAAAGTCGTGAAATTTTTTAGCAATTTTATTGGCATTTAGTTTTTTTAACGCGGTTTTAGTTGGGCGTTTTTTTTGCTTAAATAACGTCCATAGATAAAAAATCGGCGAACAACGCGCCAATAAAAAACCCTCTTTCGCCGCAAACGAAAAAGTTTTAGGCGGAAAAGGGGGAAAATAAAAAGAACTCAGTTCCAGTTTCTATCGTCGGAAGCGCCCTTGCCGTACGATGATTTTGATTCAATCCTTTGTCTATACATATTCTCGGAGAATTTCCTGAAAGTTTCAACAAGCCCGTAATGGGGAGTGTCGGCCATGTCTATGATGCCGATTCCCGAATCGGCCTTGTCGTATCTGCCGGTGGCGGACAAGTCTGTCCATTCAAACCACACAACACCCGCAACCGACGGATTGTTCACTGCGGATTTTAAAAATTCCGCGGTGTATTGCGCCTGTTTCTCGGAAGTTCCGGTTGGAATCATTGTTATTCCGAAAGTTCCTCTATCTTGCGGGGCGAAGTGGTATTCGCCTATTAGAATCGGGCGGTCGAAGCTGCCTTTGGGGAGTTTTAAGTCGGATATATTGTAGCTGTAAGTGTTGCATGTGACTACGTCGCAATAGTCGGCCGAGATGCGCGCGGCGTATTCCCACAGGTCGCCGCTCATTCCAAAGCTGCACCCCAGGTACATTGCCTTCGGATCTATCTCCTTTATGGCGTCGCGGCACACTTGAAAATAGCGGCGGGTGTAGAGCTCCTCGAATTCCGCCATGTCCGACATCGCCTCTTGCGTTTGGGGGACGAAAGATCGGGTTTTTAGAAAGTCTTCGAAAGATTTATAGCCAGATTCCCACGCCGAGTTCAGCCGTTCAATCGAGCCGTATTTTTTTTCGAGAACTTCCGCGAACTTCTTTTTTGAGCTCTGATGCTCTGGGCACGCCAGCACTCCCTTGACGAGGGCGAGCCTGTCCCGCGACCACGGAAGTTCTCCGTCGATAAATACGCCGAAGCAGTACGGTGATTTTATAAGTTCCGCCTTTTTAGCGAGCGCCTCTTTCACAGACTTTTCAAATTTGGGGGAGAACCAGTCTGGCGGAGATTGCCACCAGCCCTTTACAGTTTCTATCCATTCTTCGGGGGCAGAGTTGCATGTGACTGTGTACGGTATTTTGGCGTCGTGGAGGGTGTCGGACTCGGACAAGTGCCCGCCTAAATTTATTCCGAATCTCGAAACGCGCCCGAATAGGATTTTTAAAAGTTTTTGCCTGTCGCGCCCGCCGTATTTCAAATCGACGTTGCGCGCATAGAAGTTGAACGATTTTGCCGGCTTGTCGAAATAGCTTCGTTTAAAAGGTTCGGTAAGCAAAATGTATTTGTCGCCGTTTAAGTCTTCGTAAAATTTTTCGCGCCCTTCGAATGCTGTCGCCCTCGTGGGAGAGGTGCTTGTACGGGCGTCTGTGGGGGGATTGGAAAAAATAGTGCCCCAGCCGAGCGTGCATGCCCCGACGGCATAGAACAGATTGCCCTCCGGGGTTATAAAGAACCATTTGCCGTCTATTTTTTGCGCGCGGAATTTGCCTGTGGCTTCGTATTTGCGGGAGGAGTCCAAAAGGCCGAAATATTTGTCGCGGCCGGCTATTGGCGGGTTTGAGCGCGCCCATTGAGACTCCTGCTTGGCGCGCAGCCTTAGGTCGGCGTCGGAGTTCACCTTGTCTGGCCACTGCCTGTGTTTGTATTGCCCCCAGCGGTCGATGTAGGGGAAAAATTCATCGCGGCTCATTGACAAAACAGGGTCGTCGGGTTTTAGGTAATGGCTTGCGAAGGGATTATTGCGGCATGTGGAAAATTCTTTTTCAGTTTCGACAGACCAGTCTGCGCGCGCCGGGGCAAGGCTACCTTTTATGGATATGTTGTCAAAAGAGAATTCTCCGCCTCTTGGAACTATGACTTCCACGGTACATTTTTCGCCTCTTCTGCCGTGGAACACGCATTTTGATTTTTCCACGTCGCCGGGAGAGTGGGCGAAAGTGCTTTCATTTCTCGATTGCAGAACCTTGCCGTTTTTGTCTTTAAAAAGGACAATCGGGCCGGAACGAGTGTTTTTCAAATTTTTGTATGCAAAATCCACCTCCAAAACATTGAAGTCGGAGGTTGAAAACGTAAATGCGCGCGCGGAAGAATTTTTTGGCGCGCGGCAGACAAGCGACGATTCCCCAAAGATTACACTTGAATTATCGCGGGTTGCCGCCGCATTTTTGCCGGCACATTCCCAATTTGCGCCCGACTCAAAGTTTTCAATGAGGATTTGCTTCTGCTGAAATTCGCCCGCCGCGAGTAGAATCGGCGCCGCAGATATTAGTAGTAAAAATCTCCTAAATGCCATATGTATAACTTCGTTTTGAATTATGATGGCGCTGCTTTAAAAATCTGTCAATTCCATAACTTCAAAGTGTGTTAAATGCATTCGCTTTAAAATAAAAATTTCGAGAACTGCTAAGGCTGTAAATTTTGGGAGCAAGCGCGGACGCCTCTTGCGATATACATGCAAAATATTGGCTTCATTCGCAAAAGAAGCGCATAAAAAAAGCGGGAGCTTCCGCACCCGCTTCCAATCAATTTTAAAAACACGAAGATTTAAAGGGGTGGGGAATCCAGCTCCCCTCGCGCCTTCAATCAACTTTACGAAACAGCTATATATGCCTCATATATGCGGCGACTGTGTTCGACATAAGCATCGCGACAGTCATAGGCCCGACTCCGCCCGGAACGGGCGTTATCTTAGAGCATTTAGGCGCGACGTTTTCAAAGTCAACGTCGCCGACCAGCCTGTACCCGCTCTTTGTCTTTTCAGACGGTATCCTGTTTATGCCTACGTCAATTACGCACGCGCCCTCTTTAACCATATCGGCGGTGACGGTCATTGGCTTGCCTACTGCCGCTATTATAATGTCGGCTTGTGCGCATATTTGCTTCAGATTTTCGCTCTTTGAGTGGCAGACGGTGACAGTCGCGTCGGCGCCCTTCTTCATTAGCAATAGCGCCATAGGCTTGCCGACAATAATGCTGCGGCCTATCACGACAACCCTTTTCCCGGCTGTCGGAACCTCGTATCTTTTTAGAAGCTCCATAATGCCCGCGGGTGTGCATGCGGTAAAGGCGCGCGGATCCTCTTGGCACAGAAGGCCGAGATTGGCGCTGCTAAACCCGTCAACATCTTTGTCGGGGCGCACGCGGTTGAAAGTGTCGCGCTCGCTCAGATGCTTTGGAAGGGGCGCCTGTATGAGTATGGCGTCAACGCAGTCGTCGTTGTTAAGGGAGTCTATTAGCTTGAATAGCTCCTCTTGCGTCACGCTTTCGGGTAAAACGTGCAGACGGCTTTCAATTCCGGTCTCCGCGGCGATTCTCCCCTTCTTCTTGACGTATGAAACCGAAGCGGGATCCTCTCCAACCCTGATAAAAGCGACGCACGGCGGGCGCGTCGCGGAAATTTTTTTTAGTTTCGCCGAGAGTTCCTCGCAGACAATCTTGGCGGTTGCGTTTCCGTCTATAATTTGGGGCATAATTTTTTAACGAAGCTTAATGTTTTCAACTCTGACTACCGGCTCTCCGTCTATTTTTGTAAGAGAGCCGCGCAATACGACGAGCCTTCCGAAAAATCGTTCGATGTTTGAGGTGATGAGCCTTGTGGAGTCTATGTATGCGACAAAATCGCCGTCGATATCGTATATACAATATTTATACGGGGCGGTTGAGCGAAATGGGGAATATGTGCTGCCCGTATATTTGAGAATGCCTACAAGCTCGCGCGGGGCCTCTTGCTGTTCAGCGGTGTCTGAGTTGCATGAGCAGAGCAAAATTGCCGCAGCCACGCACGATAATATTGCCGAAAATAACTTCTGGGGAAATTTCATAGCATATACACTTTTTATAAAAGCGTTCGCGATTGCAAGCCGAATTGCGATACAATAGCGTATTTTTCCGCAGGCATTTTAACGGATATTGCCGGAATATTAGTCTTGATTTTATTGCGGTTGGGCGTAGCTTCGATTACTGAAAGCTTATATTGCCAGACGGGCGCGATGTACATTATAGCGGGCGCGCGGATATGGCATTCATACTAAAAAATTAAAATGGACCGCATATGGATTGGCTCGAGAATCTCTTTTTCGGAGCGGGAATAGCGCACGGGATATTCGCGTTTGCGCTCGTCATTACAATAGGAGTGCTTCTTGGGCGCGTCAAAGTTGCGGGAGTCTCGCTCGGCGTGACGTGGATTCTCTTCGTGGGCATAATAGCAAGCCATTTTGGAGTTAGGGTGGAATCGCAAACTCTCAATTTCTTTAAGGAATTCGGACTGGTTTTATTCGTTTTTTCGATAGGTTTGCAAGTGGGGCCGAGCTTCTTTTCGTCCTTCAAAAAGGCGGGGATAGGAATGAATATGGTTGCCGTGGCGATTGTCGTAATCGGGGTAGTGGTGACTATTGCAATACACTATGCAACGGGGGTTCCGATGTCGACTATGGTAGGAATATTGTCCGGGGCAGTGACAAATACGCCGGGGCTCGGAGCCGCCACGCAGACATATACAGACATTACAAATCTCGACGACCCTTCTATTTCACTCGGCTACGCAGTTGCGTATCCGCTTGGCGTAATAGGCATAATAGGCTCTCTCATATTCTTAAAATACTTCTTCAAAATATCTTTTGACAGGGAGTATGCTGAAATTGAGCGAAGGAAGGGGCTTAAAATCGGGGCGGACAGAATTACGCTCGTGGTTGGGAACCCGTCGCTTGAAGGTAGGACTATCGATGAAGTTCAAGAGCTGGCGGGCAGGCATTTTGTAATTTCCAGAATATGCGGTCAGGACGGGAAAATACAAATAGCAAAGTCTGACAGCGCCCTTAAATTGTCCGATAAAATCCTCGTTGTCGCAGAACCCAAAGACATCGATTTTCTCGTGGCGTTTTTCGGGAAAAGAATAGAGATGGAATGGCAGAAGATGGATACTGCATTGGAGGCGCGGCGCGTAATGATAACCAACCCGAACGTAAACGGAAAGACCCTCGGCAAGCTCGGTCTATACGGCGGATTCTCATTTAACATAACGCGCGTAAACCGCGCCGGAATCGACCTTGTTGCCCATCCTGACTTGCAGTTGCAGATGGGCGACCGCGTCACTGCCGTCGGCACCGCCACTTCCCTTAAAAACGTAGAAAAAATACTTGGAAATTCGATGATGCGCCTAAGGCAGCCCAACTTGGTCCCGATATTCCTCGGTATATTGGTTGGCGTGCTCGTCGGGAGCATTCCGTTTTTTATACCCGGCATACCGCAGCCAATAAAGCTCGGATTGGCTGGCGGCCCGCTTATAGTATCCATATTGCTAAGCAGATTCGGGCCGAAATTTAAGCTGGTGACCTACACGACAGTAAGCGCCAACCTTATGATTAGGGAAATCGGCATAGCAATATTCCTTGCGGGAGTGGGGCTTGGGGCGGGGCAGGACTTCGTCTCTACAGTCATAAACGGCGGGGGATACAAGTGGATTGGCTACGGCGCGGTTATAACCGTGCTGCCGGTTGTCATAGGCGGAATAATTGCAAGGCTTTGCTTAAAGCTCGACTATTTTACGCTGATGGGCGTTCTTTCAGGCAGTACTACAAACCCTCCGTCTCTGGCTTATTCAAACGCCACTGCCGACAACGATATGCCGGCTGTCGGATACGCCACTGTATATCCGCTCACAATGTTTTTGAGAGTCTTATCGGCACAGCTGCTCATAATATTTTTTATTTGATTGCGTATTTATTAATAAGCGCCGCTGGGCCTTGTAGCGAATGCTATGTGAATGGGGAAGGCGGGAAAAATGCACCAATTTAAAATAGGCGTTGCATTGGCGTTGATTATTTCGGATTGCACAAATGCGTATTTTAGGGCTCTCAAAAGTTCTTTAAGCGCAATGTTAAGCCGTCCGCGCTTATCGGCTATAATATTATCGTGAGCTTGCAGATATTGTATGGCGTATGGAAATGTCATGGCAGGGCTCTTTTATAGCGCATTTTTATTGCTTTATAGAACAATCAAGCAAAGTGGCATTTTCGATGCCGCGACATAGGCTAAGTTTGCGCAATAAAATCCATTGTTGCCAACATCGGAAAGGCGCTTTTTTTTAATTCTTAAAATCGAGCCAATCCAATATTTCTGTCGGGTGGTTCAATGTACTTAATTCATTGCTTCCGGCAATACGCTCTAAGCCCGAACGGCGTGCTTGCCCGTCGATAAAAACGCATAATTGTATTCAAACTGCAATGTTCCCGAAACCCGCACCCACCGCGCTCTATGTCCAACGAATTTTGCGGTTTCAGAAAGAGGGTAGAGCGGAGTTTAACTAAAATGCGCAAAGTTTTCAGCCATTCTCTATAAAATATGAAATTTTTGCTATATCTATGGAAAATAAAAAAACCGGCACATTTATCGTACCGGCTTTGCGCTTTAAATAAGAACTTTGGTTATCGGAGATTTAAAACTTGCACGTTAAATCTCGGCGCCGACTTGTTCGCGGGATCGTAAACCAACAGCATAGTCTTGGCGTCGTCCGGGAGCGATATTATGTTTTTGTAGCATGGAATCCATTTGCCTTTTACGCGCTTTGCTATTTGGCAGGTTATTCCCGCATTATCCTTCTTCTTTGGCGAGAATATAAAGGAGCGTCCGGGGCCGATTATGCTTGTCTGCCCGTTTATGTTAAAAGCAACCGATTGGTGCGTCATATTCATTACGGCAAACTTGTTTTTGGGAAGCTCCTTCGGGGAGATATTCATCGGATAAAATCTCGCATTGTTGCCGCTCTTTATCATGAGGGCAAAAATATCGCCTGACGGAACTGGAATTTCAAAGCTGCCGGCACCGGTAAAGTTCTCGTCCGCTTCGGGCTTTTCGGGATTGGGAAGATTGGTTTTCAATCTTGAAAACCGCATGGTTTTGGGGCCCTTATATTTGATTGTCACCATTTGGCGCGGAGAAATTTTGAGCTCATGCCATTTATCGTCCGACTTATAGAATAGATTGGAATCTTTCGATGCCGCTTTTCTCGATGATATTATGCCTGTACCAAAGTCGGGCATGGATATGGAGTTTGCAAAGCCCCATCTATATATTTTTATATTTACGCTAACATATTCTTCGCCCTTTTCCTCTTCCTCCTTTTCACCCTCGGCGTTTGCGGCAGGATTTGAGCCTGATGGAGCCGGAGCCGCGGAGTTTGGCGCAACTGTCGCATTTACTGTCGCGGAACTTTGGTTACCGGAAGTTGTAGTGGTCGTAGCCGTTTGGGCGGCTGCGATAAACGGCAATAAAATGGCCGCAATTAGGTATGGTCTCTGTTTTATTGTCATGTATGGATTCTAAAAATTAAAAAGGCGCGCTTCCCCATGCTGGGGAAGCGCATTTGTTAAACTATATTTCACTGTCGTTGAGCCATCTGAACGATACTACTTTGAAACGTCTGCCAAGCGCCTTGTTGAGGTCGCTGAGTTCGCTTGTCATTTCGTTTAGATACTCTCTCTTAGACGTAATCGTTTCTTCTTCCTGGTGGCCCATTTCGAGTTCTCTTCCGGTTGTATCGGTCGGTTTCTGACCTTCATTAGATATGAGCGTGTCAGTATCGATATATTCCGGAACTCTCTGTATTACCATTTCGCACCAAGCTTTGCTTTCGATATTCCCCGTTATAGAGTTCTTTATTTCACCGTAGGCCCTGATCTTGAAAGTGTCGGAGCGCACGGTTATAAAAGAGCCTATCTTTGAGAGAATGTCCTGCTGCATGAGGTATGCCGGAGCGCCTGTAGCCTGCGGGCCTATCGCGCCGCGCCAGTTTTCCCAAATATCCTTGGGGTTGGCGTAGTTTCTATAACCTTCAGACTTCTTGATGGCATCCGTCATATTGTTGTCGTCGTCGATTGATATGCACAACTCGTCGTGGAATGCTGAGTTTATAGTGGTGCTGTCGATTGCAGCTTGCAGTACGCCCTTTTGCATGTGCGTAATTTTGTGCGTACCGCCTTTGTCGTCGAATTCCTTATCGAGATTTGTCCTATCGGCGTCCTCTTCGGGCATGGGCAGGGGATCCGCAGTAGTGCTTTGCCCGCCCAGGGAATCCGTGTATCTCTGTTCGGCTCCCACGTTTGATACGACGCGGTTGACGAAGTCGGACAGCGAATAGAACGGCCCTCTATCCTTTATGTGCTCAACAATCGCGCATGCGAGCTCTTCAATCTCGTCTTCCGATAGCGACCTGTACCCCTGCATGACGGTCGGGGAATCCATTTGGTCGCCTGCCTGGAAGGGATCGGCCCTATACGGAGCTTCCCACCTGATAAACGGTACTTTGTCGGGCTCGGTAGTCGGGCTTCCGGAGTATCCTTGTACCTCTTCTCCGTAGTGGATTGATAGAATCGCCTTCCACGCGTCTATATTTGTGGAGTTGACGTTGAAGGGCCCGTTTATCCACAACTTAGAGGCATTCTCATCGAAGTGGTCTTCCGTGTCTATAGAGTCAAGCTGGCTCAATTTCAAGTATTCGTCTTCGTCGGATGTCGTATATTGAATCCTCGGATTGAGCGGATAGGCGTTGCCGGGATCCAACCTTGAGGCGTCCTGCCTGTCGTCGATTCTGTACGGAAGCGTAGAGAAGAAGTATTCGTCCCACAGGACATTGTTTAGGTGCCAGGACATATCGTATATAGCATGGCGGTCTTCTTCAAAGTCGCTTTCGCGTTTGCCGTTCCAGTACTTTGTGCTTTGAGTCCAGTTTATCAGACCTTCGTCGTCGCGCTGATTTGCACCGTCAAGCCAAGATACATGGTAGGAGCGGTCCGGAACAATTCGGCTCGGGCATAGCGAGTTTCCTATTGCAAAGGGCGCTACGAGCGAATCGGGATACCCGAGGTGGTACGAATTGTACCAGTTGTTTGCGCTGGTATTGTCTTGCATGTCCCAGTCGGAGGGCCGGAAGTTTCCAACTCCGAACGAGAGGTTTGCGCTAGCGAGGTTCGCGGGGTTCGACACAACCTCAGTGCGCCTCAAAATGTGGTGTATCGGCGCGGTTTCGGCTCCGATGGAGTCGCGCAAACCAACGTAGGCGTACCCTTGGGTTGGCATATTTATATTGTAGCCAACATTGCTCATACCGTCTCCAACGCCTTCGTCGGAGGAGTATATTTGCGATGATGCCTGCATGTTGCTGGAAATTCTGCCTATTGTGTTGTAGACGAATTTCCCGTCGGTGGTGGCCGATGCCGCCAACTCGTACGGAACATCTCTGCCGCAGTATTCCTGCCCAAAGAATGTCGCGCGGATATCGCCGTTTACAAACAGTCTTCTGTTGAAGAAAGGCTGCGAGCCGGGCGTATTTTCGGCATAAGGCTGGGCGAATATCAAACCGTAGGGTATAAGGGTTGTTTCGTCGCCGCCCGCTGTAATTTGGTCGTGGAGCGTCTTCTGGTAATCGAAATCGGTGCTTTCTACGACTCTTCCATTGAGGTCGCCCTTTACAGACTCAGGCGCAGCGTCGCCGAGGAAGTCCTGACCGTTGTTTATCCTTTGCCCGTACCACCTCCAATAATTTGCCGAGTGGCGCCTCGGATTCAACGCGAGCCAGTTTATATAGTATCTGGCGCGGAAAACTTCCGAACTTATGTCGCCGTTTTCTCCACTCTGCATTGAAGTGATGTAGTCTCTTTCGGCGGCGACGTCGTTCAACTCCGCTATGCCGGTCCGGTCGGTATCGTAGAACTTTTCAAACGCTCTCAATGATGTCAGACGGCTGTTGTTGCGGATGTGTCCGGGCATGTGGAAATTCACCCTGGACGTATCACCCGTGCGTTGCCCCGTAGTTGCGCTATATACAAGTGTGGGATCGGGGAAGCTCTGGCGCGCATTGCCCAGATATATTCTATACCCTCTTATCTGTGTCATTACAGGCGTATAGTCGGTGTACACGCCGGAGCCTGAATTGTTTGTGGAGGTCGGGATTTCATTGAATTTGAAGCCGTCTCTCTTCCAGAGCCACACGTTAAGCATCAATTCCTTGTGGTAGCCTCTCGTGCCCAGCTGGCGGTAGAAGTACCTCTTCAGCCCCTCCTTTAGTTCGGGGAGTCGTTGACCTGCTTGTTCATAATCAGGCATGTATGCGAACATTCCGTAGCCGTTAGGCGTCATATTCGGTCCGGCATTGAGGGGGCGGGCGATATTTCCGTTCCCGGCGTGCCAACCGGTGACGTCCTGCATATCTATGTAATATTGGGATATGTTCGTCGGGGGCGTGTTGTTGTTGACGTCCCTCATATTCAAGTTATATGCGGGATTGCATACCGAAAACTTGGAGCCGGGATTGAGGTCGAAGAGAACATTTGCGTAGCGGAGCGAGGAGTAGTCCCAAGTTGAACCGCTCGAATATTTCAGATAGTGCTCAGATTCCGGGTGCGGAATGTCCATATAGAAGCACCCTCCGAAAGTTCCGACTTCTTCGTACGGCAACATTAGCGCGCGATCCTCGTACGGAGTCTCGTCTTGGCCTCTATATTCAACTGCTCCGTTGGGGCCTATTTCGTTTTGCTTTACAAGGCTTGAAGTGCCTCTTCCGGTTTGGGGGTCCCCAACGTAAGCTACTATGTCTTCCATCACAAATATGACCGCCTTGCCAGGTTCTATGCCCTTTTCGCAGTAGGCCATAAATCTTAGGTCGCCTACAAGTCCGTCTCCGGCATCTGTGTTAACATTGTTGGAATCGTAAGCTGCTATACCGCGCTGGCAGCGGAATAGATAGTTGTTTCTGTCGGTGTTTCCGCCGGAGTTCGGTTTTACGAACCTTCCGTGGTAGGCCGACATATACAGATTGTTGAGGTACAGCGGAATTCTCGCAACGCGCGCCGACCATGTCCCGGTTTTATCCATTGTAGCCCTGGCTTGGGTAAGGTCCGGAACGATATTGCCGGTGCCTATTATTCCCTTCCAGTGGAATGTGGAGTTGGTATTGTCGTTTTTCCAAGTTCTGGTCTGCTGCGAAACCGCATTGGGCGCTATGATTTCGCACGGAGCCACGGAGAGCTGACCAGACCTATTGTTGGTCGTGCCGTACCCCAAGGGCAATATTCTATTTGCATAGAAGAATGTCTTTGTGGACATTATATAGGGTAGGGGCGTATTTATATCGTCGTTGGCGTTAGTGTTGGAACGATAGGTGAGCGAATTGTTTACGGAACCGCTGTCCCACATCCAACTGGAGACATCGTCGGGGTTTTGGTAGCCCTGGACTCCCTGGTTCCATATTCCGAGCCTCGATAGCTTTATATAAGTTCTGCGCATGTTGTTGTCATTGCCTATGACATTGTCGGCAAGCGACGGAATTAGCTCGGTTCTTATATCGCGCAGGCACTGAAAGTTTTCCCCGGAACGGTATCCGACGGCAAATCTGAACGAGCCTATCGGATTTTCTTCGCTGGCTTGTATCTGCAAGATGTAGTAGCTGTCTCCGGCAATCCTTGTGTCGTACGGGTTGTAGAGTATCAGCATTGGGATAATGTGTAGCCTGACTCCGTAGCGCTGCTCGCCGTAGTGAACGAAGGTTGGCACATAGAATATCTGGAAGCGCTTGACAACGGGCTTAAAGCCGAATCTGTCGTCTGTCTGCACTCTGTCTTTTAACTTGCCTTCCTCGGGGTCGTTTTCAGTTCTTAGGTTGTAGTAGGAACGCAACTGGCTCCACAGCGGGCCGCCCGGATCCTTAAACAGAAATTTGTCGGAAAAGAGCTCGTTTAGCATCGAGCCGATTGTTGAAGCGCCTTCGTAGTCACCGCCGGAGAGGTCGTCGTGGACAAACATCTGCGGGGGGAACATGTGCCCGATCCCGTGGTTTAACTTGCTCTTTTCTCCGCGGGGCTGAATTCGGGTCTGCGAGATGTTTTTACCCATCATGTCGTTCCACAGGAGCGGGTACGCAGAGGTTTTGTATTCGTATCCTGCGGTTCCATAGGGACGGGGGAAGTATTCGGGGGCGTTGTCGTTGATTTCATCGCCCGGATCTTCCTCTTCATTAGCATAGTCGAGGCGGGTAAGGCCAAGTGACAGGTCTTTTTTGAAGCCGCCTTCTCTTACGTTTACCAACAAACCTTTCGTGTTAAACGTGACTCCGTGGAAGAATAGTTTGGAAAGCTGGGTTGTGACGGGAACATTGCCGGATTTTAGTATATCTATTTGCTTTACGTCGGTAAGGTATCTCAATGTGGCGACTGAATTCGGGTCTGCGGATTCTTCGTCATTATTGATCTCAAAGGCCTTGATTCCGGCGCTTCCAGATACCGGCACGGTAAGCCCGTTTATACCGGAGTAGAACGGGAGGCTTTGTATCCTGTAATCAATGTCTTTGAAAATAGTAATGTAATTCTTGGGGGCTACTGCATTCAGCGAGGCTTTCTGGCCTTCGTCTGACACCCACCATGCGATTCGCGTTTCTTTGCCGTCTTCGCGGACTTCGTTCGTTACCGGATTAGGGTCGTTTCTCAGCGTCACAATCGGGACCAACACATGCCCGTTTTTGCTTGCAGGGTCGTCGTACCCTGAATACGAACCTTCGGCGACTGCCCTTACGTATTGCCCGGGATTTAGCTTTTGTGTGGGCTTGTATTGCAAGTGCGAGCCTGTGGTGTCGTTTTCGTCGCGGACCTTATTTCCGGATACGAGCCAAGTGACAGCTTCGTCAACAGTCCTTCTTATGTATTCTTCGCGCTTTTCGTCCTGGCCGATTTTGTCGGGGTGCAGGCGGATATGGCTATACCAAACTCCGACCCAGTTGCGGTTTTCGGAGATGGGGTCGTCCGATGAGATGTTTTCGACCTCTTCACGGTCTATTCCCATCGGATTTTTCCACCATTCGTACTTTTCGTCCTGTTCGAGCTGTTCGATACCGGGCGCGAGTTGCTTTTCAAACATCATCGCGTTGGCTGTTATGCGCTGGTCCGGACCGAGTGTTTCTTGGACTCTCGACATCGCCTGATATGCGGCGAATTTTGCCGCTTGGCGCGCCTTGAAATCGTACAGGGACTGTCGGCTCAATCTGAGCTGCTGTTGTACCATTGTCGCGAGGGTGACAACCAACAGCACCATAAATCCCATCAGAGCAAGGGAAAGTACGAGCGCAAACGCCTTCCTATCGCGGGGGCGCTTTGAAAGCGCGGTTTTCGATGAGGTAATAGGGTAGTTCATATGGCTTAGTAGTTAAATTCGCGCCGCGTTTAACGCAAGCAAAATTTTTATGTCTTAGGGTTATATTGCTCCCGTAATTTGGGGAGATTTTTTTTAGTTTGTATGCCAAAATTTAAGATTCCGGCGGTGGAAATTTCTTATTGCTTATAATTAAATAGTTAAGTTTTTTATAGCAGCGTATTACCCATAATTTGATTGGGAGGAATGGTTTTTTTTTGCACCTCCAATTCGGCAAGGCAGACGCCGCTTTGTCCAAATATTTAATCGGAAAATTTGCCTCCCTTTTAATATTAGAGTAAAAAGCGGAAATTTTTGCCTATTTTTTTTGGCGGAGATTCTATTTTTTTAATAAAATGTCTCCTCACGCTTCTACAAGTTTTGGGGGAGTTTTACTCTCTAACTGCAAGTAAAGTCGGCGCGAATGGCAAATTGCAATGGGCTTGGCTCGGGTTGGCTATCCAGCCGACGGTTAAGGCGGTACACGCGTTCAATCGCTGTTGGTTTTTGGTTGGTTCAATTCCTCGGAAAAAGAAATTTTTTCTCGTTCGGCAGATTTTTTACAAGTATTGGTAAGATTATTTCTAAAAGCAGTGCTTCCCGCCTTATGCAGGTGGCGACAAACGCCAGTACCGATAAAAAATCTCCGCGGCAGATTTGGGCAGAAAAAACCCTAAATCCCATTTGCCTTGCGCGAAACTTTAAGACATCTCGAGCATCCGCTCTATCGGCTTCCGAGCCCTCTCTATGACTTCCGCCGAAAGTTCTATTCGCGGCTCGAGCGTTTCGAGACACTTTAAGAGCTTTTCCGGCGTGTTGGAGAGCATGTCGCGGCAATGTTGGGCGGGCTTGCCAGAGACGGGCGCGGAGATGAAGGTCTTGTCGGGAATTTCGCGCCTGAGGCGGTGTATCATCTCGACGATTGTTGCTATTATAAATTTGTCGGAGGGATTTTCGCGGCAGAATTTTATCATTTTTTCCGTGCTGCACACGCAGTCCGAGACGTCCCGCACAGCCTTCGGACACTCCGGATGGCATACGAGCGGCGCCCCGCCAAAAGCTTTTTTGGCTTCGAGCAATTCTTCGGCGTTGTACTGGACATGCGCGCGGCAATACCCGTTCCAGAGAATCATATCGCGCCCGGTTTGCTCTATTATCCATGAGCCAAGGTTTTGGTCGGGGCAAAATATTATTTCCCTGTCTGCGGGAATTTGGCGCACTATATCGAGGGCGTTGCCGCTCGTGCAAATTATGTCGCTTAGCTCCTTCACGCCCGCTCCGCAATTTATGTAGGATATTACAAGGGCGTCCGGGTGCTTCTTTTTAAATGCCGCCAGTTCGAGTGGCTCGCACAGCTCTTCAAGCGAGCAGCCCGCGGCGCGGTCGGGGATTACAACTGTCTTGTCGGGGTTTAATATTTTTGCGGTTTCCGCCATGAAGTCAACTCCCGCAAAGGCGATGACCTTGGCTCCGGCTTTTTTTGCCTGCCTTGAAAGGCCGAGCGAGTCCCCGACATAGTCGGCGACGTCCTGTATTTCCGGACATACGTAGTTGTGCGCGAGTATTACGGCGTCTCGCTCTTTTTTCAGCTCGAGAATGCGTTTTTGTGTGTCCGTGAGCGGAGGTTGCGGACAATCTTTTAGCGGGGGGAATACTGTTGCGTTCATTTCTATACTGTAAATTTAAAAGATATTTTCTGCAATCGCGGCTTTTGTCAAGATATATGGGTTAATCACATTTTATCAAATCGCCAAAAAGAGTTGAAAAAAAAATAAATGGGGCTAATGCATTATTTGTATGAATAAAAAATTTGTTTCGATTCTGGGAATACTCGCCGTGAGCGCGGCGTCTCTTGTGGCCGAGACCCTTTCCGACGGCGACTTGAAAATGCGTCTAAAAGCTTCCCGCGACGGCTCCCAATACAAGCAGGGCGAGCCGGCTGAATTTGTGCTTGAAGTCTCAAGATCGGACAAGCCGCAAGCAGGAATCCGCTTTTGGAGCAGCGTTAGCAAGGACGGGATAAACCCGACCTTAAACGACTGCGGCATTACAGACAAAAACGGCAAGGCTGTAATCAAGGCGGGCACACTCAAAGAGCCGGGGGTTCTCAGATGCTCCGTAGGTGTCTATAATCCCGACACTAAGAAAGAGACGCAGCTCATGGCGGGCGCCGCGTTCGAGCTTGACAAAATCCGCCCGGGCCTCCCCGTTCCCGCAGATTTCGCAGAGTATTGGAAGGCGCAAAAGCGCATGCTCTCCGAAATACCGATGAATGTAGATATGAAAGAGGTTCCGTGCGACAATAAAAATGTGGAGCTTTTCGACATAAAAGCCGACACTTTCAAGGGATTTTTAACCGGATACTACGCGCGTCCGAAGGGCGCAAAACCCAAGAGCTGCCCTGCCATACTTTTCCCGCACGGGGCTGGAGTGAGGTCGTCAAACAAAGGGGGGCCGGTTGCTTGGGCGGCGCAGGGGTACATTGCGCTCGACTACAACGCCCACGGCATACCAAACGGCAAGCCGAAAGAATTTTACGAATCGCTCGCGAAGAACGAACTTAAAGACTACCGCTATGTCGGCGCGGACAACCGCGACAACAGCTTCTTCCGCGTGCTCTACCTGCGCACGATGCGCGCCCTCGAATTTCTGATGGACCAGCCCGAATGGGACGGAAAAATTTTGATAGTCAACGGCACGAGCCAAGGCGGCGGGCAGGCGCTCGCGGCGGGCGGACTGTGCGACAAGGTGACGTATGTTGCGGCGTTTGTCCCCGCGATGTGCGACCACAACGGCATAGCCGCAAAGCGCGTCTGCGGTTGGCCGAATCTCTTGCGCCCCGACAAGTTCGGCGCGTACGACAAGAGCGTCTATGAGGCATCTCCGTATTTTGACGCTGCAAACTTTGCGTCCATGATAAAGGGCGAGGCCTTTGTGACTACCGGCTTGCGCGACAATGTTTGCCCGCCGAGCTCCGTATCCGCCGCGTATTCCAACATAAAATCCCCCAAGACATTCCGCATTGCCGAGGAGGGAAGTCACGCAGTGCCCGGGGATTTTTATGACGAAGGCGCAAACAGAATACGCGAGCACGTCAAAAAAATGCGCTCTAAATAGCGGTCGTAAAATTTTTCCTCAAATTGGCGCGCGGATATTTTCCGCGCGTTTTTTATTAGGGAATTAAAAAGGCTCAGGTATTGCGAGAGGCAAATGCGCCATGCACTGCGGTCTGTGCAAACTCTTTCGCATCAAGATTGCATTTTGATGATGGGCGAGTACGCGCCAGAAATATTAAAAACTTAAATAGTGCTCGTGTTTATTTGGATAATCGCGCGCAAAGCCGGCTTTTTTTAGGCGGCAATATATTTTTTATTGGCGGCAAAATAAAAATTGTGGCGGCTATTTTGCACAACAGGGCTTGGGCGGCGCTATTGCTCGCTGGGCTGATATTGCCCGTAGTAGTCTTGGGCGGAGCTTTTGCCCGTAATTCGAGCTTTGGTATTTTATTCAATTCAAGCGGGATATTTTGTAGCCTGTGCCGTTTTTGGGGCGTGCAGGATCGCGCATGTGCCTATGTGTCAGAATGGCGCACGCTATGTGACATATGTTGCAATCCGCACGCTGTTTAGAGACATATTAAAAATGGCCAAAATGTGCAAGTGGTTGAAATATAACATAAACAGAAAGCGAATGTAAGGCTGGCATAACGAATGCTAAAAGAAAAGGCATATGAGTAAAATATTAGGAATAGATTTAGGAACCACGAACTCTTGCATGGCCGTAATGGAAGGCGGCGAGAGCACGGTTATCCCCAATAGGGAAGGCGGAAGGACAACTCCTTCCATTGTTGCATTTACAAAATCGGGTGAAAGGCTTGTTGGTCAGGCGGCTAAACGTCAGGCTATAACAAATCCCGGCAACACGATTTTTTCAGCAAAGAGGCTTATAGGCCGCAAGTATTCGGAAGTTGAAAAGCTTGCCAAACAGTTGCCCTATAAGGTAGTAGAAGGCCCCAACGGAGCGGCGATGATTGAGTGCCAGGTCGGCGACAAAACCGAAAGGTTCTCGCCCGAACAGATATCCGCTATGGTGTTGCAGCATTTGAAAGCCGACGCCGAAGCGTATCTCGGAGAGCCGATAACCGAGGCTGTCATAACAGTCCCCGCGTACTTTAACGACGCCCAGAGGCAGGCTACAAAAGATGCCGGAACGATTGCCGGCCTGAATGTCCGCAGAATAATAAACGAACCTACCGCGGCTTCTTTGGCTTATGGCTTGGACAAGAAAAACGACGAAACAATCGCCGTTTACGACTTGGGAGGCGGCACGTACGATATTTCAATACTTGAAATCGGCGACGGCGTCTTTGAAGTGAAAGCCACCAACGGCGATACCGAACTCGGCGGCGACAACTTCGACTCTGCCATAATGGATTGGCTTATCGACAATTTCAAAAAGGAAAACGGCATAGATCTCCGCAACGACCCGATGGCGCTGCAACGCTTGAAGGAGGAATCTGAAAAGGCGAAGATTGCATTGTCCTCCGCGCAGGAGACCGACATCAACCTGCCGTTTATCACGGCGGACGCGACCGGCCCGAAACACTTGAATGTAAAGCTCACGCGCGCTAAACTCGAGCAGCTTACAGATTCGCTCATTGAAAAGACTGTAAAGCCGTTTGAGGCATGCTTGAAAGACGCGAACTTGTCGAAGTCCGACATAGACGAGCTGGTTCTCGTAGGCGGTATGACTCGTATGCCGAAAGTTGTTGAAACGGCCAACAAGCTCGCCGGCAAAGAAGCCCACAAGGGCGTAAACCCGGACGAAGTTGTTGCGCGCGGCGCGGCAATTCAAGGCGGCGTGTTGCAGGGAGATGTGCGCGACGTTCTGTTGCTCGACGTGACCCCTCTTACGCTTTCAATCGAAACCGCCGGCGGGGTTGCCACTCCGATGATAGAGCGCAATACTACAATACCGAAGAAAGCCTCGCAGATATTCTCCACATACGCGGACAATCAGACGGCTGTCGATATAAGAGTGTTGCAAGGTGAACGTCCGATGGCAAAAGACAACAAACTAATAGGCAATTTCAGGCTCGACGGAATAAATCCCGCTCCGAGAGGCTTGCCGCAGATTGAGGTCACATTCGACATAGACGCAAACGGCATATTGAACGTAAGCGCGAAGGATAAATCCACAGGCAAGGAGCAAAAGATAACCATTACAAATTCGAGCGGCTTGAGCAAAGAGGAAGTCGAAAGACTCCGCAAGGAAGCCGAACTGCACGCGGCCGAAGACGCCAATATAAAAGAGACTGCGGAAGCCCGCAATGAGCTCGACAATATGGCTTACGGCATTGAAAAGCAGATAAAGGAAAACGGCAGCAAGCTTCCGGCGCAAATCAAGGGCGAACTCGAAGAGGGCGTAAAGAAGGCGCAGGAATTGTTGAAGGACAATTCGGCAACGAAAGAGGCTCTCAAATCCGAGACTCAAAAGCTCACAAATCTGCTCGAACAGTCTGCTAAGTACTTCCAAGAAGCGGCGCAATCCTCAGCTTCGGCAGGTGCGCAGCAGGCGCAACCGGGCGCAGGCCAGTCTTCTGAAGCTCCTAAAAACGACGCTGTTGACGCGGACTTTGAAGTAGTGGACGACGACGACTCTAAAAAGTCCTCTTAATAAACGATAAAGTTTTCCCCTTCGGTCGGAAACGGCCGGAGGTGAAACTTTTTGTCTTTTCATTGGGGCGCAAGATTAGTAATATTGGCGTTTATTTAAATTTTCATTAAAAACAAACAGACAAAAACTATGGCAAAAGTAAATATCCAACCTCTTGGCGACAGAGTGCTCGTCAAGCAAGTAGAAGAAAAAGAACAAGTAAAAGGCGGCATCATAATCCCCGATTCCGCCAAGGAAAAATCGCAGGAAGCAACCGTTGTTGCTGTCGGATTGGGACGCACTCTCGATGACGGGAAGCGCTCTTCGTTTGACGTGAAAGTCGGAGACAGAGTTTTAATTTCCAAGTACGGCGGCACGGAAGTCACCCTCAACGGTGAAAAGTACATGCTACTGCGCGAAGACGACATCGTCGCCATCCTCAAATAACATTTAAAAAATAAAAAATACAAATATGGCTAAACAAATTATTTTCGACGAAGCAGCCCGTAAAAAGATTCTCGCGGGCGTAACGATTCTCGCCAAGGCAGTCAAAGCGACTCTCGGCCCGAAAGGCCGCAATGTCGTAATCGACAAAAAATACGGCGCTCCCTTGATAACAAAGGACGGCGTAAGCGTTGCGAAGGAAATCGAACTTGAAGACGCCTTTGAAAATATGGGCGCCCAGATGGTCAAGGAAGTTGCGAACAAGACTTCCGACAATGCTGGCGACGGCACTACAACTGCTACAGTTTTGGCGGAGGCAATCTACCGCGAAGGCTTGCGCAACGTAGCGGCAGGCTGCAACCCGATCTTTGTAAAGCGCGGCATCGACAAGGCTGTTGACGCGGCAGTAAAAGAACTTGCCAAGAATTCCAAGACTGTTAAGGACAGCGAGGAAATCAGGCAGGTTGCCACCGTATCCGCCAACTGGGACAAGGAAATCGGCGACATCATTGCCGAAGCCATGAACAAGGTCGGCAAAGACGGCACAATAACTGTTGAAGAAGCAAAGACAATCGAAACCTCCCTCGACGTCGTCGAAGGTATGCAGTTCGACAAGGGCTATCTCTCGCCCTACTTTGTCACCAACACTGAAAATATGGAGTGCGTTCTCGAAGACGCATACATTCTCATACACGAGAAAAAAATTTCCAACCTCAACGAGCTCCTGCCGATATTGCAGGCTGTTGCCAAGACCGGCAAACCGCTCATGGTTATCGCAGAAGACGTCGAAGGCGAAGCGTTGGCGGCATTGGTTGTCAACAAATTGCGCGGCATGCTGAATGTGTGCGCCGTAAAGGCTCCGGGATTCGGCGACAGGCGCAAGGCAATGCTCGAAGACATCGCAATCCTCACAAACGGCCGTTGCATCACCGAAGACTTGGGCATCAAGCTTGAAAATATACAGCTTGCGGACCTCGGCAAGGCAAAGCGCATAACAGTTGGCAAGGAAAACACGACAATAGTCGAAGGCGCCGGCAAGTCTGCCGACATCCAGGCGCGCGTAAAACAGTTGCGCAAGGCCATTGAGGAAACAACCTCCGATTACGACCGTGAAAAATTGCAGGAACGCTTGGCGAAATTGGCAGGCGGTGTTGCCGTAATCAATATCGGCGCCGCTACCGAACCCGAGATGAAAGAAAAGAAAGCCCGCGTTGACGACGCTCTGCATGCGACCCGCGCCGCTGTTGAAGAAGGCATAAGCGCAGGCGGCGGCGTTGCACTGTTGCGCACGGCTTCCGCAATCGACAAGCTCGAGCTTGAAGGCGACGAAGCAATCGGCGCGCAGATTGTCCGCAAGGCAATCGAATCTCCGTTGCGCCAACTTTGCGAAAACGCCGGCGAAGAAGGAGCTCTCGTTGTCAAGGAAGTCTTGAAGAGCAAGGGCAATATGGGCTACAATGTTGCGACCGGCAAGTTTGAAGACTTGTTCAAGGCGGGCGTCGTAGATCCGACGAAAGTGACCCGTTCGGCGTTGCAGAATGCGGCAAGCGTTGCGAGCCTCCTGTTGACGACAGAATGCATGATTGCAGACAAGCCCGAAGAAAAGCCCGCGGCTCCGATGGGAGATCCGTCGATGGGCGGCATGGGCGGCATGATGTAATCTTCCGCAAATAAGCTTTGGCGGTTTGGAAGCCGGTTATCGCGCAGTGCGCGGTTTGGCAATCCAAACCGCTTTTTTTTGCCTTTTACGAAAGGAGGTACTCAAACGGCGTGCGAGATAACGAATTGCAGATTTATTAAATGCTTCTAACAGTCTAACAGGCGTTTGCGCGGCGGAGGACAGGGGGAATAGATTGCGCAATAGAAGATTTTAAATATAACTCGAAAAACTTTGCGAAGGCAGAATTAAAGATACTTAAAAATTATCGATGCTTTCTAAAAAACGGGTTTGAGGGCGCGCCGAATTAAGGCTTTGTTGAGTACAGGCGGCGTTTCCCTAAAAAAATAAATTGTAGCAGTATGGTTTTTAAAATGTTTTTTAGGCGTAGCGCGTCCAAAAAATCTTCCAAATTATATGGGATGATACGCGGCTTCACGCAGAATTTCTTTGCGGGATTTTTTTGAAGTAGTGGCGGGCGCGTTCTCCTCTCCAGATTTAAATTTAACTGCAAAAAAAATATACGAGCTAATTGAAAAACTTTCGCGGAACTTTCCAGACGTAGAAATTCTTTGCCAATTTTTTTAACTAAAATTCCCCGCTTTCTGAAACGTTAAAATTTTCTGCAATTCGGCTATCTTTTGAAGAGGTCGCGCAGTTGCCAAGCGCGCCCTTATGCGGCGGCTAGGAGAAAAAGCCGCCGCAAGCGCAAGCAAGGGAGCGGAGCGTCAGCATATCCTATTTTTATTTCCGCCTTCCGCCCAAGATTTGAGATTTTCAAAAGCTATTTGAATTAGGCGCTGACGGGCTTCTCTGGTTGTCCATGCAATATGGGGAGTGATGTGGGAGTTCTTGGCGGAGATTAGCGGATTGTCGGCGCTCGGTGGTTCTGTCGAAAGAACGTCCAGTCCGGCGGCCCCGATTTTTCCGGAATTAAGGGCGTCTGCCAAGTCGCGCTCGTTTATGAGTCCGCCCCTGCCGGTGTTTATTATCCATGCGCCGTTCTTCATTTCGGATATGTTTGAGGCGTTTATAATTTCTTTTGTGGAGTCGTTAAGCACGCAGTTTAGCGATATTACGTCGGAAATGCAGAAGAGCTCGTCGAGCGTCTTAAATTCAACAGGGCCGTCGCAAGTTCCGGCGGGTTTGCTCGGCGAATACGCCGCAACTTTCATGCCGAATGCAATTCCGATTTTTGCGACCTTTTTGCCTATCGTGCCGTACCCTATTATCCCGAGCGTTTTGCCCGCAATTTCCGTTATGGGTCTTATGCAGTAGCAGATGTCGGGCGATTTTGCCCAGTCGCCTGCCCTCACAGATTCCGCGTGTTCTTCAACCATATTCGATATGTTTAGGATATGCGCGAAAACTTCCTGCGCGACACTGTCGGTGCTGTATCCGGCTATATTTGTGACTGCTATGCCGCGCGACTTTGCGCACTGCAAGTCCACATTATTGTACCCAGTTGCGAGAACCCCTATATACTTCAAGTCGGGTAGGGCGTCAATTTGCTCCTTGAACATCGGAACCTTATTTGTGAGAACGGCGACTGCGCCGGAAGCGCGCTCTATGATTTTATCTTTGGGCGTGCGGTCGTAGGCTTCGACTTCTCCGAGTGTTTTTAGGGCGTCCCAGTTGAACTCTCCCATAGTTGACGTGTATCCGTCGAGAATTGCGATTTTTCCTATATTCATAAAGCTTGCCTCTTTCTTTTTTATGTTAAATTATCCGCCTTTTATTCGGAAATAGAAGCTTTTTCAAAAAAAAATGAAGTACGCTCATATAATATGGGATTTTAACGGGACTATAATAGACGACGTATCTTTGGGGGTCGATGTCTTCAACAAGCTGAGGGCCGACTGCGGACTTGCGCCGATTGGCAAAGCCGACTACGTCGAAAATTTTAAAATCCCCGTGCGCGACTTTTATGAGGATATGGGGTTTGATTTTTCAAAAGTCGATTTTCGCAAGATAGGCGAGAGGTTTGTCGAATTGTACAGCAGCAAGCGGTTTGAATGCCCGCTAACATTCGGAGTTGCCGATGCCGTTAGGACTTTCTCAAAAATCGGCGTTGGACAGAGCGTATTGTCGGCCTACGAGAACGGGCTTTTGCACCAGGCAATAAGCCACTACGGCTTGTCGGATTACTTTGGGCGCATAGACGGTTTGGACAATATAGACGCCGGCTCAAAAATCGAGCTTGGCAAGCGGCATATTGCGGCCATCGGGGAATCTCCGGACAGGGTTGTAATGGTAGGCGACACTCCGCACGACAAGCAGGTTGCCGACGCTATGGGAGTATCGTGCGCGCTTGTTGCCTGCGGGCACACTTCGCGTGGCAGGCTTGAAAAAGTCGGTGTGCCTGTGTTTGAGAATCCTGCCGAATTTAAAGAGGCGTTTTTATCCGGAGCATTTTAGGGAGATTTTTCTTGCGCGAGAGCCATGCGGCATATTCATCATTCGCAACCGCAGACGGACATAAAAGATAACATTTTTGCGTAAAAAGAAAGCGGGCAATTAGCCCGCCTTTTTTACAGCATTTAGAACTTGTTTACGCTGTCTTTAGCTTGTTCTTTACGCTCATCTGCCTGTTTTTTATATGAGTCTTCTAAGACGGAACGCATAGATTTGTCAAATGTCGAGTCAACAAAAAGCACCGCGTTGTAAAACAACTTTGCCCTTACGGAGCCGTCTGCGAGTTCGTAGTCGTAACCGAGCATAGTTCCCGGCTGTTGCGGTAGATTGTAGGTTATCTGAACGTTTTTTGTGCGGTTTTGTTTTGCACTTCCGCCAACCAAGACGTCTTTCATCTTGTATTTTATTATGGAGGCGGAATCGTTTGCGGAGCCCGCCCCGGCAGGTTGGAAGAGCGATTCGAAATCGCGCATATTATAGGCGCCGAACTTGTTTATTTTTGGGGGAAGGGCGCCGGAGGCTTTTTTTGCGTTTCTCGAATTTTGGCGCGCGGTTTTTGCGGCGCTTGTCATAGACTGTTTTTCAACGAGATTGCGGTATTTTTCGTACGCGGTTCTCTGGTAAGCTTCCATTATCTGGAATTGGAGGCTTTGCCCGTAGTTTGTCGATTCTTCAACGTCTTCGGGAACAGTCACGTATATGAATCTATTTGGATTTTCCGGAAGAATTTCCCTTAGCGGCTTCTTGCCGTCGGGGTCCGGATCGGCGATTTTCAATTCGCCGTTTTTAAATTCCACGTCCCATTTTCGGTTTACCGGCACATAAGTCACCCTCTTCCATTTTGAGCCTTTTGCGCGGGCGACGGACTCCATAATAGCTTCCAATTCTTCGGTAGTCATAGGGTCTCCGTGGCGGCGGTACATCTCCATTACGGAAATATCGTTTTGATAGCCTATGTGGAATTCCCAGCCGAAGAGGTCGTGCTGCTGTATGGTATCGCTATTGGAGGCGGAGGTTGCGTCGGAGCGTTTATAATAGAATTTATGGAAAACAGAGCGCGGCATTGTAAGGAATAGGTTTACGTAGGGCAATTCCATCGCCTCTCTAAACCTGTCTTCTTTTGAATCGTATATATAGGCGGAGCCGCCGTTTTTTGACATGAGTCGCCCTTCTATCTCAGCGCGCGTTTCTCCTATTTTAGCGTATGAAACGGCCGCTGTTGAAAATGCCGCAATAAATGCCGCAATAAATGCCGCAGACAATAAAAATGGGATACCTTTCATATAAAAAAGTATATCGCGTCCGCGTATATAAATCAATCTTTATTGTCTTAAAAATGTTGCGACGCTCTCTATATGCCTCGTCTGGGGGAAAAGGTCGAACGGCTGGAGCTTTTCAAGCCTGTACCCGAGCTTTTGGAGCTCGGCGGCGTCGCGCGCCTGCGTATCCGGCCCGCACGACACATACACTATTTTTGCCGGTGCAAACCTTGCCAACTGCCCGATGAACGACATATCGCAGCCTGAGCGCGGGGGGTCGATTATTACTGAGGTCTCCGCTCCAGGGTAGTCGCTTGAGACGCTTTCAAATATGTTTTCGGCCTTTCCTTCAAAGAAGGAACAGTTGGCGATGTTGTTTATGCCTGCATTCTTGCGGGCGCATTCGACGGCGTTTGCCGACACTTCTATTCCCGCGACCCGCTCAAATTCTTTCGCCGCCGAAAGTGCGAACATTCCGACTCCGCAATATGCGTCGACGAGAAATCTCGGCCCCTTTGCCTCCGACACTCCGTAAGCTACAAATTCCGGCAATATGAAGGGATTATTCTGGAAAAATTCCCCCGCGACAAACTCGAACTCCAAATCCCCGACCCTTTCGCGGACTGCGGCGTTGTTGTCGCGGCATACTTTTCCGCCGGCGTCTCTCAAAAGAATGGTTCCGCCGCGGCGCAGGGAATTTTTTCGCGCGCACAGGTCGGCGCGCGCGGCGGGGAGGGCAGCGTTTATTGCGTCGGAGGCGATCGGGCAATATGGAACGTCAACGAGCTCCGTGCGCCTTCCAACCTTTACGAAACCTATCGGGAAATCCGAATTTCGCGGCCTTTCGTAGTGGGGAGTTAGCTTTGAGCGGTACGCGTATTGCATGGGCGATGGTTTCGTCGGCAGGGGAGTGCATTTTATTCCGCCTATTCTCTCCATCAAGTCCGCGACCTGCTTTCTTTTCCATTCGAGCTGTGCTTCGTAGGCAAGGTGTTGATATTGGCAGCCCCCGCATATTCCGAAAAGCCCGCACTTTGGCGCGACGCGCTGGGGGCTTGGACGCACGATTTCCAGTAAGTCCCCCTCTGAAAAATTCTTTCTGTTGCGGAAAATTCTGGCTTTTACGCGTTCCCCGCCAAGCGCAAACGGCACCATCACGACCCAGTCTCCCACGCGCCCGACTCCAGAGCCGAGATTTGTGATGTCGTCGATTTCAAGCTCCACTATTTCGTGGTATTCAAAAGGTACGGGGACGAAATTTCGCGGGATTTTTCTTTCTGTCGAGTTGGTGGATTCTTCGCTCATGAAATAATGTTGTCTTGGCTTTTTTTTAGTCTTTTGTAGTATGGGTAAAATTTTTAAAAGCGCAATGGAAGAATTTATACAAAGCAGGCAGAATCCGCGGGTGAAGTCGCTAATGAAACTCCGCGACAGGGCCGAGCGCAAGCGGCTGGGGCTGTTTGCGGTTGAGGGGTTGCGGGAATTGTCGAGATGCGCGGAGCTTTCCGACGTCGAAGAGATATATTATTGTCCGGAATTTTTTAAAGGTCCGGCGCACGCGGAATTCATACGGAAAATTTCCGAGGAGGGCAAAATTCCGCTATGCCGGCTTTCCGAGGGCGCATTTGAAAAAGTCTCCAACCGCGAGGGTTGCGACGGGCTAATAGGCGTTTCAAAGCAATGGGGCTGTACGCTTTCGGATTTGGAGCTTCCGAAAGACCGCCCCGCGACTGTGCTTGTGGCCGACGCGATAGAAAAGCCCGGCAATCTCGGCGCCATTGTGAGAACTGCCGATTCCGAGCGCGCCGACGCCCTGATACTCACCAATTTGGTCTGCGACGTATTTAATCCTGCGGCGGTAAGAGCCTCACAGGGGGCGCTGTTTTCCGTACCAATCGCCGTGGCGACAGTTGAGGACGCTGCGCGTTGGCTAAAATCGTGCGGATTGAAAATTGTCGGGGCGCACCTCGGAGCCGAAAAGATGATTTGGGAGTCCGACTTTTCAAAGCCTACTGCGATAGTAGTCGGCAGCGAATCGGACGGACTTGGGGCCGACTGGGAAAGACTTCTTGACGAAAAAGTGAAAATCCCGATGTGGGGAATATCCGACAGCCTCAATGTAAACGTGGCTGCTGCGATTTTTTTGTACGAGGCGCTCAGAAGCAAAAACGCATAGGCGACGAGCTCTGTAAAAACTACGCAACTCTTTTGCTATTGCGCGCCTGCTAAATGCCCGCGCATTATTTTTCCGATTTGCAACTGAGCGATGTCTGTAAGCGTAATTTTCCATTTGCGCCAGTAATGTGTTCGGGCGGCGCGGGTTTCACTGAGTGCTAGCGCGTTTCCCGCAAACTGAACGAATTTTAGCGTATTTTTGCGCGTTGCCGGCAAGCGCCATAGACTCCACGCCAACCGAAATTAGGAAATCAATTTATCTGCGCCCGCGCGCCAGTGAACAATAAGCAGTATCCCCGAATTGCCTGCAAGTCTGGGGCGTTAAGCTTGGCGGAAATTGCCACTGCAAAAAGTCAAATGTTTCGCGCCCGCAAAAATTGAAATTTTTTAGAAATAAAAACAATTTTTTATGGCTTATTCCCGAAATTTCCGCGCGGCAATATGCGCGGAAGCCTATATTTATTAAAGCGCTATCGGTTTTTGGAGCTTGAAAAATCCGTGGGATTTAAAATGTGGAAAGAAATTGAATTGTCGCGCTGCAATTCAATAAGCACTTTCTTGTCGCTCTTTAAGAGGTCGGCGTAGATTTTTTCGAGCTCGGAGGCGCTCGTTATCTTCTTTCTGTTTACGGAAAGTATTATGTCGCCGGGGAATATTTTGGCGAGATCGAAAGGAAAGCCCGGACGGACGCCGATTACCATTAGGTTGGAGTCGCATTTTATTTTCGACTCGCGCTTGAAAACTTTTGTGATTTCCTGCATGCCTGCGCCCCATTCTTCAAGGAAGAACTCGCGGCCAACCCTGCTTTCAAGCTTTTCGCAAACGGGGAATTTTTCCAAAATCTTGCCGGCTCTTAGAATTTCGAGAGGAATTTTTTTGCCGACGGGGAAGGAGGCGATTTTATTCATAATCGCAGGCAGCTGCTCGGGAAAACGGCCGTCCACGTTTTGGGAGTTTATTTTTAGGATTATGTCTCCCGGCAATATTCCTGCGTCGGCGGCGGGAGAGCCAGCGTCAACGTTTTGGACGAGCACGCCCTTGTTCATGTCGAGCTCAAAGAATTTTTCCATATCCTGCAACGGGGCCGGAGTTATGCCGATGTATCCGCGCTCTATTGTGGGGCTTTTTGAAAGCGCCGCCAGCACGTCGCGCGCTACATTCGACGGAACCGCAAAACCCAGATTGTTAGAGTCCGAATGCGCGCGCGTATTTATTCCCACGACTTTGCCGTTTGACAGGACGAGCGGTCCGCCGCTGTTGCCGGGGTTTATCGCGGCGTCGGTTTGGAGCCATGTGTTGAAGTTGCCGGTTTCGTATCCGCTGTTTAAAATGGTTCCCTCAAAGTATCTGTCGGTGTTGGATATTATCCCGCGGGTGACGGTTCTCGCGTATCCGTGCGGAGTCCCGACGGCGTAAACGACCTCTCCAGAGCGCAGGCTTGCGGAGTCTCCAAATTCCGCATGCGAGAACGAAAGCCCGCGCTTTTTTATATCGGCCATATCGAGGCGTATCAGCGCAAGATCCGTCCAATGGTCCCAGCCGATAAATTCGGCCTTCACGCGCTCGAGATTTGCGAGGGTGACAATGATTTTAGTGGCGTAGCAATTTACGACGTGGGCGTTTGTGAGTATCGTGCCGTCGGAGTCCATTATTACGCCCGAGCCGATGCTCCTTACCGTCAGGCTTCCGCCGTCTTTCTGGGATTTTTCCCATACGTCGATTTTAACGACGCTTTTGACGAGGTTGTCAAAGCCGTCGTTTTGCGGCCCGCCTGACAGGTCGAATGACGCGCATGCGCATTCGAGAATTGCGGCGGCTATAAGCGGAAGCAGTAGGCTGATTCTCATTTTTGCGGCAGTTGCCCGGCTTCGGCGGTGACTTTTATTGCAATTCCCCCGCGCGCGTTGAAATTGCCCACGACTCTGCACCATATCGGGTCGAGTGCCTTTACGAGGTCGTCGAGTATGATATTTGTGAGGTGTTCGTGAAAGCAGCCTTCGTTTCTGAAAGACCACAGGTAAAGTTTTAGGGATTTGCTTTCCACGATTTTTTCGCGCGGGATATACGATATTTTTATTGTGGCGAAATCGGGCTGCCCTGTGGCGGGGCACAGGCAGGTAAACTCCGACGTTTCGAGCTCCACCACATAGTTTCTTCCGGGATTTTTATTCGGGAAAACTTCAAGCTTGCGCGACGGCTTCGCCTTTTTCCCTCCGAGGGCAGAACCTAAGAGGGTCAGCCCCGACAAGTCTTTCTTTTGGGTTTTCGACATACCTTTATGTTCTTTTAGAATTCCAACATTACTTTTCCGAGGCGCGAATTTTCCGTTGCGCGCTTCATTGCGGCTTCGATGTCTTCCATTTTGAACCGCGAATCGACGGGGGCTTTAAGAGTGCCGTCTGCTATCAATCCGAATACTTCCGAGAATAGGGCGTCGCATTCTTCGCGCGAGTGCGTGCGCTGCCATTTATCCCACCAGAATCCGCGCAGGCGCAGGTCGTTGAAAATCAAAAAGCGGGTCGGGAAGCGAATGGGTTCTCCGGTCATTCCGCCGATTGTGACGACCGTTGCGGAGTCTCCGACAGCCTTTATCATGTTGGAAACGCTGTTGCCGCCTATTTGGTTTAGCCCAAGCCTTATTTGCCCGCCGGTAGCCTCTTTTATCACTTTCGGATTGAATTCGGCTTCGTCAACTACGATGTCGGCGCCGTATCCCTCGAGCATTGAGCGTTTCTTTTCGGCGTTGCGTAGCATATTTACGGTTTTTATCCCGCGCGCCGCGCAGATTTGAATCATAAATATTCCGAGGGCGCTGCCGGCTCCGTTTTGTATGAGCCAGTCGCCTTTTTTAACGTTTTCAAATTCGCTTAAAACGCAAAGGGCTGTCGGGGGATTGATGAAAGCCATTGCGGCGGCGTCGGTGTCGATGCCGGCCGGAATTTGAAGAAGATCGTCTGCTTTTGCAATCTGGTATTGGGTCCACGCGCCGGGTTCTGAAGGAAGGCGAACGAGAGTTCCGATGCGCGGGGATTCGGTGTCGGGACCGAGGGCTACGACTTCCCCGACTCCTTCGCGCCCGGCGATTGCGGGCAGCTGCCTGAGCCTGCCGTATGAGCCCCCTATCATTCCGAGGTCCGACGGGTTTACCACAGCTTTTACAAGCTTTACGACGGCTTCGCCTTTTTTGGGTTCCGGTATTTCAATAGTTTCGGGGTGGACGACCTCGGCAGGGTTGCCGTAGGTTCTGTGTATTGCGGCTATGCTTTTCATTTGTTTAATTAGAAACTTGCCGCCTAAAAAAGTCAACGCGACAATGCTGAATATTTTTCCTTGCGGGAGGCTGCGGAAGAATCGGGAATTGGAAATTGATGTGGCGAGAGGACGCGCGGCAGTTGCAAAAAATTGCGCGTGGAACTTTTTTTATAAGGGATTTAGCCAAACAGGGTGGATAGAAAAATACGTCGGCTTTGCAAATTGCAATTCCGCAGAATATTGGATTTTGCCGCCGCGCAGGCCGCATAGGATTTTTATTTGCGGGGCTCGCCTCAAAAAAGCCAAAAAGTAAAACTTCTGCAATTTGCACGTTTTTTATAGATTGCAAAAACCAATTCGAGAGCTTGCGCCGCCCGCGGATTCTCGGGAAAAAACTTGCGAAATGCGTGGTTTTTTCCGATAAATATTTTTATGGAAAATCCTTTTTTAAGCCGTGAAATTCTGCCCGATTGGAGCAAAATGGCGCCCGAATATATCGGCGGGGCCGTTAAAGAAGCGACTGAAAAATCGCGCAATAATTTGGAGTCTATAAAGTCCGTTCCCAAAGGAGGGCTGGACTATGAAAATTGCGTTATGGCTTTCGACGAGTCCACAATGCCGATAGATATCGTCTATACGCGCATAGGGCATTTGGCGTCTGTCGCGGATTCGCCCGAATTGCGCGCGGCATACAACGCCTCGATAGGCGAGATTACGGATTTTTATTCTTCAATAAGGCTCGACGACGCCCTATACGCGCGCTTTGCGGAGTATGCTGAATCCCCTGAAGGCGCTTCGCTTAAAGGAGAGCGCGCGCGAATGTTGTCTGAGATAATGCTCGATTTTGAACTCGGCGGGGCGAAGCTTCCGGAGCGCGAAAAGAAAAGGATACGCGAGATTGATTCTCTGCTCGCCGTTAAGACGCAGAAATTTTCTGAAAATGTCCTCGACGACACAAAGGCGTTTTCGCTCGATATAGAGGACCCCGCGGACCTATCAGGGCTTCCGCCAACGGCTGTGGCTGTGGCCGCGGCTACGGCGTCCGCGGAGGGTAAAAAAGGCTGGACTTTCACCCTCGACCAGCCGTCCTACGTTCCGTTTATGTCGTACGCAGACAACGACGCTTTGAGGGAAAAGCTTTGGCGGGCTTCCGCGCGGCTTGCTTCCGACGGAAAGTATTCAAACGCGGAGCTGATGCCGGAGATTCTAAAATTGCGCGCCGAAAAAGCGAAGATTCTCGGTAGAAACGACTTTGCCGACTTGATTCTCGAGCGCAGAATGGCGCGAAATGGCAAAAAGGCGCTCGCGTTCGTTGAGGACTTGCGCTCGAAATTTGCGGGCGCATTTGTTGCGGAATGGAAGGAGCTCCTGGACTTTGCCCATTCCGAGGGGCTCCTCGACACTGCCGAAATGGCGCCGTGGCAGACGTCGTACATTTCCGAAAAACTCCGCTCAAAGAAGTACGGGTTCGACCCCGAATCGCTTAGACCTTATTTCCCGATGGAATCCGTCATGGAGGGAATGTTTGAAATCTGCAAAAGGCTTTACGGACTGAAAGTGTCGAGGGAAAATATGCCGGCGCCCGCTTGGGACGCCTCTGTTGAATTGTACAAGGTATGCTCAAAGGAAGGCAAAACGCTGGGATATTTTTACGCCGATTTCCGCCCGAGGCGCAGCAAGAGGGCGGGCGCATGGATGAATATGCTCGAGCAGGCGCACGGCGGGAGGCCTGCGGTTGGCCTTATAGCGGGCAACCTCAGCGAGCCCGCCGACGGAAAACCGGCGCTGCTTTCGCATTCCGACGTTGAGACGCTCTTCCATGAATTTGGGCATCTAATACACTTCTTTATGATGGATTCCCGCGAGCTTTACTTGCGGAATGTTGCGTGGGACTTTGTAGAGCTGCCTTCGCAGATTATGGAGAACTGGTGCCGCTCGCGCGAGGGCTTGGACATTTTTGCGCGCCACTACCAAACCGGCGAAAAAATACCCGGCGACTTGTTTGCAAAGTTTGAAAAGTCGCGCAAGTTTATGGGCGCGAATGCCGCAATGAGGCAGTTGTCGTTCGCGCAGATAGATCTTCTGCTGCATGTGTACCCGCAAAAATTCATAGAATCCGGCGTGGAAAAAACAGCCGAGGAGTCTTTAAAAGATTTTACGCACAAATACACCGAGAGGGTGCCAACGATTCTCCCGAGATTTACGCACATATTCGGCGATCCGGTCGGGTACGCGGCGGGATATTATTCATATAAGTGGGCGGAGGTTTTGGAGGCTGACGCCTTTACGCGCTTTGAAAAGGAGGGAATTTTTAATCCGGAAACCGGCCGCGAATTTGCCGAAAAAGTTCTGAGAGTCGGCAATACGGTTGAAGCTTCGGAGGCGTTTAGAAACTTTATGGGAAGGGAGCCCGATGCGGCTGCGCTTGTAGAAAGGTCGGTGTCGGCGGAATTTCTCGACGGCGCGCCCGCCTGATTTTTGGCGTAAAAAACGCTATTAATGCTTGAAGTGTCTGCGCGGAAAATTATAGTTTTGCGGCATGAAATCTGTTAAAACATACTTTGCCGCATCAATCATCGCGCTGTCGCTTTCGTGCTTCGGGGGGCAGAAAACGGTGGACCTCTTCAACGGGGAAAATCTCGAAGGCTGGAAGTTTTTTGTAGAAAACTCCGCCGCCAAGCCCGGGGATGTATTCTCAGTCAAAAACGGCCTGATACATATAAAAGGCAAGCCGTTTGGCTTCATGTACACTGAAAACAAGTATTCAAATTTCCGCCTGCATGTAGAGTGGAAATACCCGATTGAAGGCAGCAATAGCGGCATATTCCTGTTCCTGCAAGAACCCACAAAGGAACTGTGGCCGAATGCTGTTGAATGCCAATTATGTTCCGGCAGGGCGGGTGACTTTGTGCTGTTGGGCGGCTCCGACGTATCCGAATACAAGGCTCCCGAGGGAAAACCGCGCCCGAAATTCCCCGTGGTTGAAAGATTTGTAAAGGAGCGCGAAAATCCCGTCGGGGAATGGAACAGTGCCGATATAATATGCAAGGACGGCAACATTGAAGTGTACATAAACGGAGCCCTTCAAAATATCGGCACAAAATCTGCCCATTCCAAAGGGTATATAGGTCTGCAAAGCGAAGGCGGAGACATTCTGTTCCGCAACGTGCGGCTGACTCCCATTGATTAGCACATTTTTTGATGTTTGCGATAAATCCGCCTTCGGGCGGATTTTTTTGTGGAAATGCGCGGTGACTCCGATAAAAATAAAAAAATGAAAAATAGATTTTTTATTTTCTGTGGGCTTGCGCTTTCGATGACATGCGCTTACGCGGACGGCGAAGACTATAAAAAACCTGTGGTGGAAGATGTCGACTTTTTCCCGAAATTCGAGTCGTTAAAGCCGCCGATTCTAATGCCTCAAAACGCAGAAATAAAAATTTCCGACGACGGCCATTTTCTTGTAAACGGCAAGCCGAGATACCTCGAAGGAACGCTGTTTTACGAAGGGGATTCGCTATCTGTGGACGTGCCCACGTACGGATACCCGCCGTCGCTAAAATGGCTATACGAGACTACCCAAAACTACGAGGACTTGCAAAGGCTCGGCTTTGACACTGTCGGCACGGGAATTCCCAACGACTGGATGCAAAAGTACCGCAAGCGTTTTATACACCTTAGGGCGAATGAAAAGATGTTCCTCAGATACGCTCAGAGCGGGCTTCCGCTGTATGTGGATTTTACCGCCGCAGAATGGAGCCACGGAGGGCTTAAATATGTGGAGGGAATGGAGCCCTCGAAAGAGGCGTTTACTGTCCGCGGCAGTTCTTACCACTGGATGCCTTATTCGGCAAATACCAAAGAGGGCCGTCAGCTGTGGCGCGAAATGTGGGAAAGCGGCGTGCAATATTTGAAGAAATACTCCATAAAACCTTTCATTTACGAGCTTTTCAACGAGCCTATTTACGACGACCTCAGCGATTTCAACAAGCGCAAATTTGCAAAGGAAATGGAGGTCAAATACGGCGGAAAAATCGACAGGCTGAACAAAGAGTGGGGAACTTCGTACGCTGATTTTGCGGAAATATCCGGATTTAAAAAATACGACGAAAACGTGGGGCTTTTCGTAGAGTGGATAAAGTTTATGGAAGACTCATTTGCGGATTTGTGCAAATACGGCGCTAAAATAATCCGCGAGGCCGACGGGCGCCCGGATGTAGCAATTTGCTTCCAGCCGATATTCTTGGACGGAAACAACGTCAATATCTACAAGACGAACAGAAGCCTGAATGCCGTATGCACGTCCACCGGCGGCGGGGATTTCTTCCAGGCGCGCTATTTGAAGGCGATATCCGACGGCAAGCCGATTTTCGACGGCGAGACGTACATGGGGCACACCCGCGAATCTTTCCGCGACAAGATTCTGACGCAGTACATGCGCGGCTTGAATGCTTCGTACCTTTTCAAATGGAGCCGCAGGCCAAACGATCCCGCGTGGAAGCTCCCGAATGGGGGTGTAAGGCTGGCGGAAATATTCCCGTACATGGTGCTGAATCCGTACGCGGTAAATCCGCACGCTTTCCTCGGTCTGATGGACGCTAAAAAAATAATTTCGGAAGTTGACGAACTCTTTACACCGCGCAAAAGGGGCGTAAAGAGCGACGTGGCGGTTGTCTATTCATACCCGACAAACAGGTTGCAGCGCTACCCGAAAGCGCCGCCATTGCAAACCGAGATGGAAAAGAAGTTGGCTGCGGCGCTCGAATACTCGCAGGTGCAGTACGACGTCGTTTTAGAAGAGCAGGTAAGGAGTGGCAGACACAATAGGTACAAGGCGTTGTTTTCCGCAGGGGCAGCGTCCTACAAATATACTCCTCGCAAGCTGCTCGATTACGCCGAGAGGGGCGGAACTCTGATTCTATTGTACGATGCGCTTACTCTTGACGAATACGGACACCCGCAAAAAAAGAGCATAACCGGCATAGAATTCGGCGGAGACAAGAGCGCTGTGTCTGGAGAGCTCAAAGTTGGCGGAGCCGCGATGAAGGCGTTTCATTTTAAATCTGTAAAAATGCCTGACGACTGGAAGGCCATCGGATTTATAGATGCCGACCCCGCTATTTGGGAAAAAACTGTCGGCAAGGGAAAAATTATTTTTATAAATGCCAAGGTTTCCGGTACAGATATGCGCAGGCTTGCTGTCGAGCTGCTGAAGGGCGCGGGCGTAGAAAAGCTGTGCGAGATTGAAAACGCAATTACCGGAGCTTCTTGCGCGGCGGTGGAAATTGCAAAGGCGTCGGCAGGAGGAAAAGTGGGATACATGCTTTTCAACCGCTCTATGGACGCGGAGCCTGTAGCTATAAAACCGCCGGAAAACTTGGTATTTGCCGAGATTATATCCCGCAGAATTATCGAGCCGGACGCCGACGGAAGGCTTCTTATTTCCATGCCCGCGGGAAGCCCGGCTGTGTTTGTGGGAGTCGCGCCCGATGCCGCTGCCGAAACGTTCAAGGAATTCAAAAAACTTTCCGCCGACGACGCTTCGCGCGAAGTTTCCTCATGGTATAAAAAGATACGGGAGGAAAAGATGAAGTCTGAACAGGCGTATTACGCGGACGCCTCCGATTTGCGGACTGTCCCGATGCGGGAGTTCGTAAACCTCGACAGGAGCGCTGAGCTGCCTACGGGTAATTCCAAGTCCGAGCTGAAATCTCTGCCGTGGAGCGTTGAAAATTGCAACGGAATAGCGTTCGATTTTATACGCCCCGACCACAACAACAACCTCACCGCTATAGGACTGGGCGACTTTGGAAAATATGGAAAATTCTCCGAATTAAGAGGGGTAAAAATAGACTCGAAAGCCGCGTGCATATATTTCTTGCATGCCGCCGCGGGAGACGTTGACGGCGAAATAATGCGCTACATCGTAAACTACTCCGATGGATCGAAGGAGGAGATTCCCGTTGTCGCGGGCCGCAATATCGGCGCTTGGGATAAAATCCTCACTCCCGATAAAAACGCTGAAACCGCCCCCGGATTTATAGATCCCCAAAACCGCGGGCTGTATATATGGAAGTGGGAGAATCCAAACCCGAACAAGCTCGTGAAATCCATAGACGCCGTTTTGACGCGCCCGACTGCCGCGACGATAACAACAGGCATAACGGTCGAGGCGCCAAAGGGAGACAGCGATTACGAGGTTTTGCGGCTAAAGCCCGCCGCGGAAAATCCCATAAAGTTCATAAATTGCGACAACGGAAAGTTCGACGGCAGCTTTGTCGAAATGTCGGCAGCAAACATGGGGGGACATGCGAGATTCACTATGCTTCTCGACGCGCCATGCAAGCTGCCTGAAACCGCCCCGGAAGGTAGCATAGCGTTCGACGTTGAAGTTGGCGACAAGGAGTTCCCGCCGCGCTTCTATGTGGCTCTCGACAAAACCGTAAACAATGTGCGCTTTTCGTCAAAAGGCATGTTATATAAAATTGGCGCGGGCAAGTACCGCGTGCAAATACCCCTCAATAAGCTGCTCAAAAACGAGGGCGATTCGTTCGATAAAATAACAGTCCAAATCGACGGCGCGCCGACCGGCTTTAAGGATATAAAGATTGGTAACTTCGAGCTTATTGCCTACCGCAATAAAAATCCTCTGAGATGGGATTCTTTTGAATTGTCGGCATGGGGCGGCGTAAAGGCTGGAAAAGGCAGGGGATACATCGCTTTGGGCATAGACAACGACAGCAACGACTGGTGCCTCGGAACGCTTAAACTGTTGCGCCCGCTTGCCGTTGACGGGGACTTTCGCAATAAGACCCTGACATTTAGAATCAACGGCGGCGAGGATATTTTGGGTAACAGGAATATCGGCGGACAGCCCTTCCAGATGTCTCTTGGAGTTCTCGGAGCGGACGGCAAAAAAGGCGGCTCGCAGACCCTTGTCATATCTAAGGGCGGCTTTATCTCAGGCGAATCCGTCGATACTTCTCCGACAACTTGGCAAAAAGTATCGATACCGATAGCCCGCATTTTCCCGAAAAATGCTGAGAACGTCAAAGAGATAACTTCGATTGCCTTGCAATATATGAAGCTGCCTTCCGACAGGGCGGGAGTTTGGATAAAGGACTTGCGCTTGGAATAGACATGCCGCAGGGTTTTTATCTGACAACTATAAAGATATTTGCCGACGATTTTTTTAATTTCGTATCAAAATAAAACCTTGCTGTAGGTAAAACAAAAGGCGCGCTTGGATAAGTTCCGAGGCGTCTTTTTTATGGCGCATTTTTTAGCGAGAGCGGAATTTGCGATAGCGCGCGCATAAATATTTTAGCAAAGTGATTGCGCACGGGATATGTCTAAAAGCGCGCAAAGTTTTTTTGCAATGCGCAAAATAGGGCGGGGCGAGGAGCGCAAAATTAAAATACAGGTTGTGGGTGAAAATATTCGCGCGTAATGGAAAATAAATTTTTGGGAATAAGAGCCTCGCAAAAATCTTATCCGATAAAAAAAGTTTGTTTGGCATTTGTTTTTTATCGCCAAACGCGCGGATCCATGAAAAAGCTTCGCGCACTGCGCGCGTAGGAAAAAGATTTTTTAAGCGCTAGCCATAAAGGCGCCAATATGTCCGAATGACTGGGCCAAACTTGCGGTTAGATTTTTACGAAGGCGCAAAAAAACATGCGCCATGGTGCGGCGCATGCTTTTATATTGCCATAGAGAGTCGGCAGGGACTCGGGATTACAATTCATTTGAAATATTTTCAATCGAATCGCTTGCCGCCTCCGACTCCTTTAAAAATTCCGAAACTTTTTCCGAGGCTTCTTTTAAGAGTTTTTCAAAGCGGCTTTCAAAAATCCCGCGGCGCGATTGGAGTATTTTATTTGTTGTTTGGGCGGTTTGAACGGAAGATTTTATCGATTGCGCCGTCGAAAGGTATGATATGACTCTCTTGGGATAATCTTGCGCTTTGGATATGTCGGAGTCGATTATGTTGTTGCATGAGTTGGCCTCGTCGATTGCCGCCAAAAGGAATTGTGTGATTTCCCTAATCTCAAACGATGCGTCTGAGATTTTTGAAAATTCCACGGAAAGTTTTTCGTTTTGCTGTTCGCGCTGCCAGCTTTTATTGCCTAAATTATTTGTTACAGCCATGGCGGTCACTGCCTCGTTTTTGTTTTTCATGACGCTTTCCCCAAAGCTATTCTCATAATCATTGTTGCCCGCATTGCTGCGGCGATAATTTCCCATTTTAAATGGCGCGATTTTCCCCGGCGCGGAGAATATGGGGAGGCGTTTAAATTCCGCGTCTTTATAGTTTTTTGATGCGGGGATTTTATTGTACATCAAGTCCGACAGCTTTGCAAAAGTCGCCATTAGATCTTTAGTCGCGCCGTTTACCTCTCCGGCTGTTTTTGCGAGAGACTTTTCAGACTGCAAATATTCGTCAGTAAGTTTTTCTAAAAATTCTTTTATATCCCGTATGTTTTCCTCGTTTTGTTTTTCGATGGAATCAAATTGTTGAATGTAGTCTTCGGCGAGTTTTAGCGCGGGGGGAACTCCCTCGATTTTGGGCTCGGCGACAGATATGTTTACGAGCACTTCCGAGAGCTTTTGCTGGGCGAATTCCAGCGCGGCGGCGGCCTCCGCAAACTCCGTCTCTATATATTGAAATTCCCTTTTATTTTGGTACATGTTCCCCGGCTGTTTGGCGACCTCCGCGCGCATCTTTTCAATCGCGGCGTTTGTGGATTCGATTTTCTTGCGGGCAAGCGGCAGGATTTTCTCTATTTCTTCAAGCGTTGTCTTGGCATCTTTAAAATTTTTTACGTCGGCGTCAAATCGGATTTTAAACGAGGAAATTTCTTTTTTAAGATCCTCTTTTGAGCGCTTTATGCTCGAGAAAATATCTTCCATAAGCGCGAAATTGGAATTTTTCTCCCTGAGAAAGTCCGTTTCGGATTTAAAAATGGAATTGGCGGATGACAGAAAATTCCGCGCTTTGTCCAATTCGTCAAAGGCGGTTTTTACGGTGCCTCTCGTTTCCTCTATCCTGTCGACAACATTTTGGGGCTCTGCAAAGGCTGCTGCGCATATAAATGCTGAAAATGCTGAAAATGCCAAAATTTCTAATTTTTTCATAATTTTCCTTTCTAAATTTTAGACGAAAATTTTTTCTTAACGTTTTATGTTTTTTGGGAATGTGAATTTATTTTAGTTTTTGGGGACGTATTGTCAAACGCCGTTTTGTGCGGTCGTGCGGCGGCTACATCATAGACATTGGATCGACGTCGAGCGTGTCTTCGACGTCTTCGTCCATGGGAAATTCCGCCCGCAGCTTTGTTATTTCGGCGACTGCCATGCGCACGTTTTGCGTAAAATACCAAATGTGCCACCTGTAAAAATCCTCGGATTTTTCGAGAGGCGCCGGCGCAGGGCCGCGTATCGAACAAAAGTCGCCGATTTTTTTCTCTATCTCATCTGCCCATTTTTCGGCGTAAAATTCGAGCTTTTCCTCGCTCCTTGAGCGGAATATGTGCCGTATGAGCCGCGTGGAAGGCGGATAGCCGTATTCTACGCGGTTTGCGAGCTCCTCCTCCAAAAACGACTCCATATCGTCCCGCTTTGCGTATTGTATCGGCGCGGACTCTGGCGTCATTGTCTGCACGACAACCTCCCCTCTTGCCTCGCCCCTGCCGGCGCGCCCCGCGACTTGCACTATCAGCTGGTATGTCTTTTCCGCCGCGCGAAAGTCGGGCATGTGCAGGCTTATGTCGGCGTCGATTATCCCGACGAGCGTCACGCGGGGGAAGTCGAGCCCCTTGGCTATCATTTGCGTGCCGACGAGTATGTCGAGCTTGCCGCGGCGGAAGTCTCCGAGTATTTTGCGGTAATTGTCGCGCCGCTTCATTGCGTCGCGGTCCATGCGCCCTATTCGCGCGGAGGGGAACATCGCCGATATCGCCTCCTCGATTTTTTGGGTTCCGGCGCCGCGCCATTTCGCCTTTGGCGAGCCGCATTTTCTGCATGCCCGCGGAGCTTTTGCGGTGTACCCGCACAAATGGCATTTTATAATATCCTCCTTCTTATGCCAAGTCATGCTAACGGAGCAGTGCGGGCATTTCTCAACTTCGCCGCAGTCGGGACATTCAAAAATCTTTGAGTATCCGCGCCTGTTCAAAAATAAAATCGCCTGCTCGCCTTCGTCGAGCCTGTTGGCGAGTTTTTCCTTTAAAATATTGGAGATGCCGGCGCCGGGCTTTTCGCGCTTCATGTCAACTATGAATACCGACGGCATTTTGCTGCCGTCAATCCGGTGCGCTATTTTTGAGAGCGCGTATTTGCCCGTCTTTACATTGTGCAGCGTTTCAAGAGCGGGGGTAGCCGAGCCCAAAATGCAGGCGCAGCCGGCGAGTTTTGCGCGCATTACGGCGACGTCCCTACCATTGTACCGCGGCGACTTATCCTGTTTATAGGCTGTGTCGTGCTCTTCGTCCACTATTATAAGGCGCAAGTTTTCGAGCGGCGCAAATATGCAGCTTCTTGCGCCTACAACCACTTTCGCTTCGCCCCGCGCGAGCGCCCGCCAGGCGTCGAGCCTCTGGCCGTCGGTGAGCCCGCTGTGCCATACCACGAGCCCGCAGTCTCCGAGGCGGCTTTTCAGCCTCCCGACAGTCTGGGGGGTGAGCGCTATTTCCGGCACGAGAAAAATGCACGTTCCGCCGTCGTCGAGCACTTCCTTCATTGCCCGCATATAGACTTCCGTCTTGCCCGAGCCCGTCACTCCGTAGAGCAGGCGGGTTTTGAAGGCATGGGCGTTTATGTCGGAAGATATTTCGTCGAAGGCTTTTTGTTGCTCGGGGTTGAGCGTAGGAGGGGTGGGGGATATTGTCTCGGCGTCGGACAAATCGTCGTCAAACGAAGTGCGCCTGACTTCCTTTTTGCGCTGGACGAGAAGCCCTTTTTTTACGAGGGCGTCTATAATCGGAGGATTTGTCTGGGCGAGTTTTATTAGGGCTGATTTTAGAATGGCGTCGGGGTATCCGCGCATGAATTCGAGAACTTTGCGCTGTTGGGGGGCGCGGGCTGTGGCGGCAATAATCTCGGCGTCGGACATCTGGCGCGGCATTGAAATTTCGGAGACCTCTTGGGAGCTTTTGCCGGCGCGGACCACTGCGGGAATCATTGACTCAAAAATTTGCCTGAGCCCGCAGCCGTAGTATTCCGACATCCATTTTGCAAGTTTTAGGAGCTCGCCCGTCAGGACGCGCTCGGGCTGCGCAAGCGAGCGCAGAGGGCGCAATCTAAACCCGTTTTGCGCTTCAAAAGACTCGGCCGGGCGTATTTCTACGACGACTCCGCAAGAGTTTGAGGAGCGCACGGGGACATTCACGAGCGCGCCCACGCAGAGCGGTTCGAGGTTTTCAGGAATCGAGTAGGTTAGCGGGCGTTCTATGCCGCTAAAAAGCAGCACGGTTGCTGCGCGTTTTAAATTGCGCGACATTTTTATTTGCCGGCCGGTGCGCCCTGATTTGTTCCGGCGGGGTTCTGGGCGTTGATTTCCGCGATTTTGCGGAGTATGTCGGAGTAGGCTCTTATTATGCCAATGCCGATAGAAGTTCTAAACTTTAAGGAGTTTTTTTCGATGTATCCAAAGGTTTCTGTATTCCCAATTTTCCCGTCGAAATCCACCCCGAATATTGAGAAAATTTTCTTTATTATCTGGGCATTATTTATTATCAGAACAATATTTGCGTTGGCTGCGGAGTATTTTTTTAGAGGGTATTCGGAAGGGGGATTTTTTATTTTGGCTACCGCGTCAAAAAGCGATTCGCGGGAGAAGGCTGTAACTGAATATTTTCCCTCTTTTGCTATATAAATTTTTTGCGCGGGCATATTTGGGAGTAATGTCTGTGTGATTTCGCAGAAATTTACGCCGCTTTCATTTTTCATTTCAGCCTTGAGCGACGAGTCTGGAGCGGTCGATTTTATCAGGTCGAAGCTTGCACTCTCCGATAGCTTGACAATTTCTTCGAGCGAAAGTGGGGATTCGGAAACATTTACAGACTGTATCTGCGCGATGGACTGCAAGTTTAATGCCCCGGCGGAAGTTGTGGTTGAGGCAACCATATTAACCGCGGATTTAACCGCGCTTTCCGGTATGTTGAGCGACTTAAAAATTGGGCTCATCATTTTCTCGTACGATTGTGCCGCCGCAGCCCCGTTTAACGAAGTCAGAGCGGTTATCATATAGTCCTGCGGTACGAAGGCCGCCTCGTCAACGCGCTTTTTTATCGACATTGAGTTTATCAGCTTGGCGGTGTCAGTGCCTTCTTTCGCTGCAAATTCCGACTGGTTTACAATCGAATTTCCGTCGTAGCCGAAGCTCGTTTTTATTTCTTCCGTTTGGGATAGTATATTTTCAAGATACTCCAAGGCGCATTTTTCCTGCGGAAGCTGGGGGACGGGTATGGAATCCAAGAGTTTTTTTGCGTCGCGGATTGTTATAGACAGGCCGTAGGCGCTTTTGGCTGCGGCCGATATTGTTTCGTCGGCGTAGTCGGATACTATGGCTTCCGGGTTGCCGTCCAGCTGCAATACAAGCCAGCCGTTTTTTTCCGCCTTGCGCAATTTTGCATGTTCGGCGAACTTGTATATTGCGGAGTCTTTTGAAGTTTTTACCGCCATAAAAAGCTGCGGGGCGGACGCTTTCCCAAATGCGGCCAAGGCAAAATTTTCCTTAGGATCAATCCCGTAGAAGTTCGGGTAGCCGAATTGCGAGAGCATCAAGGCGAGCGTCATTTCCAACTGCGGGTCTGGATAGACTTTCCTCATAATATCCGATACGTCCGAAAAAAACTTCTTTGGCGTCTCGGCTGAAATGCTAAGCCACGGTTTTTCAACCGCAAAAGAGTATGCGCAAATTAGGGCGGAGGCGAGTAGGGCTGCTATTTTTTTCATGCTTGGGAGAGTTTTATTATAAATTTGATTGAAATCGAAAATATTTCAAGAGCCGATTTCCTTTTAATCGGACAATTCCCTTTTTAAACGGAAAATTTTACTTTTTGGCATTTATTCAAATTCTCGGTAAATCAAAATGCCGGCGGAAAAATCGGCGACATTGCGCATTGCGGGGCTAATCCTTTTTCGGGTCGGCGATGTCGCGGAGTATGTCCCCGAGAATGTTGAAGCAAAGAACTGTTGCGAATATTGCGATGCCCGGGATCAGCATCCACCAGAACCCGAGCATAAGCACTTTTGTGTCGTTTTGAGCCTGTGCGAGCATAAGCCCCCAAGATGCGGAAGGCTCTTGAATGCCGAGCCCCAAAAACGACAGCGCCGCTTCGCCGAGGACATATGCTGGAATCGATAGGGTCGCCGCTACAATCAGGTAGCTGAGGACATTCGGAAGGAAATGCTTCACTATGATTTTTACGGGAGACTCTCCCATAGCCTTTGCCGCCTGGACATACTGGGTGTTTGCGAGCGAAAGCGACATTCCCCTTATCACGCGCGCCGTTCCCGCCCAGCCGAGCGCTGAGAGGATTATGACTATCATTATGTACATTTGCGCGCTGTCGAAATGCGGCGCAAGGGCGGAGCGCATTGCAAGCAGCAAGTATAGGCTGGGAATTGCCATTAGAAATTCCACGAATCTCATCGCGATAAAGTCGAAAGCGCCCCCGAAATATCCGGCAAGCCCACCTACGAGAAATCCGAGCACCATAGTTATCGCGATTCCCACAAAGCCTATGCTAAGCGATACCCTCGCCCCGTATAGCAGCCTGGAAAACACGTCGCGCCCGGTTGAGTCCGCCCCGAGCAGATACACGCGCGCGTCGGGCTGGGAGGATTCCACTCCGAACAGGCGGGTTTTAAAGGGTATAAGCCCCAAAATCTTGTAGTTGCTGTCTTCGTCGCGCACGAAAAATTTAAGCGGCAGGCTTTCGCCCTCGATAGGCTCGTATTTTGCGATGCTCGGGTCAGACTGGCGGTAGCATTGGACGCGCAGGGAGCCGTCCTTAAAGAATATGGCCGACGGCGGGTGGAATGATTTGTCGAGGCACTGTTCGGTGGGCTCGTACGGGGCGAGGAACGGCGCGAGAATCGCCGCGGCGTACAGAACCGCGAGAACCGCGAGCGCAGTGGCTCCGCGCGGCGAGCGCAAAGTTTGCGGTAGCAGGTTCTTGCAGAAGAACACAGCCGCCCAGCCAAGCCCCGCAACCAACAGCACGCATAATACGGCCGCTGCCGCTATGAGCACGGCAAACGACGCCGACTTTAAAAATTCAAGAAATGCCGGATATGTCTCCGAAGCCCATGTCAGCGCCGCCGCCGCGAGAGCGGCAAACGCGGTAAATATTGCTATTGCCTTCGTCGGCGCCTTTTCGCGTTCGAGCCTAATCCGCGGGTCGGCGAGCGCGAGGAGAATATCCGCCAACAGCTGCCCAACAACAAGCATTGCGCAGCCTATCACGACTCCCGCCATTACGACGTATTGGTCCTGCTTTATTATTGCCGCGTATATAAGCTGCCCCAGCCCCGGATAATTCATCACGTTTTCCACGAGTAGCGCGCCCGACAGCAGCCCCGCGAATGCGAATCCGAACGAAGTTATCACCGGGTTTAGGGCGTTCCTTAAAACGTGCTTAAACATTATGGCGTTTTCGCCCATTCCCTTGGCGCGCGCCGTTGTGACAAATTCCGCGCGCGAGTAGTCCAGAAAATTTCCCCTCATCACCCTCATCATCGAGGCGATTCCGCCGACTGACAAAACGAGGGTCGGGAGAATCAAATGCTCAACCCAGTCCCAAACTTTTCCCGCAGGCGAGAGGAAGTCGTGGAGTATCGACACTTGCCCGCCCGTAGGGAAGAGCCCTGTGACTGCCGCAAACAAAACGGCGAGCAGCGCGAGGAAAAAGTATGGTATGCTGAGCGCGGCGTAGGCTAAAAACGCGCTTAGTTTGTCGAAGAACCCGTCCCTTTTTACGGCCGCGAGCACCCCGAGAGGTATCGATACGGCGTAAATTAGAAAAGTGCTTGCAAGCGCGAGCAGCAGGGTGGGGAAAATCCTTTGCCCGACGAGCTCCGTCACCGGTATTTTATAGCTCCAAGAGTATCCGAAGTCGGGGCTGCCGAAGTACACAAGCGAATGTTTGCCGCGCTCGCTTTCAGGTAGCAGCAGGTTTGTCTTTACGGGGGAGACGGAGTTTAGCCACCTTCCGTATTGGACATACCACGGCTTGTCGAGGCCAAGCCTTATTTCCTCCTGCTTCACTATCTCCGGGCTTATGTCTTTCGAGTTGCGCGCCTCGCTTAGAAAATCGCCCGGCGACAGGTACATCAGCAAAAACACAAGCGCGCTGATGCCGAGCATTAGCGGCACCATTGAGAGCATGCGTCTTGCGATGAATTTTAACATTTTTTTAGCGTTTTTCCGAATCCCCTTCGTAGAGCTCGTCGATATTCCATATTACAGAGCCTATCGGCGGCACGCGGACATTTTCCCATTTCTTGGAGACTCCTGAATAGCTCATTGGCGTTATTAAAAACAGGAGTGGGAGCTCTGTGGAGAAAATATTTTGCATTTCGTCGATGAGGGCTTTTCTCTTGTCGGGGTCGAATTCCACTTCTTGGGCGTCCATTATTTCGTCTATGCGCTTTTCCCAGTCGGTTGCGGGAGATTTTTGGCGCGGATTCCAAACGTGCAAAAAGCCGTCCGAACGGTATATCGCCTTTCCTCCGGAGGGGTCTCCGCCGCCGGTGAACCCCATGAGGGCGGCTTCGTATTCAAAAGTGTTGTCTATTTTTGAAATCATAGTTCCAAAATCCATGAATTTCAGCTTCACCTCAATGCCGACCGCCCTCATGTTTTCGACAAACGTAGTCGCCATTGAGGTCGAATTTTGGGAGCCGTCGGCGACAATGAAATCGAAACATACGGGATTTTTCTGGGCGTCGAGCAGGCGGCCGCTGCGGTTGTAGGAAAAACCCTGCGATATGAACATCTCGCGCGCGGTTTCGGGGGAGTATTCATATTTTGGGGTGTTGGGGTTGTGCCATTTCTTGTTTGCGGGCGATATTATTCCGTCGAGCTTTTGGGCGCGCCCGAACCATACGCTTTTTATTAGGCCGTCCCTGTCTATCGCCTTCATGACGGCCTGCCTGAATGTTTTGTTTGTGAACCATTTTAACTTGTGAGGCTCTACATAAGGCTTGCCTTCGGGCGAATAATTCGGGTTTTGATTGAACCAAATAAAATATATGCCGGAGTCCGGGCCGCGCTCGTAGATTTTAAAATTGTAGGTGTCGGCGTAGTTTTTTACCCATGCGTAGTCGTTCGCCCCGACGCTCGACGCGTCGCACTGGCCGGTTGCAAATAGAATTGTCGATGTATTTGCGTCGGCGACAAACTTGTATATCAGGAAGTCGATGTACGGCAAGCGCGCTCCTTTTTTATCGGCGCGCCAATAGTGCGGATTCGGCATTAGCACCAGCCTCTCCCCGGGCTTGTACGAAAATATCTGGAACGGCCCCGACGCCGCTATTTCCGACGGGTTTGAAATCGCCGTCTGGGTTGACCACGCCCTTTGGAACGAACCGTCGTCGGCGGACTTTTGCAGTTTATGCTTCGGAAGTATGCCTACAAACCCTATGTCTGTCATAAACGGGGCGTAAGCTTTCGCAGTCGAAAACTCTACTGAATACTTGCCCGTCTTTTTGAATTTTACAGGCTCAGAACCTATGGTGTACTGTCCCGCGTACCTTGAAGGGTAGCGCAATAGCGGCTTGCCGGTTGACTTGTCGATGACTGGCTTGCCGTCCGGGCCGAGCTGCGGGGCGAATATGGTTTGGAAGGTGAATATAACGTCGTCTGCCGTTATTTCGGCGCCGTCGCTAAATTTTACGCCCTCGCGCAGATGGAAAGTGTATGTCTTTTTGTCCTCAGATATGCTCCACGATTTTGCGAGGGCGGGGATTGTCCGCATTGTGAAAGGATCGACAGTCACGAGCGGAGAGAGCATCAAGTCTATTATCTGCGACGAATATATGTCTGTTGCAATGAGCGGGTTGAATGTCTTGGGCTCCTGGGCTGCAGCCAGCACGAATACGCCGCCGTAATTTCCGGGGGCGCACTCCGATATTTCCACGTCTTTCGGCAGTGGAAATTGCCCGCGCTTTATTTCCGGCGGCCGCGTGCATGCGCACAACGCCGCGGCGAGCACAATCGCGGCGGCTTTCGGAAGGTTAATCGTCATTTCTTGTCGTCAGGATTTTCTTGAAATTTTTTGTCCCCATTTTCCTTTGACGCTTCTGATGTGGGTTTCGTTCCGGTTTTTTCTGAATTTTCCGCGCTTTCGGGGGCGGGCGCCGCATCTTCGGCGGCGGAATTTTCCTCAGATTGGGTTCCGGAATCAGCGGAGGGGCTTGCGGCGTCGTCAGAAGGCGTACCGGCGGCGTCGTCAGAAGGCGGGGGCGGGTTGTTGAGGCTCCAATCGGGCGTCATGTATGAGGTATCGGGCCTGTTCAAGTCCCAATCGGGGCTGAAATCGGGTACGGGTCTGGACGGAGTCCCGTAGTCTATGTACGAAGATCTGTAATCTTCCTCGTAATAACCCATTCCGTAGTCGTCGATTCTATTTGGGTCGTAGTCTTCGGGGAGCTCGTAGTGCGACCTGTCTATCTCTCCGTATTCCGAGCCGGGTTCCGCCACTATCTCAGACTGCGAGTTTTCGAGCCTCTCTGCCTCCTCCTCGGCGAGCCTTTCTTTTGCGACTGTCTTTGCGTATTCTTTGCGCTCCTTTTCTTCCTCAATTGCCTCGCGGCGCTCGCGCTCGGCTTCGCGGCGCAATTTTGCGCGCCTCATTCGCTTGCCCAATCTCATTGCAACTTCGTACATTAGATAGAGCGGAATTGTGAGGGATACTTGGGTTATTGCGTCGGGCGGCGTTATTACAGTCGCGAAAATCAGGATTATAAGAAACACCATTCGGCGGTTGTTCTCGAGCCATTTTACGTCGAGTATGCCTACATAAATCAGTATAAACTCGACGAGCGGAAGCTCGAATGTTATGCCGACTGCAATAGTCAGGAATATGACCATGCTGTAGTACGACTGCGCGTCCGGAAACATCTCAAGCTGCATTCCCTGGGACATCCACGACATAAACGCAATCCCCATCGGCAACATAAAGAAAAACGCGAAACATACCCCTATTGCAAAGAGTATGATTGCGGCGATTATCCCCGGCAGCAGGACGTCGAGCTCCTCTTTTTTTAGTCCCGGCGCTATGAAGCGCGCCGCAAAGTAGAATGCGGCAGGCAGCGACAAGCCGAGCGCACCCAGAAACCCGACGTAAAAATAGACTATTATGGGGGTGGCAAAGCTCATGGAGCGCAGTTTGATGTCTGCGTACCACGGGTTTGACGGCTTGCTATCCTTAAATAGAACTATCGAATCGTCTTTCGGCTCGATATAAAACGGGCCTGTCTTATTTTTTTCGTCGCTGGCGGAGACCAGATATACCGGTCCAATGCGCTCGGTCTTGACTTCCGTGACTTGCTCCGTCCCCACCCACTTCGACAAAATGTTCTTCGCCGAATTCAGCGGATAGAGCATCATAGAGTTGAAGTAGTGGAAAAACACCAGCACTAAAATCAAGGCGACCGTAAAGAACGCCAATGTTTTTAGTATGACAAACCTCATTTCCTCGAGGTGCTCGAGGAATGTCATTTCCGACGGGTCGTTTTCTCTTTCTTCGGGCATGCCTATGGCTTTTTACGCCGCGCGGAGCTTGCGTTTTTTTGAGAGCTCGGCGCAGATTGCGTCGAAGACTTTATTTACCTCGTCGGTTTGGAGCGTTCTTTCGTTGGAGCGGAAGCGCAGGGCGTAGGCGAGGCTTTTGGAGCCTTCGGGAAGCCCGGCGCCGCGGTAAATGTCGAATATTTCGCAGGATTCAAGCTCGAAAGCCGCACCTTTTAGAGCCTGTTTTGCGATTTTCAAAATATCGTTTGTGACGTTTTGAGCGCTCTCGGATTCTTCGACGACGACTGCAAGGTCGCGCGAAGACGGCGGGAACGCCGAAAAAGCCTTGAATTTTTCCGCAGCCTTTTTGCGCGCTGCGACGTCCGCGCGGAAGGATATTTCGCCCGCCCAGACATTTTTATCAATTCCGCGTTCGCGCAAGTGCGCCACAGAAATTGCGCCAAACCTTATTCTGAATCCCTCGCGCTTTTCCGAGCCGCAGCCGGCGGAGAAGCCCGCCTCCCAGATTGGCTCGCCGGCGACTTCCGCAAAGTTTAGCCTTGATGCGTCCACGCCGAGTATTGAGAGCAAGTCGGAGACGAGGCGCTTTGCCGTATAGAAGTCGGCGCGCGCGGGCTTTGCCCACGACTGCTCTTGGGAATCGCATGCAATCACAAACGCTGTCGCCGAAAGCTCGCTTATCTCTCCCGATTTTTCAGCTGTGAAAATCTCACCATTCTCAAAGAAGCCAAAGAATCCGTTGGCGTTTGAGAGGTTTGTCTGGACGACATCCAACAGGCCGTCAACGAGCGACGCCCTGAGGCTGTCTTGGTCAGATGTAAGTGGGTTTGAGAGCCTCAAAAATTCCGCGTTCGCGTATAGCCGCGTTTGCTTTGCGCTGTCTTTTAGTGTGTAGTTTTGGCATTCGTTGAGCCCGCGCGAGCAAAGGTAGTCGGCGGCGGCGCAGTTGTATTTATAGAGCGGATCGTCGTCGCGCAGCTGCACTGCCGAAACGAGTTCGGCGTCCGGAATCCTGTCGGAGCCTATCATTCTGACATATTCCTCGACCAGATCTACGGGCCTGTCAACATCGCTTCTGAAGGTTGGAACAGTCACGAGCCATTGCCCGTCGCCTTCGCTCTCGACGCCGAATCCGAGCCCGCGGAAGACTTTTTCTATCTCCTCCGCCGGCGCCTCAAAGCCAATGCTGTCTTCTATAAATTTGCGCGAGATTTTTATTTTGCGGTCGCCTCTTGGCATCGAGCCCGCGAGGCACGCAGTCTCGACAATTTCCCCGCCTGCCGTCTCCACTATAAGGTCCGCCGCGCGCCTGCCGGCTTCGAGCGTTCCGTTAGGATCGACGTCGCGCGCAAACCTGTAAGATGAGTCTGTGCTTATCGAATATTTGCGGCTTGTGGAGCGGATATTGCCGGGGTTGAAGTACGCGGCTTCTATCACCACGTCAACAGTGTCGTTTTCAACTTCGGAATTCAATCCGCCCATGACTCCCGCCATTGCCACCGGGCCGGAGGCGTCGCAAATTAGTGTCACGTCGGTTGAGAGCGTGTGGATTTTTTCGTCGAGAGTCTGGATTTTTTCGCCCTCCGTGGCTTGGCGCACTATGATTTTTTTGCCGCCAATCTTGCGGGCGTCGAATGCGTGCAGAGGCTGCCCGTACTCCATCAAGACGTAGTTTGTGACATCAACTACATTGTTTATGGAGCGCAAGCCGACTGCTTCAAGGTCGCGCCTCATCCATTCGGGGGAGGGGGCAATTTTCACTCCTTTTATTGAAATTGCGTTGTAGAGCGGGCAGTTGGGCGTTTTGAGCTCCACAGATTCGAGAAGCCCGCCTTCGGGCGTCGTGGAATATTTCGGGGAGTATTTTAGCTCCGGCTTTTTAAGTGTTCTGCCGAATTTTGCGGCGAGCTCGCGCGCGATGCCGATGTGGCTTAGGCAGTCGCCGCGGTTTGCGGTAAGCTCTATTTCAAAAACAGTGTCGGAATCGGTGAAAACGTCGTTTATGGGAGTCCCGATTTCAGGGCGGTTTTCGAGAATCAACAGCCCGCTGTGGTCTTGTCCGAGCCCGAGCTCGCGCGCGGAGCACATCATTCCGTTGCTCATCACGCCGCGCAGTTTGGACTGCTTTATTTCAAATCCTTTTCCGTCCTCCGTGGGAAGCTTCGCCCCGATTAGCGCGACTGGAACCCTGTCGCCTACCTTGTAGTTCGACGCCCCGCAAACGATTTGTATCGGTTCGGCATCGGGGGAGATTTTCACCATGCAGACGCCAAGATGGTCGGAGTCCGGGTGCGGCTCGCGCGAGAGTATCTCGCCAACGACGACTTTGTCGAGTGGCTTCAAACCTGTCGTCTCGATGCCCTCGACTTCAAGGCCGAGCATCGGGAGCGCTTCCGCAATTTCATCGACAGACACTCCGTCGAGATCGACGTATTTATTCAACCATTTCAAACTTGCTTTCATTTCGGGAAAATCCTCCTTTTATCTTGAACGGAATTGGCGCAGGAAGCGGACGTCGTTTGTGTAGAAGTGCCGAATGTCGTCGATTGAATGCATGAGCATTGCAACTCTTTCAACACCCAGCCCGAATGCGTATCCGCTGTATATTTTCGGGTCTAGCCCCACGTTTTCAAGGACGTTTGGGTCCACCATTCCGCAGCCCATTATCTCTATCCATTTTCCGCTGAGCCTGCCTATGTCGGAGCTCATGAAGTCAACTTCAAAGCTCGGCTCGGTGAACGGGAAAAAGCTCGGGCGCAGGCGCGTTTTTGACGACTTCCCGAAGAGGTTTTTGAAAAGATAGTCGAGGATTGCTTTCAAGTCGGTGAGCTTTACACCTTTGTCGATGCAAAGGCATTCGATTTGGTGGAAGTTTGCCGAGTGGGTTGCATCGACGGTATCGCGCCTGAATGCGCGCCCGGGCGCCATTATTCTTATAGGCGCGCCCTCCTTCATCATTGCGCGTATCTGCACGCTCGAAGTGTGGCTGCGCAAAAGGTAGAGTTCGTCGGCGTGCTTCGACACGTTGGAAACTTTCGCGTCGCGCGGCATAAACAGCGTATCTTGGGCGTCGCGCGCGGGGTGGTTGGCGGGCGTGTTCAGGGCGTCGAAGCAGTACCATTCGGTTTCGAGGTCGGAGGCTTCGGCTACGGTGAATCCGGCGCGCTTAAAAATGTCGCATATTTTGCGGATTGTTGCCGAAAGGGGGTGGATTGTCCCGCGGCGAACTTCGTACGGGGGCAGGGTGATGTCAGGCTTGGCGCCGAGCGACTTTACCATTTCGGCATTTTCGAGGCGCGCGTAGGCCTCGGCTACAAGCGGCTCTATCTGCGACTTCGCAAGGTTTATAAGCTTTCCGACAACCGGCCTTTGCGCTTTGTCGAGCGTGGGAATGACTTTCATTAGCGCCGTCAATTCGCCTTTTGGCCCCGTTATGGAGGCGGATATTTCCGCTACTTCCGTTTTTGTTTTTGCGGCGGGAAGGGCGGATTTTGCCTTCTCCAATATTTCGTTAATTTTGTTTTCCATTTCGGTTAAAAAAATAGTCTTGTATGCAACGCGCGCCCTGCGGATTTGCTTTTTTGCGCGTTCTCAATTAAATTGATTTAGTCAAGTTTTTTAGGCGCGGATAGGCAAGCATTTTTTTGCCGATAACGCTTATTGAATTATTTAAAATTTGAAGGGAGCGGGCGAATTTCATAATTTTTATACTAATAAAAAAAATATCCCTGATAGTGCGGGGAGTTTTTTGATGCAAAAGCGCCTGTTCATTGACTCGGCGAATGTGGATTTATCGTCTGCAAAATGCTTCTACTTTAAGCCTAAAAATATTTTTTTATAAAGCCGCCTTTTGTGGAGTTTTTTATGATAACCATCAATTCAAAGTTTTTTTAGAGTTGGGTATTGAATTAAAATAAACCAGATTCACATGTTTAAAATAAATTGGTATTTGGCGGCACAGATGATAATTTTCGGGGAAAGGCCTAAGCCAAGATTTATTTTTCTATGATTATGAATTAAAAATTCTTGTATTTTCAGTCTTAGATGTGGGTGCTTTCTTAAAAAATAAACACCTACCAATATTCCCCAACAGCTCGCAATCTTAGATTGAACTGCTTTCTTAAAAAAGAAACCCAAAATGCCACAAATAAATCAGATGGAAATTTTTGTTTGCGACTGCTTTCTTAAAAAAGAAACCGCGCGCGGCTAGAAATGTGCGAGCATTCCAGATTAAATTGTGACTGCCATTCTAAAAAATGGGAATTTTAAGCGGGTTTACCGGTAAGTCGCCGCTTATTGGGTACAAAAAAAGCGCGCCTGAGATGACGCGCTTTTTTTTAACTTGTTCTAACAGACTACTTTTTTATGGAGTCGAGAACCTTCTTGACGAGAGCCGAGAAAGCCGCTTCGTCGTTGATAGCCAACTCTGAGAGCTGTTTTCTGTCCATCTCGATATTGAGGTTTTTGAGGGCGCCCATAAATACGCTGTATTTAAGGCCGGCCGCGCGGCAGGCTGCGTTGATTCTGGCAATCCAGAGGCTGCGGAATTCGCGGCGGCGGACTCTGCGGTCTCTGTAAGCGTATTTGCCCGCGCGTTTAACCGCGTCTTTCGCGTAGCGGAACAGGCGCGATTTGTTGCCGAAATAGCCCTTGGCGGCTTTCAGCGTGCGCGCTCTGCGCTTGCGGGACGCTACTGAACTTGTTACTCTTGGCATGTTTTTTTACTCCTTGATTTATTTAGTCGCCTGGGGGTCGCCTTCACCCTTGCGGCGGATTTTCATTAGGTGCTTTTTTGATTACGCAAACGGGACGGCCTTCTTGACAATCGCCGCGACACCCGCGGAGGCGTGCTTGTCGTGCCCCATAGTGCGCCTCTGCTTTACGCTCTTCGCGCTGAGCAGGTGGCGTTTGCCGGGACTGCGGCGGAGCACTTTACCCGATGCCGTAATCTTAAAGCGTTTCGCTATTGATTTCTTAGTCTTCTGCATTTTCTTTTGGATTAAGAAAGTTCTTTATCCAATACGATTGAAATTTTCTGTAAAGAAAAAAAAAGCGCTTTTTTGGAATTTTTCACACTTTGGATTGCAAATTAAGCACGTTAAGTTCCAAAAACCGTATTTTTTTAATATTGTATATGCGCCGTATAAGCTTGCGAATTTTTTTATAATTGGCGGCAAAAGGCGGGCTATAAATACGTCCGGCTACCTTGCCCATACGGAAAAATTCGCCACGCAATATAGTCCGCCCGCGAAAACCTTTTGCCGCCGCTAAACCCCTTCGGCAAATCCCTCCCACTTTGAGCAATTTTACGCATATATGCGCGCTCGCCTTCAAAAGTAGTCCGTAAATGTCTATAATACCAGAACAATGCCAATCTTAGGTGAGGGCAAGGCTTATAAAAATGGGCAAGGCGGTTTTCCCCCGCCTGATAAAGTCCATAATACTTTTTATAAGGATAAAAAAGTGTTGAAGCCTTCGCGGTATTCTGACAAAACTCGGGAATGAAAAAAACAAGTCTGCTTGTGTCCGCAGCGGCGGGCGCCATATTGCTTTGCTCGTGCGGGATAATACGCGAGACCGCCCTGAAAAATGACGACGTCGATTTATGGTCGTTCGGAAAGGATCTCTCATTCTTTTCTCAATACGGCGTGGAAACTATGATACTATCGCAAGGAGACTCAGTGGTTGCCGTATCCCCTACATTGCAGGCGAGAGTCTTAACTTCTTCGTACGACGGCTCGAAGGGCCCGAGCCTCGGCTGGATAAACAGAGTGCAACTCGCATTCAAAAAGACCGAGCCGCAAAAGGCGCAAATCGGCGGCGAGGACCGCTTCTGGGTGGGGCCGCAAGGCGGAGAGGGCTCTATATTCTTTACAGGCGGTGCTTCCTTCATGGGCGAAAACTGGAAAATCCCGGAGTTTATGTCGTCCGAGCCTTGGACTCTCGTCGGGCGAAATTCCTACCGCGCAAAATTTGAAAAGACCGCCGAATTTGAAAATAATAAAGGCAGCAAATTTAAAATAAAGGCCGAGCGCGAGATTTCCGTGCTAAACAGAAAGCATGTCACAGACATACTCGGCATAGAGATACCTGAATCGGTTGACATAGTCGCGTTCCAGTCGTTCAACAAGCTGACAAATGCGGGCGACAAAAAGTGGACGCCCGACAGCGGAATGTTAAACATAAGCGTGCAGTCGTGCTTTAATGCGAGCAGAAAGACTTACGCCTTCATACCCTACCGCCCGGGCGACGCCGCAAAACTCGGCGACATAGTCAGGGACAACTTTTTTGAAACATCGTCGGCCGGTTCTTCCGACGGAAGGCTTGTTGTGGATCCCTCCTTCATAAAATACAAGACTGACGGCAAGGCAATGGGCTCGATAGGCGTGTCGGCCCTGCGCAGCGAGGGAATCGCCCTGAGCTTCGACGAGGCAAATAGCATTTTGACAGTCATTCTATACATAAAACCTTCCGATGCGAGGGCGTATTTGCCTTCATCGTGGCGTAGAGTGTCAGAAAAGATGGACGGCGACGCAATAAGCGTGTTTAACAACGGCCCGCTTCCCGGCTCGAACGCGCCGGCCGACGCATATTACGAGATTTCCACATACTCTCCCGCGCTGTCGCTCGACCCCGGCAAGTCGCAATTCCACCTCCAGCGGACATTCCATTTCCACGGTTCGGAATACGATCTCGGCCTAATATCCTACAAGCTTACGGGCATATCAATCGGGCAGCTGAGGGGCGAAAAATAGGGGCTGTTTTTTACACGCTTTAAATTTATTCCGATACATAAAAATATGGAAAACGAAATTGACGAATTTTTGCTTGAACTGTTGCGTTCGCGCTCGCCGACTGGGACGGAGCGCGAGGCTGCCGACGTGGTCGAAAAGTATGTCGGCTCGGCCGCAGCAGGCGGAGTAAAGCGCGACGTTCTCGGGAACAGATACGCAATTTACGGGGACGGCGAAAAAGTTTTGATGCTGTCCGGGCATATGGACGAGATAGGCTTTATTGTTTCGTACATCGACGACGACGGATTTCTGTTTTTCGAGCAGCTTGGCGGGCACGACAATGTTATGCTGCCCGGGCGGCGCGTGGCCATTATAACGAAGGCCGGATACGTTTACGGCGTGACAGGCAAAAGGGCTGTCCACTTAATGGACGCAAAGGAGCGCAAGGAGGTCCCGGAGACTTTTCAAGTGTGGATAGACATAGGCGCAACTTCGCGAGCAGAGGCGGAAAAGCTCGTTAGAATCGGCGATCCCGTAGTTTACGACACTGCCGTGCGCAAATTGTCCCAGACGAGATATTCCGCACGCGCGTTCGACGACAGGGCGGGGTGCTATTGCGTGTTCGAGGCGCTGCGCAGGCTGTGGCGCGACAACGCCAAGACGGACTACCGCGTGGTGTCGGTAGCCACAACTCAGGAGGAGATTGGAACGCGCGGCGCAATAACCGCGGCCTATGCCTTGAATCCGAAAGTCGGGCTCGCCGTGGACGTTGACCATGCGACAGATTTCCCCACTTGCGACAAGCGCAAGTTCGGGAGCATAAAGCTCGGCAGAGGTCCTGTAATTTCCCGCGGGCCGAATATAAATCCGAAAGTCTTTGAAAGGCTTGTGGAATGCGCCGAGAAGGAAGGCATACTGTACCAGATAAGCGCCGAGAGCCGCCCGACGGGAACCGACGCGCGCGTAATACAGATGGCGCGCGGGGGTGTGGCGACGGGGCTTTTGGGAGTTCCGCTGCGCTACATGCACACTCCGTCGGAAGTCGCCGATCTGGGCGATATAGAGGGCTGCGTGAGGCTGATTGCGGCCTTCGCAAAATCGCTTAAAAACTCTGACGACTTTACTTTCTAAAATGGACGGGGCAAAGCAAAAACGCGTTCTGCTTACGCGCGAAAACAACGAGACGCTCGCTGAGGCGCTCAGGGCAAACGGCGTTGAAGTCTTGGAACTTCCGCTTATAAGAACCGTGCACGAGGCGCAAAACGAGGATGTCGAGGACATCATGCGCGAGATGGGCTCGTACGACTGGATAACGTTTTCGAGCGCGAACGGCGTAAAGGGATTCTTTCGGGAATTTTTCAAAAATTTTGACGACATAAGGACGCTTGGGGTTGCGCGCATAGCGTGCGTTGGCGAGGCGACTGCGGCGGAGGTTCGCAAGCTTCATTTGCGGCCGGACGTCGTGCCCGCGGTATCGACGGCGCTTGCAATGGCGGACGCCATGGCGGAATACGAGACGCTCGACAACCTTAAAGTTTTGTGCGTGCAGGGAAACTTGTCGCTGCCCGACCTTCCGAAAACGCTCGACGAAAAACATCGCGCGATAGTCGATACTGCTGTAGTTTACAAGACGGAGCAGGTCGAAGTCGGCGCGGACGACAAAACCGCGGCGAATTTCAGAAAGAGCGGAGCTGATGCGGTCGTTTTTGCGAGCCCTTCGGCAGTCGAGAGCTTTGTGAAAAACGCGAAGAATCTGCTGCTTGATGACGGCGCGGTGCGCCCGAAGATTTTTTCCGTCGGGCCGACTACGACGGCCGCATTGAAAAAGTACGCGATGAATCCGTACATGGAAGGCGGGGACGTCGCTGGGCTGTTGCTTGCGTACCTCGGCATTAAAGGCTGATTTTTCAAAAAATCTTCCGCGCGGTATGGGAAAATTTCTTGCGGAGTCCGCTTTGGTTTGCGCGGGGGGCGCGCTTGGCGCGTGCGTCAGGTGGGCTGTCGCGGATATGCTGGCGCCGGGATTTGTAATGGCTATTTTTTTATGCAATGTGCTGGGAAGTTTTTTATTCGCCCTGTACGTTGACTTTGAAAGGATTTCCCGCCCGAAAATAAAGAAATTTCACACAGTTGGAATATGCGGAGGGCTTACGACTTTTTCGACGTTTTCCCTCCAAGTTGCGGAACTCGTTTCGCAGGGGAATTTGTTGGGGGCAAGCTTTCTTTTTTTTGGCACGTTTGCGGCGTGCCTTGCGGCGGCGCAGCTTAGTTTTATCATTGCGCGCAGGCACCTTATAAAAAGGGAGGCGGCGTGAGCGCATTTTTTTATATTTTTGTGTCGGCTTTGGGGGCGGAGCTTAGGCATATACTTTCGGAATTTTTGGATTCGGAGAACTTCCCGTGGGGGATTGCGGCGGCAAATTTTGCAGCATGCGCTTTAATAGCTCTAATTGCGTCCTGCTCTTGGGTCGGCAAAGATTGCGGACTAATTTTGGCGGGGTTTGCCGCAACGCTCTCTACGTTTTCGTCTCTTAATTACGGGCTATTAAAAATGCTTAGGAGCCGGCGCTATTTTTCGGCGCTTTTATACTTTTCTATGTCGGGGCTTTCGACGTTGGTAGTTGTGCTTGCCATTGGCAAATAGTTCTTTTGTTTTTAGACTCAGTTTGCGATTATTGGCAAATTTTCTGTTATCGTATAGGAAGGTTGTTTCCCTCTGTTATATCCCAGAACACATTTTTTTAACCGTTGCTCCATACTTTTTATGTTGATATTTTCTCTTAATGGAAATTTTTTAGTCTTTCCCTAAGCGCGTTTTCAGCGCATGGAAAGCCGTATAAAAATGTTTGCCGCCGATTTGCTCTCCATAAGCTCAGATATCTGAATATAACGTTTATTTACCAATAAAAGATGCGCGCAAACTGGTTAGAATTTCAGCGCTACATCCCCTTTATGCTACGCAAAGGGTGGCGAGTTTAAAAATGTCGCGCGCGACGCAAAAAAAATTTTGTAATAAAAAGAAAAAAAGCTTTACATTTGAATAAATAGTAATGATTATCGTTATTATGAATGAGAAAGCACTTCACGACATCACCTACGGACTTTATCTAATCGGTTCCCGTTCCGGAGAAAGGGACGGAGCCTGCATATCAAACACGGTAATCCAAGCTGCAAACTCTCCCAACAGGATAGCCGTTTCACTAAATAAATCTAACTACACCACAGAGCTTATTCTAGATGGCGGTCAGTTTTCGGTATCCATAATATCCCAAAGCGCCCCGTTTGAGCTCTTTAAAAGATTCGGCTTCCAAAGCGGCAGAAATGTGGACAAGCTTGCCGGCGCCGACTACGTAGAACGCGCGGAGGGCGGTATATACGGGCTAAAAAAATATTGCCTATCCCGCATATTGGCGAAAGTTGCAGACACTGCAGACTTGGGAAGCCATATATTGTTTGCGGCCGACGTTCTCGACTGCGATATTTTAGCCCGCGAAAGGCCCGTCACTTACGCATATTACCTCGAAAATATAAAGCCGAAGCCGGCTCAAAATGGACTCAAAGGGTTCAGGTGCAAAGTCTGCGGATATTTTGTCGAGAAAGACGTTCTGCCGCCAGATTTCACATGCCCCGTCTGCAAGCACCCTGCGTCTGACTTCGAGAGGGTAGGCTAAGATTTTGCATTTTTTATCTGGCTTTCCGCAAGCCTTCGCGCTTGCGGAAAGTTTTTGTCTGTGCGCTCGGATACAGATTTAATAAAAAATCCAATATCGCGGGACTATTGAAATTTAGTCGGGATATTTCTTTATCTGTGTGAGAATTTGTGAAACTTAAAAAGGGAAGTTAGAGAAAAATTATTCCGCAATTTTTGTAGTCATCACAATTTTTTTCGTTTCTGTGAAATAGATGTTTTGCAGACAAGACAGACATAAAAGCAAAAATGCCGTCGCAAAATTTGCAAGCCGCGCGCTACTTTAAAGTATAATCGTCCGCGTAGGCATTGTGCGACACCAAGAGTATCCGCGCATATTTCTCAAAATGCTTGGAAAACTCTTGCCTTTGCATATTAAAATGCCTTATTGCGCGCCCCAAGTGCGGGATAAAAGTAAAATAGACTCCTACTCGGCAATGCTTTTGAGCTTTTATTCCGAAAAATGGCGGCATTTCAAGAGCGATAGTTAAAAAGAAAGCGAAGCCAATAGGGCTTCGCTCAAATTTTCGCGGCGTTTTGTCAGCCGAATTTTTTATGAAAAAGGGTTTGTGCGCATATACGCGCAGGTCGCAATTTAGCTTCCCTTTCTTATCTTCTTCGCAAATTCGAAGGATATGCCGCCTTTTTCGTCCAACGCGAGGGCCGCTGAGAATTTTTTCTTTGTGCGCTTTGAAACAAAGTCGTCTATGACAGGCGTTTTGCCGGTTGTAGCAAGGCTTTCAAGTTCGGCTATCGTCACTATGTGCGAAAGCATATTTTTGCCGAGCCTAAACGAGCATTTTTTCTCTGGCGAGGAATCGCTGCGGCAGACGTACGCGGTGTCGGTCGCAACAAGCACGCCGTCTTTGCAGCTGCACAGCCCCATTGCGGATCTCGGACATTTCGACACCACCGGGGCGCTGGCGAGATCCTCCGGCTTGCGCTCGGAGTCCTGAGAGTCGCCAAAGTGGAATTTAAGCGCAAAGTTTTCGTCGAGCTTCAGCGTCGCGGAGAAAGGTTTCCCAAGCTTGCTGCGGAATCCGTCAAGCGGCCCGACCGAGCCCTTTGTGACGAGCTCGCGCACTTCGTCCTCCGACATTTTACGGTTACCTATTGTCTTGTATATGGTGAATTTTCCGTCCTTGGACTTGTAGGCGCGGAAAGTTTCTATCAGATTGCTCCCGTCTATAGGGTTTGGAATGTTGGTCTCCTTATTCTCAACGCCGTCCTCGGTAAAGCTGCGCGCCTTTTCGACTATATCGACTGTCATTGCGTCGATGCCCTTCATAAAGGCGTCGCGGGACATCTCGTTGCGCTCTATGAGTCGCAATTTCTGTTCCCATTCGCCGGTCATGGCGGGGCTTGTGAGGGAGTCTATTGAAAGAACATTCAGGAATTTTATGAGGCTTTCGGCGCGGGCTGTCGGGACGAGTTCGCGGCGGTCCCTCTCGACGAATTTGTGCGCGATAAGCGTTTCGATTATCTGGGCGCGCGTCGCCGGCGTGCCGAGCCCCTTTTCTTTCATTGCAAGCGCAAGTTCTTCGTCGTCGAGCAGCTTTCCGGCGCCTTCCATTGCCGACAGCAGCGTGGCTTCGGTGTAGCGCGGAGGGGTCTTTGTCTTTTCCTCTTTGAGCTTTGCCTCGACAAGCTTGCCGGACTCTTTATCGTGGGCGAGCGCCGGGAGAATTTCGTCGTCGGAGGCCTCCTTGTTGTAAACATTTAGCCAGCCCGCAACCCTGAGAATCTTGCCTTCTGTCCTAAACACGTGCGAGCCGACCGCCGACATTCTTACGGTGACGTCGAATTGCGCTTCCGGATAAAACGCCGCTATGAATCTGCGGACAATCATATCGTATATTCTGCGCTCGTCGTCGGTGAGCTTTTTTGCGGGCATATCTGTCGGGATAAGCGCAAAGTGGTCGCTTACCTGCTTGTTGTCAAAAATCCTCTTGCCGGCTTTTTTTACGTAGCCTTCGTCTATTGCGCGCTTTGCAAATTCCGCGTATGGGGAATCGAGCGCCGCAAGCGTGTTCAAAACCACTCCGCGGTAGTCCTCGGGCAGGGCCCTTGAATCGGTGCGCGGGTAGGTTATCATTTTATGCTTTTCGTACAAAGACTGCGCTATGCTAAGCGTCCTTCCCGCGGGAAGCGAATACTTGTTGTTGGCTTCTCTCTGCAGGGAGGTCAAGTCATACAGGCGCGGCGCGCTTTGCTTGGCGACGGTTTTCTTTTCGCTGATTTTGGCGGTCTGTATGCTGCGGACGTCGTTTAAAATTCTTTCGGCGTCTTCGTGCTTCCAGATTCTATCGGGCTTGTCGTTGGGATTTTTATCGGACGCCTTGTAGTCCGGGCGCTGATAGACGCCTTCGTATTCGCCGTTTTCTATGGCAAATTTGCCGATTATGCGCCAGTAGGGATAGGGCTTAAAGTTTTGTATCTCGCGCTCCCTATCGACAATCATGGCAAGTGTCGGCGTCTGGACGCGCCCGACGCTCGCGAGGTTTTTGCCTTTTGAGCCGTACATGCGGCTCGTCAGCGCGCGCGTTCCGTTGATTCCAACGAGCCAGTCTGATTCGCTTCTGCACCTTGCGGCGTCTTGTAGCGACTGCATTTCCGACTGGTCTTTTAGGTTTGCGAATGCCTCCCTTATCGACGAGGGCGTCATGGACGAAACCCACAGTCTTTTGCGGGGCAGTTTGCTTTTTAGTATTTCGTAAATGTATGTGAAAATCAGTTCGCCTTCCCTTCCGGCATCGCAGGCGTTTATTACGCATTCTATGTCGGGGCGCGCGAGGAGCTTTTTCAGGCCGGCGAGTTTTGATTTTGTCTTTTCAATCGGTTTGAGCTTGAATTTTTCCGGTATTATCGGGAGGTTGGAAAGCGACCAGCGGGCATACTTCTTGTCAATGTCGGCCGGCATGTTAAGCTCAACGAGGTGCCCGAGGGCGGAGGCTATTACGTATTCGTCGTTTTCGTAGTAGTCGTCTATTTTTTTCGCTTTACCGAGAACTTTTGCTATATCCGCGGCTACGGAGGGTTTTTCAGCTATTATAAGCTTTTTCATGTCCGATTGATAGTGGTGTGGATGGAATTGCGTTTTTACGAAGATTGCACGCGCGAGTCGCCCGCGCGTGCAATCGTGCAACGGAATGTTTCCGCGTTATTTCTTGATAAATTCGGGAAGTATCGTATCGAGATTTCCGAGAAGTTCGCGCATTGTCTCGGGCGTTTCGTCGCCCATATTGGAAATGCGGAATGTCACTCCCTTTATCTTGCCGTATCCGCAGTTGAATATCATGTTGAAGCGCTTTTTGAGCTCTTCGTTCACTGCGACTATATCGACATTCAGAGTGTTTTTGAAGCAGTTTAGGGTAATCGAGCCGTATTTTTCCTCCGGGAAGAGTTCAAAGCCGTACGATTTGCCCCAGTCGCGCACTATCTTGTTGTTTTCCAGATGGCGCGCATAGCGCTTTTCAAGGCCTTCGGCGAATATGTCGTCGAGCTTGCTGCGCAGCGCGAATATCATGGAGATTATGGGCGTTGAGGGCGTCTGGGACTTGTCGTAGAATTTTTTAAATTCGAGGAAGTCGAAATAATAACCCCTGCCTTCGACTTCAGCCGCGCGCTGCATTGCCTTTTCAGAAACGGAGCAGAAGGAGAGTCCCGGGGGGATTGCGAGGGCCTTTTGGCAGCCTGTCACCATAACGTCTATTCCGAGTTCGTCCTTCTTGATGGGCAGAGCCGAGAAAGAGCTTACGGTATCGACTATCGATACGACGTCCGGGAATTTTTTGAGCACCTCGGATAGCGCCTTGATGTCGCTCATAGTGCCGGTCGAAGTTTCGTTGTGGATGATTGTGACGGCGTCGTATTTGCCGGTGGAGAGCTCTTTTTCGAGAGCTTCGGGATCGACTGGCTTGCCCCAGTCGAATTTCAATTCTCCGGCGTTTTTGCCGCACCTTTTTGACACGTCGTACCATTTGTCGGCGAAAGCGCCGTTGCAACAGTTGAGCACTCCCTTTTTAACAACATTGCGTATTGCGCCTTCCATGACTCCCCAAGAGGAGCTCGTGCTGAGAAAAACGGGGTCGTTCGTATAGAACAGCTGTTTGAGGCGGGGCATTATGTCCTCCACAAGCTTTACGAAGTCCTTGCTTCTGTGGCCTACGATTGGCGTTGCCATCGCCTTGTATGTTTTTTCGGACACTTCGACGGGTCCGGGAATGAACAGTTTGTATGACATATTTTGTTTTGGTGAAGTTTTAGTGGATTAAAAAAATTTTTAGAAGCCCCGCAGGCGCCAGCCGCCGGTGCATGCCGATTGCTAATCGACGTTCAGGCTTTTTATTATTTTTGTATTGCGCTCGGCGAGTGTGATAGTCTTTGGCTTTGCGCTTTTTGCCTCCTCTGCGTCCGCAAGCGCGAACGACATTATGACGAGCAGGTCGCCGGGCTTCCCGAGGTGCGCCGCCGCCCCTCTTAAAGAAATCGTGCCGCTGCCGCGTTCTGCGGGTATGGCGTAGGTTTCAAATCTCTTGCCGTTTGCTATGTTGCCTACAAGTATTTTTTCGTAGCAAAGCATTCCCACCTTGTCCATCAGGTCTTGGTCGATTGCCAGCGACCCTTCGTAGTCAACTCTCGCGTCCGTCGCTTCGGCGCGGAGAAGTTTTGATTTCAATATTTGAACCAACATGGTTTCGCCTTTGTAGTTTTTAGTAAAAGCCGCCACAAATAATCCAAATTTCATCGAGGTCAACACTTTTTGCAAAAATTACGGAATTTTACCACTTTTTTTTGTCTATATATCTTGCAAAACAGTCTTAATATAAATAATTTAAATTAAAAAAATAACTTTTGCTCAACTGTTTTTTTGAGGTTTCCGTAAAAATTGCCGCGGGTGTGAAGTGTGCGATTTATCCATAAAAAATTTGAGCCTTTCGGCGCAGTGCGCATATCCGCCGCAAAAAATAATAACCCGCAAAATCCGGACTTTTTTGCAATAATATGGATAGCTGAGCCAAAGGCTGCCCTTATAAAAAACGCAATGCTTGCAAGCGCGCTTTTACGAGTTCGCCCGAAAAATTCTTTGCCAATTTACCAGTCTAAAAGATTCGGCGCACAGGCGGGCTTTTGCGCGAAAAAAGTTTTGCTATATTTGCCGGATTTCCGCATTTGAGAGCGCGGACGGCGGGCTAAGCCCATACTTTTGCGTACAATTTTTCCAGTTCGGCGATGCTCGCCTCTAATTCTTTTGAGACGCTTGCGTCAGAAGCGCCGCTTTCAAAGTATTTCCGGAGGGCGGCGGATTGCTTCGCGCAAAGATTTTCGTGCAGCGGAAAGAAATTTTTCCAGAGGAAGGAGGCGTACTTTACAAGGCGCATTTTTCCGTACATTTTCGGCCTCTCAAAGCTTCCCGAAGTATCGACAGCTATTGTGTTGAGCGACATTATCGCCTTGCGGATGTCGGCGGACTCTTTCGATTTGGCAAAGGCGACGGTAATTCCGCAGCCGAGCTCGTCGGACTTGTGTGCGTCGGAGCAGCCTACTATCGGCATAAAATATCCGTCTTGGGCGGCCTCGGCGTGGCGCGCGGCGGAAAGGTCGCTGGAATCGTAGTTTATTGAGCCGTTTACAATTTCGTAGGCGTCGAATTTCTGGCGGCTGATGAGGGCGTCGCGCAGGGCGTCGGAGCAGTTGAGCTGTTCGCCGTTTCTGCGCCAGTAGGGGTGGTTGAAAACCGACATGCCGCCCATCTCGCGTATTTTTTCAAAGACGGCCTCGGATTGGGCGAGAGTTAGCTTGTCGAGCTTGCCAAGCCCGAGGGATTCCGGTATTGTCTTTAAAATTCTTTCGGTTCGGGCGTCGAAGTCGGCGCGGTTTTCACGCACCCATTCGGCTATTCCGCCGGAGCTGTCGAAGTTGTTTATGTGGAGGAGGGAGCCGTGCGCCTCCTCGCCCGGAAAGAGTTTGAGAGAAGTCGGAACACCGCGGAATTTCTCGATTAGGCTTGTAGAGCCGATTCTTCGCCCGTGGTCGGAGACCGCCATAAAGTCGAATCCGCGCGAAAGTCCGACGAGCGCCATTTCGAGGTTTGAATCCCTGCCGTCCGAATGCGTCGTATGCATATGTATGTCGCCGATGTACGGGCGAAGCTCGAACAGGTCGGGTTTTAAGGCGTAAACCCAGGCGCGCAATAGTGTCGCGTTTTTTTTGTCTTTTGCGCAAAATACGTATCTGCCTTCCTTCGGGAAAACAATATTGTCGAATTTCGCGAAGTCCCCGCGCAATTCAAACGCAACAGGCGGAGTTTTCGACGAAAAGTCCGGCGGCTGCTTGGCGTATCCGGGGATATTGTCGTTGGGGAGGGTTCTGTATTCGGGGAAGTATGGCGACATATCGAGCGCAAAGCCGTCTTCGCTCGCGCAAACAAAGCGCAGATTTTCCGTTTTTGCGACGGAGCTTGGAAGACGGATTGATAGGTGGGATTTTTTGCCAGCCTCAAAAATTTTTGGGAAAATGTCGTCGGGGCTTGCGCTTTCGTAGAATCTGTCGGTTGCGATTGCCCTGTACGTTTTCTTTTCTGGCGCTCTGTCTTTAAAGGCGGCGCGGGCGCTTGAAAACATTGTGGCCGCCGCGGTTGTCGCGGCTATTTTTATCGCTTTTCTTCTTTTCATTTCAAACTTGGGAATCGTTTATAAAATTTATAATATTCCGATTTGCGGGCAAGACAAATTTTTGTTGCAACGCGCTCGCGGCGGCGTTTTCTTTTATAAGAATTTATTATAAAAATGCCCGATATTTCTAATACGAATCCGCAGCCCGAAGAATCGCCTTCCGGTGGAGGTTGGCTCGAATACCTCGCGTGGATAGGAGCCGCCGCGGGATTCTCTCCGGCTCTATACTGGCTTGGAAAGGCGGTTGTTGACAGCCAGCAACTAAGGGACGCTTTCATAATATTGGTTGTGGCGGGAATTGTGATGGCTATGGAGCACGGAATTTTCCCCCACAAGCCGCGTTTTAATAAAAATGTTCTGGCGGCGCTTGCTGTGGCGTACGCGGCGTTCTTTTGCGCGGGACTATTCGGCGTGTTTGCGAATGTGATGCTTACGCTTTTCGGGGTGTCGGCATTCATCGTCTCCATAGGGTTTGCGTGCTTTGACCGCAAAAGGTATGTACTCGCGGTCGGGGGAGCTTTCTACATTTTTACGATACTTTCGTTTGCGATAAAAATTTTCGACCTTCCATTGAGGGTTTGGGCGGGAAAATTGTCGGCATTTGTACTTTCCAAATTTAACGATACCGTACAGCTGTTTTTGATAAGGGGGCAGGAGCCCCAGATAGCGATGAATGTTGACGGGGCGTCGTACCTCGTGGCCACGGAATGCAACGGGTTCGGCATAATATCCTCGTGCCTTGTGTTGTCGGCAGTTTTGTCGTTTTTTAGAAAGGACGCGTCAGTCGTAAAGAGGTTGTCCATAATATTTATTTCCGGAATCCTCGGATATGTTTTAAATTCGATGAGGATAGTCTCGATAATTCTCGTAGCTCCCATAGCGGGAAAGGAAAATTATTTCTTTTGGCACGAAACTTTCGGATACGCATTCTTTACTGTTGCGCTGCTGCTTGTGTTCTGGATATCCAAACAAAGCCGCCCAAAAACGCCTCAAAACGGCTAAAATCTTAAAAAAGATACAAAAATGTCTAATTTTTTTAAAAAAAAGAGTTGAATCAAATATTTTCCGCCGTAAAAACAACTCGAATTTTTATAAACAAATCCCTTTTTAACAAACAAGGAGAAAAATAATAATGATAGATCCCAAGACAATAAAAAACAAGGCTCTCGTAGCCTGGGTCGACAACTGGGCAGCTCACACGACGCCCGACAGCGTCGTATGGTGCGACGGCTCCAAGGAGGAAGCCGATAAACTCTTTGATCAGATGATCAAAAAGGGAATGTGCATCAAGCTCAACGAGCAGAAACGCCCCGGAAGCTACTATTTCCGTTCCGACCCGCGCGACGTAGCCCGCGTGGAATCGCGCACCTTCATTTGCTCCAAGACCAAGGCTGACGCAGGTCCTACCAACAACTGGATGGACCCCGCCGAAATGAAGGAAAAACTCAACGAACTTTTCAGCGGCTGCATGAAGGGGCGCACGATGTACGTCATTCCTTTCAGCATGGGCCCGATAGGCGGACCAATCTCCCAGATTGGCGTTGAAATAACCGACTCCCCCTATGTAGTAGTGAATATGCGCATAATGGCGCGCGTTTCGCCCAAGGTATTCGACATTCTCGGCGAAAACGGCAAATTCATTCCCTGCGTGCACTCCGTCGGCAAGCCGATTAACTCGCCCGAAGACGACGTTCTCTGGCCGTGCAACCCCGAAAACACTTACATCACCCACTTCCCGGAAACGCGCGAAATCATCAGCATCGGCTCCGGATACGGCGGCAACGCCCTCCTCGGCAAAAAGTGCCTGAGCTTGCGCATAGCTTCCGTAATGGGCAGGGACGAAGGCTGGATGGCCGAGCACATGCTCATTCTCGGTGTCACCGACCCGCAAGGCAGAAAGACCTACGTGACGGGCGCATTCCCGAGCGCATGCGGCAAAACTAACTTTGCAATGCTCATAGCCCCGAAAGAATTGCAAGCCAAGGGCTGGAAGATTACATGCGTTGGCGACGACATCGCTTGGATTAAGCCCGCTGCCGACGGCAGACACTATGCAATCAACCCCGAAAACGGCTTCTTCGGAGTTGCTCCGGGCACCAGCATGAAGACCAACCCCAACGCGATGATTTCCTGCTCGAAGGACTCGATATTCACAAACGTCGCACTGACCGACGACGGAGACGTTTGGTGGGAAGGCATGACAAAAGAACCTCCGGCGCACCTCATCGACTGGCACGGCAACGATTGGACTCCCGAAAGCGGGACGACCGCAGCGCACCCCAACAGCCGCTTTACGGCTCCGTTGGCGAACTGCCCCTGCCTCGACGAAAACGCCGACAAGCTTGAAGGCGTTCCGATTTCCGCGATAGTAATAGGCGGCCGCAGGCCGAAGGGCATACCGCTCGTTTACGAATCCTTCAACTGGACACACGGCGTGTATCTGGGCGCAATGATGGGTTCCGAACGCACGGCTGCCGCAGAAGGCAAGGCAGGCGAGCTCCGTTCTGACCCGATGGCTATGCTGCCCTTTGCCGGCTACAACATGGCCGACTATCTCGGACACCTCGTCCAGATGGGCAAACACCTCAGCCAGACCCCGCGCTTCTACCACGTCAACTGGTTCCGCAAGGACGACGACGGCAACTTTATGTGGCCCGGATTCGGCGCAAACGCCCGCGTTCTCGCTTGGATTGTCAACCGCCAGAACGGCTGCGCGAAGGCCCGCGAGACAGCTATCGGCTTTGTCCCGACTTACGAAGACATCGATTGGGACGGACTCGACTACTCGAAGGAAACCTTCGAAGAATTGATGTCGTACGATCCCGCCACGGTATCGGCACAGCCGCTCTCCGAGGAGTTGTACGAAATGCTGCCCAAGGCTCTGAAAATTGAGCGCGAAGCTCTCTTGGAGCGCTTGAGCTAATCGGGTTTAATCTCACTAAAAAGGGGCTGCGGTTTCGCAGTCCCTTTTTTATTTATATGAATTTATTGCGCGGTAGGTTTTTTTTATTGGGCAAGAGATTTTGCGCTGGATTCGCTGATTTTATCGGGCTAACTTTTGGTGATAAATCGAGATTTTTAGCTACCTTTTTTTCCCGCCTAATTCCGAATTTTTCTGAGGCGTTTTTTTTATTTCTTGCAGTTTTTTAGGGAGGGCGGGCAGGTTTTTGCATAAATAATTTTATAAAAAAACCTCCGGGAGACTTTGCTATTGAATGCAAAAAGCTACACTTTTTCTTGTGAGTTTTTTTGCAAAAAATTTTTTGCGCGTTTTTTTGCCGTTGCAATCGTGGGAGGCGAGGGTAGTTTCTGCCAAAGTATTGGGAACGGCACATATGGGAGCGTTGCCAGACGCTATATGCCGCCGGATTTTTGCAATCCGCAGGTGGATAGCCAAATTGCCGCTTTATTTCCATCGCCCAATGTTGTCTGCTACCGGATTTTTGCAATAATTAAGCCGCCGTTTTTGCGGCGGCCTAAAATTTTCTTTGGTTTTGCTTTTAGCGTATAATTCTATGGTTTGCGGGTGCTATATAAAATCTTTTGCCTTTTTGTTGCAGTAGGTTTTTATGTTTTCGTAGCTCTTTAAAATGCCGTCGTATTTTTCGCTGAAAACATCGTCGTACTTTCCGGATTTCAACTTCATGATTTCAGCGGCCGCAAGGAGCTCGATTCTGCTAAGAAGCATTCTCTTTGCTTCATTTACCCTCTTTTTTGCGGACCAGTTGCTGGAAACGCGGTATGCGTTGTCAATCGCCGATTCGTAGCTTTTTGCCACACGCGCAAGTTCGGGGTATTCCGACGCGGGCGGATTCTTATCGTTTGCCAAGAAATCGACTATCAGCTCAAATTTGTTTTCGGCCTTATTTAGCACGTCCATAGTCTCTATGACGGTCTCATAGGGAATTTCCGTCTTGTCGTCCATGGTGTCGAGCCTATATGCAAAGAATCTCATATTGAAATTTTTTGCTTTGGATTTTCTCGTTATTCTCGTCGAAAGGTCGTCGTCGATAGTCATAATGTAAGAAACAACTCCTACGACTTTCCCGCTGTCTCTATGTATAACGGGGCTGCCGCTATTGCCCTTGTAAAAGTTGCAGTCGGTTTCAAGCAGTTTGGGACCTACCGCAAGCAGAGTGCCTTCAATATTGCGCATTACATTTCCGCCTTGGCTGTTGCCGCTTACAACTAAATCGTCTTTCAAATTTGTGTCCGTCATTACATTCTTGGAAATCTCTAACGGGGAAACGCCCTCCGGAACTTCGTCCAACTCTGCAAGAAAAACGTCAAACCCCTTTTGGAGAAAGCAGGTTTTGGGGAGGCGCACTTCCTTGCCGTCAATAGTTGTTATTTTTGCGTTTTTCATTTCTCCGAGAACGTGCAAATTGGAGATTATGTAGGTTTTCCCGTCCATTTTCCCCAGAAATGCAGTTGCCGCGCCGCTTGCGTTGTTTACCATTAAAACAGCGTTGAGATTAACATGAACCTCATCGTCGCTCTCTCTAATATTTCCGCGCTTTGAGGTGTATTTAGAAAATACGCCGCGCGATTGGAGAGACTTTAGCTCTTTCTTCCATTCCTTTATGTCGTCTTCGGCATACTCTATTCTTTGTTTCAGATACTCTATTCTGTCTTTGATGTCTGTTTCGGCAAATGCGCCGCATGCACAAATCAAAATGACAAACGTAAATATAAACAGCTTTTGCATATGTCGTCTCCTTTTATATGTTTAACATATATGTATTACATATGCAATCAAAATATTATTTTATCATCTGGAAGTGTAAAATATAATTCCGATTAACCGTAAATTTTACTTTAAAATTTACCTCTGGGAAATCTTATATTATGGAACTGGCGGCTAGTATTGGCTATGAATTTTATTTATGTTTTTTGCGCGTAAAAGACTGAGCAAATGCGGCGTTATATTATGTGGATAATTCCCCTCCCTCCCCACCACACACACATACACAACCACCCTACACAAAAAAACGGTCGCCATAAAAAAAACTGCGGTTGCGCTATTTTAAAAAATATTTACGGTTTTTAAGAAACGGATTGCGACTTGAACAAAAGAATGAGCTTGGTACGACTGAAACGAAAATGTTTCTCGCCAACTAAAAAATCGACGGCAGGACTTTTGCCAAAAGAGCCAAACCAAGCATTGTTGGAGTGAATTGGCTGAAAATGCCTATTTCGCAAGAATATCCATAGTATCAAACGGTGGCGAATCTTCCGTTCGGCTCTATGGGGATAAAGTTATCCTATCAAGCGCAAATTGCGCTTTGCAAAAAAAAGACCTCCGCACAATGCGGAGGCCTCTTCGTTTTGGAAATAAATTTTTCTACTTTAAAAAACAGTCAGAAAATAGACTTCGTTTTTTTTGCAGGTTTTTATTTACCCCAGTGCTTTATGAGAGTTTCGCCTATCGCCGAAGGCGTCGGGGACACTGCAATGCCGGCTTCGAGCAGGGCTTTAATTTTGTCGTCCGCAGAGCCGGAGTTCCCGGAGACTATCGCGCCTGCGTGACCCATTCTTCTGCCTTTCGGGGCGGTGCGGCCCGCTATGAATGCAGCCACAGGTTTCTTGCAGTTTTCTTTCAGCCACGCGGCCGCTTTTTGTTCGCCGTCGCCGTTTTATGTTTATGCCAAACTGTTAATAGGTCTTTATTAAGAATTATTTCTTGAGAAGATGGATAGGGGGATATCTCCATACTTATTTTCCCCTTCTGTTCCAGGAATACAGCACAGTAATATTGTTATTATAATTGAGGTGTATCCAAATGTTATAAAATTTATAAAATATATAAGAAACCACCAATATCCAGAGTACCCCATATCGTGAAGCCTTTTTACAGTGAAAATTATTCCATACAATATACACCAAAGATAAAAGATGATGAGAAACAGAATGCTAGCAAGAGGATTCTCTGTAATAATTACGATAAAACTAGTTATTGCTATGCATAAACCAATTAAGAGGCAAATTATATAATCTTTCCTCCCCATTCGTCCGTTTGTGGACCAAATGGGATCTTTCCTCCTATTTGTCTGCGTCCTAGGAGTGGAGAGTGTTGGAGGAAGTGGTATTTTTGATTGACTGCTCATATATATTTTTACGATCTTTTAATAAATCTCTATCGTAATTTGAAAAAGTACCTTTTGTAATTTCATTTTATAAATTCATTTTTCCCAAGAAATTGTCAATAATAATTATAGGAATATAAAAGACTGTCAATTTAAAATGTATTTGCTTGTTATTGGTTCAGTGGTGCAGGGGGGGATTTTTAACGTGCGGTGCATCTTTAAATTTTATTTTGGGAAAAATGGAATAGTACTTGGTAAATGTCCAGTCGCGCATTGTGCCGCAAGGCTAGATAGGGAAAGCGAATGTTTGAAAATATGCGCGGCGTTTGCAGACCTGCGGGAAAAAGGCTTAAATAAAAATAGATAACGGCTGGTTTAAGTTCTACAAATAAATTTAATAAGTTGCGCACCACAATTGGAATATTTTACATGGGTATCACAATATAAGTAAGATATCCAATTATTTTATAAGAACGATATTAAATAGATATTATATCAAAAATTTCCTCATGGATATAACTACAGTGCGCAGATTGGGCCGCGCATATTTTATAAAAAAGCGCAGGTTTGATTCCCGCGCTTTGAATTTGCAAAAAAAAGGGAAGGAATATTTCCTTCCCTCAAAGTTATTGCTATCGAGTCCTATTTACCCCAGTGCTTTATGAGAGTTTCGCCTATCGCCGAAGGCGTCGGGGACACTGCAATGCCGGCTTCGAGCAGGGCTTTAATTTTGTCGTCCGCAGAGCCGGAGTTCCCGGAGACTATCGCGCCTGCGTGACCCATTCTTCTGCCTTTCGGGGCGGTGCGGCCCGCTATGAATGCAGCCACAGGTTTCTTGCAGTTTTCTTTCAGCCACGCGGCCGCTTTTTGTTCGCCGTCGCCGCCGATTTCGCCAATCATTATGATGGCTTCGGTGTTGGGGTCTTCGTTGAACATCTTTACAGCGTCGAGGTGGCTCGTGCCGTTAATCGGGTCGCCGCCGATGCCGACTACCGTGCTTTGCCCGTATCCGAGGCATGTCGTCTGCCAAACAGCTTCGTAGGTCAAGGTGCCTGAGCGGCTTACAATGCCTATTGTGCCGGGCTTGTGAATGTATCCGGGCATAATGCCTATCTTGCATTCTCCGGGGGTTATCACACCGGGGCAGTTGGGGCCTATTAAGCGAGATTTGCAGCCCTTTTGCATCAGGCGCGATTTCACTATCGCCATATCTTTTACCGGAATGCCCTCGGTAATTGTTATTATGAGTGGAATTTCGGCGTCGATTGCCTCGAGAATCGAGTCCGCCGCGAATGCCGGCGGGACAAATATTGCGCATGCGTTTGCGCCCTCTTTTTCTACCGACTCCCTTATGGTGTTGAATACCGGGACCTTTTGGTCGAAAAGCATTCCGCCTTTGCCGGGGGTGACGCCCGCGACGATTTTTGAGCCGTATTCCATGCATTGGCGGGTGTGGAAAGAACCCGTATTGCCCGTAATGCCGCTAATTACCACTCTTGTGTCTTTATTAACGAGTATGCTCATTTTTGTAGAAATTTAAGGTTTACTTTTGTTCGGCTACGATTTTTACGATTTTCTCCGCGGCGTCCGCGAGTGAATCGGCCGTTGTGAGGGCTATGCCGCTTTCGGAAAGCATTTTTCTGCCGAGTTCGACATTTGTGCCTTCGAGCCTTACGACGAGCGGAAGCGTGAGCCCGACGTTTTTGACCGCCGCGATTACGCCCGCCGCGATTACGTCGCAGCGCATAATTCCGCCGAATATGTTTACGAGGATTCCCTTAACGTGCGGGTCTTTTAAAAGAATGTTGAAGGCCTGCGTTATGGACTCTTCGGTTGCGCCGCCGCCGACGTCGAGGAAGTTAGCGGGGTTGCCTCCAAAGTGTTTTATGATGTCCATAGTTGCCATAGCGAGCCCCGCGCCGTTTACCATGCAGGCGATGTTCCCGTCGAGGGCGATGTAGTTGAGCCCGTATTTGCCGGCTTCGATTTCCTTCGGATCCTCTTCGTGCGGGTCTCTGAGGGCTTCAAGTTCGGGGTGGCGGAAAAGTCCGTTGTCGTCGAATGAAACTTTTGCGTCGAGGCACGTTATTTTGCCGTCTTTTGTGAGGACGAGCGGATTTACTTCCACCATGGAGCAGTCTTTCTGCCAGAAGAGCTTGTAGAGGCCGCCCAAGAGAGCTCTAAACTGTTTCTGTTTTTCCTTGTCGCCGAAGCCGAAGAAGAAGGCGAGCCTCCTGATTTGGAAAGCTTGCAGGCCGATATCGGGATCGACGAGCATTTTCATTATTTGGTCGGGTGTTTCCGCGGCGACTTTTTCAATGTCCATGCCGCCTGCTATCGACGCTACAATCGCGACTTTACCTGAGTCTCTATCCATGAGGATTGAGAGGTAGTATTCTTTGTCGATATCGACCGCCTCGGCGAAGTACAGAGTGCCAACGACTCTTCCCTGAGGACCGGTCTGTTTGGTAATTAAGGTGTTGCCGAGCATTCTTTTTGCTACTTCCGCGGCTTCCGATTTGGGGACGAATTTTACGCCGCCCTTGAAACCGTCGGCGAACACGCCTTTTCCGCGTCCGCCCGCGTGTATCTGCGACTTCACTACTATGTTGTCGCCGGGAATAGCCGCTATGGCGGCGTCAAATTCGGAGGGGGATTTGACCGCCACGCCGTCTTGCACGGGAACGCCGAATTCTTTGAATAGTGCTTTTGCTTGGTATTCGTGAATATTCATTTTACGTCTGCCTTTTTTATCGAGGCTTTTTTTAGTTTGAAAATATAACGAACCGCGACGGGACGAAAAGCGTTTGTCCGAATTGCCCGCGTGGGGGTTATTGTGTCTTCACAGGCTTACTTTTAACTGCCGTTTTTTCAAGTTTTTTTTAAAAATTTTTTTAGTGCTCACACGTTTGAGCCGCTAATCTTGGAATCTTTTTTGATATTTTTATCCTTATGCGCAGATTGTGTTTGTGTGTGGAAAAAATTGCAGGCGGCAAAAAATTAAAACTACGTTCGCTTAAATTAAAAATACTTTTGCCATAATTGCGCGTAATGCTAAAACTTGCGCAGTATTTTACAGATGCCTGTATTCCCCGGATATTGCGCAAAGAAAAATTATCCTTTTAGGTGGAAAAATATTCGCTATGTTTTATGGATTAACGCAGTCGCGTGGAGCAGGGAGGGCGGCAGGGTGGAAGCCCGATAAAATCGCTCCTTCTTAAAACTGTAAAGATTAAGCGCGTTCTCTTGTTTAAAACCGCGCGCGAATGCCGACGCTTAGGCGGAAAGCCCGCCATGCCGACAGTTATCTTAAAGATGCCGTGCGGCGAAAATTGTCTTTCTGGTTGAAATCGGCGCTTTTTTGTGTATATATTATGGGGAAAATGGTCTGGGAGTTTGCAGATTACGACAAAAAGCTTGCGGCTGACATGGGGGCATACCTCGGTGTAAGCCCCATACTTAGCGCGCTCATACTCCAGCGCGGGTACACTGATCCTCTGCGGGCGAAGATGTTTTTAAGCCCGAAACTCGCAAACCTCGACGATCCTTTCAGACTTAAAAATTTGCGCAAAGCCGTATTGCGGATAATAGAGGCCATTGAAAAACGCCAAAATATCCTCGTATTTGGCGACTACGACGTTGACGGGATTACAAGCACGACGCTGCTCGTTAGCATTTTGAGGCTTTTCGGGCTGAACCCTTCTTATTTTGTTCCGCGCAGAATGGAGGAGGGGTACGGACTCAGCGAAGCGGCGCTCGAAAGGGCGCTGTCATCTGGAAAGACTGATTTGCTCATAGCCCTCGATTGCGGTACTAACGCTGAGGAGGCCGTTAATTACATACACTCGCGCGGGATAGATTTGATTGTGGTTGACCACCACCAGGCGAAGGACGCCACAGCCCAAAACCACATTTTGATAAATCCGCACGTGTTCGACTTTGAAGGCGCGCCCTGGCGGCAGCTCTGCACGGTAGGACTCGTTTTCAAGCTCGCGCACGGGCTGATAAAGGAGATGCGCAACCGCAGCGACAAGCGATCTTGGGAAATAAATTTAAAAGACTACCTCGACCTCGTCGCTCTCGGGACAGTCGCCGACTTGGTGCCGCTCGTCGACGAAAATAGGATACTCGCGCGAAACGGCATAAAGCGCCTAAAATCCACCCGCCGAACAGGCATACAGGCACTGATACAGGCAAGCGGCATAGCCCTCGGAGACGACATAACGCCCGTTGACATATCCTTTAAGCTCGGGCCCCGCATAAATGCGAGCGGCCGCGTCGCCGACGCGTCTCTGCCTCTTGAAATGATGCTCGGCGACGATTTTACGACATGCTACCGCGCCGCCTGCGAGCTCAACGACATCAATAAGGAGCGCCAAGACATAGAGCGCGGAGTTTTGGAGGACGCTATGAAGCAGGTCGAGGAAAACGGGTACGATTCCGACCCATGCGTAGTCGTTTTCGATCCGCGCTGGCACCCCGGGGTTGTCGGCATAATCGCCGGGAAGCTCAGCCGCGAATTCCACAGGCCAGTGATAGTGTTCGGCGAGGAGGACTCCGGATTTATAAAAGGTTCGGGGCGTAGCGTGCACGGGATAGACTTGGTCGCATGCCTTGCCGAGTGCGCGGATATGCTCGGAAGCTGGGGAGGGCATCCTATGGCTGTCGGAGTGTCGGTAAAGAGCGGAGGGGTTGACGAATTTAGAAGGCGCATAAATGCCGCCATAATAAAAAAGTACGGCAAAGACATAGACTTTTCTCCGAAAGTTAACATAAGCCTAACTCTCGATTTGTCAGACGTTGGCATCGAGCTGTTGAACGAGCTCGAAATACTCCATCCGTTCGGGGAGGGAAACCGCGAGCCGATTTTTGCGTTGAAATCGGTAAAGCTGCACAAGGCGCCCGAAGTTTTCGGCGGAGTGAATTTCCGATTCCAGATACCACTCGGCGACAACGGGTGGATTAACGCAGTCGCGTGGCGCATGGCTGGGCGCGTGCCGCCGGCGGACAAGTCGATAGACATTGCGGTAAAGCTTGGCTGGAACAGGTGGAACCGCCGCAAAACCCCGCAGGCTACGCTCGTTGACTGGCGCTTTTCCGAAGCGTAATTTTTGCGCGCTTGCGCCGTGGAGCCTTTTGGGGGCGCGGCAGATTTTTTTTCGGAGATTTTGCGGAGGCTCTTTTTTAGTGGGATGTATTGCGCGTTGGGTTATTTTTATAAATTTTTTTCGCGCGCAATAGGTCGATTTTTTTGATATTTTGTGGCGGTAGAGTTTTTTCTTTGGAGAATATTCTGAGCGAGGGATAATATGATTCTTTGAGCGGCGGGCCTGGCTATTTTTAGGAATTTTATTTTCTGGGAGGGATTTTTTAGGCGGCTTGGAATGCGGAGGGCGGGTGTTGCCGACTGTGCTTTAACCTGCTTATTTAGCGCGCGGAATAAATTTTATTTTTTGCCAAAGCCAAAAACGGAGCTTCTGCCAGCTTTTTAGCGCACTGAAAATCTCTGTCTTTCGCCCGCCAAATGCGAAAAAACAAAAAATATCTTGGCTTTGGGGAAAGTTGGGCAAGCGAAAAATAAAGCATTATTTTGTTGAACGCCGCAAGCTCTTGCTTAGTTTAAAAAAATATGAAATTTCGCAAAGTCGCCATACTTGGAACAGGCCTGCTTGGTGCGTCTTTCGCGTTCGCCGCGAAAAATCGCGGGCTGTGCGAAAAAATATCGGCGTGGTCGAGGAGCGAATCCACGAGAAAAAAATGCTCCATTCTTCCGGAAATTTTCGACGAAGTTTTCGATTCCCCTGAAAAGGCAGTTTCGGACGCCGACTTGGTCGTCATTTGCACCCCCACGGAAAATATACCGGGCATAGCGGCGCAAATCGCGCCGAATTTAAAAAAGGGTGCGGTCGTCACCGATGTCGGAAGCGTAAAGGGCAAAATATGCGAATTGTGCTCCAAGCCGATTGCTTCTTGCGGGGCGCATTTTGTGGGCTCCCACCCCATGGCGGGCTCCGAAAAAATAGGTATAGATTTCGCCGACGAAAAGCTTTTCGATTCGCGCCCGTGCTTTGTCACGCCGCTTTCTAACGCCGATGAAGACTCCGCAAAAAAAGTTTCCGAACTTTGGAGGGCAATGGGCATGCGGGTGTATGTGGTTTCTACCCAGCTGCACGATGCAATTGTCGCGCGCATAAGCCATCTCCCGCACCTCGCCGCCGCGCTCATATGCGACACAGCCGCGGATTTCGACATAAATCTCCTTCCGTATTCCGGCCCTGGATTTAGGGATACCACGCGCGTGGCCTCCGGTTCCCCGCAGATTTGGGAAAGCATAATAACTGACAACCGCGCCGAGATACTCTCCGCTCTCGGCGAGTTCTCCGAGCGCCTCGGAAGGCTCGTAAAGGCGATAGAGTCAAGCGATATGCAGGCTGTGTCGGAAATTCTAAAAAAGGCAAAATCGTTTAGGGACAAGCTCTAAAAATTATGTCAACTCAAATAGCAGTAAAACCGTTTCATTTCAAATGCGCGTCGTCCGTGCTTCCGCCAGGCTCCAAGAGCCTTACAAACCGTGCGATGATACTGGCGGCGCTGTCGGGCGGCAAGACGCTCCTTGAAGGAGCCCTGTTTTCCAGAGACACTGAAATCATGGCAGACTGCCTTTCCAAATTGGGGTATGTCGTAAATTTAAACCGTTTCGAAAAAACAATAGAGATAGAATCCCCGATGGGGGCGGCTCCGAACTCCTCCGCCGAATTGCATGTCGGCAACGCGGGAACGGCCGCCCGCTTTGTGACGGCTCTCGCCGCACTTAGAAAAGGCGGCTATTACAAGTTCGACTGCGACGATGCAATGCGCTCGCGCCCGATGGCGGGGCTTGTGGAGGCGTTGAAGTCGCAGGGGGCAAAATTTGAATTTTTGGGCGAGAAAAACGCTTTGCCTTTTATAATGCACACATGCGGCTTAAAGGGCGGAAGGGTCGAGATAGACGCAAAGGCTTCGAGCCAAATGCTGTCGGCGCTGCTGATGGTGGGCGCATTTGCGGACTCCCCGATGGAAGTCTCGCTAAAAGGCTCGACCGTCTCGAAACCGTTCGTCGATATGACTGTCGGGATAATGGCGCAGTTTGGAGTCGAAACGGTTTTTGAGGGCGGAGTTTATAAATTTTTGAGGCCGCGCAGCGCGTGCGGAGAGAGGATATATAAAATCGAGCCAGACGCCACGGCGGCGAGCTATTTTGCGGTTTTGCCTGCGGTTGTCGGCGGGGCTTGCGAGATATCGGGCTTTGCGGAGTGCAAGCTTCAGGGGGATTCCGCCTTTTGCAGGCTTCTATCCGACGCGGGACTTGTCAAGACCGAAACCGTAGGCGGTAACCTCATTGTCGAGGACGCCGAACAGACGGTTTTTCCCGAAAGCATGGAGTTTGATTTTAACGATATCTCCGACACCTTCCTAACTTTGGCGGCGGTTTCTCCGCTCTTGCCCTTCAGGCTTACGATAAAGGGCATTGCCCATACCCGTGCGCAGGAAACCGACAGGGTCGCGGCGTGCGCCAACGAGCTTAGAAAGTTTTGCGAGTCCGTTGTGGAGACGGACGATTCCATTAGCGTCACTCCCTATCCGCCGGAGCGCCTTGCGGAAATCGCCCAAAATCCGATAACCGTAAAAACGTACGCTGACCACAGAATGGCAATGAGTTTTTCGATACTCGCCTCGCGCGACGTCCGCGGCGACGGCAAGCCGTGGGTAATAATAGAGGATCCCGGGTGCGTCTCCAAGACTTGGGGTGAATTTTTCGAGGTTTTATACACTGCGCGCTCCGATTCTGAAGGGCTAAGGGTCGTGGCTGTTGACGGGGGAGCCGCAGTGGGGAAATCGAGCGTCTCGAAGGAGTGTTCGAGGATTCTCGGATACATGCATGTAGATACGGGCTCGCATTACAGGACTGTTGCGTACGCATTGATGTCCGACGGAATAGACACGTCCGACGCAGATGCTGTCGCCGAGAGGTTAAAGAGCGTAAAGATAGGCACGGTGCTTTGCGGCAATTCGGCGCGCATAACTCTCGACGGCAATCTCGTAGAGGACTCCTTGATAAGGACTGAAAGCGTGAACGCATCTGTCGCAAAGTATGCCGCAATGCCCGAGGTGCGCAATTTCTTGAAAAACTACCAGAGGTCTATGGCGGACTACGCGCGCTCCCACGGATTGTCCGGAATGATTATGGAGGGACGCGATATCGGGACTGTAATTTTCCCCGACGCAAATGTCAGGATATTCCTCGACGCCGACGAACAGACGCGCGCGGCGCGCAGGGCGAAAGAGGGCATATCTGACTCTGTCGGGCTGCGGGACGCAATCGACAAGTCGAGAAAGACAGCTCCTTTGCGCTGTCCAGAATCCGCCGTGAGAATAGACACTTCGCACATGACCAAGGAGGAGGTCGTGAAGCTGACCTTGTCGTACATTTTGGAATCGTAATGCGCGCAAGATATTTTAAATTTAAAACCGCGAAGCTCGTTTACAAATCGTGGTGGCACTTGTCTGCAATTTTTTGCGACGTATTCGGAAGGATAGAGCTTTACGGGTACGAGAACGTCCCCAAATGCCCGTGCATAATAGTTGCAAACCATGTCAGCTATCTCGACCCTATGGCGATGGCGTTTTTTCACGAGACTGAATTGTGCGCCGTTGCGCGCGACACCCTCATGAAGGGTAAAGTGCTCGGGTGGATTTTCAGACATCTAAACGCAATACCGGTAAAGCGGGGGCAGTCCGGGAATCTCGGAGCTTTCCGCGACGTATTGGCGAGGATAAAAAACGGAATAGGAGTTGTGATTTTTCCTGAGGGCACTCGCAGCGAGAACGGCGAACTTTTGCCGGGCAAGCCGGGGGCGGGGCTTCTTGCTATAAAAGCGGGGGTTCCGATACTGCCGATACGTTCGTTTGGATTCGAGGAGGTGCTTCCGCGTTCCGGCCGCCTCGGCGGGGGGGCGCGCGTAATGATATGCGCCGGCAAGCCTATCTACCCCCATGAAATTGACCCCGGGAAAAACTGCCCCGACAGGGCGCAAATTATAGTGGATAGGCTTATGGAGCGCATTGCCCAAATTGAGCGCCCGAATGTAAGGGAGGTTTGAAGGGCGGAAATATCCCATAATTTTATGCGCCGTTTTTTTTGCGGGGCAGATTGAAAAATGAAAAAGAGCAGTTGCTCTTTTTTTTATTGACCCCCGCTTTCGTTTGCCTTTTTAAGAAGCGTGAATTTTTATGAACGCAAATATAAGCTGGATATTTCTTCTTATCGCCGGCGCATTCGAGGTCGCTTGGGTTGTCGCCCTAAAATATTCCCAAGGATTTACGAGGTTGGTGCCGTCGGTTTCAATGGTGGCGGCACTGTTTTTTAGCATGCTTTTTTTGTCGCTTGCGGCGCGCAACCTTCCGCTTGGAATGTCTTACGCGGTATGGACTGGCATAGGGACGGTTGGCGGAATGGTCGCGGGGCGGTTTTTATTCGCGGAGGCAGCCAATCCGATGCAGATTTTCTTTGCGGCGCTTATAGTCGTCGGGATTGCCGGTGTAAAGTTTGCCGCCGACTAATTTGCGCCGATGCGCTGCGAAAGAATTGAGCGGACAACCCCGTTGTCGCCGAAGTATTCGAGCACGTCCTCGGGTGTCCAATTCTTTTTGTCGCATGGAACGCTTTTGGAGGGGTTTAAAAAAGCGTTCCATTTATATACAAAGTTTCCGTTCAGCGGCCCCGATGTGCGGAAATATAAATTTTGGGTGAGATAGTTTACGCGCGGCCTGTCGTTTTTGAAAAAGTTTTTAAGCTGCGGGTATTTTTTCTGGTAAATGTCGGACTCGATATCAACCTCATCTTTCAGGTTGTGCCTCCAAGCGGCGCAGTTTATGTTTTTAAGCCACCATTCGTCCTCCCACGGAGAGTGGGCGACTCCTACGGCGCAGTCTATAAATACGTTTTTATACGCAGTGTTGTCGTGGCCGCCGTGGTAGTAGATTGCGGCTATTCCCGCGTTTGTAGCGTCGGGGTCGGCGGACTTTATTCGGCAGAATATGTTTTCGCGTATGTCGTACCCGCCGGAGCCGTCGTCGATGTACACGCCGCGTATAGTGCATTTGCCGTCTTTGGCGAGGCATTCGGAAAAAAAGTTTTTGCGGATTACATTGCCTTTATGGCTCGGGTTTCGGCCCGTGTATATTACCCCCATGTCGCTTACGTTTAGGCAGATTCTTTCAAATCTGTTTTTCTCTATAATGAGGTCGTTGCCGCCAAATTGCATTGCGTTGAATGGGTCGTCGCGGAACGTGCAATTTGACACGCGCGCGCCGACGTCGTAAATCGACAGAGACGGGGTATATTTGAGACCCGCGCTTGAATTTCTATAAAATTCGCAGTTGAAAACGAGATTTCCCGACGGGGATAGCGAGCGCCTGTCGCCCCCGCGGATATATGCGCCGCCGAAGGCATTGTCGTGGATTTTGCAGTTGGAGAGCGTTATCGAGGAGCTGAAATTGAATGCGGGGTTTTTATTGGCGAGCTCCGGCGGAGGATTTTTTGCGAAAGTTCCCGAATCGACAGACAGCGCCACGGTGCCGAAATTTGAAAATTCGCACGAATCAATATTAATATTCTTCGAGCGGCTTACGAATACGCCCATGCCGCGCGACGGGCCAAAGCGCACATTTTTTATTTTCAAACCGTCCGCGTTTTTTATGGCAATAATCGGGCCGGAGAGCATCGAGAATTGCAGTGTGCCGGACGGAGGGGAGTCGAGGGCTACGTAAAAAATTCCGTTTTTTCTGTCTATAAAAAACTCTCCGTCTTCGTCCAGCTCTTCGATGAGATTTTTTACAAAATATCCGCGCGTGGACAGGTCTTGCCGAAACTTTGGATTCTTGGGGTCGGGCAGGCAGCTCATAACTCCGTATATGTGCGGCGAGGAAAGTTTGACCGTCTTGTCATTTGTATTGATTTTTTCGATTTTTATTTCGTCGTCTGCCCAGCCTACGGAAAAGTTTCCGCACGCGTAGGCGTCGTTGGCGCCAATCCATCTTTCGTGGCGGGCGTCGGTGTATTCAAATGTCGCCCCGCGCACGCGCGTGTCGTCGGAAGGCTCGTCGAAACCGCGGTTGGTTTTTGACTTCACTTGTCCGGCGTCCAAAACTTTCCCGATTTTCATCAATCCGGAGTTCGGGTATCTGGCAAGCCGCAGTCTCTTGCCGTTTAAGAATGCCTCGATTTCCGGAATGTCGCGCGGGGTTCCGAAACCGCGCTGTTTAAGCTCTCCGTAATCTGATATTCCAAGTTGTTTTAAGTTTAAAAAATATATTTTTGCGGTGCGCTCAGCGGGAAGCTTTGATAGCAGCGACGCTTCTCGAACTTCCGAAAGTTTTGTGGCGTCGATGTCCGCGCTTCCGCTCAAAATTGTTTTTTCGGAGCCTTCTATTGATATTTTGCGGCCTTTCCAGTCTTTTCCATCCAACAAAATAGTGTCGCTTACGCGGTATGTGCCGTCGGAGAGTTTTAATGATATATCTCCGTTGCCTTGCAGTTTTAGCGCAAAATTTATTGCGGCTTTTAGCGTTGCAAAGGGCTTTTTCGATGAGCCGTCCGCAGTTTTATCGTCTCCGAGGGGGCTAACGTTTACGGTAGTTCCTCCGAAAACGTGCGCGCAAAAAATAAAGCATACAAAAATCAAAGGCAAAAGTCTCATGCATTTAGCATAGACTGAAAATGCAGTATAATTCAACAAAAATGCCGAGGCATGCTGGTGAATTTTTATCCAAGTATCTTAATTAAAATCCCCGCGCTTTACTGTGGCGCAATTTATTTTGGAAATTGAATACCCGCTTTAAATATTCCGCGCAAATTTGGCGCAAATAAGCGCAAATCTTTTCGATAGGGCAGACGCCTTGATATCAGCCTTTGGTTCTCGCGCGGTCGAGCCTGTCGGCGATAGCCAGGCCTATGCCGGAGCGCGGCGGAATTTGGCAGTAAATATCGAGGCCGGCTTTGTCGAGCCTTCTAATGAGGGCGAATAAGTTTTTGGCGACTTCTTTGAGGTCGCCGTCTTCGCTTAGCCAATATTCGTTTTCTTTCGGCGACTCGGGCCGAGCGAGGTATATTATGTTGCCCTGAAAATTCTGTGGAATTTCGCCCGGAGAATCAAAAAGAGACAATCTCGATTTCGGGCTGTAATGCGATTTCAACATTCCGGGAGCTTGCGGGTGCGCCTCGTTGACTTTCGGGGAAATATCCAAACTTTCCCCTAAAACCTTCTCTATATCTTCCGGTGGAATGGGGCCCGGCCTGAGCAGCTTTTTCGGGTCGGAAGTCATCATCACGATAGTTGATTCAACTCCGCACGCGCAGCTTCCGCCGTCGAGTACAAAGTCGATTTTATCTCCGAGCATAGACGCGACGTGCTCGGCAGTGGTGGGGCTTACGTATCCGAACGGGTTGGCGGACGGCGCCGCTATGGGTTTTGAAGCTTTTATAAGGCTTCGCATAATAGGGTGCGAAGGCATTCTGACAGCCACAGTGTCCATTCCCGCCGTCACTATGTCTGGAATTGCCGGGGTCTTTTTGAGAACCATTGTAAGCGGCCCGGGCCAGAAGGCTTCGGCGAGCTTTTCGGCGTCGGGTGTAAATACGGCTATTTCCCGCGCCATGCGCATATCGCAGACATGGACAATCAACGGGTCTATGAACGGCCTGCCTTTTGCGGCGAATATTTTTCGCACCGCATCGGGATTTGTGGCGTCGGCTGCGAGCCCGTAAACAGTCTCTGTGGGGACTCCGCCGATTCCGCCGCGCGCAATAAAATCAGCCGCCTTCAGTATGTCCGAGGGCGGCCGCTTGAAATCTTCCCGCGTTGACGAGACTCTTCCCATCGAGGGAAAATTACTTCATCAGAAGCATGTTGCGGGCATGCTTTATTGTCTTTTTGACGTGGCGCTGTTCCTTAGCCGTAAGACCCGTAAACTTGCGGGGAAGTATTTTGCCCGTTTCGGTGACATAACGGTTCAGCGCTTCGGTTTCGATGAAGCCGATTTCTGTGACTTTCTTTTTGTTTGATTCTTCTGCCATGTTTTTTTTGCTTTTTGCGTAAATTGTAATTTTAATTCCCGCAAGCGCTAAGTCGGAATAATATGCCTACAAAACGATGCGCGAATTCCGCGTAAAAAATAATACAAAAAGATTCTGGACGGCTGGATTCGTATGGCAAGACTTTTTTTTCTCTTTTTTATTTAACATTTTTTAGCGGCGATAGTCTAATTAGAAATTAGTCTTGTGTATGGTGCGCACGACTGCAATATCAGCCGAAATATGAATTTTTCTACTGCAAAAACAGAATACGTCTCTGCGTGGCGGGATTTGCTCGTAATATTTCTCGTCTCATGCGTATTGTATATGTCTCTCGGGTTCACAAGGCCCCTCGCGAGCCCCGACGAAGGCAGATATACGGAAATACCCCGCGAAATGCTGGAGCATTCGGATATGGTGACTCCGCGCCTGAACGACATGCCCTATTTTTACAAGCCCCCGATGTTTTATTGGATGCAGGCGGCCTCGCTGAAAGCTTTTGGCATAAACCTGTTTTCCGCAAGGCTCGCTAACTCCCTCATGGCGGTATTCGGAATTTGCGCCGCATATTGCGCGGCTCGCGCCCTGTACGGAAGGAGGGCGGGGATACTGTCTGCCGCCTTCCTTGCGACTTTCCTGCTCTATTACGCGCTCGGACAGATTGTGACGCTCGATATGGCAGTCTCCGTTTTCATATCGGCGGCCATGTTTTGTTTTATAATTGCCCTCAAAAGCAGTGGGGCGCGGAGGGGGATTCTAACGCTCGGATTTTTCGCCTTCTGCGCGCTTGCTGTCATGACAAAGGGGCTTATAGGCGTTCTAATACCGGGTGCAACAATCTTTATATATGCCCTTCTAATCGGGCCTTTAGAATTCCTAAAAAGCCTAAAAAAATCGGATATTATCTGGATTTTGGCGGGGGTAGCGGTTTTCTTGGCGATAGCATTGCCGTGGCATTTCCTTGCGGCGGCGGCGAATCCGCCATACTCGGGCGCGGAGGGAATTGTCTCAAAAAATCCGGAAGGACAGGGGTTCTTCTGGTATTACATAATACATGAGCATATATTGAGGTTCATTGATGCCGACACTTCCAACCGAGCGCAGCCCTTCTGGTTCTTCTTTGTAATCGTTCCGGTCGGTTTGATACCTTGGATTGTATTCTTGCCGGCGGTGGTGCGCCGCTCTATCGCAGACGGATGGCGCGCTTTGCGGCGCGAAAATCCGGAACTGATTTTCTTCTGGGTGTGGATAGCGTTTGTGGTGCTTTTCTTCTCGATTTCACGCTCAAAGCTCGTGCCGTATATCATTCCGGTTTATCCGGCTTTTGCGATTTTGTTTGGAGAGTGGCTTTCAAAAAACTGGTCGGGAAAAATTGACTTTACGAAAACCGCTAAATGGCTTTTCGCGGTGCTGCCCGTAGTCGGCGCGATAGCTTCCCCCATCGCTTGCGCGGTTTTGATATCAAAAGGCAAAATCGACGACACTATTACGGCGTGGATTATGTTTGGCGCGCTGTCTTTTTACATGGTTGTTTCCGCCGCAATTATGATAGCCATTCTCCGCGGCGGCGACGATAGGAAATTCTTTGTTTGGGCTTTTGCGTTGTCGGCAATATTCCTGCTCTTTTTCAATCCGGTGGGTCGGTTTGCCCAGCGCCCGAGCGCAAGGCCTCTGGCAGAGAGGATCCTTGCGGAATCCCCATCTTCTGAGGTTGCGATAGTATTCGACTACAATTATTTTCAGGATTTGCCGGTGTGGCTCGGCAGAACTGTGTTGCTCGTGGGAAATCCTCCTGACGAACAATCCTTCGGATACATGCGCGGAAGGGACGCGTACGACCCAAAATTCTTCGATTCCGCAAAGGAGTTTGGGGACTTTGCAAGGAAGTCCGAAAAACCGGTTTATGTAATAGTGCGCGAACGCGACATTCACAGAATATCCGAGGCTAAACTCAATCTTGAAAAACTCGGCGAAAACATTGATATGCTCCTTTTGAGGGTTAAAAAATAATGGATTCAAAAAAAGAGAACAAGCCGGAAAACCCGTGGCTGAATCTGGGATTTAACATTATCCTGCCGAGCTTTCTTCTAATCAAGGGCGGCAAACTCTTTGAAAGTCTCGGAATAACGGGGGAAAATGTGGACGCCCAGGTTTTTGTTTTTGCGCTGGCGTTTCCGATTGTCTACGGCATTTGGGACTTGGTGAGCAGGCGCAAATTCAATATTTTTTCGGTTATCGGAGTGCTGAGCGTAATTCTCACAGGCGGAATAGGGCTTATGAAGATGTCGCGCGAGTGGATTATTGTGAAGGAGGGGCTTGTGCCGCTTGTCCTCGGAGCGGCGGTATTGATTACGGTTTTTACGCGGCGCCCGCTCGCAAAGATGATTATGCTCAACGAAAGTGTCGTTGACCTCCCCAAAATTGAGGCCGCGCTCGACGAGCGGGGCACGCGCGAAAAGTTTGACGAAGCGCTGAAAAAGGCGACTTGGTGGGTGGCGGCGTCTTTCCTGCTGAGCTCGGTTTTGAATTTTGCGCTTGCGGCGTACATATTTAAAAGCCCCACGGGAACCGAGGCGTTTAACGAGGAGGTAGGGAAAATGACGGCGCTTTCCTTCCCTGTGATAGTGCTGCCCACTATGGTGGTTTTATTTTTCGCAATGTACAGGCTGTTTAGCGCAATGGGAGAATGCACGGGGTTGTCCATTGAGGACGCCATGTTGAAGCGCGATAAGAAATGAAGTTATTTTTCACGGTTTTGTGCGCGGCGCTCTTTTCATATTGCGCGGCCGCGCGGGAGGTTGCGGACGCGTCGGGAAGGATTTTTGACTTCGGCGCTCCACCCACTGCGGCGACTGTCGTTCCAAACATATCGCAAGAAGTCTATGCAATCGGCGCGCAGGATTTTCTTTTGGGCAACTCAAACTATTGCACTTATCCTGAGGACGCAAAACTTAAACCAAAGCTCGGCGGGCTTCTCAATCCCGACTACGAGAAGATTGCAAAGGCTGCGCCGGAGATATTCCTCTTGCCGCTCAGCCCGACGGGAAGGGCGATAGCGCGCAGGTTGGAGTCGGTCGGCGTGCGGCCATTTTTTCTGAATCCTGAGGGATTGGATAATGTTGCGAAGGATATTTTGCTGCTCGGAAAAGTTTTTTTTAAAGATGCGGCGGCGGAAAAAATAGCGCGCGATTTTGATGCGGAAATCCGCGACGAGCGCGGCAGACAGACAGGGCGCGGCAGGAAGGCCCTGTTTATGTTCGGCAATATGGCGGCGGGCAGAGGCTCTTTTGTCGGCGGACTGCTCGACGCGTGCGGGCTAAAAAATTGCGCAGACGCTGCGGGCGCGCCGTGGCCGGTATTGTCCCGCGAATTTATAGTATCCGCCGCGCCAGAAATAATTTTTGCGGAGGTTGCCAACGGCGGAGACGAGGAGATTTTGTTGAAGCGCTTCAAGGCGGATCCTGCATGGGCGTCAACTCCGGCCGTAAAAAATTCGAGGATTTGTTTCATACACCGCGACATCGCGACGATCCCGAGCCCGCGCGTCTTGGAGGCGCTGCGGATAATGCGCGAATTTTGCGCTAAAAATTGAAGCGGGCGCGGGGGTGAAAGCGCGCCCGCCGCATTCGCCGCCGAGCGCGCCAAACCCTGCGCCCTGCGCGGCGATACGGGAGCGTCGGCGTTTATCGGAAAAGCTCTCGGGTTATAGCGGTTCTTTGCATTCCGTCTGCGTCGGCAGGGGGGGGCAAATGTTCGGGAAATTGAATAAAATTCGGTCCGCCGGCGAAGTTCGGTATGGAGCGGTTGCGGCGTTTGGGGAAAATGCGGGGCTGGGAACGGGTAAATTCAAGGCGCGTCGGGAAATTTTGCGCCTTGGAAACGAAATAGCGTATGTTGATGAAAATTAACAAGAAATTTTTAAATGGGCTAATAGAATTCTAACAAAAAAAAATTTGACATATTTAACCCCTCAGCTACTCCAAATTGTTACTATGAAAAAAATAATTTTCTCCCCGATAAATTCTCTTTTTACCGCCGCGGCGCTTTTAGCGTGTTCCGCGCCCGTTTTTGCGGATCTCCCGACGTTTCCGCTGAATGACGAATTCACCACCTCATCCAACGAAACCGTTTCCTCTACCGGCGGCAACTGGACGCAGAGTGTAATCAACTCGACCGGAGTATGGAATATCGTCGGCGACATGGCGCAGGTCAATTGGAATTACGAAGGTTGGCACCGCAATTTTCTCACTGGCGATGGCACTATAAATCTGGGATCCGACACGCAGGGCGGGGCTCTCTATATTATGGGTTCGAATCCGGTCGCGGAGGAGGTGTACGAAAACTGGTTTAATTTTGCGGGGACAATAAATGTCGCCCGCAACGGCCAGTTTACATTGGGAGGTTCGTACAATTCGCATTACGGCTCGATATTTTCAATAGGCACGCTGAATATAAACGGCGGCATTGTTTCCGTGATGTCGGAAACGGCGAACAATTCATATTTCAGCATAAAAAATCTCACAGTCCGCGACGGCGGGATGCTCGAATCCGCGCTCAGTCTTACAACCGCGAGCGGCGGAAAGTGGAATTTGCATTCCGCCGAAGGAGTGGTTTCCTCGTTATTGCGCGTTCAAAGCGGGACATTCACGCTCAATCTTCTCGGCGAAAATGCGCTAAGCAGATTGCCGAGGCTTTCGTTTGACAATGATCTTGCGACCGATTTCAGAATAAACGTTTCGGCAAACAACTCGATTGAAACGCTTGAATTAAACAGCAACGCTACTCTCGGGCTTTCCGTTGCGGATGGCGCGACGCTAAAAATTGAAAATCTTACAAGCAAGAGCAACGCCCAGTCTCTGACGGAAGTGACTTTCGTATTTTACGATTACAGCGCGGATTCCGTCTTGTTCGGCTTTTCCGATATGAACATTGAGGACAACAGGCTCTACATACCCTCTATCGGTACGTTTGTGGATTTGATAGCCTACGACGGCGAGGGCAACCTTTTGCAGGGCGAATGGTTTTACGACTGGAACGGCGAGACCGGCAGGCTTGTGCTGAACGCCGTTCCGGAGCCCGCGGCGGTTGCGGCGGTGTTGGGCGCGCTCGCGCTCGCGTTTGCCATGCGTCGGAGAAGAAAATAGTACATTCGGGTTTAGGTTTATATAGATTGGTTTTCATTAAAAACGCTCCGGTTTGCGTCGGAGCGTTTTTTTTGCGGGAAATGGCGAGGCGGACGGAGAAATCTCCGGCGTTGCGGCGCGCGGGCGGAGCGGCTCGGCGGCAAGATCAGGGAATGCCGATATTTTTGTTCGGAATTTTTATCGTCCGCGGAAGAAAAGGGAGTGGGAACGGCGGGTTTTCGGCGGCGGATACGCGGGGTTGCCGTTAAAGCGGAGACGGAAATGTACACAGAGGGTAAAAAATCCGGCGAATGTCGGATTGGGGAAAGTTGATAAAAGTTGCGCAAAAACTTGACATTGTTAACCCTTCCGCCTATTTTCCAAAATTATTATGAAAATTAAACGCTTCTTTTCCTTCCCAACTTTTCCTCTCGCCGCGGCGTTTTTGTCGCTCTCCGCAGCCGTCCCGCTGATGGCGGAGCTTCCGGAAAGGGAATACCCGCTGGAGGGGGAATTTACCACTTCATCGAGCGAACACATTTTTCCGGACTGGTGGTGGAAGCTGGAAATCGGGCCGTCGGGCGTATGGAACATCGTCGGCGATCTTGCGCAAGTCTACTGGGGGTACGAGGACTACAACAGCAAGATTCTAACGGGGTCGGGAACGCTCAACATAGGCTCGGATACTGAGGCCGGCTCGCTCTCTATAATGGGGCAAAAACCGCCGTCCTCCGAGAATTGGTGGGATCCGATTTTAGAATTCAACGGAACCGTAAATGTCGGCAAGTCGGGATCTTTCTCCTTTGGGGGGACGTACCATTCGCGCTGGGGAAAGATATCATATATCGACACTCTTAACGTAAACGGCGGCATGGTTTCGGTAAACTCGGAGACGCAGAACAATTCGTATTTTTGCGTGAAAAATCTCGCCGTTCGCGACGGCGGGACTTTCGAATCTTCGCAGGATTTGCAAACCGCCGACAGCGGCGGCGGCGTGTGGAATTTGTATTCGGGCGGTTTGTCCGCCCCGCTTCTGCGTGTTTCCTCCGGAAGTTTTACGCTCAATCTCCATGCGGAAGACGTTTTGCGCGGATTGCCGAGAATTTCGTTCGATGATAATAGAGGAAGCAATTTCAGGATAAACGCGTTCGCCGACAATTCGATAAGTGGTGAGTTGGAATTTAACGGAAACACGGTTCTCGAACTTTCGGTAGCCGACGGCGCGACGCTTACAATCAAAACTCTGAGCACAAAAGACGACAAGCACGCCGTGCAAAATGCTGAAATTATATTTTACGACTACCGCGCGGACGCTGTTTTGTTTGAGGATCCGTATTTATTTGTCGAAGACGACAGGCTCTGCCTTTCAGCGTATGAAACGTATGTGAAGTTGACAGCCTACGACGACGAGGGCAATCTGTTGCAGGGCGTGTGGACTTACGAGTGGGACGAAGCTGCCGGACTAGGCAAGCTCGTGCTGGCCGCCGTCCCGGAGCCCGCGGCGATTGCGTCGGTATTTGGCGCGCTCGCGCTCGCGCTTGCCGCGCGTCGGAGAAGAAAATAGTACATTCGGGTTTAGGTTTATATAGATTGGTTTTCATTAAAAACGCTCCGGTTTGCGCCGGAGCGTTTTTTGCCTTTTCGCGCGGAGCGGTTTCGGAAGAACCGCGGCGAAAAATAAAAATGGCGAAATTTTTGGGCCATGGGTTTTTTGCCGCTTGTAAACGGCGGCGGCCTCGGGCAAAATGCAAACCATGAAACGCGCCGTTTTCTTTTTTTTGTCCGCCGCCCTTTTCGCGCTCTGCGCGCGCGCGGAAGTTTTGCCGTCAAAGGTTTATGTTGTCGCAAATTCGGACGACCCCGATTCTCTCGCGATAGCCGATTTTTACGCATCGGCGCGCGGAATTCCCAAGGGGAATATCGTCGGGCTGCCGATGCCGAAAGCCGGCAAGATCTCAAAGGCGGAATACTTTGAAAAAATCGAGAACCCGCTCGTCGCGGAGCTCGCAAAGCGGGGAGCGTTGAAGGCGGTGAAACTCGGGGGCAGGGAGCCGTCCGGCCGCGAAATCTATTCGTATGTATCACACGACATAGGGTTTCTCGTGCTCTGCCGGGGCGTTCCGTGGGGAATAAATCCGACCCCCGGTTCGCCCGCTCCAAATCCCCCAAAGTCGTTTAGCGACGCCGCAAGCGTTGATTCTGAAATATCGGGAAGGTTCGTGTCTTCAAAGTCGTTTGCCGGATTTGTGAAGAATCCGCTTTTTAACAATTACTCATGGGCAATGACGCCATCGATAACTGGAACAATCCCCGTAGCGAGGCTCGACGGAGTTTCGCGCGCGGACGTTGAGGCCTCCGTTAGAAACGCGCTTGAAGCCGAAAAAAAAGGCGTGCGCGGAAGGGTTTACATAGACGAATCTAAGCGCGAAAAGACGGGCGACAAGTGGCTTTCGGCAGCCGGTAAAATTTTGTCCGCGGCGGGGTTTGACGTTTCGGAGAACACGGAGCCGCGGCTTTTCGGATTCGCGGACAGAATGGACGCCCCCGCATTTTACTTCGGTTGGTACGCCTTTAATCCGGCCGGATATTTTGCCGACAAAAACTTCAAGTTTCCGGCAGGTGCAAGCGCCCTGCACATATTCTCGTTTAGCGCCGCAAATATGCGCGACCGCAACTCTTGGACGCCCGCCTTTACGGCGGAGGGCGCCTCCGCAACTTTCGGCAACGTGTACGAGCCATACCTCGGCGGAACGCACTATCCGCACGTTTATGTCCTTGCCCTTGCACGGGGAATGAGCGCGGGCGAGGCGGCGACTGCGGCGATGCCATTCTTGAGCTGGCAGGGCGTGTTTGTCGGTGACCCGATGTTTAAGCCTTTCAAGACAGATTTAAAAAAGCAGATGGAAAATATAGACGCGGGTGAAATCGACGAGTTGTCGCAATATTCCGTAATTAGAATGGTAAATTCCATTTCGAAAAAGGGCGGGGCGCGCGCGGCGTTTGACTACGCCTCAAAATATGTCGGGAAAATGCCGGACGCCGCGCTGTTATGGAAGCTTGCGCAGCTTGCCGCGGCGGACAAAAATACGTCGGCTTCCGAGCAACTCGCAAGAGACGCGCTCTCGCGCGACATATATTCCAAGGTTTCCGATAGGGGGCTTGCGTTTGAAATATGCGCATATCTAATTCCGCTCTCGCAGCAATCGCGGGCGGCCGCGCGCGGTTCGCTCGAACGCCTTGCGGGGCTATCGGAAGACGGTGAATATCTTGTCGCAGTCGCAAGGCTTGCAAAAGAGCTTTCAAAACGCGAAGAGCTCGGTGGGGAACTGGCAGGCGTTGTCAAGTGCGCGGACGCCTACGCGGCGCAAAAGGCAATGGAGAGGGAGAAGAACGCGAAAAAATAAACATAAAGTTTGATTGACTTTTAGATAAAAAATATTTTTTATAGACAAAGAAGGAGAATGATTATGAATTTGAAAATTTTTACAGTGGGGTTGCTTTCGGCGTTTTTTTCAATATCTTGCCTCTATGCGGCCGGATCTTCCGCCGCACAGAGCAAAACGGACATGAAGGCCGAGTTTAAAACGCGCGTTACTAAAAACGATTTTGGAGATATTTTTATTTCTAAGCTCCCGGAGCTGCCCGACAAATCCAAGACTAAGGATTTGAATGTAATCGGAACAACAATGCTCGTTTTCATTTCGTATGTGGACAATGAGCTTGACTTTGACAAGCTGAACGACTCCATGGCGAAGTCGTCGGGAGCAATAGACAAAAAAGGCAACCGCAAAAGCAGCGTACCGATTGACGGATTGATATCCGGCGCGAATAAATATTTGTCGTCAAAAAATATGGGGCTTCAAAAAGTGGGATATACTGCCAACAACTTCCGCCAGAGGCTTGAAGACGGCGTTCCAATCCTATGCTGGCTTGCGGTTTCGGACCTATATGAAGGCGATTTCACAAACCGGCTGGCGGAAAGAAAGGCGGCAAAATCGCCCGATGATTGGTCTAAGGCTCTCAGAAAGCTTGAAAAGAAAAGAATAAACGCGCGCGGAACAATGTACTCTCAGGCGCTCATTATGGGCTTTAACAAGGATACGGACGAATATCTAATCGCGGGGTTGTCCGAGAAACCGATATGGATAACCGAGAGGGAGCTTAAAAACCTGCTCCTAAACGGATATATTTTAAGATATTAGCAAAGCTTGAAAAACTCCGCAAAGCGGAGTTTTTTTTGTGCAGTTTTTCAAAAACTTTGCGCGTTAATTTTTGTCGGAAAAAAACGGCATTTAATACTATGGATAAATCTTTTAAAAAACGCATACCTCCGCCAGGGGGCGGGTGGGACGCGTTCATATTGTTTTGGACGGCCGTTGTGGCGGCGGAGCTTGGTATCCGCATATATTTGTGGAGGACTCTGAAGCTGTAAAAATATTCAGGCTTGCCGATTTTGCGGCGTGCGTATTTTTTCTTATAGACGTTGCGTGGAGGTATTTGTCGGCGGCCGATAAAATAGGATTCTGGAAGTGGGGAATTGTGGACTTAATATCGGCAATTACCTTCATAACGGTGCTGAGGTATGGGAGGATAATTTTCGCGGCGAGGATAATGCTTTCGGCGCGACAACGGGGAAAATGGACAGCAATACCCCGTGGCAGATGGCGCTCCGGCGTGCAAAAAGCTCGCGGAATCGGATAATCCAAAAACTGTTTCAGATTTTTCCGTCAAAAAAATATTTGACATATTACACCCCAAGTTTAGACCAATTATTACAGAAATCGAACTAAAAGATAATTTCATGAAAATCTCTTATTGCCGCACACTAATATATTCACTTGTAACCGCCGCCTCCGCGATTGCCGCAAACGCGGAGAACCTGTCGCTCATCACGGGCGAAAACAAGGCATTGACCGCCACGGGCTGGAATTGGTCGGACACATCAATGTGGTCTCCGACAGTCTCGGAAGTCGCCGGCAACGACTTCACTATCGACGCCGTTACGACCACCGAGATAACTTCAACTATTTCCGACGGATTCACCGCAGGCGACGTAAACATAATCCTCAACCAGAACGCCCCGGCCGGATCTTCCGGCGGTCACGGACACTTCTTCCTGAATATCGACGGCAACGCGACTTTCGACAACTTTACCTGGAAAACCACGTCTGCCCAATGGTGGGGAAGCTACATAAAAATAAAAACCGGCTCGACGCTCACGATACGCAACGACCTCACCCTCGGGAACTCCGCATCGAACGCGTATTTTATAAGCTTTATCCCCGACAACGACATAAATTACAAGGGAAATCTCCGCATTGAGGGAGACATAAACTACTATGCAAACGGCTCTAATAGTTCCAACTCACTCTGGACGGGGCTCAATTCGCTCACCGTAAAAGGCGCGGTATCAATGATAAATCAGAATGGCAACATCGGGAAATGGGAGATAGAAAATAACAATACCACAATCGGCGGATTGTCGGGTGCGGACACTTCAAACAATACAATATTCCTTCGTAAAGATACCGCCATCACTTTCACCAATTCCGGCGACTACTCTTGGAACGGCAGCATAAATTCAGAAAAGTTGTTTGATATAGCCATGGACGCTTCCGCGACCGGCAAGCAGACAATAAAGCTGACGGACGGCGCCATCAATAACCTAACCCTCAACGGCGGCAAGTTCGTCCTCGCCTCCGCCAAAGCCACCACGGGAACGCTCTACCTCAACGGCGGATATTTCGGAGCCGCCAACAACAGCACCGTAATAAATTCCGCGCAGTGGAATTCCGGCGGCCTGCTCTTCGATATGGCCGCCATCGAAAACGGTTACAAGATTTCCATTGCGGGAGTGTTCTCGAAAAATGCCGACGGGCAAATTGAAATAAATTTTGACGGGCTCAACGGCGCCGTCTACATCGGCGACACTTTCGAGCTAATCTCCGCGGGATCTCTCGACGGCTTCAATCTCGACGACGCCAATGCCGACTTCGCGGCGGTCAACCTCCTGAACGCAATCGCGGAATTTTCGTGGAACGACGGAACCCTTTCGGTGACGTTCGGGCAGATTCCCGAACCCGCGGCGGTCGCCATGCTCCTCGGAGCGGCCGTCCTGTTCTTCGCTCTCCGCAGAAAAAGGGCGTAAGAGCCAGGCAAGATTTTCACAAAGGGCGGAGCCTGAAAGCTCCGCTTTTTTTGCGCCCGCGCGGCGCAATAGATTCGCGCGCACAGCGCGGGCAAAGCAAGGCGGCGCGCGGGGAAAACGGGCATAAAAAATGGGGGTCTCGGCGGAGGCCGCAAAAATAAATTGCATTGTTTCGATTCGCTTTTTATTATGCTTTATAGCGACTCTTAAAAGAGCATAATTTTTAGGGAAGGGCGGAAGGCTTTATATCATGGCATATTTAAAAATTGTAAAATGGGTTTTTGTACCGGTGTTTTTTGCAGGAATTATTGCGGCGGCTATCGTGAATTTCTACAACGCCGACTATGCTAAAAACGCCTTGGATTTTTTTCGCGCGCGCTTTTTAGGCGGGCAAAGCGTGGAGGAGGCTGTCGCAAAATACGAACCTGTACTCCTTTCCAACACTAAGAAAAGCGATTTTATTGCCCGGCGTGGATTCCCGAAAGAAGTTCTGTTTTTCGCCGACAAGAGCAAGAGGATATTGTCTGTTTACGGACGCGCGGGCGATAAGGAAAAATTTGAGCATTTGAAAGATTATCCGTTCACCGGTTTTAGCGGTAAATTGGGGCCGAAGTTGAAGCGCGGAGACAGGCAAATCCCCGAGGGAATTTATGGAATAGAATATTTGAATCCGAACAGCACATTCCATCTTTCCCTAAAAGTCTCCTACCCCGGCGACTTTGACGTTAAAAAGGCGCTTGCGGACGGCCGCAAAGCAGAGGAACTTGGCGGAGATATAATGATACATGGCAGAAGCGGAACTGTCGGCTGCATACCGATTGGCGACGACGCGGTGGAGGAGGTTTTTATAATCGCGGCAAAGGCAGGCATACATAATATAAAAGTCATAATTTCGCCTTGCAACCTGTTATCTGGCGAAAAAAATTTTGCGAAAGATGTCGGAGTGCCGTGGTATGGGGAACTTATAGAAAATATAAGGTCGGAAATGCTTAAATACAAGGCTCAGGGGGTGGCTTTCTAATTGGGCGCGATGCGGTTTTGCTATACATTTTTATATTGGGCAACTTATTATTTGCGGGTTGATTTGCTATCAGGCGGATAATATATGCGTTTGATTATGGGCTTTTTTATCGAAAATTTCGGCAGTTATTGATGGGGAATTTTTTACTTCATCGTAAAAGATTATTTTTATGCTACGGAATGGAATTTTTTGGGTAGGAAAAATGCAGGTTTTTTTTCCGGGAGTGGCGGGGTAATTCCGATACGGGAAAGTATAGGGCTTTTTAAAGTTTAATATAATATGGGATAACGGCGCATATTGCGGCGCTTGCTGTCAGTCCGCGCGCGAAGATTTTAAAATGAATAAGTCCTTAGGCATATTGCGGCGTTTGTTTGGCTCATAGGGAGGCGAGGGCGCATATTAAGTTTGTTGATTTGAAATAAGCGCCGAAAACTTAAAAAAGGCTGTATTTATTATGGAGCGGCGGACGAGATAAAAAATTTGTCTATATAGTCCAATCGGTGGCTGAACGTGGACGAAGCAAAACTATGAAATCAAAAACTAAAAAATTTACGCTATTCCACAGATTTTGGCGTTTCCCATCTCTGCGCCGGAATTGGTGTTGACCCAACCTCTCCGAGTGACGAGCGTAAGGCCTTACTCCCTCAAGCCTTTCGCGAAAGA
>ERZ827181.90-NODE-90-length-126196-cov-16.271086_pt1 | contig 126196 bp, 103 predicted proteins | sample MGYA00519778_ERZ827181 | MGnify/ENA primary metagenome ERZ827181 (study PRJEB31778, sample SAMEA3449273) | human gut metagenome | biome: human gut; feature: human-associated habitat; material: faeces | place: United Kingdom | collected 2010/2012 ...
AAGCCGCTTGTCTAACTCCTTTAGCTTTTATGCACTGGAGATTTTAATTCGCGTTTTCTATTTGAAATCCTCGCTAAAACGCCTGTGTATTCCGTCGAAAGAGCCGTTTGAGAAAAATGCGCATAATATTTTTTCGCCTTTGCCGGTCTCTTCCCTGACCTGTTTTTCCAGCTCCTCAAGCAATCCCGCGTTGGAAGTAAAAGCAGTTATTTTTCCGGGGTCGGAAGCAGCCATAGCCGAAGTGTCAACACGGCTTTCGGCGGAAACTTTTGAGGTGTCCGCCGCGCCGATAAACGCCCTGTCGGCTGTGTCTATTGCGCGCGCAAACCTGTCTTGCAATACGTTGCGCTTGGCAGTGTTGCTGCGGGGCTCAAAGCATGCCCAAATTTTAAAGTCCGGATACTTGCGCCTGAGAGATGCAACCGTCATTTCTATGGCGGTCGGGTGGTGCCCGAAATCTTCGACAGCCACAACCGACGGCGTATTTAAAATGACCTCCTGTCGCCTTCGCACTCCCTTAAAATCAACAAGGCATTCGGCGGGGATTGCGAGCGGATTTTCAAGCCCTGAGATTATCGAAGCTCCCGCAATCGCCATTGCCGCGTTGCGCGCGTTAAATTCCCCCTGCAAGCCCCACTCGACGCACTTTTCAACACCGAACCCGGATACTTTGAACGACGACGACTCCCCGCTTTGGACAAAATCAGATATGCGCACATCGCAAGAATCGGAAAACCCCACTTTAATTCTGCGGACCCACGGAGTCGGTTCGAGGGACGCTATATTCTCATCGTCTCCGTTTTCGACTATCGCCCCGAGCGGCGAAACTATGCGCCTGACGTGCGTGAATGTGCGCTTTACGTCGTACAGGTCGCGGAATATATCGGCATGGTCAAACTCTATATTGTTAATGACAAGCACTCTCGGGCGGTAGTGTATAAACTTGCTGCGCTTGTCGAAGAACGCGCTGTCGTATTCGTCGCCCTCTATCACAAACGGCGAGCCGCCTGTTCCCCCGAGATTTGAGCCGCCTTCCGGGAAATCAATCGGGACTCCCCCAATCAGCCAGCCGGGATTCATTCCCGCATTTTTTAGCAGGTATGCGGCTATTGTCGTAGTCGTCGTCTTTCCGTGCGTGCCGCTTATCACGAGGCTCGGGCGCTTCCCGATGAGCCTTTCTCCTATAAGAGACGGCAAGCTTGTGTAGGCAATCGAGGGATTTGCCAACACATATTCCACTTCGGGATTCATTCTGCTTACGGCATTGCCGATTACCACTATGTCCGGGGAAAATTCCTCCAAATTGCGGGCGCTCCAGCCTTCGTACGAGCGAACGCCCGCGGCGGCGAGCGCCGATTTCATAGGGTCGTACATGCCCTTGTCGGAGCCGAGCACATCGTGCCCGAGCTTTTTCATAAGTATGGCGACATTGCCCATGGCTGTGCCGCAAACTCCCACAAAAAATATTTTCATTTTTTCTTTAAAATTTTGTCGAAGAACGCGACGGCGTCGTTCCAAGAGCGAAGGCGGAACGGATCGTTGGGCTTGACGTTCCAAAATGCGTGGTCGTTAGAATCGTAATAGACGGCTTCGCATTTGACGCCGAGCTTGTCGAGGGCGGATTTCATCATTCTGCTTTCATTGGAAGTCACGGCGGGGTCGTTTTTCGCATGCAAAAGCAAAACCGGCGGCATCGACGGGTTAAGGTAGGTATAGGGCGAATAGCGCGCGGCCTTTTTGTGGTCGTTGCCGAACATTTTTCCGAAGCGGCGCGGGTTTGTCATGTCGCAGCCTGCGGCCATGGCGACGCACGCCTGGACGGAATCGTCAATTCCCTCAAAGAAATCGGAGCTCCAGAAAGTCCCGGTTGTCGCCGCGAGCTGCACAGACATGACCCCTCCCGACGAGCCGCCTACAACCCCTATTTTTTCCGGGTCGCCGAAATAGCGCGAGGCGTTCTTTTTGAGCCATGCTAGGGCGCGCTTCGCGTCGAAAAGCGCGCAATCCCAGTCGTATTCCGGCCAGAGCCTGTATGATATGCATGCAACAACATACCCTTTGGAAGCCATGTAGGCCGCCATCATCGCAAACTTCTTTTCGTTGCCCATGCTCCAGCCGCCGCCGTGGATTGCTATTAGGCATGGTACTTTGCATTTTTCGTAATTTCCCCACGGCAAGTCGGGGTAATAGACGTCGAGCTTGACGTCGGGGTCGGGGCATTCGGGATAGTAGCGGATTCCCTCGTCGAGATTTACCTTTCCGGGCTTGTCGAACGTCACCAATATCTGGTTGCCCGCCCTGCCCGCGCATTTTCCCGAACCGCTTTCGGGATTTGCGGCGCACGCGCAAAGAAGTGGGACAATGCACGAATACAATATTACATTTAATGCTCTCATTCCTTAAAAAATTTGATTAAATTAAATATGGTTGCTCCGGGATCTTCGACTGTTGTCTGCCTCGTTCCGTTGGGGCCCGATACCGTCCTTGTAGCCGCGCAGGCCCCGAGAAGCGCGCAAAGCAAAAGCGCAAGCACTGGAAAGAGGCGCCGCATGCGCTATTTTAAAATTTTGTCGAAGAAGTCGGCGGCATCAGTCCACGAACGCAGGCGCAGGGGGTCGTACGGCTTGGTGTTCCAGAATGCGTGGTCGTCGGAGTCGTAGAATATTATGTCGCACTTAGCACCAGCCTTTTCGTAGGCGGCCTTGATGTTTTTGCTCTCGGAAATCGGGACTACGGGATCCCTTTCAGAATGCAAAATAAGCATCGGAGCGCTTTTGGATCCGACATACGACATCGGAGACAATTCCTTCGCGCGTTGTTTCTCATTTCCGCCCGGGAAGAGCTTCCACCTTGCGAAAGTGTCGAGGTTTGTCACGGGCGCCATGGGGACTGCTGCCTGCACGGAATCGTCGAATCCGTCCTTAAAAATTTCCTTCCACTTAGGCGCTCCCGCGCTCACGGCGAGCAGCGCGCTAAGATGCCCTCCGGCGCTGCCTCCGGTAACTCCCACGCGATTCGGGTTCCCGCCGTATTTTTCGGCATTCTTTTTAAGCCACCACAGGGCTTTTTTGACGTCGTACGCGCAGTCCTCCATTTGGTACTCCGGCCGCAAGCGGTAGGCGGTGCACGCGACTACATAGCCTTTCGACGCCAAAAACGCCGCCATCATCGCAAACTTCTTTTCGTTGCCCATGCTCCAGCCGCCGCCGTGGATTAAGAGAATGCACGGATAGGGCTTTTTGCCGCCCTTGAATTTGTCGTTCGGGTAATAGACGTCGAGCTTGACGTCAGGGTCGGGACACTTAGGGTCGAAGCGCACGCCTTCTTCGAGGGACACGTTCCACGGCTTGTCGAAAGTGACCACTATTTGATTGCCCATGCGGTGCGGCGATCTGCCGTCGGACGAATATGCGGAAAGCGCCGCGAAAGCGGCCGCCAGAAAAAGTATTTTTTTGATTGCCTTCATTGGATTGATAAAAATTTTTCGCGGGCAAAAAGTCAACCGTATTATGAGCCTCCGCCCGCCGCAAGAGCCGATATTTTTCTTGATGAAAAGCGCGTTTTTTTAATTATATTTTTCGCAAAAAGAAATGAAGCCGCCGGAAATAAAAATACTGCCCGACGACGTGGCGAATAAAATCGCCGCGGGAGAGGTTGTCGAGCGCCCTGCGTCGGTCGTGAAGGAGCTGCTTGAAAACTCTATCGACGCCGGGGCTACGCGCATAGACATCGAGTTTAAGCACGGCGGCAAAACTTTTATAAAAGTGCTCGACAACGGCTGCGGAATGACTCGCCAGCAGGCTCTCATGAGCCTCGAACAGCACGCCACAAGCAAAATACGCTCCCCCGAAGACCTTTTCTCTATTTCTTCCTACGGATTCAGGGGTGAGGCCGTTCCGTCGATAGCAAGCGTAAGCAAATTCCGAATGCGCACCCGCCCGGAAGGCGAAAGCGTCGGCACCCAGATAGACTCCTACGCGAGCCAAGTTCTATCAGTAAAAGAGTGCGGAATGCCGCGCGGAACTGAAATACTCGTCGAAAATCTCTTTTCAGGCGTGCCCGCCCGCCGCAAATTTTTAAAGAGCGACAACGTCGAGGCGGGCCATATTGCGAGACTCTGCCGCCTTTACGCGCTCGCCCTCCCGAACTTGTCGCTGACTCTCGTAGAAAACTCCAAAGTGCTGTTTCATTCGGAGGAGGGGTTCGGCGTAATTGCGCGGATATCAAAAATATTTGGGCGGGAGACGGCGGAAAATCTGATAGAGCTGAAAGAATCGCAAAAATACGGAATGAAAGTCTCGGGCGCGATACTCGTCCCAGGCGAATCTTTTTCGACTTCCCGCAACATATGCGTATTTATAAACGGCAGACCCGTTGAATGCAGGGCTGTGTACGCCGCCGTGAAAGAGGCGTACTCGCAATTCGTGCCAAAGGGCAGGTTTGCCGGAGCGTTTTTGTTTATAGAGCTGAACCCGTCGTCCGTCGATGTAAACGTCCACCCCGCAAAGAGGGAGGTGCGCCTAAAAGACGAGCTTGGGGTAAAAAATTTTATAGCAGACGCAATAATCGAGCGCCTTAAATCGTTTTCGTTCCAAGAGCCGTTTGGAGCATTTGGAAGACGCGCGGGCGATTGCGCAATATCTGGCGAGTTTTCGCGCGCGCTTGAAAGCTTTTCCGGCAAAAATTCCGCCAGCCGAAACAATCCCGAAACCGCCCAGGAGGCGCGCATGGGCTTGGAGGCAAAAAGTTCTGGCGGCGCAGGCGGCGCAATGTACGCCCCGCGCGAAGCCCCCTTCCCTTCCGATATAACCGCAGCGGGGAAGCAAGCGGACTTTCACGGTGCGCGGATAGCCGGAGAAAATTCTTTTGAAGTCAGCGAGAGCGCGAAAATTCTAAAAGAGAGTGCGCCCGACGACGGCGGAAACGAAAAAAATCGCGGTGCTGAAGAACTTCGCGCTTTTGAAGTTGCGGCGGCCTCTCCGGCCCCTGCAATACTCCCCGACGCAGACAAAAGCCGCGCTTTCAGCGAATATTCGGAGGATTTGCGGACGGCGAAGGCGGTTCGGGCAGCGACGGCGAACCCCACATGGAGGTATGTCGGGTGCATAGCCCGAAGGTTTGCAATATTCGAGACGCCAAAATCAATGGCAATAATGTCAATTTTATCCGCTCTCAGGAGAGTTGACTTCAACCGCATAATGAAGGCGTTGGAGGGGGAAAAGACGCCTTCGCAAAAATTATTGCTGCCGATAACAATGGAGTTCGGAATCTCCGATGACGAATTTTTCCGCGCCAACAGGGCGCTTTTTGAATCGTGCGGCTTCGAGATAGACGATTTCGGCAAGGGATATTACAGGATTGCCGCAACGCCCGCATGGCTCGAATTTTCAGAGGCGGAAAAATTTGTGCGCGACATTGTCGAGAGCTCGTCAGAAAGCGGGCTCAGAACGCGCTCCAAGAGGCTCGGCGACGAAATGTTTGCGTATATCGCCGCGGGCAAAATAGGCATAGGGGGCTTCGTATGCACGGAGGAATCCGCCACTTCCCTGCTATCAAATCTCCTCTCGTGCCCTATGCACATGACTTCCCCCGACGGGCGCAAAACTCTGTACGAAATATCGCACTCGCGCCTATTGTCGCTCTTTGGAGAAAACGCGTAATTTTTTTCGCGCCTTGATATCGCATTTATTTTGCGCCGATTCGCGAGCAAAATTTAACTTTTTTTATTTAATTCGCGCAGATTTTTTGCGAACTTGCCGCATAAAATTAATGAAATTTTATGACTTATAAAAAACGCGGAATTTTTACTTTTTTTAAGGGTGAATTGCAATGTAAGGTTTAACTGATATTCCGCAAAAAATTGAAAATTTTTCTAAAAGCTAAAATGCCCCATGTGGATAAAAAAATCTTCCGCGCATTTTTTTAGCCCCGTTTGGATTTCGCGCCAATGCGCGCGCGGCGGGGGATTTTTCAGGTTTATCCTAAAAATTTACCGCTTGGCAAGCCGAATGGGAACCACAACCTCACAACTTAAACTTTGAAGGAAAACTCTTATTAAAAACGATAAAAAAAATTCTCGCCGCATTACAGGCAAACGCGAAAAACAAACGCAAAAAATATCCCAAACCGCGAATGGAATTATAAGGCAACTCTAAAACAAAAATCCGCCCCTGCCCCATGCGCCGCAACGCTTTTGGCGCCGCCTGAAAAAAATGCCGCAAAAAATATCGAAAACTGGCAATCGCCGTTCAATTAGGCTGGACACACCCGCCGTTTAATGTTTGTCTTGCAAACGCATATATTTTATTCGGCTAAAAAACAACACGCCGACAAAGAGAAATCGCACGCCCGAGACGTCCCAACCGTACGGCTGCAAAAAAGGAAAAATATAATGGATCAAAAATACAGTGTAGAGGTCCCCGACCTCGGAATACAAATCTCCACCGGCTCGATAGCCAAGCAGGCGAACGGATCGGTGACAATAAGCATGGGAGAGACAAACCTCCTCGTCACCGCGACAGCGGCGGGAGCCCTGCGCGACGGGCAGGACTTCTTCCCCCTCACGGTGGACTACCGCGAAACCTTCTCCGCCGCCGGAAAAATCCCCGGAGGCTATTTCAAACGCGAAGGCCGCCCCAACGAAAAAGAAATTCTGACATCGAGACTTTGCGACAGGCCCCTTCGCCCGCTATTTCCTAAGGGCTTTATGAATGAAGTCCAGGTAATAGGGCTTCTGCTCTCGGCGGACATGGTAAACGACCCCGATATTTTGATGGTAAACGGCGCGTCCGCGGCGCTGCTTATTTCCGACATTCCGTGGAACGGACCTATCGGCGGCGTAAGAATCGGCGAAATCGACGGGAAATTCGTAGTCAACCCGACCCACGAGCAAATGCTCGACTCCACCCTCGACCTCGTGTACGTCGGCAACGAGCGCGAGATGATGATGATTGAGGGATCCGCCGAACAGTGCCCCGAAGACAGATTTATAGAAGCTCTCGAATTTGCACAGGTTCAGATTCAGAAAATAATCGCCGCCCAGAGGGAGCTCGCTAAAATCTGCGGAAAGCAAAAGCGCGAATTTCCGCTTGTCGTATGCAAGCCGGAAATTATGCAGATGTGCTCCGAATACGTCGGCGGGCGCCTTCTCGAAGCCGTATTCCAAGACAGCAAGCTAAAGAGGCAGGCCGACGTCGACGCCCTAATGCAGGAGACTGCCGAATTTGTAAAAGGCAAAATCGGCGAGGAAGAATTCGACATGGCGCAAATCAAAATGGCGTTCGAAGAATTGCAGGAAAAAGTGTACCGCGACAATATTCTCGACGCCGGCAAGCGCTGCGACGGCAGGACCTACATGGACTTGCGCCCGATAAGCGCAAAAACAGGCGTTCTTCCCCGCGTGCACGGCAGCGCGCTGTTCTCCCGCGGAGAAACACAGGCCCTGGTGCTTACGACCCTCGGCACGACGAGAGACTGCCAGGAGCTCGACGGGCTCACCGGCGGAACTAAACAAAAGTCTTTCATACTGCACTACAACTTCCCGCCCTACTCCGTCGGCGAAACCGGACGCTTCGGCAGCCCGGGCCGCCGCGAAATCGGCCACGGCGCGCTCGCTGAGCGCTCGCTGCTTCCCGTGCTTCCGTCGGAAGACGAATTCCCGTACGCGATACGCTTGGTGTCTGAAATAATGGAGTCCAACGGCTCCACATCTATGGCTTCGGTGTGCGGAGGCTGTCTCAGCCTTATGGACGCAGGTGTGCCGATTCAGACGCCCGTATCCGGCATAAGCTGCGGGCTTGTCACCCGCAAGGACGAAAGCGGCAAGATAATAAAGCACGTTGTGCTCACCGACATCATTGGCGCGGAAGACCACTACGGAGACATGGACTTTAAAATCTGCGGAACCAAAAACGGCATAACCGGCTTCCAGCTCGACTTGAAAATCGACGGGCTGCCGATTGAAATCGCGAAAGAGGCGATTTACCGCAACCACGATGTCAGAATGAAAATTCTCGGCATAATGGCGGAAGCGATAGCCGAGCCCAATAAGGAGCTCAAGCCTTGCGCGCCGCGGATTAAGATAATGAAGATAGATCCCGATAAAATCGGCATGCTAATCGGCCCCGGAGGCAAAAATATCCGCCGCATAACGGAATATTCCGGAGCGCAAATAGACATCGACGACGACAACCCCGGAAGAGTCTGCATATACGCCACAAGCGAAGAAAGCATGAAACGCGCAATATCGGAAGTGGAACTTGTGACAGGCGAGATAGAAGTCGGCAAGACCTACAAAGGTATAGTTCGCTCCATAAAAGACTTTGGCGCGTTCGTCGAATGCCTGCCCGGCAAAGAGGGGCTCGTTCACATATCCGAGCTTGCGGACTTCCGCGTGAACAAGACCGAAGACGTCTGCAAACTTGGCGACGAGATACTCGTAAAGTGCATAGGCATAGACGACAAAGGCAGAGTTCGCCTCTCCCGCCGCGCCGCCTTGTGCGAGCAGCAGGGAATCCCGTACGAGCCGAAGTCTCGCTAAGAAACGCAATTTATTTCAAGCGCCCCGATTTTTCGGGGCGTTTTTTTTATCCAAGCATAAAAATTTTTTCGCGCGCGTCTTATGCAACTTTCTTTCAAGTTCGATTTTTCAGATTTGAATGCCCCTAAACAAAAGCGCAATCCACCTTGCAAAACCACATTTCACCGCGCATTAAAAAAAATTTCAGCCTACGAAAAATAACAAAGAAAAACGGTTCGGCAAATAATCGCCGAACCGTTTGTATCATTATCTTAACCTATAAAAAAATTTTTCGCCCTCCGTATCCGTTTAAATTGCGCCGTATGGAACAAAAGCCCATGTGGCAACTACTTTTCAGAGCCAAGCTTTTTTATCTGAGAATGCAATATCATAGGCATTCCGCCGTATATTCCAGACGCTATCGGTCCCGAGTCCCAAGTGCCTTTTTGCCCGCTGCCGGCGTCGGGGTAGTGGTACCACAAATCGTTGCCCCAAGTTATCCGCTTGTCGGCAGGCAAAGTTGCGTCGTACAAGCACCTGTTCGCCCATGTGTTGCCGACTTCCGCAACTATCTTGTTTTTGCCGGCTTTAACATAGTCTGTGACATCGAGCCTGTACGGATATTTCCACACAGTCCCGACAAGTTTGCCGTTGACGCTCACCCTCGCAACGTCTCCTACTTTCGCAAAGTCGAGGTACGCCCTCTTGTCGGCTCCCAATTTTTCGGCAGGTATGTCGGCGTACATCGTGTATTCCGCAACACCCGAATAATGCTTTATGCGCGGGTCGGAACTTTCCGTCCACGACTCAGGAGAATTAAATGTAGCCTTTTTCGGCCCGCCAAACTTCTCGTTAAACCTGACTTCGTACGGCGGCTTTATGACTGTCGGCTCAACTGCCTCATCAACTGCCGCCGCCCCCTTGGAGCCGTCGGGGAAAATGCATTCCACCTTCCCCTTTTCAAAAAATTCCGCTACAACCTTTCCGTCTTCTGAAACTGAAACGACCAGCTCCACGTCCGCAGCCTTCCTCGGGGCAAACATTTGTTTCTTTGCGTCGGCTCCGACTTCCGCGTCGCCGAGCGCGCGGTTGTAAACCGTAAGCGACGATATTTCCCCATTGAACCCGCTACCCTCAAATTCCGACGGATGCGGAATGCGCGGCGATTTAACCCCGGACTTTACAAATTTTCCGTTTATGTACAAATTCGGGATACCGTCGCGGTAAACCACAGCAACGCGCGTTTTCGGAGAAATCGGCGCCATATGGACCAATACGGCGTTTCTGTAACCTGCGCCGTGCTCCACAACGGCAATCCCGTTCGAACCCGCCATTGCGCCAATTCCGGTGTGCTTGTTGCCAAGCTCGTTGTGCATGCCAACAGCCGGCACGGCTTCAACCTCGCGCTTCGGATTTATAATGCCGTAATTCTGCTCTTTAAACTCGCCAATCTCGGCCTTCGGAGAAACGGTAAACGCCATCGAGAAATTGTTCTCAGGCGAACCCGCGAGCGAGCCGCCGCCCGCCGCGACATTCGGGAAACGCTCAGCTCCGTTTATTGAATATCCGCCAATTTGAGCGGCATTGGGCTTTCCGTCGAACACTACGAATAAATTTGTGTGCGGAGGCAAACTAAGCGGCACGGAAGTATAGCCGTCCTTTTCCAAAACCGCAGCCGCCGCATATTTGCGCCCGGTTTCAGGATCCCAAACGCTTACGCCCTTGCCAGCGACGTCGAACGACGCCACGATTTTCTGCGTTGCAGCCGTAGCATTCAAGACCCAGTACCATGCAGAACCGTCTTTGTGGATTCTCTTGGTCCAGAGGATTTTTGACGAATCCAATTCGCCCGCCGAGCCACGGCAGAAAAACGACGGTTTTATGCCGGCCGCTTCAGCCGCTTCCTTCGCGGAATAGTTTGCGTACACAGTCCCCTTGCCGATTTTCCTGACCGACTTCTCCGGCCCGCCGAAAAGCTCTTTATTGAGCGCGCGCCACTGGCGCTCGGCGCGCTTTCCGCCAATGAGCGTATCGTACCTGCCGTCGTAGAAGTAGCCGGCTATCGACGCGCCGGCCTCGACGTACTCCTTCAATTTTTTAAGGGTGTCCAGGCGCAAAAATCTGTCCTTGTTAATAGCCATGAGGTCGTATTCCATTCTCCCAGGGCTTACCAATTTTCCGTTTTCGACGCGCAGGTAGTTGCGGACGCCGTCTCCGTTTACCATGTCGATTTCAACATTTTTCGGAGGCTCTATCGTGCCGTTTTCAACCGGAACCCTGTCCGATACAAAACTCAATATGCGCGCGCCGGATTTCCCCTTTTGCATCATATACTGGACTCTCGCGATGTAGTCGAAGAACGGCCTTGAAAGCTTAAACCACGGCATCTTGCGGTTTAAGACCGACCCCCACGGCTCCATCTGCCAACCGGGAACGCTCTCGTCCGGCTGGTGTGTGTATGAGTGGAATACCATCACGTTGTAGCCCGAAAGCAATATCGTGTCCGTAACGCCTTTGAGAGAGCTTGGGCAATCGGTCCAGTTTCCATTTGCCTGCGATAGAGATTCGCATGTAGTGAGCCCTTTGCCGTAAAAGTGCGAGGCGCTCGGGGCATTGCCCCATCTGCCATTCCCCTCCGTCGCAAACCGCGCTCCTTCGACGCCGTTTGTGCGGCGCATTCCCTGCCATACCTCGTGCTGCGGAATATCGGATACTTTAAAGCCGTACATAGGGTCGCACATAAATGTCTCCGAGGCGGGCTCGCTCTCGTATAGGAGCCCGGACTCCCTTATGCGCTCGCCGAGGCGCCCGTAAAAATTCTCCATGACGAGTTTTGAGGTCACCGCGCGCAAGTCCGATGCGAACGCCTCCGTGCGCTGTTTTCCGCCAACGCAGTCTCCGACAAATGTCGGGGCGAATTTGAGCATATCGTATCCGTTTTCCTTTTTGAAAATATCGTCGAGCCCGTCAGTCCAGCTCTGGTTTCCGCACTCCCATGAGTCGGTCTCTACATATTTAAATATTTTGCCTGCGTCGGCGCCGGCGGTCTCAATCATCTTTTTTATATAAGAGTCGAAGTGCGCATCCACGGCTTTTTTGCTCATTTTGTCTATCTCGAGCCCAGCGCCGCCTTTTGTGGCGGGATGGACGCGTCTGCCGCTCGTTGTAAACCCGAGGCGCATAATATTCCATTTGCCGGCGGGCACGTTCCATTTAAAGTTTCCGTCGGCGTCAAGGGCGTCTTTAAATATATGGACATCTTTGCTGTCGATTACGGCGTTTTCGGGAACGGGAATGTCGTCGTAGGGCAGCGGCATTGAAGTTGAGCTTCTATGCGGAACTATATTGACCTTCGCAAGCTGGGCCTGAATAAAGGGCATTTTAGCGGGCACCTCTCCAGGGGAGACGAGTTCAAGCCCAAGAACATCAATAATTCCAGTTTTATTTTCCCAGTCGCGGTAATTGTCTTTGCGCACTATGCGCCAGAATTTAGCCTTTTTGGCGGGAAATTTTATGAGGACGTCGCCGCTCTTAAAGTTTACGTCGGCGACTTTTTCAAAGGTCTTGCCGTCTTCGGAGGCTTCGAGGACGACAGGCCGCGGGAGCTGCCAATGTCTTCTGAGAGAAAGCGCGAGTGTGTCCGCCTCGTAAGGCTCGTTAAATTCGAGCACGAAGCCGAACGATTCAAATTTTGTCTTGTCGGTTTTCGCGGAGAAATTCTTCCCGCGCCAATTTGTGATGGGCTCGAATGGGACTGTTTCCGAGGTCGCCGGCGAGATGCTTTTTAGCTTTGAATACATTCCAGGGGTGTCTGGGCGCACATTCGGCCACGCTATTACTGCGATATCGTTGTAATAGCCCATATTTGCGTAAGGCTTTGGAAGGTTTATCGACTTCTGCCCCGCGCCCTCGACCTTTTTTATCGTCCATGAAAGGGTTTTCATGGAATCTTCGGGCGCAATCCACGGACCTCCCGCCTCCGACCAGCCGTCGCAATTATGTATGCCTATATCGACTCCGAACTCCTTTCCCTTATCGACTGCGAATTTGAAAGTCTCAAACCATTCGGGAGAATTGAAAACCAGAGGCCCGGGCTTGGTCTTGCTCCTCATAACATTGCTGCAATTCGCGCTAATGTTAAATATGATGGCCGCCCCGTATCCGTTTTCAGACATCGCCTTCAAGTCGGCCTCAATGCCCTCTTGGGAAACGTTGCCGTCAATCCAATGCCACCAAGTCTGGGGGCGCGACTTTCCCGTCGGATTTAGGAACTCGCCGTATTTTGGCGAGCTCGAAGGCTCGTCTGGATTATAATTCGTGTATTTGTAAAATTCGCCGTCGTCAGCCGACGCTGTAAGCGACAACATTCCAAAGGTTGAAGCCGCGGCAATTATTAACTTATCTTTCAGCATAAATTTCTCCCCGATAATTTAAACAAACGCAAAGAAGTTAAATTTTTAGATAAACTACATATTTAGAATGGTAATTGCAAGATTTTTCTAACAAAAATAAAAAAAATCCCAAAAAAACAAATAAAATAGTTGTTTAAAAATGCTTGACTGTCGGTGGGCATTTTAAAGACTATAATTAAAAGCCACGGCTATGGCCGCGGCGAATTTTGAGATAGCGCGTATAAAAAGCCCCGACTGAAAACCGGGGAATTTTGGCGCGTGCTCAAAATGCGCGAAGAAAACAATGCCCTGCGCCCCCGCGCCAAGACATTTAACAAACCAAAACAACGAGTAATGAAAAACGAAAACAATCTGTTCGCAGAATTCAAACCGTCTACTTACGAAGAATGGAAAGAAGCGTCGGAAAAACTCCTAAAAGGCGCGCCCTTCGATAAGAAGATGTACTCAAAAACTCCCGAAGGGATTGTCCTCAGACCCATATATAATAAAGAGGACATAAACTTTGAGATCTCCCTGCCCGGATACGACGACTACGTCCGCGGGACGACTGTGGAAGGCAACAAAGGCAGCCCGTGGAAAATTGACCAGCAGATATACGCCTCCACTCCGAAAGAATTTAATAAGCTCGCGCTCGACGCCCTGAACAAGGGGCAGACAGCCTTGGAAATAAAGCTCGACTGCCCGAGCTCCCGCGGGATAGACGCCGACAAGTCCGAAGAAGGCAAGGTCGGCTGCTGCGGGCTGTCGGTCTCCACGAAAAAAGACTTCGACGAAGCCTTGAAAGGCATCGAAACCGACTGCGTTGAAATAAATATATCCACCGGTTCGAGAGCCTCCGACATCGCCGCCATTCTCTACGCCTCGCAAAAGGGCAAAAAACTTTCCGGCGGCATAAGATTCGACCCCATCGGCACGCTCGCAAAGCGCGGCAAGCTCGACCGCAAGCTCGACTGCGCGTTTGACGAAATGTTCGCGCTCGCGTCGTTCAACGCCAAGAACATGCCCTCGTTCGGCGCGATAGGCGTCGATACAATGCCCTACTCCTCCTCCGGCGCAAGCGCGGTCGAAGAGCTCGGCATAGCCATGTCAACGGCGGCTACATATCTCCGCGAAATGCTCGCAAGGGGCATGGAAATAGACGAAGCAGCCCCCCTCGTGCGCTTCCGCATGTCGCTGGGCTCGGACTTCTTCATGACGATAGCAAAACTCAGGGCAGCACGCGTGCTCTGGGCAAAAGTTGTAGAAGCCTTCGGAGGCTTCGAGGACTCGCGCAAGATACGCTTGAACGTTTCTACCGCAACCTACAACAAAACTGTTTACGACCCGTACGTCAATATGCTGCGCACCGCGACCGAAGCCTTCTCCGGAGTCATCGGCGGCTGCGATTCAATGACGGTTGCGCCCTTCGACGAAATTATCCGCAAGCCCGACGAATTCTCTTCGAGAATCTCCCGCAACCAGCAGATAATTTTGCAGGAAGAATGCAATCTAACCGACGTTATCGACCCCGCGGGCGGTTCCTACTACGTCGAAACGCTGACGAAGGAAGTCGCCGCAAAGTCTTGGGAATTCTTCGTAAAGATTGAAGCCGAAGGCGGAATAGTAAAGGCGCTCGAATCCGGATTTGTGCAGGACGCCATAGCCGCCACCGACGAAGCCAAGAAGAAGCTCATCGACACTCGCAGAAGCTCGATAGTCGGCACAAACAACTACGCAAACCTCGGCGAAAAGCTCCTTGAAAAGCCCGCGTGCAAATGCGCCGAAATCTTCAAGGAAAGAGCGGCAGAAGTCGCCGCGGCGAAATCCGACGAAAAAGTCGAAATAGGCTCCGCGAAGGGCGCTGAGGCATTTGAAAAGCTCGTTGAAGCAGCCGAAAGGGGCGCTGGAATATCGGCTCTCAGCGCTGCGATGTGCAAGTGCGGCTCGGCGGAAACTTCCGTAAAGCCCCTACACATCCACAGGGCGGTAGAACACTTTGAAGCCCTCCGCAAGGCAAGCGCGGACTTCAAGGAAAAGACGGGTTCCGGCCCGAAGATTTTCCTCGCCACGATGGGACCGCTCGTCCAGCACAAGATAAGGGCGGACTTCATACGCGGATTCTTCCAAGTTGGCGGGTTCGACGTAATCTACCCCAACGGGTTCCAAACTCCCGAAGAAGCGGCGAAGGCCTTCGCCGAAAGCGGCGCAAAATACGCCGTAATATGCTCTACGGACGATACGTATCCGGAGCTTGTTCCGCCGGTGACCAAGGCTCTAAAAGCCGCAAAGCCCGACGGCGTCGTAATGCTTGCAGGCATTCCGAATCCCGACTTTGAACAGTCTTACAAAGACGCGGGCCTCGACGGAAGCATAAGCATAAAGAGCAACAACTACCAGACGCTGAAATCGATGCTCGAAAGCCTCGGCGTGCTCAAATAAAGGGAATAGAAAGGAATCCGAAAATGAGTAAAAATCCCGATTTTACAAAAATGGCGTTTGAAACGCCGAAACCGAAACAGACCCTCGAACAATGGAAGGCCGACATAGAAAAGAAGACCGGCCGCAAGTTCGACGATCTCATCTCCGACACGATGGAGCAAATCCCCGTAAAGCCGCTTTACACTGCGGCCGACTACGAAGGAATGGAACACCTCGGCTTTACGGCGGGCATACCTCCGTACCTCAGGGGACCGTACGCCACGATGTACGTAGTGCGTCCGTGGACGGTTCGCCAGTACGCAGGCTTCTCGACAGCCGAAGAATCCAACGCATTCTACCGCCGCAACCTCGCGGCAGGGCAGAAAGGACTCTCCATTGCTTTCGACCTCGCGACCCACAGAGGCTATGACTCCGACCACCCGCGCGTAGTCGGCGACGTCGGCAAGGCGGGCGTTGCTGTCGACTCCATTATGGATATGGAAGTGCTGTTCGACAAGATTCCGCTTTCGCAAGTGTCCGTTTCCATGACGATGAACGGCGCCGTTCTCCCGATTCTCGCATTCTACATAGTTGCAGGTCTGGAACAGGGCGCAAAGCTCGAACAGCTCACCGGAACCATTCAGAACGACATTTTGAAGGAGTTCATGGTCCGCAACACCTACATCTATCCCCCGGAACCCTCGATGCGCATAATCGGCGACATATTCGCGTACACCTCGAAGAATATGCCGAAGTTCAACAGCATCTCCATTTCCGGCTACCATATGCAGGAAGCGGGAGCCACCGCAGACCTCGAAATGGCGTACACGCTCGCGGACGGGCTCGAATATTTGAGGTGCGGCGAAAAGGCCGGGCTTAAAGTTGACCAGTTTGCGCCGAGACTCAGCTTCTTCTGGGCGATAGGCAAAAACTACTTTATGGAAGTCGCAAAAATGCGTGCGGCAAGAATGCTCTGGGCGAAAATCGTCAAGGGATTCAACCCCGAAAACCTCAAGAGCATGGCGCTGCGCACGCACTCGCAGACGAGCGGCTGGTCGCTCACAGAGCAGGATCCCTTCAACAACGTTACCCGCACGGTAATCGAGGCGATGGGCGCCGCGCTCGGACACACTCAGAGCTTGCATACGAACGCGCTCGACGAAGCGATAGCCCTGCCGACCGACTTCTCGGCGAGAATCGCGCGCAACACACAGCTTTACTTGCAGGACGAAACCGGCATCTGCCGCGTAATCGACCCGTGGGCCGGCTCCTACTACGTTGAGAGCCTGACCGACGCCCTCGTAAAGCGCGCGTGGGGCCACATACAGGAAGTCGAATCGCACGGCGGCATGACAAAGGCAATCGAAGCTGGCCTTCCGAAGCTCAGAATCGAGGAAGCCTCCGCGAGAAGGCAGGCGCGCATCGACGGTGGCCGCGAAACCATCGTCGGGCTCACCAAGTACAAGCTCGACAAGGAAGCGCCCCTCGACATTCTCGACATCGACAATACGGCAGTCCGCGAAGCCCAAATCAAGAAGCTGGAAGTGCTCCGCAAGAACAGGGACAACGACGAAGTCCGCCGCATACTCGAATCCATCACCGAATGCGCCGCTACCGGCAAGGGCAACCTGCTTGAACTGAGCGTTGCCGCCGCGAAAGCCCGCGCGAGCCTCGGCGAAATTTCGCTCGCATGCGAAAAAGTATTCGGAAGGTACAAGGCCGTAATCCGCTCGATAAGCGGCGTGTACGAGAAGGAACTTATGAAGGACAAGAAAAACGCCGAAATCGTTTCGGAAATATCCAAGCTTATAAAGAAGTTTGAAGAGAAAGAGGGTCGCAAACCCAGAATCCTCATCGCGAAGATGGGGCAGGACGGGCATGACCGCGGCGCGAAAGTCGTCGGAACGGCGTACGCCGACCTCGGCTTTGACGTCGATATGGGACCCTTGTTCCAGACGCCTGAAGAAACAGCGAAAATGGCCGTCGAAAACGACGTCCACGTCGTGGCGATGAGCTCTCTCGCGGCTGGGCACAAAACGCTTCTGCCCGCTCTCGTTGAAGAATTGAAGAAGCTCGGAAGAGAAGACATAATGATTATAGTCGGCGGTGTAATTCCCGCGCAGGACTACAAATTCCTTCTCGACCACGGCGCGAGCGCAATATTCGGGCCCGGTACCGTAATTCCGGAATCGGCGAAGAAGATTCTCGAATTGCTGCTCGCATAATACGGGCTAGAAATTCAGATAATTTAAGCGGACGGGGGCTTTCCCCTGCCCGCTTTTTTATGCGATTATCGAGCCGCAATTTTTATTTTTTATACGGCCTTTCGCATTTTTAGGATTGGCTGGAAGGTCGGGATAAATTGTAGCGATTGCGAATTTTTTAGAGCAAATATGGGATTTGTTCAATTATTCGGGCGAATGCCATAGATGGATTTTACGGAATATTTTTTATATGTAAAAAAAAGCCCATAAAAAAACTTGCCGGAGGTAGCTATTTTATGGAGTACATTTTAATCTGTTTGTAGGCGGCTGCAGACGCATTCATTGAACGTCCGCACTTTTTCAGTGGCAAAATAAATATTGCGGGCACAGGCGCGCTTTTGAGAATTTACACACATGCGGATTGCCATTTTAAAAATCTGCGGGAAATCCGACTTTTGTACAAAGTTTTTTGATTAAATTGCGCGCAAAGCCCTAAAATTTTGAAGGCACACCGCAATTAAATTATTCCGCATTGAAAATTTTTAATATTACACGATTTATTTTGAACAGAGATTCGGGTTGTAAAGAAATACTATTGCCGTGAAGAATTTAAGGCAAAATCAAAAAAAGACATATTGCGAAGTGATGCACAATCGTTTTCTGCTTGTATTCCGCGCCGATTCTGAAAGTATATATGCCCTATGCAAGACAAGCCTTTGGTAAGTATAGTATTGGGCAGCGTTAGCGACTGGGAAACCATGAAGAACTGCGCCCAAACCCTCGAAAACTTTGGAGTTCCATACGAAAGGAACATAGCAAGCGCCCACAGGACGCCCGCAAAAGCCACTGAAATTGCTTCGACAGCGCAGGCGCGCGGAATAAAGGTAATCATTGCGGCGGCAGGCGGTGCAGCCCATTTGGCAGGCGTACTCGCCGCGCACACGCGCCTTCCGATAATCGGGGTTCCGATGAAAGGCTGGGCGACAGACGGAATGGACTCGCTGCTTTCAACAGTCCAGATGCCGCGCGGAGTCCCCGTTCTCACAGTTGCGATAGGAAAAGCCGGCGCGGTAAACGCGGCGATTGCGGCGGTGCAAATGCTCGCGCTATCCGACGATGCCTACGCGCAGAAGCTCGAAGCATTCCGCGAAAAGCAGACGCGCGACGTGCTCGATGCAAAATTTCCGGACTGATAAAAACCCGCCGGAGTCAAACCCGCCAGGCGCGCCCGTGGCTTCGGCTTGCGCGCGCTTCTAGGGATAAATGTACAAAAAACGCCCCGGCAAAAATCATCGCGCCCCGCACTGACGAAAGAAAAAATTATGCCCGAAAAGGACGATACGCAAAGCGCCTCGCAGCCGGCAGAAAACGAAACCGCCCTGCAAAATACGGAAGCCTGCCCGCGCGCGGCAGCCCGCGAATATCCTACGACAAAAAATAATGTCGAAGAAAGCGACTGCCGCGAATCGCCAACTTCTTGCGCAAAAAATTTTGAGGAAAATGCCGTGAGGAAAGCCAAGTGCGCTGTGCAAGAGGGCAAAGAAAGCGGCAACTCCCTAGAGGTGATTCCGGATAAAATCGGGTTCCCCCAAAAGACTCTATTCGATAGACCCGCGCGGCTCGACGTGTTGTGCGCAAAAAAAGGGCTTTTCGCCGCAATATCCAAGCCCGCCGACACTCTTTTCGAGCCGTATTCTGGCTCTCCCGCTATGCCGCATGAGGCAGCGGAGCCTTACGAGATGCAGTATGCCCCGATAGTGGCTGCAATAAGGAAGCAGGCGGGAAAACCCGAGCTCGAAAGGCTCGGAATAAAGTCGCCCTTTTGCGCCCTACAATGCGACTACGAAGTATCGGGCGCATGCGTTATCGCGTGCGACAAGAGTACGGCGGCAGTGTTGCGCAACGCAGAAGGCTCGGGATATGTAACCTACGAATTTATTTTGCTTGCCCGTAAATCCCAGAATCTCCCGAAAAATTTTGAAGTAAACCTCCCGATTGTAAAAAATGAAAATAGGCGCGTATGGACAGTTTCGCACAGGTACGGCAAAAAATGCAAAACCGCCTTTGAGCTTGCGGAGGATTTTAGGGATTTTCAATTATGGCGCGCGCGCTCGACAAGCGCAAGGCCGCATCAAATACGCCTGCATGCGGCGGAAAAAGGCTTAAAGATAATAGGGGAATCGGTTTATTCGCGCGGCGGGCAAATATTTACCTCGCAATTCAAGGGCAACTATAAATTAAAGCGCGGGGAGAAATTCGAGAAGCCAATCTACCCGCATTTATTTTTACATTTGCAAAAAGTATCATTCAACGGCTCGGACTTCAACCACCCCGAGCTCGGCGCAAATGAAATATGCGCGCCTCTGCCCAAAAATTTCGCCCTTGTGATTGACAAACTTGGAAACGCATAGGCGTTCAAGCGCGAGATGCGCCTGCATACTTTTATTCTAGAATTTTCTCGAATTTTTTATTTTTCAATATTCAAGGCAACGGCCTAATGGCATTGCGCTCCATGTACAATATATTTTTATATCTTTAAAATATTGACATTTATGGGATTTGAGTTCATTGATTTATATATGAAACTTAATTATACCACTGCAGCTGTTCTCCTTTTTATACCTTTTTTCTCCGCCATCGCCCAAGACTCGGAATACATAGACTTATACTGCACAAAAGACTTCAAAACCGAAGGCCTTTGGGCAAATTCGCCATATTTTAATTCAGATGTAATTTGGCAGACGAGCGACGGAGTAGTCACCAAGCCCGGCGCCAACAATAATCTCTGGGTCACGATAGACACGAATATTCAAACAGGATTGGTGTCTGGATATTCAGGCACTCCAATAACTATACACGATCTGAATTACAATATAAGCCTCCACCCAACATCCGCATCCTCAACTGCCACCCCTGACGTAACTATCATAGCCGCTGCCAATACCGATTTGCACATTGCGGGGAACCTCAATGTGACATTGGACTATGCCAATGTTTACTGGAATGCCGCAAGAATGAATATCACAATCGGCGGTGATATGATAGGAGGAGGTACGACAAACTATATGGGGAACACATACCATGTTTTTGGCGACATGAATATTACAAATAAGTCCTCCTACACATCGCAATACAATCAGGGTATGTCGTTGAAAATCACAAATGAGTTGGAATCGATAGAAACCAGCCCAAATGTATGGCAAACAACAACTGTGCAGAAAAACTGCACATTCCAACTCGACGGAGACCTTAATTTCATGCAAACCCCAGGATATACCTCGTCGGAAGATTTAAATTCGCAAAGAATAATCTTAAATACGGGGGTGACAAACTTCATAGTAAACGGTGTTGTGAACTTTGACACTACTTACAAGAGCACAGTGAACCATGACTGCCTTTCAGAATGGGACATAAACTACAAGCTCGGCAACAGGGCGGACACCTTCGACCCTTCGGAGGCCTTCGACAGCAACATAACCATCGGCGGGCTAAACGGCATTGCGACGCTCAGAATGACCGAAACTTACAACGCCGCCGAGCACAAGACCACAATGACCTTCACCAATAAGTCCGACGCAGTCTGGCAGGGAGTATTTAGTAATACAGGCGGGGAGCAGTTCCATATAAAGATGGACAAATCCGCTACGCACAGCCAAACGATGATATTTTCCGACAAGTCCCAAACAAGCTCCGCTACCGGATACCTTGTGGATTCAGTCACAGTATCGGGCGGCACTTTATATTTTCAGAACCAGTCGCTTTCCCCAAATGGAACCTTAATACTCGACGGCGGAAAATTCGGGGCGCTTGGCGACGGCGCAATGTTCGCGAATGCGGTTTTGTCTTCGGGCGACATCTTAATAGCCAATGTGGATTCCTTTTCGGCGACCATTTACACGCTTTCTCTCGGAGAGCTTTCGAGGGAAGGAAGCGATAAAATAGGGATAGATTTCAACGGATTCGACGCCTCGCTGCTTATCGGGGGGCCCGCATACACTCTGATACTTGCCGACTCGCTTGCAGGCTTTGACGAAAGCGACGCAAACAGCGACTTCATCGCCAAGAATCTCTTGGGAGCTCTCGCGGATTTCGCATGGGACGGCAATATGCTAACTATAAGCTTCACGCAAGTTCCCGAGCCCTCGGCAATCGCGGCGATTTTCGGGTTGTTTGCATTCTTATTTGCAGCGCGGCGCAGGCGCAAATAATCTTTGCGCACTGTGCATTAACGTTTATCCCGCTAAAACCCGTGTAGCGGCGTTTTTATGCGGCTGCGGGCTGCCGCCAGACACGCGGTAAAAAATATCTGTGTAGGCGATAAAACTCTTCACCCGCAGGCGCAAATATTTTTTCTTTACTTGCTCTATAAAGCTTCCGATATTGGGATTTGACGGCGTTGCCGCGGAGGCGAAGATATTTTTACTGCGCCCGTTTTTTATTGCGGCGCATTGTCTATATGGTTTGCCGCACAGATTTTTTGTATCGCCAAGAAAGTTTAGCCTGAGAAAAATATTTTACACTTTTCCGAATAGGTAAATTAAAAATTTTCGGCTCGCATAAAAATCAATTTTCTATTTTGCAGCCTATCTATCAAAAAAAACAAGCGGACTAACAAATGCCGCCCGCGATAATAAAAATACAGCTTTCAATAAATATAATAGGGCGCTACGCAAACTTCACCGCATTGGATAGAATCTCAAAATACCCGCGATTATCTAAGCGGTTTATTTTTAGAGAAACCCTCCAAAAGAGCTTTCATTCGCGGATTGTTCAAATCCTTTTCCTTCACGTTTACGTCGTCCGAATGCTCGGGTGAAAATCCGTCGTATGTTTCGCGGTAGGCGTGGTTTGCCCAGCTCCATCCGCGCGATTCAAAAAATTCTATGCAGTCCCTCAAATATTCTCCCCCATTGGGCGCCCAGCGCACCAGCCCGAACTCTCCCAGGAATATTTTCGCGCCGTACTTTTTCTCAAAGTCTGTGACCGGCGAAAGCTCGCGCGCAATGTCCGCCTTTGAAAATTTCTCTGACGGGTACTTTACGGTTCTTCCCGCGCGTATGTCGTCCATATTTGTCCCAGATTGGATTCCTTGGTGCGTATATTCGTGGGGGCGGTACATGTGCACGGAATAGAGAATGTCCTTCAGCGGAAGCGGGCGCAGTTTTTTAAACGTCGCAGGATTGTTCCAGCCGTCGCTTGCAACTATTATGGGCTTTGACGGGTCTATTTCCCTTACAGCTTTCGCCGCCGCGTATTGGAGTGTCAAATAATCGATTACAGGCGGACGACTCTGGACGGGTTCGTTTATCAAATCATACGCAAATATCGTGTCGTCGCCCTTCAATGCGCGCGCGATTTTCCGCCATACCTCAACAAAATGTTCCGCGTATGGCGGCTCGTAAAACATCATCATATCGCTGTTCTTTGCGACCCCGCCCACAGGAGTGTGCATTTCTATGACAATCCTTATCCCGTGCTTGCGCGCCATTTGCGAGATTTTCCTTATTTTTTCAATCTCGGAATCTATCCACTTGTCGTAGTCGGCAATATCCCTGTTTTTGCCTGGGCGCTTGTAGTTGCGGCTTATCTGCCAGCGTATGAGGTTGGCTTTCCATGCGGCAAGATCCGCAATGTCTCGCTCGTCGTATTTAAAGCACGATACAAGATTCATGCCGCGAAGCGCGGGGTAATTCTCCACTTCCTGCGAATATTCGGCCTTGAAGCCGTCTTTGGGAACCGGTACTTCCTCAAATTCGGCGCGCGCTTCGCCAAAAAGGCAGAAAACCGCCGCAATAGCCAATGCCTTCAAAACTAAAATAAAATTCTTCATGTAAAAAAATTATCAAAATATAAATTGCATGTCAAACAATACAGCAGTCTTTGCGTGCGCCTAAACCCGCTTCGCAAAATAAAATATATGGACTATCGGAAAAGAATTAAAATCATCGGGCATTGCGGCATTTTTGCAATAATCTCGTCTGCGGCAGCGGCAGTAGCGCGCTTAAACAAAAAAATATTTCAATAATGGAAACAGCGCAAAAAGTGCAAAAAATCCGCCTCCCGCCCCCCAGGCATTTAGCGGGCATCAATAAAATATTTGCCATACAATTTTGTTTTGCGCGCAACATTCCCTTCCGCCCTTTCCGGATTTTCCCAATTGCCTTTAATAAAAAAGTGTTGATTCAGGCGGATTTTTAATCAAACTATATGCCTTTAATTGGATTTAAATAAGAGGATATTATAAATGAGTTCCATTCTTATAGGATTGTTTACCCTCATACTAATCATCGTGTGCCTGCTTTTGGTGCTGGTGATTCTCATGCAGCGCCCGAACGCAAATTCCGGCATGGGCGCAAGCCTCGGAGGCGGAGCAGCCGAGGGAATTTTCGGCGGGGAAACTACTAACGTTCTAACAAAGACAACCGTAAAGCTTTGCGTGCTTTTCTTCGTGATATCAGCCGGGCTGTACCTCGGGTACGTCTATTCGGCGTCCGACAAGCCGCAAATGCAAAAAGTTCCCTCGATAGTCGCCGTCGCGCCGGAATCCGGAAAATCCGACGCGAAGAAATCCAATCCCCTCGACGCTGTGGCGGAAACCAAAACAAAGGCGGAAAATAAGAGCGCGACCGCGACGGTAGCTGTCCCAGCTAAATCGGAAACTCCCGCTAAATCGGAAACTCCCGCTAATTCGGCAGCGCCCGCCAAGAAATAACTTTGATGCGTAAGCTGTTTACGGCAGTTATGGGCGCTATTGCGGCGCTCATTTTTATTTTAAGCTCGTCAGCCGCGCCGCGCGGCGGGGCCGACACAAATTCCGTGCGCCCGCTTTCCGCGGAGGAGGCAAATGAAATGTGGGGCGAATTTTCCCGAGCGGGAATTTCGGGAGACTACTGCATGGGCTTTACCATAACCCACCGCCCCCGCAAAGGAAAGCAGACCTGCTACACGGGGGAAATCTTCGGGACGAAAACCGGCGAAGGCTACGACAAGACCCGCATAAGGGTTTTTGGGCCGCGCGGCGGGCAGACTGCTGAAAAATGCATCGCCGACTATATTTTAATAAACAACCCCGCCGAGCCTAAAGTATTCAAGCTCTCAAACGGCTCGTTTGTGGAATTGCCGCCGACAGAATGGTCGAAGCCCCTCGCGGAGGGTTTTTTATATTCCCCGTTCGACTTGCTGATGCCCTACAAATTTTGGAAGCCCGCCTATGAGGGAGCCGGCAGAATAGGCCAGGCAGTCCATTTTTTCAGGCTCGCGCCCCATGACTCCGCGGCGGCGGGGCAAAATTCCGTGAGGCTCGCGCTTTCACGCGAATTTAGCTCTCCCGTACAGGCTCAAATTTTAAGTTCAGACTCGCGGCCGCTAAAAACCCTGAAGCTCGCCTCTGTAAAAAAAATCGATTCGCGGTGGATTATGCGGGAAGCGGAATTGCGGGACGAATCCTCGCGCGATAAAGATATTTTGCGCTTTGAATCCGCAAATCTGCGCGACAGCCTCCCGAAGTCGATTTTCGACACCAAATCTCCAGATATGTCCCCCAAAAAGCCCGATATGACAAAAATCTAATTTTTTCAATTAGCGCCTTCACATTTTGTAAAATTCACGATAAATATATTAGATAACTTTTTCCCAACCGTAATATGGATCCGAGATATATAAAACTCGCAAAGACTCTCTGCGGGCACTCAACGAAAGTCGCCGCCGGAGAACACGTACTCATAGACGTATCAGAGACGCCCTCCGAGATGGTAGAGGCTATCATCGATGAAGTAGTTTCCCGCGGGGCGTTCCCGCATGTGGACGTTTCAAATCCGCGCATAAACCGCGCCCTCGCGCTCGCCGCATCCGACGAGCGCCTCGCGGTTGAAGCCGAATGCTCGCTTTCAAAGATGAAGAAAATGGACGCCTACATCGCGGTCAGGGGATCTTCCAACATATTCGAGAACTCCGACGTCCCCCAGGCGAACATGGCAAAAATTGCGAAGGCCATGAAACCCTCCGTTGACTGGCGCGTCAACAAGACAAGATGGGTTGTTCTGCGCTGGCCCACTTGCGCAATGGCACAGCAGGCGCAGATGAGCTCAAGCGCCTTTGAGGACTTCTATTTTGAGGTCTGCACTATGGATTACGACAAGATGGAGGAAGGCATGCAGGCCGTCCGCAGGCTAATGGAATCCACCGACAAAGTTAGGATATACGGGAACGGCACCGACCTGAGCTTTTCGATAAAGTCTATCCCCGCAATTCCATGCGGCGGGCAGTACAATATTCCAGACGGAGAAATTTTCACTGCCCCCGTGCGCGATTCGGTAGAGGGTGTCGTGTTCTACAACGCCCCGACCGTTTACAACGGCATTTCATTCGACTCTATAACGCTCGTTTTCGAGAAGGGAAAAATTGTCGACGCGAAATCGCCCTCAAAGACAGCCGAATTAAAAAAGATACTTGCGAGCGACGAGGGGGCATCGTACATAGGAGAGTTCGCAATGGGCTTCAACCCGTACATAAACAAGCCCATGCGCGACATACTCTTCGACGAGAAAATCGCGGGCTCATTCCACTTCACTCCCGGCCAGTCGTACGAGACCGCCGACAACGGCAACCGTTCGCGCATACACTGGGATATGGTTTGCATTCAAACTCCAGAATGGGGCGGCGGAACGATAGAATTTGACGGCAAAGTTGTGCGCAAGGACGGGCTGTTTGTCGGCGAAGGCATAGAAAAATTAAACCCTCAATACCTAAAATCATAGCGCCGACGCCGCGCGGCAAAACCGGAATATGCCAGAAACTGCGACATACACGCACCCGGAAGGAGCGGAGCCGATGCGCGCCGACAAGGCGCTCGCCGCATTTCTGTCCGACAGAATTTCCCGTTCGCGCCTTTTGGAGAGCTTTTCGGCGGGGAAAGTGACTCTCCTCGGAAAGCCTATCGGCAAGAAATTTATACTCAATCCCGGAGACACGCTCGAAGCTGAGCTTCCCGAGCCCCCGCCAACGTCGATAGAGCCCGCGGATATTTTTGTTGAAATATTGTACGAGGACGAAGACGTCGTAGTGGTTAACAAGCCCGCCGGAATGACAGTCCACCCCGGGAGCGGCACGGGCCCCGACACGCTCGTCCATGCGATGAGCTCGCACTGCGCACTGAGCCTTGCGGGCGGCGCAATGCGCCCGGGCATCGTCCACAGGCTCGACAAGGAAACTTCCGGAGTAATGGTTCTCGCCAAGACCGACGCCGCGTACTACGGGCTTGTAGAGCTATTTGGGAAGCGCGAGATTGACAAGGAGTATATCGCGTTGATATCCGGAGTTCCCACCGTCAGGAGCGGCTGCATAAAAAAGAATATCGGCCGCCACCCGTCCTTCCGGACAAAGATGTGCGTATGCGACGATTCAACCGGCCGCGACGCCCACACGGAATGGTTTGTAGAAGAAAAGTACGGCGCCAAAGCGGCTCTAGTAAGGTGCAAGATATACACGGGCAGAACCCACCAGATTCGAGTGCACATGTCGGACCTCGGCTTTCCAATCATGGGCGACTACACCTATAAATTTCAAAAGAATAAATTTCGCGAAATACCCCCGCCGGAGCGCGTAATGCTACACGCACGGAGGCTTAGGCTGCCCCACCCCGTCCGCGACGGTGTTGAGATAGATGTGACCGCCCGCCCCCCCGCCGATTTCGAGGCGCTTGCGCGGCTTTTAAAAGAAACGTACGCATTTGAAGGATAGAATATGAAAAAGAATCTGCACATTGAAACGCTCGCCGTCCAGGCGGGCTGGGAACCTAAAAACGGAGAGCCGCGCGTTGCGCCAATCGCCCAAAGCACAACATTTAAGTACGACACCGCCGAAGAGCTCGCGAAGCTTTTCGACCTTGAAATTCCAGGGCACTTCTATACGCGCCTCTCGAATCCCACCGTGGAGGTTTTAGAGAAAAAGATGACCGCCCTTGAAGGGGGAGTCGGCGCGATAGCCTGTTCGAGCGGACAAAGCGCAACGTCGATTCTCGTCACAAACCTCTGCGAAGCCGGAGACCACATAGTTAGCGCAGGCACAATTTACGGCGGAACGAGCAACCTTCTCGGGCACTCTTTTAAGAAACTTGGCATAGAGACCACCTTCGTTGACCAAAACGCATCGGAAGATGAAATATTCGCGGCTGTGCGCCCGAATACCAAGCTAATATTCGGAGAAAGCCTGTCAAACCCGAGCGTAAAGGTGCTCGACTTTGAAAAGTTTGCGAATGTTGCGCGCCGCGCCGGCATTCCATTCGCCGTTGACAACACTTTCCCAACGCCCTACCTTTGCAGGCCTTTCGATTACGGCGCAAACATTGTAATACACAGCCTTTCAAAGTACGCCGACGGGCACGCATGCAGCCTCGGAGGCATAGTAATCGACAAGGGCGACTTCGACTATTCAGCGTCCGACAAATTCCCGGGGCTGACTACGCCCGACGAAAGCTACCATGGGCTCGTTTACACAAAGACTTTCGGGAACCTCGCCTTCATAACAAAGGCGCGCACTCACATAATGCGAGACTTCGGAATGATGATGTCGCCGATGAATGCGTGGCTTACGAATATGAATCTGGAAACGCTGCCGCTTAGAATGCAAAAGCACAGCGAAAACGGCATGAAGCTTGCCGAATACCTTGCCTCGCACCCAAAAGTCGACTGGGTGGAATACCCCGGCCTGAAAAATTCCCCGAGCGCGGGGCTTGCAAAAAAATACCTGAAAGCATGCGGCGGAGTGATGACGTTCGGGCCGAAGGGCGGAAGAGCCGCCGCGGAAAAACTTTTAAACTCGCTGGAACTCGCGGCGCTTGTAATACACGTTGCCGACACCCGCACGGGAGTCCTCCACCCGGCGAGCACAACCCACAGGCAGCTTTCCGACGAGGAGCAAAAGGCGACAGGGATACTCCCCGAACTAATAAGAGTGTCCGTGGGGCTCGAGCACATAGACGACATTATCGCGGATTTCGAGCAGGCCCTTGCAAAAATCTAACAAATTTGCCTTATATAATTGCGGCGGAATGCGGCAGCGTTTGGATTTTTGCGCCCTGATTGGCATTTGGCGCCGCAGTTTGCCATAGCGCCGTAAAACTCTAAACGCGTGTTTTTCCGCAAAGTTGTTTGAACTTACGCCGCGCAAAAAGCGTCTTTATATAAGCCGCCTAATTTGCGCGCGCATACGAGAAGGATTAAAATATGACATCAGCCCGACACCACGAAAATAAATACTTCAATAGGGAGCTTAGCTGGCTCGCCTTCAACAGAAGGGTATTGAATTTGTGCTCAGAGCCGTCGTTCCCCCTGCTTGAAAGGCTCAGATTCCTCTCGATAGTAAGCAACAATCTCGACGAATTTTTCGAGATACGCGTCGCGGGACTTGAACAGCAGCTTGAGTCGGGCGTGCTGGAAGTGGGGTTCGACGGTCTCGGCCCGCGCGAACAGCTCAGGAGGATAAGCGAAATAACCTCCGCGATGAACGACGACGAATACAGGGTCTGGGCGGACGAAATAATGCCCGCCCTTCGCAAGGAGAAAATTTTCTTCAAGACTCCGAAGGAATGTTCCGCGGAAGAGAAGGCGTGGCTAAAAAAATTCTTCGACGACAACATATACCCCGCCCTTACGCCGCTTGCCGTCGATCCCGCCCATCCGTTTCCCCACTTGCGCAACAAGGGATTGTATGTGCTGCTGCAAATAGCAAACCCGACAATTAGGCGCGCGCCGAGCGACATAGCGATAGTCCCGATTCCCCCGATTTTGCCGCGCTTCATAAAAATGGACAATTTCGGCAAAGACGGAGAAATGCGTTTGGTGTATTTGAGCGACACTATAAAGTATTTTGCGGAGGAGCTTTTCCCCGGATACAAAGTCCGGGGCGGCGCAATATTTAGGATAACGCGCAACTCCGACTTATACTTCGACGACGAAGAAACGGAAAATCTGCTTCAAACGATAGAAAACGAGCTTCACAACCGCAGGAAAGGCGCCGCCGTAAGGCTCGAAATAGAAAGCTGCGTGAGTGAAACCGCCCTGAAAGAGCTCGTGGACGCAATCGACCTCGACGAAAGCTTTGTCTATAAAATCAACGGAAGCCCGCTGAATCTCGCGCGCCTTGCCGCAGTTTACGACATGATAGAACGGCCCGATTTGAAATTTCCGCCGTTTAAGCCGTTTCTGCCCCACTGCTTCAAAAGCGGCGACGACATATTTTCCGTAATCCGCGAGCGCGACAGAATGCTCCACCACCCGTACGACAGCTTTAATCCGGTTGAGGATTTTGTGGCTTCCGCCGCGGCGGACCCCAAAGTGCTGGCGATAAAGATGACGCTCTACCGCACAAGCCGCGGCTCTCCGATAGTAAACTCGCTTAAAAAAGCGGCGGCAAACGGCAAGCAAGTGACGGTGCTGATAGAGCTAAAAGCGCGCTTCGACGAAGAGAACAACATTCAGTGGGCGCGCGAATTGGAGGAGTGCGGAGTCCACGTTTTATACGGAATCGTAGGCTACAAAACACACTGCAAAACATGCCTTGTGGTGAGGAAAGAGGACGACGGAAAATTGAGAAGGTACGCCCACTTGGGAACCGGCAATTACAACTCCAAGACTGCTAAGTTCTACACCGACATCTCCCTATTCACGGCAAACGCCGAAATAGCCTCGGAAGTGGCGGACTTATTCAATACGCTTACGGGCAAAGTCCTAAATCCCGAATTTAAGAAGCTCTGGGTTGCGCCCTTCTGCTTCCATTCAAAATTTATAGAGCTCGTCGAGCGCGAGATAGCCCATGCGAAGGCAGGCAAAAAGGCCCGCATAATAATAAAGGTAAACTCGGTAATAGAGCAGTCTTCGATAGACGCCCTCTACCGCGCCTCCAACGCAGGGGTCAAGATAGACATGATTGTCCGCGGAATATGCGGGCTTGTTCCGGGAGTAAAAGGCATGAGCGAAAACATAACCGTTCGGAGTATAGTCGGCGTATATCTCGAGCACAGCCGCATATATTACTTCGAGAACGGCGGGAAGCCGGAAGTCTTTGCCGGAAGCGGAGATATCATGACCCGCAACATGTTCAAGCGCATAGAATGTATATTTCCGATAGAAGATGCCGATATAAAGGCGAGAATCTGCGACGAAATACTCGATTCCATGCTCAAAGACAATAAATTCGCAACATTTTTGCACTCCAACGGCGCCTACTACAAGCGCGAGACGCATGCCGACGAACCACCGTTCTCCTGCCAAGAGCATTTCTGCGAATTGAGCATAATGAGGGAAAACGCCCACACGGTGTAGATTCTTGGGAGCGCGCAATATCTCCCGGAAACCGTCGCCGCCGGATTGACGACTGAGCGGAAAAATAGGCGGTCGGGCGCGCCAAGTTTACGCTTGATTACGCCTAAATCGAAGACCATTATTAAATGAAACTTTTTATGCGAATATTAAAAACCGCAACGACGCTCATATTGGCCGCCGCGATGTCCGCGGCCGCCGCGGCGCGCGCGGAATCAGGCTTTGACGCTGCATGCGGGCTTCAAGAAAGCCTATATTCACTTTTTGAGAACAACAAAAACAGCATAGTAAAAGTTTACGCTAAAAAAGAGATTCATTCAAAAGACTCCGCCGGCAACGAAGCAAAAACAACAATACTCGATGTAGGTTCCGGGTTCATAGCAAGCAAAACCGGCGCCGTAATGACGAGCGCATTCATAACAAGGGGCGCACAAAAGCTTTGGATAGAATACAACGGCCGCCTTCTTGACGCCGAAAACGTGGGATTCGACCCCATAACGACAGTGTCTGTAATAAAGATAGCAGGCAATTTCAAGTCGGCGGATCTGCCCGTGGTTTTGATGGACTCCGCCGCCGAGCCTGTAAAGCCGGCTACTGTGCTTGTTTCAATTTCCCATGAAATGGGGTTTGCCGCCTCTCCGCGCATGGGAATGGCGACAGGGCAAAACATAGAATTTGGCGGAAGGTTTCTTCCGACAGTGTACGTCAGAACAAACATACCCGCGCCGCGCGGAAGCACGGGAGGGGCGGTTTTTACACTCGACGGCAAATTCGCCGGAATGATAGTAGCCTCCCTCCCTGAAATAGGCGGAAGCTTTATACTGCCCGCGCGCGCCGCAGCCAAAATACGCGACGACATAATGATTTGCGGAGAGCCGATATACAGCTGGTTCGGGCTTTTGGCAAAAGATGTCCCGGACCCGGCGAACGGCACAAAAGTCGTCGTGGAATTTGTCGCCGAAAACGCGCCCGCAAAAAAGGCGGGATTTATGGTTGGCGACGAAATTATCGAGATAAATTCCAAAAAGGTATCAAACAATACAGAGTTGCGCGCACAGACATTCTTCATACGCCCGTCGGAAACGGCGGTCTTTAAAGTGTTGAGAAACGGCAAAAGCGTAAGGTTGGAGCTCGTCACCGAACGTATGGCCAGCGACATAATAAAATCCGCCGAGGCAAACATAGCCCCCGCCCCGCCGCAGGAATCGGAGCGCGCGCAGCCGCAGGCCTCCGCCGATAAGGAAAAAAGCGCAAGCCAAGTCAAAGACGCCCAAGAAGAAAAATGAACGATTCAAGCGATTTCATATTTCCCTCCGACGACTACCAGGGAGAGGTAGGATTAGTCGCCTACTCGGATTTCAAGTGCGAAGAACCGCTTGATTTCGAACTTGGCGGGCACCTTGACTCGTTTAACGTGCGCTACGAAACCTACGGGCGCTTAAACGACGAAAAATCCAACGCAATACTCGTATGCCACGCCCTCACCGGCGACCACCACTGTGCGGGAGTCTATTCATTAAGCGACAGGAAATCGGGCTGGTGGAACAATATAATCGGGCCCTCCAAGCCGCTCGACACAAACAAATACTACATAATATGCGCCAACTGCATAGGCGGCTGCCGCGGCACGACGGGGCCGTCCTCAATAAACCCAAAGACCGGCGAGCGCTACAATTTGTCCTTTCCCGCTGTGACAATACGCGATATTGTCGCAGTGCAAATGAGGCTCGTTGACTATCTCGGGATAGAAAAATTGAAGATGGCCATAGGAGGCTCAATGGGCGGAATGCAAGTCTTGCAGCTTGCAATAGACTATCCTGACAGGGTCGAGCGGATATGCGCGCTCGCGACAACATCGCGAATCAACGCGCAGGCAATCGCCTTCAACGAAGTCGGCAGGTCGGCGATAATGCAGGACCCGGTGTGGAACGGCGGCAATTATGCGCTCGACAGAACCCCGAGCGTGGGGCTTAGCATAGCCAGAATGATGGCGCACATAACATACCTATCCGACAAGGGTCTGGAGGGCAAATTCGGCCGCGAGCACAAGGCTGCCTTTGCAAATTCAGGCATATTCAAGCCGTCGTTTGAGATTGAAAATTATCTGCACCACCAAGGGCAGTCTTTCGTGAACCGCTTTGACGCGAACACGTATCTTTATTTCACCCGTGCCCTCGACTTGTTCGACCTGCGTGCTTACGGCGGGGGAACGCTTGAGGGGGCTTTCGCCGGAGTCAAGGCAAAGACGCTCGTCGTGGGGTTTACGTCAGATTGGCTGTTCCCGCCCGAGCAAAACAGGGAGATAGTCCGCGCGCTCCTGCGCTTGCACAAGACGGCTTCTTACGCCGAAGTAAAGAGCGATTTGGGGCATGACTCCTTCCTGATACACTCTCCCAAACTTTATAAACTCGTCGAATTTTTCCTCGACGCCTAAACGATATGCCGGAAGACAAGACAAAATCGAGCCTGAAAAAGAAAATCGAACTCAAAGCGATAAGCGAGTGGGTGTCGAGGGGCGAAAGCGTGCTGGATCTCGGCTGCGGACGCGGAATACTGCTTGCGGAGCTCGTAAGGCTGAAAGACGTGTATGCGGTGGGAGTGGACATGGACTTTGAAAAAATCTCGCGCTGCATAAAACGCGGCGTCAACGCCTACCACGGAGATATTATGGAGCTGTTGCGCTCATTCGGCGACAACTCGTTCGACTGGATAGTGTGTTCGCGGACTCTCCCGGAGCTTGAAAACGCTGGGGAAGTCGTATTTGAATCGCTGAGGGTCGCGAGGAGAGTCGCGGTGGGCTTTGTAAACTACGGCTACTGGCAAAACAGGCTCTCAATAGCCCTCACCGGAAGAAGAATTGTGAACGAAGTTTATCCGGAGCCCTGGGAAAGTTCCAGGCCAACGAATCAAATTTCTGTAAATTCCTTTAAGGAATTCTGCTCTAAAAACGATATAAGAATACATAGGCGCCATTTTTTGCGCGCCGACTGGGAAACACCGTGCGCGTTTATGCCGAATTTAATGTCGGGATACGCGATTTTTGAAATTTCAAAAGACAAATAGATATGAACGAAGAATGCGAAAATAAAAAGGACAACAAGGCACCAATCTCGAACGAGATAGCCAAGAGATTTCTCGACGACCGCAAAATTTTTCTCTGGGACGCCATAACCGACGAAACCGCGGCGGCCGCCGTAGCCAAGCTGCTGTATCTCGATATGCTCGACCACGAAAAGGAAATAACTTTTTACATGAGTACTCCCGGTGGCTCTATAAGCGCAGGAATGTCCATATACGACACAATGAAGCTTATAAAAGCTCCTGTAAAAGTCGTAGTCACGGGGATAGCGATGAGCATGGGGTCGATACTTCTAAGCGCCGCGCCGAAAGGCAAGAGGTTTCTATTCCCGAGCGCGAGAGTTATGATACACCAGCCCCTGATAATGGGCGAAATGACGGGCACTGCCGTGGATATGCACATTCAGGCGATGGAGCTTGAGCGCATGAGGCAGGAGTTAAATAAAATACTTTCGGACGCCTCCGGACAGCCGATAGAAAAAATCGCGGCCGACACCGACAGGGATTTCTTCATGACCGCGCAGCAGGCGATAGATTACGGCCTCGCCGACGCCATAGTCACCGAGATTTAAAACGCCGCAACACTGCCGATTTTGCACTCTGGAAATTTAAAGTCTGCAAACGCAGGCACAAACTCCAAATGCAAGGCAGTTTGGCAGAAAAAAAGTCGGTTTTATTTTATTCCAAAATTAGAAAAATAGCCCGCCGTACAAACGGAGGGCTATTTTTTTTTGAAGAATACTTAAATATTGGCGGAAAATTTTAAGATAAGCGCAGCCGCACAGGGGATTGCGGAATCTAATTTTTTAGCGCGCGGCAAAGTAATTATTTGTAAATAAAGGCAAAGATATTTTAGTCTTAAAAAGCTGTTTTAGACGCGTACTCAACCGCGCGCATATTTTGAACGAATAGGAATTATGGATAGAAGAGGATTTTTTAAGACGGCCTTGGCCGCGTCGGCCGTTGCTACAACATTAAAGCTCCGCGCGCAAACAGGCGTAAAAGATCCCCTGCGCGCGCTCGCGGACAACCTTTTGGCGGATTGATGCAACGGGCTTAGAAATCTGCAAATAAAAAGCGGGCCAAAGGAGCGGCTCGGCGGGATAAAGTGCCCCGCATGCGACTTCATACACGGAAGAATCGGCGACGCCGTATATCCTTTTCTATGCGTTGCCAAGCGCCGCAAAGATTCCGATATGCTCGACTCCGGAATAATGCTCTACGACTGGATGGAAAACAACGTTTCCCAATCGGACGGCTCATGGATAAACGATTTTTCAAACCCGTGGAAAGGCACGAGCGTATTCGGGGCAATATCGATCGGGGAAGGCATTAAAAATTGCGGCGAATTTTTCGCTTCAAGCCAATGCGCCTTTTATCAACTTACTTTTTTTGCAAAGCTTTTTTTTCATTATCGAAATTTTACGCGCCGACTCGCCCTTCCATTGAGCTATCGTGGCAGAATGCGGTTGCGCATAAATAAAACGCGCTCACAAGCCGCGGCAAGCCATGCGTATATAAATGTCTTTTTTATTCAAAATATGTCAATTTTTTCTTTTGCCTTGTTCTTATCTTTGAATAAAATATTTAAAAAAATTAATGCGTATGAAACGAAGGGACTATTTAAAACTTGCTGCGGGACTCCCCGCAATCGCAACATCGAAGGCAATGGCAATGCCGGCGGAAAATTCCGAGAGCAAGCCGAATGAAACGGTAAACTTCTCCGCGAATATTCCCGTGAGATACAACGTTGACGTATTTGTCGCCGGCGGCGGACCGGCCGGAATAGCCGCAATGGTTGCCGCGGCAGAAAGCGGGGCCGACGTCTATGCGGCGGAGAATCTTTCGTGCTTCGGAGGAATGGGAACTTCGGCACTGGTTCCGCTTTTCATGCAAATGACGGACGGGATAAATTTTCTCGCCGCGGGATTCGGGTCGAGGGTCAGAGATGCCCTCAATTCGCAAAAATCTTTTAAAGGCGGCGCGCACGACATCGAGACGCTAAAACGCGTTTACGACGAGCTTGCCGAAAAATCCGGAGCAAAGTTTACATTCTGCACAAAAGTCATCGGAGTAAAGGCGTCGGAAGGGAAAATCGATTGCGCCATATGCTCGGGGCTTGGCGGCATATTTGCCGTAAAGGCAAAAGTGTTTATCGACGCGACAGGCAACGGCGACCTCGCCTACATGGCGGGCGCCAAATATGAAAAGGGCGATAAAAATGGGAAAATGATGCCGGGCTCGCTCTGCTCGACATGGTGCTCAATCGACTGGCAAAAATGGAGAAAAAACAAGCCCGACATGCCTCAGCCGCAATCCTTCAAAGTAAAAGAGGCGTACGAAGCCGGCGTATTCTCTTTTTACGATCCGCACATGACAGGCATATTTGAAATTGGCGACGGCCTTGGCGGCGGAAACATAGGCCACGCTTTCGGAGTTGACGGCACGGACGAAGGCTCGGTTACGCGCGCGCTGCTGCATTGCAGAAAGTCTATGCGCGAATATAAAAACTACTACAACAAATACGTGCCCGGATTCGAGAACGCCAAGGTTGTATCCACGGGATCTGCAATGGGAATCCGCGAAACACGAAGGTTTGTGGGCGACTACACCCTAAATATTGACGACTATATGAAGCGCGCAGTTTTTGACGACGAAATCGGCCGCTACGCATATCCAATAGATATACACCCTTCAAGCTTTGACAAGGGAGAGCTTGAGCGCCACCGCCAAGAATTCGACAAGCTGTACAAATACGCAAAGGGCGAAAGCTACGGCATTCCGTACCGAATTTTGACACCAAAAGGATTCGACAATTTGTACACTGCCGGCAGATGCGCAAGCTCCGACGAACTTGTGCACGGTTCAATACGCGTCATGCCAGCATGCTTCATAATGGGCCAAGCAGCCGGCATCGGAGCGTCTATGGCGGCGGACTTGAATGCGTCGGTGCACGAAATAGACGTAAAAACCCTTCAAGGGAAACTCGTAAAATTTGGGGCGTATCTTCCCAACTTCAAAGCTTAGGCAATAAAAAATTAATGCAAGATGCCCGCGCGTTAAGAAAGACTGCAGGCTTTTTGTTGTGTTATTAATTTATACACGGCGGCGAGTTTTCTTATTTAGCGGGCAATATAATTTTCTTTATGCATAGATTTGATTTAATGCAAAATCAACCAAAATTTCTAATTAGGGATAATATAAAAAGCCAAATTTAACAGTTAAAATAAAAATAGTTGTTTTTAAATTGAACTCATAGCGTCTCATATATAAAAAAGTTTTATTAACATTGAAGCGCTATATGAAAAATAAATCCTCAACTTTCTCCCACAAAAAATTCCACTTTGGCAATTTTCCCCGCCAATGTTTTTCAGTTTCCCTACTGCTGTTTTTCTCAGCGTTAGGCTTCTCACAAGCAAACGCCGAAGATATATACAACTCAACTTCCGACGCCGATTTTAGCCTAAACGACGGCTCAAGCTGGCGTGTTGGATCTTTTGACGGCGAAGCATACAATGGCGTAGTAAGCTCTTCGGCGAACAACCTTAATATAAGCGTAGACGCAACATCCTCGGGCATTGGAGAGTTTTCGGAATATATTGTCGGCAACAACCTTAATTTTAACGTAGCATCTAATCCGCAAGGTGCGTGGGGCCATACATTTTATTTTAATCAAGGAGCATATTTTAGGGGCGATGTAAATTTTTCCTCTGTGCCCGGATATGTAATACAGATGAGGTTTGGCAATCAGACATTTAAGGTAGACGGCAATATTAGCTTAAATTCTCCATTAGTCATACACGCTGCGCAAGGGGCTTGGGAAGTAGGCGGAAATTTTGACATCAACAATACGCGGCTTTACCTTTCAGGGAATTCGACAAGCGGTTTTACAGTATGGGGCACTTTAAATCTAAGCACTGTAAACTCGTCGCTTGATTTCGCTAAACAAGACGGCGGCGGCTCCGGAAGCAAAAGCCGCATGATTGGCGGCATAAACGGCATAGGGCGGCTGCAAGTCGGGCTGCCAAGTGTTGATACAACCGTAATATTGACAAACAACGGCACCGCCGAATTTAGCGGCAAGTACGCAACTCAAAACGGCGTGGGCAGCGCCCTGCACTTGAAAATGAACGCAAATTCCGACACCGGCAAACAGATTATGCGCTTTCAAGAGTTTGCCGATTATAGCGACGAAAAAACCTTTAAGATGGCAGACTTGGGCAGGGTAACGGTAGAATGGGGCGAATTGAATGTCGGCATGCACTCCGCAATGAGCGCCAGCACTTTGACTGTTGTAGGGGAAAAGGCGATTTTCAGCTCCACTGGCTTGGACAGCGGCTCGGAAATCGGCACTACAAGGTTTTCATCTATTGATTTTCAAAGCGGCACGATACGCTTTGACCTTTCCAAAATGCAGGGCGACAGAATAGACGTCGCCGGCGGAGTCAATGTGCTCGACCCCACAAGGGGAACTTTCCTCGTAAATGTAGATCCCTACGACTTGGCAATGTGGCTTGAAGCCTCCGAAGTATCGTATCTCGACTATACTGTAATGTCTTTCGATGAGAATTCCTCCAACATAACAATAGACGTCCTCAATCAAATGCTCGTCGCAGAAGACGGGGTTGACGTAAAAGTTATTGAAGGAGATCTTGCGAACGGTTTGCTGACTCTCAGGGTGAGCGTGCCGGAGCCCTCGGCGATAGCCGCAATTATTGCGCTCGCCTCGCTTGGGCTTGCTATGCGCCGCAGAAAAATTTAGCAATTTTTAAAAAAAAGCGCGGAGAAATATTTTCCGCGCTTTTTTTTGCGCCGATTTGCGGAGACTATTAGCTTGCTATGCTAAAAAAATTGCGGCGCAATCTTGCGCCGCAAAAAATATTTTAGCCCTCGGATATATTGAAAGCAATGCGCGGTTATAGAACGTCCGGATCCCAAGTTTCATAGCCAGTTCCGGAGCCGTTTACCTTCTTGCCAAGGTCTTTACCGTCCCCAAAATAGGCAGGATCATTCCACGACTCCGGCATTTCGCACCCGCTCAAAAAAAGCGCAGCCGCAGTTGCAATAAAAAAGAAAAATACTTTTGCGCATTTAATTTTCATCAAATAAAGAATCTACTAAAACCGCAAAAAATTCAATACACAAATTACTCATTTGTCCGGTAGCATACCACGGACGATTCTCCGCCGGCAAACGCGCACAAAATTTTGCAAGCCGCGCCATATTTTATAAAAAATCGGCTTAACTTCCCATTTTTGGAAAAATCACTCTGATTGCGCGGCGCTCAAGCGCTCGCTGCACTCCTCCCATTCGCGGTAAAGTTTTTCTATCTTTGTTTTTAGCGCGTTGTACGCCTCTGTTGTAGAAGAGCATTGCGCACCGCGCTTAAAAAAGTCGGGCTCGGACATCTCGGCCTCTATTTTGGCGACGTCCCCCTCGGCCGCAGCAATCTCCGCTTCTATGCGCTCGACGCTCTTTTTTAACGAAGATATTTCAGCCCGCTTTTTTGAAGCCTCCGCCTTGCGCTCCCAGTAAGCCGAGGCGCTTTTTTTAGGCGCGGGCGAATTTTTAAGATTCAGCCTGCCCTCGGATTTTATGCGCTCCACATACGAAGTCAGATTCCCGGGATAGACTTTTAAACCGCCAGGCCCCAACTCGTAAACCTTATCGACTATCGGATCGAGGAATGCCCTGTCGTGGCTCACTATAAGATATGTTCCGCGATACGAAGCGAGAGCTTGGGCGAGGATATTTTTTGAATTCATATCCAGATGGTTTGTCGGCTCGTCAAGCAGCAGAAAATTAAAATCGCGCAAGAGCATTTTTGCGAGTGCAAGCCTGTTTTTTTCGCCGCCGGACAATACGCCCACCTTCTTAAGGACGTCGTCGCCCGTAAATAAGAAAGATCCAAGCAACCCGCGCACTTCCCCTTTGCGCTCCATAGGAGCGGCTGACAGAGCCTCCTCCAATACGTCGTTCGACTTGTCGAGCTCCTCCGTCTGGTGTTGCGCAAAATACGACATTTTTACATTGAGCCCCAGTTTTACACTTCCCGCGTCAGGCTGCATAACGCCCGCTATGATTTTTGCGAGCGTCGTTTTCCCCGCCCCGTTTACGCCCACGAGCGCCGCCCTGTCGCCGCGCTCCAAACGCATCGAAACTCCGTTCAGAACTCTGTGCGCCCCGAACGATTTTTCCACGCCTTCGACGTCGAGAACAATCTGCCCCGCCCTCTCAGGCTCCGGAAATTTAAAATGTATCTCTTTTTCGTCCGACTCAACCTCTATGCGCTCGATTTTATCAAGCGCCTTAATCCTGCTTTGAACCTGCGCCGCCTTTGAGCTTTTATACCTGAAACGCTCGATAAATTTCTCCGTCTTTTCTATGCTGCGCCTTTGATTTTCCGCCGTATGTTCAAGCGTGCGCCTGCGCGCGGCGGACTCCGCCTCAAAGAAATCGTAATTGCCCGAATAGGAGTCCAGCCTGCCCTTTGAAAGGTGGAATGTGCGGTTTGTGAGGGCGTTTAGGAATGCCCTGTCGTGGCTTACGACCAATATCGAACCGGGATACGATTTCAAATAGTCTTCGAGCCATGCGACCGACTCAATATCGAGGTGGTTTGTAGGCTCGTCGAGCATCAGGAGAGTCGGCTCAGTCAGCAGCAGCTTTGCGAGCGCAACGCGCATCTGCCAACCCCCGGAAAATTCCGAGCACGGCCGCGCCATATCTGCCATTTTAAAGCCGAGCCCCATCAGCACCGTCTCGACCCTCGAACGCAATTTAGATTCTTCCGCGTCTTCAAGCCTGTGCCTGATTTCCCCCATTTCAAGGAGGGCGTCCGAATATTCAGCCGAGGACGGGCTTGCGGTGCGTATAACTTCGTCGGCCTGCGCGAGTTTTTCCCGAAGCGCCAATATGCTTTCAAAGGCCGATTCCGCCTCCTCAAAAAGCGGCCTCTGCGCGCTTACGACGAGCTCCTGCGGCAAATACCCGATGGTTGCGTATTTTGGTTTGAGAATGCTTCCGGAATCGGGAGATTCGGCGCCCGCAAGGATTTTGAGGAGCGTGGTTTTCCCCGCCCCGTTGGAGCCGACAAGTCCTATTCTGTCGCCCTTGTTTATCACGGCCGACACATTGTCGAATATAGTCCTCGCTCCGTACGAGAGCCTCAATTCCCTTATCTCAATCATAAAAACAAGCGGCGCAGTCCGCCTAAAATTAAAAAAACTGTTAAAGCAAAAATGGGCCGCCTGTTAAAGATAAAAAATCTTATTAAAATCGGCTTGCAGGCAAAATTGCGCCTCGCGCAATATCGGCACATATTGCCGGCAAACACTTTATCCGCAAAATACTCCATTCATGGCAGCCTTCCCCGCTCCAAAAAAAAACGGCAAAATCCGAGAGGATATTGCCGTATTCTTTTTTGGGAAGATATTTTTATTTGAGGTTTTTAATGAGTATTTCCTCCATAACAGCATATCCGTCGGGAGTCGGGTGTATGCCGTCGTTGGCGTACTTTTTCGGAAGGCCGTCTTTGTCGTCAACGAGCTTCGTAAAATAATCGACGTATATTACGGAATTTTTTTCGCAGTAGTCTTTGAGCATTTCGTTTAGCTTTTTGACCATCGGAACGGGTTTTATCTCCTTGCGCCACGGATATTTGTTTGCGGGCAAAATAGAGCATACCACCGGCACTACGCCGTTTGCCTTTGCGATTTCCACCATAGACACAATGTTGCCGAATATGTTTTCAACGCTAATGTATCCCTGATTCTGGGCGATGTCGTTTGTTCCGGCGAGAATCGCAACATACTTGGGTTTTAGGTCGAGCACGTCGCGGCGGAATCTCACCAACATTTGCGACGTCACTTGCCCGCTTATCCCGCGGCCCACAATGTTATTTTTTTTGAAGAAATCCGACGGAGTATTTTTAACCCATGCGTCGGTTATTGAATCGCCCATGAGCACCGCAAGCGGTGGCGTTTTTACGCTCTTGTTCGCCTCCGCATATCGGCCGAAGCTCGCCCAGTCTCCGGCGGCAAAAGCGCATGCTGAGATTATCGATATTATCGCGGTACAGATTATTTTTTTCATAGCTTTTTCCTTTTAGTTTTTAATGGCAATTAAGAGCGCAGCGACACTTGCGCTAGAATCCAAAGGTAGTCGGAGAGCCTGTTTATGTACACAAGCGGGAAATCGCGCGCAAGCCCCTCGGATTCGGCAAGCCCAACAATCTCGCGCTCTGCGTTGCGGCAGCGCGCCCTCGCCATATCGAGCGCCGCCTGCAAATGGGTTTCGCCTGAATGGGTCCAACCGGAAAAAATATCTCCGTCTCTCTCGGCTGACTCTATGCGGTCCTCGAGGCTTTTTAGGTCTCCGTCGCCAAGCAGGCGCAATTTTTTCTCGGTTAGCAGATGAAAATCCTCCTTTTTTGTCGCAAGCTCCGTCATCAGGCACACCAGCGACTCCTGAATTCCAAGTATCTCCGCCCCGAGCTCCTTGCCCGCGAATGAGCGCGCAAGCCCGAGCGTCGCGGAGAAGTCGTCAACCGCCCCGTACGCCCTTACCCTTTGCGACGATTTTGATACGTCCCTTCCGAACATCAGCTTTGTGCGCCCGGCGTCTCCTGTTTTTGTCGAGATTTTCATATTACATTTTTTCGAGCGGTTCAATGCCGAGCACGCGAAGGCCCGCCTCGAGCACGCGCATTGTGCGCGAGCACAGCATCAAGCGCCGCGCCTTTACGGATTCGTCGTCCACCATAACTTTATCCGCGTTGTAGAAAGTCGAGAAAACGCCTGCGAGCTCGTAAAGGTATGTGCACAAAAAGTGCGGGCGGAGCTCCGACAATGTAAGCTCAAACACCGCAGGAAGCGCGACGAGCTTTCGGGCGAGAGCTATCTCGCGCTCCGTCTCCAATTCCGAAGCCGCCGAAAAATCGGCGTCCGGGGAGGTTTTCAATTTGCGGAATATTGAGTGCATTCTCGCCACAGCGTAAAGCAGATATGGGGCTGTATTGCCGTCGAATGCCAAAAGCTTGTCCCAAGAGAAAAGGTAGTCGTTTGTTCTATTCTGCGACAAATCAGCATAGCGAAGGGCGGCGACGCCGACAGTTTCGGCAATTTTGTCTGCCTCCTCCGCGGGCGTTTCCGGATTTTTCTCCATTACTATCGCCCGCGCGCGCGCCACAGCTTCGTCGAGGAGAGCTTTTAGCCTCACGGGTTCGCCGCTTTTGGTCTTTATCGCCTTGCCGTCCTCGCCGAGGATTGTCCCAAACCATACGTGGCGCAGTTTCGGCAGTTTGTACCCTTTGCAGTCGAACCATTTTTTTGCGGTCATAAACAGCTGCTGGAAGTGGTCCTGCTGTCGGCCGTCGGTGACGTAAACTATTTCGCGGGCGTCAAAATGCTCCACCCTATACAGCAAAGTCGCCAAATCTGTCGATGCGTAATTCGAGGCTCCGTCGCTTTTTCTAATTATAAAAGGCTGCTTTTTAAACCTTTCGTGCTCGCGCAGAAATACTACGAGCGCCCCTTGATCCTCCTCGGCAATGCCGCATTCTGTAAGCTCTTTGTACACGCGCCCGACTTTGTCGCGGTAGAATGACTCCCCGAGAGTAAAGTCTATCGTAAGGCCCATGCGCTTATACATTCTATCAAACGCCGCAGAGCTGACCTCGTTTATCTTATTCCAGAGAGCGACATTTTCAGCGTCGCCGTTTTGGAGCTTTACGAGTTCCGCGCGCGCCGCGTCGGCAGCCTCGTTGGACTCCTTTGCGAGGGCGCTACCGCGCTTGTACATTTGCTCGAGCTCTTCAAGCGAATTTTCGTTTTCAGGGTCGAGCTTGTATCCAGAAGTTTTTATGCCGTAAATGAGAATGCCGAAGTTCGTTCCCCAGTCGCCGATATGGTTATCGGTAATGACATCTGCGCCGCAAAATTTTAGAAGCCGCTTGACCGCCTCGCCTATGACCATCGGGCGCAAGTGCCCTACGTGCATCTGCTTTGCCGTGTTCGGAGACGGATAATCAACGACAGTCTTTTTCCCGCCGTAAAATTCCCTTGCCGCCGCCCTCAATTCGGGCTCGCCCTTGTATTTTGCAAGCCACCCCCCGAGAAATTTCTTGGTCAGCTTAAAGTTGATAAAACCGGGGCCGGCAATAGACGTTTCAATGAGCGTCTCGTCGAAATCCGGAGATTTTTTTATTTCCGCGAGGAGCTTTTCTCCGACAGCCCTCGGATTCTCCTTATGGGATTTTGCGTATTGGAGGGCTCCGTTTGACTGGAAGTCTCCGAATTTAGGGTCGGCCGGCCGTATTATGGGGTCGAAGCTGTCGTCGAAGCCCGCCGATTCGGCCGCTTTTGTTGTCAGTGATTTTAGGGCTTTCGCCGGGTGAAACCAAATTTCCATCGTATTAAATTTTCTTTAAAAAACAGCCGCTTCAATTTCTTGAAACGGCGTTGGGATTGTATTTTTTAGCGGGCATTACTTGGCGATGCCAAGAAGGGCCTTGATGCGCGCCGTCCAGTTTGCCTTTTCAACTTCCGTGGGCAACGGGGAGGTATTTTCGTCCCACCATTGCGGGGGCTCGGTATCGAGGCAGCCGGAAGTGCGTATTACATAGACTACTTTCGTTATAGTTTCCCTAACGTTTGCAACGTGGGAGGCAAATATTACGTCTATTTGGTGGACGTAGTTTTCGCCCGCCCTCAGAGTCGCCGGAACGCTCGTCACCGCGCAGACCGAAGGTATTGCCTTTTTGAAGGCCTCCGTCGTAAGCCTCGCCATTATGCGTTTTGCGAGAGAAAATGTCCCTTCGCTCGGTGTGTCGAAAATGAACGTAAGCGATATATAGTCGATGTCTTTGACTTGTCTTGGCATCGCCACTTTGCACAGTCCACCGATTTCCACTGCCCCGTTTTCGCCCCTTTCCGCGAGATCGAAAAAAGCGAGGAACTTTTCGTTGCGTATAATCTCCAATAATTTTTGGTCGGGATTTTCCATAGACGGCGTGTTTTTTTTATTTAAACTTTTCTTGATAAAAACAGAGTTTTTAGCATATTTCAAGCAAGAAAATGGAGACGGCATACATAGCAACCGGAGAGATTCTCGTGTACATAGCCTGCCTTTTGGCGGCGATTGGGGCGTTTTTGCCCGTGCTGCCGGGGCCGCTGCTTTCCTTTGCGGCGATTCTCGTGTTTAAGCTCGTGTTTCCCGAGAGCGGGGTCGGTTGGCTGAACATTTGGATATGCGGATTCCTCGCCGCGTTCGCGCAGCTTGCCGACATATTTATGTCGTGGCTTGGCGCAAAGAAATTCGGCGCGACATGGCGCGGGGGCCTTGGGGCTTTTATAGGCGTTTTTGTAGGCATATTTTTGCCGCCGCCGATATTTTGGATATTTGTCGCCCCCCTTGCCGGGGCGTTCTTGGGGGAGTGGCTCGGAGGCGCAAACCTAAGGGAATCCGGCAAAGCAGGCTTGGGGGCATTTGTGGGCGCACTGGCGGCTTCAATGATAAAATTTCTGATTGTAGTGTACATGGCCGCCGCATTTACCGTGGAGGTTTTCAATCTATTTTAAAAATAGTCTTGACGCACAAGATAAGAAAGTATTTTAATTTTGGCTTTAATTCAGAGCGGGCATAGTTTAGTGGTAAAACCCCAGTCTTCCAAACTGGTGATGTCGGTTCGATTCCGTCTGCCCGCACCAATTTTGCCGAAATCCCGTACGCGGGCAATCGGCGGTCGGAGAGCATTTTGCGGGGGGCGCGCGTCGCGCAAATCTGTGGAATGCTTTTTCGTTCTAAGGCAAAATTTGTGGAATGAGCAAAAAAGACTTTTAATTTTATAAGCCGAAAGCCCATAAAAATCAAATTAAGGCAATACCGTGAGCACACCGTTAATAATGATAGGCCTTCCCAAAGGCAGCCTCGAAGAATCGACAATAGCGCTATTCGCAAAAGCCGGCTGGCGCATTACAAAAAGTTCGCGCTCCTACAAGCCGTCCATAGACGACCCCGAACTCGACGGGCGCTTTGTGAGAGCACAGGAAATCAGCAGGTACGTCGAGCAGGGATTCTTCGACTGCGGCCTCACAGGATACGATTGGATTCTCGAAAATTCCAGCGATGTCGTGGAAGTCTGCGACCTCGTTTACAGCAAGGCGACATCGCTAAAATCGCGCTGGGTGCTCTGCGTGAAGGAAGACTCCGACATAAAGTCGGTAAAAGACCTCCAAGGCAAGAGGGTTGCGACGGAGCTTATGAACGTCACAAAGAAATTTCTTGCCGACAACGGTGTTGACGCGGAAGTCGAATTTTCATGGGGAGCGACGGAAGTCAAGGTTCCGGACCTCGTGGACGCAATAGCCGACATTACCGAGACCGGCTCGTCCCTGCGCGCGAACAACCTGCGCATAATAGACACGATGCTTTACACGAACACAAAGTTCATAGCCAACAAGGCTGCATGGGAGAATCCGGCGAAGCGCAAGAAGATAGAATCGATAGCAATGCTCTTGCAAGCCGCGCTCGACGCAAACAACAAAGTCGGGCTAAAAATGAACCTCCCCAAAGGGAATCTTTCAAAGGTGATAGCCGCCCTTCCCGCCCTGCGCAAGCCGACAGTTTCGCAGTTGTCGGATCCTGCATGGGTAGCTGTTGAAACAATAGTTGACGAAAAAGTAGTCCGCGAAATAGTTCCGACACTGAAAGACAACGGTGCGGAAGGTATTGTTGAATATCCTCTCAACAAAGTCATTCCTTAATTCAAGAGCTGAGGAGAAAACCCTCCTGATAGAGATCATTGCTTAATCTAAAAAGCTAAGTGAAACTCTCCTAATAGAAGTCATTCCTTAGCACGATAAGCTAAGAGAAATTTTCCAATATACAGCACGTTGAAATTAAAAAAATTTTAATGTGCTGTATTTTTTTGTGTGCAGCGCGGGGGAGAAAAAATTTTATAAAAACTTTTCCCAATTATCTTACCGAGACTATTTTTGTCCGGATATTTCCGGAAGTGTCTCGCCACACTATTTTGTACTTTCCTTTGAAACCGCGGAATTTCACAGTTCCGTTCTCATCTGGTTTCAGTTCTAGGAATGTCTTCCATTCTCTGTTTATTAGGTCGTCGAGGGCAAAGTACGCCGGTTTTTTAGTGGCGTCTGGGAATAGAATCCCCGCAAAATACGGCTCGTCGCGGTCGCGCACGTTTTTATCGAGTTTGTCTATTGTGCGCCAATAGGTTATCGCTGAAACATTTTTGTAGGAAAACCATAGCTTGTAATAATTGCGCAAAATCGCCGCTTGCGCCTTGAATCCGTCCGGATTTCGTTCTGTTGGGAGCACAGTCACCTCGCTTATATGAATAGGTAGTCCAAAGGAATCTAATCTGTCTAATATTTCCCGTTGCCGCTTTATGGACCAATTTGGGACATCCTCTCCGCCCGCAATTTTTTTCATCTGGCCTGTGTTCCATAAATGGCGCTGAAAGCCTATCATGTCAATTTTGCAGCCTTTGGAAAGCATATCGCGTATTTGTTCGCCATATTTTTCGCCGCAGTGGTAGTCGTTTATAGAAAGCATTGCGGATTTAGGAAAAAGTTTTTCGGCAATTTTAAATGCGTTGCAGGCATAGTCGCCAGGCATAATGCCGTATTCCAAACTCATGCATACTTTTTTGCTTTTTTCCAAGGCTCCCGACTCATAATCTTTGCAGCTTTCGTTTACTACGTCCCAACTATCGACAGAATCGGCGTATCTGGCGGCAATTTGCCTAATTCTTCTGTCGGAAGCCTTTCCCATTTCTGCAGCGTAGTTTCCGAAAAGAGATTCGGCATCTTGAATAGACATCTTTTTAAAATTTTCATCGACATACAAAGGCTTATGTAGCGGAGGAGTTGCAGCTTTGTTTTTTAAGACCGCTTTGGCGGCGTCGTCAGCATAGTTTTCAATAAGCCATTCGAATTCGGGGACATTCCATCTTTTATTTCCCCATACAAGCGGGTGCCCATGTATTCTTATGCCGCGTGTCTTTAAAAAGCTTATGAGTTCGTCCGTCGCCGGAGAAAATGGATGCGGCAGGAGATCTGTATCGCCTACTTTATTGAGAAACTCCTCTTCGTCCCATGCGCTATTTTTGAACCGCGGCTTTCCATCCTTTAATTCAAAAAATTTCCAATAGAACGGAATTGTCGCCTGATTAAACAAATCGCCCCAAAGATTGCGGTATGCTTCGTTTCTATATTTGTCTCCAGCGCGGTTGAAATAAAATGCCGGGGCGCCAAAATTAAATTCCGACTTTATTTGCTCGATTTTTACGAATGAATTTGGATCTGGATTTTCAAGTTTAACTTCGGCGTCGGATTTTCTATATTTTTCAATATCGGCGTCTATGCGCGGCATTTCCGCTTCCCAGGCTTTCCAATATTTTTCGCTTAAAACATTTCCCGTGTCATCGGCGGCGCATTTTGGATAAATTATATCGCAAATTGCCTTAGCGGAAACTGTTGAAGCTGTAAGTATAGAAGAAAAAGCGATTAAAAAGGAGGAAACTAAAATATGTTCTTTCATTTTGGCTCTAAAATAATGTAAAACTCAAAATCATAATGCAGACAGTTAATACGTGTTTTATATTTTTACAGTTGATCATTGTAAAGGATAAAAACCTTATGTCTATAAACTTTATTATAGCACAAAAACGTTTGCCTAAATTGTGTGAGTGACAGTAAAAAATATGGAAAACTTATTTATAGATTTTATTTTAGAGTGCTTCGAGAAACGGAATATAATGGTAAAAAACACGCCGCTAAACAGATAGCCAACTCCATAAAAAAACTTTGCCCCCATATACAAAAAAACCGCGCTTTTTACAGCGCGGCGGAGTTTTATTTTTTTTAAGATTTGCGGCTTGCTTATTTGGCGAGCTTTATTTCGTCCCAAACCTTTATGTACTTCGCGTTGTCCGCGCCAAGGTCGAGAATAATCTCGCCCCTCTTGTACATTTCGTCGGGTATAAACATTCCGGGGTGTGTGCGGTTTTCCTCGGATACAAATTCCTTCGCACCGTCAACGGGAGCGCTAAAACATGTAAACTCTATGTTTTTGGCGGCATTTTTGGGCTCGGTCATAAAATCGATAAACTTGTACGCAAGCTCTTTATTGCCCGCTGTCACCGGAATCACCCAGTCGTCGCAACACATTGAAAAGCCTTCTTTCGGGCACATCCATGTCAGCTCGGGCGCTTCCTCAAAGACTTGGAACAAGTCTCCGCTGTACCCCTGCACTACCTGAAATTCTCCGGAAGTTATGCCGGCCTTGTAAACTTCGTTGTCGAATTTTGCGAGGTTCTTCTTCCATTTCAGGATTTGCTCCTTTGCTTCGGCAAGATGTTTTTCGTCGGTGGTATTTATAGAGTGTCCCTTGAACAGGAGAGCCGCGCCGATTGTTTCGCGCATATCGTTTAGCATGGTCATGCGTCCCTTCAATTTTTCATTCGCAAATACGTCCCAAGTTTCGGGAAGTTTGCCGAGCTTGTCTTTATTGTAGGCGATGCATGTAAAGCCTATCATATAGGGAACGCTGTATTCCATCTTTTTGTCGATGGCGAGGTTGTCCAGATACGCCTTGTTGATATTCTTTATGCTTGGGAGCTTTGAATGGTCGAGCTTTTCAATCATTTTCTGCTCGTACATAATCTTAGCCATGTAGCTTGAAGGCTGGATAATGTCGTATCCCGAGCCGCCAGCTTTGAGCTTTGAATACATGAATTCGTTTGAGTCGAATATGTCGATTACCACTTTGCAGTCGTACTTCTGCTCGAACTCTTTTACGAGATCCAAGTCGATGTAGTCCGACCACATGTAGACGTTAAGGACGGGCTTTGACTGCCCGCAGCCCCACATTGCCACGGCGAGGCATAAAGCCATAGCCGATGCGACGTATTTGAGTATTTTCTTCATTTTTTCTTAGTTTCCTGGTTTAGAATTTTTTGCGCGTAAAGAGCTGTCCGGCAATCGCTACTGTGAATGTAAGCGCCATGAATACGACACTCAGGGCGTTTATAATGGCCGGCGGCCCGTGCTTCATCATGCTGTAAACTTTCACCGGCAAAGTGGTGCTTCCGGGACCTCCCACGAAGAATGTCACCACGAAGTCGTCCATAGACAGAGTGAAAGCCATCATCGCTCCGGCGGCGATTCCGGGCGCGAGAAGCGGCAGTATGATTTTTACAAATATTCTGAAATTTCCGGCGCCCAAATCCTGCGCAGCCTGTATTATGTTGAAGTCGAAGTCTTGCAGGCGCGCAAGGACAGTGAAAGTCACAAAGCTGAGGCAGAAAGTCGTATGCGCGAGTATCACTGTCGTAAGCCCCAAATCTACCTTCAGGCTCACGAACATCAACAGCAAGCTAATGCCCATCAAAATATCAGGAACGCACATCGGGGCGTAAATTAAGACGTAGTGGGCGGATTGCAGTTTCGAGAGCCTGTATTTATTGAGAGTCCAAGCCGCGCAAGTGCCTATGGCGGTCGATAGGGCTGTTGCAACAAATGCGACAAGGAGCGTGTTTAAAGTTGCGTTAATTACCGCCGAGTCCCTAAATAAGGCCTCGTACCATTTTAATGAAAACCCCATCCATTTGCCGCCGTATCTCGATTCGTTAAAAGACTGGCTTATGAGCATCACTATCGGCAGATACATAAAAATCATCACAAATATAGTGACGAACAGCGATGTATATCTGGTTTTCATTTTGTGGAATCCCCCGAACTGCGCCGTATATTGACGATGCTTTTAAACACGCCCTTTTGCCTCAGGAAAATCAGCAGGACAGGCAGGGATATAATAATGGAAAGCATTGCCGCCAATGCGGCAGCCTCCGGAAGGTTTCTGTTTGCGGAAGCGCGCGTGGCGATTTTATTGCCGAGCATTTCCCCATCGACGCCCCCCACGAGATCCGGTATTGCGTACGACCCCATAGCCGGAATGAATACAACCATTATTGCGGTATAAATTCCGCGCTTAATTCCGGGTATAAATATTGATACAAACGCCTTGAATCGCGAAGCTCCGAGGTCACTGGCAGCTTCCACGAGCGAGAAATCGAATTTTTCGGCGGCCGCGTATATTGGCAATATTGCGAACGGCAGGCACGTGTACACCGACACCACAATGACCGCCCCGATATTGTTGAGCAAAAATACGTCGTCGGAAATTATCCCCAAGTCAAGCAGAAGGTTGCGCAGGAAGCCGTCCGGATGAAGGAGTATTCTCCATGCGAATATTCGTATGAGGAAGTTAGTCCAAAGCGGTATTATTATAAGGAGGAGTAGCCAATATCGGTACTTTTCCTTCTGCTGCGCTATCCAGTATCCGACGGGTATGCCGAGTGCGAGGCAAATGGCGGTAATCGCGCACGACACCCATACAGTCCGCCACAGAACAGAGATATAGTCGCTGCGCAAAACGTTGGCGACGGTTGTCAATGTCCACTCGGAATCTATGCCGCCTGCCGGATCGGCCGTTTTAAACGCTATCGCAAATACGAGAAGCGACGGTATCAGAAAGAATACGGCCAACCAGAAAAACGACGGCGCAGTTAACAGATACTCCGCTATATTAAACCTTTTTGCGCCCTTGCGCGGCGGCAGACTCGATTTCTCGCAGGCCATATTGGGTACCCTAATGCGGAGCCTCCTCCGGAAGCGTTGTGACGTCGTCGGGATGCCATGCCACCCAAACCTTGTCGTCCCAAGTAGGCTGCTTATAGTCGAGATAGCAGCGGTTGTGCTGCGTGACGATGTTAATGCGCCGCCCGTCATTAGACCTAACCCAATAGCGTGTCTGAGCGCCTTGATATACAATGTCTATGACCTGAGCCTCGAACATATTTAGGTTTTCGGCTTCGGGCTTTTTGTCAAATATTCTAAATTTTTCGGGCCTTATGCTTACAGTCACTTTATCCCCGGCTGACAAATTGTGCTCGTTGTAGGACGGGAATTCGCCGAGGCCAAAGAAGTTTATACGGCAATATTCGCGGTTTACGATGGACGACACTTCGCCCTCGAAGAAATTGGTGTCTCCGATAAACGACGCAACGAACTTCGTGCGCGGGCTTTCGTATATTTCGGCGGGGGTGCCAATTTGCTCGATTACCCCGCCGTTCATTACGGCGATTCTATCCGAGAGGCTCATTGCCTCGCCCTGGTCGTGTGTGACGTAAATAAAGGTGGTGCCGACCTCGTCGTGAATGCGGTCGAGCTCAAGGAGCATGTATTGGCGGAGCTTAAGGTCGAGGGCGGCGAGCGGTTCGTCGAGCAGCAGAAGTTTTGGTTTGTTTATGAGCGCCCTCGCGATTGCGATTCTTTGTTTTTGTCCGCCGCTTATGGTGTCAGTCTTGCGGGAGGCGAGGCCTTCGAGCCTTATGATAGAGAGCATTTCCTCCACCATTTTTCCGACTTCTTTTTCTTTTATGCCGGCGGTACGCGGGCCGAACGCGATATTGTCGAACACGCTCATATGCGGGAAAAGCGCGTAGTTCTGGAAGACAGTGTTAATTTTGCGCTTATTCGGGGCGGCGTCCGTTATATTTTTCCCGTCGAGAAATATTTCTCCGGAATCCGGTTCTTCAAATCCGCCAGAAATTCTCAGAATTGTCGTCTTTCCGCAGCCGCTTGGGCCGAGAAGGGAAAATATCTCTCCGCAGCGCACTCCGAAGCTCACGTTTTTTACGACGTGGTTGTCTCCGAAATGTTTGTCTATATTTCTGAGTTCAAAAAATTCAGGCATTTCCCTTTTCCCAAAAAAATGAAAAAAAATTTAAAACTACATATTGGAGGAAAAGAAAAGCTTTTTTTTAAAAAAACGCATTTTATGGCGCTTTTTTTCAGCTTTTGTCGGGAGCGAAAAAAAATGTAACAGCTGAAAAGGGCACGAATTATTGTGATAGGGAAAGAATCACCAACAGCCTTTGTATTTTTAAGCGGTTTGGGAATATTTTTTTTAGACAAATTCTACCGAGCTTCATTTTTGAGAGTTTTTACCGTGCAATTTGCAGGGGGGGGATTTTTCGCTATTGAGTTTTATGAGTCCCTATTGTTGCCAAAGTTTTTCAGGAAACTTACGCATTGCGTATCTTGCCCGCGCCTTTAAGACGCTTGCAAACCGCTCCCATTTTTCTAACAAACGGCAAAAAAATAGGCCCTCGAAAAAATATTCCCGAAGGCCCGCATTTTTTTAAATTAAAAAGCTATTTTTTGCAGCCGCATTTTTTTGCGCACGGCTTTTTGGCAACTGGCTTTAAAGCGCATGCCTTTTTAGCGCACGCTTTTTTTGCAGGCGCTTTCGCAACCGCGGCTTTTTTAGCGGGCGCTTTCTTTACCGCCGCAGCTTTCTTAGCGGGAGCTTTCTTTGCCGGAGCTTTTGCTACCGCTTTTTTGGCGGGAGCTTTCTTTGCCACCGCAGCTTTCTTAGCGGGCGCTTTTTTAGCCGGAGCTTTTGCTACCGCCTTTTTAGCGGGGGCTTTTTTTACCGCCGCAGCTTTTTTAGCGGGCGCTTTTACGGCAGCCTTTTTCGGAGCTGCTTTTTTTACCACTTTTTTTGTTGCCATGATTTTATATTTTTTTGGGTTGATTTCATGTTAACACCACCCGCCAATATGGGGAACTTTGCAGCTCCGAAAAGCGGGGAGTGAAAATTTTCTCCTGTCGCCGTCGCCGGGCGGCGGAGGCAAACATACTCAAAAAAATTGAAAATCGGCATGCGCATTTTTGCGCAGAAGGAGACTGCGGACGGCGTATTTATAAAAAATACTTTTATATAAAAAAATCTGTCCCAAAGCGTCATTTTAAAGCGTCTAATAATACCGCCGAAAGAAATATCTATTTCTTCTTATAGAATACGATTTGCATTCAATGCAATATTAAAATTTTATTTTTATAAAATTTTATTTTTATTTTAAATTTGTCGGCGCAATAGCGGGCGAGAATCAAACGCGGAAAAAATCTTCCCGACCTGCAAATCGTTTCCCGCAAAAAAATCGCGCGCGCAAAGCATCTTCGCGCAAGGTTTTTGAATTTCCCCGAATACGACTCCGCAGTCCGCGCAAGCCACTCTCAACCCCTCCGACGCAGAAGCCGCCAAAATTTCTCCGGGCTTTTCACCGCCCTTCAATCTCTCCGCCCGCGCTGCATTAGCAAGCTTCAAGCGCTCGCCGTCAAGTTCGGCAATTCCGAATGAAAACGCCCTTACCCTGTTTACAATCTCATCGGCGCCCAGCTTGAAATCCAAAAAAAAGTCCTCCTTGCAAATCTTGCGCGTGTAGGTCGCCAGAGACTCGTCTTGGGCGGCAAAGACCGCCGTCTTTTCGGCAATGGATAAAATGTTTTCCTTTAATAGGCGCGCCGCCGCGGCCGCGATTTTCTTTCTTAGACCAACCGCGCATTCTTCGCGCGATATTTCAACCTCTATTTTAGCGCAAACAGCACCTGCGTCCATGCGCTCCTCAATCCGCATAAGGCTGACGCCGGTCTTTTCCATTCCAAGCGCCACCGCCGTCTCCACTGGCGAAGCCCCGCGCAACTGCGGAAGCAATGACGCATGCAGATTTATGCACGGATACTCCCCGTAATCCAAAATATTTTTTTTGAGCATGTGCCCGTATGCCATGACGATTATCATTTCTACGCCAAGCTCCCGCATGCGTCCGGCGACGGAATCGTCGGGGGATTTCTCGGGGCGCATAAGTTCTACGCCGTTTTCAATCGCCCACGCCGACACGTCGTTAGGCGACATTTTTTTACCCCTGCCCTTGGGCTTGTCGGGGTTGCTTACAACGCACGATAATTCAAAACCGGGGCATTGTCCGGCATGCAGCATTTTTATGCAGTCGAGCGCAATTGCGTCGGACGCCATGAAGGCTACTTTCATTTTTTACCCTCTCCTATGCGCTCCGACGCGGAACGTTTCGGCTTTCCAACGAGCTCCAACTTTATCGACACTCCGCCGAGGTTCAGTTTTTCGCGCAAGCCCTTTACGAGATAGCGCCTATAAGAGTCCGTCAGCGAGCCCGCGTCATTGCAGAACATTCTTACAGTGTACGGGCGCGAGGCTACTTTTACACAGTAGTACGCCTTGAATCTTTTGTTTGAAACGTATTTTGGCGGATTATTTTCCAGAAGCTTCGATACGCAAGAATTGAGCTTGTTTGTAGTAACGCTTGAAAGCATTTTTCTTTTCAGCGAGTACGCGCTTTCAAGCAGATGCTCTATTCCAGTATTTTCTTTTGCGGACACAAAATGCACAGGGGCGTCGGCGGCATCCGGCAACGAGCGGCGCACTGCCTGCTCAAATCCCTTTCTGAAATCCGATATCCCTTCGTATCCGCGCAAAGTGCCGCCCTTGAAAGTCTCGACCGCGTAGTCCCACTTGTTTACGACAATAACTATCGAGGCTCCGAGCTCTACAATTTCCCCCACGAGCCTCTTGTCCAAATCGGCCACCCCCTCCATGGCATCTATTACAAGCAGCACGACATCGCTTGCAGCTATCGCCTTGCGGGTGCGCACAGACGACAAATAATCGAGGGACGAATTCGTCTTTCGGTTCAGTTTCAGTCCGGCGGTGTCAAAGAGCCTGAACTTCATTTCAAAGCCCTTTTTGGAGACTGCGTCGATGTCGAATTTTACGCTGTCGCGGGTCGTGCCCGCCACGCGGCTTACGATTAGGCGCTCCTCTCCTATAAGGCGGTTTGCTATGGAGCTCTTGCCTACGTTGGGCCTGCCCGCGATTGCGATTTTTACTCTGTCGGCGGCATCGTCCTCAGGGGCGCTTTCGATTTTCCCGTAGCGCGATTCGAGCATCTCCATGAGCGTTTCGATTCCGTATCCGTGCTCCGCCGAGACCTCCGCCACATTTTTGAATCCGAGGGCAAAAAATTCTGAATTTCTGTCCGCATGCGAAGGTATGTCAACTTTGTTTACCGCGAGAATGACGTCTTTGCCCGACGAGCGCAAAAGGGCCGCAATCTCTTGGTCGAGCGGTGTAAGCCCGTCCTGGGAATCGACCACAAAAATGATTGTGTCAGCAGTGTCTATTGCGAACTTCGCCTGGCGGTTGGTGGCTTGGGCTATGATGTTTTCCCCGCCTGAGGCGACAGCCCCAAGGCCGCCCGTATCCATTAGCGCGACGGAGTCGGTGAGCTTTTCGACAACAATGTCGCGGGTGACGCCGGGCTTGTCGTGCACGATTGAGACTCTTCGCCCGAGAATGCGATTGAAGAGCCTGCTCTTGCCGACATTCGGGCGCCCGACGAGGGCGACGCTTTTTGGGGTTTGAGAAGCCATTATTATTTTATTCCAGATAGCGCCGATTCGATTCTGTCGGCGGCCTTTACGAGGTTGTCATAGCTTGTCGAGAAGCTTGCGCGCAAAAATCCCTCGCCGGATTCCCCGAAAGCGGAGCCCGGCACAACCGCAACTTTTGCCTTTTCGAGAATATATTTTGCAAACTCCATTGAGTTCATTCCGGCCGATTCCGGCACTTTTGGGAATGCGTAGAAAGTCCCCTTCGGCAGATGGCATTTAAGCCCCATTTCGTTGAATCTGCCGACGATAAAATCCCTGCGCCTATGGTATTGGTCGCGCATTTTCTCCATTGACGACTTTCCGTTTACAAGAGCCTCGATTGCGGCCTCCTGCGAGACAATCGGCGCGCACATGAGCGCATATTGGTGGGCTTTCATCATTCCCTCAATAAGCTCGCGCGGGGCGCATGCGTAGCCGATTCTAAACCCGGTCATCGCGAAGGCCTTTGAGAACCCGTGCAGAAAAATCGTGCGCTCCTTCATACCTTCTATCGCCGCGATAGAGTGGTGTGTGCCCTCGTAGGTCAGCTCGGAATATATTTCGTCGCTTATGACGAGCATATCTTTTTCGCATGCAAATTTTGCGAGCTCCTCGAGCTGTTTTTTATCTGCGACACCCCCGGTAGGGTTCGTCGGAAAGTTTATTATAATAGCCTTGCAGCCCGGCTGCCAAGCTCTGCGGACTTCGTCCATATTGAACGCGAAGTCGTCCTCCGGGCGCGTCTTAACGGGAACTGACACCCCGTGGCATAGCCTTACGCTCGGCGAGTACGACACAAAGCACGGCTCGTGGTACATTATTTTGTCGCCGGGGTTTATAATCGCCCTGAGGACGCAGTCAAGCACCTCCGAGACGCCGACTCCCACGAGTATTTCGCACGACGGATCGTACGAAGCCTTGTAGTTTTTTTCCACATATTTTGATATCTCGTTGCGCAGGCGGCGCAAGCCGAGGTTGTCCGTATAAGAGGTCTTTCCCTTTTCGAGAGCGAAGATTGCGGATTCGCGTATATGCCATGGGGTTACGAAGTCGGGCTCGCCTATGCCGAGCGAAACTACGTCCTCCATATTGGCTGCTATTGCGAAAAATTCGCGGATTCCCGATTTGGGAAGGCCAACTACATGCGATGCTATAAATTTTGATGGATTGCCGTTTTTCATATAAAAATTTAGGCGCAAAAAAATATTTCGAAATACGCAAAAAGGGGGCGGATTCCGAAATCTACGGCGAATACAAGAGCCTGTCGCCGTCCGACACGTCGCGGGTGATTATGAATCCCTGTTGTTTGTAGGTTTTAAGGAAGAAATGTGTTGCGGTAGAGGTGACGCCGCCGATGGTTGCGAGTTTTTCATAGACGAAGCTCGCCACCCCTCTTAGGGATTTTGCGCGGACAAAAATAAGCAAGTCGTAGGCGCCGCTCATGAGATAGCATGAGTCAACCTGGTCGAATTTGCTGATTCGCTGGGCGAGCCTGTCAAAGCCGCCGTCGCGCTCCGGATTTATTCGCAACTCTATCGCGGCATGCACGACAGACTCCTCCACGTCGGGATTTATCACTGGCCTCCAGCCGAGCAACACTCCCTCTTCGACGAGTTTCTTCATGCGTTCGTCCAGCTCATCGCGCGAGATTCCGAGGATTTTCCCCATCTGCTCAGTCGAGAGCGGCTCGCCGTCGAGCATTAGTTTTAACAATTTATCCATAATTTTTAGAATGAGAGTTTATATTTTTTTTTAAACATTTTTTTTTATTTCTTTAAAGAAAGCGGCTGAGTTTATCGGCACTTATCAGGTTGCCAGCCGAGCCAACCGGTAGAATGCGTCTTTCTTGCGCGGATAGTGGCAAATTATTAGGCAGTTGTGCAAATGCGGGCAACAAAAAAGCCCCGAGGATGAAACCTTCGGGGCTTTCCGGAAAAAGTTTCAACCTCTACTTGCGCCTTCTCGCATACGCCGCAGCCGCCAGCGCAAGCGCGCCGAGAACCGCTGCAACATTGGCAGGTTCGGGAACTCCCACCAAAACGAGGTCGTTTCCCTTCCATTCCAACGACCACTTGCTATCGTCTATTGACGCTATGCTTATTCCGCCGTCGTCAAAGCCGCTAATATCTCCGCCTACGGACAGGAGCGTATATTCTCCGGGCGCGTAGTCTTCGTAGCCCCAATTGAAGTCGAAGACTATTTCAGATAGCATATCGAATTGATCCGCCCTTTTAAGGTTGCCGTCTATGCGAATTAGCGGGGCGTCGAGCGTAAGCGCGTTTTGCGGAACATAGACAGTCCATTTGTTGGCAGGGATAGTATTGTCATTGTTATTAGAATCTGTTTCAAAATTCATATTTACGCTTCCGGATATATAATAACTTTTGGCGTACGTATTAAAAAACACTTTCTGGTATGTTAATTTAAGATCCTTGATTTCAATTCTGTCGAGGGCTCTTGTATTAAGGCTGCCCCAGTTGTGCGTGTCGTTTGTGAGATATGTATCGCCGAGAACTTTTATTGAATAAGAGTTCTGCGAGGCGTCGGGATTTACATAAAAATTATTCTTGGCAGTCTGGTAAGATCCCCCGCCGTAGCTATCCATGGTAAGAGTGAAGTCTTCGCCCGCATGGCCGTCGGAGCCTATCCATATGGTGTTATTCCTCCCACTGCCTTCGCCAATTACAACTTTTCCGATTGAGGCGCTTACCCCGATATATTTTTCTAACGGCGGCAACAGAATCTGACTGTCTGTCCGGTATTTATATCTTGCAATACCGACTGTATCGCCGGCAGTGGGGAGCCTCGATGCGGCGGAAAATGTCCAATCAGCTCCATTGTTCATCGGAATATTCCATACCTCGGGAGTTCCGCTTACCTCATACCAATTTGCGACATCAAGCATATCGCCGGAAACGTTTCCGTGAAAGACAAAGTTAGCAGCAGAACCGCTGAGCGCGGCCAACATCGAAACGGCAAATATCGCACTTTTTATTTTCATAGTAATAGTAAATTTTTTTGACTTATAGGATAATTCTAAAACAACGTCAATAAAAATTGGGGGAAAGTTACTTCGGGAAATTTTCTCTCTAAATTACAAACTTCGCCGTAAACAATACGGGCGATTTCGGGTCGTCCGACGATGCCGCTTCTTCCGTCCGCGCATTTTTTATTTTAGAGAAAAATTTTCTGACTGCTTCGCACTCTTCCTCTCCGCCCGCATGCCCCCTGTAAGACGCTATGCTCAAATACCCGAAAGATTTGTCGATAAGCCCGACCGCCGCTTCGAGAGCCGCTACCGTAGTTTCTGGTTTTGTCACGCAAGCTTTGTCCGATCTCGGAAGCCAGCCCAAATTGAAAAACACGCACCCGACTCTCCCCCGGTATTTCTGCGGAATTAATTCCAACATATTCTCGTGCCCGCTGCAAAAGAACGTGCACTTCTCCAAAATACCGTTTTTTTCAAAGAGAGCCCGCGACCTCGCCACGGCCTCTTCCTGAACGTCAAATCCGAAAATTTTTCCGCCTTCCGAAAGCATCGACGCCAAAAAAAGCGCGTCTCCGCCTCCGCCGAGAGTTGCGTCAACTGCGCAATCTATCGCTCGCGGCCCGAAAAATTTTTTCGCCTCCGCGTGCGACCTTTCCACTATCGAAAAAGCTTTTCCCATTGCGCTACATACCCATTATATTTTTTGTTTTATTACCGCCGCCGAAACCCGTCTTAAAAACATCTCAGCGCAAAAAAATTCCCGCCCGCCGCAAGCATAGAGGAACTGACGGCCGCAAAAGCAAAAAATATTACTGAAATATTTTTGCAAAAAAAAGCCCGCTCAAGAAAACGGGAAATCGGGAAGAACTTGTATCAATTCCCAAAAATCCCGCCGCACAGGCTGAGAAAATCCAAAATGACTAAGCTCCGAGAGCGGAATCGTAGTCTTTCCAGACGGGGTCTATTCCGCGCTTTCGCAGGGCTTCGGCGAATTCTTCCGGATTGCGGGAATCGTCTATATGGAATTGTTCTCCGCTTTCCTCCCTGTCGGCGTACCCTCCGGGTTTTGTGCTGCTGAATGCGCTCATCATTGTCACGCCAAGCCCCATGACTCCGTCGCGGAATTTGCGGCTCTCGCGCGTAGAAACAACTATCGCAAGCCTCGGCAAAAACATTCGGAGCGCACATATTACCTGAACCGTCTGGCGATCGTTTGGTATGTTGCCAGGCTCCGGAATGTATCCGCTCGCGGCGGGCCTCATTCGCGGCAGGGATATTGAAATCTGGCTCTTCCACGCCCGCTTGAATAGAAACTTAGCATGCAACGCCACCGCCAACACCTCGAACCTCCACTCGTTGACGCCAAGCAGCGGCCCGAGCCCGAGCTTTCTCATTCCCGCCTGCGCCCCGCGCTCGGGAGTCGCAAGCCTCCACTCAAACACCGACTTCGGGCCCGACGGATGGAGAGTCGGATAGACTTTCTCATCGTAGGTTTCCTGAAAAACCGTAAGCCCCTCGCAGCCGGCATCGACATATTTCTTGTAGTCGACCACTCTTGACGGCGCTATTTCTATCGAAACTGACGGGACCATCGACCTCGCAAGCCGTATGACGCTCTCCATATATCCGGAAGAGACAAGCTTTGGGTTTTCCGCCGCCACGAGCAGGACATTGCGGAACCCGAGGTTGCGTATGGCGACAAGCTCCCGCTCCACCTCGTCGAGCGACAGAGTCCGCCTCTGGATATTGTGCCTGCACGCAAAACCGCAATAGACGCAGTTGTTTACACATTCGTTGCTGACGTACAGGGGGGCGAAAAGGCGCATTGTCCGCCCAAAATATTTCGAGGTCGTCGATGCGCTTATGCGCGCCATCGATTCAAGCTCGGCCTCCGCCGCCGGTGAAATCAGGGCTGCGAGATCTTCGAGCGAATCCGCCCTGCCCTTGTTTACAACGGCCGCCACAGTTGATGCCGGGCAGTTTCGCGAATATTCTGCAAGCGCATGCAAATCGTGCGAGCGCAATTCTTCAAGAAATGTAGCTTTCATGGCTATTCGTCCAAAAAGCCCGTGAGCGGGCTTGTTGCGCTTGCGCGTGTGAGGGTTGCCGCGGCTCCCGATAGTCTGGCGGTTCTTCCCGCGCGGACTGCGAGAGAAAACGCCTTCGCCATCTCGACCGGATTTTCCGCGACGGCAATCGCCGTATTTATCAATACAGCCGACGCCCCAATTTCCATTGCCTGCGCCGCGTGCGACGGCAGCCCTATGCCCGCGTCCACTACAACGGGAAGGTCGGCCTGTTCAATTATAATCTCAATTTGCGAGCGCGTTTCGAGCCCCCTGTTTGTGCCAATCGGGGCTCCGAGCGGCATCAGCGCCGCAACGCCAGCGTCTTGCAGGCGCATTGCAAGGACAGGGTCGGCATTCATATACGCCATAACTTTAAAGCCCTCGTCGGCGAGAATTTTTGAAGCTTTCAGCGTTTCTATTGGGTCTGGGAGCAAGTAGTTTGGGTCGGGGTGTATTTCAAGCTTCACGAAATCCCCGAATCCCGCGGCCCTTCCAAGCCTTGCGATTCTCACAGCTTCGTCGGCATCAACCGCGCCGGACGTGTTCGGCAATACGAGGTATTTTTTGGGGTCGAGATAGTCGGCGAGATTGGCGTATTTGTCGGACTTTTCAAGGCTCACCCTTTTCAGCGCGACTGTCGCGACGGACGCCTCCGAGGCTTCGACTGCCTCGGCCATAATTTTGGGAGACCGGAATTTGCCGGTTCCCACAAAAAGGCGCGATTTAAATTCGCGCCCGCCTATAATCAATTTGTCGGTGTTATCCATGTTGTAAAATGCTATTGGCGGACGGCTTCATAAGCTGTGTCCGCAACTATGCCTGGGTTGCGCGCTACTGGGTTTCGGCGAAATCCGTGGCAAGCTTCATGTACTTTAACATTTCCGGCGGAATCTCAACCTTTATTTTGGACAAATCCGCCACGAGAGACTCCGGATCGCGCCCGCGCAGCTCGTATATCTCCCTAAAACCGAGGTCGAGCAACGCCCTCGCCCCCGCGACGTCCATTCGCGGGATTCTCATAAACGGGCTTTTCAAGGCGGCGTAATCGACCTTGCGCTTCTTTTGCGGCTGGCGGCGCATATTATTTTTTCGCCGCGTCGATTTTATCCTGCACCTGTTTGGCGCGCTTGTCGGAGGGGAATTTTTTGACGCCCTCCTCGATTAGCTTCAAGACCTGTTCGTCTTTGTACAGGAATTCCGAGTTTTTGCCTATCGCCGCCGCATAGAACATGTCGGGCTTGTCGTTGCGCACGGCGTACAGTATCAGCCCCGCCCTTACCTGCGGCAATATTTCAGCCGTATCGGCGGCGTCTTTAAACATATTCCAGACGTCCTCGTTCTTCGAGAGAACAAAGAGCTCTATGCCGTCGAGCACGGCCGCTTCATCGCCGAGTTCGCGGGCGGTCTTTATGAGGTTTGCCGCCTCCATAACTCCTCCGACGCGGTAAGAGACCAATGCCTTACCCCTGAGCGCAAGCGTATTTTTAGGCTCGGATTTTAGTATGTTGTTGTATATTTCAAGCGCGAGAGGCCAAGACTCCAACAGCGCGGCAGCCCTCGCGGGAACTACGCTTGCGGAAGGCGTCCATAAGTCGCGAGTGCCGAGGTATAGGCGGAGAATTGTCGCGAGCGCGTCGGGGGTCGAGGAAGAAATTATCTTGCGCGCATCTATGCCTCCTACGAGCTCCTTTACGAGCGCATTATCCGGATTTTTAGAATCTCTGAGGGCATAAACCATTGCGAGATTGAGTGACTCGAGATTTTCTTTGGCGAGTTTTTTAAGCGTCGGCAGGTACGCGGAAATTTCGTCGGGTTTTTGCTGTATTATGCACACTGTTGCGGCATATACCGCGGAAGGTTCGTCGCCGAGTTTTACAGCTTTGTCGTAGTATTTTTTAGACGCCTCAAAATCCTTTGAGAGCATAGACAAAGTTCCGAGAGTGCGGATGGCACGCAAGTTGTCCGGGCGCGCCGCGAGGAACGTTTCGAACAATGACTTTGCCTTTTGCATGTTTCCCATCCCCATATAGCACACGGCAACCGGCAAAAGCTCTTCCGGCTTGTAGGAGTCCGGGGCGGCCTCGTAGCTTTTAATTGCGGCTTCGTTTGCCTCGCGGTTTGAAAACACAACCGGGGAATCGAACAACTCCGTCTTTGAATACGAGGACTTGTCTTTAAGCAGATCCGGCGACGGCGCGGGTGCGGAAGTTTGGGCGCAAACGCCTGCCGATATTGTCAGTGCCGCAAGCACCGCGGTAATTGTACGTTTTATTTCAGTCATTTTCTTCCTTCGTTTAAAATATAAGAACGAGCCAAACCCAATGCGGAAAGATTGGACTCTATTTTTCTGCCTGCAAGCCATTTTTTAGGAAGGAGATCTACACTCCCGCCTGTAAAAACAGTCTTTTGGGCGATATCGCCGTTCGGGAAATATTCTTTTTCTACATCGGAAATTATCCCGTCGGCGAGCTTGCAAAAACCCTTTACACAGCCTACATACATAGCCTCGACAGTATCTTTGCCGATTGCCATGTCGAAATCCGCGAGCGCCGGATTTATTTTAGGAAGTTGCGCCGCCCTTTCAGACAGGTAGTCTGCGAATGCGTGCATTCCCGGGGCGATTACCCCTCCCGCATATCTGCCGTCCCGATCGACAAAATCAATCGTGACCGCCGTTCCCATATCGACCGATATGTATGGGGGCTCAAAAAATATTCCAGCCCCCACGGCGTCGGCAATTCTGTCGTCCCCAACCTGCGCCGGGTTTTTCAAGTCTATTTCTATCGGGGCGTTTTTGTATGTGAGCCTCATCGCGCCTGCGCCTGCGCCTGTGCCCTCAATGAGCGCCGCGAACTCTTCGGATCGCCTTGGCACCACCGAGCACCACGCGAGCGCGTCCGCCCCGGAGTTTTCAAAGAGCTGTTTTTGGGAAAAAATATGCGGAAAATTTTCCCCCTCGAAGTCGGAACTCCAGACGGCGGAGTATGCTGAACCGTCGAAGGCTACGACCGCACAGTGCGTGCGCGTATTGCCTATATCGACGCAAAATATTTTTCGTTTAGTTTGCATTTAAAAGAAAAACCCGCAAAAAGCGTCAGCTTCTCGTCGGGTTTTGAAATTAGTTAAATTCGGCAAGAGGGCACGCCCCCTTTGCCAAAACGGGAGATACTCTGGGGTAAGAATTAGTAGTCTTCGACAGTCACCAGACCCCATGCGAAGGAGGTCTTGTCGCCCGAAGGCAATTCCATACCGCAAGCTTCATCCGTTCTAATGTTTATCGAGGTATCGGAAGTCGGGGAGAAGCAGCCGGGTTCGTATGTGTACAGTCCGAAGAATGTGCTCTTCTGGTGCGCTGTTCTTTCGTTGCCCGTGTTGCAACCGCCGAGCATCGCTCCGGCGATAACCATAGAAATGAGTGCTAATATACGAAGTTTCATGGAAAACGAATTTATGAATGCTCGCCTGAAATGCAATCTATTTTTTTCATTTTTTTTCGTTGCGGGAAACTTTCGGCCTACTTATACATTTATATAAAACAGACCAATCGCACTAAGCGGGTATATTCTGCCGGCTTTGCCGCCGGCGCAAATTTTTAATAAAAAAACAAAACTACAACATGCAAAACATATTTCACGGCAAAACTACAAAATGCCGTTTTGCGCATATTATCGCAATATTAGCCGGAATAATGCTCGCCTTTTCGGGCGATGCTTTGGCACAGCAACAGCAAGCCAAGCCGGCAAATGCGGCAACCCCCGCAAAATCTCCCGCAACTGCAAACGCTGCCGGCGCAAAGCCCCCTGCGGCCGCAAACGCCGCGGCGGCGAGCCAGCCTGCCGCGCAATCCGCAAAAAGCGGGCAAAGTTCCGCTCAAAAGAATGACGAACCGCCAAGGCCTGCCGGCAGATTTGTAGTCAGGGGCGAAAATTTCAGCAAGAACCGCTTTGCGAGAGAGCAAGAGCCAAAAACCGACAACCATTTGCAGGGGCCGTTCTATTTCGTGGACGAAAACCCAATGCAGGTAATAAAAATCCTCGAGGAGCTCACAGGGCAAGTCGCAATAACCTCCGCAGGCCTTCCAAACGCGAAAATTAACTTTGCTTCAAAAGGCAAGCTTCCGCGCGACGAAGCTATATTGGCTATAAAATCGCTCCTTACCGCAAACGGAATGGCAGTCGTCCAGATGGGCGAAAAATTCTTTAAAGTGTCGCCTTCACAGGGGGTAAACGCACAGGCTCCAACCTACATATCCGGAAAGGCGTCGGACCTGCCGACAAGCAACGCGTTCGCGTCAAAGTTTTACGAGCTCAAATACGTTGACATCGAGACCCTCGCCCAGACGCTTTCGACTTTCATATCGCCCAACAACGTTGCGTCTCTATCTTTGTTTCCGCGAAGCAACGCATTCTTTCTGACTGATACAGTGGCAAACCACCAGCGCATAGAAATGCTGCTCGAGAAAATAGACGTGGAGCCGTCGATAAACGAGGAGATAGGATTTTTCATGCTTAAAAACGTGGGCGCCGACGACGCAAAGCGCAAGCTTTCCACAATACAAAACGACGCGCTTAAAAAATACCTCGCAAAAACCAGTATTGAGTCGGACGAACGCACGAACCAGCTGATAGTGGTCACCCCCAAGGGCAACCTAAAACACATAAAGAAAATCATCGATGCGCTCGATACCGACGCCCAGCCATTGACGCGCAGCGAAGTATTCTATATACGCCACGGTGAGTCGAAAGATGTTGCGACAGTCCTCAACCAGATAGTCAAGGGACAACAGGCCGCCGTTAAGAGCAACAACGCTGCCGAAGCGGCAAGGGTAGCCGCCACAAACCGCAGAAACATGATTTCAAACGCGCAAAACCGCAACGCGATAAACAGGGGCCAGCAAGCCGCCAGGCCAACCAACCTGACAGCAGACCCCACAGGCGCCGCCTTGCAGTTCAGCGAATACGTCACAATAGTCGCCGACGAGCGAAGCAATTCGATAGTCGCCTACGGCACGTCAACCGACCTGATGCAAATAAGAAATATAATTGAAAAGGTCGACGTGGTGCTCGCGCAGGTAAAGATAGACGTCATAATAACGGAGGTCACTTTGACCGACAAGCAAGTTTCCGGGCTCTCGACTTTCGGGCTTGACTACTCCACAGTCTCGAGCACGTCGTCGGACGGGAGCGTGACGCCGCGCGGATGGAGGGGCAACACTTCGGTAGGCTCGCTAAACGACTCCGGGGAAAACGCATTTGTTCTTTCGATGAACGAGCAGGGATTTTCCGCGATATTCAACATTGCCGAGGAAAACAGCAAAGTAAAAATCCTATCAGCGCCTTCGATAGTGACAACCCACAATAAGGAGGCCACCATTAACGTATCCAAAAAATACCCCTTCATAACCGGAACAACGACCTACAATACGGGCAATTTTCCGTCAACGCAAGATACGGTCGAGTGGCGCGACATCGGTATAATACTCGAAGTGACGCCGCTTATAGGCAACAACGGCGTTGTGCAGCTCGACATAAAACAGACGGCGAGTTCCGTGCTTGACTACATGGAGGTCAACGACACGCGACAGGCGATAGAGGGCACGAGAGAGGCCGAGAGCTTTGTTAGCGCCCGCGACGGCGAGACGATAGTTTTGGCGGGGCTCCAACAGACCGAGGCAACCGACACCGACCAGGCAGTTTGGCTGCTATCCGACATACCTGTAATCGGGGAACTTTTCAAGCCCACCAACGACCAGCGCACAAGGACTGAACTCGTCATATTTATCCGCCCGACTATTATAAGCAGCGCCGCGGTGGACACCATAATGAAAGATACCGGCATGGACAAGTCCCCGATATCGAAAGAGCTCGACTTGTATTTGAGAACCGGCAGGTTTTACGATCCCGAGACTGACGGATTCGGACAGGCCGAGTCGGCAAGAAGCTCGGCGCTGCGCACGATACTTCCGAAGGGCAGAAACGAAGAGGCGTTTAAGAATCCGGACGAAGGCAAGAAAACAGAATCCGAATCGGAGAAAGACACTTCCGCCGTGGAAGAAAGCGCATCTGCCGATAAAGCCGCCGAGGCCAACAATGCCGACAGCGGCAATAGCACAGCGCCAAGCAAGGCAAAAGTGCGCAGGTTTACGCCGGGCGTGAGAAAATGAAGACATTGATTGCTACAATAATTGTATGCTCCGCATTCTTGACGGCAAACGCCCAGGGAAACGGAGACGACGCGGCGGGCGGAAATTCTTTTACGCGCGGAGGCCCTCCGCCGCCCCAGTATTCTGACGGCGTTCCCCCGCCCCCGCCGAAAGAAAACTTTCGGCAACCTCCGCCGCCCACAGGGGAAGATGTCCGGCAGCCACCGCCTTCCGAAGCGGGTTTTGCAGAAAAATCTGCACAAGAAGAAAACGCTTCTGATGGCGGCGAAGAAGGCGCAACGGGCAGTACAGGGCTTGAACCGGAACAGGCGCAAAAACCCGCTGAGGGCACTGCTTTAAACGGCAAAAATCCACAAGGAGAAAATGCAGGCGGCGGAAACAGTACAATACCCGCTCTCGTCGGCGCGGAATCTTTACTGGGCAGGAATCCGTTTGGAAATTCTCCCGCGGGGAAATCCGGCAAGGACGAGAAAACTGAAGCGAGCCTCGAGCTTACATGCGCCTGCTTTATCGACGGGAAGTGGAATTTTGTCATCACGGATATAGAATCCAAAATATCGTACGCAGTCGTGTTAAAGGGGCGAATTTCGGACGAGATACCGTACAGGGTGGACTTTTTTGACGAAGACACAATGAGCGTAGTGATTTCAAATTCGATATCCGAATTTGTCATAACGCTGAAAAGCCCCGACGAGCCCGCTCCCGCTCCGCCCCCGCCGCCGAAGGCCGCGGCCACGGCGCAAAAAACCAACCAGCAGTCAAACCGGCAAAACCGTTATAGAGTGTGGATTCCGCCGCAGAGGGTGGAGGTTCCAAAGGCAAAACGCATAAACTGGCGGTAAAAACATGTCACTTTCCTACGAAAAGAAAATAGAAGCGGCGAAAGCCGAGTTTAAGAAAAAGCTCTCACCGGACGACGCCTCGAAATTCGATGCCTGCGCCGACCCGAGAAAGCCGCGGTTTTTATTGGAGCACGGCAATTTTACGGAGTCCGAAATAGTGCGCGGGCTTTCCGAGACTGTCGGCCTTGAAGCTGTCGAGAGCATTGAAATTCCGGAGAACGCCGAAAGCCTGCTTCCGCTCAGAATAATAAACGAGTACCGCTGTCTTCCGCTCTCCGACGGCACGGCTGTTTTCACATGGCCGCCGTCGGACGACGCTATAAAATGGATATGCGCAATATCCGGAAGAATCCCCCCGATAAAGCTCGCGCCCTACTCTCTCGTTGAGGGAAAGATTGCCGAGAGTTTCGGCGTCGGCGCGGAATCCCTTGAAGGCAGGGACGCCGACGATTTTTCCGACATATCCGAAAGCGAAACGCAAGAGGACGAAAACGCCGCAATCATAAAATTCGTAAACGAAATAATAACGCGAGCCCTCGCCGATAGGGCAACCGACATTCACATAGAGCCCCGCCGCGACAGCCTCGCAATAAGATACAGAATCGACGGCGATATGACTTCCGTGTCAGTCCCCGACAATCTCGTAAAGTTTAAGGACGCAATCATATCGAGAATAAAAATAATGGCGCGCCTGAACATCTCTGAAAAGCGCCGCCCGCAAGACGGGCGCATAGCTTTCAGGTCCAAGAGCGGAGAGGAGATTGACATACGAGTGTCGTCGCTGCCTACCCTCTACGGGGAGAGCGTTTCGCTGCGACTGCTCAATCAGAAATCGAGGCCTGTCACGATAGAAGATCTCGGGTTTCTGCCGGACGACGCCGCAAAAATAGCGCGCCCGCTTTCGCTGCCGCACGGAATAATACTCGTCACGGGCCCGACCGGCTCCGGCAAATCGACGACATTGACCGCATTCATACGGCGTCTGCGCTCGCCGGAAGTCCGAATAATTACGGTTGAGGACCCTGTCGAGTACGAAGTTGAGGGGGTGAATCAAACGCAGGTAAATCCTGAAATAGGGCTTACGTTTTCGTCGGTTCTGCGCTCGGTTCTGCGCCAGGACCCCGACATAATTATGGTCGGGGAAATACGCGACAGGGAGACGGCGGACATAGCAATACGAGCGTCGCTTACAGGGCACCTCGTGCTTAGCACTCTGCATACGAACGACTCCGCCGGCGCGCTCACAAGGCTTGTCGATATGGGCATAGAGCCGTTTCTCATAGCCTCCTCCGTGGAGATGATACTCGCCCAGAGGCTCGTAAGGCGGCTTTGCAAATGCGCGGTGCCCGCAAACTACACAAGACAGCAGCTCTCATCAAGCCTCGCAACCCTCGGCATTCCGCAATCGGAGCTCGAGTTCGCGGGAGGGATAAAAATGCCGCACGGCTGCGACAAATGCCGCTCGATAGGCTATTACGGGCGAGTCGGCATATTCGAGATACTTTTGGTCACCGAAGACATACATTCAATGATAGTCTCGCGCGCTTCTGCGAGAGAAATAAGGGAGGCCGCCCGCGCCAACGGAATGCGCACATTGCAGGAATGCGGGTGGGAGCTCGTAAAGCGCGGAATAAGCGGGCTCGACGAAATAATGTGCTACGCAAACTTAAACGACGAAGCCGTAAGCCATGCGAAAGTATAAATACAGGGCGATGTCCGGAAACGGCAAAATCGTATCCGGAGAACTTGACGCCGCCGACTATAAAGACGCGTGCAACAAGCTCAGGGCAATGTCGCTAGTTCCCGTCTCAGCCGAGAGGGCGGATTCGGCGGGCGCATCCGAACCTTCGAAAAGCTCGGAATCCGACGCTTCAAAAATAAATCTCGGCGGAGAAAAGACTTCGCTTGCATTCTTTAAAAAGCTTCTCCAGCTCTGCGGCGGCGGGGGAATGCCTGTCAGCGACGCGCTAAAATCCCTCGCCCAAAGATCCCTTGACGCGCGTACAAAAGTCCTCTGCCGCGAACTTTACAAGGAGCTAAGCGAAGGCCGGACGCTTTCCGATGCTCTAAAAAAGTACCCCGCCCTTTTCGACCCCTGCATAACGCACCTTGTCGAAGCCGGCGAAACGACCGCCAACCTCGGGTTTGTCTTTGAAAACATAATATCTTACATAGAGGCGCGAAGGCAATTGCGGCGCACAATAATATCGGCCCTCGCATATCCGGTTTTTCTATGCGTTATGGCCTCCGGAGTCGTGTTGCTGTTTCTATTTTTCATGCTGCCGCGGATAGAGTCTATGATGTCGAATATCGGCGCGGGAGAAAACGGGCCCATTGTGCTTATGAAAACGATAGGCTCGGTGCTTACGACGGGTGTTCCGATTGCAGCCGCCCTTGTCGTTATCGCATTTATCGCTGTCAAACTCGTGCGCAAGACTCCAGAAGGGCTTTTAAAAACTGACGCATTCCTCTTGAAAATACCGGTGATAGGGAAAATCGCCTCAGACTCCGACCTATGCAGATTCTCGACGCTTGCATCGACTCTTTTCGCTTCCGGCGTAAATACCACCGAGACATTCAGGCTCGCCGAAAAGTCCGTAAAGAACTCTTTAATGCGGTCGAGAATACAAAGTTTTAGAGTTGCCGTAAACGACGGCGCCCCTATATCGGCCGCTTTGAAGAAATTTGGAATTATAGACGAGGAGGACATTGATATTGTCTCCGTAGGCGAGCGCACCGGCAGCCTTGTATCGGCATTCGCGGAAATAGGGAAATCGCACTCTGAATCGCTGAACAGGCGGATAAAGCTTTCAACCGGCGCGCTTGGCGGGGTTGCGCTTGCATTGGCATTCGCGCTGGTTTTGATATTCGCGGTTGGAATAGTTTTGAGCATACTTGGAATCAGCCACGGATTGATATCCAAATAATGGCCCTAAGCAAACTGCGCGGAAAGATACGGCATAAAATTCCATACTTTATACTTGGCAATTATTTGGCGTATTTTTGGGCAGTTTGTTAGGGGATGTCCGCTTATTTACGGTTTACTCCGCAAAAAATTTTACATGGAAATTCGCCAAGTAAATTTTCGGGGCACGGGCTCAACAATTTGCATCGCGCGCCTTCCACAATCCTCTCGGCATATTTTAATAGTTATTCTAAAATTGGCGTAAAACCATCGGTAAAATAAGAGTTAAACCTGCAATACAGCCATCATTTTCCTCCGCTTCAACGCAAAAAATGCCAGCCGTTTTTGGCGCTTAAGCATAACAGAATTTTTGAATTATACAAGAAACAGCCAATCGGCGAAAAATATTTTTGGAAACTCAAAAAAATTTTTCTCCACCAATGCTGCAAGCGTAAGATTTTATTTAAAAGCTGATATTTCCTTTGAAATTTCGCCAAGAAGCGGAGCCGCATTTTGCGATATTCTCGAAAGCTCCGCGAGAGCCTTTTCCGCTTTTGCTACCGCCCCGCGAGCGTCTTTTAAACGGAGCGATAAAGTCCCCATCTCAGACGACCCCGCAAGCCCCTCGATATTGTCCGCGGAATATGAAAGAGATGTCACAGAATTTTCAATGGAGGAAATAGACTCCAACATTTTGTCAGCCTCGCGCCTAAAATGCGAAAGTGGCGCCGAAAGCGCGGAAATCTTTGCCTTCACGGCGTTCAAACAATTTCCGCAGTCGCCCGCCGCCTTTTCCATATCCATAACCACAACCCCCGTGCGCTTGGCCAGAAGCTTTATCTGCTCCGCCAAAATAGAAAGTCCGCTTCCGGCATTTCCGGACTTCCCTACCTCTATTGACATATTTAGGCTAATAAGATTTGCCCTGTCCGCTATCGCCGCTATTTCGCCCGCAAGCCTCCCGAGCGACCCGACGGATTCTATTGCCGAGTCCGCCGATTCGTCCGCCGATTGCACAGCCTGCGACTGCGCCGATATTATTTTTGAAAAGTCGCCCGCAACGACCTCTTTTTGCGGCAATCCCTCAGAGAGTTCCGAGACCAATTCTGAAATTCTGCGGGAAGCCTTTAAAGCTCCGCCGTAGAGTTCGGGACCCGAAACATTCTTTTCCAATTCCTCCAATGCGGAATCGGCATATTCGAGAATTTTTGAATTTAAAGACACTGCCGCGCTTATCTCGTTGCGGCTTGAAACGCACATAATCGAAAGTTTTTTGGAAATATCAAGCAGCCGCTCGCGCATTTCAAGCGCGTCGAGAATGTATGAATCTATTGTTTTGAACTCGCGCCCGAAAAGTGCGGCAGATGCGTAATAATCAACTTTTGCGTCCTCGGCCGAGCCAGATATGCAAGAGCGCGCAAGCAGAGCCGTCCGCGCTGCAGCTTTGCGAACTCCCAGCGCTATTATCATTGCGGCGGAAGATAGAAATATTATAAACAAAGCATATTCCGCCAAGAAATAGGCCAGCTGCAAATGCGCGTTATGCAATGCGCCAGAGAGCGAATCCACAAGCACCCCGGAGCAATAAATCCAAGTCTGCGCGCAAAGAGTTTCAAAGACCGACATCTTTTTTGCTATTTCGTCCGGATTAAATTCCTCGGAAAATATCGAGTCCGTAAGCGCCGTTCCGGTTTGAAGGATTTTTTCGGAAGATGCGCGTATGCTTTTGGCGCTCTCAAAATTGGAAGAGAGAGTTCGGAGAGCGGCAGACAAGTTTTCGATATCGTCAAGAAGTTCATCGCGAATTATCGACAGTTGGGACTTGTCCCCGTCTATGGAAGTTTCAACTTGCAGCCTGAATAATCCGGAATATATTTTGGGGAAATACGTTCCGCAAATTTTTACAAGCAGGTATCTGTCGGTTGCGGGATCTGAATAAAGCCCGCCGGCAACCAATGCGCCGTCTGACATATCCAACAAAATAGACGCTTTATTTCGCGACGAATCGAATGCGTCCAAAGATTCCTGCGTGTAAATTGTCGATATGTTTGAATGTTTTTCGGGAGAAGCCTGTTTTAGGTAAGAGGAAGTTCGCAGTATCTGAGAGCAGCCTGCTGAAATGGAGGCTTTTGCATCGGAAATAGCGCGCTTTGCGGAAGCCGCAGAAACATCGCCTGAGGCACTGCCGGACAATGTAAAATGGGAGAGTATTGCAAGCCCCTGCAAAATACGCGCGCCGCCAAGTTCGGCACCGTACCTGTCGGATTCCCTCGAGACGGAATAAACATATTTATACGCGGGCAAGGCGGAGGCGCAAAGTCCGAGCGCCAATATCGCTACAAGTTTTGTAAGCAGACGTTTCCCGCTAAAATGTTTCATTCTTAAACGCTATTTTAATGCGCCATAACTTGCAATAATATTCTGTTAGGCAAAAAAAATCGGAGCCAATGCTCCGATTCTTATGTGGGAAATATACACTTTTTGATTTCAATAGCCGCCTATAAACAAACGGCTATTGCATTGAAGGGAGATTACCTCTGTCCGGAGATCAACATTGAATTGTCCGGAACAATAGATGAAGTTGTCGAAGTGTGGGAATCTCTCTGGTTGGCCTTCGACTGGGGAAGTACCAAGAATTCGCTTGTCTGGGCAGCGAGAGTTCTTTCAGCGATTGAACTGTTGCCAACTGAACCGGTGATGTCGCCATTCGGGCGGACTGCAAGAACGACAGCGTTTGTTCTGGTTTCGCCATTTTCGTTGGTCGCCGTTACATTGCCGGTTGTAGTTATGCTTTCGTCCGCATTAACTGTTGACCTCGCGTCGCAAGCGTATCTTTCGCCGTTCATTTCAACAGACATGTTGGAAACGTACGAATTTTCAGTGTCGGGCCTTATGGAAGCCGTGACAGTGACGGGAGTCCTCGCGGGGAGGTTAGGATCCGCCAAAGTAGATTTTACTGCGGAAATCAAAGAATTGAAGATTTTACCATGATGGGTGTCTGTACCGGTAGCCTTGGTAGTTTCCGCGAGAATCCTATTGAGCATATCCTGCGAGGATGCCAACACGCTGCTGTTCTGCGCGTCGACTCTCACATTTATTTCCCTATTGTTTACGGTTGTCTGTACGCGAACGCCGTTGGCTTCGCTAGTCGCCGAAGCGGGAGCTGTTTGAGCGGGGGTGGCGGCCGTCTGGGCGCCGAGCATTCCGCTTACGGAGAGAACTGCGAGGATTGCGATATAATTTAAAACTTTCATGGTATATTTCCTTTAAGTAGAAGAAAGGTTTTTTCTGATTGTGCAAAGAAAGTAAAATAAACTCCGCAACAATACAAGTATTTTTTTTTACTTTTTTTCCATCGTAAAAAGCGCTGGTATTTTAAATTTTTTAGCAATTAGGCAGACTATTGCTAACCGCGGAAAAATTCTACAACCCGCCTTATTTATATGAAAGAAATGTTTTGCCTTTCGCGTTAAAAATGTTTGAATTGCCCAACCAAAAAAAATATAAATTCGCGAGCCCAAAAAATGGGAACGCTTCCAATAACAACAAAACATCACAAGAGATGTCCGAACAAGAAAATAAACCGGAGAATAAAACGGAACAAGTCGATCTGAGCGAACTTTCCAACATTCAGTTCGCCACGGCTTGGACACCGAGTTCCAATATATCCCCCAAAAACTTCACGCCGCGCAAAAGCGGAGACTTCAAAGGGCCCAGACGCGACGGGGGGGCTTTCAGGAAACCGCGCGAAGGCGGCTTTTCCGGAAGGCAGCGCGAAGGCGGAGAATTTAAAAAGCGCCAGTTCCCGCCGCGGGACGACAAAAACTCCGAGAAGCGCTTTTCTTCGGACAAGCCTTTTAAAAAGCGCCAAAAACCATTCGATAAAAAAGCGAAGAAGGAGCCTTTCGTTTTTTCAATGGAGGTCTTGTTCTATCCGGAGGACGCCCCGTTTAATAAATTGTCCGACATAATGAAAGCCTCGAAGCGCACATACCAGCTCTTCGACATCGCCGAGATAATTCTTGAAAAGCCGGAAAGGTTTGTGGTTCTCGCAAAGAATCTGCCGGACGCCGACGGGAAATCCGCCCCCCTTTACTGTGCGCAGCCGCTCAACCTGCCCTTCGACGACGAAGCGTCGGCAAAATCGGCCGCCCTTGAAGCAAAGCTCGAAGAACTCTTCAATACCGAGGAGATAGACGCCGAACCGCCCAAGGGAGAATTTCAAGTAGTGAACAGGTGCTCAATTACAGGAGACCTCCTCGGGGCTCCCAACTGGCATAGGTACGGAGAATTTCTGCGCGAATATCACAACCGCAAATTCCCGAAAATGCCGTTTGAAAAATTCTGCGCCTCGATAGAAAGCGTGCGCGACAAGGAGCAAATATCCGCATGGCTTGAAATGATGAAGAAAAAGACGGTATTCAAACTTAAAGAGCCGCAAGAGGGCGCCCCCGAGAGCTTCGACACGCGCGAATCCGCCTTTGCCTACATATCACAGAAATACGGGAGCGAGCTTGTAAAGACATACGAGCAAGTCAGGCTGCGCGGCGAGTACGTCGCAAAACTTCCGTTTGGAAGAATACGCAAGAATATAGAAGAAGCCTGCAAAAAACAGAAAAAATTCCCGATTGTCACTGCGAACAATTTGCGCGGGCGCCTGCGCCGCACCGGATTTACAATCTACAAGCGCGGCAGCAAGGGTTTTGCATACGTATCTGTGATAAAGCGTAAGTTTATTTTTGAGGGAGAGAGCCTCTCGGAAGTTCCGCAAAAGATTTTCGATTTTATATCGGCAAATCCCGCAATCAGCGCGGCGGACCTTCCGTACAAATACCTCGGCCTCGATGTTCCGAAATCGGAGACTGAAACAAAGAGCCTTGCACAGCAGAACACAGAAGGAGCCCAAACTCTGGATTCGCAAAAGCCTTCCGAATCCGCGGAGCTTTCCGAAGAAACGAAGGCGCAGCTATCCTCGGTGTGGAGCGAGCTCTTGTGGTTGGTCTCCGAAGGTTATGTAGTGGAGTATTCCGACGGAACCCTTCAAGCCAATCCATACCTCCCGAAGCCGAAGGACAAGTCCCATACCGCCGATTTGGAAGCCGAGGCCGCAAAAGCCGGAGACGAACCCATAATGCCGGCAAAGAAAAATACGGAAGCCGAAGCGGAATGTGGAGAGTCGGAATCCGGCGAGACCCCGCAATGCCAATGCGAATCTTCGTCTGAAGGCGCCGGGCAGGAAAATGGCGGTGTTGCCGCAGAATCTGCCAAAGAAGAACCTTGTGACGATTCTTCCGCACAGGAAAATAGCGCGCCGGAAACAGTCGGGGACAAACCCTGTGAGAATCCTGAGAGCGGAGTTTCAAACGAAGGCTCGAAGGAAACTTCAGAATCCAAGCAATAATTTGGCAATATATTTTGCCTCGGCCTATGCGCAAAAAATCTCCCGAAATGGGAGATTTTTTTTGATTAGGATAGGCGCGATGAAATTCAGAAGTTGATGGAAAATTTTTTGCGATATAGGCGTGGAAGATAGGGAAAAAAATTTTCCCGCATTGAAAAATTTAGAAATAATTTACCAATCTCGCGATGGAATGGAGGCTTTTTACGGACAATGAAAAGAAATGAGAGCTTTGGCGTTCATTTATTTTACACAAAATTCTCCGCATGCTTCTTGGAGTAAACTTTGTTGCAATTATATACAATACGTACAACCTTTATTTTTGAAAAATCCCTGTTTCCGCAATCCGCCGCACCTTCAACATGCAACTTAACAAATAAATTATACGCGCGATACAATAGCCCGCTTTTTACCGTAAATTGCGTACTCTTTACCGTTAAGCTGCGGAATGCCTATCCTCGGTTTCTTTTGCGCGATTTTTTAGAATTTTCAAAAAGTTTTCCATTCTCTGTATAGGATTTACCAGACGTCGCCCGCCGCAATAATTCCGAAAACGGAACGTTTGCAACATCGTTTTCATCGGCGAGCTTAGGCTCCTTAAAGTTTTTTTTCTTTTGCGGAATTTGAAGAGAATCGAAAGATTTCAGCTGCGTTTTAAATTTATTCTTTTTTGGCAGAGAGCTTGAGAAAACCTCCTTTACAGATTCTCCTGTCTTTTTGGAGTCGGCCTTTTCTATAATCGAGGCGAGGCGCTTGCGCCGCTTTTTCATATGCTTCGATATTATTTCGGCGCGGCGCACTGCATCGCGGATTTGCAATTCGAAAGGGTCGAGCGAAGAAAAAGCCCCGCAAGATTTCCATTCGCGCTCGGTGCGTGAATTTGAATCCTGCAAGGATTTAGACAGAGCCTTTGCCGAATCCGCCGCACTTTCAAAGAGTTTGTCTGGCGACAATGCAGTTGCGCCGAAGGTCGTTGCCGTAAGGCGCAGAAGGTTGTCGCGCGACACCACGATTATGGAGCCTGGGTTGCGGGAAGTAGCGCAGAGCTGTTCTATCAATTCGTCGGCTGTCATATGCGACGGCGTAAAAACTTCGGCAAGCGTATCAATAGAATTGCGCCTTACAACCGATATATCTGAGCCTGAGCCATCGTAAACTATCGTAATGCGCGTTCCGCCGTAGTCGTGCATGGGTCCAACTATGCGCCACAGCTCTTCGCGGGCAGCGTCGAGGCCGCGCTTTAAAAATATGCGCTCCATATCCGGAGTGGAACGCACAACATTCCACCCGTCTATTATAATATGCCTCTTGGAAACCATTTTTAACAAGAGAAACCGCGCCGACTAATTTCCGCAAACTTTTTCTGAAAAAAAAGCGCGGACTTCAAAATCGTCCGCGCCAATTCAAAATATGCTATGCCGGTTAGAATATTTCGAGGCCAAAGATCTCAAAACTCTTGGGGCTGAGCTTTACAGCGAAACCGCCGCCAGGAGCCATTTTGAGTTTAAGTTTATCGGCGGAAGTGAGAGATTTCACGCAATACTTGAAGTCTGTGCCGACCCTTCCGGCATTGGCGCCGTCGCTTATTATTTCGGCCTTGTACTCCGTGTCGGGCAGGAGAATTTTGGACAAGTCTATGTCGACCTCTTTGCCGTCCCAGTCGCACATACCGCCGATGTACCAGTCTTTTCCATGCCTGCGCGCAATTACAACATATTTGCCTATCTTGCCCTCCAATACCTTGGTTTCATCCCATGTGGTCGGAGTCTCAGCCATAAATTTTAGTATCTCGGGAGATTTCAAATATTCAGATGCCGAGTCGCACAGCATTTGCAGGGGCGCAAAATACACAACATACATGGCAGCTTGATGCGCGCGCGTACCCTGAACTTCCGGGAAGTTGTAGCAGGGGCTGAAATCGCCTTTTGCAGTGTTTCTGAGTCCGCCAGGGGTGTAGTCCATTGGCCCCATAAGCATGCGGGTAAAGACCAAGTCTATATTGTGGGAAGGCGTAATTGCCTTGGACCATTTATTGACCTCCCCGCCGAGGACTCCCTCAAAGTTTATGAGATTCGGCCATGTGCGGAATTGTCCGACGGGCTTTGCGCAACCGTGCATATCGATGACCATTTGGCGTTCTGCAGCCATGCGCGCCATATTTTCATAAAATTCCATTGCGGTTTGGTCGTCGCGGTCGGTAAAGTCTATTTTAAGTCCGTCGGCGCCCCAGCCCTTCATCACGTCGAAAGCCTTTTGCGGATATTTTTCCATGGATTTAGCCAAAACCCACAATATGACTTTTACGTCTTTGGATTTTGCGTAGTCGATTAAACCTTTGACATCGATAAAGGTTTTGCCTTCCGCGAGCTTTTCGTCGGTTTCCACCATTTCGCCCGCATCTTTTCCGGTGAGCCAGCCGGCGTCGAACAATACATAGGGGATTGAATTTTCGGCGGCGAAGTCTATAAGATAGCGGTATGTTTGCTCGTTTATACCGGCCTCAAAATCGACACCCTGCAAATTCCAGTTGTTCCACCATTCCCATACGCAAGAGCCGGGTTTTATCCACGATGTGTCGGATATCGCGCAAGGTTTTGCGAGCTTGAAAACCGTCTGGTTGTCAGCCAAATCCGAGTCGTTTCTCGCGACTATAAAAGCCCTCCACGGGAATTCGCGGGAAGCCACAGTGCTTGCGATATAATCTTCAAATTCGCTGGCGAAACGGTTGTGAACCTTTACCTTAAAAGCTTTCGGATATTTTGAAATTTTGGATACTGCGCCGTTCTTGCCCGCCGCTACGCGCAGGCCCGGATAGTTCGAAACGTCCGATTCGACAAGCGCTATTTTTGCCGACCCTTTATCTACGATAAGCGGCAGCGATACGCTGTGCGGATTTTGCTTTTTAAGCTCGCCGAAAGTTAGGCGCGTGTACGGTTTTTCAAAAGAAGTCTGCACGCCCTTTTCAATGTGGGCAATGAGCTTGTCGGAATCGGAGAGCGGAATGTTTAAGGTTTCGTCGTTGACTATCATTTTTCCGTCGCCGAGATTGGAGACGAATCTATATGCGACGGCGTCGTCGAACGCGCGCACGACCACCTTAAATTTTTTAAAGTTTATGACCATCTGATTGTATTCGTCCTTTACCGACTTCTCTATTCCCCAGACCGTGTCAATCGTTCCCCTGTGGTTTGAATAGTCGCAGGAAAGCGCAGTGGAATTTTTGCCCATATCGCCCTTGTCGGTGAGCATTGCGAACTCGACATTGTCGAGGAGTTTTTTGCCGTCGGCAGAGATGTTGAGTGTCAGCTTTGCGCCGTCGGACACTTCCGCTTGCAATTTACCGTCGGGAGATGACAATTTAAAAGTCTCGGCTGAAACCTGAAACGCCATGAGTGCGGCGGCAACCATTCCTATGAGATATGTTTTTCCGTTCATATGTTGGTTATTTTTTTCGAAACTAAAAAAAGGTCAATATTTAAAACGTTCCGGAAGCGGTTTCGCGTTGCCTGCCGCGCTTTCAGGCTCGCGCAAAACAGAGTTCATCGAATTTCCCACATTAAAGATACTTATCGCAAAAAAATCTTGCCGCAGCCCGCGCAAATTTGCGCCGGCAAAAAACTATTGGAATTCCCGCCGCGAAAAATATCGCGCGGCGATATTTAAACCTGCAAGCTTCGCAGCCGCAGCGTTTAAAAGCAACCCTGCGCGATGTAAAAATTTATTGGGAAAAGCCCCGCCCGATACGCCGTGGAAAATTCCTTTGCTGGGCGGTTTTTACATTCGCCCGACTAGCGCCCCAGATTAGGCAAAGGAAATAAATCATAAAAAAAACGGTTCCGAGCTTTCAGTCTCCTGAAAGGCGGCGCGCATGCCGGTTTGCGCACAGATTTTTTCAACTTCTGAACGCCCAAGAATCATAAACGCAGTTGAAAATGCGTCGGCAAATGCCGCGGAATTTCCAAAAGCCCAGGTTCTGAAAGGCTGGTGCTCGGGAACCTCTCCGGTGCGGCCGTCAAATACATGTTCGCCCTGCACGGCAACGCCTGAAGCGCCGACTCCCATTCCGGAAGGCGGAATGTCGAATGAAATATCTTTTGAAAGGTTAACGCGCCACGAGTCCGAATCCTCCGGCTTGCCAAACGCGAATATCGAGCTTCCTCCAAAGCTAATAAAAGCATTTTCAATTTCCCAAGTTTCGCGCAAGATTTCCACCATTCTATCCACCGCGTACCCCTTCCCGATACAGCCCAAGTCTATTTTGCCGTCGGCCACTTTTTTTATATAAAAATTTTCGGGATCAATTTCAAATTTTCCACGCTTTAATTCCACGCTGTTAGGGGCGCCTTTTTTCATTTTGGAATAGTAGTCGCCAAGAGACACGTCTATCGCGCCTCCGGTAATAGATGAAACGGCGAAGGCATCGACAAGGCAGTCGCACGCATCGCAGGAGAGTTTTACTACGCTCCCTACGGGCGACGAATTTACCATGTCGATATCGCTTCCCTCCCTGTACATGCTAAGAAGCGTTTCGAGCATATCGACCTTGTCAAAGCATTCGGCGGCGGCCGAAAGCGCGTATTTATGGTCTGCGCCGCAAATCAGCAGATCCAGTTTTGTGTTCATTGCCTCGTGGTCGAATCTATGCATATAAAAACCGTTAGATGCGCTTTCGCGGGCTTTCAAGCATAAAAGGAAAAATCTCCGCAAACGGGATTTTAAAATTGCAAACGACTTCTGCCTTCTTAGTTTTGTATGCCTTGCTAAAAATGAAGGAGCTTCAAAACACCTTTATACTCGCGATATGCCTGCTGGCATTCACAACGGTCGTATTCTTTTTTAAATACGGCAAGGAGCGGGCGCAGTCAAAGGCGCTGGAGGCGGAGAACATAGCCTCGCAGACGCTCGTGTACGATATGAAAAAACGGGCCGAACAGAGAGCCGAGGAAGCCGAGCGTTTAAGCAAAATAGCGAAGCAAAGCGCAGAGGCGAACATGCTAAAAGTAAAGCAAGCGCGCGAGATGCTCGAGAAATCTAAGAGGCAGAGCGAGCTTACCCAGAAGGAGCTTGTAAAAAACCTAAACGCGCAGCTCGAGCGCGAAGCCGATGCGAGAATCGCCGCCGAAAACGCCTCCAAAGAACTCCAAAAGCAGAGGGATATTTTAAGGCTGGCAGTCGCCGACGCAAAGTCTGCGCTCGACGAGCTTAAAAAGAAAAAGCAATCTTCAGGAGATATAGAAATTGCAAGAATGCAGGATCTGCTCGCCCAGCGCGAAGCCGAAATTGAAAGGCTGAAAAAGAGGCAGTCTGAGCTTGAACGCCTAAGAATAGAAGCGGAAGAGTCGCAGAGGAAGACAGAGGAACAGCTGCGTTCAAGAGGGGTAGTCCCTACGCTCCCGCGCTCAAAGTTGCTTCTGCTCTCCCCGAATGTGCCGGCATCAAAATAGCGATTTAATCAATCGGGCGGCTTGTAGCTTGGCGGGAATACCCATAAACTTGCGGCGCTACTGTATAGGCCCGCGCGGTTTGGAGTATTGAATAAAAATTTTGGGACGTACCGCTGTTTATGAAGGCATAAGCCTTGACACTTTTCTTTATTAAAAAATTACTTTGGCGGCGCCAATAAAAGCCAAAATCCGTTTTGGGCGAGCCTGAAGAGAAAGAGGAGAAATTCAATCCATAGTGTGTGTGTTGTTGCGAGATGCGGAAAGTGTTTGAAAGGTTTAAGAATCTACGCAAAAAGCTTACTAATTTATCCTATATAGATAAAAAATCCGACGCAAAAAAAACATAAATTGGCTCACTCCCAACCACTGCTTAGCCCTGTTTTTGTGAATATTTAAATAAAATATGCGGCGGTTTTAGAAGCGCATATTTTGAAAGGCCATGAGACTTAGTCCATATAAGACAATCCGAAAACGCGGCGGGTTTTGAAATTCATATTTTTAAATTAATCCCCCACCCTTCGGGTGTACATAAAAAGAGATAGCAAGAGCGCGCCGCTTTGTTTCGCGCCTGAACATGCCGCGCAAATCGAGAGCCTAAAAAAAGCGCGGCACAAAACATTTTATGGGATTCGGCAAAAACGCCAACAATTTGCCTAAAACCGTATGGCGCACTGCAAACGGCATATCGGAAATCCCATTTGCAATTATTTATCAAACACCGGGAGATATTTTTTTATTATCTGGACTTTCGATTCATTCGGCAATTTTGACAGCGATACAAACCAAGCCACCGAAAGTATTTCGTCGTTTCCCGAACACTTGCCAACAGCAAGCTCAAAGCCCTTCCTTGCCGTCTGGGGGTCGGATTTGGCGGCTGCGGAAGATATTTCGCAAAGCTGCCATATTGGGATTATTGAATATTTATAAGCATTTTCGTATATGAAATTGACCGCCTCTGCCGGCCCGGAGAAGTCATAGAGATTGCGCACTATTGCATTCCCAATTTTTGGGTCTATCTGCTTTTCATCTTTAAGTGCTTCGATGGCTGCGGAATTGATTTTTTTGCAAAGGGCTTTATCGCTGGCGCCTACCATTCGCGCAAAATCAGCCAAGGCGGCCGCTTTGCAATCATTGCCACTCTGTTTGTTCCGTTCTTTAATAGCCGCGCAAAGGGGAGATATTTTCTCCAATGCACTGGTATTTTCGAGGTTGATTTTCGCCGCCGCCTTGGCGAGGGCCTTTGGATTTTTTCCAGCGGCAGACACAACTATTGCCGCATAGGAATAGTCGCGGGCGGACGCGTCTTTTATGGAATCTATTATTGAAAAAGCCGCCTCATAATATCCGCGTTTAGCGACGCCCGCGGCAAGTTCGGCGAGAAAGTCGTTTTTCTGTCTGCCTTCCGGCATGCGCGAAGCAAGCGCAATGGCGTCCATATAATTTTCGGAATTTACGGCGGAATCGGCAATCTTGGAGAAAATATCCTCAAAAAGCTTATTATCCGAAACCCTGCGCGCCACCTCAACAGCCTTATTTTCCATTCCAGCATCGGCAAATAAAACAGACATGCCGGCATAGGCTTTGTCGCGTATCTGTACCGCGTTTATTTTCGACACGTTTTCAAGAGCCGTATCGAGAATTTTTTTAAACTCCTCAAAGGTTTTTTCGTCGGAAGCTTTTGCGGAGACCGCCTTTTTATGCAAAACGGGAATCACATTTATATCGTACGCGACCATTGCCGCCTGAGTTCTTGATTCCGATAGAAAAGCAGCTTTGTCGGCAATTTTTTCAGCTTTTGGAATTTTTTTTGAATTTTTAAATTTAGGCGCGCCCAATGCCTTGCCGGAAGGCTGCAATCCGGAAAGATTGATATACCTCGAAATATATTCCGATAAATCTCCATTTTCAATGCGAACTTTGTCTTCAACATTTTCAGTTGCTGCGGCGAGTTTGGAATGTATGAGCTTCAAAGTTTCAGCAGAAATCTCGCCCTTGTCTTTTGAGATCTGCGCGAGTGCCGCCGCGTCTACGACATTTTCTCCCAAGCCCATATTTACGATAACCGGCCACAAAACCCCGATATCCGAGGAAACAGAGTTGTTGAGTTGTTGAAGTTTTGGCATTACTTTTGACGTCAAATCCCGATAGGTTACCGGGCCGATAAGGGTGGTCGGATCCGTCATTACCTTTAAGGAGATGGCAGATTCCGGATAGTTTTCTATTATTTGATGTACAATAGAGACCGCCTCGTCGCAAAGTTCTTTCGCGGTTTTATAGTCCGCCTTTTCAAACGCCTGCTCCGCTTTTACGACATTTGCGGAAGCCTTTACGTATTCGCGGTTTGCCGATTTTTCGGAAGATGCCGAGCACGCCGACGCGAACGCGGCGGCAGACGCTATGATTGCTATAAAAATTTTCTGCATACCGCGTATAATTAACATTTGCGCCCCCTTTGTAAAGACTATCTTTGGAATCCTCCCACAGTAAACCAAGCGCGCATTTCTATTTTGCGCCTTCAGCATCGCGTCACGGCCTTCGGGGAACATTTTCCATAATGGCAGCAAAATTTACAATATTACCCCAAGGTGCGCAAGAGACGAAAATCTACTATGCAATCCGAAACTCCTATTTCGATTTTATTAAGAAACCTGAAGCGATAAAAAGCCCGCGGGGCGTTTATGCTTACAAGAAAATATCGCATATTTGGCACAAATTTGCGGCAAGGCAATAACCGCCCGCCAATATGCAATCGAAAAAATTTTCCGCCGAGCAAAAAAAATATCGTAACGCAGCTTTGCTTCCGCAAAAAAAACCCTGCAAAAATTATAAAAATTCGAGCGCGACAAAAAAAGCGCGGCAAAAGCCGCGCTTGGGAAAAAAGAACTTAAAACTGCCGCTCGAAAGCGAATGTTAGAATTGTGCCTTGCGCATATCCTTTTCGCGGAGGAAGGCTTCGTGCATGGCATATGCCTTCGAGAGCGTAAGCGGAGTGTGGCCGCAAGGAACGGATTTCAAGAAATCGAGCAATATCGGCTTATAGTCCTCATGGGCGCATTTTTCTATAATGATGTGGGCGCGCTCTATCGGAGTTTTGCCGCGCAAGTCGGCGACGCCGTTTTCGGTCGCAATGACATTTACGCTGTGCTCGGTGTGGTCGCAGTGCGAAACGTTCGGGACTATCGCGCTAATCAGGCCGCCTTTTGCAACCGACGGGCAAGTGTATATGGACAAATAAGCCGCCCTCGTAAAGTCGCCGCTGCCGCCGATGCCGTTCATTATGTTTTTGCCCATAATGTGCGAGCTGTTTACATTGCCGGACAAGTCAACTTCAATGGCAGTATTCATCGAAATTACGCCTATTCTGCGCGCAACCTCGGGGCTGTTCGATATTTCCTGCGGGCGCAAGACGAGCTTGTCCTTGAAGAATTTTATGTTCTGGTAAACTTCGTCTATTTTAGCCGCCGTGCAAGTAAGCGATGTCGCCGAAGCGCACTTGATGTGCCCGTGCTCGATAAGTTCAATCACTGAGTCCTGCAAGACTTCCGAATACATGCTGAACTGCGGAATGTCGGGGTTTTCACCCAAAGCTCCCAAAACCGCATTTGCGATATTTCCAACGCCGCTCTGGATTGGGAGGAACTGCGGGGGAATTCTGCCGGCCTTCATTTCCGCCGCGAGGAAGTCCGCAACATTTTGGCCGATTTTCTGCGTGACAGGGTCTGTGGGCTTAAAGGGCGAAACTTGGTCGGGCATATCGGTATAGACAATGCCGACTATCTTTTTTGGATCGACCTTCACGACCGGAGAGCCGATTCTGTCGCCGGCGGAATATATCGGTATTTCGCGGCGGAAAGGCGGGTTAGCCGTTTCGTAAATGTCGTGGATTCCGTACAACTCCTTGGACTGGTGGGCATTGAGCTCTATCAATATTTTGTCCGCAAGCTTCAATCCAGTGGGGGAGATGCCGACTGAAGTGGTCAAGAGTATTTCGCCGTTGTCGCTGACGTCGGCCGCTTCGACTATCGCCCAGTCGAACTTGCCCATGAAGCCGTAGTTCATATACTGGGGGGTCATCGACAGGTGCAGGTCGGTATAGCGTATCTCGCCCGAGTTTGCGCCCGCGCGAATGTCGGCGTTAGTCTGGTACGGCGCGCGATAGCTTATGGCCTTTGCCCTTGCAAGCACGCCTTCGCACAAGTCTCCGGAGGAAGCGCCCGTCACAACGGCAATTTTGAACTCTCTTCCTTCTGAGTGTTCTTTTTCGGCTTTTGCCGCGATGGCTGACGGTATAGCCTTTGTTGCGCCCGCGGGGGTAAATCCGCTAAACGCGATTTGCTGTCCATTTTGAATGAGGCTTGCTGCCTCCTCGGGAGTGAGATTTTTATAGCTCATTTTTAGATGTGTAATTGTTTAAAAATTTACCGGGCGAGGCGGACGCCGAAACAAGCCGCCCCGCCCGCTAAAAGCATCAATGGTTTGTGAGGGTTGCGATAAAGAACCCGGCAACCATAGCCGTTCCGATAACGCCAGCCACATTCGGCCCCATTGCGTGCATCAGCAGGAAGTTTGCGGGATCTGCCTTGGCACCCTCAACTTGCGAAACGCGCGCCGCCATAGGCACGGCGGAAACGCCGGCGGAACCGATTAGCGGGTTTATCTTTTCCTTCAAGAAAAGGTTCATGCACTTTGCCATCAATACGCCCGCCGCCGTGGAGAATCCGAACGCGACAACGCCAAGGGCGAGAATCGACAGAGTATCGACGCGGATGAATCTGTCGCCTGTCATTGTTATGCCGACGGACGTGCCGAGGAATACGGTGACGATATTGATTGTCTCGTTTTGCGCGGCCTTGCTAAGTCTTTCGCAAACTCCGCACTCGCGGATGAAGTTGCCGAGCATCAGCATTCCGATTAGCGCCGAAACGTCGGGTACGAGAAGTATGCAGAAAATGGTGACAACCAACGCGAAAATTAACTTTTCAAGCCTTCCTACTTTGCGCAGGCTCTTCATGCGTATCTTGCGTTCCTTTTGGGTTGTGAGCAGGCGCATAATCGGCGGCTGTATAATCGGCACGAGCGCCATGTAGCTGTATGCAGCAACCGCTATCGGCGCCAAGAGGTGCGGAGCGAGCTTATTTGATATAAAGATGGAGGTCGGGCCGTCCGCGCCGCCGATAATGCCGATTGAAGCGGCCTCCTGCGAAGTGAAGTTCAGGAATATTGCCCCTACGAAAGTCGCGAATACGCCAAACTGCGCCGCGCCGCCCAAGAGGAGCATTTTCGGATTTGCAATGAGGGGGCCAAAGTCTGTCAGTGCGCCGACGCCGAGGAAAATCAAAGGTGGGAATATTTCGAGCAGCACGCCCATTTGAATGTAGTAATAGAGCCCACCAGTGCGCGCGCTGTAAACGTCAACGAGCTTCTGCCCGTTCGATACTTTTTCGCCGACCTTAGCGAGAACCGCGTCAACGTCGCCCGTTGTAGTTGCCCATACGAGCCTGTCTTTACCTTTAAGCGAAAGTTTTTTGCCCTTGAATTGTACATTAAAGACAGCTTCTGCCTCTGCCGCTTCAAGCTCGCTTTGGGCATTTGCCTTTTGAGGGCGCACTACCGACACCAAGTCAGGAATGCCTTTTGCTTTTTCAAAAGTATCCTTGCGCGCCTGCGCGGAAGTGACTTTTTCAAGCATCGCAAAATATTTTGCGACATCGCTTTGCGCCGTAGCCTCAGAGGAGACAATGTCGGAAACTTTCGCCGGTATTTGGCGCACTACGCGCGGCACGAAAACTTTGTCGGACTTGCCCACAAACATCTCAACGACCGTGCCCTCCGCAGGGGCAATCAGATAAGATGCAGGCTTGTTGACGACACCCTCTGTCGGGAGGTTCGCCAACAATGCGCCAAAGGCTATCGGCACGAGCAGTAGGGGCTCGAATTGTTTAAAAACTGCCAGATACAGGAGTACGCACACGACGCCCCACATGACTATCATGCGCCAATCTACGTAAAAGAAACCCGTATCGAGAACAAGGTCTATTAGGCTTTGCAACATAGGACAAAAAATCTGCAATAAAATTGTAGGCAAAAAAAATACGGGCACCGACGGGATAAATTTATCCCGTCAATGCCGCAAAGGACACAATAAGATTAGCTGAGGCTCAAAAGGACTTCGCCTTCGTTGACACTCTGCCCCGCGCTTACGCAAATCTTCGAGACAGTGCCGTCTGCGGGAGAATTTACGGGAGTGTTCATTTTCATGGCTTCGAGCGTCACGAGCAGATCGCCCGCTTTAACTTGCTGGCCTTCCTTTACGTTAACCGCAACAACAACTGCCGCGAGAGGGCAGACGATGTCGTTTGCGCCTGCTGGAGCGGGAGCAGCCTTCTTGGGGGCGGGAGCGGGAGCAGCCACAGGGGCGGAAACCGGAGCGGACGCCACCGGCGCAGGAGCCGCCACGGGAGCAACTGACGCTATTCTCGAGCCGAGTATTTCAACTTCGACTTCGTATGTTTTACCTTCTACAGTTATGCGTAACTTTTTCATAAATAGTTCCTTTTTAATTGAATTTAGTGGGTATGTAATTTTTAGACGCGAAAATCTGCATTCTTCCCTGCCTTGCAAAAGCCATGTCCGGCGGCGCAAGCTTTATCGAGACAACGCGGCATTCCTCCTCTATTGCGACAGCTGCCGCCGCCGAGATTACGGCGAGCAATTCGGCCCTTTCGTCCTTCAATTCGGGGAGCACCGACGCCACCGCCGCGGAAATCGCGAACGCATGATCCTCGGGGATATCAGATTTTTTAGGGGCGGCGGCCGGTTTTGCCGGAGCTGCTTTTCCCTTTTCTTTCATTGCAAAAAACATTCCGATGAATGAAGTCATAAACGACAAGAACATCAGAACGAACATCACAACCGCAAACCCTACCGCAGAAAACATAAACATCTGCTCGAGGTTCGGGTGTGCCGGTATCAATGTGGCGATTATTTGCATAAATTTTTCCTTTTTTTGCGGCCTTTATTGCCCCCGTGCTATGCGCCTCTGAAAAGCGCCTTGCGCAAAAGCTATTTTTTTTAGTCCCCCCGCCACGGCTTCGGCAACCGTAATTACGGAAGCCGGGTAGCGGACTTGGCCTTAATTTCGGGCTTATTAATAATCCTTACAGCGGAATGTTGCCGTGCTTCTTCGGCATGCGGGTCTGCCTCTTTCCGAGGGTCGCCCTGAGCGCATGCGCTATGACCCCGCGCGTTTCCGCAGGTTCAATAACGTCGGTTATCATGCCTTTTTCGGCCGCCTGGTAGGGGCTTTCAAACTTTTCGCTGTACTCGGCGCGAAGCTTTGCAGCGAGCTCCTGCGGATTTTCCGCCGTTTTAAGCTCTTTGCCGTAAAGTACGTTGACCGCGCCCTTTGCGCCCATAACGGCAATTTCCGCCGTCGGCCATGCGAAGACCATGTCGGCGCCCATATCGACGCAACACATGGCAAGATACGCGCCGCCGTATGCCTTGCGCATTATGAGAGTAATCTTCGGGACTGTCGCCGATGCGTATGCAAACAGCATCTTCGCGCCGTGGCGGATAATGCCGCCGCGCTCTTGGGCGAGACCCGGCATAAATCCGGGAACGTCCACGAGGTTCACAATCGGAACGTTAAATTCGTTGCAGGTGCGGATAAAGCGCGAAGCCTTGTCCGAGGCGTCGATGTCGAGGCAGCCGGCCTTGTAGGCGGGCTGGTTAGCAATTATGCCCGCCACTATTCCCTGGAATCTGGCAAAGCCGACTACTATATTGCGGGCGAAGGAGCCCTGTATTTCAAAAAATTCGCCGTTATCGACAATCCTGTTTATAACTTTATATACGTCGAGCGCTTCTTTTGAAGTTTCCGGAACGATATTGTTAAGCTCGGGATCGTAGGTCTTTTCGAGCGGAATGGAGTAGTCGTGCGGGGGTTCCTGCATATTATTTGAGGGCAGGTACGACAAGAGTTTTGTGGCGAGCTCAAGAGCATGGCGGTCGTCGTTGGCGACCAAGTGTATGTTGCCGGAAACAGTCGCGTGCGCGTCTGCGGTGGCAAACATTTCAAGCGCGGCTTCCTCGCCGGTGGCGGCCTTGATGACCTGTGGGCCGCAGATAAAGAGGTTGGAGTTTTTCTTGGTCATTATGATGAAGTCCATAAGAGCCGGGCTGTAAGCCGCGCCGCCCGCGCAGGGGCCTGCTATTATGGATATCTGCGGAACTACTCCGGAGAGGTTTACGTTCTGCCAGAATATTTTTCCGTATCCGGAAAGCGACTCAACGCCTTCCTGGATTCTCGCGCCGCCGGAGTCGTTGACGCCGATTACGGGCATTCCGTTTTCGCCGGCGAACTTCATAAGATCGCATATTTTCTTGGCGTGGTTGGAGCCCAAGGATCCGCCCGCGACAGTGAAGTCCTGGCTGAACGCCGCCACTTGCCTTCCGTTGACGGTGCCGATTCCGCATACTATGCCGTCGGTGGGCAGCACCTTCTTTTCCATGCCGAAGTTGTGGCAGTTGTGTTGAACGTGCATTCCGAACTCCATGAAAGACCCGGCGTCGAACAGGGCTTCAATTCTTTCGCGCGCTGTCATCAGACCTTTTGCGCGGCGGGCTTCGAGTTTCGCCTTTCCGCCGGCGTTGTACGCCTCTTCGCGGCGGCGGGCGAGTTCGTCCATCAATTTTTTTGCTATTGCCATTTTATAAGATACGGTTGCGATGAATGTTTAACGGTAAATTTTTAAGCCGCCATGCGGCCGGCCCTGCGGAAGTCCGCGGGGCGGCGCAAAGCGCGGCGGGGCTTATTTGCAGGAGCAATCGCCGTCCTGGCAAAATTCGGTCAGCACACCCTTGGTGAATTTGGGGTGCAGGAACGCTATTTTCTTTGCGTGCGCGCCAATCTTGGGTTCTTCATTGATGAGGCCTACGCCTGCCGCCTTCGCGTGGGCGAGGTCTGCGACTATATCGTCGGAGTTAAACGCCACATGGTGGACTCCGCCGTGGGGATTCTTTTCCAAGAATTTTGCAATCGGGCTGTCGGGAGAGGTGGGTTCAAGCAGCTCTATATGAACTCCGCCAACGGAGAAAAAAGCCGTCTTTACTTTTTGATCCGCAACTTCTTCGACTCCTTCGCATTTGAGACCGAGAGCGTTTTCGTAGTAGGGTACGGCGTCGTCAATTGATTTAACGGCTACACCGATGTGGTCTATTTTCTTTATCATAATAACAACCTTTTTTTAAAAAAATTGTGTTGATTACCGCACTGGGCGGAAATTTTGTCAATACTTTTATGGATTTATCGTCTCTCATTAGTTTCAGAGAGCCTCCCGGCATAAATAATTGCGCATTTTAAAGCCGCCATTTTTAATAAATTGCAAAAATTTTCTGCGCGAAGTACGGGAACGGCGAAAAAATTAATATTTTCTTGTAGCTTAGACTTTTGCAAAACCATACAGCGCGCCGAATTAAATCGGAAAAAGAAATATGCGTACATCTTTATGCAAATCTGGGCGGCAAATCTTAAAATTTTTGCGCTCTCGGCCAAAACGCCTACAAAGCAAAAAAAACGCGCCGGTCTCAATATCCCGCGCGTATTTTTACTAAAAAAATCCCGCACAGCCTATGCGCCCGCGACGAGCGCGATTGCCGCAAAAACCAGTACGGCGACCACCGCATTGCGCTTAAAATGCGGGTAGTGCGCCCTTATCGATTTGCGCAATATCCCTACAAATTCGACTTTTGAAAGCTCCTCTTTCCAAGCTCCCCCGCCCTTTGGGGGATTTTCGATGAATGAAAATTTTGCAAGCCCCAAAAAGACGACAAACAATACGGCATTTAAAATCATGGAGCCAAGTTTAAATGCTCCGGGAGCCCCCTCGACAAAAATCTCCCAAGCGTCAAGCGCAATAGAAAGCGGAAAAGCCAGCACGAGAGCCACTACCCAGATGCGAAAATACTGCAAGTTTTGCATTTGGGAATTTCTCGCAAATCTAAACACCATGTAAACCGCAAGCCATACCGCCGCCAGCCCAACGCACGATAGCGCCGCCGAGTTCAATAAAAACACAATCCCCTGCGCGACGCTCCTGAGCGCGTGCGCCGCAGCCGCGCCGCGGGATTCAAACACAAGCCCGGAACCGTACGCCATAACTCCTATTGCGCGCCATAAAATATGCCACGCTCCGAGAACGGCACCTCCTGAAATTCCGGCAAGCGCGCCGAGCGCGAGAGTCCGCCCAATTAGCGACTTCGGTATCGCGCATATATCCGCCAAGCCCTTTGGATAAAAAATCTTCACGCGCCAAACATTGCCATTACCAGATAAAAGGCAAGAGTATTTTATATAACAATGTCAAAATGCTTCAAATAAAAATAACTTGCGTGTATTGCAATTTGAGCATAAATTTATTAACATATTGCAAATTTTTAAACCGAAAATTAGAGGATTACATATGACAAGAAACGATTTCATAAAGACGGCGGCTCTCGCGGGAGCGGCGTCGCTGGCAATGCCTAAATTCTCATTTGGCGCGGCAAAAGGCTCCGACAAGATAAAAATCGCCATAGTCGGCTGCGGAGGGCGCGGAACGGGCGCTTTGCAAAATATGCTCGCCGCCGACAAAAACATAGAGATAATCGCCGCAGGCGATTTGTACTCCGAGAGGATAGAAGATTGCGGCAATAAAGTCCGCGCCTTTGCAAAACGCAGAGGCTTAAAGCCGGAAGACGTCTGGAAGGTAAGCGGAGAAACCTCCTTCTTAGGGCTCGATGCGATAGACAAGGTTCTGCAAACCCCCGCCGACGTAGTCGCGCTCGTAACTCCTCCGGTATTCCGCACGGGCCACATAGAAAAAGCACTTAAAGCCAACAAGCACGTCTTCGCCGAAAAACCGATATGCATCGACAGCGTCCAGCTCAGAAAAATATATAATGAGCTCATTCCCCTCGCCGACAAAAAGGGGCTGAACGTGCTGTGCGGCACACAAATGCGCTACCACACCGCAATAAAAGAGGCGATAGACCGCGTCCGCGACGGGCAGATAGGAGACATCACATCGGTAGTTTGCCTGCGGTATGAGCCCACATACCTCACAGGCTGGTACGAAGTTCCCTCGAACCTCGTGCCGGAAGACGTCAGATACCAGCTGTTGAGATGGCTTGCATTCACATGGACTTCGGGCGACCAGTTTGTCGAGCAATATATCCACAATCTCGACCTCGCGCTGTGGGCGGTTGACAAGCTGCCTGTGGAAGTCATAGGTTCGGGCGGAAGGCAGACGGATATCCCCTACCCGCAGCTTGGCGACAGGCAATCTAACACGCACGCTCATTTTGAATTCGGCAATGGCGTATCTTTGACGGCGGCATGCCGCCAGGAAAACGGCACTTCGCCGTACAGCCCGCTAAAAGTGTACGGGACAAAAGGCGTGCTCGACATGACCTTCGGGATTCAGACAATAACCGGCGAGAAGCCGTGGAAGTCTGAAATGCCGAAAAAGGACGCCCTCGTATGCGAACACGAAGCGCTTTTCGGCGCCATACGCTCAGGCAAGCACATCAATACGATGAAGACTTGCGCGGACTCGTGTTTTGTCGCGATAGCCGGGCGCGAAGCCGCCTACGCCGGCAAGAGAATTAAGACTGCATGGTTCAAGGAAAAATCCCAGCTGAGCCTGCTACCTGAAAACTTGTCGCTCGACGGCAAAAAGCCGATAGCGCCAATTCCAAACCCAACGCAATACAAGCTCGTATAGGTTTATAAAATAACGTTTCATAAAGCGGCGCAGAATTTCATTTCCGCGCCGTTTTTTATTTTCCGAACCGAATGCGGATTTGTTTACAACCTTCTATCACTTTCCACGTTATTGCGATTTATTGCGCGCCTTGTTATATTCTTTAACGACTTGTTCCATACCCTGTTTCACATTTATTTTTCGCTTTGTTTCACGTTTTTTATCTGTGCATTGTCTGGCTATACGGCTCTTTATTTGATGCCCTGTTCCGTACCTTGTTTAGCAATGCAGTTTTCTGCTTTGCGCATTGTTTAGCGTTTTATTATGCACTCTTTTTCGCGCCTTATTAAACTTAATACTTCACGTTTATTTTGCGTTCTTCTTCCCCGCCTTACTCCGCGCCTATTTTATTTACCGCCCGAGAAAATCGATTTAGAGTGGTAAAATATCGCCTGCCGCGCGCTTAAAAAAAATAAAAAGTTGGCAAATGATACTCCATATAAACCGGCACGATTACGGCGCGGAATAATCCGCTCCTGTGCGGTGAAAATCGAGAAATTCAATATACAATTAAGGTTAAATTAGTGTTGAAAAGGGAAAATTTTTAGACAAACTTTTTAGCATTATGACTTCCAGTGTACTTATAGATATTATAGTGTTTGCCGCTTTTATTATAGCGGTAGTTGCGCTCGGGCTTTATAAAAGCCGCGGCGAAAACGGCAGCGAGGGATACTTTCTCGCGGGCAGAGGGCTGACTTGGTGGCTGATAGGCATTTCGCTGATTGCCGCCAACATATCCACGGAGCAGTTCGTGGGAATGAGTGGCAGCGCCTCGGGGCTTTCCGGACTTGCGATTGCAAGCTACGAATGGATGGCCGCAATTACGCTCGTATTCGTCGCATTCCTATTCCTGCCAAAATTCTTGAAAAGTGGAATGTACACAGTTCCGCAATTCTTGGAATATCGTTTCGACGCCCTTTCGCGCTCGGTAATGTCGTTTATGATGGTGATTGTGCTGGTGCTCGTAAACATAACCGCAGTCATCTACTCAGGCGCGACAGTAGCCGACACAGTGTTCGGACACAGCGCAGACCTGCCGATTGACCTCGATATTTCAACCTGCTGCTGGGCGATAGGCATCATAGCTGCCGTCTATGTTTGCGCCGGCGGCTTGAAGGCTTGCGCTTGGGCCGACCTCCTTCAGGGAACCGCTTTGATTGTGGGCGGCGCCCTAATAGCATATTTCGCATTCAATGCTTTTGCGGCGACGCCCGTTGCCGAAATAACGACGACCGCGACAATATCGCCCGATACTCTCTCGTCGCTTTCCGACGCCGGAACGCTTGAAAAATTCTTCAAACTCAATACCGACAAGCTCACGATGTTCCTGCCAGCCGACCACCCGGAAGTTCCGTGGACGGCTCTCATAATTGGCTTGTGGATTCCCAATTTCTACTATTGGGGCTTCAACCAATATATCATTCAGAGAACCCTCGGCGCGTCGAGCCTCGCGGAAGGGCAAAAGGGCGTAATATTTGCGGCGAGCCTTAAACTGATAATTCCCTTTATAATTGTAATCCCGGGAATAATCGCCTTCAACCTTTTCGCGGCAGACCAGGCAAAGTCCGCAATGAACGACCAAAAAATTTTGGCAACAAACGCCGGCAACTACTCCATTGTGTACTTTGACATGATGGAGGCGCTCAAAAAGCCCGTCACCGCCAAGGACACAGTCAAGCAGTTTACCTACACGATACAAAAGTCGGAAGCGCCCGCGCAAGTTGCGGTTATCTCGGAAGAGGGCGCCAATAATCTGTATAAAGCCTACCAGAAGGCAAAGTCCGACGGTTCGCTCCAGAAAATCCGCTTTAAGTACGACAGCGGCTGGGCAAAAACCCACGGCGGCGCAAACGGTCCGAAAGCCCTTGTCGACTTCTGGAATCAAAAGCATTCAAAAACAAATTCCGGCGACGACGCCATCGTAAAGACGCTCTACGGATACAAGTACGACTCCGCCTTCGGGCTGTTAATAAGCAAAGTGCTTCCGGAGGGATTCGGGCTTAGGGGCTTTATATTCGCGTCTCTGCTGGGTGCTGTGGTAAGCTCGCTCGCGGCGATGCTCAATGCGGCCTCGACGATATTTACAATCGACATCTACAAAAAGTTCATAGTCCCCCACGCAAGCGACAAGCACCAAGTTTTGGTCGGCAGAATAGCGGTGCTCATATTCGCCGCAATCGGCTGCCTTGTGGCTCCCCTGCTTGCCAATCCCAATCTCGGCGGTGTATTCACATTCATACAGGAATTCCAAGGATACCTCTCGCCGGGTATTTTGGCGGTGTTCATTTTTGGGATGTTCTCCAAGAGGGCTCCACGCTTCTCCGGCGCGCTCGGTATACTGACAAGCCCGATAGTCTATGGCTTGCTGCAATGGCAATTTAACGACATTGCGTTCCTCAACAGAATGGCGATTACGTTCGCATGCTCGCTCGCGGTAATGGCGGTGCTCACGCTCGTAAAGCCGCTAAAGCAAGACATCGAAATGCCGGTCAACACTACAATGGACCTCACTTCGTCAACCGGAGCCAAAATTGGCGGCGCGGCGGTTCTCGTCATAAGCGCCCTTCTATACTTCATATTCTCCGGGCTTTGGTTCTAAAAAAAGCTTTTGGAGCGCTAGCGAAGGCTTAACTTCGTTTGGGCACATTCAGGGCGAAAATTAAGGGCGGCGAAAGCCGCCCTTTTTTTGCGCCAAGCCACTGTGGTGTTCCAGATTATACAATTACGCGGCAGATTAAATCTTCGTCGAATAATCTCTGGAAACCCGGAATATGATTTAACCTACTTGGTAGTAGCCACCGCCGTTGCGCGCATGGCGAAATCTTTTTTAAATTTCTTCCGACCGCTTTTTAAGGCGAGTATAGAGGCTTTTGAATTTCAGAATAAAAAAAGGAGCAAGATATATTGCAAAATCGAAAAAAAATGCCCGACATTCGGTTAATCAATGTACGGCGGCAAAAAACTCAGACAAAAGCGGCGTGAAGCGCGTATATATTTTAACGCCCAGCCGGCAGTTTGTGCAGAATATTTTGATATTAAAAAAATCGCCGAGATAAAAAAATATTTTTTATCGTCCATGCGCTTGAGAGGGAGTTGCCGAGCGAGAAATAAGTTTTCCCAAACACTCTTAACGGAGAGCGCAAAAAGGAAAATTTTAGCGCGGCAGATTTTTTACGCGGCAGATTTTAAACCGCGCCCAAAAATTAAAATAAAGCCAACGCGCAAGCACAGAATAGAGGCTATAAAAATACTACCATCTAAGCATTACCCCAATACTTCCGTTATTAAAAGCGTGCGCCGACCATGAAATTTTTTTCTCTGCGGCCTTGCAAAGAAAAGTCAGGAATTCGCACAAGGGCAATTCTGGAGTTTTTATATGCCTTACTTTTAACTTATAAGGCCACCAGTTTTTTTCGGTGTTATTTACAGATATATTCAAAGCTTCATATAAGACTATATTGAGCGATTTAGGCAGCAAAGACATTATTTCCGAAACAGTTTTTTCGGAGAGCTCCATTGCGGGCACTTTGACCTTCAGCATGGATTCTTTCGGTAGTATGATAATCCAACCGTCGCCGTCTATTTTGAAATCGTACTGGCTGTACTCTTTCGACAGCCTCCCTATCAATTCTTGCGCCGATATATTCTCGAAATTTATATTTCTTCTTTCTTCGCGCCAGCCAATTGCCGCGTCCTCGGATTTATAATTTTTTATTTCCGCTAAAAGAATGCGCTCCCTTTCGGAAAGATTCTTTTTTTTGGAGAGTTCCTCGCGCCTTTGGCGGACGGTAATTTTGTCGCACTCTTTTCGGCGGGCCTGTTCAAAGCAGACGCCCCGCGCATATATGCCTCTGAGCGCGTTTGCGACATCTTCCGCGCTCGCATCTTCGAGTTTGAGCGTCAGTTTTAAATCTGCGCGGATTTCTTTTATTTTTTCTAAAATTTCAGATATTTTTTCCACAGATTTAGCCCGCGCAATATCGCCCATAAACCTAACAACGCAACCGCGCGGAGGACTCCACGCGCCCGCGCACAAAAAGAAATCCCCGACCCTTACTCCGAACTCAAAGCAATCTCCGTCGAACCCTCTCCTTCCCACAATTTTTCGATTGAAAATTTCCTCTTTCAGCAAGTCCAGCAATTCTTCGGCGGTTTTTTGCGATACCGACGCTTCCGACGAGGTTCTTAGTTTTTTAGCCGCATAGTCAAAGTCTATGAATTTAATGAAATAGTTTTTTGAGCCCCTCGTGCATACCGCAACATAGCTTGGCGTACCCGGGGCTCCGACGTCGCCGAAATATCCCATACATTCGGAATCGTTTTTTAGGCGGTCTATGTCTTTGTGAGAGATGAAGGATTCGCAAAGGCAGTTGTGCTCGGGCAAGCCCGCAATTTGCCCCGGCAGGTTCACGCATGCGCAAAACAGCGCAGCGCACAAGATACGCCAAAGTTTCATGTTTTATTAAGTATATGAAACAAAAAAAAATACAACAAAATAACAAGAGTTATAAAAAGAAATGGCAAAAGCCGGATAAAAAAATACTAATCCCGCCGCCTAAAAAATTCTTCCGCCTTTTTGCAGTCAATAGCTATCTGGGCTTTTAAAGAGTCCAAATCCGGGAATTTTTTTTCGGCTCTTATGAATTTAAAAAATTCAACTTTAATCTTTGAGCGCGCGCCAAAATTAGGCGTATCAAAAAGGTGAACCTCTAAAATCGGCTTTGATGAATCCCCGACCGACGGGGCGAGCCCGTAGTTGGCAACGCCATTGTAAACTGCGCCTTTTCTTTCGAGCCGCACCGCATAAACGCCGTACGGCGGCTTGCATTGGGGCTCCCACGGCAAATTAAGTGTCGCAAAACCGAGCTTTCTGCCGAGGTGTCTTCCGCTTCTCACGATTCCCTCTGCGGCGTAGTTTTCGCCGGCAAGCCTCGCGTATTCGCCCATATCGCCCTTTGAAAGGCATTCTCTAAGGCGCGTGGAGCTTATGCGCTCTCCACCGCTCATCATGCCGTCAACAGCTTTGTATTTCCAGCCGCGGCAAGCGCAAATTTTTTCGAGAACCTCGGAATTGCCGGCTGCGTTTTTGCCAAACAAGAAATTGCTTCCCGTCACGATTCCGCGGAGATTTGGAAATTTTTCGGAAAGGTAGCCGGCAAATTCGTCCGGCGAGAGCGACGCAAATTTTTTGTCGAACTTTTTGAAAAAAACGGCGTCAACTTTCGCCTCGGTAAAGCGGGATGCCCTTAAATCGGAAGGGTATATTATTTCAACCGCCGAGCGCCCCATCGGGATTACGCGCGACGGATGCGGATCGAACGTCAATACACCCGCCTTCGCATTCTCGGATTTTGCCATGTTTAGCGCGCATTCCAAAACCCTGCGGTGCCCCTTGTGCAGACCGTCGAATATGCCGATAGCCAAGACGCACGGGGCGCCGTAGCTCTTCATTTCGTCTAATTGCAGCACTTCCGGCATTTTTAAAAGGCCAAACTCGGCACTGCGGAGCGGACGGGTATTAGTATTTTTTTTATGGTACTCGGGCTCATTTGCGAGAGTTCGTCGAGCGTCACAGCCTCAGCAACGTTAAACTTGTCGCTCGAAATTCTCCTCAGCGCAGTCATGCGCGCCCCGCAGCCGATGCGCTTGCCGAGATCGTGGCAGAGCGTGCGGACGTATGTTCCCTTCGTGCAGGAAAGAATAAACTTGGCTTTCGGATTTTCCCATGAAAGCAAGTCGAATTTTGACACGCGTATGAACCTCGGCTCCCTCGCCACTTCCTGGCCCTGCCGCGCGAGCTTATACAGCGGCACTCCCCCTACTTTCTTTGCGGAAAACATGGGGGGAGTCTGGTATTGGTCGCCCAAAAATTTTGCCATCTGCTCTTTTAGAGTTTCCGCTGTAAGCCCCGCCGGGACAGGCATTCTCGCAATTTCAGTTCCGTCGGCGTCGTGCGAATCGGTTTCTACCCCAAGCTCAAATTCGCCCTCGTAGGTCTTATCGAGGCTCATCAAATACTGCGACGCCTTTGTGGCCTTGCCGACAAGCAATATCAACAGCCCCGTCGCATTTGGGTCGAGCGTTCCCGCATGCCCTATCGAGCGCATTTTTAGGATTCGGCGCACTTTATCCACCACATCGTGCGAGGTGCAGCCCGCGTCTTTATCTATTAGAAGTATGCCTTCGTAATCTGGAAATTGCTGTTTTTGCATCTTTGTTAATCTCGGAAGTCTTTTTTTTTAACGGCGTACAAACGATGGATACAAACGCTATGATTTGATGGAGTCAAATTTTTGGAGATGTTTTTTTACAGTCGAAAGTATCTGTTCGTAGAAGTCTGCAATGGTTCTGCCCTCGGCCGTGAAACCTGCCGCGGCAAAGTGCCCGCCGCCGCCGAAGCTTTCGGCAATCTCGTTTACCCTCAAATCTGGCGTCTTGGCGCGCAGGCTTCCCTTTACGCCGTTGGGCATCTGCTCCAAAAGCAGTGCTATTTGCACGCCGTCTATCGAGCGGGCGTAATCGACAAGCCCGTCGCTGTCGGCCTTCTCGGAGCCGGTTTGCGCAAAAACTCCGTCCTCCAGAACCCCCACGCATATCCGCCCGTTTTCGTACAATTTTAGCGTGTCGAGAAATCTGCAAAGGAGCCTTAGCTTTCCGATTGTCTCCCTCTGGTAGAGCTCCATAGCCACCCGCGCAGAGTCCGCTCCGCTTTCAACGAGCCTCGCCGCTATTTCGAATGTGAGAGCGCGCGTCGATGAAGTCGTAAACTGCCGCGTATCCGTTGCAATCGACATATACAGGCGGTTCGCCGTATCCGGGGAAATCTTTATGCCTGCGTCGAAAGCCATGCCAGCGATAATTTCAGCCGTTGCGCTCGCCGAAGGGTCGATCGCATTTATTTTGGCAACAGTGTTGTTTGTCACATGGTGGTCGATGCACCCGAGGGGCGACGGGTACCTTTCGCGCAACTTTAAATTCGTGCGGGCGTAGTCGGCGCAATCGACTGTGACAATATCAAACGAAGGGTCGTCGAAGTCTTCGGCGCTTAAAAATTCCCGCCCGTAGGCAAAATTTTCGTACAGGCGCGGCAAGCCGTTTTGGTTTAGGCACACGGTTTTCTTTGCCCCCGCCGACGCCAATATGTCGGCAAGCGCAAATTGCGAGCCCACGCAGTCTCCGTCCGGGCGCATATGCCCGACAACCGCTATATTCCGCCCGCGGCAGGCCTCCAAAAGCTCGGAAAAATTTTTTTCTAAATGTGGGAAAAATTTTTTCATAAAAAACGTATGCGTATTTAAAATAAGCGCCCGCCTAAGAAAGCGAGTCGCTGGCATTGTGGTTGGCTTCCTCGGAATTTCGCGCCTCGTCGGCCTCAATCTCGTCCATAAGGGAAAGTATTTTCATTCCGCGCTCTATGGAAGGGTCGTATGCGAACTCCAATTCAGGCGTGTACTTTAAGACCACATTTTTGCCGAGCATTCTGCGCAATTCACCGCGTTTTGACATCAAAAATTTCGCCGCCTTCGCGGCGTCCTCCCTGCCTCCGAGAACCGAATAGTATATGCGCGCGCGCTTCAAGTCCGGCGATACGTCGGCTTCCGTTAGCGTTATTTTAACGGACTCCGAGCGCCATCTTTCATGGATTATGCGGCTGATTTCCCTCTTTACGAGTTCGCCCACCCTTATTTTGCGTTCACCCATTTTGCGATTTTATAAAGTTTTGATTCCAAACTTGAAATACCGCCGATGTATTACAATTCGGGGCGTATCTCGAGTATCTCGAAACATTCGATAATGTCGCCCGGCTCAAAATCAGTGAAGTTGTTGAGTGTAATACCGCATTCGTAGCCGGCGCGGACTTCCGTGACATCGTCTTTGAAACGCTTGATTTCCGATATTTTTCCCCTCGAGGAAATTTCCCTGCCCTTGCGGAATACCCGCGCAAACTTTCCGTTTTTGACGATTCCTTCCGTCACCATGCAGCCAGCGACTTTGCCGCCCTTTGATATGTTGAAGAGCTGGCGGACTTCGGCCGCGCCGAGTTTGTTTTCGCGCAATTCCGGGTCGAGGAGGTTTTTCATCGCCTCTTTTACGGTATTTATAAGCTCGTAAATAATGTTGTGCGAGACTATCTCAACGCCTTTATGTTTCGCAAGCCCCGCAACGCCGTTTTCCTGCTTGACGTTGAAGGCTACAATCGACGCCCCCGCCGTGGCGGCCAAGTCAACGTCGTTCTTGGTTATCTGGCCGACAGACTCGGCAATAACTTCGAGGCCTACCTTGTCGCTTTTGATATCTTTCAGGCAAGCTACGAGAGCCTCGACAGTTCCGGACACGTCGCTTTTTACAATGCACTTGTAAACTTTGTGGTCCTTGTTTTCGATTGCGGCCATCAGCTCCTCTATGCTTGCCGCGTGCGGCTCTGATTCCGCGGCGGCCTGCATTTTGCGGCTGCGAATTGCCTCTTCGGTGATGCGCTTTGCCTCTCTATCGTTGTCAACTTTTTCAAATGAATCGCCCGCTTCCGGCGCGCCTGTCCAGCCCATGACGAGCGCGGGCGTAGAAGGAGTTGCCTCTTTCATGCGTCCGCCTTTGTCGTCTATGAGAGCCCTTACCTTGCACCAGTGCTCTCCGCTTACGATTACATCGCCGGTTTTGAGAGTGCCCTGGCGGACTATCACAGTAGAGGTGGCGCCCCTGCCCTGCTCGAGCTGGCTTTCTATTATCACGCCCTCGACGGGCGCTTTCGGATTTGCCTTGAGCTCCATGATTTCAGCCTGCAATAGCACGAGCTCCAGAAGTTTGTCGATATTTTCGCCTTTTAGGGCTGAAATTGGCGTGCAAAGCACTTCGCCGCCCCAGTCTTCGGAGGTGATTCCGCGTTTTTGCATTTGCTGCTTTACGCGGTCGATATTCGCGCCCTTGGCGTCCATTTTATTTATGGCAACCACTATCGGAACGCCGGCTTTTTGGGCGAAACTGAGCGCCTCGTCCGTCTGGGGCATAAAGCCGTCGTCTGCGGCGACTACGAGAATCGCGATGTCGGTGACATTCGCGCCCCTCTCCCTCATCTTTGAGAACGCCGCGTGGCCGGGAGTATCGAGGAAAGTTATCTTCTTGCCGTTGCAAGTGACTTGGTATGCGGCCGTATGCTGTGTGATGCCGCCTGCCTCGCCCGCGACGACATTGGTGTTGCGGATAGTGTCCAGAAGCGTGGTCTTTCCGTGGTCGACGTGCCCGAGTATGCAGACAATCGGCGGGCGCGGAACGTAATTTTTAATGTCGTCCTCAGGCCTTTTTACGGCCTCTTTTTTCTTGGGCTGCTGCTGTTCGCCCCTATGCCTTATATCGAGATTAAATCCGTGCTTTTTTGCTATTACAATTGCGGTTGGATCTTCTATCGACTGGTTCATCGAAGCGAAAATCCCCATATCCATCAACTCGGATATGAGCCTAAACGGCTTCAAATCCATAGCCTTTGCAAAGTCGCGGACAATGATTGGGGCTTTTAGCTGAATAGTTTTAAATTCCTTCTTTTCCTGAGCCGCATGAGGCTGCATATGCGAATTCTGCGGCGGGACAAGCGGCGCGGGCGCCCTTCCAGGCATCGGCGGAACGACAGGAGCCGCCTTCGATACCGGGGGAACGAGCGGCGCGGGCGCTTTGCCCATGGTCGGCGGCACCGCGGGTGCAGGCGATTTCGACATTGTTGGAGGCACGAGCGGCGCGGGCTTGCGCGCGGGCTCTTTCGGGGCTTCCGGCTTTTGATTAAATTTTATGACAACCTCTGGTTGGACATCGCGCTTTTGCGGCTGCGACGGTTTTATCTCCGGCATTGAAATTTTTGGTCTTGACGGAGGAACAACGGGCGCAGGCGCCTTTGAAATCCTCGGCGGCACCGCGGGAGCAGGCGACTTTGAAACGCTCGGCGGAACTGCCGGAGTCGGCGCCTTTGAAACGCTCGGCGGAACTGCCGGCGCGGGTTTTGCCGCCGTAGGCGGAACGGCCGCAGGCGCCTTATTGGCTGCCGGGGGCACGATAGGCGCAGGTCGCTTTGCAACCGGAGGCGGAGAGAGCGGTTCAGGCTTCTTCTCTGCTGAGATTGGCTTTTGCCCCGCGGGCTGTTCCGCCGCGGGTTCTGCTTTGGCGCTTTCTGCTTTGTCTTCAGCCTTTTTTGCTTCCTCCGCGGAGCCTTGAGCCTTTTGATCCGCAGGTTCTTTTGCCGAGGGTTCGGCCGCATTTGCGCTTTCCGAGGGCTGCTCCGCTTTCGACGCGGCATATTCGGCAAAATCCTTACCTATCGCCTCCGCCGTAAACGGATCGATGGCGTTGGAGGGTGTTTTTATCTCCAAGTGGTATATATCCTGACGCCGATTTATGAAATCTATCAGTTCCTTGTTCGGGACATTCAGTTCTTTTGCCAATGCGTGAATTCTAATGCTCATGAAAACGCAATTTCCTTTTTTTAAATTAAGCGTCCGCGCCGTATTGCGCGGCTATTACTGTCTGTATTCCCCGATCTGCGCGAGAATCGAGGCGGCCTCGTCTTCCGAGAATCCCATTCCGACGAGGTCCGAAAGCTCCACTCCCTCGAAGGCGTCGGAGCTGTTGATGCCGTTGTTGGCGAGTATCGCAGCCTGCTGCTCTGTGAGGTTTGGCAATATCTGCCCGAGGCTTCCCGCGGCCTGCGCGACCTTTTCGCGGATGCCCACTTCCCCCGATTCCTCCTTGGCAATTTCGAGCTTCCAGCCCAAGAGCCTTGAAGTGAGCTTTGCGTTGGAACCGCGCTTGCCTATGACAATCGAGAGGTCCGGCTCGGATACTTCAAACGATATTTTTCTTTCGCGGGCGTCAACTTTTACGTTTTTAGCAACTGCGGGCTTAATGCATTCTTCAAGCAAAGTCTGCGGATTTGGCGAGAATTTTATGACGTCGATTTTTTCGCCGCCCAATTCGCGCACAATGCTCTTAACGCGGGAGCCCCCCGCGCCGACGCACGCGCCCACAGGGTCGATTCTGCTGTCGGAGCTGGATACCGCAATTTTTGTGCGGTAGCCGGGTTCGCGCGCCATAGCTTCAATTTTTACGGAGCCGTCTGCGATTTCCGAAACTTCGAGCTCAAATAATTTTTTTACGAACTTATAGCTTGCGCGGCTTAGAATTATCTCGGGCCCGCGCGGAGTCGTCTCTATTTCGAGCAAGAGGCACCTGATGCGCTCGCCCTGGGCGTAATCCTCGCCGGGGACGGACTCGCGGCGCGGCAATAGAGCCTCGGCCTTGCCCAAGTCGACTATGGTTGTGCCTTTCTCGCGGCGGCGGACGACACCTGTGACGATATTGCCAACGTCGCCTTTATATTCGTCAAAAATTCTGTCCTTCTCGAACTGGCGCACTTTTTGGATTATGCTCTGATAGACGTTCTTCGCGGCGATTCTGCCGAGGTTGGAGAGGTCGATTTCGCGCTCGACGACATCGCCGATATGGGGATTGTCGAGATAGAGTTTAGCCTTGTCGATATGTATTTCTGTGGCGGGGTCTGCGACGCTGTCAGTCACGGTCAGCAAAGCCCAAGATTTTAACGCGCCCGTTTTTGGGTTTATTTCTATTTTCAGATTATAACCCGCCTGCGCGCCCTTTGAGGCCGCATTGCGAATCGCCGATGATATTGATTCTATCATGTCGGCGCGGCTTATCTGCTTCTCTTTTTCCATGTATTCGAGAATTGCCAATATTTCGCTGCTGTTGCTCATAATTTTTCCTTTAAATTGCTGATGGGAAATGCGGCTCCCCGTTTTTGCGTACGGACAAAAAAAGCGGGCAAAAAGCCCACCTATGCGGAGAGTCCTATTTTCTTGTCTTTAAATATTGTGCAGTAGCCGAGTGCTGTCAACTATTTTTATCGCAGTATATGGGCGTTAAATATGCGCTTTGGGAGGGGTAAAATTTTTTATTTGCGCAAAAAAGTCCGCGGCCGATAAAAATTATTGTGGAATACGCAAAAAACGGGATAATGCGCAATATGAAAGAATTAATTTCGATAGTTGCGCTTTTTGTATTTTTTGTCATCGAGGCGGTTGCGGCCGATACCCCTGCGCTCGGGCAGACGGCGGGAGCGCCCGGCGCCCCGATGCGCATAGACGCCTCCGACCCGAAGAAATTGCAGGACAGTTTTATGAAAATGCTCTCCTCCCTCGACGGGAACACCCAGCAAAAATTTGCGGCGGCGATGGCGACAATAGGTGTTTATTATATGCAGGATGCCCGCAACAGCAAGGAGGGCATGAAGGAAGCCATAGACGGCAAAACCGCTGAGGAAATAATAGCAATCTCCCGCAAGCTCTTTCCGGGGATAAAGCAGAATACGAGAATAATAGACGGCTCGAGCCGCGAGGCGTTTGGAAGGAGCGTTGCGGAATTGTTGATAACCCTGCCGGAAGACAAGCAGACCGCCTTTTCCGAAGCTGTCGCAAAAATAATGTACGACAACAAGAAAGCCGGAAAGAACGAAGACGAGATAATGAAGAGGCTTGACGGGAAGACTGCGGAAGAAGTTGTCGAGTTAGCCACGGGCATATCCACCCCCTTCGACAATCCCGCGATACAAACGCCCAAGGACTACACTCTGCGCAAGATGACGGAAGAGGAAGTCAAGAGGATTAGAAGGACAAAGACCCCCGGCAACGAGCAGCCCGACTACGAATCAAACCTTTCGCCTTCGTCGATAATAAAGGGCAAGTAAATCCAGAATAGTAGGCAAGTGAAAATATAAAGAAATTTGGGGCGAAGCGCACGGGTAAATTTATTTTTTTGGCATTATCAGCTCGATGAAAAATTCAAAAAAATATAAACAGCCTTAAATGATTGCCCTTGAGAATTACATTAATACAAGAATATGATACGTGTCAGCGCATGCAAAGCAGCGCCTCCCTGCCGGACATTCCAATCCTGACGCCGAGGGCCTGCGCCGCAATGCTCGCCGCAACCACCGGCTTTTCAAGCATCTGCTCGTAGTTGTTTACGCCGGTGACTATCGCAAGAGCGTCGCCAAGCTTGTCGGCGGTCTCCACTTTTATATAGCCGCACGCAAGCATTCCGCATTTTGAATTTATCATAAGCATCGACGCGTTAGTCGTCGGAATTGTGTATGCGGTGCATATTTCCCCGTCCACAGTTATTTTTTCCATATATTTTTTCCTTTTATTGTCGATTTTATAAGAGTCTTGAAATATTTTGAAAGAACTTTCTAAAAAAAGTGTATTATGAAAATATTAAATATAAGCATAGCATTTATGATACTCGCATGCGCGGGGTGCTCATCCTGCAAAACGGAATGTCCCGGCACTTGCGCAAAAGCTCCCCAATCCGCACAGGCTTCCGCCGCAAAATCTTCGGAAGTTAACATAAAGGGAACTTCGTGGACCCCCGTTTTCCTGAAAGGCCAAGGCGACGCGAAATGCCCAGACGCCTCCGACAACGACTGGGGAACCGTATTCATCAGCTTTAACCCGGACGGCAGGGTAAACGGCATGTCCGGCGCAAACCTCTTTGGCGGAACGTATGAGATAGGCAAAGACGGATCCATAAAATTCTCGCAAATGCTTTCAACGCGCAGAATGGGCAAATTTGCCGCCTACGAAACTAAATTCTTAACCGCGCTCTCACAGGTTGATAAAGTTTCCGTATCCGGCGGGGAACTAATCCTCTCCAAAGGCGGCGAAGCGTTAATCAAGTTTAAACAAATTGAAAATCCGAAAAAATAAATGACATCAAAACCTATAATTGTGCTCGCCGGGCTCAGAGTTAAAGACGGCTCGGCCGACGATTTCATAAAGCTTGCAACTCCGATAGTAACCGCAACGCGCAAAGAGCCAGGGTGTGTAAAATACGAATTTTTGCAAGATGTGTTGGACAAGCAGATATTCTACTTTTACGAAGAATACGCCGACGAAAACGCGTATCAAACCCACAGGACTATGCCGTACATGACGGAGTTCCGCCCGAAGCGCGAGCAGTTGCTCGACAGATATTTGGGCGTAAGGGTGCTATCTGAACGCTTTATATCTTAGCTTTCATTGCGTGCAAATAGAGGCCGCATTTGCCCGGGGCACGACGAATTTCAGAGGTTGCCGAAAGCGGGAGAACAGTTAGACTTATAAAGCAGAGGCTAAATAATAGGCGAAAAAAATCCCCAAAGTTTGGGGATTTTTATTTTAGTTTTCGGGCAAGCCAATACACGAACCAAACCGGAATGGAAGCAATCCACAAATAAAGCCAGCCAAAGAATAACGCGAAAGCAATTTCCGGCCCGCGGAATGCATATTTGCCAAGCCAATATGGAATGCATAGCGCGAATAATAAGGTGATGTAAGAGATGCACGAATATATTGCAGCAAATATTATTTTCCGCCAAAGTCCCTTGAAGAGCAAGGGTTTCTTGTAATGGAGAACACAAACGCAGGCTGGTATTACAAGCATGTAGATAACCCGTACGCACAGAATGTAAATCTCACCAAGTTCCATATATTTTAAATTTTATTTTGCGCGCAATATTTATACAATAACCAAATTATGTGTATAGATATAACCTGGACCATAGATTGCAAATTTACCATGTGCGGACTTTTTAGGCAAAGCGCAGTCTAGGAAATCCGTATGCAGAACGCAATTTATGAGAATATTTCTTCGGATTTCCTACCTGCCAAAGCGTTGGGGTATTCGGTAAAAATTTAATGTTTTTCCAAGCCCAAGATTATCGTGCCGCGCGCGCATTGCTAAAAAAAGCAAAGCGCGCGGCGGCATTAGTCAAAGTCTGCTAAAACCAGACTGTAAACGGCGATTCCGCGCTCCACGTAGTGCCCGCAGAGGGGTAATCGACAAGGGTGTGCTCCGTTCCGTCGGAAGATTTTATTTTTAGAGCCGCGTCAGCACCGTCTATTTTTACGGGAACGGCATTTTTTATGTATTTGCCGTCCAATTCGGGAGTAAGCGGTTTCCCAAAAGCCTTGTCAAAGCGCTTGTCTGAAGCGTAAACGAAAGGCCCGCGGCGCACCGCAAAGCGCTTTTGGTCGGAGGGATCCCTCACAATAAACGCGCGGGAGTCAAATTCGACCTCCACTTCGTCACCGTTTTTCCAGTCGCGCTTCAAAACCGCATATACTCCGGAGTCGGGATATGCGGCAACCTGGCCGTTTGCAAATATTTTAGTTTTTTCGCTCCAAGACGGTATGCGAAGGCACAGATTGAATCCGTAAAGCCCCTTTGGCATTTCAAGCTTGATTTTTGCCCTCAAATTTTCCGCGCCGTAATCAACATCGGAAACTTTTAGAACGACATCGCCCTTTACCGCAGGAACGTATACTTTTCCCGAGCCGTTTTCATAGAGGTTTACATACAAGCCCATCTCGCCGCCTGTCATGTACGCAATTTTTGGAAGTAAAAATAGTGCGCGCGGGCCGCTTGCAACACAGCAATTCATGTGCATTCCCGACTGCTCCGGCGCAGGCTTGCGGGTGCCTTTCATCGTGCTGTAATGCGCCCACCACTTGCCGTCGGCGCGTTGGGCCGCTATCAGGGCATTATATGCGCAAAGCTCTATGCTGTCGGCGTAGGAGGGGTCGGCAGTCAGGCGCAATAGCTGCGCGCAGAACTTAATCCAAGTGGCGCTAACGCAAGTTTCCATCCAATGCTCGGAATCCCTCTGCTGGCAAAATTTGCCGTCAACCCATCTTTCCCATATTGAGCCCGAACCGAGAACGGTTATCTCTCGGTCGAGTATGGCCTTTGCGGCGTTCATTGCGGCTTGTTTATACTTTTCATTCTTTGTGATTCTGTAAAGTTCGACCAGCCCTTCGTAGCAAGACATCATCTCGTAAGACTTTGAAAGCCCTCCGTCCATATAGTCCTTCGCGCCCTTTTTAGGCTTCGGGAGCATATCGACTACACTTTTACCTTCGAGAGCCTGCGCGAGAATGTCGGGTTTTGGGCCGCCTTCCTTGCCCCAGCAGGATACTATCCATTCGGCGTATTCGAGGTATTTTTTCTCGCCGCTATATTTGTAAAGAAGCACCATTGGTTCGAGAAGGCTCGAAGACGCAAGACCTTTCCACATTCCGATTTTGCAGATATTGTCGATTTTTTTGCCTTCGCCGACAGACGCCATAATGCTGTCTGCATGCTTTTCGGCGGCATTTAGTATTTTTGAATCGCCCGTTCTTACGTATTCGGCAAGCAGCCCGAGCAACACGTATTTCCGCCCCCACATATCCCAGCCTGCGAATTCGGAGTCTTTCTTATAGGTTGTAATCGAGCCGTCAGCCCCCTGCGTTTTCAAGAGTTCGGAAGCCGCGTATTTGAGGATTTTATCGAGCTGCGCGGACGGTTCGTAGTCGTATGCGAGAGCCGCAGAAGTAAACCATTTCCCCCAGAATTCAATCTGCCACATTTTGTTTTCCGGGCGCGTCTTAAAGGGTCTTACGAGGTCGTTGACGTCCCACGAGAGCATATCGCCCTTCATTGACGCGTCCAGAGATTTTCCGAGCACTCCCGAAAGCTTTACAGAGCCTTTTGCCGGATACGACAGCGAGTCGGGCGTTGCTGCCGCGCTTTGCGAAGTTTTTGGAGCGTCCGCATTTTCCGCATTGTCGGAAACACAAGCTCCATTGAAGGCGCAAACAGACGCTGCCGCAAAGAAAACAAATAAGTTACGGGAAAGTCGAATTCTTTTCATATCCAAAATTTAATCTTACGATTCCTAAAACTTCAATAAAATAATCTCAATTAGTATTAAACCAATTCAAACAAATGTTTGCAACCGCGCCTCAAAAAAATCCGCCGCGTATAAGGTAATGCAATGTTAAGAAAAGGATTTGATTTCTTTCCTTGTATAAAAAATTTGCCGCCAAAAACACGAAAACTATCAATCCCGCAAAAAGCCTTCTGCCGCCGCTTTCCTCAAAGCAACATCTGTATTATCAAAAGAAAATACCCGCTTGCCATACGCCTGCATTAGAATTTAAAAAGTTGCAGGCTAATCTGGATTCAAAAAGAAAATTTTTGATAAGAGCCTTAACCCCGCAAATACAAGAATTCGCACGGAAACCTGGCTTAAAAAAAACACGCAAGGTCAGAGACCCGCAACGTCTCAGACATTATACAACGTTAAGAAAAGAATTGGGCCCTTCCCTGCATAAAAATTTTTCAGCCTAAAAAATGCAAAAAATCTTAAATACCACAAGAAGCCGCCCGTACCCGATGGGAACCACCTAATGTAAACAAGCCAGTAAAAAAAGATTTTACGCGCCTACGCCAAGCCGCGCTCCGACGACCCGTTGGCAAATTCTATAATCGCCTTTATTACGCGGTTTGAAGAACTGTCGCGCATAGAAAGCTCCTCAATGGCATGCGGCCGCGTGAGCCTGCGCCGATATATGAGTTTAAATGCGCTATACACAAGCTCTATCTCTTCGGGCGAGAATCCGTTGCGCTGCATATTTATTTTATTTATCGCACAGACTTCGGCAGGAGATCCGTCCGCCATAAAAAACGGCGGCAAATCCTTTACGAGCTTCGAGCTTGCGCTAAGCATTGCGTACGCGCCTATGCGGCAGAACTGGTGCGCGCCGCTTCCCCAGCCGATTACTGCATGGTCCTCAACTATCACATGCCCGCCGAGAGCCGAATGGGAACTCATCACTATATAGTCGCCGACAATGCAGTCGTGCGCAATATGGCTATATGCGAGAATATTGTTATTGTTTCCTATTATCGTAAAATTCTTATCCGCCGTGGAGCAGTGCGCCGTCGTATATTCGCGGAAAACATTGTTGTCCCCGATTCTCAAGCCCGGATTCCCTCCCTTATATTTAAGGTCGTGCGTCTTGCCTCCGATGAACGCGTAAGGGAAAATCTGGTTGCACTTTCCCAAAACGGTGTTGCCATCGACAGTCGCATGGTGGGCTACAACAGTTCCGGACCCTATCTTTGCGGAGCCTCCTATGTAGGCGTAAGCGCCAACTTCGACGTCGGAATCGAGCTCCGCGCCTTTTTCTACAATAGCACTGGGGTGAATTTTCGTCATTTTGTATGGATAGATTACGGCGCTTCGCTCGCGTCTATTATTGCGAACATAAGTTCCGCCGAAGACGCCACTTTGCCGTCAACCTTGCAGGTTCCCTCGGCGCAAACAAATTTCTGCCCGCGCGATTTTGTGATTTTAACGTCGATTTGCACTTGGTCTCCGGGCTTGATAGCTTTGCGGAATTTAACCTTGTCGGCGCTCATAAAGTAGGCGAGCTTGTCCTCGCTGCTGACATGCCTCAGCATCATTATTCCGGCGGCCTGCGCCATAGCTTCAAGCTGCAATACACCCGGCATAACCGGATTTCCCGGGAAGTGCCCCATAAAGAAAGGCTCGTTTATCGTCACATTCTTTATCGCTGTCAACTCGGCGTCTCCGCGCGTTTCAACAACGCGGTCTATTAGCACGAACGGATAGCGGTGCGGCAGGAGTTCAAGTATCCTGCGCGTGTCGAGAGTCGTCTCCGTAAAGAGCTTCACGTTTTGCTTCGCGGGAGAGGCTGCTTTTTTGGGAGAATTTTTGGCAGCCTCGAACTGCTTGTAAATTTTGTCGGTCAGCTTTGCGTTGAGCGCGTGCCCCGGCCTTACGGCGACTATATGCGCGTTCAGCTTTACGCCCAGTAGCGCAATATCGCCTATGATGTCGAGAATCTTGTGGCGCACGAATTCGTCGTGGTAGCGCAAGGGCTCTTTCGATATTATCTTGTCGCCCTTTATGACAATCGCCGAATCGAGGCTTCCGCCCTGGATTTTCCCCATTTTAAGGAGTTCCTCTATGTCCTCGTAAACGGTAAAGGTTCTTGCGGGGGCGATTGCTGCCTGGTATGTTTCGGGGTCGATTTCTATCGAAAGGTGCTGTGTGTGTATGCCGCGGTCGTCGGCGGATGTGCATGTTATTTTAAGTCCGTCGTATGGGAGCGCAATCAGCGAGCGGTTGCCCTCGGAGACCGAGACCGGCTCGCGAAGGCTGAAAACTTGGCGCTCTGCGTCCTGCTCGACCGGTTCCGCCTGCTGGATTAGGTTTACAAAGAACTTGGCAGATCCGTCGAGAATAGGCGGTTCAGCAGCGTCCATTTCGACTATGCAGTTGTCGATATCCATTCCGTTTAGGGCGCTTAAAACGTGCTCTATGGTATGCAGTTTTGTGTGCCCCGACGTCACCCCGGTGTTGCGGACAAGGTCCGACGATATTTGTGTAATATGCGGCTTTATTTCGGGCTTGCCGAAAATATCCTTGCGCTTAAAGACTATTCCCGTGTTTACGGGAGCGGGTTTGAGCGTCAGCGTGACGGACGCAGCCGAATGCAACGCCGTACCGTTGATTGACACCTCGCGTAATATTGTGCGCTGTTTCATCTAAACGTCTCTGATTTCTTTGCTCTTGGCTCTATTTAAATTTTAAAAAAGGAGGATTGTTACATCATATAATTAGAAGTCAAGCGGAAAGGCGCAAGACAATTCTCACATAAATGTCGCAAAATTCTTTTCTGCCCCGGATATTACGCTCTAGATTGGCCATATATCCTCGAGCTTTTATAGAAGGCGAGGCTATTTTATATTTAAGCATACTGTATGATGAAAGCCCGCTTTCCATTTTCCAACGGATTTTTTAAGTAAACCGCAACTGTGGCAATAAACATTTAATAAGTTTGGCAATAAATGTTTAATAAAATAAAAAAGGCGGATGTAAAATCCGCCTTTTTCCGTGGCCTTACACGGCGGTTCAAAATATCCCGCGCAAATTTCGCCGCGCTAAAAAACGCCCGAAACCATGCGCCGAAAAAACCGCCTCGGATTAGCCGATTACTTGGAGACTTTAAAGTCGGCTCCGGGCTTAAACTTAACAACCTTCGAAGCCTTAATCTTTATCTTGGCCTTCGTGCGGGGATTGATGCCCATGCGAGCCTTGCGTTCAGCAACAGAGAATGTGCCGAATCCGATAAGCTGAAGCTTCTTGTTCTTCTTAACGCCAGCCTTTATCGCGGCGAGAACAACATTGAGAGCTTTTTCGGCGCAAGCCTTCGTGGCGTCCTTGCCGAGAAGTTTCTGGATTTCAAGAATGAGTTCTGCTTTATTCATATTTGTTATTTTATTGGTTGTTAGAGTAAAATCTACACCGGAGTATTCTGGAAGTAGAAAACTAAGGTGCGATACAACTTATCATATTTTTGTTAGGGAAATACCCTATTTCAAATGAACCGTTACCTCGCCCCCATATTTCAAAGACCAAGTTAGAATTTTTTACGGCACAGTCAACAAAAATATAAAAATATTTTTTGCCCCGAAAACGCCTGAACGCTTTTAAGAAAAGGGACAGATTGATTTTTACGAAAAAATTCCCATGCAACTTACGAAAAATTTTTCCATAAAAAACGCCTTAAAATTCCGTCACCAAATGAAATTTGCCCCGCTTTTTTCTACAAGTTCCATTCCCGCGCCTGACGTTGCCTCGTCGGCGGCTTTAACAGCCAATGCAAGCGCCCAAAATCTGTCGGCATGCCCGTCGACAGTCCTCTCGGCGCAAAACCTAAGCGTTCCGCCCGCGCCAACTTCTTTTCTGACACTGCGTATATCGGCAATAATTTCTATATCGTCGGGTATTCTTATCTTGGCGTCTTCAAATCTCGCCCTTAACGGATATGCAAGCGCCTCTTTAACGCCTGCCGTAAACGTCACCCCGCCCACCCGCGCGCTTCCATACCGCTCGACAGCCCGCTCGGCAAACTGGCGTCCCAGTCCGCTTTGGTCTATTCGCACGCACCTGAGGTTCGGAAGGCGCAAAAATCTGTGCAATTCGGCCTCCTGCTGCGAAAACGGAACGTCCGACATTACGGACACCTCCCGCGTATATAAAATATCGCCCACGCTCTCCAACAGCCAAAACACGGACAAGTCGCGGCTTCGCCCCACATCGACCCCCAAAAACAAAGGGTTCATCTTTCCCGCAGGGCGCCTCCAATCCCCGTCTTCCGGCTTATAGCAACAGCGCGATATGCAGTCGTACCCCACAAAACCGGCGGAGTCGTCAGCCGGAGTGCACATGTATTCCTGCAAAAAACTCTCCGTGTCGGCGCAGGAATTTTTCACATAATCAAAATACGCGCCTTCGTCCATATCCCTGACTTCATGGCCCTCAGGGAGCGCCGATTTAAGTTTTTTTAAAAAACCCTGGTCGAGCGCGTCCTGAAGCGTCACCCTGTGCAGCGAAGCCTTCTTGGGATTTCCGCCGTACCGCGCCTCGTCAACAAGCTTTTTAAAAAAATTGCCCGAGCCCCTGTGGGTCGAGATTATCTCCATCCTTCCGCCCCAAGTTATCCCCGGATACGCTATCGAGTACAGCCGCTCGGGCTCGGGGTGGAGAGCAAATTCGTCGAGAACCCTCGTGCCCCTCTTTCCCGCCTGTGCGTCCGCGTTTGAGGAGAGCGACCATATCCGCGTTCCGTTGAAAAAACCGATGTAATTTGCGGCGCTTTCGCCGACTACTTCGACTGCGCTGCAATCGGCTATGGCAGCTCCTATTATATCGGCGAATTTTGAGCAGTCGGAAAGAAATAGTCGCGCCTGCATTTCGTCGCGAGAGCACACCCAGGAGTCGAGCCGCTTTCCCGAAATTGAATGTTCCCTCACAAGCGAATAGGCGGCGGTCCAGCTCATTCCTATTTGCCGGGACTTCTCCATTATTTTTATGCGGGATTTGTCTTCTATCCAAGCCCGCTGGTAGGGAAGAAAAAATGAGTCGGCCTTCATCTACAACAGCTTTAATTTTTCCTCTATTTTGCGCATAGTTTCTTCGCTTACAACGCCGTCCCCGGGGGATTTCGCCTTATCGGGTCTGCGTTTTGAATCGGCAGAAAACAGCTTTTGAAGTATGCCTGCAAGCGTCCCGACTTCCGATATGCCGGCGCTTTCGGCTTTGCAAAGGCGGTCGAACACAATTTCCCACATGAGCGCGACAGACGCCTCCGACGCGTCGAGGCACATGCCATCTTCCGCGATTTCGTCCGCCCGCGCTTTTGCGGCTTTAATGCGCGCTATATGCCTTTTAAAGCCGTCCGAAGGGAAAAACTCCGTATCCTTGTAGAGCGGATTTTTTGCGGCACCTTCATTCTCGCCTGACGCATTAGCTCCGTCATTGCCGCAAATTTTTTCGCTTTTTACATTCGCGGATTCTTCGCCAAAAAATTTTTCTGTTTTGCCGGCGTAAGGCGCCGCCTCGCTTTCATAATCTTCAGTTTCTGGCGCGGCGTTTTTTTTCAGACTTTTTTTGGAGGCGGAAGCAAGCTTTGCCTCTTTCGTGGCGGCGCGCGGTTTTCTTTTTTTCGCAGGCTGCTTTGCGGAATCGTCGGATTCTTCTAAAGAATTATTTTTCCTTGCAGCACACATTTAAAATTCCCCCGACTCCAAATATTCTTCACCCTCCGAAGTGAGGCTTGCCCTCACGCTCGACGCGCTTATGCGCGACGGCCGTATTTCCACGAGCCCCTTTTGCCTAAGGTACTCCAAGTTCCGCTGCACGTCGTTCAATCCGCAATCGAATCCAGCAAGGCGCAGTCCTTCGAGAATTGTCGCCGGAGGAAGGCCTGCGGGAAATACGGCGTCGAGCTGTAATAAAACGGTGCGCCTGAGCATTAAAAATTCGTCGGACATTTTATTCGTCCCCCCTAACCTTCATGAAGAGCCTGTCCGTCTTGACGCTCAATTCCGCTATGCGCTGGTTGGCAATCTGGGCTTGGGCGACGAGAGAGCTTATGTTTTGGGAATTGCGGCTGATTAGCTCGCGGGCTTCGTCGAGGCTGCGCGAGTATTGTTTTTGCATGGAGCGCGTTTCCTCGCGAATCTCCGAGCGGAGGCTGCGCAAATCTTGCACGGCGTCGGATATGCAGTGCATTATTTCGGCGCGGACTTTTTCCATGTGCGAATATGTGACATACGTCAGTTTGGGATCAGGTTTTTCCGAGTGCAATTCGCGTATTTTCAATACGAGATAATACGCTCCAAGAAGCGAAGTTAAAACCATGAGTCCCGCACCGATGAATCGGGCGTTTTCAATTTCCATAATGCCCGATTCTATTCAATATCCCGAAAAAACGCAAAAATACTTTTGAAGTTTTTGATATTTCACAGGCGATGATTGTCAGAGTTAAAAAAATTTTGCGTATTTTTTTGCGCTTTTTAGGCAGACCTTTGATTTATCTAATTGGCAAAAAATACCTTTCCTGCGCGTTTATTTTAGCATAAAAAATATGCGCGTTGCGCGGGTGGATGAAAAAAAATAGAAAACGACATTCGGCCAGCGCGCGGCAAGTGCGCCATTTGCGCGGGTGGAAATCGCATATTGGATATAAAAAGCCCTGTGTTGCGATATGGGAAAATCTCAAAAAAATTTTACCGTTTGCCGTGCGATTGAAGTTTTTTTATGATTTTTTATTCCATTCAAATATGCTTTGTTTGAGGTATCAAAAAGTGCCTCCCAAAAAGTAATACTCATGCCATCCGACGGAAGTAAATAGACAAAAAAAACCGCCAAGAGATTCTTGGCGGTTTTTAGATTTAAAATTCGTATTAGCGGAGGAAGCCGATCTTGAACTTGGCGCCGATTATGTCGCCATGTTTGAGTTCAATATCGTCAGCTTCCCAACCAAAGTTATGCGACCAGAAAACGGAAACGCAGAACTGGTCTGTGACCCAATAAGAAGCTTCAATGCCGGCTTCGTGGTAGCAGGGCATATTGTCCAGCGCATTCGCATTCCACTTCCAGTAGGGGGTGACGGAAATTTCGTCGAGGAGAACCAATTCTACACCCGCGCCAACCCCGTAAATAAAGTAATTGTCGTTTGCGGAAGCAACGTCAGTGTCAACGTCAATCCATTCGTATCCGGCAAAGCCGAAGCCAAAGGGTTTTATTGCTTTAAGGAAAGGAAGGCCTGTTTCAAAGTTCAGGTACGGGGTCAACTGCGCACCGACGTTGTAATTTGAAAGCTTAGCGGAATCTACGCTGCCGATTTCGCCGCTATAATTGTAATTGAAAAATATATTACCGTCGAGGCCCGCCCATTTGATGTCGCGGAAGGCGTTGATGCCGGGTTTAAGTATCGGGGCATTTATCACTGCAGAGCCCTGTGCGCCAGTCGGGCTGTCGGTGACGCCGCTTGACTTATATTTTGATACGTTTACGGCGCCCGAAATGCTGACATAAGTGCGTCCGAGATTGCCAAGACTATCGCTCTTCTTGCTCCACGCGAATGCTGAGGCGCCTGCAAGCAGGAGAGACACGGTGATGATGGTGATTTTCTTCATATTCATAATGGGGATAATTTAGAAACTACCTTAACACTGATTTTACAAATGTAAAGCCTTTTTTCCCCGCTCCCGACAATTTTCCGCTAATTTTTGAATGTTGACACAATGGGAAAATACTAATGAAATTATATATTATGCAAAACTTCATATTTCAAAATCCCGTAAAAATTCTCTTTGGCAAGGGCATGGCGTCCGAGATGTCTGGGCTCATCCCCGCAAAAGCTAAAATTCTGCTCCTTTACGGGGGCGGCTCCGTAAAGAAAAACGGCTCGTATGACCAGACAGTCGCGGCTATCGGCAAGCGCAAATTTATCGAATTTTCGGGGATAGAGCCCAATCCCGAATACGCGACATGCATGAAGGCCGTAAAACTCATAAAAGACAAAAAAATCGATTTTATAATCGCCCTCGGCGGCGGCTCCGTCATAGACGCGTGCAAATTCATATCCGCCGCGGCGCTCTACAAGGGGAAAGACCCGTGGGACATTCTTGAAAAAGATTTGCCCGTGAAAGAAGCCCTGCCCTTCGGCACCGTTTTAACGCTGCCGGCGACGGGTTCGGAAATGAACATGAACGCAGTCGTAAGCCGCAGGGAAATATGCAAGAAACTTTCCTTCGCCTCTGAAAAAGTTTTCCCGCAGTTCTCGGTGCTCGACCCGACCTTCACATTTACGCTACCCGCGCGCCAGACGCGCAACGGAGTAATCGACGCGTTTGTACACGTAATGGAGCAATACCTCACAAGACCCGCGAACGCAGAAATCCAGGACAGATTTTCCGAGTCGATTGCACAAACTCTCATCAAAGAGGGTCCCATTGCGTTAAAAAAGCCGGAAGATTACGACTGCCGCGCAAACATAATGTTTGCCGCCACAATGGCTCTAAACCACTTGATATGCTGCGGAGTTCCGCAAGACTGGTCCTCGCACCTGATAGGGCACGAACTCACAGCTTTGTACGGGCTCGACCACGCCGAAACACTCGCAATCGTCATGCCAAAAGTTCTCGAATATAAAAAGGCGCAAAAGCTCGACAAGCTCGTGCAGCTCGGCAAGCGGGTATTTGGCATAAACGAAAAGAGCAAATCAAAGGCGGCCGACGCCACAATTCTTGCGATGAAAAAGTTCTTTGTGAAAATGGGCGCGGGAGTTGAGCTGAAATCATACAAGCTGCCTGCTGACGCTCCGGAAGCAATCGGCAAAAATATCGCAAAGAACTACGATAGACTTGGTGAGAACGCAGATATAACTCCGGAAGACGTTGTAAAAATAATGAAGCTTTAACCGGTGTCAGGCGTTGGCTTGCCAACGCGCACACTCGGGGCGGAAAATTTTCCGCCCCGTTTTTTTTTCGCACTCCGCAAAAGTGCATACCGCTGCGTAGATAATATACGCGCAAACTTAATTGCACAAAAAAAACCGCCTCAAATCTTCGAGGCGGTTTTTCGGGCGTGGCGCAAGTTTGCAAGGAGCAGAACTTATGTCTTGGATTGCCGAATCCAAGACAACTTTTTATTTCAGGCTCCGCGTTATTTTGCCTCGGCGCGGATTTTGTAAAGCTCGGAGGCTACCTCGCGGCAGGCGTCGGCGAGCGCGTAATCCGGGTTGTCGGTCACGCTTACAAATCCGCATGTGGCATTCGCGCCGTCCCCGCGGCCGGTAACAAACATATCCTGCCATTGGAACCAGTGCGCGCCCACGATATTCGGATTTTCTATCGCGGAAATCATATATTTCTTGTAAGCCTCAGCCGCCTCTTTGGCGTTGGGGACTTCAAGCAAACCTCCGTACGGAGAGCCCTTGTCTATCCTTCCGATATGGAATTCTCCGATAATCATTGGCTTGTCTTTTGCCCCGGGCGGAGGAGCGTAGAACGACACGTCCGAGCGGTATATGTTGCAGCTTACAACGTCGCATATATCATACGCAGCGCGCGCGGTCAGTTCGTTCTCTACTGTCATAAAGCGGCAGCCCAAGTAAAGAGCCTTGGGGCACGCCGCCTTTACGGCGTCTCTGCACACTTTAAAGTAGTGTTCCAAAAAGAGTTTTTCATAGGCGAGCAAATCGTCTTTTGCGTTTTCCATCTTTGGCTCAAAGTCCGTGCGCGCCAGGAAATCGCTCCAGTCAGAATAATTGCTTTTCCAAACTTTGTTCAATTCCGCAACAGTTCCGTACTTTTTTGCCAGCATCTTTTGCATTTCAATCTTGGCGGGCTGCGTCGCAGGGCAAGATAAAACGGCGAGAGCTGTCACGCCCATTTTACGCTGCCATGAAATCTCGTTATCTACAAATGCGCCTATGCAGTATTTCAAATTTAGCAGACCGGAATATTTTTTTACCCTTTCGGCAGTTTTCTCGGCAAATGTCGGAGCAAAATAATCCTGCATATTTCCCCATAGGGCAAAAAGCTTGCGTTTTGTATTAAGCGGTACAGTTCCGGCACTCTGTATATAGACGGTAAATGGAACAGTGTTCGATTTCATCACCGTAGCCGACGACCACGCTCCAATCGTATTCAGCCCCCATTTCTTTAGACGCTTCGCCGCTATTTTCCAATAGTTGGCGACTCCGTCTTTGCCGTATTTGAGCTCGATATTCCTGCGACCGAGCGCGTATGTCTTAATTTCGCGGTTATGGTATGTCGTCCCCGGCTTGAATCCGCGCGATTTTGACACATACGCGGGATCTATTTTTTCAAAATAAAATTCCCTGTCTGTAATTGGGGTTGATTCAAAAGCGCCAACGCACGTCACCCCAATGGACCAGAACAAGTTTCCGTCGGGATCGCGGAAGTACCATTTGCCGCCGACCTTCGCCGTTGTGAATCCCGGAGTTTTCGGCGCACCTGAGGCCGAATTTGCAAGTCCGCCGAACTCGTCCCTTCCGGCGATATCGGGTCTCGATTCATTATAGCGGTTTTCTTCCTCTATTTGTTTTTTTAAGTCTTCGACCGAGCGCGCCTTTCCTTCCCATTCTACATGCTTGAATTGCCCAAGCTCGTCCACCATCGGGAAGTATTTGTCCTTCGGGAGGTAGTATGATGGGTTTTTGATATCAAACATATTTTGGTTTATGGGGGTCTTGCGCATTCCAATAAACGCGTCGGACTTAGTTATCCATGAGTCGGCATTTATACCCTCGGCATGCGTAATTTTTAAGTCGTCTATTATTGTCTTGCAACCCCATCGGGAGGAGAATCTAAACGCCGCGCCATTGGAGTCGGAAGGTATCATAAAATACAATTTTACATTTCCTTTTTGCCCGGGCGCCGAAGCGAAAAGATTCCGACCATAAAATTCTCCCTTGTCGCCAACCATCGAGACGTAATTATCCGAAGATTGATTTAAGGATTTTAGGAGATTGTACTTAAACTCCACAACATACACATTTCCGGGCTTAAACCTCATGCTTTTGTTGAGCTCTGCCGCAAGAATCCATTCATTAGTCGAACCCATTGAGTCGAGGCACAGCGATTTTTTCCCGGAAATCGCCTCATCTCCGGAAACAAATTTTAAAGCAATCCCCTTCCCCACCAATTTTGTGAATTTTGAAGTATCCCCTTCAAAATCTTCATCCAACATTACATTTAGCTTACTGACTCCCTTAACGGGCGCGGCGGCCGCCGAGTTTTTCGGCGTATTTTCAACGGCATTTAACTTTGAATCTTCAAGAGACTTTGCCTTGCCATTGCTGTCATTGAACGACGTGTCCTCACTGCAGCCAAATATTGCAATGATTGATACTAAGAGTAATATTGATATTTTCTTCATAAAAAATTTAGCTTTTTTTGCGGCGCGCAATTGCCGTTGCCAATGCTATCATGCCCAGAAGTGCTGCAGTAACACAAGGTTCCGGAACACTGTAAACGAGAGTTCCACCTTCTCCGACTGAACCGTTTAGAATGAACTCACCGCCAAGCTCGTTGCCGTTTTCGTCGAATGCCACGAGTGCCGAGTTTGCATCGAAGTCGTCGGACAGATGTTCAAAATCGACAACTATGATATCGTGCGAAGCCAAGTCCTCTGAAGAGAACACAACCTTAACCGCATCAGCCGCCGATACCGACAGCGTATCCGCAAATATCGTGCCGCCGTAAACGAGCTCTCCTCCGCCAATCGATAGCGTCCCGACCTTTTCAGAGGTTGTGAGCTTCAAGCTGCCGCCGTCAAGGGAAACCGTATTTATTGCAAGCTCGCTGTTTAATATGAATTCTCCTTTGGTGACGTTTACGTTGTCGATTTGCATGTCGCTCTTTTCAGCAACCCCCGATATGCCAATTGAAGCCCCGTTTGCCGCCTTGTAAATGCTCACGGATTGGCGCCCGTCGCCATTCATAGTAAAGTTGACCGTCGAGCTGGAAGTGGAGAAGTCTGCAAACACTCCCTTGAAATCGCCGCCCTTAAAAGTTCCGTCGGCGGAGTTTTGGAAGACGAAGTCCGCAACGACATTTTTGCTGGCGGTCATAAGCACGCCTTTGCCACTCGATGAGAGCCCGCCCAAATTTGCCAAAAAGTTGGATCCAGTGCTTGAGTTGTTGTCGCGCATATCAAATGCGTGGCCTCCGCCTGCAGACGCGTCGCCGGTATATTCAAATTTTAGGGCGCCGGCCACGTCCATCTGCATTGTGTTTCCCTTTACAAAGCTTACGCGCGTCGCGTGGTATTTGGACGTGGAGAGTATCATATCCCCGCCGACATTCAGAAATTTAAATGTCGAGGCGGAATTGTCGTTGGCAAACCTCAACTGCTTAACCGACTTGCCGTCGTACATATAGTCGGAATCTACCCGGCTAATATAGTCGCCGGTAAAATTCATAGTGTTCAATACGTGAATTTCCGTATTTACCGTCGAGATTAGCGAGCGAAACGCTTTCGTAGTGTTCCCCTGCAAACGCGCCGGATTTGACAACTGCCCTTGGGTTGGCTTATTTTCCTTGTTAACATTAAAAATGGTGTTTTCATCGGGCGCAACGGTGACGGGATTGTCGTATCCGGTCTCGTCTTCGCTCCAGCTCGTAAGGGCGGTCAAAGTTCCTTCATATTGACCTATCCAGTAATAATTCTTATAATTGTCCTGCGCAAACAGTGAAGCCGCGCAAAACATTGCTATGGTGAAGGAAATTCTTTTCATAACAAATCCTTATTCTTTTCCTGTAAAAAGAAATAAATTCTGCGCTGCAAGTCGCAAGCAAAACAATGGTATATTTTTTTTAACAGTTAAAAAAACGCAAAAAAATCAGCGCGCTTTGGAATCAAATAGAGCTCGACGCCGCAATTTTAAACGTATCCGCACTAAAAAATGGCAACTAAAAAATCGCCGCCGCATGCCGCGACAAAAAAACCGCCTGTTAAGGCGGCTTTAAAGTGTCCGTTGTACGAATATTTCCGAGCGCTTTATTCGCGCGACGAATTTGCGCGGGCGAGCATATACAAAAGCCATCCCAACGACGACACAAAAGCCGCAACGTACGTAAAAGCGGCCGCGTCCAAGACGCTTTCAACGCCCTCCGACTCCCCTCCGCCGATAATTCCGAGCTTTCTTAGGCTCTCTTTCGCGCGGGTCGAGGCGTTAAATTCAACCGGCAGCGTCACGAGCTGAAACACCGTAAGAACAAGGTATATCGCAACGCCCACATAGAGTGTTGCAACACTGTGGAATAGGAAAAATCCGCCAATCATTACAATCGGCAAAAGCTGGCATGCAAAATTTGTAATCGGCACAAGCGCCATTCGCAAATTCAGAGGCGCATATCCAACCTTATGCTGTATGGCATGCCCAGCCTCGTGCGCGGCGACTCCGAGCGCCGCAATGCTCGTTCCGTAGAAATTGTCGCGGCTTAACGCGAGAACTTTTCTCGAAGGATCGTAGTGGTCTGTGAGCGTTCCGTCTATGGGGACGATATCGACGTCGGAAATACCCGCCGAGCGCATTACTGCCGCCGCGGCGTCGCGCCCCGTAAGTCCGGATGCCGACGCTATTTTTGAATAGTGCGAATACGCGCCGGATACGCGCGCTTGCGCCCAAATCCCCACTATTATTGGTACTATTATTAAGATCAAAAATTCCATCGATATAGTCTGTTTATTTATTGCACGCAAAAATACCCTCCGACGGCATATTCGGAGAATTTTTACTTTCTTATATACCTAATAACGTCAAAAAGCTCATTTTCTAAAATAATTTCTTTTTCCTCAAACAGGTCGGCGAAGTCGGGGAAATACACGTCGCCCTGCGGCGACATTTTAACTCGGCTGAGAATGAGCTCCGAGCATTCCGGCAAAGCGGCCTTGTACAGGGCAGCCCCGCCGCAAATCCAGACTGTGCGAGGGTCGCCGCGATAGGCTGAAGCCGCCTCTTCCAAAGAAGCGAACGCGCGCGCGCCTTTTACGAGCTCCGGGCGCGATGTGAGCACCGCGTTTTCACGTCCCGGCAGGGGTTTTGCGCCGAGGCTTTCCCAAGTTCGCCGACCCATCAATAATACGCCGCCCATGGTTGTCCGTTTGAAATGGCGAAAGTCCTCCGGTATTCTCCACGGGATTTCAAGCCCCCTGCCTATCACCCCGTTTTCTGCGACTGCCGCTATTGCCTTAAAATTTCTCATACTGCAATCGGGGCTTTTATGGACGGGTGTGGATCGTATCCCTCGAATACGAAGTCTTCAAAGACGAAGTCGCGGATATTTTTGCGCGCGGGGTTGAGATGCAGAACAGGCAACTTGCGGGGCTCGCGCGAGAGCTGGGTCTTTACCTGTTCGAGGTGGTTCTTATATATGTGCAAGTCTCCGAAGGTATGGATAAATTCGCGCGGTTTGTATCCGCAGACCTGCGCCACCATCATTGTAAGCATTGCGTATGAAGCTATGTTGAACGGCACTCCGAGGAATAAATCGGCGCTGCGCTGGTAAAGTTGGCATCTGAGCTCGCCCGCGGCGTTTACATGGAATTGGAAGAGCGCATGGCACGGCGGCAGCGCCATTTTGTCGAGTTCTCCCGGATTCCATGCGCTCACGATATGCCTGCGCCCGAACGGATCTTTTTTCAAGCCGTCGATGAGCTTGTCTATCTGGTTTACGCTCCGCCCGTCCGGTGTTCGCCAATCAGTCCATTGGGCGCCGTATATGCGGCCGAGATCACCGTTTTCGTCTGCCCATTCGTCCCAGATTGTGACGCGGTTGTCGTTTAAATACTTAATATTCGTATCGCCTTTCAGGAACCATAAGAGTTCGTAGATTATCGAGCGCGTATGGAGTTTTTTTGTAGTAAGCAGCGGGAATGAAGTGCGCAAGTCGAAGCGCGTCTGGGCTCCGAAGACGCCTATTGTGCCCACGCCCGTTCTGTCGGAGCGTTCCTCTCCGTTTTCGAGAACGAATTTCAGCAGATCGAGGTACTGTTTCATGCGTATAGGAGTAAAGGGAATAAAAAATTAACGCAAGTTTATATATTTTGGGCCTTGCCATGCAACACCAAATGGAAAATAGTCGGAACGCGGCGGCATCTGTAAAAAATATGACACCGGCGCATGCCAACTATGCGCAGCGGTAATTATTCGCAAGTGTGTGCCGAATAGATAAAAAATGCATAAATAAAAATACCCGACATTCGATTTTTGCTGTTTTAGTGAAAAAAGTTCATTTTTTTCTTGCATAGAGTGGGCAAAAAAATACGTTGTATAGAATAATAATTATGCCTGACTAGCTCAATCGGTAGAGCAGTTGACTCTTAATCAATTGGTTCAGGGTTCGAGTCCCTGGTCAGGTACTTCTTTTAAACAAAGGCTTTCCACTCGGAAAGCCTTTATTTATGCGGGTTTGCGGCGCATACCCTTGTAAACTTGGGTCAACACCAAAGGTTGTGGAATAGGTTGATTTTTTAGATTTGCCTTTCATAGATTCACCCCGCATTCTACAAGTACTCTCAAGCGGTAATTTTTAAAGTTTCTGTATC